>MKWU01000009.1_pt1 | contig 420369 bp, 376 predicted proteins | sample 809101 | NCBI WGS metagenome assembly MKWU01 (sample SAMN05860141, study PRJNA318959) | sponge metagenome | host: Aplysina aerophoba | place: Slovenia: Piran, Adriatic Sea, Gulf of Piran | collected 2013-05-07 | reverse complement strand
CGCCCTGGCCGCGGGCGCCACGCCCGGAAGAATCCTCACCCTCCACCTGTTCGCGAACATCATCTCGCCGGTCATCGTGGAGGCGAGCATCGGAATGGCGGGGGGGGGGGTTGCCGCGTCGGGGCTCCTCCTCCTCTGTGCTCGGGGTGGCGAGCATCGGAATGGCGGGGGCGATTCTCGCCAAATCGGGTCTCTCCTTCCTGGGACTGGGGATACAGCCGCCCGAGCCGAGCTGGGGAGCGATGCTGGCCGAGGGGCGCGATTTCCTGCTCGTCGCCCCGCACCTGACGATTTATCCGGGAATCGCCATCGCCCTCACCGTCATGGGCCTGAACATCCTGGGCGACGGGCTGAGAGACCTGCTCGACCCGACTCAGAAGAGATAGAGGAAATACCAGCGCTTTTTTTGCTTCTTCTCTTTTTTCACGGCAGGAGGTGGAGTTTCTTGCCTGGGCGCAGGTTCCTCGCCTTTTTCTCTTTTCAGGCGAGGCGTGGGTTTCGGCTTCGGTATCTTGGCGATGTCAACCAATACACCGTGCGGAAACCTGGTGCTGCGCAGCTCTTTTTTGAAAAACGTCTCGGGACGAACGACGTGACATGCGAGGCACTGGCTGGCGGTGCGCAGCGGGCTTTTCTCGTCATAGCGAAGCTGTTGCTTCTCGACGTGCGGGGCTTCCTCGAAACTCGCGTGGAGATGGCAGCTTTGACAGTAAGACGTGACGACCACGTTCTCTTCCGCAGGAGCAAGAGAACCGCGCGCCGCCCTTTCGATGGGCTTTTGCTGGCAGGCGGATACGAGCAGCAAGCAGGCCGCCAGCAACATGAGCCATGAATTCTTCATCCAGCCGCTCCAAGAAATGTCCATCCAGAAAAAAGCGCCCCGTCCCGCTCAGGAGCGCGCAGTATACGAACTGAGCCTTCGCGCCGCAACGAAGCCGTGTCCTCAGGCGCTCTCCCTGCGCTCGGCTACCGTTTCACGCACATAGGAGACGATGTCCTCCATCGTCGCGCCCGGGGTGAAAATCTCATCCACCCCCTTTTCCTTGAGAAAGGGAATGTCATCATCCGGCACGATGCCGCCCCCGAAGAGAAGAACGTCGTCCATGCCGTGCGCATCGAGCAATTCACGGATTCTGGGAAACAGGTGGTTGTGCGCGCCCGAAAGTATCGAGAGGCCCACGCAGTCGACGTCTTCCTGCATGGCGGTCGAGGCGATTTGCTCGGGCGTCTGGCGGATGCCAGAGTAAATCACCTCCATGCCGGCGTCCCTGAGCGCGCGCGCGACCACCTTGGCTCCCCTGTCATGTCCGTCGAGGCCGGGCTTGCCCACCAGCACCCGTATCTTTCTCTCGCTCATCGGCCGCCTCCGCGCTTTGGTGCACTCCTGAGAGTTGAAGCTCTGATTATCCAGCAAAGAAAGCCGCGTTACAAATGAACCCGGAAGAGTGTCGACTTTTCGGCTGAGTTTTCGTAACCTCGGTACATCAGAAATGAAAGACAACGCACCGAATCGCCCCACAGGATTCTCACATGACACCCACGCGGGAAATTTACTGGAACATCGTCTTCGGCCCGTTGATCTACCTCTTCGCCGCGATGGCGATCGGCGTGATGTCATACGGTATCTACCAGCGCGTGAGGTTGTGGCGCCTGGGTGGCGGCGAAATGAGAACCGACAAACCGGTGAAACGCCTCTGGGGGGTTGTGGATGAGCTGGTGCTCCACCGACGGATGCTGCGGGACACTTACCCCGGCCTCATGCACCTGTTCATCTTCTACGGCTTTTTCGTCGAACTCATCGCCACTTCGATGATCGCCGTTCAGGAATGGACGGGAATCCACTATCTCAAGGGAAACCTCTACCTGGGCTACTCGCTGCTCAGCGACGGCTTCGGGCTGTTGGGGATCGTCGGAATACTAATGGCCCTATGGCGGCGCCTGGTGATGAAGCCCGAGCGCATGAATTCCGTGCTCGACGACTACCTCGCGCTTTGGCTGCTCCTGCTCGTTTTCGTGCAGGGCTTCGTCGTGGAAGGGCTGCGCATCGCGGCAACCGAACTCAGACACAACCCGGCCCTGGCCCCGTGGTCGCCGGGCGGCTACGCGGTCGCCCTGACTCTCCAGGGGCTGAGCCTCGAGACACTCCGGTTCCTCCACCGCATCAACTGGTGGTTCCACGCCATTACCGCGTTCGTCCTGCTCGGCTACATGGGCTTCGGGAAGTTCAACCACATCTGGTACGGCCTGTTGAACATGTTCTGCAGAAATCTGGAGTCGAGCGGCAAGCTGAGCTTCATCGACATCGAGGCGACGATGGAAGCGGACCCCGAGGCCATCGAAACCCTGGGGGTGGAGAAGATCGAGGGGTACACCTGGAAGAACCTGCTCGATCTGGACGCGTGTACGAACTGCGGCCGCTGCCAGGACGTCTGCCCCGCCTACATGAGCGGGGTGCCGCTCAGCCCCAAAAAGCTGATCCAGGACATGAAGACGCACCTGAGCGAGACGGGCCCGGCGGCGCTCGCGGAAAACGGTGAAGCCGGCGAGAGGACGCCCCTGTTCGGCGAGCCCGGGGACGAACCCGCCGTCCTGGAAGAAGAACTCTGGGGCTGCCGCACCTGCGGGGCCTGCCAGCAGGAGTGCCCGGTATTCATCGAGCACATCCCCAAGATGGTGGACATGCGGCGCTACCTGGTGATGATGGAATCAAAGACGAGCGAGGACGCGCGCCAGTTCCTGAAGTCGATGGACGAGCGGCAACACCCCTGGGTGGGCGCGCAGCACAACCGCGAGGAATGGTACGAGGGGCTCGACGTGAAAGTCCTCGCAAGCGGAGAGAAGGCGGAATATCTCTACTGGGTGGGCTGTACGGGTTCGATGATCGACCGCAACATCGAGGTGTCGCGGGCGATGGTGAAGATACTCTCAGCCGCGGGCGTGGACTTCGCCATCCTGGGCGCGGAGGAGGTCTGCACAGGCGACCCCGCCCGTCGGGCCGGGGGCGAATTCACCTTCCAGATGTGCGCAAAGCAGAACATCGAAACGCTGAACGGCTATGAGGTGAAGAAAATCATCACCACCTGCCCGCATTGCTTCAACACGTACAAGAACGAATACCCCGACTTCGGGGGAAACTACGAGGTGGTGCACCACACGCAGCTCATCGCGGAACTCATCAAATCAGGAAAACTCAAGCTCAAGAAATCGCTCGGCTCCATCACCTACCACGACCCCTGCTACCTGGGCCGCCACAACGGCGTGTACGACGCCCCGCGCGATGTGCTGCACCAGATATCCGACGGCGGCTTCACCGAGCTCGCGCGCAACCGCTCGCGCTCGCTTTGCTGCGGCGCGGGCGGCGGCTACGCCTGGATGGACGATGACCCCAAAAAGCGCATCAACCACGAGCGGCTCGAGGACGTGAAGGCATGCGGGGCCGAAACCGCCGCCGTCTCGTGTCCTTTCTGCATGCAGATGTTCGATGACGCTCTCAAGACGCTCGACCCGGAAAAGAACATCCGCGCCGCCGACATCGCCGAACTCGTCGCCGAGGCGATAGAGGAGTAGGAGCCGCGCAAGTTTCCCGTCCTGCCGAACGAGGCATCGGACCTGTTTTTCCTTTCATTTTTTACATTCCCCGACATTTTCGTGGCAACAATCAATAATTCCAGTTGTTCGAGTGCTTTTTTTTGCAAAATGTAGCGAATGCGAAGATAATATTTTCATAATGCGACACAATCATAGCAACCTTGTTTGGACGATCACTTTGAATCAAGGTGAATAATCCCGTAAGGGATAATTGAGGACCCGGATGAGAAACATACTCCGGAGTTTGATGAGATTCATGGGGGTTTCTCCTGAAGCCGAGGAGAAGCCTCCGGCTTCATTCTTGCCGGAAAGCGCGGAAATCCGGGAGGAGACGCTCGACGGTCGGGAGCTCACGCCCGTGGCCGAAACCACGCGATTCCTGAGCGAAATCACCAACCGCTCCATTCATCTGAGCGAGCTCGCCCATTCACAGGCGCAGGCGGGGGATATCGACGCCGCCATTGAGACCGCGCGAGGCATCGGAAGCGCTCTTTTTTACGCCTCCGCCTTGCGGGAAATCGCCATTGCTCAGGCGAGGGCGGGACAAATCAGCGAAGCCATCGAGACGATACGCCGAATCGACGATCCCGACGATCAGATGCAGGCGCTCAAGCACTTCTCCGCCATCCAGAGTGGTCCCGGCTCTGCCATCGCCTCCCAAGCGATCAACGCCGCCCTGGAGGCGGTCGAGGAGATCCGCGACGAGAAAAGCCTTTCCGAAAATGCGTGGCGAAGCGTCATGGACCTGGCCGAGGCGGGGGATTTCACCGCCGCCGTTCAGTGCGCCCGCGAAATCGGCGACCCTGCCTGGCGCTCCTGGGCCTTGCAGGAAATCGCGACGGGCCAGGCGCAGGCGGGAGATTTCCCCGCCGCTCTCAACTCCGCAAGCGGCATCAGCAAGGCGCTGTACCGCTCCTGGGCTTACCGGGATATCGCCGTCGCGCAGGCGCAAGAGGGGCAAATCGAGGCCGCTCTCGACACCGCGCGCCGCGTGGAAGACCCCGAAGACCGCGAGCAGGCGATGGCCGCCATCGAAAAACACAAGGAACAACCCAGCAAATAGCGCGCCAAGCCGCGCCGCCGACATCGCCGAGCGCTTCGCCGAGGTGATCGAGGAGCAAAGACAAGCGCGCATTCTCACCGACCCTGCCTGTTCGTCATCAGCATCTATTCGTATAATTCGGATAAAATTTGGTATCATATACATAATAATTATAGCGTTAATCCGTAATCCCGGCTTCTTGAGTGCTTTTTTCTTTTGCAAATCAAAACAAACGAGATGATAATGACTGCTTTGAACAAGGCTAACGATATCAATCCTGTGGAAAAACATCGCGTTCAATATGAAATCTCTCATACGGATAGACGAGGACCCAGATGAGAAACATTTTCCGGAGTTTGATGCGATTTATGGGGAATTCGAGCGAAGCCGAGGAGCAGGCTCCAGCTTCATTCTTGCCGGAAAGCGCGGAAATCCGGGAGGAGACGCTCGACGGCCGGGAGCTCACGCCCGGGGCCGAAATCTCGCGATTCCTGAGCGAAATCACCAACCGCTCCATTCATCTGAGCGAGCTCGCCGGCTCACAGGCGCAGGCGGGGGATATCGACGCCGCTATCGAGACCGCGCGAGGCATCGGCAGCGCTCTTTTTTACGCCTCCGCCTTGCGTGAAATCGCCATTGCGCAGACGAGGGCGGGACAAATCAGCGAAGCCATCGAGACGATACGCCGCATCGACGACCCCGACGATCAAATGCAGGCGCTCAAGCACTTCTCCGCCATCCAGAGTGGTCCCGCCGCCGCCATCGCCTCCCACACGCTGAACGCCGCCCTGGAGGCGATCGAGGAGATCCGCGACGAGAAAAGCCTTTCCGAAAATGCGTGGCGAAGCGTCATGGGCATGGCCGAGGCGGGGGATTTCACCGCCGCCGTTCAGAACGCCCGTGAAATCGGCGACCCTGCCTGGCGCTCCTGGGCCTTGCAGGAAATCGCGACGGTCCAGGCGAACGCGGGAGATTTCCCCGCCGCTCTCAACTCCGCAAGCGGCATCGGTAAAGCTCCATATCGCTCCTGGGCTTACCGGGATATCGCCTTGGCGCAGGCGCAAGAGGGGCAAATCGACACCGCTCTCGATACTGCGGGCCGGGTGGAAGACCCCGAAGACCGCGCACTGGCGATGGCCGCCATCGAAAAAAACAAGGAGCAGCCCGGCGAATAGCGGGTAGCTCCCATGAACATGGGAGCGCATTCAGAATCCAAACGTCTGTCAATGAAATCCCACCGCCAGAATCTCGCCACGAGTTTCCATGCGCTCCGGCGCAATCGCGAGAGAGTCCTTGCGCGGTGTCGGCGAGCCGGAAAAAATTCGTCCGTCAGCGTGTCTTGTCTTCGGGTCCGGCGGGGGCGACGCGGATGTCGCCGTACCAGCCGCGGGCCGAGAGCTTGCTGTTGTCGGTGTCGGTCATTATGGCGATGTGGGTGATACCGGTGATGTCGCGGCCGAAGTAGCGCCTGAAATCCTCGCGCATGTTCCGGCGATGGGTGCGCCACTGCCCGGCGAGGCCCGCGCCTGAATCGACGGCGACCATGTGGGCCTTCTTGGTGTAGGGGTTCGGCCAGGCGGAGCCTACAGGCTGCCCGCTGGCCCAGACGTAGACGACCGAATCCGGAAAAGAGAGCCAGCCGGCGCCGGGCGCTAGGAAATAGACGCGGGCGGCGAAGTCGTCTCCTTCTTTGGACAACTCATCCGGCGGGTCGACGGGGCGCTCGATCCGCCAGCGCCAGATGAGAATCGGCGTTTTCGTGAGGTCGATCTTGCGCTTGAGCACAAGGCCGGACGCAGCCGCGTTGCTCACCGCTTCGAGGACGGTTTCGCCGCCTCGCAACTTGACGAGTCGATACCTGGTCTCGCCTTCGAAACTCTTGGGCTCCCAGCCGGAGAGGTCGCCAGCCGAGAAGCGGCCGAGCACGATCTCCTGCGCCAGGAGAACGCCGGGAGTAAGGATGAGAAAGGCGGTCAGAACGCAGAGGACAATCGCAGGGCATTTAAGAATACGGTACGGAATCATTCAGAAAACCTCAGCGGCAAAAGGGCCAGACCTGATACCACGAATCGCACCGGAACCTCGATTCGCAGCGCGCGAGCTGGGCCTTGTAGAGCCGGGCGGTCTCGGCCACTCGACGCGCGGCGCGGCGGATTTTCGGCTTTTTCTTCCACGTGCCGCGCCGGTACCCGCCCCTTCCCTCGTGATAGGCGAGGTAGAGCCTGTGCGCGTCGTTCAGGGAAATGCCCAGTTCGCGCCGTGACTTGGCGTTGTACCAGCCGACGAAGTCGAGCGCATCCTTCATGCGCGTGCGGCTGCTCAGCCAGCTGCCGCGCTCCGCCTTGTAGTCCCCCCAGGTCTGGTTCAGGGGCTGCGCATAGCCAAGCGCCGTGGAGGGGCGGCCGAGCGGGATGAACAGGAACCACCGCATGGGCGGCCTCGCGTGGCTCTGGAAGCTCGATTCTTTCTTCACGAACGCCATGAGCACGTGCACCGGCGTGCCCCAACTCTTCTCGGACGCGCGGGCGTAGTCGTACCAGTCGGGCTGCTGATCGAAAATCGAGCAGATGTTCCCCTGCCGCCTCGGCGTTGGCGTGACGCAGCCGCTGACGAGGAATGCGAGGACGATGGCGAGCGCCACATGGCGGCGCAAGCGCGCGTGAGGCGTCCGCTTCTTCCAGAAACCTTTCGAACGAAAACGTGAGGCTGACATCGGCTTATTCATCTCCATGACTGGGCGGAGATGCGTATGTCGTTAATAAATGCACAGCAAAGGTTTTTGTCAATCATTTTCGTCCATAAATGAGCGACAAACGGCTTTGTCGTTCATACGTGATCATTAAAACAGCTTTCTTTCCTCCGCAATGTTTAGCAAGTCAGGAAACGACAGAATCGTCGAGCGGCGGCCTTTCCCGGTTCTGACAACATTCAGGATTTCATTTTCCCGAAGCACTCGCAACACCCTGCGCGCCGTCGGCTCAGGGATGTCCGCCGTGTTCACAAAATGAATGCTGCGGAAAATCGGACGCTCGAAAATCCAGTCCAGGGCGTGGACGGCGTAGTGGGAGCGGGTCAATTCCGTTACACGTATTTTCATGTCCTCGTAAAGCTCGAGAATGGCCCGGGCTTTGGCGAGATTGTCCTCCGCCTGCACTCGCACTCCTTCGAGAAAAAACTTGCACCAACCCGTCCAATCGTCGTCGCGCGAGACGGCGAGCAACCCATCGTAATACGCATCGCGATGCGCCTCGAAATAGGCGCTGATGTAGAACATGGGACGGCTGATGAGACCGCGCTGCCATAGAAACAAAGGAACCAGCATCCGGCCCAGGCGACCGTTACCGTCCAGGAAAGGGTGCAGGGCTTCGAACTCAGCGTGCAGGACGGCCGCCTGCACCAGCAGATCGGGCGTTTCCTGGTGGATATAGCGCTCCCACGCGCTCATGGCCTCGTCGAGCTTCTCCGCCCCGATGGGCACGAACTTGGCGGTATCGATGGAACACCCCGGCGGCCCGATCCAATTCGGGATGCGCCGATACTCACCAGGAGATTTGTTCCTCCCGCGCACCCCGGAAAGCAATACGCGATGTGCCTCGCGGACGACTCTTAAGGACAGCGGGAGTGTGGTGAGCATCTCCTCCGCCTCTCTCATCGAGGTGCGGTAGTTGCGTACTTCTTCAATGTCGTCACGGCGGTCGGGAGAGTCCGCTTCTTGCCCCGCTTCGAACTCCAATACCTCACCCATGGTGGCCTGGGTGCCCTCGATGCGCGAGGAGAGCACCGCCTCCTGGGTAGTCAAGGGCGCAAGCAATAATTCGGGGTTACGAACGACGTTGAGTATCTCGTCGTAGCGCGCCAGAGCCGCAGCCGCCGGGCCGAGTAACGGTGCCAGCGCTCCCCAATCGAGGCTTTTCTCCGGGGGAAAACGCCCTTCGTGGTAATGAACCGGAGGCATCAGTCCTCTCCAAAACTCTTTATCCATTGGTGAATGATGATGACTGTCAACGCCAAAAAAAGCACTCAGTCACCCCGGAACCAGCCCTTGATGTTACAATTTCTCTCTTGAAAATGAAATCGACGATGCTCTTGTCACTCACTTTAGCCCAAAAGTGAGCGACAAACCGCTTTGTCGTTCATACGTGAGCGACAAAACAGTTTCTTACTTGAATGTTACTCGATTATGGGCGGCGGGCGGTTTTTTTTCAGTTGAGCAGGTGCTTGGCGATGACCTGGCGGAGGATCTCGTTCGTCCCCTCGTAGATCTGCGTCACCTTCGAAGCCCGGTAGAAGCGCTCCACGGGATACTCGCGCATGTAGCCGTTGCCCCCGTGGAGTTGAACGCCCTCCTCCGCGTTACGCTGGGCGGCGTCGGTGGCGAACACCTTGGCGATGGAGGCTTCGGCGGAATAAGGCTCGCCCGCCGCCTTGAGCCGCGCGGCCTTGAGGGTCAAGAGCCGCGCGCCGTGGACGCGCGTGGCCATGTCGGCGAGTTTCCATGCAACAGGCTGGTGATCCTTGATCGGGACGCCGAACGTCTCGCGCTCGCGCGCATAGGCCACCGAGGCGTCGAGACACGCCCGCGCGAAGCCCAATCCCTGGGCGGCGACGATGATGCGCCCCGAATCCAGGATCCGCATCGCGAGTTCGAAGCCCTGCCCCTCCTCCCCCATGCGGTTCGCCTCGGGCAGTTCCACGGCGTCGAAGCGAAGCTCTGATATCGAACACCCGTGCATCCCCATCTTGTCCTCGCTGCGCACGACCTCGAAGCCTCGGGATTCGCGCGGAACCAGGAAGGCGCTCAAGCCCTTGTGGCGCATGGCGCGATCGGTCACCGCGAAGAGAAGGCACAGGCCCGACTGCTTGCCGCTGGTGATGAAGCGCTTGACGCCGTTGATGCGGTAGGCGTCCCCTTCGCGCACCGCGCTGGTGGTGAGCGAGGCGGCGTCCGAACCCGCGCCCGGCTCCGTCAGGGCGAATGCGCCGATGCACGCGCCGCTCGCCAGGCCGCGCAGGTACTTCTCTTTTTGCACCTCGCTGCCGAAGCGATGGACAGGCTCGCAGACCAGCGAGTTGTGCGCGGCGAAAATCGCGCTCGTCGATGGACACGCGGCCGCGACTTCTTCGGTCGCCAGCGCCATCGAGACGGGGTCCGCGCCCCCTCCGCCGTAGGAATCCGGCACGGTGAGGCCCATCAGCCCGAGTTCGCCCATGCTCTTGACTATCTCCGCCGGGAAGCGGCCCTCGTCTATCTCCGACGCCCGGGGAGCGATCTCGCGCTCGCAGAAATCCCGCGTCATCTGACGCACCATCTTCTGCTCGTCGTTCAAATATAGATCGTCCTGCATCGACCATGCCTCCAGCACACCCTATCTGCCCGAACCAACCGGGCGATAATGTAGCAGGCCCTTGCCCGAAAATCACCCGCACGGCATCATGCGGACAAATTCGAATGATATGAGGTTTCATCCAAAAGAATGGTTCCCGAATTTCCGGGGTAAAGCTGTAAGGCATAAGGAGAAGACCATGGCGGAAAGTATTAACGCCCTCACGAGAGAGGACGTTCTCGATAGTCTCAAGAACCTGCGCGCGGCGCAGGAGGTCGATTATTCGGCGTTTTACTCGAGCCACCTGGGCGGCGTGGTGACGGACCCCGACCTGATGGTCATCCCCTTCGACGACCACATGGTCCACCGGGGCCACGGCATCTTCGACACGGCGGCCATCATCGAGGGGAAGATCTATGACCTGGAGAACCACCTGGACCGCTTCATCCGCTCAGCGGAGGCTTCCAAGCTCGAACTCCCGAGCCGCGAGGAGATGCGCGAGATCGTCATCCGCACGAGCGCGCTCTCGGGCCGCCGCGAGGGCTCGATCCGCTACTGGGCTTCCTCGGGGACCGGCAACCTGGGGCTCATCCCCGCAGGCGACGCCAAGCCCGCCTTTTTCGTGATGATCTTCGGCGGCCTCGACTACCCCGAGCGCTACTACGCCGAGGGGATGCGCGTGATGACGACCACCTACCCCATCAAGCCGCCGCTCTACGCGGTCACCAAGAGCACGAACTACCTGCCCAACACCCTCATGCAGATGGAGGCGAAGGAACACGGTCTCGACAACGGCATCTTCGTGGACGAGGCGGGGAACGTGGGCGAGGGCTCGAACATGAACTGCGCCTTCGTGACGAATGACGGTGCGCTGCGGCATCCCAGGTTCGAGAACATCCTCTCGGGCTGCACGGTGAAGCGGCTTTTAGAACTCGCAAGCCGCCTCGTGGAGCAGGGCGTCATCAAAGACGTAGTGGTGGACGACATTCCCGTGGCCGAGGCCAAGGCGTCCGCCGAGATGATGCTCATCGGAAGCTCGATATACGTCGCCCCCGTCGTGCAGTGGGATGATCAGGTCATCGGGGACGGAAAGCCCGGCCCGGTGACCAGGGCGATGCGCGAGCTATTGGAAGAAGACATGCGCTCGGGCGAGGGAATGCTCATCGACGTGCCGTATTAGGCAACACGGAATGCGCCAAGCTGTTTCGAGGGCCTCTATGGGGGTTGTTGAAAAAGTCCACAAAAGGAGCGCGCTAAATTTCACTCCCCCCTTGAGGGTCGGTCTATCCTCCTCGGGTAGACCGACGAAGAGCTGAGGGCGCAAGCCCGAAAGCGAGTCGGTGGGGGGTATGATTCGGAATGCACAATTAACGCGATTCACCCCCCACCACATCGACCTTCGTCCAAAGGACTCGGCCTCTGTCGGGCTTTCCCCTCGGGAAGCCCGACCCCCTCAAGGGGGGAGTGGTTGTTGAGTGCTCTACAAGGGAGGAATGTTATCTCCTCTTTCCCCGGTCAACTGCATACGCCGAGTCACTTTATTACCCGTAGGGACAGGTCGCGACCTGTCCCTACAAGATTCCGCAGCCCCCCTTCTTCAGTCGGGACCGCCACCGGAATGACGGTGAACACTTCCGATTCGGGGGAGGGTCAACAACCCCCTCATGAGCGTTTCTTCGGTGGCGCGTGGATGGCCTCGCCGTGGACGTCCAATGCCGCCTCCATGACGGCTTCCGAGAGCGTGGGGTGGGAGTGGATGGTGCCGGCCAGGTCGGAGGCGGTGACGCGGTGCTGCATGGCGACGGCGGCCTCGTGCACGATGTCGGCGGCGTGGGCGCCCACGATGTGAACGCCCAGAATGGCGTCGTCTCCCGCATCGGCGATGACCTTCACCTCCCCCTCCAGCGCGCGCTCGGCCTGCGCCTTGCCGAGAGCGCGAACGGAGAACTTGCCCACGCGCACCGCGTGGCCCGCCTTCTCCGCCTCGTGCTCGGCCATGCCGACGACGCCGATCTCGGGGTGCGTGAAGATGCCCGCCGGAATCGCGCGGTAATCCATCCGTATCTCCGCGCCCATGGCGTTTTCCGCTGCGGCGACCCCTTCCGCCGAGGCCACGTGCGCGAGCATGGGCTCGCCCACCACGTCGCCCGCCGCGTAGACGCCCGCCACGTTCGTCTCCATCATCTCGTTCACCTTGATCTCGCCGTGCGGCCCGAGTTCGACGCCGATTCGCTCGAGACCCAACCCGTCGGTGTTCATCGTCCGGCCCACGGAGACGAGCACGAGGTCCGCGCGCTCTCCTTCGTCCGAACCCTCGAATTGCGCGACCATCTCATCATCCTTACGCGAGACGCCCGTTAACTTCTCATTCAGGCGCACCTTGATCTTCTGTTTTCTTAATTCGCGCGCCATGAGTTTCGAGACATCCTCATCCCCCAGCGGCAGGACCCGGTCGAGCAACTCCACCATGACGACCTCGGCGCCAAGCTCTCTATAGAGACAAGCGAACTCACAGCCGATGACCCCCGCGCCGACGATGAGCAACCGCTCGGGCAGATATTTCAGGTGCACGGCCTGCTCGGAAGAAATGATCTTATAGCCGTCGATGGGAAAGGCGGGAATCTGCGCGGGCCGGGAACCGGTGCAGATGATGATCTTGTCGGCCTCGACTATCTCGTGTTCCCCTTCTTTTCCGCGCACGGAAATCTTGCCCATCTCCAGAATCTCGGCGTCGCCCGCCATGTGGTCCACCCCGTGGGCCTTGAAGAGACCGCCGATGCCCTTCACCAGGCCTGCGACTATCTTGTCCTTGCGCTCGACCATGGCGGCGAGGTCGGCGCGCACCTCGCCCGTGACCTCGATCCCGTAGGCGTCGGCGTTCCTGATGTTCCTCAAAACTTCCGCGGCGGCGATGAGGCTCTTGCTGGGGATGCAGCCCCAGTTCAGGCAGGTGCCGCCCAGTTCGTCGCGCTCGATGACCACGCAGCTTCCCCCGCTCTGGGCCACGCGCACGCCCGCCACATAGCCCGCAGGTCCCCCTCCGATAACCGCCACGTCATACGCCGCCATGCTTCCTCCTTCGGGTAAGGCGCTCAACGAAAAAAACCGCGCCCATTAGACCAAGGTTCCGCGCCGATGCCAAACGGAGTGGGGGTTGGGGGTGAAGAAGCGGGGGCGCCTTGGGTAGGGGCTTTACGTATTGTAGCGGGATGCGTCATTCTTCGGGCGGTTCGCCGTAATAAGGAGTAGGAGAAATTAGATGACGTGTGCATATAGTCAAAGCGGTAATTTCGAATGCCAGTTCGAGCATAAATTTGGGCATCAATACTATAGACCGGTAATTATTGACGGTGAACATTGGTGTCAATTTCATGCACCGCTTGAAGATAAAAACGGGAATCCTACCTATAAAAGTAAGTGGTCGCCAGATGAAATTAAGGGGTTTTATAAGGGCATATCAGAACTTCGTGAAAACGCACTAGCGAAGCAGGAAAAACTAGATTTAAGTAGAGTTGTTTTTCCGGGCAATGCGAAATTTGAAGGTGTGCAATTTCCTGAAGTTGACTTTTCTCATGCCCGATTCGAAGGGAACGCTGACTTTCAAAATGCTCAATTCTCAGGCGGAAACGCACATTTCTCTAGTGTGAAATTCTGCGGGGAAACAAACTTCTCTGGTGCTATGTTCAACGGTGGAGAAGTTGACTTTCGAGATGCCGAGTTCAGTAGTAGGGCTACTTTCTCCCAAGTCAAGATCAACGGCGGGAATGCGGATTTCCAAGATGCAAAATTCAAAGTAGGCGCTCACTTTCAACGTGCCAACTTTAGCCACGAGCTCACCAGCTTTGAGAATGCCCGTTTCTGTGGCGATAATGATAATGATTTTACCAGCTTCTCCTCCACCAAATTCCAAAGTGAAAATACTAACTTCCGAGGCACCAACTTCAGCAAGAAAGTTCACTTCAAAAAAACCCAATTTAATGGTGGAGATACCGACTTCAAAGATGCAAAATTCCATGAATCTGTCATCTTCCAAAATGCTCAATTCAATAGCCGTCGTACAAGCTTCAAGAAAACCAATTTCATTGAGAAAGCTGACTTTCAGGATACAAAATTCTGTAACGGTTGCGTTTTTTTCAAAAAGGTCAAATTCAATAAAAATGCTGTTTTTTCTGGTGCTCAATTCAATGAGGGTGCTGATTTCCGTGAAGCAGAATTCAAAGGAAAGGCTAATTTCGATACCACTAAATTCAATAACTGGGATACTTTCTTCTCTAATGCGAAATTCATCGGTGGAGACGCCGATTTCAAAAATGCTGAATTCAAATGGAATGCTTCTTTCGAAAATACGAAATTCAGATGGAACGCTATCTTCTCTGAAGCCGAATTCAAAAAAAGTGCTCACTTCGAAGAGGTTATTTTCGGAAGGGATACTTATTTTCGCAATACAGTATTCAGCAGTGGTATTGGAGAAGTTAATTTCAAAAAAGCTCAGTTCAAAGGGAAGGCCGATTTTAAGTCTTCAAGAAACAACGGTGATCTAGAATCATTCCAATGCGCGGTTGATTTTTCAGGAGCGGAATTTCTAGGTGAACCGATTTTTGAAGTGACCTTTGAGAATCGGACATTTCAGCAAAAAACAAGTTTTTGGAACTGCACTTTTGAAAAAGCGCCCCGCTTCCATGGCTGCAGCCTTCACCAGGATACAGACTTTACGGACGCCAGGTTTTGGGACAGACAAGGAGATGAAGCTGTAAAAGCATATCGAACTCTGAAGCTGGACATGGAGGCAAAAAGAGCGCGAGAAGAGCAGTTGACGTTTTACGCCCTGGAGATGGAAAGCAGACAACGCACCACAAAGAGGAAACTCTTGAAATTCATCTCCTGGTTGTATGGAATTATAGCCGACTACGGACAAAGCATTATTTCACCATTCGCATCTGCCATCATGGTATTCGTGCTGTTCATGATTGCTTATTCAATTTTTATCCTCGCAACTCCGATAGCAAAATTTGAAAATACTGACATTGTGGTTTTAACTTTCCGTTTCAGTCTGGAACAAATCATCCGCCCGTTTCGCGCATTGGAAAACTCCCCGTCCCTTTCTGGATTTATTGAAAAAGCCTCTCCCTCAAATCTTTGGCACTTGTGCCTCGGTTTCACGACCACTCTTCAATCGGTCTTAAGTTTCGTCACCTTGGGCTTGGGCGCTCTCGCCATACGCTGGCGCTTCAAGATCGGGTGAGGGAAATATACTGATGCGGGACGGATCACCACGCCCCGAAACTCACACACACGGGCTGGAAATATGGAGGAATTTCGATTAAATGAAAAATAAGTCTTACATGGCTGATTTTACGAAGCTACCTGAACATTGGCCAACACACCGGATGAGTCGTGAGTTTTGGGAAGAACTCGGAAGGACTGTTGCTACCTTTGGTTTTCTCGAAGAAATCCTAGGAAAAGCAATTTTTGCATTGTCTGCAACAAGAGGGCACAAACAGATAACGGATGAAATGTATGAGCGTTGGCTCATCAAACTCAAAAAAGCATTAAAAGAACCTCTCGGTAGCCTAATTGGATTATATGAGAGTGAGTTGGATGAGGAGATAGAAAGAGAGTCGGAGATATCCAAACAAATTGATCTGCGTAAGTTAATAAAAGATTTGCGAGAAGCGAAAGTACACAGAGACGTACTATGTCATGGCTCGTGGAGACCTGGGAGTAGTAGCGGGAAAGCAAAACCTTTCTTTGTGAATAAAAAGGATGAGATGTTTGATAGTGAGTATGACGTAGGCGACTTTCAACAAATTCGACTTTTCGTCACTCAAACCATCTGCGTGTGTATAAGCACAGTAACTCTGAAAAGAATCCAGTTCCCCGGTTCAAACGGGCCAGGGCAACCTATTTGAGCATGAGAACATCGCATTGGTAGGGGTCGCCCTATTCCCCAAGCACGGCCCTCAACTCCGATATCCTCAACGACAGCATGAGCGGCTCGCGCTGAGAGAACGCACGAAAGCCGAAGCGCTCGTAGAAATTCCTGGCTTCCTCATCGAGCGCCTGGGTGATGAGGGCGCGCGCGCCGATGAGGCCCGCCGCCGCCAGGGATTTCCGGCATGCGTCCACGACCAGATCGCCGCCCAAGCCCCTGCCCTGGTATTCCGAATCCACCGCGAGTTGTCCCAGAAGTATCACCGGAATCGGTTCGGGCATACTTCTTCCGATGCGAGAAGAAACCCGCCGCCTCTCCACCGAACCGGCCGCAAGGCTGTAAAAAGCAATAACGCGCTCACCCTCGCAGACGACATACGTCCGCGCGCCGCCTTTCGCCTCGTTTAGCCGACCCTTGCTCTTGAGCCAGGCGTCGAGGCTCTCTACGCCTGAGTCGAAGCGCGATACGTCGTGATACGCGACTAAGGGTTCCGGCCCGGTTATCTCTCCCAAAGCGGCCTGCGCTCGAGGCGCTCTCTCAAGCGCACGTTCGATTCGGCGGGCGCATCGAGCGCTACGAGAAAGGCATCGTACGCTTCATCGTCAAGCGCGATGACGGGACGCTCGTTCAACGCATCTATCGCCGCCGCCTCGCTCGCCCTGAGTACGAACTCGGTGCGTGTTACGCCCCGGATCTCCGCAGCCCTGTCAATCAGCGCCAGCCGCTCATCCTTCACCCTCAGATTCATCTGGGCCATTCGTCATCCTCCTCGGCTCTTGGCCATAAGTTCAGCTCCGCTCTCATTATGTATAACATTTGTATATACGTTCTGTCAAAGCCGACATTACTCCTGACTCTCAACAGAGCATACTCGCATTATCCTCACTCGACAGCACCTCAATAAGATATATATTATAGATATAACTCTTAAGAGGAAGAGAACCGCATGGGCGCGAAATCGCATATCGCAAAGTGGGGCGACAGCCTGGCCGTCCGCATCCCGAAGCCCGTCGCCGAGCAATGGGGCGTGCGCGAGGGTTCGGCCATCGAGATGAGCGCGCGCGGCGACCGGGTGGTGATGCGAAAGAGAGGCTACCGGCTGGCGGACATGCTCGCCGAGATGAACGCGGACAACCTCCACGCCGAACAGGACGCAGGCCCGGCGCAGGGCATCGAGGCGTGGTAGCGGGACCGGTGGATTCCGGCGCGGACTACGTTCCGGGCAGGGGCGACGTCGTCTGGCTCTCCTTCACCCCCCAGGCGGGGCATGAGCAGGCGGGCCGCCGCCCCGCGCTGGTCGTCAGCCCGCGAAGCTATAACGAAAAAAGCAGTCTGGCGCTCCTCTGCCCCGTCACTTCGAGAGCCAAGGGCTATCCCTTCGAGGTGGCGCTCCCCGCCGGAGGTCCCGTAACAGGCGTGGTGCTCGCCGATCAGGTGAAGAGCCTCGACTGGCGGGCGCGAAAGGCGCGCCTGGCATCCCAGGCTCCGCCGCGCGTGGTGGGCGAAGCGCTGGGAAAGCTGGCCGTCCTCCTGGAGCAGGACTGAGCGGTGCGCCGGCGCTTCAGGATCGGGTGAGGATGAGGGAAGCGACACGGGACTAGCTGACGCGAGGTGTATTTGCGCGACCGGGCATGAAATATCCGCCCATTTTATGCAGGTGACAACCCCTCCTCGGGATTGCCCCACACATACATGCCTGACCCTACACGGGGTTGTCCCGCCCTCTGTGATTGTCCTTCGTCAGGACAGGCACGGAGGCCTCGGGCAGGCTCAGGGGCCTGTCCGCTACAAAACCACCCCCCCTACCCCCCTTGACAGGAGGGTAAAGGCGACGGCCCCCGGCGAGGGGCGTGTAGGGACACTCCTCGGGGTTGTCCCGCCATCCGTGGTCGTCCTTCGCCGGGCGGCGCGGCAGGACAGGCGCGGGGGCCTCGGACAGGCTCAGGGGCCTGTCCGCTACGGCGGAGGTGGTTCTTCACCGTCATTCCAGCGCATGCCGGAATCCAGAACCGATGAGAATGGGCATGTAAAAGGGTTTCATTTCCCCTCTGCCTGGTTGGGAATGCCGCAAGAAAACGAAAAAAAGATCCCTGGATTCCGTCGAACCCTCCCTCCCCAGTCGGTTCCGACACCGGAATGACAAAAAACCGCAAACTCTTTTGGTCGCCAATACTTTTCAAGAGGGAATGGTTTTGACCTTATTCTCCAGAAATCAAACCTGACCGAGAAGGATACCCGGGCAGGCGCCAGTTCCCACCCCGATCCGCTCAGGGAATGAATCTTCACCAGAAAAGAAAAAACTTTACGCAACGAGTGAAATCAGCCATCCTGATTGCGAGGTACAGGGAGGGTGGGTGAATGCTGTGTGAGCATACCCATGACAAAGAGTTCGGCCGTACGCCCGCCTGCTGTCAGTTTCTGTACGAGTTCCATGAAGACGAATTGATCGAGGTGGACGGCAAGAAGCTGTGTCCCTTTCATGCACCGCTGAAAGATGAAAGCGGCAACCCTGCCGAGAAAGAAAACTGGACAGATGATGAAAGAGAGAATTTCTACGCAATCATCCAAAACCTTTGTCGTAATGCTTCCGAGCATCAGGAACACCTGGATTTAAGCGGCGTTATCTTCCCCAGCGGCGCGAATTTTCGAGGCATGGAACTTCCCGACGTCGATTTTGCGCACACCGAATTCAACGGGGGGGTCGACTTCCGGAATACGCGATTCGGGGGGAAGTCCACCAGGTTCTACAAAGCCCGGTTTCTCTTCAGGGCCGACTTTCGAGGAGCCCGGTTCCACAGCGTGAAGACTACCTTCCGCGATGCCCGATTCGGAGAGGATGCAGATTTCGGGAATGCCCTCTTCGAAGGAGCCGCCAGCTTCCAGGATGCCCGATTCGGCGCAAGCGCCCGTTTCGAAAACGCCAAATTCACCGGCGCAGGCGGAACTTACTTCCAGGGCGCCGCGTTCGAGAAGTCCGCCACCTTCCAGAAAACCCGATTCGGTGGAGTCACCGACTTCCAGGACGCCCGATTCGATGAGGATGTAATCTTCGGAAAGGCCCGTTTCAACAAAGAGGCCATATTCCAAAATGCCCGATTCAACAGCCAGGCCGGATTCCAAAATATAAAATTCAAGGGACGCGCATATTTCACGGCTACCGGTAACGATGATGATGCGGCCGCCTTCGGGGGCATGGTCGATTTTGAAGACTCGAAATTTCTGGATGAAGTGGACTTCGAGAACCGGGAATTTCAGCGAGCTACGAGTTTCAAGGGCTGCGCCTTTCACAAGGCACCCCGCTTTCATAACTGCCGTCTTCACCAGAACACGAATTTCACCGATGCCGAATTCATGGACACCACCTCCGCCGGTTCGGCGATGGCGTATCGAACCCTGAAACTGGACATGGAGGAAAAAAGGGCGCGACAGGAGCAATTGAGGTTTTACGCCCTGGAGATGAAATGCAGGCGTCATACGGAAAAAAGAAAGTTCATGAAGTTCATTTCATGGATGTACGAGGCGATGTCCGATTACGGACAGAGGATTTTCCTGCCGCTTGCGTGGCTCGTGTTTTTATTCCTGCTGTTCACCCTCGTCTACGCAGCAAACTTCAAAGGACTGCCGAATCTGGATGCGGGCAGCATTCCATCGCTTGCAATTCAATTCAGCATCAAGCAAATCGTCCGCCCGTTCGGCTTATTCGGCCATTCATCGATTTTTCAGCTAGTGGGGGAAACCCCAGCCTCAAGCCTCTTGCCCCTGCCCATCATCATCACGGCCACACTTCAATCGATCTTGAGCCTCGCCCTTCTGCTGCTGAGCGCTCTCGCCGTGCGCTGGCGCTTCAAGGTCGGGTGAGGAAGCGGGGGCGGATGCGGTTCTTCGCCGGAATGACGATCAAAACCGCAACCACTTTCTGGTTGGCGATGCTTTTCAAGGGGAGTGATTTCGGAGACCGCATTTCCGAGAAACAAGGGCTTTCCGACTGAACGCCTGAAATACCCCACGCCTACCTTACCCCTCCAGCACATCTCTCAAGTCCGATATCCTCAACAGCAGCATGAGCGGCTCGCGCTCCGAGAACGCGCGAAAACCGAAGCGTTCGCAGAAACTTCCGGCCCGCTCATCGAGCGCCCGGGTGATGAGGGCGCGCGCGCCGATGAGGTCCGCCGCCGGGAAGCGCGCATTTCCGCGCAGGTGCGCGTTCCGGAAAGGTGTACCATCCTCCTGCTCGACGCGCTGTCTTCGCTCTTGCAACCGCGCCTCGCCGCCGGGAGGTCGGCCCGTTCGATGACTCTCCTATCGAGGTATCAGACCATGCGGGAGAGGGAGTCATCGGGACGCGGCCGGGGCGGCGAAGTCGAGGCCAATCACCCCTGAACAATTCCGAAAAATACGATAAATATAGGTAAATTCACGGGGCTTTTCGGTAAATTCCAGACGCTCTTCCGGGCGCATCCGGGGCATGTTTGCGGGCGTTTCCGGTGCTTGTTCTGCGCGGCAAAAGCACGCCGGCCGGCGGCCACGCTCTCTGAGTTCACGCGCTCCTGCGCCCCCGATTCAAGGCGCGCCGAGGCTCCGGAAATCGAGGCTGCGTGGGGCGGCGAAGCGGTTTTCAGCCCTTGTTTTCCTGTTTGCGCCCGTTATCCACAGAAAAACACAATATTTGGGGATAAGGTGTGGGTAATCGCACATATTTTGTGTATATCCGTTTTCAGGGTATTGACAGACGGGGGCAAAGCATACTACATTTAGTGTTGCCGCTTGATTTCGACATACTAAATATGACCCCGGCATAGCGGGGCGTTCCCAGCGGAGGAGAATGGGCGTGGAGTTTACGAGGCGATTCACCCGGGCCGGAGATGACGCGTACGGCGAGGTCGGTTTCACGCCGCGCACCTCGCGCATCGCCAACCCGGACGGCTCGGTCGTCTTCGAAGCGAAGGACATCATGGCGCCTGAGAGCTGGTCTCAGGTGGCCGTCGACATTCTAGCGCAAAAATACTTCCGAAAAGCCGGCGTCCCCGCTCATTTAAACAAAGTTTCCGAAGAAGGGGTGCCCGAATGGCTGCAGCGCTCGGAGCCGGACACGGAAAAACTTGAGTCCCTGCCCGAGGATGAGCGATTCGGAAGCGAGCGCGACGCCCGGGACGTTTTCCATCGCCTGGCGGGATGCTGGACCTATTGGGGCTGGAAACACGGTTATTTTCACGCGGAAAAAGACGCCAAAGCGTTCTATGAGGAGCTTTTATACATACTAGCGAGCCAGATGGCGGCCCCCAACTCGCCACAGTGGTTCAATACGGGCCTGCACTGGGCCTACGGCATCACGCGCCCCGCCCAGGGACATTTTTATTGCGATCCCGAAAGCGGGGAAATACTCCGCTCCACCAACGCCTATGAGCGTCCTCAACCGCATGCGTGCTTCATCCAATCGGTGAAAGATGATCTCGTCAACGAGGGCGGGATCATGGATTTATGGACGCGCGAGGCGCGCATTTTCAAATACGGCTCGGGCACCGGCACGAATTTCTCGAATTTGAGAGCGGAGGGGGAATCCCTCTCGGGAGGTGGAAGAAGCTCCGGCCTCATGAGTTTCCTCAAGATTGGGGATCGCGCAGCGGGCGCGATCAAGTCGGGCGGCACCACTCGGCGCGCGGCGAAAATGGTCACACTCGACATCGACCACCCCGACATCGAGGAATTCATCAACTGGAAGGTGCACGAAGAACAGAAAGTGGCCGCCCTGGTTTCGGGCAGCAAGATGTGCAACCGGCACATGAACGCCATTCTCGGGGCTTGCCTGGAAGGAAAGAACCTGAGCTTGAATGGCAACTTGTACCAGCCGGATAAAAACCCATCACTCACCAAAGCAATTCGGGCCGCAAGACTCGCCGGCGTTCCGGATAATTATATCCATCGCACCCTCCAACTTGCACGTCAAGGCATCACCGAAATCGAGTTCGAAGAGCTCGATACAAATTGGGAAGGCGAGGCCTACATCTCGGTTTCCGGACAAAACTCGAACAATTCCATCCGCGTTTCAGATGATTTTATGGAAGCTACCGAGAAAAACTCGGATTGGAACCTGATACGGCGCACTGACGGCGAAATCGCGGACTCCGTCAGTTCGAAAGAACTTTGGAATCAGATTGGATATGCAGCGTGGTGTTGCGCAGACCCTGGCCTTCAATTTGACACAACCATCAACGACTGGCACACGTGCACCGCCGATGGTCGCATCAACGGCTCTAATCCCTGCTCAGAATACATGTTCTTGGATGATACCGCATGCAATCTAGCGTCGATGAATCTCATAAAATTCTTGGATACTGAAAAAAACCACTTTCAGATAGAAGACTATCGTCATGTTATTCGGCTATGGACAGTCGTCCTCGAAATTTCAGTACTGATGGCGCAATTCCCCAGTCCGGAAATAGCCAAACGCTCATTCGAGTATCGAACTTTAGGACTTGGGTACGCCAATCTGGGCACCTTGTTAATGGTTCTTGGCATCCCTTACGACTCACTTGAAGCGGAAGCATGGTGCGGCGCTCTCACCTCCATCATGACCGGCTGCTCGTATGCCACCAGCGCCGAGATGGCAGGGGAAATGGGCGCTTTCTCAAGGTATCAGGACAACCAAGAGCACATGTTGCGGGTTCTGAGAAACCACCGCCGCGCAGCTTACTCTGTGCCCGAGGCGGAATACGAAATGCTCTCGAAGGCGCCAGCAGGAATCGCTGCGGAAATCTGCCCCCATTATCTTCTCCAAGCGGCGCGTGAGGCGTGGGATGATGCTTTGGCCATCGGCTATCGAAACGGCTACCGGAACGCACAAGCCACTGTCATCGCGCCGACAGGCACAATTGGTTTGGTGATGGATTGTGACACAACGGGAATCGAGCCGGATTTTGCTTTGGTGAAATTCAAAAAACTGGCCGGAGGCGGTTATTTCAAGATCATCAACCAATCCGTTCCCGCTGCCTTGCGGCATCTAGGCTATGACGATGAAGAGATCCGCGAAATCGTCGCCTACTGCCGAGGGCGGGGAACCCTCACGAATGCTCCTCATATCAATCCAGAGTCTTTGCACGAGAAAGGGTTTACGAGCAAGGCTCTGGAAAAAGTGGAAGCCGCTCTCGAAGGGGCGTTTGAAATCCAGTTCGCCTTCAACAAACATTCCCTCGGTGATGACTTCTGCATTGAGCAATTAGGGCTCAGCGAAGCGCAAATAGCCGACTGGAACCTGAATCTGCTCGAAGCCATTGGTTTCACTCCAGAACAAATCAGTGAAGCGAATGATTTCGTTTGCGGGAAAATGACGCTTGAGGGGGCGCCCCACCTAAAAGAAGAGCATCTGGCCGTTTTTGATTGCGCGAGCAAATGCGGACGAGAAGGCAAGCGCTTCATCAGTCCCATGGCGCATGTCCGGATGATGGCGGCGGCGCAACCTTTCATATCAGGCGCCATCAGCAAAACCATCAACATGCCCGCGGAATCCACGATTCAAGACATTTTAGACATCTACAACGAATCGTGGCAGCGGATGACCAAAGCCATAGCGATTTACCGCGATGGCTCGAAACTAAGCCAACCACTTTCCGCACAAAGCGAAGCAGAACTCTTCAGTGATATCGGCGAAGAAGAACCAGCTACACATAGTGCCCCCGTGCACGTAGCCCAGCAGATTGTGCGCCGGATTATTTACCAGTCCAGAAGGCGCAAGTTGCCTACCCGCCGCGGGGGATACACGCAAAAAGCCGTCATCGGCGGTCACAAGGTATATCTTAGAACCGGTGAGTACGAGGATGGCTCCATCGGCGAAATTTTCATAGATATGCACAAAGAAGGCGCTGCCTTCAGAAGCCTCATGAATTGTTTCGCCATCGCAATTTCGCTGGGACTCCAGCACGGCGTCCCATTGGATGAATTCGTGGATGCCTTCGTATTCACACGATTCGAGCCGGGGGGTATGGTCTCGGGCAACCCGCACATCAAGATGAGCACATCCATCATCGATTACATCTTCCGTGAACTGGCGGTTTCATATCTCGGTCGCCACGACCTGGCGCAAGTCGTGTCGGAGGACTTGAGGAGCGACACCATCGGGCGCCCCCAGGAAGAGATTCCGGAATTCGATACCGAGGAAGAAGAAGAGATTCAAACCATATTCCCGGGACCGGATGCAAGCGCACCCCGCAGCGACCGGATAAGTCTGAATTATGAGACAGAATCCACCCAAACTTCGATGACACCCATAACGGAAGCAAGCTCCGCAATTGATTCACGCATCGAGGAAGCCCGCGCCAAAGGGTATGAGGGGGAAGCTTGCAGCGATTGTGGTTTATTCACCTTAGTGCGAAACGGGACGTGCCTGAAATGTATGACTTGTGGCGCGACGAGTGGATGTTCTTGATATAGCTTACCCGTCGTGGGGGAAACGGGCGGACTCTGCGACGGGACGAGAGTCGGGGGAAAATCCTTGGAGGGTTGTCCCCCGACTCTCACCAAAATGGAGTTTTAGTGAATTTTCTTGCTGCGGGGGAAACGGGCGGACTCTGCAGCAGGATCGGGAGCCAAGGATAATATACCTCAGGGGTTGAGTCCTTGGCTCCCACTTTAGTCAAAAGCAACTCCCTGCTGCGGGGGAAACGGGCGGACTCTGTGGCAGGTCGAGAGCCGGTGAAGTCTCCTAGGGGGAGTTCTTCATCGGCTCTCCCTATTTCACTTGACACCCGTAGCTCCTTCGCCTACCTTCAAGTTCCTTTTGTGGGGGTGTAGCTCAGATGGGAGAGCGCGTGGATCGCACCCACGAGGTCAGGGGTTCGAATCCCCTCACCTCCACCAGATAATTTCTGGTAAATCCTACGCATTGAGCATTGCGATAGCCGCCTCTCGCGTCATCATGCCTTCTCGCACCCCACGCTTCTCCGCCACTTCGTTCATGCATGAAATAACGCCTTCCTGCCAGGTGCTCATCACATCACCAATTCGCGCACTCATGGCGCCGACCGCCGCCACCGCAATCCCCTCCCGCGCCAGGTAGGGGAAAGATGCGATGCCGGAGTCATCTTTCCCCCGTCCTGCATCATTGGCAATAACACCCTTTAAATTAAGCTTCATGACATGCGGTACGAGAGTGAGTCCGCAATGCGAGGCTTGGATAAAAACATCTTGAGGCCTTGGTTCCTGGATAGAACGCAGGACGGGAATTCCCCATGAAGCGCGTATGTTACCATCAGGCAAATGCTCTAGCTCATAAATTCTATCATCCAGGCTTTCCTCCACAATCACTTCCCGGCCCACATCGGCATCGAGCAAAATTTTCGAAGCTTCAGCAATGGATTGACCGATTTCAACACCGAGACTTTGGGCCACTTGATTCGCATGGCCGACTTCGCCTTCATAAACGGATACTCCAACGGCGAGTCTTGCGGACATTGTCTCACATGCCAATGCAGGCACATTATATTCCTGGGCCAACCGGAGACCGCTTATACCCGCGTCATCTTTTCCTACTCCTGCCGCATGGGCAACGATTGCCCTCGCACCCAGGCGCATTGCCCACGCCATTGTCATGCGTGCGGCGTAAGAGCCTCCAATGAGAACGTCCCGTTCTTCAACCCTTTCGTCAAAATAGGTCATCGAATCCGCTGAGAGAATGCGGCCACGCAAGTCTTCATGATGAATCGTCAGTTCGTCTGTCGCCATCACAATTTCTTCCAATAGTTATGAAGTAAATTCCATATTACAGATATTTCAGGATAAAAAACGCCCGGCTGAAATCTCAACCGGGCGCTGAATCATTTTCTCCTGTTGGATGCTAATAAGCAGCAGGAGCATTGCCTCCTTCGCCGTCACTTAAGAAGGAGAAATCGTTACTTGCACCGTCATCAGACACATCATAGTCCACATCCGTTGGCAAAACATCGCCAGACTCAGCGAAAAACTCTTGATCCAAGACAGCAACACTTTCATTGAACTCGAGCATTTCTTCCTCATTCATTGGGCGGCTCAATTCGAATTTACCCGGATTATTCACAGGCGACATCACAAAGCGCGTGAGTATACAAAAATCTTCAAAAAAAGCAATTCTTTTTTTATGTATATATCCTTATTTTTCAACCGATAAAAATGCATTGTTCAAAACATGTTTCATATCATGGGCGGATGAAATAGTTAGTCGAAAAAACGAAAATGGAAGCCGGAAAGATGAATTTCAGATGAGCAAATGTTGGAGATGAATTGTATGCGCACGCGTACATCAAGCCAAAACGACACAACGCAAGGATCGCTCAACAAATGTATTTGACGATGAAGCTTGTGTTTACGCCATGTCTTCTGCCTGAAATTCGATGCGCCCTCCCGGTGGTTCCACAACCAGGTGGAGCGCCTCGGCCAGTCTTCCCGAAAGATGCCACATCCCACAAATAAAAGTGAGTTCCACGATCTGCCGATTGGAGAAATATTTTTTCATCTCATTGAATGCGAAGTCATTGTTCTTCGCCCTGAACTTCGATACTTCATCCGCCCAACGGATAACGGCTTTCTCCTTGTCATCGAACAAATCACTTTCATTCCAATCATCGCCTTCCAACATGTTGATTTGATCCTGCGTAAGACCCAGAGCTCGACCGAGCTCCACATTGTGCCCGATTCAGTTGTTGCACTCTGTCAAAATGGCCGTTTTGACTATGACCAGTTCCATGAGTCGAATGTAATCGGACTCCGTTTTCAATCGATTCGTACGGAGCTTCTGGTCGAGCAACATCCATCCTTCCACAGTAGGGGGTGAATTTCCCAAAAGCTGTAAAAAGCGTGGGACAGTGCCCCACATCCGTTTCGACCAATCGTAGAGCGGAGCGAGTTCTTCCTTGAGTTCGTCGGGAACATTGTCAGGATCGACGAAAGGCAACCTTGGTAAAGGACATGCCATCATCTCATCGGTCACGCCCAAACTATCCGGCAAACTTGTTCCTTCGTCTACAGGCATTGGATTCTCCTTGAAAAGTGTCGGGTGTGATTTATACGCTGTTCGTAGCCAGAGCCTCTCGAATATGATGCGGGCCAACAGGTAATGAGAAAACTGGTGTACCAACAGCGTCTTGAATGGCATTCACAATCGCCGCCGCAGTCGCCACAATGGGCGGTTCACCCACTCCTCGCATCCCATAGGGCGTACCCTCGGCCGGGTTATCATACAAAACGGCATTCAATTCAGGCATATCCATGCTGGTAGGTATCAGATATTCATGGAAGGTATCGCCGTGCAAATTACCATCCGGGCGCCTGGGTTGCTCTTCCATGAGGGCCAATCCGAGTCCCTGGAGCATGGCGCCTTCAATTTGTCCCACCACGGACAATGGGTTTATGGCAAATCCCACGTCCTGCACGCATGTAAGGCGCAAAACCCTGACCTCACCAAGCTCCGGATTCACGGCTACATCCGCCACCTGTCCGGTATGTATCGGACATGGGGGAGGCTTTGCACTTTCACCTTGTCCGATTAAAAATCCCTGAATTTCAGGCGCCGCCTTGGCCACCTGTGCAAGAGACATAGCTCGGTCGGGCGCTGAAGCCACTTTGACTTGTCCATCTTCCAAAACCAGATCATCCGCAGCGGCTTCGAGTTTTATACTCGCCACATTCAAGATTTTGTTCCGCAAATCACGGGCGGCACTCAAAGTTGCCATTCCAACCGCGCGCGTCGCCTTACTGCCCGACGCCGCCGATGATTCGGGAACCGAATCCGTATCTCCGTTCGTGTACCGCACTTCATCCAAACCAACGCCCAATTCCTCTGCGGCAAGTTGGCATATGGAAGTGCTCATGCCTGTGAGATTCACCGTTCCCGCTACCACTTGTACGGTGCCGTCTTGATTCAGGCGGACAGTGCAACTAGACGCCTCCCCGGGCCCGGGCCAATATCCGCAAGCAATGCCGCGGCCGAGCTTCCAGCCATCTCCCTCAAGCTCTCCGTTAGCCTCAATTTTCTTTCCCCACATGCCTTCCACGGCTGTTGAGTCAAGCACACTACGCATGGATGGAGCCGGCTCCTTCCCAGCCAGCGTCTCATCTCCGGGCCGAAGGGAATTTATTCTCCTTATCTCGAGTGGGTCAATCCCCATCTCGCGCGCGATGATGTCCATCTGCACTTCAGTGGCAAAGTGGTACTGGGGACCGCTGGGAGCACGCACGGGACCACAAACAGGGCCATTGGTATATACCGTACAAGCACTGATTCTTACGTTGGGGATACGATACGAGCATGAACCCATCAGCATCTTGCTACTGCATTGAAACGGTGCACCTCGGCCATAGGCGCCATGATCCATCGTGACATCAAGCTCCCGAGCGACAAATGTACCATCATTCTTAACCGCTGTGCGTATCGTGATGAAATGCGGGTGTCTCGGATTCACCCCGATATGATCTTCCTCGCGCGTCATCTCCATGCGCACGGACTGGTCAGTTTTCAAAGCCAAAAGAGCGGCTAGGTGCTCATAAGTACTCTTTAGCTTAGCGCCAAACCCACCGCCGATTTCAGTAGGAATGACACGAACGTGTGTCGCCGGGAGGCCAAGCGCCTCAGCCACATCCGCCCGGATGGACCATGCATCCTGCGTGGTTGTCCAGATTGTGACTTTTCCGTCTGCACCTGCCTCGGCAACGCAAGCGTGAGGCTCAATATAGCCGGCATGTACGAATGGTGTAGAAAATGTGTGCTCAAAAATGCGATCCGCCTCTTTGTATCCGGCGTCGACATTTCCAATTTCTTTTTCAAATCGGGCGATAATGTTTTTGTCTGCATTCGGGCCAAGTCCCAAATCTTGCCAATCTTCGTGGACGGCAAGACCCTCGCCTGCCCGGCTGTCCAAGCCGTTTACCACTGGCTCTAAAACTTCATAGTCCACCTGAATCGATTCAATGGCCGCTTGAGCGGCATCCATATCTTCGGCGGCCACAGCAGCCACAGGTTCTCCGCCATATCGAACAAAGCCATCCTGCGCAAACCAACTCTGATCTTTGATGTTGGCGCCGAATCGAATGCGGGGGGCGTCATCTCGCGTCACGACCGCACGGACTCCAGGTATCTTGCGCGCTGCGTTCGCATCTACGCTCAGTACTTTCGCATACGGATGCGGACTACCCAAGACTAGACCGATGAGTGAACGGCTCGATGGAACGTCAGCCGCATATTTTGCACTGCCAGCTACTTTGTCAGGTGCATCGATTCGTGTAAGGCCCATGCCCGCGACTTTATAGTCTGTCATTTCCACCTCATTGAGAAATATGGCTTAATTCATCGGGTTTAATGTTAAGTACTATAAGTTAGTTGTTTTGCACCGAGCAACGTTACAATTTGATCAGCGATTCGTCTATTCCGGAATATCTGGTGGTCTCACACCATGCGTGGCTCGAATTTTCGTTTTGATATTTCCTCTAACGTTAAAATCCCCTTCAATCCACACCCATTTCGGCGCGCAAACCTCAACCAAGTCGTCAAGGATGGTGCTGACCACCTGTTCATGAAATATTTCCCGGTCCCTGTAATTATTGATGTAGAGTTTTAAGGATTTCAACTCCACTATCATTTCACTAGGAACGTATTTGATACGAATTGTGGCGAAGTCGGGAAAATTACTGAGCGGGCAAAGACAAGTGAATTCGGGAATGGTGAAATCTACAACGTAATCGCGCTGCATTGATGGATTCGGAACGGCTTCGAGCTTCGCCTCCGCAATCAACTTCGCGCCATATTTCATCTCGCCTTGAGACATTGTCGTTATGCTCCAGGAGTCAGGTTCACCAACAAAGCGCCATCTTTTCGAGCCACAAACGTATCGTGCGCTTCTTGGTATTCTCTGAGGGGGAACCGATGGGTAATGTATGGGTCCACACTCATCCTGCCAGCTTGAATGAGTGATAATACTTCATCTCCACAGTTGGGATTCGCCCGAACACCAAAAATATCCATTTCCTCCAGCACGACGCGCTTCCATGCCATATCAGGAATGTTGTCCGGTATGCCGGTAATGGCGACTCGCGCGCCTTTGCCGCCACAGTCCACACTCCATTTGAAGCTATCCGTGGTTCCAGCCGTCTCCAGCACGACGTTGGCTTTTTTCCCGCGGGTCATCTCTTCTATCCGTTCCGGCACACCGCCATCTCGGTAACTGACAACTTCGGCGCCTTGTTCCTCTAGAATCTCGAGCCTCCTGCCACCGCCCACAACGATTATGCGTCCTGCGCCCATCGCCTTGACGGATTCATATGCAAAAACACCGATGGGTCCGGAACCCAATATCACGACCGTATCGCCAGGATTGATCCCAGCACGCTTCGCCGTCCAGAGCCCGCAAGCAGCAGGGTCCACGGCCGACCCATACTCAAGCGACATTCCCTCGGGCATTTTGTGCAACGCACGTATGTTGTTGACGACATACTCCGCATACGAGCCTTGCGTGATATGCCCGTACTGCCTATGACCAGTGACTGTATTCCCGTAATTATAACAGAGATTATAACGGCCTATGAGGCACATGCGACAGGCGCCGCATCCAGCATGGCTCGTCCCAGCCACGGCATCACCCATACCGAGACCGAAACCCTCAGTCATCGGGCCCATAGCCACAATTCTGCCCGACCATTCATGCCCCAGGATGGCCGGAAGCCGGGGCGGCCAGTTGGGGAGGTGACCGCCTTTGATGATCTCTATGTCTGTACCACAAATCGTGGTGCATTCCACTTTCACGAGCACTTCCCCGATGCCCGGTTCCGGAACGGGAACGGACTGTATTTCCAAATTTTCAGGTGCGGTCATCACGACCGCTTCCATCTTGTCTCCTACCTCTTCACCGTAGCGCACATCAAATTCTGAGGACATAAAATCTTGTTCTCCTAAACTCATTCGTATTCGAGATTACAATCAATAATGAAAGCAAACTTTTTGGGGAATTGAATAAATACATTCCCGCAAGTAGTTCAATTCGATAAAACTATGAAGCATAATATCAGGCGTGGATTTCTCCTTCTTTCTGCGGAGAATGTACATCCACTTCTTCTCTCGTAAGCCATTTGCCCGTCCATATACGCCACCAAAACCGGCCGAAGTCGTTTCCAATTAAAGAGATTACAGGAACCAGAACAAGCGTTATCACCGTGGCGAAAAGCAGCCCGAAACACAGACTAATCGCCATGGGAATCAAGAATTGCGCCTGAAAACTTTTCTCGAACAACATCGGCCCCAATCCTGCGGCGGTCGTCATTGTCGTTAGAACAATCGCTCTCCATCTTGCGATACCGGCCTGCTGTAGCGCATCTACTATCGGCATTCCGTCTTTGATACTCCGATTTGCGAAATCCAAAAGCACCAAAGAGTCATTCACCACAACCCCGGTAAGCGCCAAGATGCCAAACATACTCAATATGGAGATATCGTACCCTAGGATGATATGCCCCCAAATGGCGCCAACAATCCCAAACGGAATCGCGCTCATGACGACTATGGGCTGGAAATAGCTTCTGAACAGAGTGGCCAAAATCGCAAAAATGACGGCAATCGCTAGCGCAAAGGCGCGAAACAGACTGTTGAATGACTCCTGCGTCTCTTTTGCCTGACCTTCGAATCTAACTCCTACTCCGTGTTGGCGGTTCAGGAACTTCGGGAAGAAATTCGCCTTCAAGTCGTTCAGAACCTCGGTGGGATTGGCCCGGCCCTGGTTGATTTCAGCTGTTACGTTGATCGCCCTTGCTCTGGACACACGCCTGATTTCATCAAGCCCTTGAACCATCTCGACTTCCGCCACCTCATGGAAAGGGATTTCGGCCCCTGAGGACGTCCTGACTCTCATTTTCCTGATGTCTTCGATAGAGCGCCTCTCCTCGGGCGGATAGCGAAGTTTGACCTTCACGTCATCCCGGCCGCGTTGTAGACGCAGGACCTGCAGCCCGAAAAAGCGCGCGCGCAACTGACGCCCCAAGTCATCGAGGCTCACGCCAAGCACCCGCGCCTGTGGCTTCAATGATGTTCTGAATTCAAGCTTTCCGGGCCTGAAGTCATCTTGAATGTCATATATACCAGGATATTTTGTTAACTCCCGCTTGAATTCCGTGGATACACTTCTCAATGTCTCGATGTCATCACCATAGAACTGCACATCGATAGGTTTACCGCCAGGCGGGCCGGCTCTCCCGGAACCGAAAGTTAGGCTCAATACATCCGGAATTTTTCCTGTATTTTCGCGCCAGCGATTTGTAATTTCCTCCCCACTAATTCCTCTGGCCTCCGAGGGCAGCAACTCCACAATCAAATGCGCCATATGGCTGCCCCCCGCGACACGCTCACGGTTTTGGCCAAATTGCTCGCCCAGCGTCGTGAATATATGTTTCACGATCGGCTCACCCGTTTTCGAACGAAAAACCTCATCAAGGGCAACGGCTGCCTGCTCAATCCTTTGCGCCGCGTTTCGCGTTTGCCGAATCGGGGTTCCCGGAGGGAACAGAATTCTGGCTTCCACCCAATCGGAATCGAGCTTAGGGAAAAACAAAAATCTCACATGCCCACCCACGGCCAATCCTACTGTCACCATAAAAACCACCAAAGCCAGAGAGATGACCAGATATCTGGCGTTGAGACAAAATTTCAGAATCGGCGCATAAAACCGATAGATAAGCCAGTTGATTGCACTATCGATGGCTTTCCTCACGCGCGCTGATATTCCACCCGACCTGGGCGACCTCACCCAATGACCCAAATGAGCCGGCAGAATAAATAATGACTCGATAAGAGAAGCGATTAACGCGGCGATGATAGCCGCCGGAAGCACCGCCATGAATTTCCCGACAGTTCCTTCCACCATAAGCAAGGGAGCGAAAGCCACAATAGATGTCACGACAGTGGCGATAACCGGCAGGACAACTTCATAACAGCCGTCGATAGCGGCCTGAACGCGATTCTTCCCTCTTTCCATATGGGAATAGATATTTTCAGCCACTACAATGGCGTCGTCCACCAGTATCCCTAAAACCATGATGAAGGCGAACATCGAGAGCATATTGAGAGTACCGCCGGTGAAATTCAAAAAACCGAGCGCCGTCAACAGGGAGACGGGAATTCCCATGGCCACCCAAAATGAAAGACGAATGTTTAAAAACAACCACATGGAGAAGAAAACCAAAACGAGTCCGACGCGCCCGTTTCTCATTAAAAGATCGAGCCGGTCCTGTATCAAACGCGATGTATCCGCCCAATGGACCAAATCCAACCCTTCAGGTAATTCCTCGCGCTTTTTCTTAACGTATCCAACTGCTGCTTTAGAAATCGAAAGCGCATCTTCCTCATCGGTTCTATACACCGTGATGAGCGCAGCCGGTTTCCCATCGAACCGACCCGTTTTATCGCTTTCTTCAAAAGCATCGACCACTCGAGCAATATCACCGAGTCTCAAGATGGTACCGTCTTGTCGGGTGAGTATTTCCAGGCGCTCGAATTCCAGACCCGTGTAACGCTTCCCCAATGTCCTGATTCTGATTCTTCGCTCCGCTGAGCGGATATCCCCACCTGAGAGTTCAAGCACGTTTTTGCGAATGATATTTCCAACTCGCTCAAAAGTGAGCCCAAAGCGGCGCAACATCTCCTCTGAAACTTGGATTGATATTTCCCAATCTCTCAAGCCGCTCAAAACCACTTTGGAAATGTTGGGCATTTCCAGCAATTCATCTTTGATCTCCGTGGCTTTTCGTTTCAGGACTTCTTCCGAAACATTGCCAAACAATGAGATGTCAATTACCTGAAGTATCCGCTTCACTTCCGAAACGATGGGCCTTTCTATATCCTCGGGCAATGTTTTGATGCGGTCGATTTCGCTTCTGATATCTTCCATCAAATCCCGGGAACTCTTGATCCAAGCATGCAGTTCCGCTGCAATTTCACATCGCCCTTCATAGGCAACCGAAGTGATTTTTTTTACCCCCTCGACACCGGTCAAGGCTTCTTCGATTTTGATGCAAACTCCCTCTTCCACCTCCATAGGACTCGCGCCCTCCCACGTTACTTTGACGCTAACCCGATCTAGGGCGAATTGAGGGATCAATTCGCTACGAATTTGAAAAACGGCGAAAACGCCGATGATTATCATTATCACCATCAAAAGGTTGGCGAAAACGGTATGGCGTGCAGACCAAGCCAGAATTTGCTTCATTGCGTGGATGCCCCGCCAGGAATCCCGTTTTGTTCGTTGAGTATCATGCCGGAGACGGGCTCGGGGACAGCGGAAAGAATGATACGGGCGTTTTCACTCACTCCATTTCTGATCACGACGCCATCCTGAGCTTTTCGAATCACTTCCACTTTTTGAATCCTTAATTTCCCTTCGTCCAACAAATAAACGTGATCCCGTTCACGCAATGCGGTGTGCGGAATGACGAAAACGCCTGGCATCGTGATGCCTTCGATTTTCACTTCAACGAACATCCCCACAAAAAGGGGAGGGTGCTCTCCAGATATCCAATTTTTCATGGGTTCAGAAATTTCAACTACGAGTGTGAGCGCGCGCGTGGACTCATCCAGCCCGGAATCCACGAGAGACACCCGCCCAGTCCATTCAAACTTTTTGCCGAACTGACTCCAGGATACTCTGGCAGCGGGGAAAAAAGGCTTTACCTCTTCTTGGCTACGAGGAAAAGATACTTCCCGAATACGGCGAAACGCCCAGCGCGCATCCTCAACCGGCAATGAAACAGGGACTTCCAGTGCTGAAACATCATAAATTTTTCCCACGGATTTACCCGCACTGGCGAAATCTCCTACATCCAAACTCGTCTCTCGCACCCGAGCATCAAAAGGAGCCACGATTTTGGTCCGAGACAATTGCAGAGTCGCTCTTTTGAGTTCCGATTGGTTCGCTCTCAACGCCGCGCGTTTCTGTCTCAACTGAACGGGCAGCAGCGCCAGCATGTTCCTGATAGACTGAACCGTTCTCTCCTGCCTGAGAAAATTCTGTTGAGACTGATCGTATTGACCAGAAGAAATAACGCCTTGTCTTCGCAATCTTTCGTTGCGTTCCATTTCCTGAGCAACTAACTCCATATGGCGTTCGGTGATGTCCAGATCGGCCTGGTGATTCTTCTCCTCCTGCCTCAATCGAGCGATATCGGCTCTGAGTTGCGCGATTTCCGCTTTTCGCCGCTCGATGGCGAGTTTGTAATCCGCAGGGTCGATTCGGAAAAGCACATCCCCTTTCTTGATGAAGCCGCCGGTCCTGAACCCAGATGATCGCATGACCACTTTCCCGGATACTTCAGGCACGATGGAAAGCTCCGTTTTGGGCCGAACGGTTCCGAACCCCTTGACCCAAAAGGTTTTGTCCTGTTTTTTCAAGAGCATGGTCCTGACGAATCTGCGTGGTGCGGTGGGAGTCACTGTCTCGGGTTCTGGTCGATTCTCGATCAGCAACTTCGTGATCGCTACGCCTACTACAAGAACCAGAACGGCAAGAATGAGGAAGATTTTTTGACGAGACATGATTTAATCAGTATCTCCTCTACAAGCGGCGGCGCCAAACTTTCCGTGACATACTTCCCATGCGGCTTATCCAGGAACGCCAGTTTCTCGGAAATTCGAGAAAAACCGTGTATTGTATGCCTTCTTACTCCTATCAGCAGTAGCCCTGTGTGTCAAAAACCCGGTATTCTCTAATCAATTGTAATTTAATACATTAAAAAGGAAACTAAAATGCGCGAAGACATCACTTATTTCAGCGACGGCCTCAAAATCGCCGCGCATCTGTACCGCCCGGACAACTGGAAACCCGGTGACCCGCCCCGGCCGGGAATCGTCTGCGTGACAGGATACAGCGGGCGAAAGAACCTGGCCACAATCGACATGCCCATCCACTTGAGCAATGCGGGGTTTTTCACCCTGGCGCCCGATTATCGCGGCTACGGTGTGAGCGAGGGCGCTCGCGGACGCCACCGCCCGCTTGAGCAGGCCCAGGACACCTACGACGGAATCACCTGTCTGCAAACCGTAGAAGGCGTGGACCCCGAGCGAATCGGCCTGTACGGCACGAGTTTTGGGGGTGCTCACGCCATCTGGGCCGCGGCGTTCGATGAGCGCGTGAAGGCGACCGTCTCCGCCGTGGGGGTGCATGACGGCGAGCGTTGGCTGAAGACATTGAGGAGGCCCTATGAATGGCTCGCCTTCCAGTCCCGGGTACGGGAAGCCGCCCGCAAGCGCGTCACCACCAACGAGCGGGAAACCATCATCCGCCACGATATCTACAGCGACGACCCGGACAACCCCAAACCCCCGATGACGCTGGAGGAACACGGCTCCGAGGAGGTGCTCGAACTCGACCTCGAAAGCGTGGAGGCTTGTTTTCGCTATCGCCCCGAATGGGTGGTCGGCAAAATCTCGCCCCGGCCCGTCCTGTTCATCTACGGGGAAGAAGACGTCATGGTTCCTCCCTCAGAAGCGCACGCCTGCTACGCGGCTTGCGGCGAGCCAAAGAAAATCGTCATGCTTCCCAGGGGACGCCACAACGACGTCTACCAGGTGAACAACCCGGAACTCTTCGAGATGGCTCTCACGGAAACGACGGCCTGGTTCCGCGAATACTTATAGGTTTCATTGGTAATTCAAACACTTAGGAGGTGATGCGAAACATGGGCGCAACGCTGATATTTCATGGGCAATCGACGTTTCTGGTTGAAACGGACGGGGGCAAGCGCATCTATATCGACCCCTGGCTCGAGAAAAACCCCGTATGCCCGCCTGAACTCAAGACACCGCAAAAAGCCGACCTCATCTGTCTCACCCACGGCCATTTCGACCATACGGGCGACGTCATCCCCGTTTTCGAGGCGAATCCATGCCCGGTGGCGGGTCACATGGACCTCATCCGCACCATAGCCGCCGAACACGACCTGGGCTCCCACGCCACCCCCATGGGCAAGGACGGCACGGTCGATTTCGGCGGCGTCCAGCTCACCCTCACCCACGCCTTTCACGGGGGCGCCTACGGGCCGGAACTCAAGTATACGGGCGAGCCCTGCGGCCTGATTCTCACCTTCGAGGACGGCAAACGCCTGTATCATGCGGGAGATACGGCCGTTTTCGGCGACATGCGCATCATCGCCGACCTCTATGCGCCTGATCTGTGCTGCCTGCCCATCGGGGACAGGGCCACCATGGGCGCGCGCCAGGCGGCGCTGGCGTGCGAGCTCTTGGAGGCGAAGCGCGTCGTGCCCATCCACCACTCGAGCCTGCCCCACTTGACGGGAACGCCAGAGGCGTTCACCCAAGAGGTGAGAAAACGCGGCCTGGATACGGAAGTCATCGTGCTGGCGCCGGGGGAGAGCGTAATGCTCTGATTCTTATCTGATTACGCGCCCGGCCTCTCGATGAGTTCGAGCGTGTTGCCGTCCGGATCCTCGAGATAGACGACGAAGCCCCCCGTGTTGGGCCCCTGGGTGACGGGCACGGGCGGCGAGACGAACCTCACCCCCTTAGGCTTGAGCGCCTCGTACATCCCTTTGAGATCATTGACGTTATAGGCGATGTGCGCGCTGCCCACGTTGTTCGTGGCGGTGTCAATCTTCACGCCGGGCGCGCCCACGTATTCGACCAGCTCGATGTGGTAGCCCCCGCCTTTGATGTAGACGATTCGCAGGTCCGCGCCTATGATGCCCGTCACCTTCTCGCTGTAGTCCTGGGGCCGGGTGTCGACCGAAACGACAGTAAAATCAAGCATTTCGCAGTACCATTCGGCTATCGCCCGGGCGTCCGACACCGTGAAACTCGTATGGTTGATGCTCACCAGACCCATCTCGCGCCTCCTCTTGCGCCATCGGTTCGGGGGCGCACGCCCCCCTCATTTCTGCCGGTTTTTCCAGGCGCAATTATGGCATACCGCCGCTTTTTTTATCTCGGAAATTTATCGAAAAACCACGTGAATTTATCTATATTTATTGAATTGTTTTCTGCTTTTTTCGCTTATTCCTTATTGTCAATTCAGGCGAAGCGGACGGGTCGATTCCGACCGGGGAGAAGAACAATCCCGAGGGATGCCGAGTCGCCGTTTCCATTATCTCCCCTCCTTGAGTCGCCGGGAACGCTTTCTTTCCCGCGCGGGATTCTCGCTCATTCCGACAAAAACGCTATGACGGCAAATGCGGGGAAATGCGGATGCCGTCTTTCGATGAAGAAGACTGAGCTACATAAAAACAGGCCGCATGTGGCGCAAGGCGCTGCGCGTTGCAATCGCACGATGAAGATCAGACACGAGGGATTGCGGTCGCTCCATGAACAGGATGCCCCGGCGAGGTTGCGCGTCAATCCGGCGCCGTTCGCCGCAGCTTCAGCGACGACGTCTACGGGAGCGCCGCGTGAAGGATATCCGAGTAGGTCGCCGTCTTCCCGTCGAACGTTGCGACGACCCGGCCCAAGCGCATCACATGGAGGACGTCCGAAAAGCCGATGAGATCTTCAAACTCGGAGCTTGCAACCAGCGCGCCCATTCCTTCGTCACGGACGAGCCTGCTGATGTAATGGCGGATCTCGGACTTGGCGCCGATATCGATGCCTTGCGTGGGCTCTTCGAGGAGAAGAAACTTGGGATCCCCCTGAAGGGATCGGGCAATCGCCAGTTTCTGCTGGTTGCCGCCGCTCAGGTTCCCGGCCAGGGTGTTCAACCCGGCTCCCCTGATATCGAATATCTCAGCGCTCTTTCGGCTCGTCTCCCGCTCGGTCCGGCGAAGCCGGAAACCGTATCGCCCCAGCGAGCCTGAAACGGGCAAGGCGATGTTCTCCCGAACCGTGAGTGATGGGACGATGCCCGCTTTCCGCCTATCGGCAGGGACCAGCGCGACCCCATGTCTGTACGCACTCGTGGTCGATCCGGGCGGAATGGAGACCCCATCCAGTTCGATTGAGCCGGCGTCGTATTTAGTACGGCCTGCGATAGTAGCGAGCAGCGGGCCGAATCCCGCACCCTGGGCGCCGGCGATTCCCACAATTTGTCCCGCCTCTACTTCGAACGAAACGTCTGAAAAGCTTCGACCGAGCCTGAGCGACTTAACCGCCAGCTTGCCTCCTTTCGCTGCGCTCCGGGCAGCGTCTTGAGCCGGCGCCCCTTGCTTGCCGGCGCGCGCAGACTTGGTCATCAGTTCAATGATTTGTTGCCGGTCGATCTCGTCGCGTCGAAACGTACCGACGCTGAGGCCGTCGCGCAGGATCGTGATGCGGTCGGCTATCTGGAGGACCTCACCGATCCGGTGGCTGACATACACGATGGCCGTACCCGCCTCGCTCCGAATCCGGGTCAGGGTGGCCAGTAGCGCCTCGGCATCCACTGCGGAGAGCACCGCCGTCGGCTCGTCGCAAAGGACCACGTTCACCGGAGGCAAGAGCGCGTGGGCGATCTGGATAAACCGAGCCTCCGGTGTGCTTAAATCCTCCCCCAGGACCAGGGGATCCACGTGAGCGCCGATCAGGCGGAGGACTTCCGTCGTCATGGATCGCTCGCGGCGTGACAGCCTGTTCCGGTCGACCAGCGCCCCCTCGAGGCCCAGCATGATGTTGCGGCCGGTAATCAGTTGCCCGCACAGTTCGACATCCTGCGGCATCAACTTGATGCCATATCGCTTCCTGGCTTCACGCGGTGAGCGCAGCCGCACCTCATCCCCGTTGATGCGGATCTGCCCGGAGTCCATCTGGAAAGCGCCCCCCATCAGCTTCAAGAGTGTGGACTTTCCCGACCCGTTCTCCCCGACCAGCGCGTGTATCTCACCGTGGTCGACGTCAAAACTGACGCGATCCAGAGCCCTTACGCCGGGGAACGTTTTGGTGACGTTCTGCATCCCGATGGCGGGAACGCGACGTTCTTCGACCGGGGAATTCAGCAATTCCATCCTCTGCGACCACCAGGCTCGCGAGCGAAGCGCTGCTGGTTGGTCATTATTTAGCCGAGACCTCAAACCCTTTCTGGATAAGCTCCAGCGTCACCGCCGTTTTGTCAGGCGGCATGTCTTTTGCGGTGTACCGCGTCAGCGGGATGCACACCAGGGCGGGCACGTTCTGATCGCCATTCAGGATCGACACGGCGTGACCGACCCCCTGGTACCCCATCGGAGTCGGTGTGATGCCGATGATCGTCGAGTATTGACCCTCTTTCAAATCCTGAATGGAGGCAGGGTCCAGGCCGTTCGTGACGAAAGCCACTTTCTTGTACCGCGCCGGCAGCGAGTCGGGATCGAGCAGCAGGTTAAAGACCGAATACACCCATTTGATGTCAGGATGGGCCTGAACCGCGTTCTCGAAAGATTTCAGCCCCTGGGCGGGATCGACATTCTGCGTCGCCGAGACGGCGATCTTGACGCCCGGGTATTTTTCTTTCACACGATCCGCGAAACCGGCCGCCCGCTTGGCCGACCAGGTGGCGTTGGCCGGCCCGGCGATCACGATGCCCTTCCCGGCATTCGGGCCGGTCTCTTTCACCAGCAGGTCAGCCGAATCACGACCCATCTGGTAGTCGTCCTGCATCACCATGTATGCGTCCGGCGAGCTGGACTCCGTGGCTACGATCACGACCGGAATTTTCTCGCGGAGGAAAAGGTTGGTGATTGCGACCCCACCTTGGATATCGGTCGGGATGACGGCGACTGCGTCCACGCCTTTCAGCAGGAGACGCTCGGCCTGTTTGAACTGCTGCTCGGGCGACGCGTATCCGGTGCCCGCCGAAACGAACTCGAGCTTCACGCCCGCCTCTTTGGCGGCCTTGACCGCGCCGCTCGAGCCTGCCTGGTAATAGTGTCCCGCCAGCGTGGGCTCCATGAAGCCGATCGTGTACCTGCGCTTCGCCTTTGGCGCGCGGTACGCAGCGGCTTCCTTCGGGGTAGGAGAAACCGTGCAGGGAAGATTCGAATGCAACTTCTTCGCCGTCGAAAGCGCCTGATACTTCGCATAGGCCGCATCTTTTGGACTGATCTTGATGGCCTGGGCGCTTACCTCGCTCCCTCCCTGGAACATCAGCATCAACGTGACGAGACTCAGCATGGCAATCAAATATTTCATACGCATGGTGTTCTCCTTTGGCAGTGGAAACGATATGTTGCGTCAAGGACCGCGGGGCCGTTCGCCGCGGCCGCGGAGCAGTAGTTTCGCTTGCTTGAAGATCGCCCATTCACCCAGCCGTCCTCGTTGGTTGAAGGCGACCGCTACAACCAGCACGACGCCGGTAACCATCTGGCGCGCGAACTCCGAAACACCGACGATCTCGAGACCGCTGGTGAGAACCGTCAGGATCCCCACCCCCATCGCAGCGCCAAGCAGCCGGCCGACTCCGCCGCCGATCGCGGCGCCCCCGATCACCGCCGCGGCGATGGATTCAAGCTCCAGGCCAGCCCCGAGGCTCGCCTGTCCCAGCGTGACCCTGGATGCGAGCATGACCCCGGCGACGGCCGCAAAAAAGCCGCACATCGCATAGGCGAGAACCTCGTAACGGGCGACCGAAATCCCCGACAGACGCGCCGTCTCGCGCCCCCCCCCGATCGCATAGATGTAGAGACCCGCCCTGAGGCGGTTGAGAAGCAGGTATGCAATGAATACGACTACCAGTCCAACGCCCATTGTCCCCGGCAGCGGCCCCCACTCGTCCGCCCCGAACGCGCTCACACCCCGGTCGGTAATCGGAACCGAAGCGCCGCTGCTCAGTTCGTTTGACAACCCGGTCAGGAATGTCAGCATCGCCAATGTAGCCACGAAGGGATTGACCCCCAGATACGCGATCACAAGACCGTTGACGGAGCCGACAAGGGCTCCGAGCGCCAACGCCGCCGTAACGGCCCCGTACAACCCGAAATCGTCAACGAGCAGCGCGAGCGCCGTGGATGCGAGTCCCGCGGTAGCTCCGACCGAGATGTCGAACCCGCCCACGACGAGCACCAGCATCTGCCCGACGCTGGCGACCAGCAGGACGCCCGCCTGTCTGGCGAGATTCTCGATGGTCCTGATGGAGATAAAGATGTCGGGTTCTATGATCGAAAACCCGAGGTAGAGGAGGACGAGGGCGAGCAGCAACTGCACCTCGTGACGCAGCAGACCACGCGTACGTTCCAAAGCGCCGACGGCCCAGGTCGTTACCTGTTGGGGACCGTTCCCGGGTTGGTCGACTGCTATAGGACCGCCTGGTGTATCGCTTTGGTCAGTCACCAGGGTCACAGCCCCCCCGAACCTCGATTAGTTGGTCGTATAGCCGGAGTCGACGAGTAGATGGTGTCCATGGATCATCCGAGCGTCGTCCGAGGCCAGGAAGACGGCTGCTCTGCCGATGTCCAGGGGATCAGGCAGGACGCCCGCGGGCACCCGCGGCATGTAAGCCGCCTTGAAATCTGGGTCGTCGAACAACGGCCTTACCATGTCCGTCATCGTGGCGCAGGGGCCGATCAGGTTGACGTTGATTCCGTGTGGCCCCCACTCGATCGCGAGCGCTTTGGACAGCAGCAGCACGCCGCCTTTTGTTGAACAATAGACCGAGAAATTGGGCATCCCGACGACGGCGAAAATAGAGCCGAGGTTGATGATGCGCCCGCCGCTCTTGCGATCGATCCACCGCTTGCCGGCCTCCTGGCAGCAGAAGAACAGCGCCTTCATGTTGGTGTCGGCTACTTCGTCATACTGCTCCTCGGTGACATCGAGCGCAGGACGATCCCCCTGTACGCCCGCACTGTTGACAAGGATCGTCGACTCGCCGAGTTCGCTCTCGGCTTTGTCGAAGACCCCTGGAATCGAGGCGACTTCACGGAGTTCCGCCGCGATAGCGACGGCCTTTCCGCCGCGCTGCTCGATGCCGTCAATCGTTTCAGAGAGGGCGCCTTCGTCTCGGCCGACCACGGCCACGTCGGCGCCCTCATTCGCGAATTCCCACGCAATCGCCTGTCCAAGCCCCCGCGATCCACCGGTCACGATTGCGACGCGGCCCGCCAGCTTTCCGTCACTCATGATCTCTCCCTCTTGTTTCCGGTTTGCGTCATTCTACGACCAACGACACCATCTCCGGCGGGTCAACCCGCAACAACCCTTCGTCGGAAAGCCGCAGATCGCCGATTTCGCCGCAGGCGAAGCTGAACTCAAGCTGCGAAAACGGACTCGCGAGATCGCACCCGAGTTCGCGTATGGCGTCGAACGCCCTGTCAAACTTCGCCGTGACCGTCTCCGTCGGTTCTTCGGACAAAAGCCCGAGAAGGGGCAATTCCACCATTGCGAGGATCTCGCCATCGGCAACGACTATCTTTCCGCCGCCGATCTCGGCGAGCTTGTTCATGGCGAACGCCATATCGGACGTGCTCGCGCCGACCGCAACCAGATTCTCGCAGACGGCGTTGACGGTCGACGCAATCGCCCCGCGCTTCAGCCCGAAGCCGCGCACGAAGCCGTTGCCGATGCGCCCCCCTCCCTTGCCGAACCGATCAGCCATCGTCAGCGGCAGGACGTCGTTGTCGAGATCCGGCTGAATCACGCCGTCTTTGACGTCGAGGACCGCCCTTCCGTCATCGGTTACGAGGCTGCCGTCCGTCACGCCGATCACCCGAACGGTCACCGGGCCCTCCTCATCGGTCCGAGGTTCGAGAGCAACAGGGGCGATCTCACGCTCGATCCTGACCGTCCCGCGGAAGTTGCCTGGATACTCGATGGGTGCCAGCTCCGCCAGGAACTCACCGTCCCGGACTACGGTTTCCCCGCCGACGAATACGCGGGCGATATCGAATGTGACCAGGTCGTCGACGAGCAGGATGTCGGCGTAGCGGCCTGGAGCAACCGCCCCCATGTCCCTCTGCAAATAGAAGGCCTCGGCGACATTGATGGTCGCCATCTGAACCGCGATTACAGGCGGCACGCCATTTCGAACGGCCACGCGGATATTTGCATCGACCCCGCCTTCGCGCAGCAGTTTCTCCGGCGAAGCGAGATCGGCGCACATGGCAAGCGCTCTCGGGTCGACCTTGTGCTCAAGATACGCCTTGACGAGTTCGGGCACGTCAATCGCGCCTGACCCGAGACGCATGAGCAGGCGAAAACCGGCCCGGGTCTTGTCGACCGCCTCGTCGGTCGCAATGGACTCGTGGTCGGTACTGGTCCCGACCGCGGCGTATGCCTGCATCTGGCGCCAACTGGCGCCGGCGGCATGCCCCGTAATCGTTTTGCGCTGCTCCAGGCATCGGTCGAAGAGGTCCAGATAATCGTCCCACTTCTCGCAGACCGGCAGGAACGGCGGCTCCTCCAGACCCACGCAGTTTTCCCAGTCGAGCATCTCGTTCATCTCTTCGACGCTGACGCCTGGTGTGGGTTCGAGGCCGAGTTCGCGGTTCTGCAAATGCGCGAGGGTGGGGACCAGGAATATAAGCCTGAGCGGGGTGGCTTCTAACGCATCCTTGAAAAACCGGATCGCTTCCCGGCCGCCGACGATCCCCTGGCCATAGAAGCCGTCTGCGTAGGCGGTGACGCCATGCCGCAGCATCCCCTCGACGAACTCGTTCACGCCCAGGTAGGAGTGATACATGTGGAGGTGGCCGTCGACCAGGCCGGGTGTTACATAGCGGTTCTCAGCGTCGATCACTTCCGTGTTCTCACCGATCGCGTAATCGATGTCGCCGACCGCCGCTATCCGGTCACCCTTGATCGCAACCCCGGCGCTATAGATTTCACGGGTATGTACATTGACGACGCGGCCATTCGTGATGGCGAGTTCCGCAGGTTCATTGCCTAGGGCAACATCGATCAGGGCTCGGCGTGAGGACATTGCTCCAATCTCCTCTGTAGATTGGGCATTCCCGCTGGCTTGAATTGTCGGTCCACGGCAGGAGCCGCAAAACCCACAATATCTTATGAATTGCCGATGATGAGAAAATCATACATGACTTCAAGACCAGAAACAAACATCTCGAAAACCGCTCCCTTTGACGCATCCTCTACCACCGCACCGGCTTCGCCTCAGCACGTGAGCGCGCGGAGCAGTTCTTCATTTTGCACGAAAAATGCGCGCGCGCTTGGATACTAGGCTAAGGAAAGAGAAAAGACGGAGGAGGCGGTGATTCTCTCTTCACCCATCCTCCTGCGCCGAAGGCGCCGACGTACGCCGGATGAGTTCCCGGAGCGCTTCGCTCTGGTTTTCCAGCGCCTTGTGTTGGCCTTCCAGCGCCTTCATGGTTTCCCGGTGCTGTTCGCTTTGCGCCTCCCGCTGGGTTTCCAGCGCCTTCATGGTCTCTCGGTGTTGCGCCATGTTCTCTTGGTGCTGGGCGTCGCGCTGCTTCGAGGCCTGCCGCATGATGTAGAGGCCAATCCCGATGAGGCTGCATTGCGCGGCCCCGACGAAGGCGGCGACCCACACGGAGGCTTGCTGCGCAGCGAGGGAAGCTTGTTGGAGCGCAAGAGCAGATTTTTGCAAGGCGAGGCTTGCAGCTTCGTATTCCGTCATTCGGTTCTCTCCTGTCTGTCCTCGTGGAGCAGCCAGTTCGATCAGTCTCGCCCAGGGCGCGCGGGAAGTCAAAGAGTCGAACCCGACCGATGAGGGAGGGTTCGCCGGGCGACCTCCCCTTCAACCGCCCGGCTACGCGCACACTCTTGAATACATTCGGTTCGTGTTTCACGCCAAAAGCAAACGTCGCTCCAGCAGTGTCCTCATGTCGCGCCTGCCGTCGGCGATCAGGAGCACATATACGCTCTCCTCCCGCACCCGGTAGATAATCCGGTAGGGCTTGAAGAATACCTCGCGGTATTCGCGAATCCCGATATCCAGCAATTCCTTCGGGAAAGCGCCGCGCCGGGGATGTTCGCAAAGGCCGGTAAACGCCTCTTCGATTCTGTCGAGCACATGGGCGGCGCCGGCGGGTGAATCGCGCCTTTCGATGGTTTCGCAGATATCTTCTAAATCGCGCGCCGCGTCTTCGGTCAGGTGAACCGCGAAAGGCATCAGCGGGCCGGGAGCCGCTCCCGGAGCCGCGCCGTCACATCGGCAGCGGGCTGCGTCTGCCCGGCTTCAATCTGGCGATCGCCCAGGGCGAGAATCTTGAGCAGGGCGAGCGTCTCCTGCATCTGCTCGTAGCTGTCGATGTCCTGCATGACCACCTTGGCTTCCCCGTTCTGGGTGATCACCAGGGGTTCTCCCCGCTCCCCGAGCGTGCGGACGATTTCCGCGGCGTGCGCCTTGAGGTAACTGATGGGTTTTATCCGGTCCGAAAGGGTCATGGCCGCCTCCTATGGACTGAATATAGTCCATGAACAGGTCGCATGCAAGGGCGTGTGGGTTTGCACGGATCGTGGATTTTAACGAGACGGGATGTTGCCGGGCTTCTTCGGCCTGCTGGTGAACACGGTGCTCTTCGTCGGGATATCGTATTTCGCCTCCCCGCTGCCAAAAGAGCACCGGGCGAAGTACGAGGAGGCGTGGAGCGAGGAGTAGGCAGTCTCTCTTGAGTTGTAGGGACAGGTCGCGACCTGTCCGGGGCGTATTCGTCATTCCCCCCGCAGGGGTATCCGCTTCCGCCGCCATTGATTTACGGATTTTCTGATGGATTGACCCGTAGGGGCGGACCTGTGTGTCCGCCCGGTTTGCCGATTGATTCGATGACGTGGTGGCTCTATGGACACCCGCGCAGGGCGGCCACACAGGTCCGCCCCTACGAAATCAACAAACCCACTCCTTCCCCTACACACTCACCCCCAGCGCCTTCTTCGCGGCGTCGACGACGTTCGCCGTGTTGGGGAGCACGAAATCTTCTAAGCGGGGTTCGAAGGGGATGGGCGCATCGAGGGCGGCCACGCGGCCGATGGGAGCGTCGAGGTAATCGAAGGCTTCCTCCTGAATTGCGGCGGATATCTCCGAACCCACGCCGCTCCTCAGGTGCCCTTCCTCGACGATGATGCAGCGGTTCGTCTTGCGGACCGATTCGGCGAGCGTCCCGGTATCGAGCGGGGCCAGCGTCCTGGGGTCGACCACTTCTGCGCTGACCCCCTCTTTCGCGAGTTCATCCGCCGCCGCCAGGCAGTTGTGCACCTGGTAGCCAACGCCGATGAGGGTGATGTCCGTGCCCTCTCGCTTCACGGCGGCCTGCCCGAAAGGTGTCACGTGCTCGCCCTCGGGCACGGGGCCCTTCATCTTGTAGAGCATCTTGTGCTCCACCATGAGCACGGGGTTGTCGTCGCGGATCGCGGCGCACATGAGGCCCTTGGCGTCGGCGGGGTCGCTCGGCGCCGCCACCTTGATGCCCGGTATCTGCATGAACCAGGCTTCCAGGCACTGGCTGTGCGTGGGGCCGTACTGCACACCGCCGCCGCCCGGGGTGCGCACCACGAGCGGCACGCTCAACTGCCCGCCCAGCATGTAGCGCAGCTTCGCCGCCTGGTTGATGAGCGGGTCCATCGCCAGCATGATGAAGTCCATGAACATGATCTCGACGATGGGCCGGTAGCCCGCCATGGCGGCGCCCACGCCCGCGCCCACGATGCCGAGTTCGCTGATGGGCGTGTCGCGCACGCGGTCCCGCCCGAATTTTTCGGCCAGCCCCTTCGTGACGCCGAAGACGTAGGCCAGCTCCACGTCCTCGCCCATGACGATCACGCGCTCATCGCGCTCCATCTCCTCGTGATGGGCCTCGGTCAACGCATCCACAAAAGTAATCTCTCGCATGTCGCTTCTCTCCAGGGTTTTCACCGGGCGCGCAGCGCCGCGGGACGGGAATCTTTATGCGTATACGTCCTCGAGTGCGGATTCGAGCGTCGCTTCGGGGCTTTGCTCCGCAAAGTCGATGGCCCCGTTCAACTCATCGTCCACGGCTTTTAAGTGCGCCTTTTTCTGCGCTTCCGTCATTTTGAGCATCTTCGCCGCGATGGTAAGCGGATCGCGCTTCCTCCACTCATCCACCTCTTCCTTCGTGCGGTAGGGGCCGAACTGGGGGTCGCCGCGCGAATGTCCGAAGAAGCGGTAGGTCTTCGCCTCGATCAGGCTCGGGCCGCCGCCCTCGCGCGCCCTGCGCACGGCCTCGGCGGTCGCCTCGTAGACGGCCACCACGTCCATTCCGTCCACCGTCACGCCGGGCGCGTTGTAGCCCTGCGCGCGCACGCTGATGTCCTTGACGGACGTGGAGCGCTCCACGTGGTAGCTCACCGCGTAGTGGTTGTTCTCGCAGAAGAAGATGACCGGCAGCTTCCAGATGGCGCACAGGTTCATCGACTCATGAAAACTGCCCTGGTTCGACGCGCCGTCCCCGAAGAAGACCACCGCCACGCGGCCCGTGCCTTCCAGTTGATAGGCGAGGCCCATGCCCGTCGCCATCGGCATGTTCGCCCCCACGATGGAGTGCGCGCCGTAGTGGCCTTTCGAGATGTCGGCGATGTGCATGGAGCCGCCGCGCGCCTTGCAGAGGCCGGTGGACTTGCCAAGCAACTCGGCCATCATCTCGGGCATCCGGGTGCCCTTGGCGATGGAGTGTCCGTGGCCCCGGTGGGTGGTGAGGATGGCGTCCTCATCGTTCAGCGCCGTGCAGACGCCGACTGAGCACGCCTCCTGCCCGATGCTCACGTGAACCGCCCCCTTCACCCGGCCCGCCATGAAGAACTCGTCCGTCTTCTCCTCGAAGCGGCGGATGCGCACCATGTTGCGGTACATCGCGTTCAAGTCCTTTTTCGTCAACCTCTTCGGTTTTGCCGATCTTCGCTTCGCCCTGGTGGCCACGGCTTCCTCCTCCCGGCGACATCATCGCAATGCAACCGTTGGAATGTCATGAGAACATGATTTTTCAGACTTCCATGAGTACCACACGGCGCGGTGGCGGTTCAATCCTCGCGGTGGGGGGTTGGTGGAATAGTCCCTTGCGGATCGTGGTGGTTATGTAGGGGTCGCATACCATGCGACCCATGGCGGGCGGCGAAAAAGGCGGGTCGCATATATGCGACCCCTACAAAAAAACCCCGACCCCCTTGTTAGGGGAGTAAAACGACGGCCGCCGCCTTGAAAAGCAACCCCCCCTACCCCCCCTTGTTTTGTCAGGGGGGTATAAAAAGGCGACGCCCGCCGCCGGTAGGGGAGCTTTTTTTCTTGCCCCCCTGTTAAGGGGGGGTAGGGGGGGTTGCTTTTCAAGGCAGAGGGAAGACGAGCGGGGCGTCCCCTCTATCCCCTGAAAAGGAACTTTCTCAACACCCCCGGTGGACAGGCCATCACACAGTCTTCGCCTTGTAACGCAGGAACAGCTCATCCCCTTCTCTGCGAACCTCCACGAGCGTGAGACCCAGAAACTCGCCCGAGGGAAAACCCGGCCCGTCCATGAGCGTCGGTGCGGATGCGCCCCCCGCCAGCCATGGGGTGAGCGTCACGTGAAACTCATCGATATGCCGGGCGAACTCCCATACCAGGGAACCCCCGCCCTCGAGAAGCACGCGCTTCATCCCTTGCTCGCTAAAATAGGCCAGCACCTGTTCAGGGAGGGAATCCGCCTCGTCCAGAACCACGATTCGCGCCCGCCCGGCTTGCGCTTCCTGAAGCCGGGATTCTCCTTCTCGTCCGGTGAATATGAACCGCTCGATTTCATCGCTCTCGAACCACGGCAAATTTTTCGGGAAATCGCCGCTTTTCGTGATCACGGCGTTCGCCGGGTGCGGCGGCAGGCCGCGTTCCACTCGCTCACTCACGAGGGATTCCTCGCGCACCCGCGCGGGATGCCGCGCCGTCCTCAGCGTCTCGCCGCCCCATACCACGGCGTCCGCACAGGCTCTCAGTCGATCCATCTCCAGGCGGTCCGCTTTGGAGCCTAAGGAGAAATCCGCGCGGTCGCGGCCTGCGATTTTTCCGTCGAGCGTCATGGCCAGGTTCGCGTATACGAAGGGTTTGTCCACGAAAATTCTCACCTTGCAGTTGTGGTCCGCCCGGTTAAGGCAGTAAAGTTTCCTGTCACCTCGTCTTCATGAACACAGGTCTTCATCAGACAAAGGAGAGAAAACGACATGGGTGAATTCGACCAGAGAGTGGACCTTCCCGCACTCGATTTCCAAAAACTCAACATCGGCCCCTACAGCAACAACGTGTACGTGTTGACGTGCAAGGCGACGAAAGAGTGCGTCATCATCGACACCTCTCATTCCGCAGAGCCGATTCTCGCCGCGTGCGAAGGCGCCACGCCCAAATACATTCTACAGACCCATTGCCACGGCGACCACATCGACGCGCTCGATGAGGTGCGAAGCCGCACGGGCGCGCCCCTGGGCCAGCACGCCGAGGACGCGAAGGAGTTCGGTATCAGCCCCGATTTCACCATCGCGGACGGCGAAGAGATAACTTTCGGCGAGATCACCCTCCAGGCCATCCACACGCCCGGCCACTGCAAGGGTATGCTGATGTTCCTCTATCCGGGCCACTGCGTATGCGGGGATACGATTTTCCCCGGTGGCCCCGGAAAAACGTGGAATCACGACCAATTGCTCAAGTCGCTCGATTCCATCGAGAACAAGGTCTTCGCCCTGCCCGACGATACCGTTCTCTACCCCGGCCACGGGGCGAACAGCACCGTCGCGCAGAGCAAGGCGGAAGTCGCCGGATTCCGGGCCGCAGGAAGGCCTGCGCCTGATGAATTCGGGGACGTCACCTGGGGAGGTTAAACAACAGAGAGCGGCCGGATAAAATCGGGGCGCGAGATTCTCCTCGCGCGGCTCGGGACGGTTAAGCGAAAGGAGAAATAAGAAATGAGTTCAGCCAGCATCGTATTCGATCACGTGCACGTCATCAGCAAAGACCCCGAGGCGAGCGTGAACTGGTTCGTCGAGAACCTGGGCGGCGAGCGCGGAGAGGGCGGCGTGTTCAAGGGCGCGCCGCAGATTCCCGTAAAATTCAACGGCGCCACGGTCATCGTCCGCGGGGAGAGAACCGGCGAAAGCGCGGGCGAAAAGGGCGGCCTCGAATGGGGGACGGATCATTTCGCCTTCCAGATCGCAGGCGATTTTCAGGCTTATTGCGACGACCTCAAGGGAAAAGGCGTGAAATTCACCGTCGAACCGGTACAATTCAACCCGACGACGCAGATCGCCTTCATCGAGGCGCCCGATGGCGTCAGTATCGAGTTGCTGAAAAGGTCATAATGCAGAGAGCCTTATCTACCCTGGACGGTGCTCCGCCTTGAAGAGAAAGTCCATATTTCACCTCGCGCAGATCGCGGCGCTGTGTCTCCTGATCCCGGCGCTCGGGTGGATGCCTGCGCCACCGACGCACGCGCAGGATGTGCGCGCTCAGCAAGAACTCCCCCCGGAACCTCCCCTGGGCCTCGACGACGTGCCCGTACCCGATGACAACCCCATGACGCGGCCCAAGATCGAACTCGGCAAGATGCTCTACTTCGAAAAACGCTACTCCGGCGACGGGAAGGTCTCCTGCGCGACCTGCCACATGCCCCGGCGCGGATTCTCGAACGCGCGCCAGTACGGTACGGGCTTTGACGGCAGGCTCACGCTCCGGAACGTCCCCACGGTGATCAACGCCGCCTACAACGAAACCCACTTCTGGGACGGGCGCGCCGCGAGCCTGGAAGATCAGGCCAGGGGGCCCATCCTCCATCCGAGCGAAATGGCATCCAATGAGGCGAGGATTATCAAAACGCTCGGCGCAATCCCCGAATACCGCGCGCGGTTCAAAGAGGCGTTCGGGAGTCCCGGGGTCAGTCTCGAGCGCGTGGTGCAGGCCATCGCCACCTTCGAGCGCACCCTGCTTTCCGGTAATTCCCCGTTCGACCGCTGGAAATACGGAGGGGACAAGTCTGCGCTAACGCCAAAGGCGATCAGGGGATTCGAGGTTTTCATGAAAAAGGGCAATTGCGTGAAATGCCACCTGGTGGATGAATTCAGCGCGCCCTTCACGGACGACAAGTTCCACAACCTGGGCGTCGGGATGGACAAGAAGCCTTTGCAGGTTGGAAGGGAGAAAATCACCCGGAAAATAAAGGACCGGGGCAAGTTCAAGACGCCCACGCTACGCCACATCACCCAGACGGCGCCCTACATGCACGACGGTCGCTTCGCCACGCTGGAGAAAGTGGTCGATTTCTATGAGGAAGGCGGCCATCCGAACCCCCATCTCGACCCGGACATGAAGCCCCTGAAGCTCACGAAGACCGAAAAAGCGGACCTGATCGCCTTCATGGGCGCGCTCACGGGCGACCTCCCCGAAGTCAAGGCCCCCGAGTTGCCGAAATAAGGCTTTTTCGGCAAACTTCACGACGCGACCGCCCGAGACTAGCGAAACTATCTAGAAGATTACGAGACTATCTGGATGATACGCATCAAAAAGACGCTTCCCCTCGCGTTCGCGGGAATTTGCTTTCTCCTGCTTGCGCCTACTGCCTCGCAAGGTGCGGAGTTCGATGAGGGAAAGGCGCTCTTTCAGAATAACAACTGCGGAAGCTGTCACACCCGCAAAGGCCCTGAAAACAGGATCCCCCCGCCTGCGCGCCACGGGATCAAAGGCCCCACGCTCTGGTATGCGGGCAGCAAGTTCCGGCCCGGCTTTCTGGCGCAATGGCTGTCCAAGCCGGAACCTTTTCGCGGCGTCATCTACGGCGCCATGAAGCGGGGGAAATACCCGCATCCCGTCCTTGCAGAAAATGATGCGGCCAAGGTCGCAGCCTATCTGGAGAGCTTAAAAGACCCGCAAATGCCGGTGGGCGTCGTTCCGCGCTGGAAGAAAGTCCCTCGAAAAGTACTCAGGCGCGCGAGGATACTGTTTCAGAAAAAACAGCCGTGTTATTCGTGCCATATGGTCGCGATACGAAAAACGGTCTACCGGACGCGAATCGAGGTCGGCGGCCACAGCGCACCCCATTTCAAGGATGCGGGACGCCGGCTGAACCCCGATTTCATCGTGGCTTTCCTCAAAAAGCCTGCGCGCTACAACCCCAACGGCAGAATGCCGGTGTACGGGGATAAGCCGTTCACCCGGCTGAGCGAGAAGGATTTCATCGCTCTCGCCGCCTATATCGCGAGTTTCAAATGAAGCGTTCATCACGTCTCATCGGTGGAATGTTCATATCCGCTTGCATCATCGCCGTCGCGGCGGGCGCGACCCTGCTTGCAGGCGCGGAGGAGCCCGCTAGCCGCGTGAGCGCGCAGGAGAATTTCCGCTGGTACTGCATCCAGTGCCACGGCCCCAAGGGAGACGGCAAGGGAGTGAACAACACCAAGAAGCTTCCCGTGAGCCCCCGCAACCTGACGGACGGGAAGGACATGGCCCAGTTCTCGGACGAGGACATGGTGCGCACCATCACCCATGGGGGCGGGGCGAGTGACCTCTCCCCCATCATGCCGCCCTGGGGCAACGTGTTTACAAATCAGGAGATTCGTGATTTGGTGGCCCTGATCCGCAAGATGTGCAATTGCCGCTTCGACCCCAGGGCGAAAGAGGCGTTTTTAAAGCAACAAGGCCGGTAGGTTCCTCCATCATGTACAAAGCGGTCACCACACTCATCATTTTTCTGCTGTTGGCTCCCGCCAGCGCGCTTGCGGCGGGCGAGCGGATTCTGGTCACGAACACGCGCGACGGCACGCTGAGCGTCATCTCGCGCGATACACATGAGGTCATCACAACGATCCCCGCGGGCAGGAAGGCGAACCGCCTCTCCCTCGCACCCGACGAGCGCCACGCCTACGTCATCAACGACGGCAGCGCCTTCGTGCGCGTTTTCGACACGCATACGCTCAAGTTCGTCCGCCGCGTACGCGCGGGACGCGACCCCTACAACCTGGCGTTCTCCCCCGACGGCGCGCGCGCCTATTTCGTGAACACATATTCGGACAACGTGACGATCCTCGACCTCGCGGCACGAAAGGTCATCGGCCTCATCAAGCACGGCGGCAACAACCCGGTGAACATCAAGCTGAGCCCCGACGGACGGCTCGCCTTCGTCGCGAACGAGCTCAGCGAGGACGTCTCCGTCGTCGATCTCGATACGAGAATGCCTATCAAGCAGATAGATGCGGGCCACTACATCGAGGGAATCGACGTGACGCCCGACGGCAAAAGGCTCTACGTCATGAACGGGGAGCGGAACTCCTACAGCGTGGTCGACCTCGATACCCTGGAAATCATCCGCACCATCAAACTCTCCGGCGAGCCGCACGACGCCCTCATCACGCCGGACGGGAAGTTCCTCTACATCACCCTCCCGCACAAGAACCGTGTGTCGGTCTTCTCGCTTCCCTCGCAAAAGCGCGTCGCCAGCGTGAAGCAGGGCATACGGCCCGACCTCATCGCCTTCACGCCCGACGGCGCGCTCGCCTACGTGACGAACCGCGATTCGAAAGAAGTGTTCGTGATGGACGCGAAATCACACCGCAACATCAGGACAATCCGCGTGGGAAACGGGGCGCACGGCGTGCTCGTCGTACCGCCCGCGCCGACGAATTGAGGGTTTTTGCTCAGATAGCGGCGACCCTCGCCCGACGAATGGGCCGGCAAGAATTTCCACAAAATGAAGGCCGTCGCACATCCAGAACGATAATCGTAATACGAGCAACGGCGAAAGTTGCTCTTTCCTCGCCCATGCGTCATATTCGAGAGGCTACTCCACTCCCAATCCAGACCCGCGGAGAGGAAAAGAATAGATGACGCAATTCGAAATACTTACGCTCTGGATTTCTGCAGTTCACGCCTTCATATCGTTCATCGTGGGCTTCGGACAATGCGCGCTCATCTGGTACGGGCTGAAACTGATGCAGCGCGGCACCGAGCGAAGGGAAGAACAAAGCAAACGACAGCACGAAGAAACCATGGCCGCTCTGGACACCCGTCACCGCGAAAGCATGAGAGCCCTGGAAGCCCTGATTGAGAGAACGTCGAAGTGAGCGGAGATAAAGGCCGGCGCTCCGCCTGATTTCCCTCGGCATCTTCTTGATGCGCGCGCCTCTCTCGTGGCGTCAGTCCTTCATCCCGGTGGCGCAACCAATTCTTCCGGGGCAATCCGAATGAACGACATGATGCGAGCGATGGCGAAAGTTGCTCTTTCCTCGCCCATGCGTCATATTCGAGAGGCTACTCCACTCCCAATTCAGACCCGCGGAGAGGAAATGATGACGCAATTTGAATTAGCGACGCTCGAACTATCACGTATTGGCCTCTGGATTTCTGCGGTTCACGCCTTCATATCGCTCATCGTAGGCAGCGTTCAGTGTTTTCTCATCTTGTATGGGCTGAAACAGATGAGCCGCGCTTCGGCAGCCAGAGACAAGCAGCATGAAGAAACCATGGCCGCTCTGGACACCCGTCACCGCGAAAGCATGAGAGCCCTAGAAGCCCTGATTGAGAGAACGTCGAAGTGAGCGGAGATAAAGGCCGGCGCTCCGCCTGATTTCCCTCGGCATCTTCTTGATGCGCGCGCCTCTCTCGCGGCGTCAGCACATCATCCCTGCGGCGCAACCCATTCTTCCGGGGCAATCCGAACGAACGACATGATGCGAGCGATGGCGAACGTTGCTCTTTCCTCACCCATGCGTCATATTCGAGAGGCTACTCCACTCCCAATCCAGACCCGCGGAGAGGAAAAGATGACGGAATTCGAAATACTTACGCTCTGGATTTCTGCAGTTCACGCCTTCATATCGCTCATCGTGGGCGTCGGACAATGCGCGCTCATCTGGTACGGGCTGAGGCTGATGCAACGCGGCACAGAGAGAAGGGAAGAACAAAGCCAGCGCCTGCACGAGGAAAGCAAGCGCTGGCATGAGCAAACTATGGCCGCTCTGGATGCCCGTCACCGAGAAAGTATGAGAGCGCTGGAAGCCCTGATTGAAAGAACGTCGAAATAAAGACGGTGCTCAGTCTGATTTTCCTGCTCTATTCCTGACGAGTCGCAAGCCATCTGCAGCGTGTATTCTGCGTTTGCCGCTTATGGACAATCGCGTCGTGCGTCTCCGGCCATGATATTCGCCCTCTCGCACGCGCAGCTTTGCTTTCATCCCCTCACCGCCGCTCATTCCCATGCAGCGAAGGCCCTATCAACCACCCTCACCCGTGGCGCAGCGAAAGCCGATCTTGTTGTTCGTATAATCGGGCGGGCGGTGGTAGCGGTTGTGCGCCGTGGCCCAGGCGACCGGACTACCCCAGGACGCGCCGCGAACGACTCTGGTTTTTCCTTTTGCAGGGCCGTGCGGGTCGCGCTCGGCCATTTTCTTATAGGCTCTCGATCCATAGCGGTCGGCCACCCACTCCCAGACGTTGCCGGACATGTCGAGCGCCCCGAACGGGCTCGCGCCTTTCGGAAAGCGGCCCACGGGGGCGACGCCGGGGAATCCGTCCTTTCCCCCTTTCAGGTTGGCTCTCATCGCGTCGCGCGCCTTGCCCCAGGGGTAGCGTCTTCCGTCCCCCCCGCGCGCCGCGCGCTCCCATTCCGCTTCGGTCGGTAGACGCCTGCCCGCCCACTGGCAATAGGCTTCCGCGTCGGGCCAGCTCACGTGGGAGACGGGTTGTTTCGGAACGCTTTTCCAGCTCGACTTCGGGCCTTCGGGCCGGCGCCAGTCCGCGCCCCTGGTTTTTCGCCAGCCGCCCCTCCCCTTCCTGAGAGAAGCGTCCCACGTCCAGGACCATTTCCGCTTCTCGGCCGTCGTCTTGTATCCCGTTTGTGCGACGAAGCGCGCGAAGCGCTCCGCCGTCGCCTCGGTCTCGCCGATCCAGAAACCCGGCACAAAGATTTTCCGGGGCGGGCGCTCGTCCTTGTCGCCGTGTTTGCTGCCCATCACGAACCAGCCCGGGGGCACGTGCACCAGCGTAGCGCCGTCGAAGCCGGAAATTTTCTTGCGGACCTGCTGTCCATGAACGAACGAGCCGGTAACGCCCAGGAAACAGATGAGGAGCAGACAAACAAGGATTCGTGGGGAAAACATTCGCGTGCTCATCTCCTCATTCTCGGGCAATGACGGGCGGATGGTGCGCGCCCTCGAAAAGCGAAAAGCTAGTCTCTCAGCGGGTCTCTCGGGTCGTCCACGAACGTCGTGCCGGCCGCTTCCTTGTTGGGCATCCCGCCGTAGGTAAAAATCAACTCCGCCGGGCCGTCCGTGCTCGGGTTCTCCTGCCCGTGAATGCAACCGCAGGGGAAATAGACGAAATGGCCGACGGGTATTTCCTTTCTTTCGATCTCCCCGCCCTCTTTCCAGTAGATGTTGATGGGGCCTTTCACCACGTAGATCGTGGTGTCGCAGTTTTTGTGATAGTGCAGCGCGTTGCGGCCCCGGGGCGGGATGATGGTTCTCCCCATCGTGATGGTATCCGTCCCCGTCGTCTCCTGGTTCACGCCCCAGCGAATGTCGTAGGGCGGCTCATAGGCCTTGTCCTCGTCCACGTCCAGGGAATTTACGACTTGCGGTACAGGCAAATCCGCCATGAGATCACCTCCAATAATGTGAATGAAACCCGGAATATTCTCTCTGTCCTGCGCGCTACCCCTCAGGCGGAGTGTTCCAGGATACGATATTTTTCTCTCTCAAAACCTCGAGTTCGTCATCCTCCATACCGAGCAGATCGCCCAGAACCTCTCTCGTGTGCTCGCCCAGATAAGGCGCCCGCTTGTACTTCATATCCGCGCCCGGCAGCCTGATGGGCGGCCCCAGTACCTTCATCGTCCCCGCCGCGGGGTGTTCCATCTCGACTATCATGTCCCGCGCCAGAATCTGGGGGTCTTCCATCGCCTGCGCCACGGTGTTCACCGGCGCGAAGGGCACATGGCCCTGAAGCAGGTCGGTCCACTCCGCGTTCGTCTTTTCCTGAAACGCCCTTTCGAGAATATCCAGCAGAACTACCCGGTTCTCGAATCGATCCTGCGCCAGCTTGAAGCGCGGGTCCTCGGCCAGCGCCGGCATCCCCATGCGCTCGACGAGGATGGGGAAGAAACTCTGTTTCAGGCAAAGCACGCTTATCCAGCCGTCTTTGGTTTCGAAATTCTGCGCGGGCACCATCGAGGGGTGCGCGCTCCGGGAGAATTTTTGCGGCACGTAGCCGCAGTTGAGCGCCCAGGTGGCCATGTACGCAAGCTGAACCAGGGCGCCGTCCATGAGCGCCACGTCTACGTCCCTGCCCTTGCCGGTGCGGTTCGCCTCCCACAGCGCGGCCAGCAGGCCGACGAGCGATATGAACCCGCCCGAGAAATCCACGAAACTCACGCCCGCCTTGGTGGGGGGACCGTCGGGCTCTCCCGTCAGGTCCATGATGCCCGCATAGGCCTGCATGAGGTAGTCATAGGCCGGCTCGGGCGCTCTGGGGCCGGTCATCCCGTAGCCCGAGAGGAAACAGCACACGATTTTCTCGTTGTAGGGGCTTAAGTGTTTATATGTTAATTCGAGTTTCTCCGGCGCATCGCCCCGGCAATTCGCATAGAGCGCATCCGCTTTCGGCACGAGTCTTCGCAGTATGGCCTTGCCCTCGGGCGTGCGAATCCTGAGCGCGACGCTCTTCTTGTTGCGGTTGAAGGACTGGAAATAATAGCTGTCGTTATCCGGCAGGGCATACGGGGGGACGGGCCGCGCGGAATCGCCGCCCACGGCGTGGTCCTCGATTTTCAGGACCTCGGCACCCATATCCGCCAACAGTTGCGAGGCCAGCGGCCCCGCGCCGAATTGCTCCACCGCCAGTATCCGAAGCCCCTCCAGCGGAAGTCGACCATCCATCAAGAACCCTTTCCGGTATTCCCGCCCGGGATTCATCCCGGCATACGGAGCAAACCAATATTCACATGACTTGGGGATACACCCAAATCTCAAGCAATATCAATACTTTTCGGCTGTGAGCCACTCATCAACATAGATGAACGAACATGAGATTATTACAAATCATCGTGAAAGTATAATTGCGGTTTCTCTCTCGTTATGTATTTGCTAGAATCATCCTGCTTCGTATCGATTTCAATTCACCCGAAAGGCTATGTCTTTCATCATTTTGGGAATACTATTATTTATGGTCACCAAAATATCGATTCAGAATTTGAGAAAAGTCTATGACACGCCTGAAAGACGTGTGCACGCTCTCGAGGGCGTGAACCTCAACATCGAGGACGGCGAATTCATCTGCCTCGTGGGGCTTTCGGGCTGCGGAAAGACGACGCTGCTGAACATGCTCGCCGGCTTCGTCGAGATCACCGCGGGCACTATCACCATGGACGGAAAAACGCTCACCCAGGACTACGACAAGGGCGTCGTGTTCCAGGAATACGCCCTCTTCCCGTGGCGCACGGCCAGGCAGAACGTGGAATACGGCCTTGAGATCAGAAACTTCCCCGAGAAGGAGCGCAGAGAAATGGCGTTCGAGTTTCTTCGTCTCGTCCGCCTCGAGGAATTTGCAGATTTCTTTCCCCACAACCTCTCGGGCGGTATGCGCCAGCGCGTGGCGGTGGCGAGAGCCATGGCGTTCGACCCGCAAATCCTACTGATGGACGAGCCCTTCGGCGCGCTCGACGCCCAGACGCGCGAGGAGTTGCAGGAGTTGACCGTCGACGTATGGCAGAAGACGAAAAAGACGATTCTCTACGTTACGCACAATCTGAGCGAAGCCGTCTACTTGGGGAACCGCATTGTAGTTTTCGTTCCGAATCCGGGGAGAATCCGCGAGATCGTGAGAGTCGATCTCCCCAGACCGCGTGACGACCTCGCGCCCGAGTTCATCAAACTGCAAAAACACGTGAACGATTTGATTCGCGATTTTTAGAGAGGAATTATCCATGCAGACATCCGAGGCAACGCCTGTTCCTCCATCGTTGGACGAGAAGAAAAAAGAGGTGAGAAGGCCGATTTGGGTGAAGCTCAGGCCGGTCTACCCGTTCATCGTCATCCTCGCCATCTGGCAAGTCGCCGCCATGCAGGCCCAGGGCAACCAGGGCAGGCTCTTCCCCACCGTCGACGCGATTGTTTTCAGGGCTTGGGAACTCGTCACCGATCCCCTGTTCCGGGCGCTGGCCGAGAACCCGAACCTGGGTATCCTGGATCAGGTCTGGAAACTTTTTGAGAGCCCGATTCTGCTCCATACGCTCAACACCGCGTGGCGCCTCCCGTTCTCGTTCTTCATCGCCGCCATCGTCGGCACCATCGTTGGCATATTGATGGGCCGCTTCGCTTTCTGGGAGTCGTTCTTCGTCCCGCTTCTCTCCGTGTTGCTGCCGATTCCGGCCATCGCGTGGACACCCATCGTCGTCATCTGGTCGGGCATCGGTGATCAGACGGTCATCGTCATCACGGCTTTCGCCTCCTTCCTGCCCATCGCCATGGCGGTCTGGACGGGGGTGAAAACAGTGAACCCGGTATGGATACGCGCGGCCCAGTCGATGAACGCGGACAAGATGACGATTTTCCGAACCGTCGTCCTGCCCGGCTCGCTGCCCATGATTCTGAGCGGTCTTCGCATCGGGCTGGCGCGCGCCTGGCGCGCGGGCGTGGGCGCCGAGGCGTTCGCAGGCATCCGCTGGGGGCTTTCCGCCGGCATCTTCGACGCGCAGGAATACCTCGACATCGCGTTCATGATGGTCGCGCTCTCCGTCCTCGGCCTGTTCGGCTTCGTGCTGGAGAAGGTGCTCTTCCAGCCCATCGAGAGCCGCACCGTCATCCGCTGGGGCATGATGGAAGCGATGGGCGCGCAGGACAAGAAGGTGTAATCAAGCCAATAACGACAAACGTTTAACAGCCGGGCGCGGCGAGAGTCGCGCCCGGTTTTTTTATGTCTCGGGAGGATGAGACCTGCGCGCGCCGTCTACCCGCAGATGCAGGAAATAGCCCCCTGAGGGGGACTGGTTTCAAAAGGCGGTGGAGCTTCCGTAGGGGCGGCCCCCCGTGGCCGCCATGAACCTCTATGTCCACCCGTATTTGTATTTCCATTCCATCCCCGTGGTTGCGCTTTGCAAGAGCAGGTCCGGGAGCCCTCGGACAAACACGGGAGCCTGTCTGACTGCCGAATACCGCGACCCCGACCGAAGAAGGCGTTTTCAACAACCCTGTCCAGGGCGTGATCACCCGGCTCCGACAACAACAAACCCCCGGGAACTCGCGCCCCGGGGGTCATTGGTGTTGCGTCTTGTCCGCGTGCGCCTAGTTGAAGCCGATATCCTTCGCGGCCCTGCGGAGGATGGAGTCATCCAGGTGCGGACTCTTGGTGAAGTCGGGGCGGCTCTTGATCCAGCCGAGCTGGATCTGCTTATCCCCCATGTCGTTCAGGTATTTCTTCACCTCGTCGCTCAGGAAAACCTCCGTCTTGAGCTTTTTAACGACCTTGAGAGTGGTGCTCTCCTTGGCCTTGTCGCCGACTTCCTGCAATGCCCTGGTGTAGACCTTGGCGTAGGTCTTGGGGTCATTCTTGAGCAACTGGTGCGCCTTCAGCCAGCCCCTGAAGTACTTGTAATAGAGATCGGGGTGCTTCTTGATGGTCTGGGGGTTGCCCACGTGCATCATTCTCGTGTTGTCGTATTTGCACAGATCCTCGAGATAGCGAATCAGGCCCTGCTCGCGGGCAATTTCACCCTGCGGCTCGCCGACCATAGCCGCCTGGGCGGCGCCGGACACCAGCGCGGCGATGCGCTCGGTGGTGCGGACACTCAGAAGCGGGAAATCCGAGCGTTTCAGGCCATGCGCGGGAACGACGTAGAACTGGAACGCGAAGTCCGTGCTCGTGCCCTTCTTGTTGGCGAACACCGAACCCTTGAGGTCCTTCAGGCTCTTGGCCTTCGATTTCGCGGGTACGATAATGGCGACCATGCCGCAGATGTTCGCCGTCACCCCGATGGCCGTTACCTTCGCCCCCTTGGAAATCGCCGTGGTGAAGGGAGAGAAGCCCGTGGTGCCGGTATCCAGGTTGTTCTGGATGATGGCGTTGCGCATCAGTTTGCCCTGCTTGAAGTGGCTCATCGTGTACTTTAAGCCCTCTTTCTTCCAGTAGTCCATGCGGTGGGCGACGACCTCGAAAGACCCCATCAGGGCCCGGTGCGCGCCGATGCGTAGCGTCGCCGATTCGGCGGGCGCAACCACCACGAACGTACCCACTACGAACGCGGCGGCCAGTATGAAACCTACAAGTCTTTTCATGCTTGCTCCTCCCTCGAGTGAATGAAGACTTCCATGGATAGTCAAAAATTTTACACCAAGAGACAAATTTTCGGCGCAGGCATACCCCAGACGCCGGAAACCCATCCGCCATTGGTTCGATGCCCCCCTCTCAAACTGTGAAAAGAGAGATTCAGTCCCAAACAATTAACAGATTCATGTAGATATTATAATTATTATACAAATTGCGGGGAAAATACAACATGCAGTGAGGATTCAAAAAAAAGCCCCCGGGAGCGGATACTCCCGGGGGCTTTCGTCTTGCGTCTTGCGTATACGTGCCGCCTAGTTGAAGCCGATGTCCTTCGCGGCCTTGCGGAGGATGGAGTCATCCAGCCACGGGCTCTTTCTGAAGTCGGGGCGGCTCTTGATCCAGCCGAACTCGACCTGCTTGTCGCCCATTTTGTTCAGGTAGTTTTTCACGCGATCGCTCAGGAAAAGCTCGGACTTGATCTTTTTCACGACCTTGAGCGTGGTGCTCTCCTTGGCCTTGTCGCCGACTTCCAGCAGCGCTTTGGTGTAGACCTTGGCGTACTTCTTGGGGTCGTTTTTCAGCAACTGGTGGGCCTTCAGCCAACCCCGGAAGTATTTGTAGAAGAGGTCGGGGTGCTTCTTGATGGTCTGGGGGTTGCCCACGTGCATCATGCTCGGGTTGTCGTACTTGCAGAGATCTTCCAGATAACGAACGTAGCCGGCCTCGCGGGCGATTTCACCCTGCGGCTCGCCTACCATGCCCGCCTGGGCGGCGCCGGAGATCAACGCGGCGATGCGCTCGGTGGCGCGGACGCTCAGGAGCGGGAAATCGGAGCTTTTCATGCCATACGCGGGAAGGACGAAGGCCTGGAAGGAGAAGTCCGTGCTCGTGCCTTTCTTGTTGGCGAACACCGAGCCTTTGAGGTCCTTGAGGCTCTTCGCCTTCGAGTTCACGGGCACGATGATGTTGATGGCTTCACAGATGTTCGCCGTCACGCCGATGGCCATCACGCGCGCGCCCTTGGAGATCGCCGTGGTGAATGGCGAGAAGCCCGTGGTGCCGGTATCCAGGTTATTTTGGATGATGGCGTTGCGCATCAGTTTGCCCTGCTTGAAGTGACCAACCTTGTACTTCAGCCCTTCTTTCTTCCAGTAACCCATGCGGTCGGCGATAATCTCGAAAGAACCCCACATGGAGCGGTGCGCGCCGATTCGCAGCGTCGCCGATTCGGCCGGTGCGACCACCACGAACGTACCCACTACGAACGCGGCGGCCAGTGCGAAACCAATAAACCTTTTCATTCCGTTTCTCCTCGAAATAGAAGACTTCCTTGAGACGGCCCAAGGAGTTGCAAAAAGACGCAAAGCCTTACGGCGTCGACATATCATCGACACCGATCAAACCATACGCCGATAAATCATGAGAGATTCGCTTATGATGTAGGAAAGCGAAAGTTCATCTATCAATAAAATAAATTATATCCATTAAAATTTACTATACACCAACATCCCGCCGAAGACCAAAGCTCGCCCGAATTCTGACTTCGGGACCAAGCGGAGCGGAATCTTCTCCTGTGAACTCATGGAAAGCGTGAATTCGACACGGCGGGAGAAGTGGCGGGGCTGACGGGACTCGAACCCGCGATCTCTGGCTTGACAGGCCAGCGCGATAACCAAACTTCGCTACAGCCCCCATAAAAACAGATCTTCAAAACCGCCCGAAGAATGTCGGTTTATAGCCCGCACGCGTGCCGGAAGTCAACACGAGCAGTCTACATCTCACTTTGAAACGGCAAACCTGACATCTTGTAGTATAGGATACCACTCAACCCGGTATCGAGCCGAGAGACTCCCCTTCCGCGAGGCGCACCACCCCCCGCTCCGTCACCAGGGCGTCCACGAAACGCGCGGGCGTCACGTCGAAAGCGGGGTTGAAGACGCTTACCCCCTCGGGCGCGACGGACCGGCCGCCGAAGGAGCGAACCTCCTCCTCGGGGCGTTCTTCGATGGGAATGTCCGCGCCGCTTTTCGCCTCCATGTCGACGGTGCTCGTCGGCGCCGCCACGTAAAATGGCACCTCGTGTTCTCTCGCGAGCACCGCGAGGCCATACGTGCCGATTTTATTGGCGACGTCCCCGTTCGCGGCCACGCGGTCCGCACCTACCACAATCGCGTCTATCCTGCCCAGGCTCATGCAATGCGCGGCCATGTTGTCGGTGATGAGCACGACGGGGATGCCGTCGCGGCTCAACTCCCAGGCGGTGAGGCGCGCTCCCTGCAGGAAGGGCCTGGTCTCGTCCACGAAAACCTCCCGCACCCGTCCGTCCCGAAAGCCGCTGCGAATCACGCCGCCCGCCGTGCCGTAGCCTGCGGTCGCAAGCGCGCCTGCGTTGCAATGGGTGAGAACGCTGCTCCCCTCCTGCAGCAACTCAGCGCCCAGGTCGCCAATTCGGCGGCAAATCGCGGCGTCCTCCTCGTGCATTTCTTTCGCCAGGCGGAGGAGTTCATCGGCCAGCCCTTCGGGCGCCGAGTCGCTTTTGTCGACGTGCGCCATCATTTTTTCTATCGCCCAGAAGAGATTCACCGCCGTGGGGCGCGTGTCGCCCAGCACCCGGGCCGCCCGCTCGAGCGCCTCGCGCTGCGCATCGCCGCCTGGACCCGCGTGGCGGGCGGCGGCCAGGGCCATGCCATAAGCCGCCGCTATCCCGATGGCGGGCGCGCCGCGCACCACCATGGTCTTGATGGCCTCGGCCACATCGTCTTCCGTGCGGTATTCGAGATACACCTCTTCTCGGGGAAGTTTCCGCTGATCGAGAAGAACGAGAGCGCCGTCCCGAAACGCCATGGTGTGAAAGTTTCCCTCAATCTCTTTTTTCCCGGCCATCCGGATTCCCTCATTCATCGCTTCGCGCGGGCACATGGCTTCCTACGCCATGGCGCTCAGGATATCCCTCACCTCTTCGATGCCCAGTCCCAGGACCATCAGGCGCTTTCTGCGCGCTCTCGCGCCCGAGGCGATTCGTATGGCGCGTTTTGGTACCTTCATTTTACGGGAGAGCAACTCGATGCACTGCCTGTTGGCGGCGCCTTCCACGGGCGGCGCCGTCAGCCGCACCCGCAGGACGCCGTCCTGGACTCCGGTGATTTCCGTTTTGGATGAACGCGGCTGGACCCGAACCTCAAAGCTGACGCCGTCCGCCTCCTTGCGGAGGCCGATCACGACGCATCGCCCTCCGCTTTCTGGTTCAGCTTGATGACGTTTTCACTTTCCTCGTCAGGAACGTCTTCGCCTTCCTCATGGAGGCGGGCGAGGTCGACCCCCATGCGAACGCCTTCGACCTCGAGTGTTCGAATCTGGGAGAGAAACGTCTCATACAGATCCGCAAGAATCTTATCCCTCTGTTCCGTTAACCTCGCGATCTCCTCACGCAGTTTTTCGGTATCCTGTGCGGCTTTCGCGCGTATCTTCTTCGCCTCGACTTCGGCCTCATTGATGAGTTCCTCGGCGTCGGTTTCCGCTTTTTCCACCATTTCGCCGGACTTGGTCGCGGCCTGATCCCTGAGTTCGTTTACGGAGATGAGGATTTTCTGCAGATTGGCGTGCTCTTCTCTCAAACCATTGTATTGATCGAAGAGGTCCTTGCATTGCAGGCTGAGCTGTTCGTTTTTCCGCACCGACTGATCCAGCCAGTCGGCCACCTTGAACAGGTACGCATCGACTTCGAGCCGATCGTAGCCCCGCATCTTGCTCGAAAAACGATGGCTTCGAACGTCATGGCCCGTGTACTTCATCTCCACTCCCCAGGTGATAATCAACGCAACATGTTTGCCAGGTCAAAGATACTTTGAACCAGGAAACTTTGCAAAAAGAATATGACCAACAAAACCACGATCGGACTCGCATCGATGCCCCCGATGTCGGGCATCCGGTAGCGCACGGGAGCCAGCACGGGCTCCGTCAGGCGATACAATATCTGAACAATCGGATTATAGGGATCCGGGTTCACCCACGACAAAAGCGCGCGGATGATGATGATCCAGATGTAGATGGTGAGCAGGTAGCTGAGAATCACCCCGACTCCGTTCATGAAATTCGATATCAAGAACACGGTCGAACCCTCATATCGAAAAGCAGGCTAGCCACGGCCCAGTTCCTCGCTTCTGCGCGCGGCGGCGCTGACGGCGTTGATGACGGCGGAGCGCAGCCCCCCGTTTTCGAGCGCATGCAAGCCGGCGATGGTCGTTCCCCCGGGCGAGGCCACCATGTCCTTCAGGCGGCCCGGATGCTCCCCCGTTTCGAGCAGCATCCGCGCGGAGCCCAAAACGGTCTGGGTCGCCAGCAGCATCGCCTCCTCACGGGGCAGGCCCGCCCTCACCCCGCCGTCCGCCAGCGCCTCGATGAATTGGAAGACATACGCGGGACCGCTGCCCGACAAGCCCGTCACGGCATCCATCAGCGATTCAGGCAAGACCACTGCCTTGCCGACGGACTCCAGAAGCTGCTTCGCTTGCGATAGATCCGCTTCCGACGCCCCTCCGCCGGCGCATAGCCCCGCGGCGCCTTCTCCCACGAGGGCGGGCGTGTTCGGCATGACGCGGACGATGCGCGCCTCATCGCCCAGAATTCCCGTGAACCGGCTCGTGGGCGCGCCCGCGACGACTGAAATCAGGAGTGGTCTGTGCGCGAGAGCGTCCTTCAGTCCACCCAGAACAGCGTCGAGCACCTGCGGCTTCACTGCGATCACCACCTTTTCCGCCTCGGGAGCCGCTTCGGCCCCACCAGACACCACATGAAAACCCGAAGCTTGCCGGAGATGTTCGGCGCGCTCCGCCAGGGGCTCCGCGATGACGATGTCGTCGACTTTCGCATAGGCGGAATTCACCATCCCCATGACGAGCGCTTCGCCCATGTTGCCGCCACCGACTACAAGGATTTCCGACATATTCCAAATACCTTTCGCATATAGGTTCGAAATCGCCCCGAACGCCGGAACCAGCCCATCCTACTGAAATGATTGGCCTGATTCAAATTCGCTTCAGTTCTCTCCTCTCGGCCCGAAAATGGCCGTGCCGATGCGGACGAGCGTCGCTCCCTCGGCTATCGCGACTTCGAAGTCGTTCGACATGCCCATCGACAACTCCCGGACGTGAGAAAACCCTCCGTCCCGGGCCTCATCCCTCAATTTTCTCAACAACTCGAAATGGGGTCGGCTCTCCTCCGCCTCCCGCCCCAGGGGCGGAATGCACATCAAGCCGACCACCCGCAAGGCTTCCAGCGCGGAAACATCGCGCACGAGCGCTATCGCATCCGCCGGGGCAACCCCTCCCTTCTGGGTTTCCGCCCCCGTGTTCACCTGTATGAACACGTCCAGGGGGTCTTCTCCCGCGACACCCACGCGCTTGTTCAACTCGCGCGCCAGGGCGAGGGAATCTACCGATTCCACCACGTCGAACAGTCCGGGCACGGTGCGGGCCTTGTTCCTTTGCAGGCTGCCGATGAGATGCCACCTCGCCCTGCCCGCGACCCCGGGGCCGATCTCACCCCTTTTGCGCTGGGCTTCCTGCACCCGGTTCTCCCCGATGATGTCGACGCCCGCCTCGATCGCTTCGACAACGCGCTCGGGCGGCTGGGTCTTGCTCACGGCCAGAAGGCGAATTTCATCCGGGTTCCGGCCAGAGGCGAGAGCCGCATCCGCCACACGCTCCTTCACCATCTCGTATCGCTGCCCAACTTCACTCACCGTATTCCTCACCCTCCTATCCAGACGGCCGACAGCAGTCGCCCCGTCTGAGGCCCGTCGCGTCGGTAGGAGAAAAACTTCGATGATTCAGAGAACGTGCAAGGCCCCGGCGCACCAATCCGGCTTTCGGGAATCCCTGCAGAGGCCAACTGAAGCCTCGCCGCCAGGGGGAGGTCCAGCAGCCACTTGCCCCTCCCCAGGGGCGTGGCGAAATCCCTCCAGTTTGGGTGCCGTTCGCGAAAAGGCGGCAGGCACTCCTCGCCCACCTCGTAGCGTTCCCCGGAAATGGCGGGGCCCAAAGCGGCCCGCATATCCCTGGGATCGCAGCCGTATTCCTCCCGCATCCGCTCGATGGTCGCGGACAAAACGCCGCCGGCAACTCCCTTGCGTCCCGCATGCACGGCGGCGACAGCCACCTTCCGCGCGTCTGCGATGAGCACGGGAATGCAATCCGCCGTCTGAACCGCCAGCCCCAAACCCGAAGCGTTCGTGATCAGGGCGTCGCCGCACGTTCTTTCACCGGGAGATGTTTGCTCCGCCACGAGAACGTCGCACCCGTGCACCTGTTTCGCTTCCACCAGGCGTCGCGCCGGAAAATCGGCGGCTTCAAAAAAGCGCCTTCTGTTCTCCGCTACGTTTTCGGGATCTTCACCCCTGGCGCGGCCGAGGTTCAAGGAACGGAACCGGCCTTCACTCACCCCTCCCCTCCGGGTGCTGAACCCATGACGCAAGAAACCGGGTTCATCCAGCAAGGGTGAACTGAGAAATTCAACGCTGCCGGATTCGTGGCGTTCCAGAGAAATCATCCGCAACCCATCCCGGACGACGAGAAATTACCGTACACCCTTCCGTAAACTCCTTGTCCGGCTCTCATTATAATGAGAGGTCCGTGACGCCACAAGAAACGGGCCCATGCCCTGAGAAAGGCGGGGCTGGGGGAGAATGCTCTCCCCCAGTCGCGTCCATGGGGAATGCGTCGTCAGGCGCGAGAGAGGCCCCCTCGACCGAACGACGTGGGGGGGTTAGTCAACCTGCTTGCGCAGGAAAGTGGGCACATCCAGATCGTCATCCTCCAGATTATCCGGTACGCCAGGTTGCATCTTGTTACTTTTCAGGCGGATATACGCGGGAACCGAGATTTTCCCGCCCTCGGTGCCCGTCGCTTCCGCTTCCAGGGGAGGAACTTCGCGAATAGATTCCCTCCCGAAGCCCGTTGCGATTACCGTCACGCGAATCTGGTTGTCCAGGTTCGGGTCAATCACCGAACCGAAAATGATGTTGGCGTCCTGGTGCGCTTTTTCATGGACGAGTCTGCAGGCCTCGTTCACCTCGAAGAGGGAAAGATCCTGACCGCCGGTGATGTTGATGAGTACGCCCCGGGAACCCTCGATGGTCCCTTCCTCGAGCAGCGGACTGTTGATGGCGTTCTGCGCGGCGATGACGGCGCGATTCTCGCCCTGGCCCGTGCCGCTGCCCATCAGGGCCTTCCCGCCCATGTCGCGCATGATGGTGCGCACGTCGGCGAAATCGAGATTGATCAAACCGGGCGTGGTGATGAGGTCGGCGATACCCTTACACGCCTGCAACAAGACGTTATTCGCCTTCTGGAAAGCCTCCATCATCGGCGTGGAGCGCTCGACCATGCCCAGGAGACGCTGGTTGGGGATGGTGATGAGCGTGTTCACGGCGTCACGCAGCTCCTCGATGCCCTCGTCGGCCTGATTCATCCGGCGCGGACCCTCGAAGTCGAACGGCTTGGTAACGACGCCCACCGTCAGCACCCCTGCCTCTTTCGCAATGCGAGCGATGACGGGAGCCGCACCCGTGCCCGTACCACCACCCATTCCTGCCGTGACGAACACCATCTCGAGGTTTTGCATGAATTCCGAGAGACACTCTGTGTCCTCCAGAGCGGCTTTCCTGCCAACCTCGGGGTTGCCACCGGCCCCAAGTCCATTCGTCAACTCCTTGCCGAGCTGGATTTTCCCGGACGCGAGAGAACGCTCCAAAACCTGGGAATCCGTGTTCGCGGCCACGAATTGAACACCCTCCATGCCCGCTGAAATCATGGTGTTGATGGCGTTTCCTCCGCCCCCTCCTACGCCGACGACCGCGATTCTCGCGCTACACGGCGGCTCCTGATCCAGTGTAAAAAACGTCGTATCACTCATTCTCCCCCCCTTCGATCCCGGGAAGCGCCTCCCGCCTCCCCTCACGATCATTTGAATACGCTAGCCAAAACATGGCGGATTTTTTGTGTTGTTTGACGAATCGGGCCTTGTGACGCTCCGTTCACGAGACCGCGACGCCTTGTAAAGCCCGTCTTCATGGCGTAAATCACCAGACCCACGGCGGTCGAGTACATGGGCCCGTTGACCATGTCCACCAGCCCGCCGATACCACCGGGAACACCCAGTCTCACCGGAAGTTGAAGCACGTTTTCGGCCAATTCATCGGCGCCCTCGATGATGCTCGCCCCGCCCGTGAGCACGACGCCGGCGGGCAGAAGATCCTCCATGCCGCTTTTCTGGATCTCGCGACGGATGAGCGTCAATATCTCCTCCATCCGGGGTTCGATTATCTCGGCGAGCATCTGGCGGCTCAACACGCGCGGTGGACGGCCCCCTACGCTGGGCACTTCGATCTCCTCTTCGCTCGACACCCGGGCGGACAGAGCGCAGCCGTGTTCCTGCTTGATTCTCTCCGCCTGATAGTCCGGCGTCCGCAATCCTATCGCCATATCCCTGGTGATGTGGCTACCGCCTACGGGAATGACGGCCGAATAACGCAGCGCGCCCCCGCTGATGACGGCGACGTCCGCCGTGCCGCTCCCGATGTCCACGACGGCCACGCCAAGATCGCGCTCATCATCGCTCAGCGCGGCCAGCGAGGAGGCGAATGGCTGAAGCACCAGACGCTCGACGTTCAAGCCCGCCCTCTCGACGCTTCGGGTGATGTTCTGTATCGCAGGAATCGCGCCCGTCACGACGTGGACCTTGCATTCCAGGCGAACACCCGCCATTCCCGCGGGTTCGGTGACGCCCTCCTGATCGTCGACGATATACTCCTGCGGCAGCACATGGATGATTTCGTGATCCGTCGGCATCGTGACCGCCCGCGCCTGCTCGACGACGCGATCGATATCATCCTGCGTGACAATCTTGTTCTTGATCGCCACGATACCGTTGGTGTTGAAACTGCGGATGTGTCCCCCCGCCACGCCGACGAACGCGGAGCGAATGGGCGAACCGCTGATGAACTCCGCCTCTCCCACCGCCGTTTGAACCGATTCGACCGTCTGGTCGATATTCACCACCGAGCCCCGGTTGAGCCCCTTCGATGGGGTTTTTCCCAAACCTACGATTTCAAGAGAGCCGTCCTCGCTTACTTCGGCCACGACCACACAGATTTTCGAGGTGCCGATGTCCAGACCCACCAGCACATCTCCTTGTTTGCTCATCCTATCCTCCCTCCATCCATTGTGAGCGGCCGAACGATAACCCTGCCGGGAAATCTCAGATCGAACCGGAGGCCGCCCGCCCCGAATTTCTCCTGGCGGAGAACGTCATCCGCAACGGCCCGGAGCCGACCGGCCTGACTCTCCATCCTCTCTTCACTGACCATAAGTTCCACCTTTCCCTCCAGGGCGCGAAGCCGGAGTTGACCCGGTCCGGTGTTTCGGACGGATATGCAACTTGTGCGAATCACCGGTGAATCCTGGAATAAAAAGACCGCCTTCATGGAACGCGCCAGACGCGGGTCGCGAATTACGTCGCCCGGCCGCCAGCGTCGCGAGGCGAATCCCTCGACCACCGGCAGGCACCCCGCGAGCGGCGTGACAGGTTTGCCGAGCACGACACCCTCCTCATCCACCACGAGGGTTTCACCACCCATGATGAGTGCGTAGGGTCTACGCTCGAGGATATCGACCTGGAGGAAATGAGGCGGGCGCATTCGCACGCTCGCGCGTTTTACCCACGGATGCGAGGCCACGCGCGAGCGGACATCCGCCAATTCAGCGTCGAAAATGTTCGCTCCCGGATCGACGCCCACGAGTTTTCTGATATCTCCGGGCCTCAGCGTCCGGTTACCCGTCACCACCACCTCCCTCAACTCGAAATGGCGGCTGCTCTTCGCCCACCGGACCGCGTGCCCGCCCAGGAGAAGCACTTCTACGAAAACCAAAATGCCGATTGCGGGCCATATCCAGTTCGCGCCTGTTCTTTCTTTACCGCCCCGCCTGACGCTTTTCATGCCGTTTCGTTTGACGCTTTTCCTGACGATCCTGGGATGTTCGGCCGTCCGGGCGAGGTTCAGGAACACTTCACGGCCCTCGGCATTTCCTCTCCACTTGAACGAAAAACGCCTCACGCCGGGTCCTCCCCGATGACGTTCAATTCCAGGACCAACTCGATACCCTGGCGTTCCAGAATCGTTCTTTTCACCTCGTCGATGAGCGCCAGAACATCCGCCGCCGTGGCCCCGCCGAGATTCACCATGAAATTCCCGTGAACCTCGCTCACCTGCGCGCCGCCGATCCGCGTCCCTTTGAGACCTGTCGATTCGATGAGCACGCCTGCGCGCTCGCCGGGCGGATTTTTGAATATCGAACCCGCACAGGGCACCCCCCAGGGCTGGCGCTCCCGCCTTTGAACGGCGCTTTGCCTCAATTGCTCCTGCAATGCGCCGGCGTCTGCCGGCCGGAGTGAGAAGCGAACGGAGAGCACCACGCCCGGCGCCGGCAACTCGGCGCGGCGGTATGAGAAACGCAAGTCCTTCGCAGGAAGCCGCTCGGGAGCGCCTCCATCCAGAGGTATCCAGCGAACGCTTTCTACCGCGTCTTCGATGTATGATTCGGCGGTGCCCGCGTTCATGGCCAGCGCTCCTCCCACGGTGCCGGGAACCCCCGCCAGGCACTCGGTTCCCGCCCAGCCGCGTTCGGCGGCGAATCGCACCAGCGCCGGAATCTTCTCTCCCGCGCGCGCTTCGAGCAGTACGCGCTCCGTGCTCTGCGCAAGCACTTCGATTCCCCTGAACCCCTTCGGAAAAGCGACCACCACCCCGCGAACGCCTCCGTCGCGCACCAGGGTATTGGCGCCGCCGCCCAGTACCGTGATCGGCAAGGCCTCGCTCCGGCATCTCTCGATCAATTCCACCAGTTCGTCTTCCGTCACAGGCAGCGCGAGGGCGTCCGCCGGGCCGCCCACCTGAAACGTGGTGTATGCGGCCAGCAATTCATCGAAAAGAATCTCGCAATCAAGACCTTTGAGCTTTTCCGCCAACTCCAGCGTCATGACTTCCTCCGCCGTCCCGATGCTCATACCGCTTCCTCTGATTCGCCATCTCTGCGCTCGATTTTATCGAGCAACTCACGTCCCGCCTTCCAGACGTCGCCTGCACCGAGCGTGAGAACGATGTCGCCGCTCCGCACCTCCTCGAACAGACGATCCACGGCATCCTCCAAACCGTCCACCACATCGCAGCTTCTGTGGCCATGCGCACGGATACCCTCGGCGAGTTTTTCCGAATTCACCCCTTCGATGGGCGGCTCGCCGGCGGCGTACACCGGCGCGACGAGCACCCTGTCGGCATCGTAAAAAGCGGTGTGGAAGGCCTCTTCCAGATGATGCGTTCTCGTGTAGCGATGCGGCTGAAACAGCACCACCAGCCGGTTATCCGGCCATGCCTCGCGAACGGCGCGGAGCGTGACCTTGATCTCCTGGGGATGGTGGCCGTAGTCATCGAAAACCGTGACGCCCGACGTCCCGCCGACCCGCTCGAGGCGGCGGCCGATGCCGTCGAACTCGTGAAGCCCTCTTTGGATGTCCGCGAAGGAAACGTCGAGTTCCATCGAGACGGCGGCGGCGGCCAGGGCGTTGTCCGCGTTGTGTCGTCCGGGCATGAGGAGGCGAATCTCGCCGAGGCGCTCTCCGCCCCGTTTCACGCCGAATACCGCCTCGCCGTTTTCGTAGCGGAATTCCTCGCCCACGTAATCCGCCTGGGTGCCGAACCCATAGGTGAAGAACTGCTTCTCCACGTGGGGAATAATCTCCTGAACAGCGGGATGATCCAGGCACAAGACCGAAAAACCGTAGAAGGGCACCTTGTTCACGAACTCCAGGAACGCTGTCTTGATGGCGTCGTAATCCTCATAGAAATCCAGATGCTCCTCGTCGATGTTCGTCACGATCGCTATGGTGGGGGTGAGCCTCAGGAACGTGCCGTCACTCTCATCGGCCTCCGCCACCAGATACTCGCCCTCGCCCATTCGCGCATTCGAACCCAGGGCGTTGATGCGTCCGCCCACGACGACCGTGGGGTCGAGGCCGCCCGCCGCCAGGGCGGCTGCAATGAAGGAAGTGGTGGTCGTCTTGCCGTGCGTCCCCGCGACGCCGATGCTGTATTTCATGCGCATGAGTTCGGACAACATCTCTGCGCGCTTGATGACGGGAATCTTCCGCCGCCTCGCCTCGGCGACTTCCACGTTGTCGCCCGTAACCGCGGAGCTGTAGACCAAAACGTCCACTCCCGTCACGTTTTCCTTCCTGTGTCCCAGAACCACCTTCGCGCCCAGGCCGCGCAGCCTGAATATCGCTTCGTTGCTCGCGATATCCGAGCCGCTGATCTCATAGCCCAGGTTCAGCAGGACCTCGGCGATGCCGCACATGCCCGTCCCGCCGATGCCCACGAAATGAACGCGGCTCGAGTGCCGGAACATGGCGTGCGTGGCGTAGGGTCGCGCTATCACTCTCGGGCTCCTTTCCTTATCACGCCGCCATCGCCTCCTGGCGGCACAAGTCGGCCACGGCTTCGGAGGCGTTCGAGCCGGCCAGGGATTTCGTCCGCTCCGACATGGAGACGAGCTTTCCGCGCTCCGCCTCGTACTCGAGCCAGATATCCGCCAGAACCCGGCCGCTCAAGTCTTCTTGCAGTATCATCCGCGCCGCTTCGCGCTCGGCGAAATATCGGGCGTTCGCTTCCTGATGCCCATGGGTAGCGCTCGGCAGCGGAATCAACACGGCGGGAAGCGACATGGCGGACAATTCCGCCACGCTCATCGCTCCCGCGCGCGAGAAACAAACCTGCGCCCAGCGGTAGCGTTCCGCCATGTCGTACAGATAAGGCGCCACGTCCGCTTGTGCGCCGACTTCTCGATAAGCCGCTTGCACGCGGGGGAAGTCCGCCTCTCCCGTCTGATGAACGAACCGCATTCTTTCAAGCGCCTCGCCCATCAGGGGCAGCGCCTCCATGACCGCCTCGTTGATGGCCCGCGCTCCCTGGCTGCCGCCGAATATGAGCACCTTCAAAGGCCCGCTCCAGGAATCCTCGCCGCGCTCGAAACTTTCTGAGAACTCGCTCCTGAGCGGCAGGCCCGTCTCGACGACCCTCCCGCGGGCGAAGCCGGCGTTGCGCACGGGCAGCCCTACGGCGACTTTCGATGCGAAGCGAGACAACAATCGGTTCGCCACGCCGGGGACGACGTTTTGCTCGATCAGGACAATCGGTTTTCTCCAAAGGCCGGCTGCGGCGACCGACGGAACGCTGGAGTAGCCGCCCACCCCCAAAACGACATGGGGGCGAAATTGCCTCATGATTCCCATCGCCTGGCAGAATCCATAACTCAACATGGCCATTGCCTTGGCCCGTTGACCCACCGAGCGCCCCAGAATGCCGGCCGAGGAAATCGCCTGAAACGGCAGGTTCTCTCGCGGCAGCACCCTGGCCTCGAGCCCGCGCGCCGTGCCCACGAACAGGACCTCGTTCGCCTCCCCGCCCGCCAGCCAGGCCCTCGCCACCGCAATACCAGGGTAGAGGTGTCCACCCGTGCCGCCGCCCGCAACGAGGAGCCTCATGAGTTCGCCCTCCTGCGGATGATCGGCTTGCGCGTGCGCGAGATCCACCCCTTTGCCGCATCGAGCGGACTCCCCGGCGCGGACTGCCTGGGAGCGTGATGCGACGATTCGATGGAAATCAGCACTCCCAGGGAAATGAGCGTTAACACCAAAGACGACCCGCCCAGGCTGATCAGGGGCAGCGGTATGCCCGTAGTGGGCAGAAGGCCCGTCGCCACCGCCATGTTCAAAAACCCCTGGGCTGTGACCAGAAATGCCACGCCCGCCGCCAACAGGGCGCTGAAGAAATCTTCGCATCGGGCAGCTATCTGGAAGCCGCGCCAAAGCAAAATCAAAAACGCCGCCGCGACGCACAGAGCGCCGATGAGGCCCAGCTCTTCGCCCACGACCGCGTAGATGAAATCCGTATGTGGTTCGGGCAGATAGAAGAGCTTTTGCTTGCCCTCTCCCAGGCCGAGACCCGGCAGACCGCCTCGCGCGATGGCCAGCAGAGACTGGATAAGCTGATAACCTGTGCCTTTCGCCGCGGCGAACGGATCCCAGAAAGCGAATATCCGCTTCATCCGCCAGGGTGCGAAGACAACCATGCCCGCCAGGACGAACCCCGTCGCCAATGCGCAAACGCCCAGGTGGGGCAACCGCGCGCCCGCCAGATACAACATAACGCCGACGACCGCGGCGGTCAGAGTGGCCGTGCCCAGATCCGGCTGGATCAGCATGAGAACCAGAATGATTCCCGCGAATCCGACCGGCGGCAGAAACCCGAACAGCCAATGATTCAAGCGCTCGCCCTTGAGCGCCAAAAAGTGCGCGAGAAAAATCACCAACCCCACTTTTGCGGCTTCGGCCGGCTGAAAAGAAACGGGACCCAGCATCAGCCACCGCCGCGCGCCGCCCGCCTCTTTTCCGATGCCCGGCGCGAACACCAGCAATAGCGCGATAACCGAGGCGATCAGCAAGGGATATGCGATCTTGCGGAGGTATTGATGGTCCATTTGCGAGATGACCAGCATGCAGGCGAACCCGAGAACGGCCCATATAACATGGCGTTTCACGAAGTAGAACGCATCGCCGTACCTGTCCAGCGCCAGAATGTGGCTCGCGCTGAACACCATGACGACGCCGAAAGCCACCAGCCCCAGCGAGACGAAGAAGATGACGGGGTCGATTCGTTTGCGGATCAATTCACGTCCCTCCCCGTCAGTTCCTGCGCCATCCGGCGGAACGCGTCGCCCCGGTGGGCGTAATCGTGAAACTGATCGAAACTCGAACAAGCGGGCGAGAGAAGAACCGTATCGCCTTCCCGCGCCTCCTCACTCGCGATGCGCACGGCTTCATCCAGCGTATTCGCGTAGGCGATCGGCGCGTACTCATCGAAAAACCGGCCAAAGCGCTCCGCCGCCTCACCGATGAGAATCATGCGCCGGACCTTCTTCTCCACCCAGGCGCGCAAGGGCGCGAGGTCGCTCCCCTTATCCACGCCCCCGGCGATGAGGAGCACGTCACCCGCCACGCTCTCCAGGCTCATCGCCGTGGCGCCCACGTTCGTCCCCTTCGAATCGTTCACCCAGCGAACACCCCCTGCCTCACCGACAACCTCCATGCGGTGGGGCAGCCCTTCGAAACTGCGCGCCACGCGCGCCATCGCATCCACGTCCGCGCCCAGAAAATGCGCCGCCGCGCACGCCGCCAGAAAATTCTCGAGGTTATGGAGGCCGGGAACCAGAAGCTCGTCCGCGCCGCAAGCGCGGGAAGAACCCGTCTCACCGGCCAAATACACATCTCCGCTCTCGACATAAGCGCCCCGGCGCACCCTGCTTTTGCGGCTGAACGCCAGGACGCTCTGCGGACCGGGGGTCATGTAGCGCGCTGTAAGGGCATCATCAGCGTTCAGAACTTTGGCGTCCCCCTCCCCCTGGTTGGCGAACAGCCTCGCCTTGAGGGCTGCGTACTCATCGATATCCGGGTGCCTGTCCAGATGATCGGGCGTCACGTTCGTCATCACGCCGACTTTCGGCTTAATCGTGGGCGCCCATTCGAGTTGAAAGCTGCTCACCTCGCCGACGATGATATCCGCCTCGTCTCCCTCGGCTTCGACCACCTCGACAAGCGCTCTCCCGATGTTCCCGCCCACCGGCGCGCGGAAACCGCTTTCCTCCAGAATCCGCCCCAGCATCGTGGTGACCGTCGTCTTCCCGTTCGTTCCGGTAACGGCGGCGATGGGTGCGGCGCAAAGCCGACTGGCCAATTCCACTTCGCTGATCACCTCGGCTCCCGACGCCATGGCAAGGGCGATGTAGCGATTCGTCGCGGGAACCCCCGGACTCACCACGAGCAGGTCGCACTCCTTGAAATGCGCCTCGCTATGGCCTCCGAGCTCGAGAGCCACGCCCGAGGGCAGGCGTTCATCCAAACCCGGGATCTCCTCCAGATCCGTGGCCACCACCTTGGCGCCCAGGCGCGCCAGCGCTCCCGCCGCAGCAATCCCGCTCCTCGCCATTCCCATGACGAGCGATCGCCGTGCAGGCAGCGCTTCTATCCACGCCGTGGCCTTGTTTTCCAAAACAAGATTCCTCATCTCAGCTTCAGCGTCGCCAAACTCATGAGAGCCAGTACGACCGCCACTATCCAGAAACGGACCGTCACCTTGGGTTCGGACCAACCCTCCTCCTCGTAGTGATGGTGCAGCGGCGCCATGCGAAACACGCGCCGGCCGGTCAGCTTGAAGGAAATTACCTGCACGATGACCGAGAGCGTCTCGATGACGAACAACCCGCCCACCATGAACAAGAGGAGTTCCTGCTTGATCGCCAGCGCCACCGTGGCCAGCAGCGCGCCCAGCGAAAGCGCGCCGACGTCGCCCATGAACACCTGCGCCGGGTATGCGTTGAACCACAAGAATCCAAGCCCCGCGCCGAACATCGCGGCGCAGACGATGGCCAGTTCTCCCGCCCCCCGAACGTGGAGGATGAGCAGATACTTCGAGATGCCGGCATGCCCCGAGACATAGCTGAAAACGAGGTAGGCCCCTGCCGCAATCAGCAGCGGGCCGATGGCGAGGCCATCCAGGCCGTCCGTGAGGTTCACGGCGTTGCTCGTCGAAACGATGACGAGGGCGGCGTATGGCACGAACCAGATCCCGATATCGGGCTGTACGTTCTTGAAAAAAGGAAACATGACGACGGTTTTGAAATCCGCTCCCACCAAACCGCTATAAAGGGCGTACCCCACGATGAGGCCGATGATTCCCTGGGCAATAAACTTCTTAGCGGGTCTCAAGCCGTTTTTGTCCTTGCGCACCACTTTCGTGTAGTCATCCCAGAAACCCAGAAGGCCGAAGGCGACCAGAACGAAGAGGGCGAGCCAGATGTAGCCGTTTGCGAGGTCGTTCCACAGCAGAACCGGCGCCGCCACGCACAAGAGGATGAGAAGCCCCCCCATCGTCGGCGTTCCCTTTTTCGCCATGTGGGTCTGAGGCCCATCGTCGCGGATGACCTCGCCGATTTGACGCTCCTGGAGATATCGAATGAGGCGCGGCCCCAGCAACAGCGACATGACGAGGGCTGTGAGCACCGCCATCGCCGTCCTGAACGTGATGAAGCGAAACACGTTGAGCGCCGAGAACGCCTCACTCATAGAGATGAATGCAGAATAGAGCATCAGATTTCGAGTCCTTCAATGACGCGCTCCATCCTCATCGAACGCGATCCCTTCACCAATACCCAATCGCCGGAGAGGAGCATTTCGCCCAGCGAGGCTGCGGCCTGCTCCGGCGAGTCGAAATTCATGATACGGGCGCCATCCATGCCTGCCCGGCGCGCGCCATCGGATGCGAACCTCATCAGCGGCCCCACGCCCACGAACAGGTCCACACCGCAAGAAACCACTTTTCGGCCTACCTCGCGGTGAGCGCTCTCGGCTGTCAGCCCCAGTTCCGCCATATCTCCGAGAACCGATATGAGCCGCCCATCGCCCCTGAGAGCGCTTGCGGTCTCCAGCGCCTGGGATACAGACTCGGGATTCGCGTTGTAGGAATCATCCAGCAGTTGAACGCCACCGCGTCCGGGTATCTCGCGCGCCTGCAACCGCATCTTCGGAAGAACAGCCCGCGACAGCCCGTCGGCCACTTCGTCCAGGCCGACGTCCATCGCTGATGCGCAAGCCGCGGCGGCCAAAGCATTCAATACGTTATGACGACCCAGCGCCTGGAGCCGAACCTCGCTCTCGCCATCGGGGCCGCGGAGCGCAAAGCGCGCGCCCTCGGGGTCGATGCGAATCTCATCCGCCCAGAAGTCGCTTTGCGGCGAAAAACCGAAGCGAACCACCCGTCCGCCCGTCGCCTCGTGCCTCCCGGCCAGGACGCGGCTGTGGGAATCCTCGTTCGAGAGCACGGCAACGTCGCCCGGGGGTATCGTTTCCAGAATCTCGCCCTTCGCATCGCGCACCGCCTCCACGCTGCCGAGACCCTCGATGTGCGCAGGCCCGACGTTCGTGATGACGGCGACTTGCGGCCGGGCGATTTCGGCGAGCCTTCTGATTTCACCGGGCTCGCTCATCCCCATCTCGAAGACGGCGTTTTCGTGCTCCTCTCCCAGGCGGAGCACCTGATGGGGGAGACCCACCAGGTTGTTCAGGTTCCCCTCGCTCTTGCACGTCTCGCCTCTGGCGGAGAGTACGGCTGCTATCATCTCCTTCGTCGTCGTCTTTCCGTTGCTGCCCGTTACTCCCGCCACGGGAATCTCGAAGCGGCTCCGGTGGGCGTGCGCCAGATCGCCCAGGGCCTGCAGCGTGTCCGCCACCTCGACGACGAAACTCGCACCTCCACCGGGAACGTCCGCGCCTTTTTCCACGACGAGGCCGGCCGCTTTTTTCTCCATCGCCTGGGCCAGAAAATCCGCTCCATCGAAGTTGGGACCCTTGAGCGCGATGAAAAGCTCGCCCGCTTCGAGCGTGCGCGTATCCGTGCTCGCACCTGCGGACTGGGCCGAGCCGTCTCCTCGAAGGAGACGCCCCTTCACAGCCGCCGTAATTTCATTCGCGCTGAATACAGCCGCCATCGATTCCGCCCCTATCATTTCTCGTATCCCGCGAGGCGCAGCGCCGTGCGGGCCTCTTCGCGATCGTCGAACGCGGTACGCTCGGTTCCCAGAATCTGATACGTCTCGTGCCCCTTGCCCGCGATAACCACGGCGTCACCTTCGCGCGCTTCTGCGACGATGGCGCGAATCGCCTCGCGCCTGTCCAGAATGCTGCGCCGGCGCCCATCGCTCCCAGGCACGAGAGCGGCGCCGGATTCGACTTCTCTCAGAATCGACGCAGGGTCTTCCGTGCGCGGATTGTCGGACGTCATCACCACGTAGTCGCTCGCTCGCAGGGCGGCGGCGGCCATGAGGGGACGCTTTTCCCTGTCCCTGTCGCCCCCGCATCCCATGAGGGTGAGAACTCTTCCCTCGGTGATGGGCCGGGCGAACTCCAGCACGCGGGCGAGAGCATCTTCGGTGTGCGCGTAATCCACCACCACCAGGAAGGGTTGCCCCATATCGACCTTTTCAAAGCGCCCGGGTATGTTTTCCAGAGATGCGACCCCCACCGCCACTTCTTCGGGCGTCAAGCCTTGCGAGAGGCACGCCGCCGATGCGGCCAGGATGTTGCTCAGGTTATGGCTGCCGATAAGCGCCGTTTCGACCCTGACCCTTCCGGCCGGCGTGAGCATCTGGAAACTCATGCCCGCAGGGGAACTCGAAAGGCTCTCGACGCCAAGGTCCGCCCCGGCGTCCAGGGCGTACGTCCAGACTTTTCCCCTCGCCTCCGCCGCGATTTTTCTTCCGTAGGCGTCATCGGCGTTGACGATGGAATTGGCGGGCGCAAACTCTTCGAACAGCCTTGATTTCGCCTGAAAGTAAGACTCCATGTCGCCATGAAAATCGAGATGGTCCTGGGTAAGATTCGTGAATACCGCCGCTTGAAATTCACAGCCGATCAGCCTGCCCAGGGCAAGTCCGTGGCTCGACACTTCCATCACGGCATGGGAAGCGCCGGCGTTCGCCATGCGGCGCAGATACCGCTGAAGGTCGGGGCCTTCCGAGGTCGTCCGCGGTTCCTCGAACACTTCATCACCCACGCGGTAATGAATCGTTCCCATCAATCCGGTGCGCCTGCCCGAGGAGCGGAGAACCGCGTCGATGAGAAACGCCGTGGTCGTCTTTCCGTTCGTGCCCGTGACGCCGATGAGCGCCAATTCTCCCGAGGGATGCCCATGGAACGCGTCGCCGATGCGGGACAAAGCCTCGCGGCCGGAACGCGCGATGAATTGAGGCACCTCGGGGGAAACACCTTCGATTTTTCTCTCCACGACGAGGGCGACAGCGCCCCGGGCGAGCGCGTCTTTGGCGAAATCGTGCCCGTCGGCCTGAAAACCAGCGACCGCAACGAAGACGTCCCCCGCCTGCACGAGGCGTGAGTCGTAGGCCACGCCGGTGATTCGGGCGGAAAAATCTCCGCCGGCCTTCGCGCCGGTTACGGCCTGCGTCAATTCCTCGAATGAGGCGTTTTTCTCACTCACGACCACTGCTCCGTTCAACGCACCGCATCCCATGAAGCCGACTGCCCGCGATCGCCATGCAGATATCGGCGCACCTGTATTGCAGCATCCAGGATCTTCTCGCCCATCGTTTGATTCCCGTTCTCCAGGTTGGCGCGAACGCGGACCCGGGGACGCGAATCCGCCACCTGCAGGACCCTGGCTCCCTTCGGGGGCACACGCATGTAGCGCAGCGCCTGCCAGGCGATACGCCGCCAAACCGGCGCCGCAACAGTCCCCCCCCATGCGCCTCCGGGCGCTTTTCCCTCATCGAAAATGACGATTAGGGCGAAACGGGGGTTTTCGTAGGGAGCGAAACCCACGAACGACATAATGAATTTCGATCTGTTGTAACCCCTTTGGCCCGGGAGAACCTTCTGCGCCGTGCCCGTTTTCCCCGCGGCTCCATAGCCTGGAATTTCAGCCTTCCTCCCCGTACCCTCGGCCACGACCTTCCTCATCAAAGCGCCCAGACGATTCGCAACGGGGCGAGAGAGGACGTGCCTGTACTCCGGCCTTCGGGTCGGGAGCGTTCTCTTGCCGTCGCGTTCGATGGATTCATGAAGAATGGGCCTGGGCATCAGGCCGCCATTCGCTACCGCAGCCACGGCCATCACCATCTGAAGCGGGGTGACGCCTACCTCCTGGCCGATGGCTACCGCCGCCAACGAGGTTTTCGACCATTTCCTGGGCGCACGGAGTACGCCCCGGGCTTCCCCGGGAAAACTGATCCCCGTCTTGCGTCCAAAACCGAACCGGTGCGCCATGAAATAGAGCTGGTGTTTGCCGATATCCCTCGCCATCTTGAAAGCGCCGATGTTCGATGATTTCATGATCACCTCTTCGGCGGTGAGCCAGCCGTATTTCTTGTGATCGCGGAGGGTGTAACGCCCCCCTCCAAACCGGTAGGAACCGTTTTCGGCAAAATATTTTTTCGTGAGCGCCTCGCCTGCGTCCAGATAGGCCGCCGCCGTGACAATCTTGAACGTCGAGCCGGGCTCGTAGAACTCCTGGATGGCGGGCTCTTTCCAAAGGGATGCGCCGTAATGTTTATATGTATTGGGATTAAAGCCCGGCACGGACGCCAGGGCCAGAATTCTGCCGCTGCGGGGCTCGACCATCACCCCGATGGCGCGCCGCGCGCCCACGCGGCGGACCTGGGCGCTCAGCTCTTTTTCGACGATGTACTGAAGCACTTCATCGATGGTGAGGCGAACGTCCGCACCCGGTCGCGGGGCTACGAGAACCCTTGATTCGGGATGAACCGACCTGCCCTTCGCGTCGCGCTGGATGCGAATGCGCCCTTCACGACCGCCCATGTACTCCTGATAGGATTGCTCTACGCCGTACATGCCCGCATCATCAACGCCGACGAAGCCGACCAGAGACGATGCGAGTTCACGCTTGGGATAAAAACGCCTGCTTTCGTTTACAAAGCCCAGGCCGTCGATCCCCAATTTTTCAATTTTTCCCTGCTGATCGGGATTGATCTTCCGCTTGAGCCAGACATAGCTTCGGCGGCCATTCAATTTTTCAAAATAATCTTCCGCCGAGCCGCCCAGGATTTCCTTGAGCGCCAGCGAAGTGTTCCTGGGATCGGCCACCACCCTGGCGTTGGCGAAAAGAGAGGGCGCATTGATGCTCACCGCCAGAGGCCGGCCCCTTGTGTCCACGACGTCTCCACGCCTGGGACGCACTACGAGCGTACGGCGCAACTGGCGCTCCGCATAGGCTACGAGGTGGTCACGATCGCGGATCTGGATGATGAAGAGCTTGACGCCCAACATGCAAAATCCAAACGCCACCAATGAGCCGCAAATTATCAAGCGACGAGAAAAGCCCTGCTTCATGGGCCAACCTGCTATGGGCGGGAGGAAGAAGGTATGGTGTTACTCTACACTTCTAGGCCCTACTTTTACATACACTATTTGTCCGGGTTCTGGAAAAACCATTTCCAGTTTTTTTCGCGCAATCGACTCGATGCGATCCAACTGCCGAAGCGCGGCCACTTCTATTCGCAGGACGCGCCTGTCCTGCAAGAGCTTCCCCCTTTGACGCTCCAGGTGCGCCAGGCGATACCCGATCTTCACCATCTCCAGGTGCGGCCACACCAAAGCGGCGGCGCTGCATGCAATGAAAGTAATGCACAGACCCGCCTTTAGGAGCGAAACGCGTGAACCGGTTGACGCCTTGCCGAAAAAACGCGCCCCGATTCTCTCTCGCCATCCGCTGCGGGTTTTCGAGCGTCTCATCCTCCAAGCTCTCCGAGGCGCCGGGCAGCACGCAATTTCGCGCTGCGGCTGCGCGGGTTTTCCCTCACTTCCGACTCATCGGGTCGAACAACCTTGCGCGTCAGGACTTCGAGGGTCGGCGCCTCACCACCGGAGAGTTCACGAAAGAGATACTTGACGATTCGGTCTTCAAGCGAATGGAAGCTGATGACGACGATTCGCCCGCCCGGGCGCAGCAGGTCCACCGCATCGCGCAGGGAATCCTCGAGCGTCTCCAACTCACGATTCACTGCGATCCGCAGCGCCTGGAACGTCCGGGTCGCGGGGTGAATGCGCCAACTCCTCCCGCGGCGGCCGCTCCTCCTGGCCGCGACCGAGGCGATGAGCGATGCGAGTTCATCGCAACGCTTCACGCCTCCACCCGCACCCGCGCGCGCCCGTCCGATGGCGCGCGCGATGGCGCGGGAGTGGCGTTCTTCCCCGTATTGATAGATGAGATCGGCGAGTTCTTCTTCCGGCAATTGCTCGAGCAAGTCGGCCGCGGTCGGCCCCTGCGTCTGGTCCATTCGCATGTCCAGCGGCTCGGGCGCGTTCATGCGGAACCCGCGGCCGGGCGTGTCGAGCTGCATCGAGGAAAGGCCGAGGTCGAACAAAACACCGTCGACCGACTCATACCCCTCGGCTCTCACGATGCGCTTCATTTCGCCATGATGCGCATGATGAATTCTGGCGGCGGACCCGTAGTTCGACAGCCGCTTCCTGCAGATTTCGACAGCATCCCGGTCCCGGTCACAGCCGATCAGCACACCCGATGGCTGAACCGCATCCAAAACCGCGCCGCTGTGTTCCCCTCCGCCCAAGGTAGTATCTAAGAACACAGCGCCCGGAGATGGCGCCAGGAAGTCCAAGACCTCCTGAACCATGACCGGGACGTGAGATGCCGTCATATCCAAGTTCTCACCGCAAAAGTCGTTCTCTGCGACATATTTGTTTGAAATTGGTTTTTCCAGTGCGGCAAACACCCCCGCTCCCCCTATGAGCCCGCATCAGAATTCGAATTCGATCAAATCCTCATCTGGAAGTTCATCGGCGACCCCATCGTCCATATCGCCCATTTCCTTATCCCATCTTCCCTTGTCCCAAATCTCGAGCTTGTTCTCGATTCCCACGATAACGGCTTCTTTCTCGATGGAAGAACTCACGCGCAGCTTGGCGGGCAACAGTATCCTGCCCTGCCGGTCGAACTCGCACGATTCGGCGCGGCCATAAAGTCTTCTGAGAGTGCGGCGAACTTCTTTGGTGGATGTCGATAGCTCACTGAGTTTCTCGCTGAACCTGCGCTTCCACTCTTCCACGGGATACGCGAAAATGCAGCCGTCCTTGCCGAGAAGAACGACCTGGTCGCCGTACTTGGCGCTCAGGAATTCCCTGAATCGGGCCGGAATGCTGACGCGGCCTTTTGCATCGACTGATACCGGATGGGAACTGATAAGCATCCTGCCTGCACCTCCCACTTCACCCCATATTCTCCCACTTAGGTTTATCCTTATACCCCGGCACAGGATGCCTGTCAACAGAAATATTGAAAAAAGCAATAAAAAACAATGATTTCTGCGATAAATAAAGAAGAGATATATCAATTATTTTATGGCAATTTCAGCTTAATAATATAATGTATAACTTTAATAAATTATATTTAATTAGCTGAAATTAATAATATATCTAAATTTAAGTGGGGAATAGTGGGAGAAATTTATTAAACTAAAAAAGAAGGCAGGGAAAACCTTTTACCATGCAGAAAAAAGAACGAGCGTCATGGTCTCGATGATTTCGCACGTTGCGCCGGGCGCACCACTTACCTCCTTGTCCGATTTACCGATGAGGCGTTTGAAACCCCATGTGACGCATAAGGCCACGATGGCCAGGAAGAGCCCCCAGAACCACGCCAGGAGAAAGCTGAGCAGAAAAGACCAGCCCAGCGCGATATGTCCTTCTCGCGGGCTTGACGGTCGAACAAATGCCCGACCGGCGTCCTCAGCTTCGAGCACGGATGGCGGCGACGCGATAATATAGGCCATCGTCGCACGGGCGAGTATGGGCGAGACCAGGAGCGCGAGGTAGCGCTCATATCCGTGGAGTTCACTCAAGGCGACGAACTTAAGCAGGAGCGCCCCGATGATGAACAGGACACCCATGGATACCGAAGGCCTTTCTTTCACATGCTTTACAGACCCCAGCGATTCCGCGAAATCCGACAACCCGCTCAGGGAATTGCCCCGGGTCAACACAATGAGTGCGGTAATGAGCAGGACGCTGCGCACGGAAACGGAAAAGACGCTCGCAAGCGCCCAATCCAGAGCGATGAGGACCACTCCGATCAGGAGGCCGACGAAAGGGAAGCGCACGAGAACGCGCGACATGTCGTCCGCCTCCGGTTCGCAAGGCGCGCCCGGCCAGGGCAAAACCGTCAAATACCTTACGGCCTGCGCCAGCGCCTTCATGGACATCCCTCCCCGCCGTGCGTCTCTTGAGGGTTTTCGGATTCCAATCCGCTCCCCGTGCCTGAACAGGAAACGACATTTCACCCACAGTCCGCAAACCGCCTCTCCCGACAACTTCAAGGAGCGCGTGCGAATCGCTTGAGAGAAACTCTGGTTGATGAAAAACAAAAGAGAAGGCGGCACTCCCCATCCGGGAGACCGCCTTCTGATTAAGGCATCGTATCTACTCGCTGAGAAAAATCAGAAACAATGCTCCTCTGCCGGAAACGCGCCCTCTCGCACCTCCCGGCAGTAGCGTTCTATCGCCTCCGTGGTCATCTCCCCGACATCGGCATACACGCGCACGAATTTCGGCGTGAAATCGCTGAACAGGCGAAGCATGTCATGGGTGACGAGCACCTGGCCGTCGCAATCGGGGCCTGCGCCGATGCCGATGGTGGGAATGTCGACTTCGCGCGTCACGCGAGCGCCCAATTCAGCCGGTATCCCCTCGAGCACGAGGGAGAATGCGCCGCCCTCCTGCACGGCCACCGCGTCGCGCAGCACCTGGTCCGCCCCTTCATCGGTCTTTCCCTGCACCTTGAAGCCGCCGAACGCATGGACGCTCTGGGGGGTGAGGCCCACGTGCCCCATCACGGGGATCTGGCTGTCCACCACCGCGCGTATCTCGTCCCTGACGCGGACGCCGCCTTCGAGCTTCACCGCTTCGGCGCAGCCCTCCTGGATGAGACGGCCGGCGTTCAGGATGGTGTCGCGCAAGCTGACGCCGAAGGTGAGGAAGGGCATATCGGCCACGAGCAGCGCCTTGGGCTTCGCGCGGCTCACGGCCCGGGTGTGGTGCACCATGTCTTCGAGCGTCACCTTGGTCGTGTCGGGATACCCCAGAACCACCATGCCCAGGCTGTCGCCGACCAGGATGACGTCCACGTCGGCGCCATCCACGAGTTTCGCCGTGGGGTAGTCATACGCGGTGACGGAGGTGATCTTCTTCCCGCCCTTGCGCGCCCGAATGGTGGCGGTGGTGACTTTTCTGCGCGTTTTCTTGTGCGCGCCGTTTCCGTTGGTGGGATTATTGCCGTTGGAATACAGCTTGGCGAGGCTTTTTGTGCTCATGGTCGCTCCCTCTTGTTGGGTGAACGCCTGCTACAAGGCCGATTTTGATGCTTTGTTTTTCCCGTCAATGTGTCCAGGGCCATCGGCTCCCGGCACGGAATCTAATGATTATGAAATCCCTCCCTCGATGTCAAGGCGCTCATCGCCTTGCGCATCACGGGAGAAAGAATCTTTTTCAAGAGACAATATCCGATAATATAACGATTTATGGGTGGAGAACAAGACGCCGCGCGCATCTGCGCGCTCGATGAAGCGTCCCGTCACTTCGCGAATCTCGCTTCGGCGGCCCCGCATCAAGTCCTGCCACATGGAATTTCTGTTGCCGGCCGTGGCGCGGGCGGTATCGCGGACGATCTCGATAGCATTGAGCGTCATGCCCTCTGCGTCGATGAGCGCCTGCAACTCCCTCGCCAGGGCCTCCACGAGCACCGCGGCGGAAGGGGTTTCCAGCAATTCGCCGTTTCTGAGCTCGAGCGCGGCCCCCAGGGGGTTGATGACGGCGTTGGCCACCGCCTTCCTCCATTCCGCCTCCTTGCCGTCGCGTTTCTGGCGGACGCGTATCCCCAGAGGTTGAAGGAATTCCGCCAGCCGCCTTACGAGAGCGGCGTCCTCCGCAGCCCCCGGCTCAGGGGCCAGGGTGACGTCAAGCGCGCCGAACTGGTTCACTTGCCCCGGTTTCGTTATCTCCGCCCCCGTGCCCACGAGGCCCCGCACGACCCCGCGTTCCCGACAAGAGGGCGGGAGGTCCTTGCAGACATCCAGCCCGTTCGAGAAAACGGCCGTGATAGCGCCCTCGCCTGCCATTTGCGAGAATTCCGCCGCCGCCGCTTCGACTTGCCCCGCCTTCACGGTGAAGAAAAGATGCGAGGCCGTGATGTCCAGAGATCCCCTGCACACCAGGGGTCGAGCCGTATAAGAAGTCTCTCCGTGGACTCTGACGCCGCCACCTTCGATTTCCGCCAGATGGGCGGATGTTTCGGGACTCGGGATTGCCGATCCTGCCAGATAAACTCTCCGCCCAGGGAGGTTTCTTTGCAGGTGCGCCGCGAGCATGGTTCCCACGGCGCCGGGGCCTATGACGACGACGGGTCGGGTGTCCTCAGACAACTGTCGAGCCTAGCCGCCGAGGGAGCGCCAGAGGAGCAATACGCCCACGAAGATGAAGACGAAAGAGAGAAACACCTTCATCTTCTCGCCGTCGACGCGGTTGTTGATGAAGGGCGATATCTGGCCGCCGCAGGCGACCGCGGGAATCGTCATGAACAGGATGTTCCAGTGCACGTTCACCTCGCCGGAAGAGAAAACGTAGGCATGCACCAGGGTGGCGGGCAGCACCGTCGCGAAAACGATGAGAATTCCCGTTCCCACCGCCACGCGAACGGGCAGCCTGTCTTTCACGATCAGGGCGGTGGTCGTGAGTTCCCCGATGCCGATGCCCGTAAAACCCACGAGAACCCCGCCCAGCGCCGACCAGCTTTGGCCGAAGGCCCCGTGCTCGTAGCGGTACCAGTACCTCCTGCCCGCCGCATCCGTGCGGGTGGGTTTTCCGGCGCCCTCCGCCTGTTCCGCCTCCTGGATTCCGCCCTGGAAGAAAGCGAAGAGCATGGCGAACGAGAGAAGCACCATCATCCCGCCCAGCAGGCCCAGGATGAGCCTGGCGGGCACCGAATGGGCCAGGAAGCCGAACGCCATGCCCACGGGGATGGAAACGACGAGCACCTTTTTGGCAATCTCGTAATCTACCAGCCTTCTTCTCATATAGCCGGTGAGCGCGCTGCCGAAGCCGAAAATCTCGATAGAAAGCGCGAGAAAAACGGCTTCCAGGGGAACGATGGTCACACCCGCCGCCCAGGGGAAAAGCAGGATGAAGATGGGCGCAAAGAAAACCGCGCCCTCCACGCTCGTGCTCGTCGCCGTGAGGCACACGCAAAAAGCGACGGGCAGCATCCACCAGAACTCGAAAACGTATTCAATCACGAAGCCGGCTTTCCTTTATGACGAATTTATAATGACGAAATCATAAAAATCTAAATCTTGGGGCCTGGACAGGCGGCACGATACACGCTCAAGGGCCAACGCTCCCTCTGCGAACCGCCTCTCCCATGCGCACCGCCTCGACGGCCGCCCCCACGTCGTGGGTGCGAATCACGTCCGCCCCGCCGACCACGGCGAAGGCCTCGGCGACTTTCGAGCCTATCAGCCGCTCCCCCGCCGCCTCGACGCCCGTGATCGCCCCGATGAAACTTTTTCTCGAAACGCCGACGACCAGGGGATGGCCCAATTCCCTGAGCTCACCCAGCCGCCTCAAAATCTCGAGGTTATGATCCCATGATTTACCGAAACCGACGCCCGGGTCGATCAGCACGGACGTTATGCCGTCCTCCTCGGCCCGGCGTGCACTTTCCCGGAGATAGCCCGTCAACTCGCCCATCAGGTCCTCGTATACCGGAGCATCCTGCATCGTGCGCGGCTCGCCCCTCATGTGCATGGCGACCGCCGCGGCGCCTGATTCGGCAATGACCGCGCGCATCCCGGAATCGCGAAGGCCGGTGATGTCGTTGATGATGTGAACCCCCGCCTCGAGGGCCGCCCGCGCCACGCCGGCCTTCGAAGTATCGACCGAGACGAGGGGGCCTTCCTCCATATTCATTCGCTCCAGAATCGGGATAATCCGCCGGATTTCCTCCGCCTCGTCCACCCCGCTCGACCCGGGCCGGGTACTCTCGCCGCCGATGTCGATGACGTCGGCCCCTTCTTCCGTCATCTGCGCGATTTGTTCCAGGGCAACCGCAGTATCGAAAAATTTCCCGCCGTCTGAAAAACTGTCGGGCGTGGCGTTCAGGACGCCCATGATGCGCACCCGTTCGAAATCAAGCTCGCGCCCGCGACACTTCACGGCGGGCGCAGGAGTCCACTTCGCAGGCGCGAAGCGCAAGCCATCCATCACGGGAGCGCCCCGGGAGGAAACGCGCTGCCGCTCTCCACGATGCGCTCCTCGCTCACCCAGCGGCGCCTGACTTCGCCGGCCAGGAACATCGACCCCGTGATGATGATGAGGTCGTTCTCTCCCGCCTCGTCGAGCGCATCGTCGAGCGCCTCCCATGCGTCGATGCGCGTCTCCACGCGTTCAGCCCCCGCCGCCTCGAGCGCGCGTGCGAAAACAACGGGCGCGAGGCCGGGCCTGGGCGCGCTCGCCGGAGGAAGCGTGACGAAAAACTTTTCTCCCACAGGAGCGAACACCTCCGCCATCCCGGTGAAATCCTTGTCGTTCACCGCCCCGAGAACGAAGACGAGGCGCTCGAACGCCCAGCCCGAGACACCCTCCACCAGCGCTTGCGCCTTATCGCGGTTGTGCGCGCCGTCTAGCAGAACGCGCGGGCCGGCCTGCACCACCTCCATCCGGCACGGCAGGCGCGCCGAGGCGACGCCCCACCGCAACTCCTGTTCTCCCAGCCCCAGGAGTCGGCCCGCTCCGGCAGCGAGGCTCGCGTTTTCCGCCTGGTGGACGCCGGGCATGGGGGTCGAAAAACCCTCCCACCTGACGCCGTCGTCGAACCCCAGATCGAAAAAAGCGCCACTGGGGCGCAAGTCCGGGTTCTCGACGCGAGGCGGAGAAAACAAAGCCGCTTCGCGCTCTATGGCGACGCGCTCGATTTCGGCGCGCGCGTCGGGAAGCAGGCTTTGTGAGATGACGCGGCCTTTCTCCGTGATGATGCCGGCCTTGTCGCGCGCAATCCGGGCGATGGAATCACCGAGCAGATCGGTATGGTCCAGGCCTATCGAGGTGATCACGTCGAGCACGGCTGGACCCACGGCGTTCGTGGCGTCGAACGCGCCGCCCAGTCCCGCTTCGAGGACGAGGTATTCACACTCCTCTTCTCTGGCCATCAACAGCAACAGCGCGAGAGTCGATTCGAAAAACGAGGGCGGCCCGAACTCGGGTTCTCCCGCCATCTGCGCGGCGGCTTCGGCGAGTCCCTGCGCGCTTCGCCCGATGAGGCCGGCTTCGGCGAAGCGGCCCCGGAGCCAGAAACGCTCGGTTATCGATGTGAGATGGGGGGAGAAAAATGCCGCCGTCCTCTTGCCGGACGCCAGGAGGGACTGCGCTATCATCATCGCTGTGGAGCCTTTGCCGCTCGTTCCCACGACGTGGACCACCGACTGCCCCGCAACCGGGACTTCGAGGATTTCATATAATCGAGCGGCTCGGGTGAGTCCCGGCCCTTCCACCTTGATGCCGCGAGGATCCAGGCGGGTGCGCCAGGATTTCTTGGGGAGCGCGGCCAGGGCGCTTAGAAAAACCTCCACGCGCCGCAGCGTCTCGATGGGCGCGAGCGAATCTTCCAGAACGGGAGGGGCGAGGATATTTTGGGGCATCTCAATGTCTGAAATGGCGTCTGCCCGTAAAGACCATGGCGATTTCGTGCTCGGTCGCCGCCTCGATGACTTCTTCATCGCGCATGGAGCCGCCCGGCTGGGCTATCGCCTTGACCCCGTGGGAAGCCGCGGCGTCGATACCGTCGCGGAAGGGGAAGAACGCGTCCGAGCCCAGGGCGCAACCGGCGAGCGGCAAGACAGCGCGCTCGGCTGCGAGACGGGTGGAGTCCACCCGGCTCATCTGGCCCGCGCCCACGCCCACCGTGCCGTCCTTATCGGCCATGACGATGGCGTTGCTCTTCACGTGGCGCGCCACGCGCCAGGCGATTTTGAGCGCTTTTTCCTCATCCGCCGAGGGCGCGCGGGGGGTGACGACCTCCCAGCGGAACTCCTCTTCGGAAAGCCGGTCACGCTCCTGTAAGAGCACGCCGCCGGGTATCGAACGCACGTCCAGCCCCGCGGGCGCGGAATCGCCCCCCAGGCCGCCCAAGCGCAGGATTCTCAGATTTTTCTTTTTCCGCATGATGGCGAGGGCATCTTCGTCGAAATCGGGTGCGACCACCGCCTCTACGAAGAGTTTTCGCATGGCCTCGGCCGTCTCCGCATCGACTTTCCGGTTATAGCCGATGACGCTGCCGAATGCCGAAACCGGATCGCATGCGAGCGCACGCTCATAGGCGGCCACCTGGGTATCGCCCAAACCCACGCCGCACGGATTGGTGTGCTTGATGACGGCGCAGCCCACGCCTTCCAGATCATGCGCGAGTTCGGCGGCGGCGGCGGCGTCGAGCAGATTATTGAAGGAGAGCTCCTTGCCGCCCAGAATCTCCGCGTCGCAAAGAGAAAACCCGCCCGGACCATCCAGGCGGTAGAGCGCGCCCTTCTGGTGGGGGTTCTCCCCGTAGCGAAGCGTCTGGACGCGGTCGAGATTCATCTCGATCCGCTCGGAAAGCGCGTCTCCGCCGCCATCACCGAGATAGCCGGAGATGGCGTCGTCATAACGCGCGGTGTGACGAAACGCCTTCAAGGCCAAACCCGCCAGCCATTCGGGCGGAAAATCTCCGCCGTTCCGGACGTGGGCGATGGCGTCCGGGTAATCGTCCGGATCGACGAGCACGGCCACGCGGCCATGGTTCTTGGAAGCCGCGCGCACCATCGTAGGACCGCCGATGTCGATTTGCTCGATCGCCTCCTCCCGCGTGACGCCGGGTTTGGCGATAGTCTCCCGGAAGGGGTAGAGGTTCACCGCGACCAGGTCGATGGGCGCGATGTCGTTCGCCCGCATCTCCTCTTCCTGCCCGGGCAGAAGCGCCAGAATGCCGCCCAGCACCTTGGGATGAAGCGTCTTGACGCGCCCGCCCATGATTTCGGGCTGACCCGTATAATCGGAAACCTCCCGAACGGGAACGCCCCCATCGCGAAGCGATCTGGCCGTGCCGCCGGTGGAGAGCACCTCCCAGCCCGCATCGGCCAGAGCGGCGCCGAGTTCCACGGCCCCTCTCTTGTCGCTCACGCTGATGACGGCGCGGCGCTTCTCGCTCATGGACTAAGCTTCCTCCCGGCGTACTTCGTATCCTTCCTGGAGCAGAAGCTGTATCAGTTGCTCGAGATGCTCCCGCCCGCGCACCTCCATGTGGAGGGTCGAGAGGGTATGGTTGATGGGCACTTCCGTTGAAAGACGGTCGTGTTCGATGTGGATGATGTTCACCCGGCAATCGGCCACGATTTTTGAAAGACGCATCAGCGCGCCGGGCGCATCGTGAAGCGGCACCTGTATGCGAGCGTAGCGGTTCGCGAGGGCCAGCCCCTTGCCGATGATGCGCGAGAGCAGGTTGACGTCCAGATTCCCGCCGCTTATCAGGGCCACCACCTTGCCGCTCACCCTGGTTTTCCTCTCGATGAGCGCCGCCAGAGAGGAGGCCCCCGCCGCCTCGCTCAGCATCCGCTCACGCTCCAGGAGACCCAGAATGGCGTTGGCCATCGCATCGTCCGAGACCGAGACCACTTGATCGACCAGGTCCTGGATCAGGGGAAAACAGAGTTCTCCGTTTCTCTTGACGGCGATGCCGTCCGCAATCGTCTGGACGGTTTTCGACTCGACGATTCTCCCCGCATCGAGAGAGCGCATGAGCGCCGCAGCGCCCTCGGCCACCACGCCGATGATGCGCACGTCCGGTTTACGGGTTTTCACCACCGCGGCGAGGCCCGAGATGAGGCCGCCGCCCCCGACGGGAACGAGGATGGTGCCTACTTCGGGCACTTCTTCGAGTATCTCGATGCCCAGCGTGCCCTGACCCGCGATGACGTCGGGGTGATCGAAAGGCGGAATCATCGTCAGGCCGCGATCTAGCTCGTAGGAGCGAGCGCGCGCATAGGCGTCATCGAAAGATGCGCCGAACAGCTCGGTCTCTGCGCCTAAGGCCCGTACGGCGTCCAGTTTGGTATTCGGTGTGGCTTCGGGCATCACCACCAGGGCCCTGACGCCCAACTGCTTGGCCGCGAAGGCCACGCCCTGGGCGTGGTTCCCCGCGCTCGCGGTGACGACGCCCCACTGAAGCTGTGCAGGCTCCAGTTTTTGCAGCGCGTAAAGAGCGCCGCGCACCTTGAACGAGCCCGTCCGCTGGAAATTCTCCGGCTTGAGATATACTTCGACCCCCAACTGCTCGGAGAAATTCTCGCTGAGTCGTGCGGGGGTCGGCCTCAGATGGGGGGACATCGCCTCCGCCGCCTGAACCGCCTCTGCGGCGATGAGAGATGGTTCGAGTGTTTTCGGTGATACCTGGGATTCCATGCGGCTATGCTTTCCTTCGTCTTGTTCGAGTAAATTAAACGCGCCGTATCCCGCCTCTACGCTCGCCCCTCTTCGAACGGCCAACCCCTAGCCGCAGATCGGGAGACACGAGACTGGCGTTTTCGCGGCTGGTAGCGCGCGCGCCTGAACATCTCGACCGGAGCGGGCCTGTAAGCCGGGTTCTGTCACCCGCCGATGGCGGGCCCGCGGCCATCTATCTGGGACGATGGTTGCCCACCGCCTCAAGCGGCCTACCCGGGGATCTCGGACGGGCCGCCCTCAAGCATCCCCTTATTTGGCCTTGCTCCGGGTGGGGTTTACCGAGCCAGCCCGGTCGCCCGGACTGCTGGTGCGCTCTTACCACACCGTTTCACCCTTACCCCGACTCAGCGGGGCGGTTTGTTTTCTGTGGCACTTTCCCGAGGGTCACCCCTGGTGGACGTTATCCACCACCCTGCCCTGTGGAGCCCGGACTTTCCTCCCGCAGACTATTGCTGCGCGCGGCCGCGCAGCCCACTCCGGTAGATGTTTTCATACTCTTGCGCGGTTCACTATACAACCGGCGGCAAACAACCGGCGTGTTCGTCAACTCATCCTATCGTCGATGGCGCGATTGGCGGCGGCATCGGCCGCCTTGTTCTGACCGCGGCGTACATGGCGCACCTCGATGGAGCCTATCCTCCTGGCAGCTTCCTTCGCCCGATCATACAAGGGCTTGAGCGCCTTGTTCCTGACCCGATACTCACCGCTCCACTGGCGGGCCATGAGCTCGGAATCCGTCACGACTTCCACGCTCGATGCGCCGAGCTTCACCGCGCGATCAAGGCCCAGCAAAAACGCCTGGTATTCCGCTACGTTGTTCGTCGCCGTGCCCAGATACCTGGTTTCTTCGGCCACGCAATTGCCCGCATCGTCATACAACAAGGCGGCGGCGCCCGCAGGACCCGGATTCCCACGCGCGGCGCCATCGGTGTGAATCCGAAGGTGGCCAATTCTCATTCAGGGTCGACCGCCGGCAGACTCAACTTCACACCATCACCCTCTTCCTGGTAATAGAGGATGCGCTTGCAATTCGAGCACTCGTAAATCCTGTCCTCCGAATCCCTGATCTCCAAAAAGCGCTTGATGGTCTCCGCCGTGCGGCAGCCCTGGCAGGTGCGATTGACGACCGCGCAAACGGCCAGCCCCTTCCGGGCTTTTCTCAAACTCTGGTAGCGCGTCATCCACTTTTCGCTCACGCCGCCTGCGAGGGCTTTCGACTTATCGAGTAGCGCGCTTAATTCACGCTCGAAATCCGCCCGATGATTCTCGTGCTTCTTCACCTCGCCCTGCACCTTACTCCTGGCCGACTCCAACTCGCCGTGTGCGAGGCTGAGTTTCTCCTCGTGCGCCGGCATGCTATCCATGATCTCGAGAACGGTATCCTCCAAAGCGCTGATCCGGTTCTGATACCCTTCGATCTCAGCACCCAGGGCGCGGTATTCCTCGTTCGTCTTGACGAGCGTCTGCTTGCCGCGCGTGTCTCTGAGCTTCTGGTCGAAGGACTGAATTTCACCCTCCGCTTCACGCAATTTCTTCCTGGCGGCTTCCACTTCCCCCTCGAGTTCCTCAACGGACGACTCGAAATCCGCCAAATACCGCTTCTCCTTTTCGATGGAGGCGGGAACGCTGGAAATCGCATCGCGGCATTGATCCAATTTTACATCAATCGCCTGAAGCTCCATCAAGGCCGCCAATTCCGGGTGCACTACGCCAAACTCCTCGCATCGTCAGATGTTCAACAAGTAATCTTGTGGTGGGCCCACCTGGATTCGAACCAAGGACCAGCCGGTTATGAGCCGGCGGCTCTACCGCTGAGCTATGGGCCCGATAGCAACGCGACCGTCAAGAGGGACGCCGGGAAACCGGTGCATCCTTCGCCTCGGGCGCCGCGCGTTCGCTGTGCATATATGGCCCCGCGCGCGATCATTGTCAATCACGCGGGGTTGATGGCTTACACTTCCTCTTCGATGAAGCTTTTGAGCTTCTTGCTCCGCGAGGGATGCCTGAGTTTCCTGAGCGCTTTCGCCTCAATCTGGCGTATGCGCTCACGGGTGACGTCGAAATCCTGCCCCACCTCCTCGAGCGTGTGCTCGTTCTCCGCCCCGATTCCGAAGCGCTTGCGCAGCACCTTCTCCTCGCGCGGGCTCAAGGTCTGGAGCACCTTCTGGGTCTGTTCCTTCAAGTTCAGCTTGATGACGGAGTCCTGCGGCACCTCGGCCTTCTTGTCCTCGATGAAGTCGCCCAACTGGCTGTCTTCCTCCTCGCCGATGGGCGTCTCGAGGCTGATGGGCTCCTTGGCAATCTTGAGCACCTTTCTCACCTTGTCGACGGGCATATCCATCTTCACGGCGATTTCTTCGGGCAGCGGCTCGCGCCCGAGTTCCTGAATGAGCTGCCTCGAGGTGCGGATGAGCTTGTTGATGGTTTCGATCATGTGCACGGGGATGCGGATCGTCCGCGCCTGATCGGCAATCGCCCGGGTGATGGCCTGGCGAATCCACCAGGTGGCGTAGGTGCTGAACTTGTAGCCGCGCTTGTACTCGAACTTATCCACCGCCTTCATCAGGCCGATGTTGCCCTCCTGAATCAGGTCCAGGAACTGGAGCCCCCGGTTCGTGTATTTCTTGGCGATGCTCACGACGAGACGCAGATTCGCCTCGGCGAGCTCTTTTTTCGCCCGGCGGTCCTTGCGGCGGCCGCGGCGGATCATCTTCAGGGAATTCTCGAGGTCCTCGCGCGAGGCGCCCGCCTCCTTTTCCGTCGCGCGAATTTTGCGGCGCACGTTTTTGATGCGGCGATCGTATTCCGCGAGAATGCTGACGGGAATGCGCTTCTCTCCGACCGTTCGAATCGCGGGGCCGCCGTTATTGCCCTTCGACTTGGTGACCTCGCGAATCACGGCCCGCAGTTCGGATTCCTCCATCTCCACCTGCCGGAGATATCCCCCGATCTCCTCCTGATATTTGCGCATCGTCTCGACATAGGACCTCACCCGTTCGGCGATGCTGTCGACGCGCTCGGGCCGCAGGTTCATCTCGCGGATGCAGGCCGCCACCCTGTCGCGCGCTCTCTGCAAGTTGGCGGGATTGTCTTTCTCCGTTTTTCTCTTCTCCAGGGTGCGGAGTTGCGTTTTCAGCCTGGTCACGAGTTTCAGGATGCGCCGCTTGTCCTCTTCATACGTCGGCTTTTCCCGCTCCTCATCATCCGAGGCCGCCTCGTTCGTGACGACGACGAGTTCGGTCACGCCGAGTTCACCATTCTTGAGTTGATAGGCCAGGTCCAGGACGGCGTCGATCGCCACCTGCGTACTCACCGTCGCCTGGCATACTTCGATCTGGCCCTCCTCGATCCGCTTGGCGATCGCGATTTCGCCCTCCCGGCTCAGAAGGGGAATCTGCCCCATCTCGCGCAGATACATGCGCATGGGGTCGTCGGTTTTCCCGTACGTGGAATCATCGAACGAACTAATCGCCTCCGACCCCTCTTTTGCTGGACTCCCCGACTCGCTCTTTTTCTTGGCAGCGCGCTTCTCCGCCGATTCGCTGTCGAGAATCTCGATGTCCATGTCGCTGAAGAGCACCATGATGTCGTCGATGACCTCGGGCGAGGTTACGTCGGGCGGCAAAACGTCGTTCACCTCCTCATAGGTGAGGAAACCCTTCTCCTTCCCGAGGTCGATTAAGTTCTTGACGTCATCAACCTTTTTCTCTTTTTTCACCTGCGTCGCTTGCGCCAATGTGACTCTCCTTTTCATCCGGCCAGGCAGTTAAAACACTGCTAATTCATGACAAAACAAAACCCTCAAAAACGCTTCAGCGCGGCGAGGCCGTTCGCTGCCGCTCGCGCAGAAGCGCGTTTTTCCGCTCCAGAAGTTTCCACATTTCAGGGGAATCCTCCCCCTCTTGCTTGCGCGTCTGCTCGATGCGCTTCATCAAATCCTCTTCCACATTTCGCTGGCGGCGCTCCTTGAGCCTCTCGATGCAATCGAAAAGCTCCGCCTCCACCTCTTCGGGCTCCACCTCCACGACGGCCAATTCCACCACCAGGGCGCTCGCGGCGGGGCTCTCCAGCCTGTCCGCGATAGATGCCGCCGTGAGCGAGGCCGCATCCTGTGATTTCATGAGGGAGAGCACCTCGTTCACCGCCGGGTCGGTCAGCAAGCCATCGGGCACCTCGGACGCCAACTCCGGCTTCATCAGCAAAAGCTGCAGAGTGTCCATCTCGAACTTTGGACGCTCGAGGTTCTCCCCCAGCAGATCGACCTTCTCTTCCTCTCTTCGGGGCGAACTTTCCCGGGCGTTTTCCGCCAGCATCCTCCTCACCATGGCCGTCAGCGTGGGATAGGGGATCCCGAGCTGATCCTCCAATAAGGCCAAATATTGGTCCTGAACGCTGTGGTGGCAAGTCCCGAGGATGGGCAAGAGCCGCTGGATGGCCTCGATTTTCTCGGCCTGGCTCGCGCCTGCGGCGATTCCGTCCATCGCAGTCTGGATGGTGTTCTCCAGGATTCCCTCCGCGGAGGAGAGGAGGCCGGCGAAGTCCTCCGCTCCGTTTTCTCCCAAAAACGTGTCGATATCGCGTCCTTCGGGGAGGTTGACCACTTTGAGGCGCACGGCGCCCGCTCCGTCGCGATCGATAAAATTCTTGCGAAGCACGTCGCTGGCCACGAGCAGATCGGGCGCGCCGGCGAGTCCGAGCATCCGTCCCGCCACCGAACCGGCGCGCTCAGAGGCCGCGAGTCCCGCGGCATCGGGATCAAAGACGAACACGAGTTCCTCGGCATGCGCCCGCAGGATCCTGATGTGCTCGGCGGTGAGCGCGGTGCCCAGCGGCGCCACAGCCTCCCGGAACCCATGCCGCCAAAGCGATATGACGTCGAAATATCCCTCCGTCACCAGGACGCGCTTTTTCTCGCGAATCGCCTCCCTGCCCTCATAAAAGCCATACAGCGTCCTGCCCTTCTTGAAGAGCGCCGTGTCCGGAGAATTCACGTATTTCGCGGTGGCATGGCGCGGGTCGCTGTCGGGCAGCGAACGCCCGCCGAAGCCCACTATTTCGCCCTCGTGGTTGCGAATGGGGAACATGACCCGGTCCCTGAAGCGATCGTAATACCCGCTTCCATCCTCGCGCCTTACGGCAAGGCCCGCTTCCGCGAGGTCACCGGGAGATACGCCCCTTTTCCCTGCCGCCGTGATAAGCGCATCCCAGCGCGGGGGCGCGAACCCGACCCGAAACCTCGCGAGGGCGTCATCCGTAACGCCGCGCTCTTCCAGGTACCGGCGGCCCCGCTCGCCCGGGTTACTCTTCAGCGCCGCCATGAAAAAATCGGCCGCCAGGCGATTCGCGGCGAGCATCTTCCGGCGCGCGTCGGGCTTCTGCGGACTCCGCTCCCCGGACCCCTCATAGCGGGAGAGGTCGATTCCCTGGCGTTTCGCCAGACGCGAGAGCGCCTCGAGAAAACTCATACCCTCGTGCTGCATCAGGAACTGAAAGACGTTGCCCCCCGCACCGCAGCCGAAACACTTGTAGATGCCCATGCGCGGGTTCACGTTGAATGAAGGCGTCTTCTCGTCGTGGAACGGACAGAGGCCCTTGTAGTTCGTCCCCGCTTTCTTGAGGCGCACGAACTCGCCGACGACGTCTTCAATCGGAGCGCCGTCCCTTATCTGATCGACCACCTCTTCCGGCACTCTTCCCATTCCTGTACCCTCATCCCAGCAAGCGGAGCATCAGCGCAGGGCCAACTCCACGTTCGTGACGCCCCAGCCGCCCTCTTCGGGCCGCGCGGGGCCGAACTTCGACACCAGGGTGTGTTCCTTGAGCCTCTCGGCGATGACCTGGGAGAGCACCCCCTCCCCCTTGCCGTGCACGATGCGAACAGACGCGATTCCCACGAGCGCTGCGTCGTCGAGATACTTGTCCACCATCTCGAGGGCGTGCTCGGCGCGCACGCCGCGCAGCTGAAGCTCGGGCGAGAAATCATCCCCTCTCGACAAGACGTCGTGCGTCACCGTGCTCCTGCGAGCGGGCGCGACCGGCGCATCGTCCAGAACCTCCACCACGCTGCAGGACAGGCGAAGGGATTTGCCGTTCACGGACACCGTCAACTCATCGTCTCCGTGCAGGGCGACCACCTCGCCCGTGCAGTTCATGAGCGGGATGCGCACCCTGTCTTTCACACGAAGTGAAACCGGCGCGCGCGTAGCCGCCTCTTCCCTCCGGGGCAGCGCTTTCTCGATTCCGGCGCTCAATTCGCGAATGCGCTCGCGCGCGATACGCTTGGCTTCCTCCATTTCAAGCGCCCCGCGCATCTCGTTCAGGAGATCATCGGCCTCGCGCCTCAAGTCTTTCAGGAACCGGGCCGCATCATCGCCCCTCTGGCGCGCTTCCTCGCTTAACTGGCGCTCGAGCTCTCTCTCGCGCGCTTCGAGCAACACCCGGCGGGCCGAGAGGTCGGCCTCCTTTTCTTCCATCTCGCGCCCCTGATCGGAGAGGTTCGCCATCAGGCGATCCACCTGAACGGGGCCTTTCGTGAGCAGCACATCCGCGCGCGCCAGCACGGATTCGGGCAGACCCATCATCTGCGCCACCGACATGGCGTTGCTCGGCCCGGCCGCGCCCATGCGGATCCGGTAGGTGGGCGAGAGGTCATCGGCATCGAACTCCACCGAGGCGTTCTCGGCGTGCGCGGCCTGATAGGCGTAATGCTTGAGGGCGTCGTGGTGCGTCGTCACGATGCAGAGCGCGCCGCTCTCCGCGAGATGCTCGAGCACGGAGACGCCGATGGCCGAACCCTCCGCCGGGTCGGTGCCGGAGCCCAACTCGTCCAGGAGCACGAGCACGCCCTCTCCCGCCTCGCGCACCGCACCCGAGACGCGCGCCATGTGGCCCGAGAAGGTGCTCAGGTTCTGCTGGATGTCCTGCTCATCGCCGATGTCGGCGACGAGCGTCTTGACGACGGGGAGCGCGCTCTCGGGCGCCGCCGGTATGGGCACGCCGCACTGGTGAAGCGCCACGCAAAGGCCCACCGTCTTGAGGGCCACCGTCTTGCCGCCCGTGTTGGGCCCGGTGATGAGGAGTTGGCGCATTCCGTCTCTCCCCACCTCGAGGTCGATGGGCACCACCTGTTCTTTCGGCACTGCGCCGACGCCCGCCGTGAGCAGGGGATGACGCGCGGCTTTCAGCCGGATGCTTCCGTCCGCGCTCGCCTGAGCGCGCGCGCCGCGCCAATCGACCCCCAAGCGCGCTTTCGCCCAGATGAGGTCGAGCCCGGCCAGGCACTGCACCAGATAGACAATTGCCTCGCGCGACGCCATCACCCCCTCGGTCAGCTCGCGCAGGATTCGCTCCACCTCCGCGCGCTCGGCCTCGCGTTCCTCGGCGATGGCGTTGTTGACGGGCACCGCCGACAGCGGCTCCACGAACAAGGTCTCCCCGCTCGAGGAGCGATCCTGTATCACGCCCTCGAACGAGCGCTTGAAGGTCGTTCTGGCGGGAATCAGATACCGCTCGCGCCGCTGCACGATCAGGTTTTCCTGAACCGCATTCGGATGCGCGGCCATCACCCTGTCGAGCAGACGGCGTATCTCGTTCCTGAGCGCGCGCTGCTTCGCTCTCGATTCCTGGAGTTCCAGGCTCGCGTCGTCGCGCACCTCCCCGCGCTCATCGAGAATGCGCCTGATTCGCGCGGCCAGGGGATATAGCATGTCCGCGCCGTGAATGCGCATCCTGAGCCTGGGCAGCCTCTCGGCGCGCTCCTCCACGAAGCGGCGCACGTCGGAGGCGAGGTTCAGTAACGAGAGGATCGAGAGGAATTTCTCACCCTCGAGGTTCCCGCCCCGGCGTCTGATGTCCTCGAGCCACCCTTCGGGGTCATCGAACGCGGCCAGCGGCATGTACTCCCCGGCGCCCTGGAGCGCCACCGCTTCATCCGTCTCGTCGAGCAGGGTATCGACCTTGAAAGACGAGGTGAGCGGAACGAGCGCTGCGGCCGCAGCCGCGCCGGACTTCGAGGCGCAGCGAGCCTCCAGCAGTTTCAAAACATCTTCGAATTCAATGCCTTGCAGTGTTCGGCCATCCATGAACCATCACCCACGGATAATAGATGTACAGCTGAATCACCCCTTTGTCCCGGTACCGGGACACAACGGCGTGTTTCAGTAATCTTAATCGAAGAATTGGTGGTTCTTTTCCGGCACGCCTCCAGGGAATCAGTGGGGAATGCCGATGGGGCGAAGTGTACTCAGGGTCCTTTTCTCGATCGTTCTTCCAGATGAACCGAAGAACGCAGCGTCCATGAACAAAATGAGGGGATGACCCTTGCCATCCCGTATCTTTTTGAAATTCAACTGCTTATAAAAATAAACCGCGCAGATTACGCAATAATCCCATTATCAGGAAACAATATAGGAGCCGAGCGTGAACCTGTCAATAATAATGAAAATAATTAAACATCATCACTTCGGGCGGGAAATCGCCCAATTCGGGGTTTTTGAAAAAATCCCGACCTCGTGATTCTGCGTATGTAACCAACCGAGCGAGGAAGTAGGAAACTTCACTCCCCCCTTGAGGGGGAGTCGAGGAAGCCGAACCGATAGGTGAAGGCTGACTCGGTGGGGGGTAGGATGCGTTTTATCGCCATTTCGAAATATACCCCCCACCGGTTCAGTTTCGGGGGTAAAACTCCCTTACCTCACCGTCGGTCTACCCGAGGAGGATAGACCGACCCTCAAGGGGGGAGTGAAATTCAAAAGCGAGCGCGCAACCCGAATCGTTTCCCAGGGACTTTTTCAACTAGCCCCTTTGGCCGAGAGCCCCCTATCTCTCGGACTCCGGCCTCCCGCCGCGCCCGAACCGGCGCGCGAGTTCCGCAAATACCCGCCCCGGCGGCACGTCGTTCGCGGCCATGCCCACCATGGTGTGGAACCACAAATCGGCCACCTCGTTCGTTATCGCGTCGGGGCCCTCTTCGCGCATCGCCGTGACGACCTCGGCGGCTTCTTCGTCTATCTTCTCCAGCACCCGCTCCTCGCCCCTGGCGAACAGGCGCGCCACATAGCTCGAATCCGTATCGCCCGCCTTTTTTCGCTCCAGGATCAGGCGATAAACCGATTCCAGCAGGTTCTGATCGAAATCGAGGGCCGCCTCACCGCCTTCCCGATCAGGAACAGGAACTTCGTTGAAAAAACAAGACATCCGGTTCGTGTGGCAGGCCGGCCCGTCGGGCCTTACGATGAACACCAGCGCATCCGAATCACAATCGAGCCTCGCCGAGACCAGATGCAGATAGTTCCCCGACGTCTCGCCCTTGTGCCAAAGCTCCCCTCGGGAGCGGGACCAGAAGTGGACGGTTCCCTTCTTGAGCGTCAAGCGGAGCGATTCCTCGTTCACCCAGGCAAGGGTCAGGACCTGTCCCGTGCCCGCATCCTGGCAGATGGCGGGAGCCAGACCCTGCTCGTTCCACTTGACATCGGGAATCTCCACTTCGCTCACAGCCTCACCTCCACGCCACGCTCGCGCAGATAGACCTTCACTTCCTCGACCGAGTAATCGCCGAAATGGAAGATCGAGGCGGCCAGAACGGCGTCGGCGCATCCCTCCTCCAAGCCATCGTAGAGATGCTCCAGATTCCCCACACCGCCCGAGGCGATGACGGGCACGCTCACCCGCTCGGCAATCGTGCGCGTCAAATTCAAATCATACCCGTCCTTGGTGCCGTCCCTGTCCATGCTGGTGAGAAGAATCTCGCCCGCGCCGAGTTCGCACGCTTCCTCCGCCCAGGCCACGGCGTCCTGGCCGGTGGGGCGAGAGCCCCCGTGCGTGAACGCCTCCCACCGGGGCGGGTCCGCATCGCCCGAGACGCGCTTGGCGTCGATGGCGCACACGATGGTGGAGCTTCCGTAGCGCTCCGCCGAGCGTTTGAGGACGCACGGGTCTCTTAGCGCCGCGCTGTTGATGCTCACCTTGTCCGCGCCTGCTCTCAGAAGATCGCGTACGTCTTCTTCCTCGCGCACGCCGCCGCCTACCGTGAGGGGAACAAACACGCGCTCCGCCGTGCGCCGCACCATGTCGAGCAGGGTGCCACGCTTTTCCTTCGAAGCCGTGATGTCAAGAAAGCAGATTTCATCCGCCCCCATCTCGTCATAATGCGCGGCGCACTCCACGGGGTCGCCCGCATCGCGAAGACCCTCGAAATTCACGCCCTTCACCACGCGGCCCTCTTTCACGTCGAGACAGGGAATGATTCGCTTGGCTAGCAAGAGAGCATCTCCATCGCCTTTGGAAAATCCATGGTCCCCTCATAGAGCGCGCGCCCCACGACAGCGCCGATGACGCCTTTCTCTTCTAAGGGAATGAGTTTTTCCACATCCTCGAGCCTGCTCACCCCGCCTGCGGCGATGACGGGCAGACCGCAGGCCTGGGCCAAGGCAACGGTAGGAGCGGGGTCGAAACCCTCCAGCGTGCCGTCGCGCCTGATGTCGGTGAAGATGATTCCCGCGAGAGGCAGCTGGGCGAAGCGGTTCGCCAGTGACTCGGGCGATACCGAATCGCCTTCCTCCCAGCCCGAGATTCTGACTTCCCCGTCCTTGGCGTCGATGCCCAACAGAATTTTACCGGGGTTCGCTCGGGCGGCGGATTCCAGGAATTCCGGATTCCTGAGCGCGCTCGTGCCGAGGATGACGAAGCTCGCGCCCGCTTCCAGCACGGCCGCGAGCGAAACTTCCGAGCGCACGCCGCCGCCGAATTCCACGGGAACGTCCACCGCCTCGGCAACCTGGGCCAGAACGTCGATGTGGGCGGGCGCGCCGTCGAAGGCGCCGTCGAGATCGATGAGGTGAAGCCGCTGCGCTCCCTGCTCCACCCAGCGCCGGGCCCAGGCGACCGGGTCATCGCCGTAGACGATCTCGCGCTCTTTCTCGCCCTGGATGAGCCGAACGCATTTACCGCCCTTGAGATCGACCGCCGGAATGAGAAGCAAACCGCCACCCCCGAGATGAAATCGCCGCCACTATTGCGCCTCTCATTAAACCCAAACGGGTTTAATTGCAAATGGTTATAAGAAATTATCTCAAGAAGAAGCACCGCGAGAGGTCGGGGTTGTTGAAAAAGTCCCCCTTGCCAAAGGGGCTTTCTTTTTTTACCCCCCTGTCAAGGGGGGGGTAGGGGGGTTGGTTTTCGAGTCGAAGGCGAGCTAATTGTATGGCGAATTACGCGGCGGTTCCCATTTTTCACCACGCTGGCGGTCACAAAACCTCATCCTGAGTAAGCGCGCAAGCGCCGTATCGAGGGTTTGACCCGACACCGAAGAGAGAGGGTCAAACGGCCTCTCCCGGCGTGCGGCGCATCGCTTCCGCATTGGGCGCGATTGCCCTTCGATACGTCCTTCGACAAGCTCAGGACTACTCAGGGTGAGGGGAGTCGGGCAACGGCGGAATCTGCCCCGAGCGAAGCCGAGGGGCCGCTATTCAGTGTGACGAAAACAAAAAAACTTCCTCATCCCGAGTAGGCCCGCAAGGGCCGTATCGAGGGCCTGCCATGAGCCTGTCGAAGGGGACGCCGGAAAACAGCCCCTACATGAAAGGCAACCCCCCCTACCCCCCCCTTGTCAGGGGGGCAAGAAAAAACAAAGCCCTTCTACCCACCCGGCGGGGGATTTCGCCTTTTTATACCCCCCTGACAAGGGGTTGTTGAAAAAGTCCTTCAAGTGGGGGGAGTGTTCCCTTTCTCCTCGGTCGGGTTTCAAATTCACTCCCCCCTTGAGGGTCGGCTTCCCGAGGGGAAAGCCGACGATGAAGCCGAGCGTTTTGTGCGAAGGCTGAATCGGTGGGGGGTGAATCGCGTTTTATCGCCACTCCGAGTTATACCCCCCACCAAATCGCTTTCGGGCTTACGCCCTCAGCTCTTCGTCGGCCTTCCCGAGGAGGAAAGGCCGACCCTCAAGAGAGGAGTAATTGTTTGGCGCTCTGCAAGGTGAGGATGGTTTAACCCGACCCCAAAGGGGTCTTTTTCAACAACCCCTTTCGACTGGAAAAAAGCTGCAAACACTCGCTCTTCGCTCGCGTTTGACCCCCTAAGCGGATGCGGTTTTCTGCGCGCGGCAGATGTCGACGAATTTCCTCAAAATGCCCAAGCCGAGCGTACCGCTTTTCTCGGGGTGGAACTGGGTGGCGAAGAGGTTTTTCCGATGAACACTGGCGATGAAGGGCACGCCGAAATCGCACGTCGCCGCAATCCAGGGACGCGCGGCTTCCGAGGGCTCCGCATAGTAGGAGTGGACGAAATAGAAATGCGCACCCTGGGGCACGCCCGCGAGAATCGGGGATTGGTTGTGAAACTGCGGCTGGTTCCAGCCCATGTGGGGGACCTTCAAGGGCAGCGCGCCGCCGTTTTCGGTCATCCCCTCGGGAAAACGCCGCACGCGCCCGGGCAGGATTCCCAGACCCGGTGTGGAGCCGAACTCCTCGCTTTCCTCAAAAAGAATCTGGAGGCCGAGACATATCCCGAGATAGGGAACGCCTTGCTCTATAACGCGGCGAAGTGGCCCTGTGAGACCCGCGTCCTCCAGGGCGCGCATGCATTCCGGAAAACCACCAATGCCTGGCATGATGACGCCCGTTGCGGTTTCCAGGACTCGCGGGTCGTCACTCAACACCGCCTCAGCGCCTATTTTGGCCAACGCGTTCCTCACGCTCAGGACGTTTCCCATTCCGTAGTCGACCACGACGAACTCGGCCGTCATATCATTCTCCAAAGCGTCAGGACTAAGAAATCATGGTTATAAAACGCCCTTGGTGCTGGGCACGCTCGTATCTCTCGGATCGAGCGCGACGCCCGCGCGCAACGCCCGCGCAAAGCCCTTGAACACGGCTTCGACCATGTGGTGGCTGTTGTCCCCGTAGCAGACTTCGACGTGGAGGTCGACGCCTGCGTGGGTGGCCAGCGACCAGAAGAACTCGCGCACGAGCGAGGTGTCGAACTCTCCGATTCGGGCTTCGGGGAAAGAAGCGCGGAAGACGAGGTTTCCCCTGCCGCCGAAATCCGCCGCCACGTGAACGAGCGCGTCCATCATCGGCAGGCGCACGTCGGCGTAGCGGGTGATGCCCGCCCGGTCTCCGAGCGCCTTCGCCAGCGTCTGCCCCAGGATAATACCTACGTCCTCCACCGTGTGGTGGCCGTCGACGTCCAAATCCCCCTTGCCGCGGACGGTCATATCCACCAGCCCGTGGCGGGCGATCTGGGCGAGCATATGATCGAAAAAACCGAGGCCCGTATTGATTTCGGCCTCCCCCGCGCCGTCTAAATTGACCGCAACGGAAAAATCGGTCTCTTTCGTCTTTCTGCTCACGCGCGCTTTTCTCTGCTTCGTTCTCGACGCCACCTTCTCTCTCCCGGCGGATGGAAAGTTCCAACCCCAATGAATTCACCGCCTTTCGGCAGTGCGATTATGCTCGATTTGCGCGCGCCCCGCCAGCGCCCCCTCAAGGAACTGTTGTAAGACCCCACAAAATGAAACCACTTCCGCTGGGGGTTGTTGACAAAGTCCCGATTCGGCAGTTCGGCGGACGAGGCCGATCGGGGAGGGGGAGATTACCCCCTTCAAAAGGAACACGCAAGAAAAATCAACGCCCTCTTGAGGCTTGTTGAAAAGTTCTGACTTCGTGATTCGGCGTATGGAGCCGATCTGGGAGGGATGAAACTTTACTCCTCCCGTACAAACCGTCAACCAACCACTCCCCCCTTGAGGGTCGGCTTCCCTCGGGGAAAGCCGACGATGAAGCCGAGCGGTTTGTGCGAAGGCTGAATCGGTGGGGGGACATTCCACTGAAAAAGCTCCCCCCACCAACTCACCTGCGGGCTTCGCCCTTGCCTCGTTGTCGGTCTTCCCCGAGGGAGACCGACCCTCAAGGGGGGTGTGATTGCATATCTCTCGTGTGTCGGGAAGACACTTCAAAGGGGGAGTGAACTTCAAAAGCGTGCGCGCAACCCAAATCCGTTTCCCGGGGCTTTATCAACAGCTCGCTCAGGATGCGCCGCGCCTCAGTCGCAAGGCCCGCGCGTGCGCGGGCAGACCTTCGAGATCCGCGAGTCTCGCCGCGGGTTCCGCCAGCCGCGCGGCGGCGGCCTCATCGAAACACACCTTGCTCGTCCATTTGATGAAATCATAGACGCCGAGCGGAGAGGCGAAACGCGCCGCACCGCCTGTGGGAAGCACGTGGTTGGGGCCTGCGATGTAATCGCCCAAGGGGACCGGACTCCACGGCCCGCAGAATACCGCGCCCGCATTGCGAATCCCCAAGGCCGCCTCTTCGGCGCGCTCCATCAAAATCTCCAGGTGCTCGGGCGCCAGCATCTCCGCCACTTCGATCGCCTCTCGGCGCGAGGCCGCCTCGATGATGGCGCCGCGATTCTCCAAAGCCTGCCCTATCTCCGTACTCCTCGCGGCTGTGCGCAACTGATTTTCCACTTCTCTTTCCAAGGCGTCGGCCACTTCCGCGCCCACGCAAACGCCCACCGCCATTGCCTGCGCGTCGTGCTCGGCCTGGGCGATGAGATCAGCGGCCGCCCATTCGGCCAGGGCGGGGTCGTCCAGGAGCACGACCACCTCGCTCGGCCCCGCCTCCTTGTCGATCTCGACGCGCCCGCGCACGATGCGCTTGGCGGCGGCGACGTATACGTTGCCCGGCCCCACTATCTTGTCCACGCGAGGGACGCTCTCCGTGCCATAGGCCATCGCGGCGACCGCCTGCGCGCCACCAATTCGAAAGACGCGCTCAAGACCCGCCAGGGAAGCCGCCGCCAGCACGGCGGCGGGCACCTCGCCGTTCGGGCCCGGCGGCGTGCACAGAACCAATTCGTCCACGCCTGCGACGCGCGCAGGAACGGTATTCATGAGCACCGTGGAGGGATAGGCCGCCGTGCCGCCGGGCGCATAAAGACCCACGCTGGCGAGGGGGGTGGGTTCGAGCGAGAGCCGCTCGCCGGGCGCAGGTTCGACATTGATCCTTCGGGGAACCTGCGCCTCGTGGAACGCGCGAACCCGCTCCTCGGCCAGTTTCAGGGCGTCCAGCGTCTCGGACGGCAGCGCATCCAGCGCGCGCGCCATCTCCTCCGGGCCTACGACGAGGCCCCCGGCGTCCAGGGAAACGCCGTCGAACTTCTTCGTAAGTTCGACAAGCGCGTCATCTCCCTCCACGCGCACGCGCTCGATGATCACGCGCACATCGGCCTCGACGCGGGCAAAAGCATCCTCCCCGCTCAGGGAGAGGCGCTCGATCCCGGCGGCGAAATTCTCCGCCCCGCAGCTGAAGCGTCTCACGCCTTCTCCCCACCGGGCGCCGGACCTGCGCCGTTACCGGAGCGGTTTTGGGCTGTGGGGATCACCCCCTTCAACTGTTCGATGATCGCGCTCACCTTTTTATAATTCGTCTTCAGGCTCGCCCGGTTGGCGATTAGCCTGGCCGTCGCGCTGAATATCTCGCGAATCGGGACCAGCCCATTGGCCCGCAGCGTTCCGCCCGTGTCGACCAAATCCACAACCAGGTCCGCCACGCCGGTGGCGGGCGCGATTTCCACGTTTCCGTAGAGACGGATGATCTTTGCCTGAACCCCCATCTGCTCGAAAAACCGGGCCGTGATGGCGGGAAACTTCGTCGCCACGCGCAGCGATATCCGCCCGGTCAAATCCTCCCAGGCGATGCCCTCGGGCGCCGCCACCATGAGGCGGCACGGCGCCATGTTCATATCCAGAGGCTCGTATACGTCGCGCCCCTGTTCGAGCAGCACGTCCCGCCCGATAATGCCCAGATCGGCGGCGCCGCGCTCCACATAGATGGGCACGTCGTGGTTCCTGAGAATCAGGACGCGGACGCCCGTTTTCGGGTCGCGCAGGATGAGCTTTCGGGATTTGTCCGATACCGGTTTGGACAAGACGCCCGCCTTCACCAGACATTCGGTGGCTTCGGTAAAAATTCTTCCCTTGGGCAGGGCGATGATCAATTCTTTCTCCTGATTCTCTTTCATCACGACTCCACTTCGCGCCGGATATCCGCGCCGAGTTCCCTCAACCTCTCCTCGAGCCGCTGATATCCCCTGTCGATATGATATACGTTGCGAACGATGGTTTCTCCACTCGCCGCCAGACCCGCCAGAACAAGCGACGCGCTCGCTCTCAAGTCGGTCGCCGTCACCGAGGCGCCGGCGAGATGCGCCACACCCTCGATGTGCGCCGTCCGCCCGTCTATATGAATCCGCGCGTTCATTCTGGCAAGCTCGGCGGCGTGCATGAAGCGATTCTCGAAGATCGTCTCCGTGAGCACGCAGGTCCCGCCCGCCAGCGTCATCAACGCCATGAACTGGGCCTGCAGGTCCGTGGGAAACCCGGGATAGGGCGCCGTCTTCACGTTCACGGGCCGTACGGAGCCATCGCCGCGCACGTGAATCCAGTCCGCTCCTTCTGAAACTTCGAGACCGGCTTCGCTCAGCTTGAGCGCCAGCGCGTGCACCTGTTCCGGCTCACAATCCATTATCCTCAAATCCCCTCCCGTGATGGCGGCGGCAATCATGAGGGTTCCCACCTCGATGCGGTCTGCGGGAACGGCCGCGTCGTAGCCCGCGAGGGAATCCACCCCTTCGATCTCGATAACGGGCGTGCCCGCGCCGCTCACCTTCGCGCCCATCTGGTTCAACAAATCCGCGACCGCGACCACTTCGGGCTCCAGGGCGGCATTCTCGAGCACGGTGACGCCTTTCGCCAAAGAAGCCGCCATCATCAGGTTCTTCGTACCCGTCACGGTCGTTAAGTCGAACGAAATGCGCGCTCCCGTGAGTCTCCGGGCCCTGGCCTCGATGTAGCCCTGCTCTATCTCGATCTCCGCCCCCATCGCTCTCAGTCCCTTCAGGTGCTGATCGATGGGCCTGGCCCCGATGGCGCAGCCGCCCGGCAGGGAAACGCGCGCCGAGCCGAAGCGCGCCAGCAATGGCCCCAGCACCATGATGGAGGCCCGCATCGCCTGCACCAGTTCATAGGGCGCGACGCCGCCGGTGATGTTCGTGGCGTCCAGGGAGATGGACCCGGGCGATTCTTCGCGCGTCTCGACGCCGAATTCGCCCAGAAGCGCCAATATCGTGTTCGTATCGCGCAAGTCCGGGACGCGCCGCGCATGACTGACGCCATCGGCCAGGATGGCGGCGGCCAGGATCGGCAAAGAGGCGTTCTTGGAACCCGACGCCTCGGCCTCGCCGCGAAGCGGCCTGCCTCCCCGGATACGAAATCGCTCCAAAACTAAACCCTCGTAAGTTCCAAAACCCTCTCGCGCCCGGCGAGGTCTTTATGACGGCTCGCCGCGCGATAATCCCCTTGTCGTTCCGCCAAGGCCTCCGCCTCCGCCATCTGGCGCGGGTCCATCTCGATCAGCAGGAAGCCCCCGCGCGCGAGATATGCGGGCGCTTCCACGATGATGCGCCGGATGAGGTCCGTCCCGTCCGCGCCGCCATCGAGCGCGAGTCCAGGCTCGAACGATGACACTTCGGGCATCAGGCCATCCAGTTCGCCCGAAGCCACATAGGGCGGATTCGAGGCGATCAGGTCGAACCCTACCCCCTCTTCGAGCGCATCAAACAAATCGGAGGCCAGAAAACACGTTCGACCACCAAGACCGAATTTATCCGCGTTCCGCCTCGCCACACCGAGCGCCCTGGGACAGAGGTCGAGCAAGGTGACGCGCGCCTCGTGTAATTCACTCGCGATCGCCAGACCCACCGCGCCGCTGCCCGCGCACAAGTCCAGTATCCCGCTCTCTCGTCCTTCTCCTGAGAGCGCCAAGGCGCGTTCGACGAGCAACTCCGACTCGGGCCTTGGAATCAGCACATCGGGCGAAACGAAAAAGGACATGGACCAGAACTCCCGCTCGCCCATGATGTAAGCCATCGGTTCGCGGGCCATTCTCCTTTGCGCCAAAGATTCGACCCGCGCGAGCTCCTCTGAGGAGACCACTCTTTCAGGGTGCGCGTGGAGATGCGCCCCCTCGCAGCCTAATACCACAGCCACGATGAGCCGCGCATCCAGCCCCGGCGATTCCACGCCCGCCCCGGCGAACCGCTCTTCCAGGCGGGAGAGCAGAGCACATACTTTGGTTTCGGTTTCGTTTTGCGCCGCAGGAGGAGAGGTGGTCATTCCGCGGAGTGGGCTTCCGTGCTTTCTTCCAGCTCGGCCAGACGCTCCGCCTCGCGGCTCTCGATGACCCGCTTGACCATCTCGTCGATGCCGCCCTCCATGAAGCCGGGCAGACCGTGGAGGGTGAGGCCGATGCGGTGATCGGTAATCCTGTCCTGGGGGAAATTGTAGGTCCTGATCCGCTCGCTCCTGTCCCCGCTGCCCACGAGGCTCTTGCGCTGCGCGGAACGCTCGGACATCTGTTTCTGGATTTCCATGTCCAGCAGATGGGCCGAGAGTATCTTCATGGCCTTGGCGCGGTTCTTGTGCTGGCTCTTCTCGTCCTGGCAGGTGACGACGAGGCCAGTGGGCACATGGGTGATGCGGACGGCGGAATCGGTCGTGTTCACGCTCTGGCCGCCCGGACCCGAGGAGCGGTAGACGTCGATCCTTAAGTCCTTCTCGCCGATGTCGAGCGCAATCTCGTCCGCTTCGGGCAGCACGGCCACCGTGGCGGCGGAGGTGTGGATTCTCCCCTGCGTCTCGGTGACGGGCACCCGCTGGACGCGGTGCGTGCCGCTCTCATAGCGCAGGCGGCTGTAGGCGCCCGCCCCCTTGATGAGCGCGGATACCTCCTTCAAGCCCCCCAGGTCGCTCTCGCTCTTGCTCAACTCCTCCGCCTTCCAGCCCTGGACCTCGGCGTAGCGCACGTACATGCGGTACAAATCGGCCGCGAAGAGCGCGGCCTCCTGACCGCCCGTTCCCGCGCGAACTTCCAGGATGACGTTTTTCTCATCGTTCGGGTCCCTGGGCAGCAGAAGACGGCGCAGCCTCTCCTCCACCTCTTCGCGCTTCGGGCCCGCGTCTTCGAGTTCCGCCTGGGCGAGTTCGCTCATCTCCGGGTCGCCGTCCTCGAGCAGGGCCTTCGCCTCCTCGATGGCGTTCGCGTAGCCGCGCCATTCCTCATAGGCCTGGACGACCTGGGTGACCTCCTTGTGCTCGCGCGCGGTCTGCTCGAATTTCCTGCGGTCCTTGAGCAGGGACGGGTCCGAGAGGCGCATCTCCAGCGTCCGGTGTTTTTCTATGATTTGCTCGATTTTTTCGAACATGGGGATCAACCGACGGGCAGCGAACGGGGTGGCCCGGTATCGTCCTCAGGCCACGGATTCGCGTTTGCCGAGGAACCACCGCCCGGGGGCAGCCCCCAGGCAAACACGGTAGGCTCCGTGCTTATGAATCCTCGGGCTTTTCGGTTTCTTCGCTCGACTCGGGCGCAGGCGATGCCTCGGGGGAGGCGTCTTCAGCCGCGGTGGGTGCCGCATTGGCACCAGCGGGCTCAGGCGCAGGCGAAGCATCCTCAGCCGCAACAACTGCCGTCTCGGCATCGCTCGTTTCAGTGGCGGGCGCAGCACCCTCGGCGGCGGCCTCGGCGGATTCTTCTTTCTGCGCCTGGGCGGCCTGCCTCGCGGCGCGCTCCTCGGCCCGTTTCTGCCTGGCCTCTTCTCTGAGCTTTTTCTCTTCCTCCGCCTTCTCGGCGGCCTGCTTCGCTTCACGCTCCAACCGGGCGACCCGTTCCGCCTCGGCGGAGGCCTGCTTTCTCTTGCGCTTGGAGACCCGCGCCTCCTTGCCCTCGAACTTCTTGACGAACTTCTCGACGCGGCCTTCGGTATCGACGATGCGCGCCTGCTTTCCGGTGAAGAACGGATGGCACTGCGAGCAAACCTCGACGCGTATTTCCTCGCGCGTGGAGAACGTCGTGAATTCGGTGCCGCAACCACTGCAGGAAACCTTGCACTCGAACAACTCGGGATGAATCTCGGCCTTCATAACCAGGCGCTCCAAAATTTCGGGTTCCAAACGTCGGAAACAATTCCGTAAATATCGATAAAATCCGATAAATAAAGGTGGTATTTCGATAAAAAAACCGACCCCTCTCCCCTACGAGGAGAGCGCTTTATATCGAAACTCCAGCGCCTTGTCTACCCCCAAAAGCGGGTAAAAACAAGAGGTTGGCGAAAAGCGTCAGTTGTTCATCGAGGCGAGGAAATCCTCGTTGGTCTTCGTCTCCTGGATTTTCTCAAGCAGGAGCTCCATCGAGTCCACCACGCCAAGTGGTTGTAAAACCTTGCGCAACACCCAGACGCGGTTGAGTTCCTGCGGGCTGAGCAGCAATTCCTCTTTCCTCGTGCCGGACTTGTTGATGTCCACCGAGGGGAACACGCGCTTGTCGGAGAGCTTCCTGTCGAGGTGAACTTCCATGTTGCCCGTACCCTTGAACTCCTCGAAAATCACGTCGTCCATCCGGCTGCCCGTCTCCACCAGCGCCGTGGCGAGAATGGTCAGGCTGCCGCCCTCTTCGAGGTTTCGCGCCGCGCCGAAGAAACGCTTGGGCCGCTGCAGCGCGTTCGAGTCCACACCGCCGGAGAGGACTTTCCCGCTCGGCGAGATGATGGTGTTGTGCGCGCGCGCCAGCCGCGTGATGGAATCGAGCAGGATGACGACATCCTGTTTGTGCTCGGTGAGTCTTTTCGCCTTCTCGATCACCATGTCCGCCACCTGCACGTGGCGAGAAGCCGGCTCGTCGAATGTCGAGCTGATCACTTCCCCGCGCACGGAGCGCTCCATGTCCGTGACCTCCTCGGGACGCTCGTCGATGAGCAGAACGATCAGGTGAACTTCGGGGTGATTCGTAGCGATGCTCTTCGCGATGGACTGAAGCATCATCGTCTTACCGGTTCTGGGCGCGGCGACGATGAGGCCACGCTGCCCGAAGCCGATCGGCGTCATGAGGTCCAGCACGCGCGAACTGACCTCCTCCCCGGATATTTCGAGCTGTATCCTGCGGTCCGGATACAAAGGGGTGAGGTTATCGAACAGGACTTTGTCCTTGCTCGCCTCGGGTGGTTCGAAATTGATCTTCTCGACTTTCAAAAGCGCAAAATACCGCTCCCCCTCTTTGGGCTGGCGGATTTCACCGCTCACCGTATCGCCGGTGCGAAGATCGAAGCGGCGAATCTGACTGGGGGAAACGTAAATATCGTCGGGGCCGGGCAGATAGTTGTAGGCGGGCGAACGCAGGAAACCGAATCCGTCCGGCAAAATTTCGAGCACGCCCTCTCCGGTGATGGTTCCACCACCGCCGTTGCGATCCTTGTCGGACTGCGCCTCGAGTATCTTGTAAATCAGATCCTGTTTTCTGAGTCCGCTGGCGCTTTCGGTACTGAACTCCTTGAGAATCTGGTTGAGTTCTCCAATGGTCTTTTTCTTCAGTTCCGCCAGGTTCAAGCTGCGAGTTTTTGTTTCTGTTGTTGCCATAACTCCCTTCTCCTTGGTTGGGTGGGCACTTTTTACCGCCTGGAACGTGAGATGGCGCCTTCTGGTCGCACCACTCGCCACATTCTGCGCGGGGAGACTTTTCCTCCTAGCCTCAAGCGGTAAAGTTGATGTAATGAAATTCCTTCATGTCTGATTCGAAAGCAGGTTCTCACCGCCGAGTGCGATGCGAAGCGCGCATCCGGTATTTTCAGAGCCAGTCAAGGGCGCGCGCAATACCCATTGCTGGAAATATATTCATCCGAGGACAGAAATTCGACCGAGGACCCTTGTATTTCCCAAGACAGATTTTTTCTCTTTTCTAATATTCCAAATCGTTGTACATCAGATGGTGATTGAAGTTCAGGGCGACGAATACCTATCAGGAATAGAATTCAAAAGTGTTTCAAAAAAGTAATGAGTTCAAACAAATTTGTCAACACTATTTATTTCATTTCCCAGAAAGTAATTTCATCAACTCCTCTACCTGCTTTCGGGTATCATCGATCGAACCGCGATTGTCAATCACGTGATCCGCATACTTCACTTTTTCCGAGAGCGGCATCTGCGCATTGACACGCTTCATGGCTTCCTCTTCATTCATCCCGTTTCGCCGGCGTAATCGGCAGATTTGCTGGGATACATCACAATCGACAACCACTAGCGAGTCGAATCGCTTCCAGCTCCCCGATTCAATCATGACGGCGGCGTCCACTATCGCGACGGGCGTCCCTCCCTCCCGTTCGAGGTCTCTCAACCGCCTGTCCTGCTCGGCGATAATTTCAGGATGCAGGATCCCCTCAAGAATCTTCTTTTTCGGCGGATCGGAAAAAACGATCTCCGCGAGCCTGGCGCGGTTCAGGCTTTTATTGTCAGTAAGGATTTCTTCGCCAAAAGCATCGACGATCGCCCCAAGAGCGCGAGACCCCGGAGCAACCACCTCGCGCGCAATCAAGTCCGCGTCGATTACCGGAACGGCCAGGTCCGTGAACATCCCGCTCACCGTGGATTTTCCGCTGGCGATTCCACCGGTCAGGCCAACCTTTTGCACGTCACCGCTTTCCGCTTTTGGTAGGTATCAAGTCAAGAATATTTGTTGAGGAGATCAAATTCCGCGTCGTTTCGCCTCTTGATCATAATGCTTGTTGAAGAGTATCTCCCAGTCGCGGCTACCCTCCACCAGCCTGCTGGAATAGGTGCTCAAAATCCTTCGCACCTCCTCTTCAATCTCATCATCAATGATCAACTCATTGCTAATGGCGCGCAGAACATTCATACGCAATTCCTGGGGCTCGACCAGAAAATCCACATCCTCACACTCTTCAATGTCCTTGACGACCAGATTCGTCAGATGATTGATCTTCTCGCGGCTGAGTTTCATGGCCGCGTTCTCCTTGAATGAAAATGAAACTGAAAAATTCTCGCTACCCCTTCAAAGCACGAGATTTCGCTCGCGCGCCAGCTTGGTTTTCACCATCGTGAACATCCGGCTGTAGTCCACATTGCCCCTATCCATTTCCTCCTCGAAATCCCGCAGAATTTCCTTGACCTCGTCGTTAAGGCGGTCCTCCACCATCAGGTCCGCTTCGATGACGTGCGCAATCCGGGTCCTGAGCACTTCCTGGTTCGAATCCTCGGATATCATTTCGCGGCGATTCAGCCGATCGACGATCTTGTTGGCGATTCGCTCAATCATCTCTTTTCTCAATCTCATATCAGGCCCTCCCAAACAATTTATCAGGCCGGATTAGCTGCTTTTCTTCCGCGACGGCCCTTGCGGTACTTCTTCAAGGCGGCTTCCAAATCCTGAGCGAACGCATCGCGCAATTCGGCCGGGGCCATCAACTCCGCTTCCTGACCAAATGACATCAGCCATCGTCTGAAACCCCATATATCACTTATCCGAACCCTCACATCACGGCTCAATTTGCCCGATTTCTTCAAATGCTCCACTTCGCCGAACGCTTCTTCCATGAAGGCGACGACTGCATGAAGCGCCACATCCTTCCCGAATCGGACCTTCACATTCAAACCATTATTCATGGCTTCGCGCAAGCACTCTTCCAGCAAAGCTTTCAAATCCAAACCCAGCGGCATCTGAAAAGCACCGGCCATGACGCGAACGCTTTCAATGCCTTCCAGATGCCAGACGTCCAGGGCATTTTTTTCCGATTCGCGCGCCAGCAGATGATAGCTTCCTCCGCCGAAATGCAGGAGATAGGGATCTACCTTCCACCAGCGTTTTCGAATCTCGCCAGCGCGTGCCGCCAGGATCCGCGCGGGTCTTCCTTTCTCTATCGCTTCGCTCAAGACGCCGCCTACCCTGCGCTGCCGCCCATGTTCTCTGAGCGCTCCCACGACCCCGGCGTAGCGCGGCTCCACTCCCTCCGCATAGGCACGCAAAGCCGCAGGAATATAACTCCGCAACCGGCTGAAAACACCGCTGACGCTTTCGCCGAGTGACAGCTCTCTCAATGGGCTGCTCGGCAAATCCCGCATCATACTCAGGGCGTAATACAATGACGCCCACTGAGAAGGAGAAAACGGCTTCGGGACCGAATCCACATAATCCCTCAACAAACGATACCGCATCTTCCGGCCCATGCGAACCCTCTCGAGCGGGAATCCCGCCTTGACCAAATGCGATATGTCCCTTTGAAGCGTTCTCAAACTCCACATTTGGCTGTCGCCTTCGGCCGGCTCTTCGCTCAGGAGCGCAAGGAGTTCTTCATAGGACCAGCTTTCCCCGCTCTCCAGAGCCCTGAGAAGCCGCCAGCGACGTATGAATTGATCCTGAAGCGCCATGTGGCGTTCCTTATGTTGCCGCCCTGCGAGTTTTTGCCCGATTCGATAGTTCAAGCAACAAACGCAAGGGCTGAGAGAACTGTCCCAGTCTATCCCGCTTGTGGGGAATACCGTGACAATCGGAGCCTCCCAGGCATAACAGATCATGTTCTTCGGCCATTTTCCGATAATGTCGTTTCGCATCCTCATCTTGCGAGGGATGCTCCACCTCGATGCCCGCGAGTCCCGCTTGGGCCATTGCCGGGATAAGGTCATCACAACCGCTCAACTTCGGATGGGCCAGGGTGCCTACTCCGCCGGCGTCATGAATGAGTTCGAGCGCATCGAAAGGAGAAAGTATATCCAGATTCACATAAGCGGGCGCGCTTTCTCCAATATATTTTTCGAAAACCTGCTCGCGGGATCTGGCGAACCCCTTCTTGAGCATGTATGCGCCCAACTGGCCCCGGGTGATGCTCGGGCTATTCGCATAAGAAGTGAAAAAATCTTTCCCATCGATTTCCAGGCCGCAGTCCTGCAGCCGATCGATGATTTCTCCCATCCTCTCCACCCTGGCCGACTCGTGCGTTTTTATCTGCGCTACCAGACGGGGCGCATCCGGCTGAATGAAATGGCCGAGAAGGTGTACGCTCCGACCATCATGGTCGCAAGTGAACTCAATGCCCGGAATGAACTCCATCCCCAGCTTTTTTGCTTCCGCACTCGCGCGAGGCAAACCCGCAACCGTGTCGTGGTCCGTAAGCGATATGACGCGAATCCCGGCGCTTTTCGCCCTTTGGATGAGCATCTCCGGGGGGTCCAAGCCATCGGACATATTCGAATGGGTATGAAGCTCCACGACCTTTTCATCGGGTGAGAGGCCATTGAGATGAAAGTCATGCGACATAGATGCAGATTCCTGGATGCGAGGGAAACGCCGGGCCGTCACCCAATTTGATGAATGGAGCGGGCGATGGGATTCGAACCCACGACGTCCAGCTTGGGAAGCTGGCATTCTACCCCTGAATTACGCCCGCCTACATACGAACGATAGGGCCATGTCGACGATAGTGTCAAGGAAATGGAAGGTAAAATAATGCAATCGGTAAACGTCTCGTTACCTTGCCAGCGTCCACTCCTGGTTTTCGTATCGAGTACGGGAAATTTCTAAAGTTCTCGCACTCTCAATATCCGACAACTCGCCTGGTTCAAAGCGAAAACCAAACACCTTCTCCAAGCCTGCCTTCAAGGAGTCGGCCACTTCATGAAATGTAATTTCTCCGCCCAACACTTCCCAAAGACCAATCGCGTGGGCATTGCGGGAGAGCAGGTGCTCGGCTCCCCTTGGTTTGAGGAGACTCGCCAACCGCTCCTCCGAGGAGCGGAGCAGCACACTGCCGTGTTGTAAAATCGCGCCGCCTTCGCGGCATTGTGCGCTCCCCACCATCTTTTTCCCGCCTATCGCGAGTTCCCACACCGATGCCGTGGCAAAGCAAGAGCCTTGCGAAGCATACTCACTCCCGCTCGGGGGAGCCAATTCCACCTCCGCGCCCAGGGCCGCCAATCCTTCGGCCAGTCCTTGGCTGATTCTGCGATAGGTCTCCTCAATCGCATCTCCCAGCAGCGCCTGCGGGCCGGTGATGGAATACGTCAATTCACAATCGTGCAAAACCGCGCGCCCGCCGGTGAGCCTCCGGCAGATATCGATTCCCTCATCTGCAAGTCGTTCCAGGAAAATATCGCGCTCGGCGGCCTGGCCGCGGCCCAGGGAAATGGCCGGAGGCGACCAGGCGTAGACGCGAAAAGTGAGAGGCGCCTCCTCGGGAGGCCGGCCTTCTCTCAGATGAGCCTGGCAACTCTCGAACAATAACTCATCGACCGCCATGTTCCAGGCGGCAGTAGATTCGCCCGTATTCAAGAATCGTGCATGGGGGATTTCTTGCGGTTCAGAATCTTTGCGTTCCATTATCAGGCATAGTTCTCGACAGGCAAGCAAGAACAGACCAGGTTCCGGTCTCCATAGGGGTTGTTCACCCGTTTGACGGGAGGCCAATACTTCGCCGCGCGCACCCAGGGCAGCGGGAAAACGGCTTTCTCACGCGAATAGGGATGAGTCCATTCATCGGCCGCGATGTCCGACGCCGTATGAGGCGCGTTCTTGAGCGCATTGTCTTCCGCGCTCATCAGCCCGTCCGCGATCTCCTGAATATCCCGTCTGATGTCGATCATCGCGTCACAGAAGCGATCCAGCTCTTCTCGCGATTCGCTCTCCGTCGGCTCGATCATCAAGGTTCCCGCCACCGGGAAGGACATGGTGGGCGCATGGAAGCCATAGTCCATCAGACGCTTCGCAATGTCCTCGTTCGTCACGCCCGAGGCTTCCTGGAGGGGCCTGATGTCGATAATGCACTCATGGGCCACCATGCCGTTCGCCCCTTTGTACAGAACCTCATAGTGGGGCTCGAGCCTTCTGGCCACGTAATTCGCGTTCAGAATGGCCACCTGCGTCGCCTTGATGAGGCCCACGCCGCCCATCATGGCGATATACATCCAGGAGATAGGCAAAATTCCCGCGCTCCCCCAGGGAGCCGCGGAAATCGCATCGACGCCCGTCTCCGGGCCCACGCCCGCAACCACAGAATGTTTCGGCAGGTAGGGAGACAGATGCTTCACAACGCCGATGGGGCCCATGCCCGGTCCCCCGCCGCCGTGGGGGATGCAGAACGTCTTGTGGAGATTCATGTGGGAGACGTCGGGACCGAACTCCCCGGGCTTGCAGATGCCGACCAGGGCATTCAGGTTCGCGCCATCCATGTACACCTGACCGCCGTTTCGATGGATGATGTCGCATATCTCCACTATCCCCTCTTCAAACACGCCGTGCGTCGAGGGATAGGTGATCATCAGGGCGGCCAGTTTTTCCGAAAATTTCCCGGCCTTCTCCCTTAGATCTGCAATATCCACGTTCCCGTCCGAATCACAACCCACGACCACCACCTCGAAACCGGCCATGACGGCGGTGGCGGGGTTCGTTCCGTGGGCTGAACTGGGAATCAGGCAGATGTTCCGGTAGTCCTCGTTTTTGCTCTCATGGTACTTGCGGATGACCAGCAAGCCGGCGTACTCGCCCTGCGCGCCCGAGTTGGGCTGCATGGAGATGGAATCGAACCCGGTGCACTCGGCCAGCATAAACTCAAGGTCTGCGATGAAATCGCGGTATCCTCTTACCTGCTCCTCTGGTGCGAAGGGGTGAATCCCGCCGAATTCCTCCCACGTCACGGGAATCATCTCCGTGGTGGCGTTCAACTTCATAGTGCACGAACCGAGGGGGATCATGGAGCGCGTAAGCGCGATGTCTTTTTCCTGAAGGCGATAGATGTAGCGCAGCATTTCGTGTTCTGCGTGATAGGAGTTGAAAACCGGATGCGTCATGTAGGGCGAGGTTCTTCGCAGGGACTCCGGAATCCTCACTGCCGCTTCCGCCTCGACTTCATCGAAGGATATCGGGGCTGAACCGTCTTCGGCGAAAACTTCCCAGAGCACTTCTACCTCTTCTCTTCCGGTAGTCTCATCCAGGGCGATCCCGATGGTATCATCATCGAGCACTCTCAAGTTCATGCGGCGCTGCGCCGCTTTCTCGACGATTCGGGCGGCGCCTCCCTCACCTACGCGCACCGCCACGGTGTCGAAGAAAGAATCCGCCGCCAGAGAGAAACCCATGCGCTCCAGGCCATCGGCAAGCGCGCCTGACAGGCGGTGCGTTCTACGCGCGATTCTCCCGACGCCTGTCGGGCCGTGATACACGCCGTACATGCTTGCGATGACGGCCAGAAGAACCTGAGCCGTGCATATGTTGCTCGTGGCGCGCTCGCGGCGTATGTGCTGTTCTCTCGTCTGGAGGGAAAGCCTCAGAGCGGGATTTTCGTCCGCGTCGATGGAAACGCCGACGATGCGGCCCGGCATGGCGCGCTTGTATTGCTCCCTGGTCGCCAGATAGGCCGCATGCGGCCCGCCGAAACCCAGGGGAACGCCGAAGCGCTGCGAATTGCCCACGACGACGTCCGCCCCGAACTCGCCGGGGGGTTTCAAAAGCGCCAAAGCGAGAATATCCGCGGCGACGACGACGAGCGCGTCGGTCTCGTGCGCTTTGGCCGCAAAATCGGCATAGTCGAATATCTCCCCGCCCGTTGCGGGATACTGGAGAAGCACGCCGAAAACATCCTCATCCAGCGCGCCGTCTCGATGATCGCCTACCACGACCTCGATATCCTGAGGCTCCGCCCTCGTGCGCACCACTTCGATGGTCTGGGGATGGCAGTCTTTCGAGATAAAAAACTTGCGCCCCTTGTTCCGGCTCGCGTTCATCACCATGGTCATCGCCTCGGCGGCGGCCGTGCCCTCATCGAGCAAAGAGGCGTTGGCGATTTCCATGCCGGTGAGGTCCATGATCATGGTCTGGAAATTGAGCAGCGCCTCCATGCGACCCTGTGAGATTTCCGGCTGATAGGGCGTGTAAGCCGTATACCATCCCGGATTCTCCAGGATGTTGCGAAGAATGACCGTCGGTGTGTGGCAATCCGAATACCCCATGCCGAGCATAGACTTGAACACCTGGTTGCGGGCCGCGAAAGAGCCCAAATCGGCCAGGGCCTGCTGCTCGGCTCTGGGTGCGGCGAGATTCAGCTTCGTGTCTGAGATGATGGATGAAGGGATGGCTTTTTCGACGAGATCGTCCAGGGAGTCCAGGCCGATGACTCCCAACATTGATTCGATGTCCGCATCGCTCGGTGCGATGTGGCGATGAATGAACTCTCCCCGATTTTCGAGATTCTCAAGAGACAAGCGAGATTCCGACATGAATGCGACCCTTCAGGTTATGGGGATTCAGGCGGACACGTCATTTCCGCTCCGGCTCAGGTTAGAAAACCCCTGCCGGCGTGAGGGACAGAACCAGATCAGGCTAACCGCTTTCCTCCTCGGTGTACGCCCGGTACGAATCGGCTTCCAGGAGATCGCTCAACTCCGAATCGTCTTTCATCTCCACTCGAATCATCCAGCCGTCTTCATACGGCTCGGAGTTCACGAGTTCGGGCTGATCCTCCAGCGTTGTGTTCGCCTCGACGACGACGCCCGAGACCGGGGCGAAAAGGTCCGACACCGCCTTAACGCTCTCCACGACGCCGAAAGTGTTGTTCGCCTCCACCTCGGTGCCGACTTCGGGCAATTCGACGTAGACCACGTCTCCCAGTTCGGATTGGGCGAAGTCCGTAATCCCAATCACCGCGATGTTTCCCTCTACTCTCACCCACTCGTGCTCTCTGGAATATTTGAGGCCGCTCGGTAGTTCCATGCTCCTGAATGCCTCCCTTTTAATAACGGCGGTTGATTATGATTCGTTGTTAAAAAACGGAAATCATTCCGCTAGCTCTTCTTGTAAAAAGGTGTCTTCACAATCTGCGCCCGCCTCGCTTTGCCTCGAATGTCGATTTCGAGAGCGGCGCCCTCCTCCGCATTCGAGGCAGGAACGTAGCCTATCCCGATGGCTTTGCCAAGAGAGGGACTCATCGTGCCGCTCGTCACCTCTCCGGCCACATCGCCGTCGATCAGGATGGGCGCTCCATGACGAGGAATACCACGATCCACCATCTCGAATCCAACCAGTTTTCGCTTCACGCCCTCGGCCTTGAGGGCCAGCAGTTTCTCGCGGCCGATGAAATCCCCCGCCTTGTACCTCACCACCCAGCCGAGACCCGCTTCGAGCGGATGGGTGGACTCGTCGATGTCGTTTCCGTAGAGGGCGAATTTCATCTCGGTGCGCAAGGTATCCCGCGCGCCCAGGCCACAGGGCTTGAGACCCTCGCTCCCGCCCTCGCTCATCAGCGCATCCCATAGCACCGGCGAATCGGCCGATTTGCAATAGAGCTCAAAACCGTCCTCGCCCGTGTAGCCCGTGCGGGAGACCAGTACCTCGCACCCCGCCACGTCCTTGTACCGCGCGCCGTAATAGGGGATGCCGGCGAGGTCTCCGCCGCCCGGAATCAGTTTCCCTAAAATGGATTCCGCCTTGGGGCCCTGCAGAGCGAGGAGGCCAATCCGGTCGCTCACGTTTTCGAACGCGCAGTCCTCTGCATGATGGGAAGCCATCCACTCCCAGTCCTTCTCGATGTTCGCCGCGTTCACGACGGCCATGTAGCGCTCCTCACCAAGCCGGTAGACCGTGAGGTCGTCCACGATCCCACCTTCCTCCCTGCACATGGCCGCATACAGGACGCCGCCCACCTCGAGCTTGCGGACGTTGTTCGTCACCAACTTGTGGACGAAAGCGCCCGCTTCTTTCCCGCGCGCCTCGAATTCGCCCATGTGGCTTACGTCGAACAGACCGGCCGCTTCCCGCACCGCACGGTGTTCCTCGATGACGCCCGTGTACTGGACGGGCATCTCATAGCCTGCGAAGGGCACCATCTTGGCGCCTGCGGCCTTGTGGGTTTCATACAGGGAGGTTCTGCGCAGTTCCTGCTCGGGATTCGTCATGACAACCTCACGTAGCGGCTGATATCACTGCCCTTCTTGAGCCTTACCGCGTATCGGAACGAATTTCAAGAGGTTTCTTGCATCATGATTACTAGAACAACCGATGACTGGGTGCCTGACAACATTCAAATAGCAGAAATTCAAAGACTTGCGATATTATTCGCTCACGCGAACGCGCGGATTCCGGTTTCGTACCCGGCGATGATGAGTTTCTGGATCTGGCTGGTTCCCTCGTAAATGGTCGCCACGCGGGCGTCGCGCATGTAGCGCTCCACGGGATACTCGTTGCTGTAGCCCATGCCGCCGTGAATCTGTATCGCATCGTTCGCGCAGCGCAGGGCCGCTTCGCTGCAATAGTATTTGGCGATGGAGGTCTCGCGCGTATTCGGCTTGCCTGCGTTCTTGAGTTCTCCCGCCCGGTAGAGCAGGAGCCTGCTCGCGTCGATGTCGACCACCATGCGGGCGATCATGTCCTGTACGAGCTGGTGCGCGGCGATGGGCTTTCCGAACGTGCGGCGCTCTTTCGCGTAGGCGACCGACGCTTCCAGCGACCCCTGCGCGATTCCCAGACATCCCGCGCCCACCGAATAGCGCCCGTTGTCGAGCGCGCTCATCGCGACCTTGAAGCCGTCGCCCACCTCTCCCATCAATGCGTCATCGGGCACTTCCACGTTCGCCAGAAAAAGCTCGGCGGTGTTCGAACTCCTGAGTCCCAGCTTCCCGTGCATCGTCCTGGCCTCGAAACCGGGCAGGTCGGTTTCCACCAGAAACGCCGCCATCTTTCGGGGATTCTCGCGATCGGTCTGCGCGATCACGAGTGCGAGTTGCGCGACCCCACCGTTGCTGATCCAGATCTTCTGGCCGTTCAGCTTCCAGCCGCCCGGGGTCTTCTGCGCAAAAGTCTTCAGGTGCTGGGCGTCGGAGCCCACGTCCGGCTCCGTGAGGCCGAAACACCCGATCCATTCCGCCGTGCAGAGTCTGGGCAGATACTTCTTCTTCTGCGCCTCGCTGCCCCATTTGAGGATCGTGGTGGCGACGAGAGAGAGCTGCACCGACAAGACGGTACGCACCGAACTGCACGCCTTGCTGATCTCCTCGTTCATGATGGCGTAGGAGATATAGTCGAGACCCGCCCCGCCGTATTCCTCCGGAATCGGCCCGCCGAACATGCCCAACTCGCCCATCTCGGCGACGATATCCGCCGGATAACGTTCTTTCTCGTCGTTCTCACGGGCCACGGGGATGATTCGCCGCTGGGCGAACTCCGCCGCCGTTTCCTTGATCAGCCGCTGGGTCTCGTTGAGTTCAAAATCCACTGTTTTCTCAGGATGGAAGTTTTATTCGTAGGTGAAGAAGCCGCGGCCGGATTTTCGGCCCAGATGGCCCGCCCGGACCATCTTGCGCAGCAGGAAGTTGGGCCGGTAGCGCGTATCGCCCAGCTCGCGGTAGAGCGTCTCCGTCTTGGCGAGGTGGATGTCCACGCCGATCAGGTCGATGAGTTCGAGCGGCCCCATGGGCAGGCCCGCGCCCATCTTCATCGCCTTGTCGATGTCCTCGGCGGAAGCGAGGCCACCCGCATAGACTTCCACCGCCTCGTTGAGCATCCCCGCCAGCACGCGGCTGCCGATGCCCGCCGGGCTGTCGAAATTCGCCATCACGGGCGTCTTGCCGAGCCGCTCGGCGAGTGTGCGCGCCGCCTCCACCGTCTCTTTCGAGGTGCCGAGACCCGGCATGATTTCCACGAGCTTCATCACCAGCGGCGGATTGAAGAAGTGCACGCCCACCACCTTCTCGGGCCTCGAAGTGGCCCCCGCCATCTCGGTGATGGAGAGCGAGGTCGTATTCGATGCGAAAATTGCGCGCTCCGGCGCCGCCTCATCCAGAGCGCCCAGCACTTCTTTCTTGATATCCATGTCCTCGAAAACGGCTTCGACGACGATGTCCGCATCCGCCGCCTTCGCGTAGCCCGTTCCCGGCGTGATGCGCGAGAAAATGGCGTCTTTCGCCTCAGCAGACATTTTGCCCTGCTCCACGCGACGCGCGACGCGCGCCTCAAGACCCCCGATGGCCTTCGCCACCATCTCTTCATTCAGGTCGGTCAGGACCACCGGAATCCCGTTTTGCGCGAACACCTGGGCGATGCCTGCGCCCATCGTACCCGCGCCCACCACCATTGCCTTTTCGATTCCCATCTCATCCTCAGATTTTGCTGATCTTCACGATTGTCTCTTCTAAGCGACGCGCTCCAGGACGACGGCCACCCCCTGGCCCCCGCCGATGCAGGCGCTCACGACGCCGAACTGCCCGCCCCTTTGCTCAAGCGCGCTCAGGCATGTGGCGATAATCTTGCCGCCCGTGGCACCCACCGGATGCCCGAGGGCGATGGCGCCGCCGTGAACGTTCAGTTTTTTCCTGTCCCACTCGAGTTCGCGCTCACAGGCGATGACCTGAGCGGCGAACGCCTCGTTCACCTCTATCAAGTCCATGTCCTCAAGCGCGAGACCCGCACGATCGAGCGCCTTCGGAATGGCCGTGACCGGGCCCAGCCCCATGTAGCGGGGCTCCACGCCCGTCGAGGCGTAGCCGCGCAGGACGGCGATGGGCTTTGCCCCCAACTCTTCGGCCTTATCCCTGGACGCCAGCACGAGGGCGGAGGCCGCATCCGCCTGGCAGCACGAATTGCCGGGGGTCACGGAGCCGTTCTTGTCGAAAACAGGCCTGAGGCGGCCTAGTTTTTCCATCGACATGCCGCTGCGCGGCGTCTCGTCCTTATCGAAAACGTTCACCTCGCCTTTGCGCCCCTTCATTTCGACCGGCACGATCTCCCCGGTGAACTTCCCGCCTTCGATGGCCGCCACGGCCTTCTCCTGGCTTTCGAGCGCGTACGCATCCTGCTCCTCGCGGCTCAGGTTGTATTTTTCCACCAGATTCTCCGCCGTCACGCCCATGAGCTGTCCCGAAAGGGGATCCTCATAGCCGTCCTTGTAGATCAGGTCCAGAAACTGCGCGTGCCCGAAGCGGTTCCCCCACCTGGCTCCCGGGTTCACGAAGGGCACGTTGGAAGTGCTCTCCACGCCGCCTGCGAGGACGACCTCCGCATCGCCCGCGCGAATCGCCTGTGCGGCCAGGGCGGCGGCCTTGATGCTGGAGCCGCAGCGCTTGTTGATCGTATAGGCGGGCGTCTCCTTGGGAAGCCCTGCGCTCACCGAGATGAGCCGCGCGGAATTGGGCCCCACGCCCGCCTGCCAGCCGTGGCCGATGATGGTTTCGTCGAAATGTTCCGGCTCCACGCCCGATCTTTGAACCGCCTCTTGCGCGATGTGTACGCCCAACTCCGGTGCGGTCATGCCCTTGAGCGCGCCGCCGAAGGCTCCGCCCGGAGAACGAACGCTACTGAGAATGACGACATCTTTCATGTAAACCCTCAATTTTCAAAGAGATGTGAGTTCTCTTTCCCTTCAATACATCAAACCTGGGATGGAGAACTGAAATGCTCGAATCGGTATCTTCATACGCCAGGGGTTCTTATGGCATATCTCGAACGCGGTAGGCAAGGAATGAGACGAAACGAAACCTCAGGACGCCTCGGGCGGCCTGTACACGAACCGCTGAATGAGAAAGCGCTACTCCCGTAAATCTTCCAGCAGTTTCAGGAAATCCGCCGGGGGTTCGGCCATCAACTCCCGCTCATCCCCGTCGATGGGGTGGCGAAAAGCCAGCCTGTGGGCATGGAGGGCCTGTCTCCCGATAAGGCTTTTTTGATTCGATTTTGTTTTCTTCCGAGGCCCTCTCGGCAACCGGCCCAGGCCGTACACCGGGTCGCCCAGGACGGGATGCCCGATGTGGCTCATGTGCACCCTGATCTGGTGCGTTCTGCCCGTCTCGAGCGTAATACCCAAAAGCGATTCGTCTCCCAGCACTTCCCGGACCTTGTAATGGGTCACCGCCCGGCGGCCGCTCTCCACAACCGCCATGGCCGTTCTGTGTGTGGGATGGCGACCGATAGGGGCGTCAATCGTCCCTTCCCCCTGCGCGGGGATGCCCCGGACGATGGCCAGGTAGCGCCGGTGAATCCGGCGCGCCTTGAGGTCGGCGGAGAGTCTTCCGTGGGCCGCATCCGTTTTCGCCGCTATCAGCAGTCCGGACGTATCCTTGTCGAGCCGGTGAACGATGCCGGGCCTCTCCACCCCGCCGATGCCCGAAAGCTGCCCTCTGCAGTGATGCAAAAGAGCGGCGGCCAGGGTTCCCCTGCGCTGGCCCGCGCCGGGGTGAACCACCATGCCGGGCGGCTTGTTGACCACGAGAAGGTGCGCGTCCTCGTAGCGAACGTCGAGCGCAATATCTTCGGCCTCGATGTGAGAGGGCACGGGAGGCGGGAGCGTCACCACGACGCGTGCGCCGCCCGGGAGGGCATGCGCCGCTTTCGTCTCGATTCTCCCATCGACTGAGACCATGCCGTCCCGGATGAGTCCCTGCACGCGCGAGCGGGAGAGTTCTTTCAGTCTAAGGGCCAGGAACGAATCGACCCGCTTCGCACCCTCATGGCAGGTCAGCGCCCAGGTTCTCTCGCCCCTCTTTGCCATACTCATACCTTGACGAGGGCGGCGATGATGCGGCTTCTGGGATACAGCGTCCCCCGGACCTGATCGCCCGGCGCCAGGAGTTCGTGGTAGCCCTGCGCGGCCAGAAACCAGCCTTCCTTGATGATTTTCCCGCTCCCGAGCGTCAGCGGGCGCATCCCCACCCCGCGAACAATTCGGAGGTGATACTTCTCCTCCAGAAAAGCGAGCTTGTTCCAGAAGATATAGGACGATTTGGACGCGACCCGGCCCTCGAAATTCACGGGATCGCCCATCAGGTCCGTGAGCGCGCGCGAGGTTCTCCAGAACGCATAGGCGAGAAAAACGCCCAGAACGGATGCGGCGGCGTAGAAGAGCGTCTCATGTTGAATGGGGCGCTGCGCGATCAGGAATCCCAGGCACGAAATACACGCCAGGGAAACCAGTCCCCAGAAAATAGAGGTGTTCCATAAATAATGGCGCGCATAGCCGCGCGCCCTGGTCGCCGAGCCTATGGAGGGATCGTTCCGGCTCGAATGCGTCCCCGAGAACGGGAAAGGGCCCAGCATCTCCACCCCTCCAGAAAAATCGACCGGTTCGCGCGAAGCCTCGCCTACCCGCTCTCCCCCGTCGATGCGGTCTCGGGCGGACTCCGAAGCATGTCGACTATCATCAGCCCGACTCCGACCGTGATCCCTGAGTCCGCCAGGTTGAAGGCGGGCCAATGGTATCGCCCATAATAGAACAGGAGATAATCGATCACCTCTCCATAAGCGACCCGGTCGACAAGATTCCCCAGACCGCCGCCGAAAACGAGAATCATGCCGACTCTTCCCCAGAGATTTCCCGGCGGGTGAGAGCGGTATAGATACAGGACGAACGCCAACGCGGCCAGGGTGGCGCAGATGAAGAAAAGACGCCCCCACAGGGGAGGCAGGCCGTCGAGGATGCTGAACGCCCCGCCTGAATTTCTCAGGTATACGAGATTGAAAAAACCCGGGATCACCGCCAGTGAATCGCCGAGGGAGAAGGTTTTATCGACGATCTGCTTGATCACCTGATCGGCGAGGGCGAAAAGAACGGCGATGAGGAAAAACGGTTTGAGCCCCAGCCTTAGACTCACGAAAGCACCTGCGCGGCGATGCGTGCGCAGCGCGCCGAGAGGTCGGGGAAGCGGGGGTCCGAACCCACGTCTTCCGAGATTTTCCACGACATGGCGCATTTCGCTCCCCGCGCCTCGCTCACTTCGACGGCCAGCCCTTCTACCTCCTCGCTGCGGTAGGCATCGCCCGAGGGCGCCTCGCCTGCGCCTGCGAGCGCAGCGCCCGATACGATGAACACGTCTCCCATCTCGGGCTCCAGGGCCGTGAGCTTCTCGCGCATCTTCTCTTCCGCAAAAAGCCTCACGCTGAAATTGAGTGAACTTCCCTTGCCCTTTTCCTGATTCTGGCGGACGAGTTCGAGCGCCTTGAGCACCTCGCCCCGCGCGCGCATGAGCGGCTCCCACCGCTCTTCCAATGCCTCGTCGCGCCGCGCGGGGTCGGCCTCGGGCAAGGACGCCAGATGGATGCTCTCGCCGTGGAGTTTCGGCGTGAGCTGATAGGCCTCTTCCGCCGTGAAGGGCAGGATCGGCGCCATCATCCTGAGCAGCGCATCCAGGATTTCGTGCATGGTGCTGACGCCCGAAATCCTGTCCACGTCATCGGGCATGGAGATGTAGAGCCTGTCCTTCAAGACGTCGAGATAGAACGAAGACAAATCGACCGCGCAGAAGTTGTTGAGCGCATGGTAGACGGCGTGAAATTCATAATCGGCATAGGCCTGCCGGACGCGCTCGACGAGCTTGTCCAGACGGCTGATGATGAGCCTGTCGATCTCCATGCGTTCGGGCAGCGGAACGGCGTCCTGTGCGGGGTCGAAACTCTCATAGTCCCTCAGATTGCCCAGCAGGAAGCGGCAGGTGTTTCTTATCCGGCGATAGGCCTCGGCCATGCGGTCCAGAATCTGCGGGGAAATGCGGATGTCTTCCCTGTAATTCTCCCCGGCGACCCAGAGCCTTAATATCTCGGCACCATATCTCTTGATGATCTTCTCGGGCGCGATCGTATTGCCCAGGGATTTGCTCATCTTCTTGCCCTTGCCGTCCACCACGTAGCCGTGGGTGAGCACCTCGCGGTAGGGCGCCGCGTCCCGCACGCCCACAGCGGCGAGCAGTGAGCTGTGGAACCAGCCGCGGTGCTGATCGCTGCCTTCCAGATACATGTCCGAAGGCCACGTCAGTTCCTCTCTTTTCTCCAGAACGGCCGCCTGGCTCACGCCCGAATCGAACCAGACGTCGAGAATGTCGGTCTCTTTTCTGAATGACGCGCCGCCGCATTCAGGACAGGAGAAACCCGGCGGCAGAAGATCGGCAGGCTGCTTTTCGAACCATACGTCCGCGCCGCCTTCTTCCATCAGGTCCGCCACGCGGTGCGCCACCTCGGCATCCACGACCACGTGCGCGCAACCCTCGCAATGGAAGGCCACGATGGGCACTCCCCAGGAGCGCTGGCGCGAGATGCACCAGTCCGGCCTGTTCTCGATCATGCCGTAGATGCGCTCCTCGCCCCAGGGCGGCACCCAGGCGACTTTTCGAATCTCTTCGAGCGAGCGTTTTCTCAAATCGCCGTGCTCCATCGAGATGAACCACTGCGGCGTCGCACGGAAGATAGTCGGCCTGTGGCTTCGCCAGTCGTGCGGATAGGGGTGAGTGTAATCCTCCACCGCGAACAGACGTCCCGATTCGCGCAGATGCGCGATGATGTTCGGGTCGGCGTCAAAGACGAACTGGCCTGCGAAATGCGCCACGTCGTCGGTGAATTTCCCGTCATCCGCTATGGGGCTGTAGACTTCGAGGCCGTATTTGAGGCCGGTTTCGTAGTCTTCGCGCCCGTGGCCGGGGGCGGTGTGCACGACGCCCGTACCCTGATCGAGGGTGACGTAATCGGCCTTCACGACGAGCGAATCGCGCTCCACCCAGGGATGCCGCGCGCGCAAGCCCTCGATTTGGCCACCCTGGAAACTCGCCACCTTCTCGAAAGATGCGCTCGCCCCCTCTTGCTCGGCCAACGCCTTGAGCTGGGGCAGAAAATGCTCATGGAAGATGAGGAGTTCCTCCCCGTGACGGAACACGCCATATTCCAGGGACTCGCTGAACGCCAGCGCCAGATTGGCGGGCAGCGTCCAGGGCGTCGTCGTCCAGATGAGGACGCTTACCCGCGAGCCTTCGGCAGCCTCGCCCAAGCCGGCGATCTTTTCCGCCCAGCCCGAAAGTTGCTCCTCGGCGACCGGGAATTTCACATAGATGCTCGGCGTGGTGATATCCTCATACTCCACTTCGGCCTCGGCCAGCGCCGTCCTCAGACCCGGCGCCCAGTGCACAGGCTTCAGGCCCAGATACACGCCGCCGCGCTCGATGAAGCGCGCCAGCTCGCGCACGGTGGCGGCCTCGTAGTCGTAGCTCATGGTGAGATAGGGCCGCTCCCAATCCCCAAAGACGCCCAGGCGCTTGAACTCATCCCTTTGGATGTCGATGTATTTCTCGGCGTATTCGCGGCACATCTTGCGCTTCTGCACTTCGTCGATATCGAAGCGCTTGCGGCCGAGCTCCTTGTCCACCTGATGCTCGATGGGCAAGCCGTGGCAGTCCCATCCTGGCACGTAGACGGCGTCGAAACCGGCCATCTGCTTCGATTTCACTACGACGTCCTTCAGAATCTTGTTCAGCACCGTGCCCAGGTGGATATGCCCGTTCGCATAGGGGGGGCCGTCGTGAAGAACATATTTCTTGCGTCCCTGCGATGCGTCCCTGATCTTCTCGTAAACCTCCTGCTCCGCCCAGGACTCGAGCATCTGCGGCTCGCGCACGGGCAGGTTCCCCTTCATGGGAAAAGAGGTCTTGGGCAGGTTCAACAGTTCCTTGTAGTTCGTCGTCATTTTCTCTCTCATTCAACCTCTACGTTTGATTCACCGCCGATACGGGCATCCCGGGTATTCCCGCCGCCGCCCTGACGAGGCGCATCGTCTCTTGCGCCTCCGCTCTGGCCCTGGCGCCCCCTTCGGCCAGGACGCCTTCTACATAGCCGACATCCTGCTCCAGGCGTTTTCTCTCTTCCCGGTAAGGCCCAAAATACGCATCCATTTTCTCGAAGAGAATCTGCTTCGCATTGCCGTAGCCGAACCCGGGCGTCCGGTATTGAACCCGTAACTCCTCCTGTTCCGCTTCACCGGAGAACAGTTCAAACAGGGAAAACACGTTGCAGGCGTCAGGGTCTTTCGGTTCTTCGAGCGGGGTGGAGTCGGTGACGATAGACATCACGCGCTTCCTTAAGTTCTTCCCCTCCTCAAAAATCTCTATCGTGTTGTCATAGCTCTTGCTCATCTTCTGGCCGTCGAGGCCCGGCACCTTCGCGCCTGCGTCGAGCCTGACGGTGGGCAGGGGAAATATCTCCCCATAGGTGTTGTTGAACGCCAGCGCCATGTCCCGCGTCATCTCGAGGTGCTGAACCTGATCCTCTCCCACCGGCACGATGGTGGAGCGGTAGATCAGGATGTCGGCGGCCATGAGCATCGGGTAATAGTAGAGTCCCATCGAGGGAGTGATGCCTCTCGCCACCTTGTCCTTGAATGATGTGGCGCGGTCCAGAAGCCCCTTGCCCGTGACGGCGGAGAGCATCCAGGCGAGTTCGTTCACCTCGGGCACGTCGGACTGGCGGAAGAAGACCGCCTTTTCGGGATCCAGACCCAGAGCGAGATAGTCCATCGCCACGGCAAGCGTCTGCTCCGCAAGCAGGTCTCTGTCCTGCACCGTCGTCATGGCGTGGTAGTTCGCGATGAAGTAGAAGGCCTCGGCCTCGTCCTGGAGCGCGATGTGCTGCTTGAGCGCGCCGAAATAATTGCCCAGGTGCAGTTTTCCCGAGGGCTGCACGCCGGAGAGAAACCGCGTCGGTCGGTTTTTCCGGTTCTGGCTGTCCGTCATCCGTGTATCCTTCTTCCACTCACTAAAAAAAACCCGCTACGCCAATCCGAAGATTCTGAGAAGATTTAACACAAAAACCTGCTCGGCCGTAGCCAGGGCGACGAAAATCGGCATCATGATCGTGTGCAGTACGCCCAGCAGCAACAGGCCCAGCACGATGAAGAAGCCGAACGGCTCGCTGCGCGAGTATTGCCACGCCAATCTTCTCGGCAAAAGCCCCATGACGATCCTGCCCCCGTCGAAGGGGAGGATGGGAATCAGGTTGAACGCCGCAAGCGCGGTGTTGATGGTGAAGCTCGCCCGCAGCATCAACATGAGCGGCTCGCCCACGAAGGTGTAGCCCATACCCGAGCCGCGCAGCAGGGAAAACAAAAAACCGCTGATGATCGCCAGTATGAAATTCGTCGCCGGTCCCGCGAGGGCCACCCACATCATCCCGCGCCTTGGGTGGCGGAAGTTGCCCGGATTCACCGGCACCGGCTTCGCCCAGCCGAAGCCCACGCCCCCCACCATGGAGATGATGAAGGCGAGCGTCCCCAGCGGATCGAGATGCACGATGGGGTTCAGGTTCAGACGGCCCAGCATTCTCGCGGTGTTGTCGCCCAGCTTGTCGGCCATCCAGCCGTGCGCCACCTCGTGAAAGGTAAGCGCCAGCAGAATAGCCGGCACCGCGATCAGCAACTGCTGAATGAAGTCGGATGAGAACAAGGCAGTCCCTTACCCCGTCAAGAGAGGCGACAATGAAGCAGGCGACATGAACCCCTGAAAATCACAAAGCCGGGCGCCTCATCCCGCAAACCCGCTGGATTCTAGGGGGTTGGGACGATGGGGTCAAACGCGAAATGCGCCGCAAAAAACCTACTTCAAGACTTAGACGCATTGCCGAACGAATCCCGGAAGAAAATCTCGGCGGGGTCTTTGCGCGCGGGCGGCCTGTTGTCCTTGGCCTGCACGTCGGGATGCAGTTCCTCGGTCTTGCCCGGATAGCCCACGGCGAAGAGGGCCGCGACGCGAAACGGCTCAGGAATGTTGAAACTCTCGAGCACCTTCGCCTCGTCCCACCCTGCCATGGCGTGAACGGTCAGCCCGAAATCACTGCCCTGGAGCAGGAGATTCTCGAGCGCCATACCGACATCGAGAAGATAGCGATCCTGACCGTTGCGCTCAGGCTGTTCTTCCGGGTTTCCCAAGATGATCATCTTGAGCGGAGCCGCGGTCGCCCACTGGAGGTTCCCTTCGCTCAGGCATTCGTTGAACTTCGCCTGCGCTGCTTCTGATTCCACCACGATGACGCGCCAGGGCTGGCGGTTGTTCGAGGACGGCGCCCAGCGGAACGCCTCGAGCAGGGCTTCGATTTTTTCCGGCTCGGGCGGCACGCCGTTAAATGCGCGCAGGCTTCTGCGGTTCTTGATGAGTGGGTGCATCTTTTAACTTCCCTCCTAGAGTGAACAAAAAAGATCAAATCAAAGTAGCTATGTATACCGAACACGAAATGCAGACAACTTCTCCATCAAACTCATCCAAAAATAGTGCAAACTTCGATTTTGATTTCGCTTGATATCACTACGACTCGACCCGTATATTGAATCCAACATAGCCACCACGCCTCTCTCAATGATGTTTATTGATGATGCGGACCTTGGTGGCTTTTTTGTTATTGGGGCGAAGCCTCTTTGGGAGCGTGCGAGGTGATTGCCCGATTCAACCACGCATCATAGCCGAATCGGGATTTCGCGGGGAACTTTTATTCCGAACCCTCGAACCTGGCGTCACGCCAGGCGACGGCGGCACGGAGGCCCTCGGTCCGCGCAATCTCCAGGAAGCGGGCCTTATCCTCCGTGCCCCTGCCCTCGATCATGAGGTCCAGGTCGAGCGCGGCTTCGAGCGCGCGGCCCATTCCCATGATCTCGTAGGTGCGGTTCAGCGCCAGCTTGGTGGCCCGCAGGAGGCTCTGGTCCATCCGCGTCATCTGCTCCGCCAGTGATATGGCCGTATCCAACACTTCGGCTTCGGGAACCACGCGGTTCACCAGTCCCATGCGGTGGGCGTCCTGGGCAGATACGCCGTCTTCTCCTGTCAGGATGATCTCCTTCGCCAGCTTGGGGTTCGTGAGCCAGGGCAGGAGCATGACGACAATCCCCGCGCCGAATTTGAGCTCAGGCTCGCCGAACACGGCGTCCTCCGCCGCCACGGTGACGTCGCACGCCAAAGCCAACTCGCAGCCTCCCGCCAGGGCGTGACCGCGCACGGCGGCGATGGTGGGTTTCGATAAGTTCCAGAAGCGCATGACGGCGTCGAAATCCTGCCTGAGCGCGCGCCGCCACTCGGCGAAACCGACCGGCGTGTTCTCGGCCTGTTCCTTGAGATCGAAGCCTGAGGAAAACGACTTGCCTTCACCGGTGAGAACGGCGACGAACAGGGCGTCTTCCGCCTCGATGAAATCGCACGCCTCGTTCAATTCGCGCAGCATGACGCGGTTCATGGCGTTCAGCCGCTCGGGGCGGTTCAGGCTCACGAGCGCAACGTGGCCGCGCACCTCGAACAGGAGCGTCTCAAAAGCGGGAACCTTCATCAGGTTGTAGTCCTTGACAGAAACCTGAGAATCGCCTCGGCCGTGGCTTCGGGGCGTTCGGAATAAAAATGATGGCCCGTGTTCTCGACTATCACCAGCTCGGCGCCCGGAATCCGCCCGGCCATGAGTCTTGAATTCTCGGTAGGCACGAGAACGTCGCTCTCGCCCGAGATGACGAGCGTAGGCACATCCAGAGATTTTATCTGTTCTGATACGTCGAACTCCGCCATCCCCTTGTTGCGCCTTGCTATCTCCTCTTTGCTGATGGGGAAACGGCGCTTGAAGCCGTCATAGAAAGCGACCACCTCGGGACGTTCGTCTATCGTCTCGGGATGAAAGAGCGTCTCCAGGGCCGCGCGGCGTTCTTCATCATTCGCATTCGGCGCGCCGCCCCGTGCGCGGGTCTCGCGGACGCCCGGGGCGGATGCGACCTTATCGTCTCCCCCGAAATGAGAACACGCGACGATGAGGCTTTTTATTCTGTGGGGATGTTTCACCGCGAAGGAGAGCGCGATGGTCCCGCCGTAGGAGCCGCCCATCAGGTGGAAAGAATCAAGGCCCAGCCCGTCGACCAGCCCCAGCAAGTCTTCCACCATGCGCGCCGGGGCGCGGTCGCCGTCATCCTGATGCGCCTTCGTCCGGCCCGTCCCCCGGTTGTCCGGCATGACGAGGCGGTACTTCGCCGCAAGCAGCCCCCGGAGCTTGCCCCAGACCTCTACCGTGGCCGTCAAGCCGCCCACCATCACCAGAGGCTCGCCCGCGCCCTCTTCCTCGTAGTAGACCTCGACTTTTCCCCGGCTCTCGATTTCCAGCTTCGCCACCTATGACTCCTCAATCACGCGTTAAACGCCTGCGCTCGTGCGGGTATGCACGTATGGCCGGCTCAGTCGCGCCACATTAAACTACTGTCCGGCCTTACGCGCCCAGCTTTTCGGCCATCCAGTCCGCCATGTGCCCCACGACGGGCGTGATATAATCCATGTGGCAATGCTGGGAACCGCCGTCGGTCCCCTTGTAGACCCGGAGCGTCTTGTCCTTGGAACCCGCCGCCTTGTAGAGCGATTTGGCGTCCGCGAGCGGGATTTGCTGATCGTCTTCCCCGTGCACCAGCAGGAAGGGGCACTTCATCTTCTGCACCACGCCGTCGAGCCGGAAGCCTTCGAGCTTCTCCAGGGCCTCCTCCGCCGTCTTGACGTTGAAGCTCCACGCCAGGTGGTTGCCCGGCGAGGGGAGCTGAATCTTGAACGCCGCGTCGATGCGCCTTTTCCAGATCGCGTGGTAATCCCAAATCGCGCCGTGGGCGACGCAAGCCTTGAAGCGGCGCTCCATGCTGGCGGTCCTGGGCGCGTAATATCCACCCAGACTCGACGCCATGATGCCCGCGCGCTTCGCGTTCACGTCTTTACGCTTCTCCAGCCAGTCGAGAACCGCAGAGCCCGCCACCTCGTAGTCATGCCTCAGAAAAATCTTGCGGAAGCGGATGGCCTCGCCCACGCCCGGGGTGTCGGGCACCACCACGCTCATGCCGCGCCGGGCGAGTTCCAACGCCGAGATTACCATGGGCGATTCCTTGGTGCCGTCGAAACCTGTGTAGAGCACGACCACGGGCGGTTTTGATTTACGCGTATTCTCTGCGTGGATGAAATAGCCGGGCAGCGATTTGCCCCCCTCATAGGGAATCTCGACGATCTCCGTCTTCGGCCTGTCGTTCAGGCGGACGTAGCGCTTGAAGCTGTCGATGGATTTGCGGTACACGCCCTGCGATACCTTGTCCTTCGGGAAACGGAACCGATCGGCCATCTGGTGATAGGTGGCGGAACGGGAAAAATGGCCCGCCGCCGTGAGGTCGTGGCCGCGCCGCAAAGCCGCCATCCCCATCGCCCGCAAACGATCGCCCATGCCTGCCCACTCATCGAACCAGAGATCGTCGTTGCCGACGTCTCTATCCAGATTCCTGCAGACCTCAAAAATTTCCGCCGTATCGGCCCCGCCACCCGCCACGCGCATCAGGCCGATGGAGACGATGAAAGACCAGCGATAATTGTCGGGAAAGTATGTGAACCATGGAACCTTGCGTACCGCGTTGACGACCATGCGCTATCTCCTCAAATGCAAGTATCTGGAATAAAACAACTCTCTCGGATGATGAAAGTATACGCGAGATGACGCTTTTCTTGGAATCGGGTTATGATTCGCGGGTCCTTTTGGCAACCATCTCGTATGCACAACACTTGCAGGAGCGCATAAAATGCCATTTTACAGCACCGACACCATCGAGAACGTACAGCTCAGCACGGGAAACCCGGGCGAGTACAAGCCCCTGGCCGGGGAGTTCATGAAGGCGGGCGTCGTCACCTACCGCAGGGGCACGGGCTCCAAACCTCACTGGCACAACAACGAGGAACAATACGTCTACATCATCAAGGGCAAGCGATACATGCGCCTTGGCGATGAGGAGCGAATCATCGGCCCCGGCGACATACTTCACATCCCCAGAGGGACGCTCCACGGCGGCAGGACGCTGACGGAAAAAGCGGTGATGTTCGTGGCGAAATCACCCGCCGAAGACCCCGACCTGGGCGCCGACCACCATTATCCGGACGATTTGCAAGACATCATCAAGCACCTCGACGCCAAGGCGGAGGAGCTTTACGGGACCGTGTAGGTAATCGGATAATGTCGGCTGTAGGGACAGGCCCCTGTGCCTGTCCGAGGTCGCGGACCTGAACCTACCCTATTCTTCTCCATGGTGATGTCTGACGTGGTTACAGGCTGGGCCCGCCACCGTAAAACCACGATGTTCATGTAGGGGCCGCATATGGAGTAGTTGAAAAAGCCCTCGGGGCCGGGCTTCCCGAGGGAAAAGCCCGACAGCAAGACTTGCAGCAAGAGATTCACTCCCCCCTTGAGGGGGAGTGAATGTCCTCGCTACTAGGTCGGTAACTACCTTCAGGGGGGAGTAGTTTCATAACTCGTATGTCGATTGTGAAATCCATTCCCCGCTTTAGGGGAACTTTTTCAACAACCTCTCTTCGGTCGGGTTTGACCCCTTAAAACGGGTCGTCCGGCGGCGGCGCGTCGGGTGCGGCTTCGCCGGCGGCCACGCCTTTCAGGCTCCAGGTGGTGTCCTTGACGTAGATGGCCTCGACTTCTTCGATCATCTCCGCCGCGTGGACCTCGTTCGCCGGAATGTGAATAACATCGCCAGGACCCAGTTCGTGCACCTCCCCGCCCATCGTGAACTTCTGCCTTCCGCGCATAATGTAGATGAACTGCTCGCAGGCGTGGTAATGCGGCTTCGCCTCGGTGCCCGCCTCCCAGATACGGTGGCAGAAATACATCTTCTCCCCCTTGATGGTCTCCCCGTGGCCCGAGGAGAGACCGGGGTTCTGGCGCACGTCCTTCAAGTCTTCAAATCTGTAGATAGTCATTTTATTCTCCTAGCTTGCTTAAACGCTATTTCCTGACTTTTCGGCTTGCTTCACGTGCTTTCTTGTATAAATCAACATCATCCAATTCGAGCGCCTCGATACCCTTCTTGGTGATTTCCCATTTATGCTCTTGTGTTCCTTCTTGTTTTTTGCTTTCCAAATACCCTGCATTTTTATAGTCAGTGCGTGTGATAAGCGCTTCCAATACATGCTTCTTTATTTCAGTTCCACTGAGAGGGCCTCTCTCCTTAAGCATGACAAGCACCGCGTTCATGATCTTGGCATCCGTGATTCTGGTGTTCTTGGTCATTACCCAGATTCTCCTTTCTTAACGTGATGCGCTAAATCACTTCCCCCTCACCTTCTGGATAAACGCCGCCACGGCGCGGCCGATCTCATCAGGACAGTCCTCCTGCCCGTAGTGGCGCGTGGGTATCGTTGTCTCCTCCTGGTTCGGCCACGTGCGGCAGAAGTCGCGCGCGGCCCCCGCCAGCGCGTGGCCGTACTCGCAGTTGATGAACAGTTTGGGGAGATTTTCGCTCGCGCGAAGAAAATCGCTGTAGCGCTTCACGATCTCGTAGTTGTCCTGAGGCTCGCCCTCGAAGGGAATCTCACACGCCCACTGGTGGGTCTGCCTTCTTTTCTGAGGATCCTGTGTGGGCTTTCTGTAGGCCTCCTTTTCCGCCTCGCTCAAATCGCGCACGATTCCGCGCTCGAACAGCATGGTCTCGACGAAAAAATTATCCTCCATGACCATCTGAAGCCCCGCCTCGCCGCGCAACGTCTTGAACTGCGCGACCCTGTCTTCGGGCATGTCGGTCCAAAGGCGCGGGCGCACCATGGACTCCATATAGGCAAGACCGATGGCCTGTCCGGGGAAACGCGAGACGCGATTAAAGCCCAGCGCCGCGCCCCAGTCGTGGAGCACGAAGAACGCGTTTTCCGTTGCCCCCACCGCCTCGAACCAGGCATCCAGATAAGGGATGTGATCCCGGTAGCGGCAGCCGCCGCCAGGAATGTCGTCCGACGCCCCGCTGTTCATGAGGTCGGGCGCGAGACACCGCCCAAGGCTTTCGAGTTGGGGGATTACGTTCCGCCAGAGATAAGAAGTGGCCGGATTGCCGTGAAGGAGCACGATGGGATCGCCCTCCCCGGCCTCGATATACGCCATCTCCGCGTCCAAGACCTTAACGCGCTTTCTCTCATAGGGGTCGTCAGGTGATACGGGACTCATGGAGACTCCAGAAATCAAGAATTATGATTAGAGAGAGCGCAACACAATCTTCCTCAGTTGGGCGCGCCCTCTTCCTCGCGGGGTTCGATGAGTTCGAGCCGCGAATCGCCCTCCAGCATCCCCACCCGGTAGAGGGTGTGCGCCAGAGACTGCGGAGATTTTAATACTTGCACTCGCCCGGAGGCGCTCAAAAGGAGGCGGGTGAGGTCCACCATCCGGGCGACGGCAACTCCGTCCAAAAGTTCCAAATCCTCCAAATCCAGGCTCGTGAGGTCTGTGCTTAATACCTGAGCTTCCATCGCCTCCAGGACGCGGGCCGCTCCCTCCGCATCGAGATCGCCAGCGAGCGTGTAGCGCTCGCCCGAGGCGGTTTTTCCGAGTTCGTAACTTTGATGCGAGAGTAGAATTTTTTCTTCGAAATTCACCGCGAATGGGACTTAATGGGAATGGACGCCCGTCAGCGGGAAATCGATGGGCCTGTTTTCCTTGGCGCTGTGCTCGATCGCGAGCGTCACCTCGAGCACCGTGCGGGCGTGCTCGGGAAGTGCCAGCGATACGCTCCGGCCCATCGTCACGCGCTCCAGGAACAGCCTCGTCTCATCGCGCATCGGCCCCCAGAAATCGCCCACCAGCCAGTCGCCCGCCATCATGGATTCCAGGAACACGACGTCGGACGACATGCCGTCCACGTAGGGCGAGGGTACACCCTTGTTCGTCGCCATGACGGCGTTCTTGTGCGAATCGTCTATCGCGATGGCCCCCTCCGTGCCCATGACTTCCAGGTCAATGGAGGTGATGTTCGCCGGCCAGTTGTCGGGCAGAATCCAGGAACAGCCGAAGTTCACGGTGCCGCCGTCCTCGAAGGTGAGGATCGCCCAGGCCCAGTCGCCACAGCCCATCGGATGGTGCGGGAACACCTTGCTGCCCCCCTGGGCGTAGACGCGCTTGGGTTTTCTGCCCTCGAAATACCAGAGGCAGATGTCCACCATGTAGGTGAGCGTGTCGGTGACGGGGCCGGCATGGGCGGCGCGCTTGTATATCTCCGCCCCGTTGGTGATGACGTTATAGAGCGTGGCGCGCGCGGTCTGCAGATGCCCCAGGCGGCCGCGCTGGATCTGCTCCTTGGCGTTTAAGAAACGGCGCCTTTGCCGCTGGGTGTAGCCGATGAAAAGCTCGGTATTCGATTTCTCATACGCCGCGAGAATCCTGTCCGCATCATCAAGCGACAAGGATATCGGCTTCTCGCACAGCACGGGTTTTCCGAGTTCCAGCGCCCGGCAGACGGCGTCTGCATGATCGAACTCAGGCGTCGAGACGATGACGGCGTCCACGTCGGGATGGGAGAGCACTTCTTCATTATCGCCCGCGTGGAAATCGGCCTGCGTCTCCTCGGCGATGAGCTTGGCGCGCGCGGGGTCTCTGTCCGAAAGCGCCAGGAATTTGACTTCGGGCGAACCCGACGCCAAGTGCGCGCGCAACCTCCCCATGCGCCCTGATCCTATGATGCCCAATCCGATCTGCTTCACTTTATTATCCTTCTAGATATACAGAACTGGTTTCACTTCGTCCGGCGGCGTCGCGTCTCGCGCCTTCTTCTGCCGCTCACGAAGCTGCGCGACGAGCCGCTTCATCTTATGCTCGAACGGCTCGCCTCCTGCCTGCGGTACCACTCGACCCCTTGCTCCCGGATATGCCGACGCAGCACCGGGTTGTCTATCGAGTCGTAGAGAACCAGATCGACCACCTGCGCCATGGGAATTTCTTCGATGTCGGCGGCGAGGCGAGCCTGATCGGTCAGTGTGAGGCGGCTGCCGAACAGCGCGATGTCCACGTCCGACGTCACGGTGTTGGTTCCCGTGGCCCTGGAGCCGAACAGAACGGCCCGCTCCACCTTGTCGTTGGCGGCGATGGCGGCGGTGATCGCCGCGCGATGCTTGTCCTTGAGAGCGCCCGTCATCGCCGCCGTCTCTCGTTCAGGGTTGCGCGAAGCCGCAACAAGGCCGGGTGATAGCTGTTCTTGATCAGGGCTTCCGCTTCGAGCGCAAACTCCTTGCGATAGGTATGGCTCAGCAGATTCCTCTTGTCCAAGGCGTCGAGCAGGGCCTCGCTGTCATCCTCTCCGAGATACCCGGCCTCGAAACCCTTTCGGATAATCGAACGGGGCACCTTTTCGTCATAACCCTCGAAAAACAGCAAATCCTTAAGGGTGTTCCAGGCGAGCTCAAAACTGAACTCAAACGTCTGAACCAGACCGGCTCGCTCCAGATCGCTATACTCCGTAATGGCGCAAGCATCCGTCAGTTGCGAGAGAGCGTTTTCGAAGCTTTCCAGCCTCTGCATCCAGCGGGCTTCATCGAGATTACTCATCATCCGCCCTCCAGAATCCCCGCGCTTTCAAGATCCCGGCGATGAAGGCGCCTGGGCGGGAGATGGAGCCGCTCATCACCCCGATGTTCCCTGCTTCACCTTTTCATCCGGTAAACGGCAGTTCGATGACCTCGCCGCCCCGGCGGGCGCTCTCTTCCATCGCAAGCGTGAGTTCCAGCACGGCGCGGCCCGTCTCCGCGTCGCAGAGCGGCACGTCCTTGCCGGTGGTCACGCGCTCCAGGAACAGCCTCGTCTCGTCCCGCATGGGCCCCACGAAATCGCCCACGGCCCAGTCCCCCGGCATGGCGGAGCCCAGGAAGGCGACCTCCACCGAGGAGTCAGGCGCATAGGGCGAGGGGACGCGCTCGTTGCCCACCATCATGACGTCCTTGTGGCCGTCGTCGATGCGGACCGCACCCTCGCTCCCGAAGATGTCCATGCTGATGGTCGCCACCGTGGCGGGCCAGTGCTCGGGCAGCGCCCAGTTCCCGCCCAGACACGCCGCCGCCCCGTCGTCGAAGGTGACGACCGCCCAGCCGTAATCCCCCATCTGGTCCGGATGATCGTGAAACACCTCGCTGCCCGCCTGCGCGTATACACGCACCGGCTTTCTGGGCTGGAAGAACCAGAGCGCCATGTCGGCCATGTAGGTGATCTCGTCCGTGAAGGGATTCGCGTGCGGGGCGCGCAGGTAGACCTGCCGCGCGGTGGGGCGCGTGTTGTAGATGGTCATGCGCGCGGTCATCACCTCGCCCAGGCGGCCTGCGTCGATGTGCTCCTTGATGGCCAGAAATTTTCGCCTGATCCGCTGCGTGTAGCCGATGTAGAGCTCGGCGCCGCCCTTGTCCTTGGACTCCATGATCCTGTCCGCATCCGGCAGCGTGAGCGCGATGGGCTTTTCGACCAGTACGGGCTTTCCGGCTTCCAGCGCCATGCAGATGGCTTCGGTGTGCTCGCCCTCGGGCGTTGAGACGATGAGGGCATCCACCTGGGGGTGTTCGATGACCTCACGGTTATCCGAGGTATGAAAGGCCGCCTCGTTCTGCTGGGCCACGGCCTCGGCGCGCTGGGGGTCGATGTCCGATATGGCGAAAAAATTCACCACCGGCGAAGTCGCCGCCAGATGCGCGCGGAGCGAGCCGATCTTGCCCGCCCCGATCAGACCGATACCGACCTCTTTCTTGTGAATCACCATATGTGTCTCTCCTTCAGGGTCGGCGAATCCTACAATCCCGACCCGCGCTCTGCAAGGCGCGGAGGCCGGCTTCGAATAAAACCGGTGAGAAGACTTCGGCGACGGGATGAAAAACAGAAAGTGGGGAAAACCGCAGGAGGTACCCTCCTCTGGCGAAGCGCGGGATAAAACCTTATAGTGCGTCGCCAAATTGACGAAAACCCAAAATCACCACCGGAGGATTCCCCTTGAACGCGCAAAATTCACTCGCCGCCCTTCTTCATGAGCCAGGCCGCCTGGAACTCGTGGAGCGTCCCGTTCCCGAACCCGGCCCCGGCGAGGTGCTCGTCGAAGTCGGCGCCTGCGCGATATGCGGCAGCGATTTCCACCTGATGGACGGACACGTGCGGCGCGCGAAATACCCCGTCGTGCCGGGCCATGAACTCATGGGCGTGGTGAGCGCGCTGGGTCCGGGCGTAGAAGGGGTGGAAGTCGGCGCGCGCGCCTGCATCGAGAACCACGTGCACTGCGGGGAATGCTATTTCTGCAAGATGGGCCGGGTGAATCTGTGCAACAACTCGCGCTCCATCGGCATGAACACCGACGGCGGCTACAGCCGCCATGTCGTGGCGCCCGCGAAGTCCGTGCTGCCCCTGCCGGATGATCTGGACGACGCTACTGCCTCGGTGATGCAGACGCTGGGGACGGGCTACCACGTGGTGATGAACCGCGCGCGGCTGGAAGCCGGCGAGACCGTGGCCATCATCGGGATGGGGCCTGTGGGCATGTGCGCGCTGGCCGCTGCGAAATACGTCGGCGCCCGCGTTATCGCCATCGATGCGGTGGCGGAAAGGCTGGAAGTCGCCCGGGAGATGGGGGCGGATGAGACGATAGACGTGCGCGAACACGATTCGGTTTCCGCCGTGCAGGACCTGACCGGCGGACACGGGGCGGACGCCGTTTTGGAAGTGGTGGGCGGGGCGCAGAACAAGACGATGGCGCAGGCCTTCGAGATGGCGCGCAAGGGCGGGCGCATCGTCGTCGTGGGCGCGTTCTCGGTGGATGCGCCCATACCGCTCGAGCATCTACAGCACCTGGAAAAAGAGATTATCGGATCGCGCGGACACCCCGACACCTTCGAGGTCTGCATCGACCTGGCCGCGCGCGGGGAGTTGAACATTAAACCCATGATCACGCACCAGATACCGCTTTCCATGGTGCACCGGGGCATCGAAATGATGCGCGAGCGAAAAGACGGGGCCATCAAGGTGGTGCTTTTACCGAATCAGGAAAGCTGAATTTCATACTTACCGGCAACCTTCGGGTCCCGACGAAGTTTCCCCTATGAAAAAACCACCCACGCATCACCATGAAAGCATCGACGCAGGGAGAAAAGTGTGAACACGCAAAGAGAAGAAACTATCGGCTTCATCGGCCTGGGCCTCATGGGCCGGGCGTTTTCCAGGAACCTGATCGAGGACGGCTACCGCCTCGTGGGGGCGGACCCGGTTCCGGCGGCGCAGGATGAATTCAAGACGCTGGGAGGCTCCGTGCTCGCCTCTCCCAACGAGGTGGCCGAGTCGGCCGATTTCGTATTCATCTCGGTGCCGAACTCGAAGATATCGCTCGAATGCGCCCGGGGCGAGGCAGGCTATCTCACGGCCGATCCCGACAAGAAACCAAAGGCCGTGGTCGACACCACCACGGCGGACCCCGAGGACACGCGCGAGATGGCGCGGCTGTGCGCAGAGCGCGGCTTCGACTTCATGGAGGCGTGCGTGAGCGGCAACAGCGAGAACGTGAAGAACCGCTCGGGCCTCTTTCTCGTGGGCGGCGAGGAGCGGACGCACGCGCTCGTGAAGGACATGCTCGGCCGCCTGCTATCGGACCAGATCCATTGCGGGGCCGCGGGCGACGGCGCGACGATGAAGGTGCTCATCAACTACCTCACCTGCCTGCAGCGGTGCGCCATCGCCGAGACCCTGCGCATGGGCCTGAGAGCGGGCGTCAAGGGAGAACTGCTCTTAGACGCCTTCATGCGGAGCGCCGCTGACAGCAGGCAGCTCAGGAACCGAGGCCCCCGGATGGTGAGCGGAGACTTTTCGAACCCCGTGAGCACGCTCGACGTGCTGACCAAGGACATCAAGCTCGGCCTCGCCCTGGGCCAAAGCGTGGACGCCAACATGCCGCTCGGCGACCTCTGCCTGCCCTTTTACACCTATGGACAGGAACTGGGATTCGGCTCCCTCGACAGCGCGGCGGTGTATAAGGTGTTCGAGGCGCGGGAGGAAAGCGGCGGGTAAGGATGAGTTGTTGTAGGGGCGGCTCCACGATAACCGACGCCGGAGAAGGCTGAGGAAAACTGGCCCCTAGAAACTGAGCGAGATGTCGCGGTGGTGGGACATGCAGGCCGCCACGGGTTTCGCGAGCCGGCTCGGCAGCCGCTCCAGCTGCCGGACGCCGATGGTTTCCCGCAGCACGGCCTCATAAGCCGCCAGACCGGTGTCCAGTTCCTGGGCGGCGCGGGTTCGCCAGGCCACCTCGCGCTCGAACAGGGCGATCACGTCATTCAGGCGCTTCCCGGCGCGCTTCTTGCCGGACTTGCCACGTCTCGCGTCCGCGCGCGCCCTGGAGAGGCCCGAGCGCAGATCATAGGTTCCGGGAACTTTTCTGAACGCGCGTTCGGCCTCGCGGATGGCGGAACCCGCCTTTTTGGCCGTCTGCGTCTGCAGGATTTCGGGCAGCCCCTTGAGCCTGGCGCCGGCTTCTTCCAGGGCGGCCACCTTCGCCAGCATCTCGCGCACCGTGGTCACGGAGGCGTAGGCGTCGTCGACGTTGCGCCGGTATGTGCGGCGGGCGCGGGTCTCCGTCTTTTCGAGAGTCTGGTATCGCCTGCGCATCTTCTTCCCGCCTTCGGGGCGTCTCGCCTCGGTGCGCGCCCTAAGTTTCGTCAACTCCTCGATCTCGTGGCGCAGCGCCGCCGCCCCGTCCGCATCCCGCCCCATGCGCCGGATGGTGGTGCGGATCTCGCGGATCTCGCGGTCGATCCGCCTCTCGTCCGCGTTGACGCGCCGGATGACGGTGTGCAAGGGCTGATAAGTCTCCCCGAACTTCTTTCGCTCCGCACTCGCGCGGCGCACTTGCGCGACCAGGTCGAAGGTCCGGGCCGCCTTCTCCATGCCGCCGGTCAGTTTCCCCCGGACTTTGTTGGGCAGATAGCCGGTATCGAGTTTTTGCGCGGCTCCAATGCTCGCGCGTATCTTCTCGCCGTCGCGGTCGTACTGCTCGAAGAGGTGCTGCTCCAGGCAGGCCTGCAAGCGCGGGTTCCGCGGAGGCGGCGCGGTCTCGCCGGTGAGCGACGTGCGCGTCGGCAGGTAGTTCACCAGGGGCGGATAGAAGCCGACGATGCCCAGGGCCACGAGCTGCAGCACGATGAAGGGGACCACGCCCCGGTAGATGTCCGTCGTCAGCACGGCGGGCGGCGCCACGCCGCGCAGGTAGAACAGCGCGAAACCGAACGGCGGCGTCAGGAAAGAGGTCTGCATGTTGACGCCGATCATCACCCCGAGCCAGACCGCGGTGACGTTGGCCGAGGGGTCCGAGAGCAGGATGGGGGCCACGATGGGCACCACCACCACCGCGATCTCGATGAAATCGAGGAAAAACCCGAGGATGAAGATCACCGCCATGACGACGATGAACTGGCTCCAGAAGCCGCCGGGCAGGGTGGTGAGGAATTCCTTCACCAACTCCTCGCCGCCAAAGCCCCGGAAGGCGGAGGTGAGCATGGCCGCGCCCAGGAGGATGATGAAGACCATGGCGGTGGTCTTGGCGGTCTCGACCATGACGCCCGCGAGCATGTTCTCGGTGCGGTAGGCGCGCCAGCCGCTCCAGGCCACGGAGACCAGCAGGCCGGCGACCGCAATTCCGGCGAACGTCACGCCGATAGCCTCGTAGGCGCCGTGGATGGTGCGTATGTTCAGGTCGACGGTGACCAGCAGAACGAAGAGCGCGAGCAGGGACAGGCCCGCGATGATGGCCGGCGTGTAGCACCCGCGCTGACCCTCGCTCAACCGGTAGCCCGCCATGATGGTGGCGCCGACGGCGCCGATGGCGCCCGCCTGGTTGACCGTGGCGATGCCCGCGATGATGGAGCCGAGCACGGCCAGGATGAGCGCCAGGGGCGGAATCAGCGCCATCACCACGCGGGCGGCGAACTGGCGGTCGAAGTCGCCTTCCATGGGGATGGCCGGCGCGGTGTTCGGCCGGATGAGGGCGGCCGCGAGTATGTAGGCGACATAGAGGCCCACCAGCACCAGGCCGGGCACGATGGCGCCCAGGAACATGTCGCCCGCGCTGGCCGAGGTGATGCTGAATTCCGTGGGCATGATGAACTGGCCGGTGGAGGCCTTGAAGTCCACCAGCCGCAGCGTGCCCGCCTGATCGGTGGCGTTCGAGAGCTGGTCGGCCAGGATGATGAGCACCACCGAGGGCGGGATGATCTGCCCCAGCGTGCCCGACGCGCAGATGGTGCCGGTGGCGAGCCGGCGCGAGTAGCCGTTGCGCAGCATGGCCGGCAGCGAGATGAGGCCCATGGCCACCACGGTGGCGCCGAGAATGCCTGTGGTGGCGGCCAGCAGCGCGCCCACCAGCACCACCGAGATGCCGAGCCCCCCCGGAACCGGCCCGAACAGGCGCGCCATGGTCACCAGCAGGTCTTCGGCGATCTTCGAGCGCTGCAGCATGATGCCCATGAACACGAACAGGGGCACGGCGATGATGGTGTCGCGCTCGACCTCCCAGTAGACGCCCCGGAAATTGGTGACGCCGGCCGTCAGCCACTGAACGGGGCCGTCCTGCGCGAAGAAGGCGCTGACGTCCCCGGCGAAGATGTAGCCGGTGATCGACGCGAGGGCGATGGTCAGGATGGCCGAGCCGGGCAGCGCGAACGCCACCGGGTAGCCCGACGCCAGCGCCAAGGCCATGGCCAGGACCAGCAGTGCGAGAAAGAAAAGCTCCACGGTCAGGCCGGCTCGTGTGCGGACCGGCTCGGCGACTGCCCGCGGAGAACCGCCATGGCGTCGAGGTAGTAAGCCAGGAACTGCGTCATCATGGACACGGCGTAGACGGCGAGGAAACCCGCCATCAGGTACTTGACGTAGAGACCGTACCCGCTCTGGGAGGTTTCGTAATACAGCAAAGGGCTGTTGATGACGGACGCCTTGCCCGACATGCCGACGGCGAGGATGGTCCAGCACAGCGGCACGCCGAGCAGTATGGAGCCCCACGCGTTGACCAGGGCCTTGCGCCGATCGCTGAAATGCGTGTAGAGCACGTCCACGCGGACGTGGCCTCCGGCGACCAGGGTGTGGGCGCTGGCGAACAGGAACAGCGCGGCGTACCAGAAACGCACCAGATCGCCCATGAACGCCTGCTCATAGGAGAAGATGAAGCGCGCGATGACTATCTGGAACTCGGCGACGACCACGAGAAGCGCGAGCCAGATGAAATCGAGCCCCCGCCTGAAGCAGGCCACCACGGCCGCCGCGAGCATGAGCGGCAAGTGCACGTAGAGGCCGCGGAAACTCGAGACGCCCAGTTGCCGGGCCAGCGCCTTGCCGAACACCGCGGGCAGGAGGCCTTCCACGCGCAGGAACGATATGACGCCGTCGACGATCCCGATAAAGAACGTCGACCAGAAGGCCGCAGAGATAACATAGGCGGTGACGGAATAGAGAAGCGCCGCGTCCGAGGCGAACGGCCTCTCGCGGTTCCGGAGCGCGAAGACGGTGATGGCGGCGACCGGAATGACGTAGCCGGCGCTCTGAAGCCATGCCAGCAGAGCCGCCGCCCCGCCGGGCGGGGCGCCGCCCATGATGCGCGCGACGCCCGGCCAGCCGAACCAGTAGACCAGATAGTTGTTGAAGAGAAACACGAACGTCGTAGCGGCCAGCGACAGCGCGAACGCGCGGTAGAGCGCGTCCGCGATGCCGGGCCGTCTTTCGTCCTCGTTCAACCGATCTTCCGTCACCGTATGAAACCGTAGCGGTCCGTCATGCTATACGCCGGTCGCCTAGTTCGAGACGCCCAGCACGCGGTTGCGCTGCGCCACGAACGCCTGGTCGGAGAGATTCGACCACGCGCCGATCTCCCGGCGCGCCTTGTCGAAACTCTCATGGATGCGCTTGGCGAGCGGGCTGTGGGTCACCACACCCGCGAAGACCTCCTCGGCCGCTTTGCCGAACGCGTCGTAGATGTCGTCGTTGAACTTGCGCACCTGGACGCCCTGATCGCGCGTGAGCCTCGCCAGCGCAGCGCCGTTCTTGGCGTTGTACTCGGCCATCATCACGTCGTTCTCCATGGCGGCCGCGGCCTCGATCATCGTCTGATCGGCCTTCGAGAGCGAATCCCAGAACTTCTTGTTGAAGCCCGCGGAGAGCATCGAGCCGGGCTCGTGCATGCCGGGATAGTAGTAGTACTTGGCCGCTTCGTAGAACTTCATGAACTCGTCGTTCCACGGCCCCACCCATTCGGTGGCGTCGATGGCGCCCGAGACGAGGTTCTCGTAGATCTGCCCGCCCGGCAGGGACACCGGCGAGGCGCCGAGCTTCGCCATGACGTCGCCGCCCAGGCCCGGGATACGCATCTTGAGGCCCTTCAGGTCGTCGGGGCTGTTGATCTCCTTGCGGAACCAGCCGCCCATCTGGACGCCCGTGTTGCCGCACATGACGCCCTTGAGCCCAAACCCTGCGGCCAGTTCGTCCCAGAGCTGCTGTCCGCCGCCAAAACGGATCCAGGCGTTGAACTCGGTGTAGGTGAGGCCGAAGGGAACGGCGGTGAAATAGGCCCAACCCGGATGCTTGCCCTTCCAGTAGTAGTCGGCCGCGTGATAGGCCTGCGCGTTGCCCGACGCCACCTCGTCGAACGAGTCGAATGCGCCGACGCGCTCGCCCGCGGCGAAGTAGCTCACCTTGATGCGGCCGTCGCTCATATCCTGGAGCCGTTTGGCGAAACGCTGCGCCCCGGTGCCGAGCCCCGGGAAATCGCGCGGCCAGGTGGTGACGATGGCGATCTCGAGGCGCTTCCTCATTACGGCGGGCGCCTTCTGCGCCCGGGCCAACCCGCTGCCTGCCACGACCGCAGCGGCGGTCCCTGCCGCGGTCCCGGCAATAAAGTCACGACGTTTCATGGGGTTCTCCTTTATGAGAGTTGGTTAATACCCACATCATCAGCTACCGGTTCGCCGGACGAATACGAACGGCCAACCACCCTTTCAAACTCATCGGCAATGTGTTGTGACGCAAGTAAACATACTATGCCAAGCGCTATTCCGGCGCAACCGCAAAATTCACGAAGGTTGGTCAAGCCGGGGGAATCGACACTCCCGAGTTCCTGCACGGGCTCCGACCCGCAAGAGGTTGTTGAAATCCCCGACGAACGAAGGTTCGACGCGGACGGGGTGCAGGAATTGATGCGGGAGGGGGTGTAGGGACAGGTCGCGACCTCGGACAGGCGCGGGGGCCACGGACAGGCACGGAGGCCTGTCCCTACGGTAGGCGGCGGTTCTCCAGCAACCTCCCAGGACGAAAACCACCCCGCCCTACCACCCTTGTCAGGGGGGCAAGAAAAAGCAAAGCCCCCTCTGCCCGGCGGGGACGCAACACCTTTTTATACCCCCCCCCCCCCCCGACAAGGGGTTGTTGAATAACCCGGCTTTGGGAGCGGGCGCGTTCCTCTCGCCCCGCCTCGCTGCCGTATCGCCCTCACCCTAAGTAGCCGCCGAAGGTAGAACACGACTGGGGAAGGAGCGTTTGTATCGAAGGGGGCGACCGTTCGTCCCTCGATACGGCGCGCAAGCGCGCCTACTCGGGATGAGGAGGTTTTTCAACAGGCCCCCTCAAAGTGGGGAGTGGTTTGCTCTCTCGTCAGACGACAAGAACCCTCGAGGGGGGAGTGGTATGACCCGGCTCGCAAGCTTTTTTCCGCAATCCCGTATGCGGCCCCTACACACTGCTCCCCTCAGTCGCAACAAACCGCCGTTCACCGCCCGGGGGGCCCTTTCCCGCAACGCCCCGCGCCGCGCCTCCCCGCATTTCCCCGCATTTGCCGCACGCCCTGAAACCCCGCATTCCGCTATCGTGCGCGCGGCGCCGGAAAACGATTTTCCCGCATCCTGCGGATTGGAAAGCGCGGAGGTTTCTCATGGAATCAGGGAACGGGGCGAGAGCGAAGGCGGCGGATCCCGGCGCGTCGGGGCTGTTGAAAAAGTCCTCGCCCGGGGCATCGCTTTTACCCCCTGTCAAGGGTGGTTTCGAGCCGGGGGCGGGAATGCCAATCACCGAATTGTTCACGGCAGCGGACAGGCCCCCGCGCCGCGTGAACCACCATGCCGCCCGCTTCCGGAACGGGCTTTCTCAACCCCGCCCCGGCTCCGGGCCGGAGGCCTCGATGAGGGCGGAGGCGCGCATGGACGCAAGGACGACGAAGAAAATAAAAATAATCCAATTATCCGTAAATATGGATAAATTCACGGGGGTTTTCGATAAATTCCTGAAATGTCATGCTCCCGTAAATCATTGTAATCAAAAAGGTTATCATATAAATATGAGCGCCCTGCACTCAGATTCGGCGTAAAAAAAGTTTTGGGGCGCACGCGCATTTCCCCGCAACTGCCCGCATTTCCTCCCGCGCCGCATCCCGCCGGCCAACGCCCGCTCCCCGGCCGGCCAACTCCGCCGGACCGCCCCGCCTCCCGGGACGGGGCGTTTCCGTTCGCCGGCTGAACGTGATATGTTCAGTCATATCCACGCCGCCACACGCCACGGGAGATGCCCTATCGATGGAGAGGAATCCTCAGGATATCGGGGAAGCGCCCGTAAGGGAGGATGGCCCGTCCATCTCCTCGAACGGGGCGCAGCGAGACGACTCCGGCGACGCGAGGTATCTGCCCGACCCGGCGGGCGCGCCGTTTCCCGAGGCTGAAACGGAACTCGACAAGGTAGAAACCGACGAGTGGCTCGAATCGCTCGATTACGTCCTGCAAACCAGAGGCCCCGATCGGACGAAGACCCTCCTCCGCCATCTGCAGGTTCATGCGGTGCGCGCGGGCGTCGTCCGCCCGTTCTCGGCGAATACGCCGTATATCAACACCATCCCGCTGGAAAAGCAGCCAGCCTTCCCCGGGGACCGGGGGATCGAGCGGCGCATTAAAAGCCTCGTCCGCTGGAACGCGATGGCCATGGTGGCGCGCGCCAACAGGGAGGACGCCTCCATCGGCGGGCACATCTCCACATACGCCTCGGCCGCCACGCTGCTCGAAATCGGGTTCAACCATTTCTTCCGGGGCAAGAACGACCCGTGCGGTGGCGACATCGTCTACTTTCAGGGCCACAGCGCACCCGGCATCTACTCCCGGGCGTTTCTTGAAGGACGCCTGACGGAGAAAAACCTCGAAAACTTCCGGCGCGAGCTCAAAGAGGGCGGCGGCCTCTCCTCCTACCCGCATCCCTGGCTGATGCCCGACTTCTGGGAATTCCCCACCGTATCGATGGGCCTCTCTCCCCTGATGGCGATATACCAGGCGCGCTATCTCCATTACCTGGAAGATCGCGGACTCAAGCCCGCGACGGGCCAGAAAGTCTGGGCCTTCCTGGGCGACGGCGAGATGGACGAGCCCGAATCGCTGGGCGCCATCACCCTGGCCGCGCGGGAGAAGCTCGACAACCTGATCTTCGTCATCAACTGCAATCTCCAGCGCCTCGACGGCCCGGTGCGCGGCAACGGGAAAATCATCCAGGAACTAGAGGCCGCCTTCCGGGGCGCGCGCTGGAACGTCATCAAGGTCATCTGGGGGGACGACTGGGATCCCCTCATCGATATGGACGACGAGGGCGTCCTGCTCCAGCGGATGAACGAGACGGTCGACGGCCAGTATCAGAAATACAGCGTCGAGACGCTCCGAAAAGGCGACTATGTGCGCGAGCACTTCTTCGGCGGCGACCCGCGGCTACAGGCGATGGCCGACATGATGACCGACGCCCAACTCCACAGAATGCGGCGCGGAGGACATGACCCCGAAAAAGTGTTCGCCGCCTACCAGGCCGCCATGGAGTGCAAGGAGCGTCCCACGGTCATCCTCGCGAAGACAGTGAAGGGCTATGGTTTGGGCGAGGGTGGTGAGGGCAGAAACGTCACCCACCAGCAGAAAAAACTCAACGAGGATGAACTCAAGGAATTCCGCACGCGCTTCGAGATTCCCATATCCGATGAAGAAGTCGCCGAGGCGCCGTTTTACCGCCCGGCGGAAGATAGCCCCGAAATCCTGTACCTCAAAGAAAAGCGGGTAAAACTCGGCGGGTATGTCCCCACGAGGCGGAGCGTATCCACCCCGCTCAAGCCGCCGCCTGACGACTTGTTCGAGGAGTTCTTGCAAGGAACGGACGGGCGCGAAGTCTCCACGACCATGGTCTTCGTCAGAATCCTGAGCAAGCTGCTCCGCGACGAGGGATTGGGCAAACTCATCGTTCCCATCGTACCCGATGAGGCCAGAACATTCGGTATGGAAGCCCTGTTCCGGCAAATCGGGATCTACTCCCACGCCGGTCAGCTGTATGAACCCGTCGACCGCGACAGCCTTTTGTATTACAAAGAAGCGCAAGACGGACAGATTCTCGAGGAAGGAATCACCGAGGCGGGTTCGATGGCTTCTTTCATCGCCGCCGGAACCGCATACGCCACCCACGGCGTGAACACCATCCCGTTCTACATCTACTATTCGATGTTCGGCTTTCAGCGCATCGGCGATCTGATTTGGGCGGCGGCGGACATGTGCGCGCGCGGCTTCCTGATCGGCGGGACAGCCGGCAGAACCACTCTGAACGGGGAAGGACTCCAGCACCAGGACGGCAACAGCCACCATCTGGCGTATCCCGTACCGAATCTGCTCACATACGATCCGGCTTTCGCCTTCGAGATGGCGGTGATCATTCAGGACGGAATACGCAGGATGTACCAGGAACAGGAGAAAATCTTCTACTACCTCACCGCCTACAACGAGAACTACGCCATGCCGCCGATGCCGGAGGGGGCGCAGGACGGGATATTGAAAGGCATGTATCTCTTCAAGCGCTCGGAGATGGACTCGGGTCTCAATGCGCAATTGTTGGGCAGCGGCACCATCATGAACGAGGTGCTCAAAGCGCAGGAAATGTTGGAGAAGCGCTATACGATTTCCACAGACGTCTGGAGCGTAACGAGCTACAAGGAGCTCAGGCGGGACGCACTCGAAGTCGAGCGATGGAACATGCTGCACCCGGATTGCGCGCCGAAAACCCCTTACGTGACGCAATGTCTCGCGCGCGCACCCGGCGTTTGCGTGGCGGCCTCGGACTATGTGAAAGCTACACCCGATTCGATTTCAAAATGGGTGCCCAAGCCCATGGTTTCGCTGGGGACCGAGGGGTTTGGGAGAAGCGAGTCGAGAGCTTCCCTGAGAGATTTCTTTGAAATCGACGCGCGTTATATCGTGCTTGCCACTCTGTACAGCTTGGCGCGTAACAAGAAGATATACCCCGAACTCGTGAACAATGCGATGAAAGACCTCGATATCGACCCCGAAAAAACCAACCCGATGATTTCCTAATTCAAATCCCGAGGGAGTTCCATGACCATCGAACTCAAACTCCCCGAACTCGGGGAAAATATTACGTCCGGAAAAGTGATCGCCGTTTTGGTGAACGTGGGAGATACCATAGCGGTGGATCAGTCGGTCATCGAAGTGGAAACCGACAAGGCGCTCATTGAAGTCCCCTCATCCGTTGGGGGCAAGATAACGGAAATTCATCTCAAACCCGGCGACGACGCCGAAGTGGGAGAAACCATTCTCGTCATCGAAGAAAGCGACGCGAGCATGGAGCCCACTTTGGATAAGAAGGATTTTGAGGAAATCTCAACAGACACCGCCGAGTCAATGGGTCCGGAAGAAACCCAGCCCATGCTGATAGACCAGCCCGCACAGCCTTTAGAGACAGCGGGCGAAGATGCCGCGACTGAACCCGCGCCTGCCAGATTTACCCTGGAATCCACTGATGCCCCGTCAGAGGCGCCTGTGCCGGAGGCTGCCGAAACTCCAGTACCAAAAAGCAAAAAAGAGCCCGCGCCCGCGGCGCCCTCGGTACGCAGAATCGCTCGCGAGGCGGGCGTCGACATAAGCGATGTGCCGGGCAGCGGGATTGGAGGCAGAATATCCGCGCAAGACGTCAAGGAATTCGTGGCGGCGCAAGGAGGTACCGCCGTACCGGATACGCCTGCTCCCGCATTGATGAACGTGCCCGTTCAACTGCCCGACCTCGCCCGCTGGGGAGGAATTGAACGCAAGCCCATGTCGGGCATCCGGCGTGCGACGTCTGTGAATCTCTCTCGCGCATGGACGAACATCCCCCATGTAACTCAGTGCGAAAAAGCCGATATTTCCGAACTCGACGCATTGAGAAGAAAATTCTCCCCAAAAGCAGAGGCCGCCGGTGGCAAACTCACCGTAACCGCCATTCTCATTAAAGTCATCGCATCGGCCCTCAAAGTCTTCCCGCAATTCAATGCGAGCGTAGATACGGCGAACGAAGAGATCATCTATAAAGACTATGTTCACGTGGGTGTTGCCGTGGATACCGAAAATGGTTTGCTTGTTCCGGTGATTCGAAATGCGGACAAGAAAAACATCGTCGAACTATCAGTGGAACTAGGTGTAGCGGCGGAACGCGCCCGCTCCCGAAAACTCGCTCCCGACGACATGCAGGGCGGCTCCATCACCATCACGAACCTCGGAGGCTTTGGCGGCACCTATTTCACCCCGATAGTGAACTGGCCCGAAGTCGCCATCCTCGGCGTCTCCCGGGCGCGGATGGAACCGGTTTGGGTGAAAACCGAGAAGAAATTCGAACCGCGCCTGATGCTTCCGCTCATGGTTTCTTACGATCACCGCATTATTGACGGAGCGGATGGCGTCAAATTCTTGAGGTGGGTGGCCGATGCGTTGGAAGAGCCCATGCTCATGACCCTCGAGGGTTGAACGAATCTTTCGGATGCGCATACGGCCGTCTGTTTGTGCATGGCGGGGATGCACGCCCCCGGAATCCTCTAGATCGATCAGCTCCAGCGTCTCCAATTAAAAATTCTCCCCGATTTGCCTTTTGGATGCCTTTTCGATGACGAATCTCTTGGGCGATTGGAATTTCCTGCAGTCCTGGTGGTGGAAACCCTACATCAAACCCCTTATTGGTCTGGCCTGGTTTGCGGGCGTCATCGCGCTGGGTGCGATCATCTTCTTCGCGGTTATGGGGAGCGCCAGACTCTCCGAATACAGAGAAGCCCTCTTCCCTCCCAAAGAACCCGAGATTCCTGAGGACGAGGCAGAGCTTATCGATTTCATGGAGTCTTACTTCCCGGAAGCGTCCGAAGAAGAGATCATACTGATGGAGCAAATCCTCGACGACGTCATGAAGGAGGATATTCATCCGCAAATGGCGCGTGAAATTGAAGCCCGGGGCATCCCTGTCCGGCTGCTGACCCTCCCGCCGCCTGAAATCGTACGCGCAGTGGGAAGCTATCCCGTGGCCGTGTGGATTCCTCAATTGAACGCGATTGAGATATACGCTTCAGTTGTCAAAAGCGAATGCAGGCGAGACCCGAAGCGCTACAGAGAAAAAATAGGCGACCTGCTGCTGCATGAAATCGGTCACGCCCTGGGTCTTGATGAACCAACAATCAAGGATTTCGGCGTGTAGCGGCTCTACTCCTCCGCGCCGTGCCCGTTGAGATCAGCAGGGTCGGTCACTTCCAAGCTACCCTTAAGCCCGAACAAGCGTTGCATCTTCTTCCTGAAGGCCGGTGTGAAGAGCCTTTCGGCATAATATCGACCCGCCACCCTCTTGTTCACCTGCGCCAGAGTGGGATAGACGTGAACCGTATCCACCACCTCCTTGATGTGCATCTTCTTGCGGACGGCCAGCACAAACTCGTGTAATATCTCGCCCGCTGCTGGCCCGACCAGATCAGTTCCCACGAGCCTTCCCTTCTCGTCGCACACGACCTTGCAGATTCCTTCCGTTTCCCCGTCCAGGACGGCGCGGTCCACACGGCTCATCGGAAAGCGAAACACTTGGATGCGATTCGCCCCCAATGCCGCTTCGGCGTCAGCTTCGCTCATGCCGACATGCGCCGCCTCGGGCGTGGTATAGATCGTCCACGGCACGGCGTCATAGTTCGTTTTCTTCTTCAGAAACGGGAGCGAGATGCCAAATGGCGCGCTGAAGAGCATGTTCCTGAGCGCCACACCCGCCTCATACTCCGCCATGTGGGTAAAGAGATACTGGCCCCTGATATCGCCTGCGGCGAAGATGCGCGGATTCGCGGTTTGAAGATATTCATCCGTCTCCACACCGTGCGGGGTGTAATTCACGCCAGCCTTCTCCAGGTCCATCCCACCCACGTTGGGCGATCGCCCAGTCGCAATGAGCAGTTGATCGCACACCCACTCCCTTTTTCCAGACGGCGTATCGGCCTCTAAAAAAATCTCTTCCCCTCGTTTCTCGACTCTCTGCGTGTTCACGTTGAAATGGAGTTTGAGACCGGATTCCGTCAAGGAATCGGCCAGAATTTCGGCCATTTCCTTATCGAGTCTCGGCAAGAGCTTCGGCGCGCTTTGCAGCACTTCCACCTCTGCGCCGAGTTGCTGAAACGCCTGTGACAATTCCAGTCCTATCGGTCCCGCTCCCAGCACCACCAGGCGTCTCGGCAACTCTTCCAAATCGAAAACGGTCTCGTTCGTGAGATAGGGCACGCTATCGAGACCGGCGATGGGCGGCACGAAGGGAGAACTGCCCATGGACAGCAAAAACCGCTTGGCCCGCAGCGTCCTGTCCCCAATCTGAAACGTATCGGGACCGGTGAAAGCGCCATCTCCGAAGATCACCTCGATTCCCATGCCCTCGAAACGCTCTGGCGCGTCGTGCTCGCCGATGTGGGCCTGGGCCGCCTTCATCCGCTTCATGACACGGGGAAAATCGACCCGCACGTCGCTCACGTCAATCCCGAACTCGGGCATCGAGCGCGCCTGCGCCGCGAGCCGCGCCGAGCGGATAAGACCTTTCGAAGGCACGCACCCATAGTTCAGGCAATCTCCGCCGAGCTTCGCCTTCTCCACGAGCGCGGCTTTGGCCCCCAGTTGGGCAGCCCCAACGGACGCCACCAGACCGCCGACTCCCCCCCCGATGGATACCAAATCAAACACCGACTCATTTTGCATCTTTATATCCTCTCCAGACGGCGAAAAGCGTCTCTCCCGTAACGAACGCGAACCAGTCCGCTCAAGATGTTACTTTATCCAAGGGTTTCAGCCCGAACAAGAAAAACAAGAACGCGATAAACAAATAACCGACAGCTATGCCGGGCGCCGCCCCCCAGCCGAAAAAACTAACGACGCCGCCGGGCGTGATTCTCCAAGCGTGAATTATCCCGAACCAGCTCAATACCGCGCCGGCCAACGCCCATCCTCCCGCCTGTTTCGGTTCCTTATCTACCAGTTTTGCTACGATGGCCGTAAGGATGATGGACGTAAATAGAAATCCGCGCTCCAAGGTAACCATCCCCACCAGGTGAAAACCCACTTTGGCGAACGCATCCTGTCCCACTTTCCACAAGGTTGTGCCCGCTCCCCTGAGGGAGGATTCCACCATCAGCAAACCCCAGGCGGCGATGGCGGGTATCAAACCGATAGCCACGGCCGGCCCGTGGTTCTTCGGCACAGCCTGAAATGCCTGGGTGAGCATCATCACCCCGATCCAGAGCATGAGGGCGAAGAGCGCCTCGCCCGGAATGATTTTCGAAAGCGCCGCTATCGAACCGGTAAAGCAGAGAACCGTCATCACCGTCCCGTTCAAGGCGCTGTAACCCGCGCGCGCCCCAACCCTCTTCCAGGCCGGATGTCCGATATATATCGTCGTGGGAAAACAACTCCCAAGACACGCCGCGAGAAGCGAACCCGCGCCGTTCACCGCGAGGGAACTACCCGTGTCGTAACTGTCACCGGCCGCAGCTGCGCTTTCCAGGCACATCAGGCTGCCCACCAGCGTCATCAGACCCATGGGGATGGAAACCGCGAGGTAGTCCCAGGCCAGCGGACCGAAAAGAGCGTCAGACAAAGGCCCGAGGGCGGAGGATGGAAGCGCCAGCCCTACAGGCGCCGGGATACCGACCGGAAACCCCTTGATGACGGCGGAAAGAACCACTCCCACCGCCACCGCTACGAGGCCACCCGGCACGCCGAAGGGAAATCTGAATCCGCCGAAATAATGGACCAGGATGATTCCCAGGGGCACCATGGAGAGGAGCGGGTTCTCCCAGATTCTGAATGCGAAATCCATCGCAATGAAAGTGAGCGCGATGCCTCCAAGTGCGGAGAGCAGAGCGGCCCTTGGCGCGACCCGCCTGATCCACCCGCCCACCAGCGCACCGACTGTCTCGATCACCCCGCTCACGAAACAGGCCGCCAGACCTGCCTGCCAGGCCGCTTCGGCGCTTCCGGTCTTGAGCTTGACGGGCAGCATGACGAAAAAGATGAACGCAAACAGCGTCACCGTGTTGAGGCCGTAAGGCATGGCTGTCACATCGTCTCGGCCTTCGCGTACGGCCAGACGCCGCGCCTGCCAGGTATAGAAAAGGTTGCCCCCCAGAAGACTCAGGGCCGCAGCGGGCAATACGCGCCCGAATATTAGTGACTCGGGAAAACCCAGCAACCCTTTCAAGAAACTCACGATGAGAAGAAGGTTAATGAGGTTGTCCATCCACAGACCGAAAAAGCCGTCGATATCACCCTTCACGAACCATCCAGGCATTGGAGTTCCCTTGTTCAAGGTCAACACTTCAAACCGAGCACACCGCAACTCACGGGATAGTAAAACACGCGGGCTTGTTCGCCAAAGCGCACGAGGCAGTTTTTCTCACCCCAATCGTTTGGTATGATTCGCCCATAAAAAATCACTTTCGCGCTCATCGGGGAGAAAATCGATGGAAGCTGTCAAAGTCTACACGCGGCACGGCTGATACACCTGCGCCCTTACGAGAGAGTTTCTCTCGTCCAGCGGTCTGGAAGTCGTCAACAGAGACTGCACGAACGACGCCGAAGCCCAGGCGGAACTCAAGGCGCTGGGTATCAAGGCCCTGCCCGTCGCCGTGCGCGGAGAAAATGTGGTAGTGGGCTACGACGTAGATGCCCTTCGCGAGGCCTTTGACATCGAACAGGAAGGCGCCGGTCCCCTCTCGTCTGAAAAAATGCTCCACTATTTCGAGATGGTGTTCGACGCCTTTCGCCGCGTGATCCGCCAGATTCCATACGAAACGCTCGACTGGGTAACCCCCGGCAGACCCCGCACGCTTCGCCAGCTCACATGGCACAGCTTCGAGCGTCCGGACCTCGTGATGCAGACTCACGCATCAGGAGAGTACACCGAAGATATGGTGCGGCGGTATGAAACGATGGCGAACGATTATGATACCAACGAAGATATCTGCGCCTATGGAGATGAAATTCAGGCAAAGCTCACCGACTTTCTGACAGACGGCGGCGAGGCGCTCGCCAAAAAAGTGTCGAGCTATATGGGACCCATCACCGTACATGAGTTGATGATTCTCTCGCTCGGGCACGCCTTCCAGCACCTACGGCAAACCTACCACTATTTCGAGATGCTGGAGATAGTGCCGGATAACCCGCTGCAACCCGAAGACTACGAAGAAGTGCCTGTGCCAAAGGATCTCTTTTAGTCCTGTTTTGTTTTCCAAGGAGGCCGCTTGATGCCGTCTAAAGAAACGTTTCCCCTCCGCGCGAACCGCGACCGCATGAGGCGTGAGTTCAACGCCCAGGCGAAGATCGGCAAATACGGAAAAACGGGCCTCGACCGCGTGGCCTTCACGCCGGTCTACAACGAGGTGCGAGACCTCGTCGAGGGCTGGATGAAGAACGCGGGCCTTGAGACGCGGGTCGACGCCGTGGGGAATCTGTATGGACGAAAAGAGGGCCGCGTGCGCGGACTTCCCGCCGTGATGGCCGGCTCGCATCTCGATTCCCAGAGCCCGGGCGGACGCTTCGACGGCCCCGCGGGCGTGCTCACTGCTCTCGAAGCGTTCCGGCGCATCGACGAGACGGGACTCGCCCACGATCACCCCATCGAGGTGATGGCCTTCGTGGGAGAGGAATCCGCATGCGGGATGACGGTGTTCGGCAGCAGCGTCGCCACGGGTGTCGTGGGCGTGAAAGATTTGAAGAACACGGAGCATCCGCCGACCGGCAAATCGCTGTATGAAGCCATCGAGGCGGTGGGCGGCAATCCTGCGCGCGTACGCTCGTGCCGGATTAAAGACGGCTCACTCAAGGCCTTTCTGGAGCTTCACATCGAACAGGGGCCGGTGCTCGAATCGGCCGAGATACCCATCGGCATCGTGGACAGGGTGGTGGGATACACGAGGGGCGAGGTTCACTTCACTGGCGTCACGGCGCACTCGGGCGGACAGCCCATGCCCTACCGAAAGGACGCCGGAATCGCGGCGGCGGACTTCATGGTGCGCATGGAGAACTTCGTGAACCGCGCGCCCGAGTCTCAGCGCGTAACAATCACCTTCGGGGAGATGGAAGCGCTCCCAGGATGGGTGTCCATCGTGCCCGGAGGGGCGAGGCTTTCTTTCGATCTCAGAAGCAGAAGCCAGACGGTGATGGAGCGCACCCTCGGGCGGATGGAAAAAACGCTTGCCGCCATCGAGAAGGAGCGGGGCGTCGAAGGCCGCCTCTCCGACGTGAAGAAGCTGGCCGTCTGCCCCACCTCCAACAACATTCAAAAGGCGCTCCGGCGCGCTTCCAAAGAAACGGGACACGCCGCGCTCACGCTATCGAGCGGCGGGGTGCACGACGCCTGCCGCATGGCGGCGATATGCCCGATCGGAATGGTGTTCATTCCCTCGGTGGGCGGGCTCTCGCACACGCCCGAGGAGTTCACGCACTTTGACGACATGGTGAAGGGCGCAGAAATCCTCGCCTCCTCCATTGCGCATCTCGCCAACGAGAAGGTGAAGGCGTAAGGCGAAAAATCGACGGGCAACGCTTTATTGAATACTCTTACCCAAAGTGCCTGACGTAAGGAAAAGCACCTTTTCTCAACATCGCCGTTTTAGGTCCCACCCGTTCAAGTCATGTATTTCGAGTATCTCAGCACGCGACACACGCAAGTCAAGACGCAGATGTTTGTTCAACTCGACTTCGTCAATAGGAAGCAGCACATCCTTCTGAAGTGAAAAGCCGTGTTTCAACACACATACGTGGAGAGTTAATCCCGGGGACTCAACATCTTTTTTGGTATGCTGTACCTCGTTGACATGCTTTGCTATTACGCTCAGGAGATGGTCGATGGTCAAGTTGTTGACACTCTTCAGAAGATGAAACCAAAGCCCCCACTCTTGCTCGCGAAGCAACTTCTCTACGTCTTTATAGATGTCGTCGGTGTTTCCTGCCAGGCTGACTCCCTCGGCCTTGAATTCTACATTGCAACTATCAGTCCCTTTCATATCTTGCACCTGAAGATCAGTCTGTGCCGAACGTTCTCCATCTCCGCTAAACGAGTAAGATTTAGAAGTCGGTACCTCAACCGAATAACCATGAGAATTCTGGCGCAATAAGGCCTCAAAAAAAGCGAATCTGGCCTCCTGCTCACTTACTCGCAAACCGTTTTGACGGTAGCGCGGAAAAATGAGCCGACCCGTGCCAATGCCGCTAGATTGACTTCCTCCACTTCGCGCATAGGCATCCCATAATAGCCTGTCCGTGCGTTCGCAAACCTCTGAGATGTCCAAACTTAATTGTTGCAACCTATGTCTCCCTTCACTATTCCACCAAAGAAATAATACATTTTCGGGATTTTGCTCACAGAGCAATCTTACAACAGGCTTTATATTGAATCTTTATAAGCGCTTTTCGCCCTGATATCCCTTTATGATTGTCAAGTTATTGTAAGCTAAGACGTATTATGATAAATTTCGCTACCTTAAAATAAGTAAGTATGAATGTATTGTCGCAGTTACGTTTGCGGCGCAGCGTCTCGAAACCGAAACTCTATAGTTGAAATCGAGAGGGAGAAAAAAATGGGCAGGATAATCAGGCACGTCATTCTCGGATTTGCGCTGCTCCTCGCGGTGAGCATCGCCTTCACGCCCGCGGCGCATGCGGCCAAGGAAGTGAAGATCGGATTCAGCATGGCGCTGACCGGACCGCTCGGCCCCGCAGGCAAGGCGGCGCTGCTGGCCATGCAGATCTGGCGCGACGACGTGAACGCCAAGGGCGGACTGCTCGGCCGCAAGGTCAAGCTGGTCTATTACGATGATCAGACAAAACCCGCCAACGTTCCGGGCATCTACGCCAAGCTGCTCGACGTGGACAAGGTGGACTTCATCGTATCGGGCTACGGAACGAACCTCATCGTTCCCGCGCTGCCCATCGCGATGGAGCGCGGCATGGTGTTCATGGGTCTTTTCGGTCTGGATGCGAACGCGAAGTTCAAATACAACAACTACTTCCAGATCATGCCGGCCGGCCCCGACCCGATCGTGGACTGGTCGCGCGGCTTCTTCGAACTCGCCAAGAAGCAAAAGCCCCAGCCCAAGACGATCGCGCTGCTCTCGGCTGATTCCGAGTTCGCGCGAAACGCCGTCGCCGGCGCCCGCCGGAACGCGAAGAAATACGGATTGAAGGTCGTCTACGACCAACGCTACCCCTTCCCCGGCACGTCCGACTTCACGCCGATTCTGCGCGCGGTCAAGGCCGCCAAGCCGGATCTCTTCTACGTGGGCTCCTACCCGGGCGGTTCTGTGGGCATCGTGAAGGCCGCGCATGAGATCGGCCTCGAACCCAAACTCTTCGGCGGCGGCATGGTGGGTCTTCAGTACACCGCCATCCAGATGAACCTCGGCAAACTGCTGAACGGCATCACGAACTACTGGTTCTGGGCGCCGGAGAAGACCCTGAAGTTCCCCGGCATCGAAGCCTTCCTGGCGAAATACCAGAAAGAAGCGCCCAAGCAGAAACTAGACCCGCTGGGCTACTACCTGCCGCCGTTCGCCTACGCCTACGTGCAGTTGCTCGGAAATGCGATCGAGGCCACCAAGAGCTTCGACCAGGCGAAGGTCGGCGCCTACATTCGCAACAACACCCATTCCACCGTGGTCGGAAACGTGAAGTTCGGCAAGAACGGCGAGTGGGCGACCTCCCGGACGTTCCAGGTGCAGTTGCAAAACATCAAGAGCAACAAGATGAGCGAGTTCAGCAAACCCGGCAAGATGATCGTGCTGTATCCCGAGGACTTCAAGTCCGGAAACCTCATCTATCCATACGCGAAAGGCAAGTAACGAACCGGACATAAAACTGCGATCGGGGGGAGACATCTCCCCCCGGTCCGCGTCCGGCTCGTCGCAGGAGCGCATCCATGCTCAGCATCGAATTCTTGTTGAACGCACTCGTCGCGGGCCTCCTGCTGGGAGGCTTCTACGCCGCGTTAAGCGCCGGTCTTTCGCTCTCATTCGGTTTGCTGGACGTCGTGAACATCGCCCATCCGGCGTTCATTCTCTTCGGTTCCTACCTGACTTTCTACGCAAACGAGCACTTCGGGTTCGACCCGGTGCTCGCGGGCCTTATCTTCGCGGTTCCCGCCTATTTCGTGGGCGTCGCGGTCTACAAAATCTACTACAACAGCTTTGAAAAAACGGGGGCGGAATCCCTGCGCGGACTGGTGTTTTTCTTCGGACTCTTTTTCCTCATCGAGGTCATACTCATCATCACCTTCGGGGTGGACTACCGCCTCGTCCGCGCGTTCTACATCGGCAAGTCCACGTCTATCGGTCCGGTGGGAATCGCCTATCGGCTGTTCGTGCCCTTCCTCGTGGGGGGGATACTCTCCACCGTCCTGTACCTGTTTCTCACAAAAACATTTTTCGGACGCGCCATCATGGGCGTTGCGCAGGACAGCCTCGCCGTCCAACTCATGGGGGTCGACCCGATTCGCATCAAGACGGTCGCCTTCGGCATCGGCATCGCCACCGCCGTGATCGCGGGCTCTTTGCTCATCATCATCGGCCCGGTCGAGCCGACCATCGGACGCGAGTACATCGGCCGCGTGTTCGCGGTCACCGTGCTCGGCGGGCTGGGCAGTATGACGGGCACGCTCGTGGGCGCGCTCATCCTGGGCGTCGCGGAGAGCTTCACCTCTTCGTTCTTCGGCCCCTCGTGGGCGCTGGCCGTCTCGTTCGGCATTCTGCTCATCTGCCTGGCGGTCCGGCCGTCCGGCCTCTTCGGGAGGTAGCCCTTGAGTAACGAAAAGAGGCTCTTCCTGATCGTGGCCGCCGTACTCGTAGTCGGGGCATTCCTCATCACGACCCAGATGGAGAACCGCTTCTACTACAAGGCGGCCTACGTCGTGTTGCAGTACGTCGTCCTGGCCACGGCCTGGAACATCCTGGGCGGCTACACCGGATATGTGAATTTCGGCACGGCGGCGTTCTTCGCCATGGGCGCCTACACCGCCGTCGCGCTCATCAAGACCTGGAAGCCGCCCCTTTACGTGCTGCTCATTTCGGGCGGCATCGTCTCGGGCCTCCTGGGACTCGGCATCGGCTACCTGACCTTGAGGCTCAGAGGCGTGTTCTTCTCCATCGCGACCCTCGCGCTGGCCGTCGTGCTCCAGATGGTCGTCTCGAACTGGGACTATGTGGGCGGCGGCGCGGGCACGGCCATCCTGAAACCCAGGAGCGTGCCGCTGTTCTCGAACTACGACGAGTTCCTCTTCTTCGTCATGGCGGCGCTCGCGGTGGTCGCCGTGGCCGTCGCCTGGCTCATCGAGAAATCCTGGGTCGGGCGGGGAATGGCCGCCATCCGCGACAACGAGGAAGCGGCCGAGTGCATGGGCGTGCCCATTCTCAAAATCAAGCTGTTCGCCACCACGGTGAGCGGCGCGCTGATGGGAATCGCGGGCGCGCCGTTTTCCTATTTCGTCGTCTACATCGAACCCACATCGGCCTTTCACCTCGACTACGCGGTGAACAGCCTCGCCATGCCCATGATCGGCGGCACCACCTCATGGCTCGGCCCGCTGGTCGGCGCGGTTCTGGTCGGTACTGCCCAGCAGATAGCCACAGTCACGCTCTCCGCCGAGATGAACCTGCTCATCGTGGGCAGCCTGCTCGTTGGCTTCGTGGTGTTCGCACCCGACGGCCTCGTGGGCCTGTTCGGCAAGATTCGCGCACGACTCGTGGGCAAGGAGGCGTGATGAGCGAAAACCTCCTCGACGTACACGGCGTCACCAAGCGCTTCGGCGGATTCAGCGCACTCACCAAAGTGGATCTGCACGTGAAGGAAAACGAGCGCTTCGGCCTAATCGGCCCCAACGGCTCGGGCAAGACGACAATGATCAACTGCATCTCGGGCGCTCTCAACAACGACGAGGGGAACATCGTCTTCGCAGGCCGGGACATCACCACCATGCCCGCCTACAAGCGAACCCGCCTGGGCATCGCCCGCAGTTTTCAGATTCCCAAGCCGTTCGTCAGCATGACGGTTCTCGAGAACCTGTGCATTCCTCTCGAATACGCCGCCCACCAGCACTCCCACGGGGCGGAACTTCAGGGCGAGGCCATGGAAATACTCGAGATCATGAGCATGGCGGACAAGGCCGACGTGCGAACCGGGGGACTCACCCAGATCGAACTGCGCAAGCTCGAACTCGCCCGCGCCATGGCGGCCAAGCCGAGGCTCCTCATATCGGACGAGGCCATGGCCGGCCTCTCCAACACCGAGGTGGACGACATTCTCGAAATCCTAGTCCGTCTGAACGAGGAAGGCCTCACGGTCATCATGATCGAGCACATCATGCGGGCGGTCATGAACTTCTCGGAGCGCATCGTCGTCCTCGACGCCGGGGAAAAGATAGCCGAGGGGACGCCCGATGAGATCGTCAACAACAAGGACGTGGAAAGGGCCTACCTTGGCGCATAGCATCGTCGTCGACAACGTATCCGCGGGCTACGGCGCCGTGCGCGTGCTGCACGGGGTCTCCATCGAGGTGAACGACGGGGAGACCGTGGTGCTCCTCGGCACAAACGGCAACGGCAAGAGCACGCTCATCAAGTGCATCATGGGCATCATCCAGCCCGATGAGGGCGCGATTTACCTGGAAGCCGACGGCGAGCGGATCGATCTGGCGGGCAAGAAACCCGAGGAGATCGTGAACCTGGGCGTCGCGCTCGTGCCCGAGGGCAGGCGCCTGTTCCCGCGCCTCACGGTGGAGGAAAACCTCCTCCTGGGCGCCTACCGCGAAGAGGCCCGCCGCGGCATCGACCGCAACCTGGCCTTCTCCTTCGAGGCTTTCCCGGTTCTCGCCGAGCGCAAGAACCAGCTTGCGGGCAGCATGAGCGGGGGCGAGCAGCAGATGCTGGCCGTGGCCCGCGCGCTCATGTCCGCGCCCAAGGTGCTCCTGGTGGACGAACCCTCCGTCGGCCTGGCGCCCATTCTCGTGAGCCGGGTGATCTCCAAAATCCGGGAACTGAAAGAAGAATACCAGCTCACCGTCCTCATGGCCGAGCAGAACTTCAACCAGGCGGTCAAGATAGCCGACAGGGGCTATATCATCGTCCACGGGGAGATCGCCTTCGCGGGCGAGAACACCGAAGCCCTCGTCGGTCACGAACTCGTGAAGAAATACTATCTCGGGGTGTGAGGCGGCGCGCAGCGATTCGCTGCACGGATCACCAACTTCTTCTCCACATTACCACTTCTCAGGACAATAACTGCTCTCCGTCCTTAGATTAAGACGAAGTTAATACCCCATTTCCTTAGCGGGGGCATCAGAGGCCACCTGTATGACGATGCCTTCGGTCTCATCGGGATGGAGAAAGAGTATTTCATACCCTCTGGGCGTGTAGGTGCCGGGGCCGAAGCCTTCTAGGAACTGCACGCCGCTCTCCGTGAAATGCTTGCCCGCAGCACCCGTGTCCGGCGCGGAGAGCGCGATGTGCGAGAGACAGGGGCCGCCGTTTCGCTCCAGCATCTTCGTGTAGAGGTTCTCCGGGTCGTAGGGCTGCATGATCTCGATTTCCACGTCGCCCATGCGCAGGAACGTGGCGTGCGCCCAGCCGGTATCGGCCACCTGTACGCGGTTCGGCTCGCAGCCGAGTTTTTCCTGGAACATCCTGGTGGTGCGCTCCATGTCGTCCGTGATGAGGCCCACGTGATGAATCTTCTTGAACATTTTCATACTCCTCAATTTATGATTGCTCGAATAAAGGTGCACCGGCGGAAATTTCACTTTCCACACTACCCGGCATAAGAGACACACGCTTCCCCGAATGTCAAAAACTCCCCGGCCCCGCCTGCCCCACGCATGAGACCGCCCGAAACGAAAAAATGAAACCACACCATTTTTCACTTGTTGACACTTAGAAGGCGAGATTCTATGATCCTCTCATCGCATCAAAATTGGGGGTATTCGCAGCAGCGCATACAACGCCTTCATGTCATTCATTCACCACAAGGAGGAAGATTCATGAGTCGTTTAGACAGAAGAAAATTCCTGAAAGGCGCAGGCCTTATCGGCGGAATCGTCGCCGCCCAGACCGCGCCCCCCTTCCTGAGAGAAGGACTCGGCGCTCGGCCTATCAAATGGGGTTCCATCCACCCGACGACGGGCCCCTACGCCACCGAGGCGTTCGACCAGGTGGAAGGCGTCAAGATCGCCATCGAGGACGTCAACAAGGAAGGCGGCGTGGATGGGCGCGAAGTCAAGCTGCTCTTCCGCGACGATCAGTTCAAATGGGACCAGACCACCACGCACGCGCTCGACCTGATTGACAACCACAGGGTCGACTTCATCGCGGGCTCCATGGTCGGCCCCGAAGAAGTACGCCTCAACGAGTTCTCCCGCAAGCGCAATATCATCTATGCGAACTACCCCCAGCACATCATGTCCACCCCGGGGAACGCGAAGAAGATGTCACCCCTGTTCTTCACGGCGAACACCACGCCGTACCAGCTATGCGCGAGTTCGCTCACGTATATCGCCAAGAACAATTTAGGCAAAAAGATCCACTGTGTGTTCGATGACTACATCTGGCCCAAGATGTTCATCCCGGCCTTCGAGAAGCTGACGAAGGACTTCAACCTCACGTGGAACAAGAATAGTTCCATCTCCTGGGTGCCCTTCCCGACATCGATGGACTATTCGGCGACGTTCCCGAGAATCCTGAAGGAAAAGCCCGACGTCGTCTACGCGCTCAACTGGGGACAGCGCCAGGTCGCCTTCGTCAAGCAGGCGCGCGAAGCCGGTCTCGACAAGAAGGTGAAGATCGTCCTCGGCGCCACCGAGATCACCATGCCCGAGGCCGCCGGCCCCGGTTCGTATGACGGCTTCAACGCGGCGATGATGTGGCACCCCTCTCTCGGAAGCAAGTATCCGGCCGCCAAGGCGCTGAACGACAAGTTCCTGGCGCGCCGCAAGCGCCCGTGCTCGAGTTACGGAATGCTCGCCCACGATCTCACGCGGCTGATCCTGGACACGGCGAAAGAAACCAAGCTCTACAAGCGCCGTGATCACTTCAAGCTCGCGAAAGTGCTGGAAGGCATAAAATTCCAGTACAGCAAGGGCGAGTGCCAGATTCGTCCCTGCGACCACGTCTGCATCTCGGAGGTTTTCGTGATGCGCGGCAAGTCCAAGGCCGAGATGAAAGATAAATTCGACCACATCGAGGTCATCGGCTCCTCGAGCGGAGAGGGCAACACCGTCTCCTGCGAAGCGAAAGGCCTGAAAGAACCCGCCAGCGAGAGAAGGGCCTAGGAAACGGCGCACAGAAGCGCCCCCTGAAAACGCCCACCCGGGCGGCCGGAAATCCGGCCGCCCGGGCTTTTCTCACGGCGTTTGACAATGGGGCCGTTTCATCCTAGACATTGGCCCTCTTACGACTTCCCCGTTCTCAAGGAGCGTGTTTTGCCAAGCGGCGGCGTAGAGTTTTCGGAATTCGTCCAGCATCTATTCCTGGGGTTGGTGCAAGGTTCCTTCTGGGTTCTGCTGGCCTTGGGCCTTTCGATCGTTTTCGGACTGATGGGCATTATCAACTTCGGGCACGGCGCCTTCTATATGCTGGGCGCGTATGTGGGGTACACGGTCTCGAACCTCATTTTCACGCCCATTTTCGGGCCGAACGTGGGTTTCATCATGGCAATCGTCATGGTACCCGTCGTCATGTTCGGAATCGGGATGGTTTTCGAGAAATACGTCATCAGCAATATATACAATACGGAAAACGAACGATTCTCGGGCGTTCTCATCATGTTCGGCATGTCCATCTTCCTGCCGGACTTCGTCCGCTTAATCTGGGGCAGGCCGGGAAAACCCTTCAACATCCCGCCAATGTTCCAGTTCTCGCTCCTGAAGACGGGTACGCTCGACATCACCGCCTACAGGAGCTTCACCATCATCACCGCGGCGGTCCTCGTCGCCCTCCTCTGGGTGCTAATCTACAGAACCAACCTGGGCATGATGATCCGCGCGGGCACCAACAACAACACGATGGTGAAGGTGCTGGGCATCAATGTGTCGCGCATCTGGCGGCTCACGTTCGGTCTGGGGATAGCCCTGGCCGGATTCTCGGGCGTCATGATAGCGCCCCTGTTCGCGGTGGACGCCACGATGGGCGAACTGATTCTGGTGCAGACCTTCATCGTGGTCGTCGTCGGCGGCATGGGGAGCTTCATCGGCCCGGTTATCGGCGGGCTGATTCTGGGCCAGCTCTGGGCGCTCACGCCCCTGGTGGGCAGAACCCAATACGTGGTTCAAAACTGGACGGGTACGGTCATAGGCCCCGATTTCTGGGAAAAAGCGTCCGACATCCTGCTCTTCATCGTGATGGCGGTAATCCTTCTCTTGAGACCAAGAGGGTTGTTCGGCCAGGAAGGCGCTTTTGATTAAAGATCCTTATCGTCTCGGGAGAGATTTTTAAGTGGACTCTGCAGCTCCAAAAAACCGATTCACCCCCAAGGAATTCTGGGCCTGGATATCGGAAGTTTTCGACAACTACGGAATACTGATACTCGCCGGTCTCCTGCTGGTGTACCCGTTTTTCTTCACCACCTTGAACGATTCGATCATCTGGCTCGAGGACAACGACTGGGAAACATCCGCTGAGATTCTCGCGGAGATTCGCGGCTTCGTACCGAGTACGCCGTTGATGATTCAGATTCTCATCTACACTTTATTCGGCATCGCCTTCAACATCCTGCTCGGCAACACCGGAATGCTCAGCCTGGGCCATTGCGCATTCTTCGGCGTGGGCGGCTACACCGTGGGCATCATGCACGCCTGGATCAAACCCGACACCTACGCGCCCGACTGGATGGTCAGCGCCTTCAAGGTGCTGCCCCTGGAAATCTCGCTCATCACCTGCGTCATCGTCTCCACCTTCGTCGCCTGGCTCATCGGCACCATCTGCAGTTCGAAGCGCGGCGTGTATTTCGCGATGGTCACCCTCTCCATCAGCATGATCTTCTACTACTCCGCGCAGACGTTCGACGACCTCACCGGCGGAACGGACGGCCTGGGGGGCCTCGAGAACATGCGGCTGGGTTCCATCAACCTGCGCGTGGGTATCATGGACGCGAACATCACCTATTATTTCGTCTTTTTTCTGAGCGTCGTCTTCATCGCCATCATCTGGCAGATACTGCGCTCGCCCTTCGGCCACGTGCTCAGGGCGATTCGTGAAAACGAAGACCGCGCGCGCATCTGCGGCTACAACGTGGCGAAGGTCCGGCTCATGGCATTCACGATGAGCGGGGCCATCTCGGGAGTCGCGGGCGCGCTGGCGATCATTTACGGCGAGACGGTGCCGATCGAGAACATCCACTTCATCACCTCGGGGCAGATTGTCATCATCACCCTCTTCGGGGGAGCGGGCACATTCCTGGGGCCTGCGGTGGGGTCGTTCATCTATTGGTACCTGAGGCAGTTGATGAGCGTGGAGTTCGTCAAATACCTCGCCATCTTCCAGTATTGGGAAGCGTGGGTGGGCGGCATCTTCGTGCTGATCGTACTCTTCGTGCCCTCGGGCATTCTGGGCACCATCCGCAACATGACGCTCGAATACCGCGAGAAGAAATATCTGGCGAAACAAGCCGCGGCCGAGGCGGCCGCCGACCCGGAATAACGGAAAGACAAAATGCCTATCCTGGAAACCAGAAGTCTGAGCAAGCATTTCGACGCCCTCGTCGCCGTGGACGCCGTGAATTATTCGGTCGACGCTGGCGAGTTGCGCTCCATCATCGGCCCGAACGGCGCGGGGAAAACGACATTCTTCAACATGATCGCGGGCGATCTGCTGCCTACGTCGGGGCAGGTGCTCTTCGATGGAGAAGACGTATCGGAAGTCCCCGCTCATGAGCGCTCCCACCTGGGGATTGGCCGCACCTACCAGATCACCAACATCTTCCCGAAACTGAGTGTGCTGGAGAACATCCGCATCGCCGTGCAATCACGGAAGATGACCTTCAACCTGTGGTCGACGATAGGTAACCACAAGGAGTTGATCGAAAGGGCGGACGAGATACTCGAGCGCATCAACATGACGGAGAAACGCGGCGAGCTGGGCGGTACGCTCGCGCACGGCGAGCAACGCTATCTCGAAATCGGAATCGCCCTCGCCACCGACCCCAAGCTCCTCCTGCTCGATGAGCCGACGGCGGGCATGAGCCCCGAGGAGACGATTCAGACGGGTGAGTTCATCAAGAGCCTGGCCGATCCGCTCACCATCGTGCTCGTGGAGCACGACATGGAGGTGGTGCTGGGCATTTCAGATAAAATCACCGTGCTGCACAACGGCGCCTTTCTCGCCGAGGGCACGGTGGAGGAAGTCCGCGCGAACGCAGAAGTGCAGCGCGTATACCTGAGGGAATAATGCTCGAAGTAGATTCCATCAACACGTTTTACGGCTTAAGCCACGTGCTTCACGACTTGAGCCTCAAGGTGGACGAAGGCGAGGCGGTGGCCTTCCTCGGCAGGAACGGGGCGGGTAAATCCACCACCATGAAGACTGTCATGGGGCTTCTGACGCCCCAAAGCGGCAAAATCACCATGGAGGGAGCCGACATCACGCAGGCCGAGGCGCACACCGTCTCGCTCGCGGGGGTTTCATGGATACCCGAGGATCGCCAGGTGTTCACCAACCTCACAGTGTTCGAAAACCTCAAGATCAGCCGCATCCCCATCGACGGCGCCAAGAACCTGGACACGCATCTCGACTGGATTTTCTCCCTCTTCCCGCGCTTGAAGGAGCGAATCAACAACAAGGGGAACCAGTTGAGCGGCGGCGAGCAGCAGATGCTCACCATGGCGCGGGGTCTCGGCACGGAGCCCAAGCTCATCATGGTGGACGAGCCCACCGAGGGCCTGATGCCCGCCTACGTCGAGACCATCGAGAACGTGCTGGTGGAGATCCAGAAAAAAGGCATCGCCATCCTGCTCGTGGAGCAGAACTTCCGCATGGCGCTCAGCATCACCAAGCGCGCCTACCTGATTGAAAAAGGCATCATCCAGTGGGAAGGCGCCTCCGCCGACCTGCTCGAAGACCAGGAAACCCGCATGCGGTATCTGGGCGTCTAGGCTAAATACAGCAAAACCCGCAGAACCTTCCCGCCTTTCGACAACCAAGGAGGAGACGATTTGGACCAGCGTCTCAGCATCGTCACCCTGGGCGTAGACGATCTTCCGCGTGCGCGGGCGTTCTACGAGGCGCTCGGCTGGCGCGTTGCGAGCGAGGAGTTAGCCGATTCCATCGTCTGCTTCACGCTCAACGGAATCGGTTTCGCCCTCTACCCCCGCGACAAGCTCATCGAGGACATCGGGCCAAATGCCGGCAGCGGTGAGGTGACCGGCGCGATCACCCTGGCCTACAACGTCCGAACGCGCGAGGACGTCGCCAAGGTGTTAGCCGAAGCCGAACGCGCAGGCGGAACCATCGTCAAGCATGCGCAGGATGTCTTCTGGGGCGGCCACTCGGGATACTTCAAGGATCCGGACGGGCATTATTGGGAAGTCGCCTGGAATCCCTTCTCACCTCTCGATGACAAGGGAAACTTCGCCTGGTAGTCGGAGGGGACTGACACGACTGAATCCGCATCCAAAATACCTTTAGCAAAACCAAGGTGCCCCTTTCCATCAATATTAAGCTCATTACTTTGCAAGAGTCTTTGAACCGTTACATATGTGCAGTTCGCCTCACGGATTCGCGGATCGAGCTTGAGCGATAGAAGAGGATTTGTCTGAAAAGTACAGCCTCTATCATGTTTAGGCCGAACAATCATGGTGAAACTTGCCAACAGTGGTGGCACAGTTGGCAACAGGTAATGCAAGCGGAAAGAGTCAGTGATTTCATTGCGGACATAATGACTGGTTGATATGCTATTTTCTCCAAACAGTTAACCGGCTGAACACGCTGCCTGACAAGGCTGAATTATCTCAGGTAAACCACGTCCGGAAACAACAAAGGGGTTAGTTAGATGCAAGAAATCAAGGGATACGACCGCTCGATCCAGGAACTTCTTTCTGGAGGAAGCTACGGGATAGACTATTACCAGAGAGAATATAAGTGGGGACGTAAACAACTACAAGAACTAGTGGACGACCTGACAGTTCGGTTTCTTGATAGCTATAAGGAGGGAGATAAAACCAAGGAAGTCGCCAACTACGGCCACTACTTCCTCGGATCGATTGTCGTTAGCAAAAGAGGTGACATACGTCATATTGTTGACGGACAACAACGGATAAGTTCGCTCTCTATTCTCCTGATCTACCTAAACAATCTTCAGAAACAACGAGCTGATCAAGTCGCAATTCAATCACTCATTTATGCTGATGATTATGGTGACAAAAAATTTAAGCTAAACGTTCGAGAGCGTAATGACTGCATGGATGCGCTTTTCAACGAACGTCCATTCAACTCTGATGAAGCCACTGAGTCTGTTAAAACACTGTATGCACGATATCAGGACCTAAGTGAGTTGTTTCCAGACGAACTGCAGGGCGGCGCACTACCTCATTTCATTTATTGGCTCATCCGCAAAGTGAACCTGATCGAGATCATTGCGTATGCGGATGAGGATGCCTATACAATTTTTGAAACGATGAACGACCGAGGGTTGTCACTGACGCCGACGGAAATGCTCAGAGGCTATCTGCTGGCCAACATAGATGACACGGACAAGCGGCAGGAAGCGGATGCTAAGATTAAGGAGTATCTCGGTAAATTTGCCGAGTACGGCAAAGAGACCGAGGCTGATTTTTTCAAAGCATGGCTGAGATCTCAGTACGCGAAGAAGATCAGAGAACGAAAAAAGCATGCCAAGCCGGAGGACTTTGATCTCCTCGGCACAGAGTACCACCGCTGGGTGCGCAACCATGCAGACAGTATTAAGCTGAACAGCAGTGACGATTTCTATCATTTCGTGATGCGTGAATTTTACTATTTTGCTGCTCTATACATCCGGTTGCTGCACGCTTCCGAAAATCGTACGGAGCGATTGGAGAGTGTACGCTACAACGGCGATGCGGGCTTTACGCTTCAACATCATTTAATCATGGCATCGATGACATCACAGGATGACATAGACACCACCAACGCCAAGATCGCTGCGGTGGCGGACTTTGTTGATTGTTGGTTGAACTTGCGACTGTGGAACTACAAGTCCAACAGCTATTCCACCATCCAATATTCGATTTTTGCGATCATGCGCGAGATTCGAGGCAAGTCGTTAGCTGATATTCAGATAACCCTGCGGGATCGCTTGCAGGACGAAATGAACGAAATTACTTTCGACAAACCTGTTCGCCTAAATCAGTTTACGAGTAAAGCTATTCATCGCCAGTTGGCTCGCTTCACAGACTGGCTAGAACGACAATCGGGTGAACCCGGACGATACGAAGATTACATTATTCGGTCGGGCAAGAATGCCTATGAGGTAGAACATATTTGGTCCGATCACTATGAGAGGTTTGCCCATGAGTTTGAGCAGGAACAAGATTTCCACACTCACCGCAACATGGTGGGCGGTCTGCTTTTACTGCCCAAAAAGATTAACGCCAGTCTCAACGATAAGAACTATGCCGAAAAATTGCCGGATTACTTAAAAACAAATGCACTAGCTCAATCACTTCACAGAGAATTTTACAACAACAACCCCGGCTTTAGACAGACTATCAAAAAATATAACCTTCCCTTCGAACCACATGACAGTTTTACTAAGAAAGACTTGGAGACCCGCTCAAACCTTTATTGCAAGCTAGCCCGCCTTATCTGGTCACCTGATAGGCTGGCATCTGAGTAAGACGCAGATACCAATTAAACCGCACCGCATTCACCTGAATGATGGCAGTGCGGCCCACTACAGATAACGCGAGAGGGCTTCTGCGACAATCCCTTCCGCATTGATCGGGATTGACCCTCAAGGGGGGGGAGTATTTTCCAAAATCTCAAAGGGAGAACGATTCAAGAAGGGAGCTTCGTAAGGACAGGTCGCGACCTGTCCCTACCATGTGACCCATTATGATAATGCAAGCGAGATTGCCAGAAGCTTTATACGGCATTTCTCACCGCTCATCGACGAGGCGGCGGGCCTTCACGTCGCGCATCGGGTCGTGGATAACGCCCGGCGCCACGAATTCGAGGACCGGCCGTATCATCACCGCTCCCCGCACCCTGTCCGGCACGGAGGCGCCGAGCCGCTCGCGCTCTGAATCCTCGGCTTCCAGGCGGATGATCATCTCGTCCATCGAATCCACGTCATCGGGCGCGGACTTGCGGATCCTCACCTGAAACTCGCGTATCGCGCGCTCTTTCGAGAGAAGGTCGAAGACGATATCCGGATTCATGAGCATCCCGCGCACCTTGAGCAGGTCGCCCGTCCGCCTCGGCAGGCGCACGATGCGCTCGCCCAGGCGCCCGCAACCCGGACAAGGCTCCCACCTGAGCGCGATGAGGTCGCCGATGAGATAGCGCAGAAACACCGTGCCGCGGCGATGCAGGTGCGTGAGGGCTATCACCCCCTCTTCTCCTTCCGGCACGCGCTCGCCGGATTCCGGGTCGACGACTTCGAGCAGGTAGAGTTCGGGCACGACGTTGTGCGGCATCGCATCGTTCGCGCACTGAACGAGGCCGCCCTGCATCTCCGTCGCCGCGTAGCGCACCCGCACTTGGGGGTCATCCGCCCCGAACCAGCGCAGGTGATCCATATACTCCTCGCGCAGGGCGTCGCTCACCGCCTCACCGGTGGTGAGCACCATGCGCGCGCGGTCGAGCTTGACGCCGCGCTCGCGCGCCCTCCTCAGGAAGCGGCGGACGAAACTCGGCACCCCCCAGATGACGGTGGCTCCCGAGGCGGCCACCACGTCGACGGCCTCATCGAGCGAGCGCCTTACGGGGTATTCGGGATGCGGGCTGCCCGTGAGCGCGCTCACCACGGGAAGCCCCATGATTTCCGCCGAGCGCACGCAGCAGAGGAACCCGCCCAGGGGCATGGGCGATAGCGGGTAGAGATTGGCGATGACGTCGCCGGCCCCCAGACCCTCCGCCTCGTTGCACACCCGCGCCTGGAGCATGATGTGGTACTGGTCGTGCGTGGTGTTGAAAAAAGGAGAAGGCCGCCCGCTCGTTGTGCCCGTGGTGTAGGCCACGTTCCACATGGTGCGCTCCTCGAAGGGAAGCTCGGGCAGCCAGGCGGGGTCGAGGCTGAAATCCTCGGGCGCCGCCATGAAATCCTCTTTTTTCGTGAGGGGGATTTTCTGGAGGTCGTCGAGTTCCTTGACCGCCTCGGGGATGAGGTTCGCCTCTGCAAAGCGGCGCTTGTAGAACGGGTGCGCCCGACCGCACAGAGCCACCATTCTCTGCAGGCGTTTTCTCCTCAACTCGTGCAACGCGTCTCGTTCGTTCACCAGATCTTGCTCCCTCGCCTAAAAAATACCGGCCTTCCGCTGCAGCCAGCGCACGTATTGCACGATCAGGGCCACATCCTCGGGTTTCACACCCGGCACGGGCTGCATGTCGCCGAACTTCCAGTGGTGGCTCCTCACCCCGCGCGAGACGGCCATGAAGAAAGCGGCGTCCCCGTGGTGGGAGGGTTCGTAAACCTTGTGCACCAGCGGCGGGCCGATTCGCGAACCCTTGGCCTCCGGCCCGTGGCAGCGCATGCAGTTGCGCGAGAACAGCGATTTCCCCTTCTTGATCTGCGCCATGTCCTCGGTTGCGGGAACCTGCCTCGGCGGCTCGGGCCTTTTCGTCAACGTCACGATCAACCCAAACCCCGCTATGAGAAAAAGCCCCGCCGCCAACGCCTTTTTCATCGTCCACAAACTCCTCATGGTGAGTGTCTTCGCTTCCCGAATCGCGCGCTCCACAAATCACATCATCTCTCATTGAAAATACAAGAGAGCACCCGAAGCGGCGCAGACAGCTTAAGTGGATTTGATCGCGGATTTCAAACCCCGAACGCCCATAAAACCCCGGACATCCCCGCTCCGTGACCACCGGAAAAACCATACGAGGAGGAGCGCACCGCTCAGTATCTGGCCCCCGCTCACCGCTAACCAGACGCCGCCCGCTCCCACGGCAAACCAGAACGAGAGCAGATAGGCGGCGGGAAGCTGAACGCCCCAGCGAACGACGCCCTCCACCAGCATGGGCGGCTTCGAGCGCGAGGCTCCCTGGAACGCGCCCGCCATCACCCGGCGGATGGACTCCATGAGGAGGCCCGCGCACAGGATTCTGAGCGCCATGACGGCCGTGTCGTTCCCCGCCAAGCCGAAAAACGAGACGACCTCCTGCGCCCAGGCGAACAAAAATACGCTCGCCGCCGCCATCAGCATCACAAGCGCGGCGACTGCAAGCCATACCGTGCGCGTCACGCGCTCGGGCTTCTCCGCGCCCATGTTCTGGCCCACCAGCGTGCGCACCGAGCTTTGCAGACCGAAGCTCGGCATCCGGGCGATCATCGTCACGCGGTTGCCGATGCTCCACGCGGCCAGTGCACTCGCCCCGAAGGGAGAAAGCATCCGCACCATGAGCAGGAGCGCGCTTCGCTCGAGGAGGTTCTGCACCATGGCGGGCCAGGCGAGACGCGCGACGCGGGATATCTCGGACGCGCGCGGGCGCAGATCGGCCCACCTCAGCCTGAGCCTCGATTTTCCCTTCACGATGAAGGTCAGCATGGTTGCGAATCCGCCCAGCCGCCCCACGCCGATGCCCAAAAAGCTGCCCGCTATCCCCAAAGCGGGAATCGGCCCCCATCCGAACATAAAGAGGGGGATGAAGATGAGCGTCAAAACGGTGGAGGCCACGACGCCCGCGATGGTGATGCCCGGCTCGCCGGTTCCCCGCAATATCTGGCCGACCACGAACATCGCCTCGGCGGCGAGCAGCACGGCGAAGCCCGCGCGGATGTAGACGACGCCCAGGGCGGCCAGCGCGGGGTCGCGCGTCATCAAGTCCATCAGGAGGGGAGCGAACCATAGACCCAGGAACGTGGCGATGAGACTGAAGACGCCGACGAGGAAGATGGTCTGCCCCGCCATGACCGAGGCGCCCTCTCCATCGCCCGCGCCCACGCGCTGGGCCACGAGCGCCTGCCCTGCGATCCTGATTCCGAAAGGGGCCGAACGGATGAACAACAGGGTGATGAAACCCAGAGACGCCGCCGCCAGGAATTCGGCCCCCATCCGGCCGAGCCAGTAAATCTCAAAAATGCCGTCGAGATTGCGCAGGATGCGCTCGCCGCATATCGGAACCGAGAGGCGCGTGATGGCCCAGCCGACCGAGCCTTTCGTGTAATCGTATCCGCGCGTTCTCGTGGCTTGTTTCAGAAGGCGCACCTCTCACTGAAAATAATACCGGAAAGCGATCAGCTCATGATACGATAGAGCGTCCGATACGTTAAGGGAGAGAGACGCAGATGCCGCCTCCCGATTACGAACGATCGAAAGGGTGAATTCCTTGTTCCAAGATATTGCGTCCGAACTTCGCGCGGACGTCCTCTCCGATAAGACAGTTCCGGCGCTTTCCGCCGGATTCACCTCCGGCCTGGGCCTGCTCGTCGCCCAGATCGCCTTCGGCAGCTTCATTTTCTCGGGCGCATTGGCCCCATATACCTCCCAGGGCGTCGGCCTGATTTTATTCGGAAACTTCGCCGCCTGCCTCATTATCGCCCTCGCAGGCGGCTACCGCGGGGCGATTTCGGGGCTTTCTCCCGCGCTCGTGATCGTGATGGCGCTGATCGGCTCCACGATGGACGCCGAAGGCGATGCGCTGTTCGTCACCACGGCGGGCGCGCTCATGCTCAGCGCCATGGCCACCGGCGTCTGCTGTCTCGTTATCGGCCACTTCCGGCTCGCCAACCTGGTGCGCTTCATCCCCTACCCGGTGGCGGGCGGATTCGTGGCCGGAATCGGGGGGGCCGTGTGCCTGGCGGCCATGTCCCTGATGGGAGCGGAGCCTGACTGGCGTGCGGTCCCGGCGCTTCTGGAGCCATCCACGTTATGGAGGTGGGCCCCCGGCGCAGCGTTCGGGATCGCCCTGTACCTCGCCATAAAACGCTGGGGAAATGCGCTGATCCTCCCGGTGAGCGTGGCGATGGCCGTCGGCGCATACCACTTCGCCCTGGCCACTCTCGATATTTCCGGTGACGAGGCGAGATCGGCAGGTCTGTTGTTCAAGAGCACCGCGGAGGGAACCCTCTGGCCGGTTGTGGGGATCGCCGATCTGGCGCATCTGGATTGGGCGGCGATGGCGGAACAGGTTCCCAACATGCTGACGCTGATGCTGATCGCGCTCATCGTCGTGATCATGAATTTCGCCGGCCTAGAATTGGCCGCAAATCACGAACTGGACTGGGACCTGGAGTTCAGGACGGCCGGGCTCGCGAGCGTGGTCGCAGGACTGGGCGGCGGGACGGTGGCAAGCACGATCGTGCCCGCCTCGCTGCGCAGCAAGCTGCTCGGAGCCGCCACCCGCCTGACCGGCATCGTCGCCGCCCTCGTCATCGGGGGCGCATTGCTCCTGGGCGACGGGATGCTGGAACTGATCCCGACGCCGCTCGTAGGCGGAATTCTGTTTTTTGCCGGCTTCGGCATGATAGACGAAGGTCTCGTAAGAAGCTGCAGGCGGCTCCCCTGGTCGGAATACGGCATCATCGTGTTGATCTTCGTCGTCATCATCTCCTTCGGACTGTTCGAGGGCGTCGGCGCCGGTATGCTGGCCACCCTCGTGTTCTTCGCCGTGCGCCTCAGCCGCGTGGATCTTGTCGAATCCCGGTTCAATGCACGAGAACGCAGAAGCAACAAGACCCGGCCCATCCCCGATCGGGCCATCCTGCTGGCCGAAGGCGAGCACGTGCATGTCTACCGGCTGCGCGGCTACATCTTCTTCGGAAGCGCCTATCCACTAGCCGAACAACTGAAAAAATCCCTCAGTGGCGATTCGCGTCCCGCCTGCCTGATGCTGGACTTCGCCGCCGTCTCCGGCTTCGACTACTCGGCGGTGAGCGTCCTGTCCAGGTTCCTGCAGACGGCGCAGGCGGCCGAAGTTCCCGTGGTTCTGAGCGCATTGGACGAACAGTTGCGACAGGGGCTGGAGCGCAACCTACCGCCTTCTATATTTCAGGAGCTGGTGATTGAGCCGAATGCGGACAGTGCGCTGGAGCGCTGCGAGGAGACCGTCATTGCGGCATGGAGGGCGGACGTGAACTTATCGGACAAGCGGCGCGCCTCGCTGCTGGCGCACACTGCCGATGACCTCGAGCGCTACCTGGAACGGCAAATTCATTTCGAGGAACTCATCGAAGAACTCAAAAGCTGGCTGGACTCTCGTCAGTACGCCGCCGGCGATGCCCTCGCAGGATCGGATGCGCCAGGCGAAGAACTCCAATTGTTGCTTGCGGGCCGGGCTTCCGCTTACGATTCCGCGGGCGCGCGTCTTCATGATTTCGGTCCGGGCGACGCAATTTGGCCGGCCGGCACGCAGAACGATAAAGCGACCTCAGTGGTTGCAGACCAACCCTGCCGGACGATGGTGCTACCGCTGACGGCACTGCACTGGTTGGACGAGCATGAAGAGGGGCTTGCCCTCAAGCTGTATCGTTATCTGCTCGCCGCACGTTTCCAGACCGAGTCAGAAAGCGGCTAGTCGGAAAAGACCCCGTCAAACGTATGAACCGTTTTATTTCTTATAGAAAAACGGCTTGCTTCAATTCACCGCGCGCGTGATGCGCTCGGCCTAGATGGGCATCGAGAGGCGCGTGATGACCCAGCCGACCGAGCCCCGGGTACAGTCATATCTGCGTGTGATTTTGGAGGGATTCAGAAGGCGCACTTCGATGAAAGCAGAGATACCGGAAAGCGACGCGCCCATGATACGCTAGGGCACTCGATACGTTAAAGGAGAACGATACACCGATGCCGCACCCCGACTTCGAGCGCTGCGCGCGCCACATCACCGCAGAGACCGTGCGCGAACTCCTGAGCGAGATGGTGGATATCGCAAGCCCCACGGGCGGTGAGGCGCAAATGGCGCGCCATCTGGAGGGGCGCATGGCGCGCGCGGGAATGGAAACCCGCTTGCAGGAGGTCGACCCCGGCAGGCCGAACGCGGTCGGCGTGCGCGAGGGCGCGGGCGACGGCGCGAACCTCCTCTTCACCGGTCACATGGACACTTCTTATGACGGGAATGAGGACTACCTGAACGGCGAGGGATTCAAGCCCAGGGCCGTCCACCGGGACGGCTGGATATGGGGTCTGGGCGCGAACAACATGAAGAGCGGGCTTGCGGGCGCGCTGGCGGCGATTGAAGTCATCTGCCGCGAAGATGTCTCTCTGCGCGGGGACCTCACCCTCGCGGGCGTGGTGGGCGAGATAGAAAAAGCGCCGATCGATGAATTCTCGGGCAAATCCTACTCGGGCTACGGGACGGGCACGCGCCACCTTATTCTCCACGGCGTGACGGCGGATTGCGCCATCCTGGCCGAGCCGACGGGGCTCAAGGTCTCGAACGCGAACATGGGCGTCGTGTGGGCGAAGATCACGGTGAGCGGCACGATAAGCCACAGCGTTTTCTCGAACCGCCCGGGGGTCACGAACGCCGTGCGCGCCATTCACAAGATACAAACCGCGGTCGAGCGATGGATACCCGATTATGAAGCCAGACATTCCTGCATGAGCGAGCACCCCAACGTGACGATAGCCGCCGTGCGGGGCGGCTGGCCCTGGCGGCTATCGAGAAACCCCGCCGAGGCGAGCCTTTACCTGGACATCCGCACCGTGCCGGGCCAAAGCACCGAGGACATCAAGCGTGAGCTGCGCAGTGTGCTCGATGAGGCGGCGGATGAAGCCGGGCGCGCCGCTCTCTCGTTCTATGTGAACGACCCGCCCACGCTCTTAGATGCGGACGCTCCTCTTGTACAGGCTGCGCTTGCTGCGCACGAGGAGGTGACGGGCGAGGCGTCCGCACCCGTCATCAGGCGGCCTGCGGCCGATTCCACCCACTTCAACCGCTACGGCATCCCGTGCATCTGCTACGGCCCCGGCGGGCGGATGCACCCCGACGCCGCACAAAAAGGACTGATGCACGCCGTAGGCGAGCACGTTCTCGTCGAGGACGTGGTGACTGCAGCGAAAGTCTACCTCGCCGCAGCACTCTCGATTTGCAGCGTTCAAGCTTTTTCATAGGGCTTGGGAAAGTGTGACATCAATAATTACGGGGGAGAACGCGAACGCTTCCATCTCATGACGCGCATAAACTGACAAGGAAACCCGCATGGATTTCGAACTGAGTGAAGAGCAAAAGAGCCTCCAGCTTCTCGCGCGGAAATTCGCGATGGAGGAAATGCTTCCCGTCGTGGCGGAACTGGAAAAGCGGCCAGACGGAGAGGACAAGTTCGCCTACGACCTGGTGAAGCGCGGCGCCGCGCTCGGGTTTCATTCCCTGGGCGTGCCCCAAGCGCATGGGGGCGACGGGGCCAGCGTTCTCACCCAGTGCATCGTGATGAGCGAACTCTCCTCCGGCTCGCCCGCCGTCTCCAAGGTGTACAGCCACAACTGGAAGGCGATTGCGGGCCTCATCGCCGTGGCGAACGAAGAGCAACTCGCCCGCGTTATCCCCGACTACCTGGAAGACCCGCTCTATTGCATCGGCATCGCCATCACGGAGCCCAACGCCGGCAGCGACAACGCGCTCCCCTTCGACGCGGACCCGGCGGCCGGCCCCGCCCTGAGCGCTGTGCGCGACGGGGATTCCTACGTCCTGAACGGGATGAAGCAGTTCATCGCCATGGGGGCGCAGGCGAAGTACGTCACCGCCTTCGCCCGGACCGACAGGAGCGTCCCGTGGACGAAGGGCGTGACGGGGTTCATGCTCTTCCCGCCGCACGAGGGCTTCGAGGTCGGCAGGCTGCACGAGAAGGTGGGACTCAGGTGTTATCCCCAGCACGACCTCATCTTCCGCGACGTGCGGGTCCCGCTGGAAAACCGCCTGGGCGAGGAGGACAAGTTCCAGGAAGGCAGGAGGAGCGTCGTCAACGTCGGCACCCTGGAGGCGACGTCCACGGCTCTGGGAATCGCCCAGCGGGCTTACGATCTGGCGCTGGGCTACGCGCGCGAGCGGGTGCAGGGCGGGAAACCCATCATCGAGCACGACTTGATCGGCTCGCTCCTCCTCGATATGTACACGCGGCTCGAAGCTTCGAGGACGCTGCTCTGGCGCGCCGCCTGGGGCATCGACAATGGGCTGAATGACCAGAAACTCGCGCGGGCGACGAAGGTGCTCACCGTCGAGATGCTGAATTACATGACCATGCGGACCGTGGAGATATGGGGAGGCATGGGCGTGATGAAGGACGCGCCGGTCGAGAAAGTGCACCGCGACGCGATTCAGCTATTCCACATGGGCAACACGAACCAGGTGAACGTCCTGAAAGCCCTGCCCCACCTGTGAGGAATCCATCTACTGCGCGCCTCTTGTCTTTCGCGCGGTTTTTGAGGATTCTGTCCGTTAGAGGCGTTCAACCGATGAGCGTATTTTGGAAAACCGGCCTATATTGAAATCCGTAGGGGACGCATACAGGGTTGTTGATTAAGTCCCCTTTTCAGGGGTAGGGAAAAAGCCCCTCTCGACTGGAAAAGCACCCCCCCCTACCCCCCCTTGTCAGGGTCAAAACCGACCGAAGAGGGAGGTTTTGCGAGCCGATGTGTTTCTCGTCAATGGCTTATGCAAACGCTCGTTCCTCTCTCGCGTTTGACCCCTGTTAAGGGGGGGTAGGGGGGGTTGCTTTTATGGGGTTTCCCTTTCAAGGGGGTTGCCTTTACTCACTCAAGGGCTTTTTCAACAGCCCCTGACAAGGGGGGTTGGGGGTTACTGCATTGACAAAGTCTTTTTCAACAACCCTATTCGATCGTCCCGCACCATGGACCGAATATGAAGTTCGATCGCTCAACGCCGCCGGGAGAGACTCGTAGGGACACATATATGCGCGGTTGAAAAACCCCCGAACGGCAACCGTAGGGACAGGCCTCCGTGCCTGTCCGAAACCCTGACAAAGGACAACCACGGAGGGCAGGACAACCCCGTGGAGGGGTTGTCCCTACAGGCGAACCAATTAGTATGAAGGAGTACCGACATGATAGAGAAAACGGATGCGGAGTGGCGCGAGCAACTCACGCCCGAGCAGTACCACGTCACCAGGGAGGCGGGCACCGAGCGCGCCTTCAGCGGGAAATATTGCGACTGCCACGATGACGGCATCTATGCGTGCGTGTGCTGCGGGGCGGAGCTTTTCGACGCCGAGACCAAGTTCGACTCGGGCACGGGCTGGCCGAGCTTCTACCAGCCGCTCAAGCCCGAGAACGTGGGCGAGAAGGAGGACAACTCCTTCTGGATGCGCCGCGTGGAGGTGGTGTGTTCGAACTGCGACGCGCATCTGGGCCACGTGTTCCCGGACGGCCCGGCGCCCACCGGTCTTCGCTACTGCATGAACTCGGCATCGCTGGACCTGAAACCCAAGTCCTCTTCTGAATAAGAGCGGGCGGGGAACGCATACATCCAGGGACGCTTCGCGCGCGAGCGGCGCGGAGCGTCCTTTTCACGAATGACGGGAGAATTTATCCATGACGATTCAACGCTTTCATAACGTATCGCTTACGGTCAAGGACGCGGACGCATCTTCGAAATGGTACGCCGATAACTTCGGCTTCGAGGTGGAATCCGATTCCGAGCGCACGCCGGAGTTCTCGGCCCAGGTGACGGGCGTTCCCGGCGCGCACCTTCGCGTGGTGCACATGGGCGGCCACGGGCTTCATCTCGAACTCATGGAGTACAAGGGCGCTGCCGGCGAGGCGATAGACACCGACCCCAACAACACGGGCTGCCTGCAAATCGGCTTCGTGGTGGATGACGCCGAGGCCCTCTACGCGAAACTCCAGACGGACGGCACCACCATGTGCTCGCCGGAACCCGCCACGGTGCCGAGCGGCCCCATCCAGGGTTCCAAGATATTCTTCTGCAAGGACCCCGACGGCGTGGTGCTCAAGTTCTTGTCGATCAAGAAGTAGTTTTCATAAGGGACGCGAATCGGTCTTTCGCCTTGCCTGGGCAGGGGCGGAACTGCGTGTCTGTCCTGTTGGCGCTATTTCCTTCTCATTCCCATTGGGATGAACCTGCAGGGGCGGCTCGCGAGCCGCCCCTACGGAATCTTTCCTCATCATCCGTAATGTATCTATCGTGTCGTCATTCCGGCGGATACCGGAATCCAGAACCGACCGGGACGGCCGTATCGCAGAACGACCATCAAAAACGATAAAACGAAAAGATCAAAACAAAGATAAAGTCGCTGGGTTCCGGCATCCGCCGGAATGACGCTCAAAAACGAACAGCCTGCGCCAGGAGGATTTCCGCTCCCCCTTCAACTATCTCCTTGCGCCGAAGGCGCGGACGTGCGGCGGATGAGTTCCATCAGCGCGTTGTTTTGGCCTTCCAGCGCCTTCATGGTTTCTCGATGCTGTTCTCTTTGCGCATCACGCTGAGCCTGGAGCGCCGCCATGGTTTCCTGATGCAGTGCGTCGCGTTGAATCGAGGCCTGGCGCATGATGTAGAGTCCAAACCCGATGAGGCTGCATTGCGCGGCCCCGACGAGGGCGGCGACCCATACGGAAGCTTGCTGCACGGCGAGGGAGGCTTCTTGCAGGGCGAGGGAGGCTTTCTGCAGGGCAAAGGCAGATTGTTGCAGTGCGAGCGTGTCTTTTTGCAGGGCAAGGGCGGCTTGCTGCACGGCGAGGTTTGCGGCTTCGTATTCCGTCATTCGGTTCTCTCCTGTCTGTCCTCTTGGAGCAGCCAGTCCGGCCAGTCTCGCCCAGTGCGGAGGATAAGTCAAAGAGTCGTACCCAACCGATGAGGGAGAGTTCGCTGCGCGCGCTCCTCAACCATTCTCCCGCGTGGACGCGCGGCGGATGAATTCCATGAGCAACTTGTTTCGATCTTCCAGCGCCTACATGGTTTCCGGAGCCATTCGTGATGCGTTCCTCGGATGAACTCAGGATCACCTATGGCCAGCGCCTGTGCAAATCATCGATCACATATGGATGAACGTGTTCGCGCCCGCCGCGCAGGTGCGGATGACCGGGCGGGAGGTCGTCATGACGATGCGCTATCTCGAGCGGATCGGAGTTCGGCCACAGGCGCAATGCGAGCACCGCGCCGAGGAGAGCCAGCGCGCTCAATCCGGCGAGCGCGGCGAACGCTCCAAAGGCTGTCATCAACCAGCCCGAGAGCGGGTAGGTCATCAGCCAGCAGGCATGGCTGAGCGCGAACTGCGCCGCGAAGAGGGCGGGCCGGTCCCCGGGATTCGAGGAGCGCCGCAGAAGCCGCCCCGACGGCGTGAGTACGCCGGAATAGCCGATACCTACCGTGACCCATGCGCCGAGCAGGAGGGGCCAGGAGAGCCCGACGCTCGGGATGATCACGGCAAGCGCACACAGGCCCGTGATCATCAGCGCCGCGCCCGTCAGCATCACCACCCGCTCCGGCGCCCGGTCCAGCAGACGCGGAAGGACGAACGCGGAGAGCATCGAACCTCCTCCGAATGCGCCCATCGCCCATGCCACGGCGCTCTCGCCCAACCCCAGGCCGCTTCGCACCAGCACAACGGTGTTGACCAGCACCATCGCGCCCGCAGCCGCCGCAGCGAGATTCAGCGCCAGGAGTCCACGGAGCCGGGGCGTGGCGAGATAGATGCGGACCCCGCGGGTCGTGCGCTCGTAGACGCCTCGTGTGGCCGCAGTCGCAGGACTCGGCAGAATCACCGAGAGGACCAGCAAAGCCGAGGCGAGAAATCCGGCCACCGTGCCGATGAACAGGGCGTCATAGGACATCACCGCCAGAAGCAGCGCCGCCAGGGTCGGGCTGAAGATGTTCTCGAGGTCGTAGGCGAGGCGTGAGAGCGACAGCGCGCGGGTGTAGCGGGATTCTTCGGGCAGCACGTCCGGAATCGTCGCCTGGAAGGTCGGGGTGAAGGCGGCGGAGGCCGATTGAAGGACGAAGATCAGGAGGTAGAGCTGCCAGACCTGCGTCACGAAGGGCAATGCGAGGGCCGCGGCGGCGCGCACGATATCGAGCGCCACGAGCAGCGCCCGGCGCGGGACCCGGCCGGCGAAGGCGCCTGCGATGGGCGCGACCCCGACGTAGGCCACCATCTTGATGGTGAAGACGGCGCCGAGCACCATCGCCGCCTCTTCATCCGCGAGGTCGTAGGCGAGAAGGCCCAGCGCAATCGTGGCGAGCCCCGTGCCCACAAGGGCCGTGACCTGTGCTGCGAAAAGATGGCGATAGGTGCGGTCGGCGAGGATATCCAGCACGGGTTGCCTCAGTGGAGACGGCGGCGGGAAACCGGCCCGGGCGCAGGGGTGGGGTGATTCTGCCGCACCGGAGGTATACTGCGCCGGTCTTGGAGCTTTTTCGGGGCACGGGCGGGAGAACCCGAGAGAGTTGTCCCTGTGTTCGGGAACCACTCACCACGCAGGCACGGGTCAGTACCCATCATTCTTTCCCAGACCGCAGGCTCAACAGCAGCAGAACGAACGCCGCGAGGCTCGCGAGGGTGCGGACGTGGTTCCAGAGCGTCCATTGCGAGATATAGGCGACCATCGCCCCGGCGTTTTCGGGCCGGGCGGGATCCAAAGGCGCGATTTCGGCGTTCAAGGGAACGTTGAAAAGCGTTGTCACGCCGAAGGCGCCGACCAGGTAGCTGAGGGCGGCGGAAAGTGCGAGCCGCCACGCGGGGGCGTCGCGGCGAATCAGCGCGTGAAGCGCCACGCCGATGCAAAGTATCAAGGCGCCGAAAAAACCGAGTGCGAAGACGGCGTTTCTCACGGCTAGGTTGATCGCCTGCATGGAAGCCAGGGCGGCAAGCGGCTCCATCGCCGAGAGGCCGGGCATCACCACGAAGGAGAACGCGAAGAAAAAACCGGCCATCACGCCGACCCAGACGGCGCAGGCCAGATAGAGCCAGAAACCAAAGGACATCGACATCACACTACCCCAAAGACGGCGAGTTGGGCCGAGGTCGCTCATAGGCCGCCTCGCCCATACTCATTTTTCGCCATTGAGGGGACATAAGCAAGAAGCGACTCTGTACAGGGTCGATTCATAAACCATAAGGGCGGCTCGCGAGCCGCCCCTACAAAAGCAAAACCGCAAGACTTCCCTCCAAGGGGCTGTTGAAAAACCCCTCTTTTCAGGGGGTAGAGGGGACGCCCCTCTCGACTGGAAAAGCACCCCCCTACCCCCCTTGACAGGGGGGTAAGAAAAAAAGCCCCCCTGACAAGGGGCTGTTGAAAAACTCCCGACCAGCGAATCTGGGTTGCGCGAACGCCTTTGAAGTTCACTCCCCCCTTGAGGGGGAGTCAGTGAACTGAGGGCGTAAGCCCGAAAGTGAACTGGTGGGGGGTATGATTCGGAATGGCAAGAAAACGCATTTTACCCCCCACCGCATCAGCCTTCGCACAAACCGCTCGGCTTCTGCGACTCCCCCTCAAGGGGGGAGTGGTTGGTTGGCGCTTTGCAAGGAAGGAGTAAAGTTTCATCCCTCCCAAGTCGGCTTCATACTTGGAATCAAGAAATCGGGGCTTTTTCAACAGCCCTGACAAGGGGGGTTGGGGCGAACGCAACCGGGGAGGGAGCGTTCGCTCCCTTAACAAAGGCTTATTCAACAACCCCTCCAAGGTTGGAATTGACAACGGAATGACGACCATCTGGAACAGGCGACCAGCGACCTTCCACCCAGCCTTGCGGTCGTCCCCTTGCGGGGCCACAATGCGCTCGCCTCATCTCAGGAACACAGCGGCCATTCACGAACCGTACTTCAAGAAACGAAAAGGGAGACGCCATGAACAAGCCTTCCATTGCGATAGTGACGACCGGAGGGACGATTTCATCCAAATACGACACGCGCGGGGGCGAGAACGTACCCGCGGCGAGCGCAGAAGAGTTGATCGCGTCCGTTCCCGAACTTGAGGGTGCGGCCCAGGTGCGCGTCGTCGAGCATTCGAACGTCACCAGCGACGTGATGGAGACGGCCACCGCCTTCGGCCTCCGCGACCGCCTGCGCGGGATACTGGCGGATGAGGAAACGGCCGGAGCCGTGGTCACCCACGGGACGGCCACGATGGAGGAGACGGCCTATCTCCTGGACCTGACACTGGGCGGGGAGAAGCCCGTCGTGATCACGGGCGCGATGCGCAACTCCGTCGCCCGCGATGCGGACGGACCCCGGAACATCTTCTACGCCGCGAAGATAGCAGCTTCCCCCGAGGCGCGGGGCCGGGGCGTGATGGTCGCGCTGGACGGCGAGATATTCGCCGCGCGCGACGTCATCAAGGTGCACAGTCAGCGGCCCCATGCCTTTGCGTCGAGAGACGGCGGGCCCATCGGCGTGGTTTCGGATGAGGGCGTCTTCTTCCACTACCGCCCGGAGCGGCGTCTTCACTTCGAGGTGGACGCCGTGAAGGAAAACGTGCAGTTCCTCACCGTGACCCAGGGGGTGAACGACCTGCTCGTGCGCGCGTGCATCAAAGAGCGCGTGGACGGGGTCGTGGTGGAGGGCGTCGGCGCGGGCAACGTGAACGTGCCCTTCCACCACGCCCTGTGCGACGCACTCGATGCGGGCATCCCCGTGGTGATCGGGGTGCGCATCTTCGCCGGCGCGCCGCACCGCGCCAAGGCGCACGAGGGCTCTTTCCGCAGCCTGATAGAGCGCGGGGCGATATCGGCAGGCTATCTGAGCGGAATCAAGGCCCGGACCCTGCTGATGGTGGCGCTGGCGCACACGCAGGATTCAGGTGAGCTGCAGGAAATATTCGAGCGGGCGGGCGGACGAGCATAAAGTCGGGAAATTCGCCGTCGCCTTCCCGGTCGGCAATGCCGAGTTCCTCACTCCGAATGCGCAGCCTTCCCCTCCCCGGAAAAGCCTGACCCTCCCCAGTCGGCGAACCCTCCCTCCCCAGTCGGGTTCGTCCTCCATCCTCGATCGGGTTCGACCAACGCATTTCCTTGTAATCGGCGTCATGGTTTTTTACGCGGCGACGGGCATGCCGGAGAGGCCATCCGAAGCCCTCGTTTTTTCAGGACTGAGGACGATGCGGATAGACGGCTGCGGTCGTACACTCAAGCAATGTGGAGTAGCTGATAATGCAAATAATAATTTCCGTAAATTTCGATAAATTCAGATAAATTCACGGGGTATTTCGATAAATTACCGACAATTTATTTTGCTGGGACATGACGCCGCAGAACCGCGACGCATGAGGATTCTGCCATGTTCCGCGCCTTCTGCGATGACGGCAAATGCGCGGAACTGCGGGGAGTTGCGCCTAGGAGACGCTCATCTTCCGCCCGCTCTCGTACCACTCCGGACCGGGCTGTTCGGGAGGATCGTCATAGCGCTTGATCTCGAGTTCGACGTTGTCGGGATCGTAGAAATAGGTGGCGTAGCCTACGCCGAAAGCGCCCAGGTTCTTCTCCTCGCCCCGGTGAGGTTCCCGGCCGCTCTCTCGTAAACGATTGATTACATTGTTGTATTCGGCATCGTCCATGCAAAACGCGAGATGGTCCATCCCGCCTTTCACCTCGACGTCATCGGACACGAAATCATCGGCGTGAAACAGGACGAGAATGTCCTCCCCCACACGGAAGACGACCTGATCGATCTCCCCATTGTGGATGAGCCGGCGTCCGACGGGCTTGAAGCCCATCACGTCTCGGTAGAACGCGATGGATTTATCGAGATTCGTGACGCGCAGGGCGACGTGTTCGATCATTCGTTTCATGGCGGCCTCCTTTACCGGAGGTGAGGGATCAGTCGTCGTAGGCCTTCACCGTGGGAACCGTAATGGGGGATTCGGGTTCGGTTCTGCCCTCGGCCACGGCGCGAATCGCCGCGATGATCTGGCGATACCCCGTGCAGCGGCAGAGGTTTCCGGTGAGCCAGTGCTGAATCTCGGACTCTGAGGGGTCGGGGTTTTCATCGAGCAGCTTTTTGGCCGAGATGATCATCCCCGGCGTGCAATAGCCGCACTGCGTGGCGCCGTAGGAAGCGAATGCGGCTTGTAAGGGATGCAAGTCCTCGAGGCCGCCGAGGCCTTCTATGGTCTCGACGTTCGCGCCGTCGGCGCGCACCGCCAGGACGAGGCAGGCACTGATGAGATCCCCATCCATGATGATCGAGCAGGACCCGCACGCGCCCTGATCGCAGGCGCGCTTGGTGCCCATCATGTCCAAATCCTCGCGGATGAGATCCACCAGATAGCGGTTAACGGGAACCATCACCTCGACGGGCTCTCCGTTGAGAACGAAGGATATCATCTTTTTTTCAGACATTTCGATCCCCCACTTTTTGCGGTCATGCGCTGTTTTTTGGTGACCTCAATATACCACGTTTCACCCGTCTATGCACGAGGGATAATCACGGCCCAAAGCTTGAGTCCGAAGCCTGCGGGGCCATGACATACTGAGGAGCCAGGCTTCACCGCCCGTGAATTCCCCCCCGTCGGCAAAACGGAAATCCCTCAGATCTTCCTGAGCTCCGGGATGAGTTCGTCCGAGATCATCCGCATGCTGTGAAGCGCCGTGGAAAGCGGCATTCCCGCCCAGTGCGTACGGATGATGAGATGGCTCATGCCCACCTCCTCCCAGTAGGGGCGAAGCTGCTCGTAGCACTCCTCGGGCGAGCCGATGATGAAGCGATCTTTCAGCAAATCGTCGAATTCCTGATCGAAGCTCTCATCATCCGGCATGGCGTCGTCCTGTCCCCACTTGGCGTAATCCTGGTACTTGCCGAACAGATACGGCCCCGCCATCTCGAGGGCGGTCTTTCTGTCGCGGCTGCAGAAAATCTCCTTCATGCAGGGGAAATCCGCCGGGAACGGCTTGCCGCAGCGGTCCAGTTCCGCGCGGTAGAGCGTCATCTGCCGCTTGATGGTCGCCGTGGTCGAATGCGGGTTGATGAACCAGTTGTCGCCGATGCGCGCGGCGCGCTCGATGGCCTTGTCATTATTGGCCGCCACCCATATCGGCGGGTAGGGCTTCTGCACGGGGCGGATGTTCATGCGCACGCCGTCGAGCTTGCAGATCTCATCCTCCCAGGTCACCTCTTCCTCCGTCCAGAGGCGTTTCACGAGTTCGAGACACTCCTCGAAGCGGCGCACGCGCTGTCCCTTCGGCACCTGGAAGGCATCGAACTCCGCCTTGCGGTAGCCCAGCCCGATCCCGAACACGAAGTTCCCCCGGCAGAGCACGTCCATCGTCGCCACCGTCTCGGCCACGTAGACCGGGTTGTGCAGGTTGATGAGCAGGATGCCGAGCCCGAGCGTCATCTCGCCCGCTTCGGCCTGCAGGCGCGCGAGGAACGGCACTATCTGGAGCTGCTTGTTGTCGCCCTCGTTCAGGTAGTGCTGCCCGGTGAAGAGCGAGTCCCAGCCCTTGTCGCGCGCGAGGCGCACCATGGCGTACTGCTCGTCCAGGGCGCTGACCATGTCGGTTTCCAGGTGCTGCTGGTTGGTGATGAAGAGCCCTACTTTCATGTCGCGTTCCCTATATATAAGTGGATGGTTGGGGGCCACCATACCGCAAGGTCCTTCATATTTCTATGCTGGGGAGTCTTTACTGCATGATGGAAGGGGGAGAGGGGAACTGCGGGGAGCTGCGGGGAAATGCGGGGTGCAAAAAAACTTTTTTTGTTCGATAATTTTCGAAAAATTATTCATCTTCTGCCTGAATCCATTCTCATAACCGACTGAAATAATATCGGTTACTCCTTCGATATCCTTTCCGTTCGCTGTCAGGTATTTATCGAAAAACCCCGTGAATTTATCTATATATACGGAAAATATAATTATTTGCATATTCATTGTGAGCGCCGAACCCATGACTACCCCTCCCCTGCTCATGGTGATGAAACCCGAGAGAGAACCGGGGCCGAACCAGGCCAACGCGGTAGAAAACGCCGTCATCATTTTCGCCCCTGCACCTGATTCCATGATTACCCCACTACCGTCAGTTCAATACCAACTCATGCGGGAGAAATCGTTTTCCCGCGACGCGCGCACGATAGCGGAATGCAAGGTTTCAGGGAGTACGGCAATTGCGGGGAAATGCGGGGTAAGGTCGAGCGAGTGAAAATGTGGGGTACACACCGCAGCAACTTATACAAATTTTATTGGCTGGTAGAAATGCGAGGCTCATAATCGAGTTGGGGTGCATCCGCGAGTTGCTTCAGCAAGTCGTCGTTGAACAAAGGCGAATTCGGGTCCCATTCAATACGAGGTGTTACGTTGCGCGTGGCAAAAATAGGCGCCGCAAATACAAATCGCTCGTCATACCGGTTATAAATCGTTTCGAAGAATCGTTCGAAGCGTAAACGACTATCCTTTGGCGGGAATGTGTCGAGTAATTTCCCGGTATTCGGGCCGCTCGTTTCCACCAAAGCGAGGCTGACCGCTTCGTATTTGCTGATTGAATCACGCAAGTCAGCGCGTCCTTCTAGTTGTTTGAATGCTTCGTGATAGCGGACGATTCCGTCCACCGGATTTCCGTCTTGATGGAGTGCAACGTCGTTGACACCGAGCGCAGGGTCGCTACCGGCGCGGTGCGCCCGAAGTATTGAGAAGAATCCGATCACGAGTGCAGCGTAGGTCATGTGCAAGTTTGTGCACTCACCAACCGCCTCCTCCATTCGGTTGGTAAGATTGCGATACGCCTTGCCGGTGGTTTTGCATGAGATAGCAATAACGGGGCCAATGCCCGGTTTTTCCACGACTACGTCTACATCTTTGGTCTTCAGTCCACCTAATACAGTCGCCTCTTTACCGCTCGCCGCATTCGGATCGAAGTGCAACTCCTTTTTTACGACCTTGAACGGCGGACGTGGTTTTATCTCATCGGGTTGAAACCCACCTTCAATGACCAGACGACAGGCGATATACCAATGGATTGGCTTGACGATGTGTTGACTTTGCGTTTTCTCTTTGGATGTGGCGAGATGATGGAAAGTTTCTTTGGCTCCGAGCCAATGACAGACTTGCCAATCTTTCTTCGTGAAATCTTCAAGCCGCTTCATAATGCCTCCAGGCCTGAAGCGCTGTGATGCCGTCTTGAGCAATCTTTTTCACATCCTCTGAAAGCACAATTTCGGATGGGACCAGGATATTACCCGCTTCTCGCGGCTCCAACTTTAACATGCCTCCGCCTAACGGATGGCCTTCGATTTCGCAGCTAAACTGGAAGACTCCCGATCGAAGCGCCTTATGAATTCGTGACAAATTTGCTTTGTCCTTCAGTAGTACTGCAAGTAGTGAATTCGTGCACGCGCAACGCGCCGCATTCTGCACAAAGGAGACCCGTCGGCCGGACATATAAGTAAGGAAAAAATCGGGAATCTTGACGTCTGGGACTACATACCAGGGATTTCGTGTTCGACATTTGTATGCTTTAGCGGCTTTCATAGCTTGCGAAGTTCGCAGGTAATCCAGTACTGATTTGGGGAGTCTTTGTTCTTTTCTCAGGCGCAACAGTAGCGTTTTCTGATCCTCTCGGAGCCAGCGGCTGACTGTGGACGGATTAACCTGCACAGGCGGTAAAGAACGTGAGTTACGCACAGTTGTTTGCAAACAATCGTTCGGGATATGAAGTCTCTTGACCTCGGATGGACGCAAGTGAAAAAAGTCGTTCGCTCCCGAAACATAGCCGATGTTCACTTGCGCAAATTCACGAAATCGTAAGCTGTTCTCGTCTGAAGCGAGTCGTTCGTAGAGATTCCGGGCCCCGGCGGGCAACAGAAAGGGTCGTAGGCGCTTGTTCCATGAGTTACGCCAAGTTTCAACACATACATCCGTTGTTTCGGTTGGCGGCATTTCATGGAAAGTAAACCGTTCCAGAGCACTCAGTTTAATATGGGCAGTGGAGCCACCCTTGCCGTCAGCGTAGAGAAGCCAGCAGTCTTCCGATAGTTCCGGGAAAAGCTTTTTTCTAACCGCGACGATTTGCAGGTGGTCGAAACGTTCCGTCAGATATTCGATCAGCGGAGCGCTGTACGGCGCATGTCCGATCTCGGCCGGAACAACGAAGGCCATGCGTCCGCCACGATGCAGGAGGTGGGCCGTTACTATCAGGAAAAGCGGCCAGGAAGAGGTGAGTTTTGAGAAAGTGGCCCCAAGCTCGGCGCAAAGAGCGATGGCCCTTTGACGTTGAACGCCTTTGAATCGCTGATAGCGGATGAAGGGGGGATTCCCGGCGGCGCATTCGAAACGCTCTCCGGCGTTGCTCGCCCACTCAAAAAAATCACTCTCGTGAACCATCGCATGAGGCGCGCGATGCATGGCAGTGGAAGTGGCAAATGTATCTAGTTCGATACCGACACTATTGGGATGGCCGGCAATAAAGCGTCCATCCCCGCAAGATGGATCCAAAAGGCGATCTTCGGGACTCCTGACAGCCCAACTAAGCAGACTACGTACTACCGGATCAGGGGTATAGTAAGCCCCTTTCTCTTTTGCGCCATTGGCATCGCTGGAGAGATATCCATTATACCCGTTGTCACCCGTGCTCATTTAGCCATTCCCTTCCGCATTGTTTATTGCACCTGTTAAACACTGCGGCCATTCGTCAAGTAGTCCAAATACTCACGATAGAGACCATGCACCTTTGTTTCCGCCTCCGACTCGCGTTCTTGACTATCCGTCTGCTGTTGATCGACTTCGCGTTTCACGTCCTTCGGACGCATTCATTGCGATGGGTTTAGCATCAGAACCACTTGGAGCGCTTCATGATGCTTTTTTATCGCTCGGGGTCTCGTTCGGGCGTGGAGTAGTTCAATTCACCCATACTAATGGGCATTTGTCTTTCCGTCAAGCGCTTTCGTGATATTATCGCCCTTTCGTTATTGTTACACAATCCTCCTCACCCCTGGATTCACCACTTTTTTGTGGGCGCGATACGGCTTTTCATCCGCCTTCGGTGAAGTCAGGATGCCGACAGAAAAGAAAGATTAAGGCCATCCCCTGGATTCCGGCATGCGCCGGAATAGCAAGGCTGGGAGTCAATTTCATGCGAGGAGGAAAATATCCCTTTAGAGCGAATGCTCCTCGCTAGACGATGAGATAGAGTATCAAAAAGCCTTAAGATGGAATTCCTTTGCGATTCGGATTTGAAAACCACTGCTTAATCTCTGCGAGGAATAACCACACGTCATCAATTCCAGGGCGGAGGTAAGAGTTTTTCACGTGGTCCTCTCCCATTTTCTGAAAAACGTCGACAAGCCAAGTTGGTCCATGTCCAGTGGCTTGCAAGTCCGGAAGCCAAGATTCCAACTCTCCCTCTCTTACGATGAACAAACCGTATTCACCTAATCGTTCACAAAGATTGGTGGCGGCTTCTTTGTCGTTTTCATCAAGAAGCTCAAGCCCCCCTTCAAGCTTCATATCCTTACGAGTAGCATCAAATTTTATTTTCACATTGCTCCTCAAAGCAGCTAGTGAGTTTCGCTCTAGTTCGGGCACAAAACCTCCTTCCAGAAATGCTTTCCAGTTTTGTCCACCATCTTTAAAGATATCAATGTCGACGATGGCAGCCGCAGGTATTCCAAGATTTCTAAGTGGCTTCAGTATAGTTTGAACAGTTTGCTTGTTCTGGGCATTCAAAAATAAGCAATTTGGAATACCCCATTCAGGTTTGAATCTCAGAAGCCGCTCGTTCACTTCTTGGTAGAATGCTCTATCAGCATCACCCTCGGTGACGATTACAAACTCATAGAAAAGCCCGCTCAGTACACCGGTCGATCTCAACAGCGGATTTCGCATTAGCGTGAGTAGTTCTTCACTAGCCAACAAGCGTGCAGTCGCCACATTGTCACGGTATGTAAGCCGCACGATGTTTATCGGAGCGCCAGATTGAACACAGCCCATAACGAAGTTTGGGCTGTGGGTAGAAACGAAAAGCCGTTTTTCAGATCCAGAACCCGATAGCGCTATTTCTTTCCCCAAATTAAATGACAATGCAGGATGCAGAAAAGCTTCAGGTTCATCGATTAGAAGGATAGCGGGGTCACCAGCTACGATTTCTGTGATGATCCCGGAGAATGCTTTTACACCATCACTCGCATATTGAATCAACTGGGCGGCATTATGGAACTTGACTGATTCGTCGTCGATTCCTTTTTCTTGTGAAACGGAAGTAGGCTCATTCGGGGAGAGGCGGAGACGTAACCGTCCTAAATTCGTTGGATCAATAACCAAAAATTCACCGAACGCATCGTGGACAATTCGACGTACTATCTCTCTCTTTTGGTTGTCATGAAACAGTGTTTGAAAACTTGTTAGTGGACTCTCTTGCAGATCTCCTGCTGATTGCTCGTTTATTAAGCTGATACGATTTTGCCCATCAAGTATTAGTGTGTTGTACGCGAGATACCAAGGGCAGAAATATTCTGCTTGAGCGTTTGTTTTGAGAAAACTATCAATCAATTGCTGTTTAGGTACTTGATGGCGTTGCCCTTGTTTACCTACAATTAACTGTTCAGGCTGAATTGTCTCATGCGCGTTTGGACGTAAAGTCACGCGTTGAATCCGTTGCTCGGCATATTCTCTAGAAAAAGATTCGAATTCGATCTGATCGACGAGAATATTAGAAACATTCCTCTGACCTGTAGTGCAAAATTGGTAAATCTCCGAGAGGATTTTACTTTTGCCAGAGTTATTTGGGCCAACGAATACAGTAACTGGAGTTGTTTGAATCGTTTCTGGCGAAAGGTCTAGAGCCCGGCCGAATTTCAGAGATAGTGTCTTGAACATTGCGAAGCATACTTTCTGGGCGGAAATTACAGAGACTTGATTTATTCTAAAAATAACTTATCTAGTTGATTCAGAAACTTAAGGTGTCTGCCACTTAGCGATGAACTCGCTCGGCGTTTCTAAAAAAAGCTCACCCGTTCACATTTTACCAACATACCGACCCTATCCTTCCCCGGCAAGCACAACCCTTCCCTCCTCGGTCGGGTAATCGAACTCCCCCTCCTCAGGGAAGTCCGACCTACACAAACAACCTAACCCCCGGAAACACCTCCTCCCTCCTCAAATCCGTCTCGTCGTGTCCGGCGAAGATGAGGTCGGGCGCGTCGGCCAGGTCCTTCACGGTCTCGAGCGCGCGCAGGGCGTCGTCCACGTGGATGTGGATGCCCGGCGGTATCATGGATTCAAGGCTCCGGTAGAGATAGGCCGCGTCCACGGCCAGCACCGCCCAGCCCCGCGCCGTTCGAAAGCGGATAATCTGGTGGCCCGGTGTGTGGCCGCCCACCCAGTGGACGTGTACGCCCTCCGCTATCTCCGCCTCCCCGTCCACGAGATTCATGCGGCCTGCTTCCAGGAGCTTCTCGGCTTCTTCCAGGTCGCCCAGGAAATGGTTGATGAAGTGGTATTCCGCCGCGTCGCTCCGCCAGAAATCGAGTTCGCGCCTCTGAAGAAAAAAGCGCGCCCCGGTGAACAGCCTCGGCGAGGCGAAATGATCCCAATGCAGATGGCTCACGATCATCGTCTCGACTTCCGAGGGCTTCAAACCGAAATGCTTTAGAAGCTCATGCTGCGGGCGGTAGTCCGCGTAATCGGGGTTTCGCGCCTTCTGGGATTCCTCGCTGAAGCCGGTGTCGATAACGATAGGCGCACCGCCATCTTCGGGCATCAGCACCCAGAAGAAATAGGGGAGCGTGCGTGTCCGCCCCGATTCGCTCAGGTAAAGGAGCCAGGAGGCGTCGCACGCGCGCGAGCCCTGGCACAGGGCGTAAAGATTGTAGGTCGTCTCGCTCAAGATGATACCTCCGTGTTTTCCCGTTCGGATGGGGGTTGTTGAAAAAACCTTCGTCAAGAGATTAACCCCCCAACCCCCCTTGTCAGGGGGGCTTTTCTTCCACTCCCTCGTCGGGGGTATTGCCTTTACCCCCCTGTTAAGGGGGGTAGGGGGGGTTGGTTTTCCAGTCGAGAGGGGGTCCCCTCTGCCCCATAAAAAAGATCTTTTTCAACAACCCCGATAACCCAGGCCACAGTGTGCATGGCGATGCGGCGCTTCGTTGTCCGCAGGGTGAGATTATGCCATTATCACCGATGCGCAAAACGTAAATTTCGGTATTCGGTTCACAGAAAACCATTCCCGAAGGGCGCTCGTTTTGGACAACACCTTCATCATCGTGTTCTTCCCGTTCGCAACCGCCCTCATCATCCCCTGGTTCGCAGAGCGTTTCCGCAAAAACGCCGCGTGGTTCGCCATGGTCGCGCCCATCGTCAGCACCTGGGCGCTCTTCAATCTCTACGGCGAATGGGCCGCCGGCGGCCGGCAGACTTTTACGCGCGCCATCGCCTGGGTCCCCGCGGCGAACGTGGAAATCTCCTTCATGGTGGACGGCCTGAGCCTCATGTGGGGCCTCCTCGTGGCGGGCATGGGCGCGCTCATCGTCCTCTATTCCCACTGGTACCTGCACGAGCACGAGGCGCTCGGACGCTATTACGGCTTTCTCATCGCGTTCATGGGCTCGATGCTGGGCGTCGTGTTTTCCGACCACCTGATATCGCTCTTTATCTTCTGGGAGCTCACGAGCATCACCTCGTTCTTCCTGATCGGCTTCTGGTCGGACAGGGACGCCTCGAACTACGGCGCGACCAAGGCCATCCTCATCACGGGCAGCGGCGGCCTCGCCATGCTCGGGGGATTTTTACTCTTAGGCGACGTGGCGGGCGAATGGCGGCTTTCGCAACTCGTGCTCATGCCGGACATCGCGAGCCAGATATCGCTCGGCGTCTTCCTGCTCATCATCCTGGGCGCGGTGACGAAGAGCGCGCAGTGGCCCTTCCACATCTGGCTGCCGAACGCCATGGAAGCGCCCACGCCCATCAGCGCGTTCCTGCACTCGGCCACCATGGTGAAGGCGGGCATCTACCTCCTGTCGCGTTTCTACCCCATCCTCGGCGCGCACCCCGCCTGGGGCTACGTGGTGACAGGCTTCGGCATGACGACGATGATAGCGGGCGGCCTGCTCTCCCTGCGCGCGTATGACTTAAAGGCGATTCTGGCCTACGGCACCATCAGCCAGCTCGGCCTCATCGTCACCTTCCTGGGCTTCGGCGGCAAGGGGGCGATCATCGGCGCGACGCTCCATCTCTACAACCACGCGGCGGCCAAGGCGGCGATGTTCATGACGGTGGGCATCATCGACCACGAGGCAGGCACGCGCGACGTGCGGCTCTTGGGCAATTTGAGAAAGCTCATGCCGAAGACGCACATCCTGGCCGTCATCGCGGCGCTGAGCCTCATCGGCATACCGCCCATGGGCGGGTTCATCACCAAGGAGATGCTCTACGAAGTCAGCCTCCACCCCGGCGGCCCCGGATCCTGGAGCTGGTTCTGGCCCTATATCACCGTATTCGCGGGCGTGTTCACCGCGCTTTATCACTTAAGGTTCCTGAGCGAGCCCTACTGGCAGGCGGCGGAAGGCGAAGCGCCCAAACATCCCCACGACCCCCCTATAGGGATGCTGGCCGCGCCCGCGATACTCGTTCTCTTGGCACTGGCTTTCGGTCTCGCGCCCGGCCTGATCGAAAACGCCATCGTCGCGCCCGCAGCAGAGGCCACCCTGGGCGGAGGGGCGCAACTGGAACTCCACCTAGGCCTCTGGCACGGGGTGAATGCGCCGCTCATGATGTCGATCATCACCATGGCGCTGGGGCTCGCGCTTTATTTCGGCTTCGCACATGTGAAGACGGTACTCGACACAGTCGCCCGCGCCTGGGGCAATGCCCCCTCTCCCAACAGGATATATGACGCCTCCATCTCCTGGCTGAGAAACGGCACCTGGGGGATTCTCCTCCTCATCCAGGACGGGAATTTAAGAAGATACATGCGCTTGATGATGGTGCTGCCCACCGCCGCCGCCCTCTACCTCGTCTGGCGGATGGATTGGGGGGCGAACGTTTTCCCCGGGAATTTCGCGGGCGCATCGTTCCTGCTCGTCGTGATCGCGCTCATGATCACGGGCGCGGCCTTCGCCACGGCGCTCTTCAAGCGGAGAATCGCCGCCATCCTCGCTCTCGGCACGATGGGCTACGGCATCGCGGGGCTTTATTTACTCTTGAAAGCGCCCGACTTGGCCCTCACGCAGATTATGGTCGAATCGGCCTCGGTCGTGCTGTTCCTGCTCGTGTTCTACTACTTGCCCGAGCTCAAGCCCGTACCGTCATCGACCGCGAAGAAGATTCGGGATTGGGGTATTGCCGTCGGTCTCGGCGTCTGCACGACGCTCGTCATGGCCGCCGCCATGAACACGCACAAGTTCCGCACCATTGCGGACTACTTCATGCGCACGAGCAAGCCCGTGGCCGGGTTCAAGAACGTGGTCAACGCCATCATCGTCGATTACCGAGGGTATGACACTTTAGGCGAGATCACCGTGCTCGTCATCGCAGGGATAGCCGTCTACGCCCTCTTGCGGCTGGTGGGAGATATGAAATGCGATCACTGATCCTCCAGACGATAGCGCCCGCCGTGCTGCACCTGACGCTGCTCTTCTCCATGTTCCTGCTCATCTACGGCCACAACCAGCCGGGCGGCGGCTTCATCGCGGGCCTCATGACCTCGGTGGGCATCGTGCTCCAGTGGGTGGCGGTGGACGCCGAAGAAGGCCGCAGGCGGTTCAACTGGCCCTACGAGGGGATATTCCTCGCGGGGCTGGCGCTCTCCACCTTGACAGGGGTGTGGGGCTACATCAAGGGAGCGTATCTCAAAAGCTCGATATACCACTTCGCCCTGCCCTTCATCGGCGACGTGGAGCTGTTCACCGCGTTCATCTTCGACGTGGGCGTGTACGGCGTGGTGGTCGGGGTGGTGATGTGCATCTTCACCAACCTGTACGAGAGGGAAACGCAGGAGCCGGAAGAGGGGTAGTCACTCCCCGGTTGCGGGGGTTGTTGGAAAAGTCTCGGTGAATGAGGATTCGACATGACCGACGAGAAAAAGAGAATCACTCCCCCCTTGAGGGTTGGGCTTCCCGAGGGGAAAGCCCAACGAAGAAGCCGAGCCCTATGGGCGAAGGCTGATGCGGTGGGGGGACGGTTCTAAATGAAAAACTCCCCCCACCGGTTCGGTTTCGGGGAAAAACCCCCTCACCTCACCGACTCCCCCTCAAGGGGGGAGTGAAAAAATCCGAGTCTGGGGAATGTTTTTTGAAAGGGAATCATGAATGCAACAAGAAGTCGTCATCTCGAATACATGATTCCCGGCGCAAAGAAACGCAGGAGTAAATAAATGCTCTGGATACTGGCGATGATCATCGGCGCCCTGGTGACGGTGGCTTCCTACCTCATCATGCAGCGCAGGATCATACAGGTCGTGCTCGGCATGGCGGTGCTGAGCCACGCCGCGAACCTGATGATCGTCGCCTCAGGCTGGGTGGGGGACGGCAAAGCGCCCATCGTTCCCAAGACGGGCGGCCCGCTCGACCCGTTCGCCTACGTGGACCCCCTGCCCCAGGCCATGGTGCTGACCGCCATCGTCATCAGCCTGGCCGTGACGGCCTTTCTGCTCGTGCTCGCTTTCTTCACGTATAAAAAGTTCGGCACCGACGACATCGACGAGATCAGGAGGCTCAAGGGATGAACGCCATATTCCCGCTCTTCGTCGTCCTGCCGCTGGCCACGGGCACGTTCCTGTTCCTGGTGAGGAAGAACCGCGCGCTCCAGGAATCGGTGAGCATGCTCGCCCTGCTGGTGAACCTCATCCTGGCGGGGATACTCCTGAGCGCGACGGCGGACGGGACGATTTTCGTCCACCGGATGGGCCTCTGGCCCTTCCCCTACGCCATCGTCCTGGCGGCGGACAGGCTCACCGCCACGCTCTTGTGCCTCTCCTCCTCCATCGTGGGGGCGTGCGCCGTCTTCGCGGGGAGCTATCTCACGGATGCGCAGCGGAAAGAGGCCTTTCACCCCCTGCTGCATTTCCTGCTCATGGGGATGCAGGGCTGCTTCATCACGAGCGACCTGTTCAACCTCTTCGTCTTCTTCGAGGTCATGCTCATGGCCACCTACGCATTGTTGGGCTTCTACTACAACCTCGACCAGCTCGAGATGGCCTTCAAGTACACCTGCATGAACTTGATCGCATCGGCGCTTTTCCTGCTGGGCGTCGCGCTCCTCTACGCGCAGGTGGGCACGGTGAACATGGCGGACCTGGCCGTGAAGATAAAGCTCCTGGGCCCCACGCCGCTCATCGTGGTGACGGCCCTCATCTTCGTCTTCGTGTTCAGCGTCAAGGCGGCGATCTTCCCGATGCACCTGTGGCTGCCCTCCGCGCACTCAATATCGCCAACGCCCATCAGCGCGATCCTGGCGGGCGTGCTCGTCAAGGTGGGCATCTACTCCATCATCCGCTGCGCCACGCTCATCTTCCCGGCCGCTTTCCTGATATTACAACCGGGGCTGATACTCCTGTGCCTCCTGACCATCGCCATGGGCGCGCTCGGCACCCTGCCCCAGACGAGTCTGAAGCGCATCCTCGCCTACAGCACCATCAACCAGCTGGGCTACATCGCTTTCGGCATCGCCCTGCTCTCACAGGCGGGACTTGCGGCGGCGGTCTTCTACATCGTCGGCCACGCGTATCTCAAAAGCGCGATGCTGCTCGGCGCGGGCCTGAACCAGAAGCTCACCGGCACGGTGGACCTCGAAGAAATGGGCGGCATGATGGGCAAGGCGCCCTTCGCAAGCCTGCTCATGCTCGTGGGGTTCCTCTCCCTGGCGGGTTTCCCGCCCTTCACGGGCTTTTTCGCCAAACTCTTCGTGCTCCAGGCGGGGTTCTCGCAAGGCGCGATACTTGCGACGGGCATCGCCCTGGGATTCGGCGTCATATCGCTTTATTATAATTTCACGACGTACCAGCGCTACGCCTGGGGGACGGGCGGCGGCGAGGTCGGCGCGGCGGGCGCAGGGATATACGGCTCGGTCGCCTTTCTCTCGGCCTTCGCGGTCATCTTCGGACTCGGCGCCTACTGGCTCTTCGAGTGGGCGCAGCTCGTGGCCGCCCAGATCACGAAGCCCGAACTCTACATATCCGCCATGCGGGACTTGGGCTAGGGAGACGCACGATGCCGCTCGCCACGCTCGCATTCACCATCGCCACCATCTGGATATTCCTGCACGGGAGCGCGACACCGGGGCACTTCTTCGTAGGCCTTGTCATGGCGTTCTTCATCATCCGCTTCCTTAAGAAATCCTACTACCAGGACAGGACGTTCTTCCGCATCGGCAGCTATTTCAGATACTTGCGGAGCTTCACCTGGGAGCTTCTAATCGCCAACGTCCAGGTGCTGAAGATCGTGCTCTCGCCCCGGCTGTCGATCCGCCCGGGCATCATCCCCTACAAGACGGTCTGCAAGACGCCTTTGGGCGTGACGATGCTGGCGAATTCCATCACGCTCACGCCCGGCACGCTGAGCATCGACGTGTCGGATGATGATGAGACGATTTTCGTCCACACGCTGGACATCGACCACCCCGACGAGGTGGCCGAAGGCATCCGCAAGGGGCTGGAAGAACCCATTGTGGGAGCGGTGGAATGATAGAGATCGCCGTTCAGATAAGCCTCGTCATGATGGGCGCCTCGGTGCTCCTGGCGTTCATCCGGCTGATAAAGGGACCGACGACGTCGGACCGTGTGGTGGCGGCGGACACCCTCGCCACGAACGTGCTCGGCGTCATCGCGCTATTCGCCATCCAGACGCACAACAAGCTGTTCATCATCGCCGTGCTCGCACTGGCCATCTTGAGCTTCGTCGGCACGACGGTGTATGCGAAGTTCCTCGAGAGGGGGAAGATCATTGAGTGAAGCACTCGCCGCCGTCCTGCTGCTGGGAGGCTCGTTCTTCATGCTGGTCGCCAGCATCGGCCTCATCCGCCTGCCCGACGTCTACTGCCGCATGCACGCCGCCACCAAGGCGACGACCTTCGGCATGGGCGGCATCCTCCTGGGCGCGAGCCTCATCTTCCAGAACGCCGCCGTCACGACGCAGGCGCTCCTGGCCATTTTCTTCCTCTTCCTGACCGCGCCCGTCGCCGCGCACCTCATATCGAGGGCGGCGTATAAGCGCGGCCCCGACCTCTGCGCCGAGACCACGCACGATGAGTACGGCAAATACCTGGAGGGACAGAAAGCGGAGGAAGAGTCCCCGGAAAGGTATGGCGACGCATAGCAGAACATCGCAGATTAGAGGGAATCGCCGCCGTTTTCACATCTATTCATTCGGAGAACGAGACTCATGAAACGATTTGTGAAACTTGCAGCAATGATAATCGCGGCGGCATGGCTGACGACGCCCGCCCTCGCACACGCCGCTGAGTGGAGAATCGACCCGACCCACACGACGGTGAGCTTCAAGGTGCGCCACCTGGGCGTCACCTGGGTGCAGGGGGAATTCCAAAGAGTGTCGGGCACGGTGCGCTACGACCGAAAGAACCCCGGCGCCGCGGCGGCGGACATCGTCATCGACGCCGACTCGATCAACACGCGCAACGCGCGGCGCGACAACCATCTGCGGACCGACGACTTCCTGCTCGTCGAGAAGCATCCCTCCATCACGTTCAAGTCCAAGGCCGTGAAGAATGCGGGACCGGAGGGCCTCGACCTCATCGGCGACCTGACCATCCGCGGCGTCACGAGAGAAGTAGTGCTGAAGGTGGCCGACATCAGCGGGGAGGTCAGAACGGGGCGCGGGACCGTCAAGATGGGGGCGAGCGCCACCACCCGCATCAACCGCAAGGACTTCGGGGTGAAGTTCAACCGCCTGCTCGAAGCGGGCGGGCTCGTCGTGGGGAACGAGGTGCGCATCACCATCGACGTGGAGTTGAACAAGCTCTAGCGCGAGGGCGCTCTTTGAACTCTCGCGAGCCGCCTGACGGCGCGCGTCACGCTTGCGTCTACAGCATAGTTTTCGCCGCTTTATTCGCATGATTTGTGGTATAATATTATGTTCCAGTATATCTCTGAGCCATCGGGTATCATTGACGCCTCAACACACAACTCCCCTTAGGGAAAACGAGGAGGAATAAACCAATGACCAACAGGAAAACCACTTTCTGGACCATCGTCTTCGGCCTCGCTCTGGCCGTCCTGGCGGCGCCGCTCGGTGCGGTCGCGCTCGAAAAGAAGCTCGTCATCGTCACGTCCTACCCGCCGGACACGACGACCACCGTCAAGAAGGCTTTCGAGAAGAAACACCCCGGCGTCAAGGTCGAGATGCTCAAGAAAAAGACCACCGCCGGCATCAAGTATTTACAGGAGACCGCCTCCAACAACCGCTCCGACATGTTCTGGGCATCCGCGCCGGACGCCTTCGAAGTGCTCAAGGGCGACAACCTTCTCCAGAAATACAAGGTCAAGATAAAGGGCATTCCCAAGAATGTCGGCGCCTTCCCGATCAACGACCCCGAGGGCTACTACAAGGGTTTCGCGGCTTCGGGCTACGGCATCATGTGGAACACCCGCTACCTGAAGGCCAAGAAGCTGCCCGCGCCCAAGACCTGGGCCGACTTGGCCATGCCCGTCTACCACGGCCACGTCGGCATGAGCGCGCCTTCGCGTTCGGGCACCACCCACCTCACCGTCGAGACCCTCCTGCAGGGCAAGGGCTGGGAGAAAGGCTGGGCCGAGTGGAAGGCCATCGCCGGCAACTTCAAGACCGTCACCGAGCGCAGCTTCGGCGTGCCCGACGGCGTGAACTCGGGCCAGTTCGGCCTCGGCATCGTCATCGACTTCTTCGGGCTGTCGTCCGAGGCTTCGGGCTTCCCCGTCAAATTCATCTACCCGCCGGTGACGACGCTGGTGCCCGCGAACATCGCCATCGTCAAGAACGCGCCGCACCCCAAGGCGGCGGCTGCGTTCATCGAGTTCCTGCTCTCGCCTGCGGGACAGGAAGTGCTGCTCGACAAGAAAATCCGCCGCCTGCCCGTCAACCCGGCGACCTACGCCAAAGCGCCCAAAGACTTCCCGAATCCGTTCAAGGACAAGTCCATCGGTTCAGCGGTCAAGTTCGACCTCCAGCTCTCGAAAAACCGCTACAACGTCATCAACTCGCTGTTCGACGTGATGGTCACCTACCGCCTGAACGACCTGCGCGCGGCGACCAAGGCCATCCAGACCGCCGAGGCGCAAATGGGCGGCAAGAAGAACATGGCGGCGAAGAAGCTGATCGACGAGGCCAAGGCGCTGGTGGCCAAGGTGCCCATCACCGCGGCCCAGGCGAGCAAGAAGGAATTCAACGCGATCTTCAAGAAAAAGCGCAAGAAGGCGACAACGAAGGTGACGGGCCGCCAGGCCGAGGTCGAACGTGAATGGGACGCGCAGGTCAAGGCGAATTACGCCAAGGCCAGGGCGCTGGCCGAGAAGGCGGCGTCCATGCTCTAGCCTGAAGCCTGCGCGGAGAAGGGGAAAGAATGTCTCTGGAAGCGATGGCGCGCGGCCAGTGGGGGCCGGCGGCGGTGGGCCTCATTGTCGGCCTGTTCCTGCTCGCCTTCCTGGTCGTGCCTGTCGTGAACGTGATCTACGTCGCTTTCCAGGACCCCAACACGGGCGCGCTGACGCTCATCAACTTCGTGGATTTCTTCAGGAACAACCTGTTCCAGGAATCCGCCATCAATTCGATCTACGTCGCCCTGATGTCTGTGGTGCTGGCGTCGTGCTTTGCGCTTCCGCTCGCCTACTTCACGACGCGCTTCAATTTCGGCGGCGCCATCCTCATCCAGACCCTGGGCGTGCTCCCGCTCATCATGCCGCCCTTCGTCGGCGCCGTGGCGATGCTCCTGCTCCTCGGCGAGAACGGATCGGTCAACCTGCTGCTGGATGAATGGTTCGGCTTTAAGGTCCCCTTCATGGAGGGGTTGAACGGCGTCATCCTGGTCGAGAGCATCCACTATTTCCCGTTCATTCTCATGAATCTCTCGGCCTCGCTCAACAACATCGACCGGTCGATGGAGGAATCCGCCCAGAACCTGGGAGCCAGCGGAATGCGCCTGTTCCGCCGCATCGTGTTCCCGCTGGCCATGCCCGGCTACGTCGCGGGCGCATCACTGGTGTTCCTGAAAGTGTTCGACGACATCGGCACGCCGCTGCTGCTCAACATCAACAACATGCTCGCGCCCCAGGCCTACCTGCGCATCGCCTCCATCGGCATCTCGGACCCCATGGGTTATGTGATCTCGGTCATCCTGGTAATTTTCTCCCTGCTGGCGCTCTGGACCTCGTTTCTGGCGCTGCGGAACAAGGACTACGCGACCGTGCAAAAGGGCGGGGGCGGGCTGATGAAGCGCGACCTGAGACCCTGGGAGAAGGCCGCCTGCTACGGCGTCGTCGTCTTCATACTGCTGCTGGTGCTCTCGCCGCACTTCGGCCTCGCCATCCTGTCTCTCGGCACGGTCTGGTCGTTCAGCGTGCTGCCCGACGCCTACACCTACGCGCATTACCTGCGGGTGATCTCGGACTCATCGGAATTCATCACCAACACGTTGCTCTACGCGGGCCTCGCCGCGGGCATCGACGTCGTATTCGGCACGGCCATCGCCTATATCGTCCTGCGCACCGGGCTGGCCGGCCGGCAGTGGCTCGATTACGCCGCGATGGGGGCGGTGGCGATTCCCGGCGTGGTGCTCGGCATCGGCTATCTGCGCACCTTCTACGCGTTCAACGTGCCGATTATAGATAAACCCCTGGCCTCGTGGTGGGTCATCATCGTCGTCGCCCTCGCCATCAGACGCCTGCCCTACGCGCTGCGCGCCTGCATGGCGGCGCTGCAGCAGCTGAGCGTCATGCTCGAAGAGGCCGCCGAGAATCTGGGGGCGACCAAGGGCCGCACCATCTACCGGGTCGTCGTGCCGCTCATGTCGGGCGGCATCGTCGCGGGCTTCATCACCAGCTTCGCCACCGCGGCGGTCGAGCTGTCGACGACCATCATGCTCGTCTCGCAGGAATCGGACGCGCCGCTCGCCTTCGGGATTTACGAGTTCATGCAGTCGGCGGCGGGCCGCGGCCCAGGCGCCGCGCTCGGCATCATCGCCGTAGTCATCGTCGGCGTCGCCACCTACGTCTCGCACCGCTTCATCCAGCGCAAAGAGACGCGCCAGACGCCTGACATGGCCATCGTCGCGGGAGTATGAGAATGGCATCGCAAAACGCCGCAAGCGTCGTCATCGAGCAACTGAGCCTCGCCTACGACACGACCGACGTGCTGAAAGACGTGGACCTTCGCATCGAACCGGGCGAGTTGTTCACCTTCCTGGGCCCGTCGGGGTCGGGCAAATCGACTCTCCTGCGCGCCGTCGCAGGCTTCGGCCCTGCGCCCCGGGGGCGCATCCTGATAGGCGAGGACGACGTGACGCGGCTCCCCCCCTGGCGGCGCAACGTCGGCATGGTGTTCCAGTCCTATGCGCTCTGGCCGCACATGACGGTGCGCAGGAACGTCGCCTTCGGCCTCGAGGAGCGCAAGACGCCCGCCGCCGAAATTCCCAAGCGCATCGACGCCGCACTGGACATGGTCGGACTCCTGGAGCTTGCCGAGCGGCGCCCATCGCAGCTGTCCGGCGGACAGCAGCAGCGCGTCGCCCTGGCGCGCACCATCGTCGTCGAGCCCCGCGTGCTCCTGCTCGACGAGCCGCTCTCGAACCTGGACGCCAACCTGCGCGTACAGATGCGCCGCGAGATTCTGGACTTGCAGCGCGAACTGGAACTGACCACCATCTTCGTCACCCACGACCAGGAAGAGGCCAACACCATCTCGGATCGTATCGCCGTGCTCGACGACGGCATACTCCAGCAGGTGGGAGCGCCCATGGAACTCTACGACGAGCCGGTGAACCGCTTCGTCGCCCACTTCCTGGGCACGGCGAATCTCATGGACGGGCGGATCGAGACGGGGGCCGACGGCGCGCGCTTCGCCGCGGCCGGCGGCATTGCCGTGCCGCTTTCGGGTGAGGTCCACGCGCCCGGTGAGGAGCATACCGCCGTGTTCCGGCCCCAGGATATCGCCATCGCCAAACCGGGCGAGACGCTCCCCGGTATCGTCCTGACCGGCCGGGTGCAGCACCGCGAGTTCCTTGGCAACCTGCTGCGCTACTCCGTCGTCATCGGCGAGGACACCCTGCTGGTCGACGACACCCACCATCCGGGCCGCCGCGCCTTCGCCGTGGGAGATGATGTCGCCGTGGGCCTCCGCGGCGAGCAGGTGCGCATCCTGGAGCGTTGAGAGGAGCGCTCTCCCGCAGGATTCCTGGTAAACCCGATTGGACCCTGTAGGGACAGGCCTTCGTGCCTGTCCTGACGAAGGACAACCACGGAGGGTAGGACAGGCACGGAGGCCATAAAACCATCGTGCTTGCGCTGCGGAGCACGGAATAAGAAATCCCGGAAAACGGGCCGCTTGATTTGATCTCGCCGCCGAATTGGGCTACATGATTTCCGGGCGGCCCGGTGGAGATTCCACCCCCCGATAAAATCCAAAACTCAAAACGACATCCTGAAACTGGAGCGAGGCGAATCCCGGAAACTGAGAGCGTTTTCTAGTGAGGGGATCGTCGAGTTCCAGACGACGAGACGAGGGAGATTCCATGCGCCATATTCTCGTTCTTTGCACGGGCAACTCGGCACGCTCGATACTCGCGGAAGCCGTCCTGAACCGCGACGGCGCGGGGAGGGTGCGGGCCTATTCGGCGGGTTCCCGCCCGACGGGCCGGGTCAATCCGGGCGCGGTCCGCCTCCTCGAGCGGCTGGGCCTGCCGACGGAAGGCTACCGCTCGAAGAGCTGGGATGAGTTCGCCGCCCCCGGCGCCCCCAAAATGGACCTCGTCGTCACCGTCTGCGATTCGGCGGCGGGCGAAATCTGCCCCGTCTGGCCCGGCGCACCGCTCACGGCGCACTGGGGAGTGGACGACCCCGCCGCTGCGCCGGAAGACCAAATCGACCGGGCGTTCCGGGTCGCCTACCACCGCCTGAGCGCCCGAATCAACGCCTTTCTGGCCCTTGACTTCGAAGACATGGACCGCGCGGCGCTCATGACGCGCCTGGACGCCATCGCCCGAATATGAGGAGGTAACCCGATGAGCCGTAAACTCCTGGCCGAAGCCATTGGAACCGCGTTCCTGCTCGCCGCCATCACAGGCTCGGGCATCATGGGCGACGCCCTCTCGAACGGGCAGGCGGGCGCGGCGCTATTGCCGCATTCACTGGCGATCGGCGCGATCCTCTTCGTGATGATCACCCTGCTCGGGCCGGTCTCCGGCGCGCACTTCAACCCCGCGGTCACCATGGTCTTCGCCTTGAATGGGGAGATGGAACAGCGCGAGGCCGCGCCCTACGTCGCCACGCAATTCCTCGCGGGTATCCTCGGCGTGCTCGCCGCGCACCTGATGTTCGACCTGGACATCGCCCAGGTCTCGGCGAAAACGCGCAGCGGCATCGGCCAGTGGTCGGCGGAAGTCATAGCGACGGCGGGGCTCATCTTCGTCATCCTGGGCGGACTACGCACGAACCCCGCCCTCATCCCCGCGATGGTCGGGCTATACATCATGGCGGCCCTCTGGTTCACGGCCTCGACCAGCTTCGCCAACCCGGCGGTCACGATCGCGCGGGTTTACACCAACACGTTCTCGGGCATTCAGCCGTTCGACGCGCCCGCCTTCATCATCGCCCAGTTCTTGGGCGCGCTCGCGGGCTGGCGCCTGGCGTGCGCCGTATGGCCCGAGGAGCGTTGAAGCCTGGAACCCGAACGCATTTCAAAAGACTGTTAAGAAACCTGATTTTGTGATTCGGCGTATGTAGCCGACCGGGGAGGGTATACACACCCACCCATGTTTTGAGACGTAGGGGCGGCCCCCAGTGGCCGCCCATATCGGATATGTCCAACTCCGTGGTTGTGCTTCGCATGGACAGGCACGGGGGCCTGTCCCTACAAACCCTCTACTTGCAGGGGCCCTATTCGGGCTTTTTCAACAGCCTCCTAAGCACTGTCCACTCCCCTGAAACACCGCCAAATGAGCAAGCAGGCTTGCCATTCGCGCGCTGATGGTGGATTCTCCCCCGAAATCTGAAACGGCCTCATCATATCCGGAGTCAAGACGAATGTCGGAACCAAAGAGCGTATTCATCGAAAGAGACGGCGTGCGGCTTCACGCCCTGGACCACGGGAGCGAGGGCGAGGACAAACCCGTCATCCTGATGCTGCACGGCGCTGCGGCCCACGCGCGCTGGTGGGATCACATCGCCCCCGGTTACACGGACATGCTCCGGCCCGTGGCGACGGATCACCGGGGCCACGGGGACACCGGATGGCAGGATGAATACGTCTTCGAGGACCTGCTGCGCGACGTAACGGCCTGGGTGGAATGGGCGGAAGATGAAAGCGGACGAAAGCCCTGGCTCCTGGCGCACTCGATGGGCGGCGTCATCGCGCTGAACCTCTTCGCCCTCGAGCCGCCAGACGTCGAGGGCATCATCATCGTGGATTCCCCGCTCCGGACGACGGACGCGATTCTCGCCGAGGTGCGCGCCTTCGGGAACCGGCCCGCCAGACCCTGGGCCTCGCAAGATCTGTTCGTCGAGAAATTCAGGCTCCTGCCCGCATCTGACAAGGTGAACCCTGAGACCATCGCCCATATCGCGCGCCACGCCGTGCGGCGAAACGGCGACGGCACATGGACGGTCAAGGCGGACAGGCGCTTTCACGCCGCGCGTCCCGAGACGGATCAGCGCGCGGGCTGGCAGCGGGTCGAGACGCCCGCCCTGCTCGTGGCAGGGGAACTCTCCGACCGCCTGAAATCGGATTCCCTCGAATGGGTCCGCGAGAAGGTTCCGCATGTGGAGACAGCCGTCATCCCCGGCGCGCACCACCACGTCTTCATGGACGAACCGGACGCCTTCATCCGCGTGACCCGCGAGTTTCTTAAGAGGAAGATTTCTTCAATCAGCGAGCCGAGCGCGTCACGGACGGTCTGAATCTGATACGCCTCTTATTTCCACACGTCTTCACGTGACCACCTCGGAATGACAAACATAACCGCACCGCCTCGTGGGGACAGGCCCCTGTGCCTGTCCTATGTCAAGGTGGATACGACCAGGGCGGCCACGGGGGGCCGCCCCTACGGGTGAATGCGCTTTTGATCGTCTTTCCGGCGCATGCCGGAATCCAGGGACTTTGTCATTTCGTCTCTGTCACGTCCTCACCCCGCACGTCGTTTTGGTCGTAAGCCTGGTGTATGTAGCGCTCCCATCTTTGGAGCGCTACATACAAAACCGCCGCGCCCCCCTACTCCGTAACAGCCAACGGCGCCATGGCCTCGATGTCGCTCACGCAGTCGATGACGACGGGCCGGTTCGCGCTGAAGGCCTGGTCGAGCGCGCTTTTCAGCTCACCCGGTTTTTCCACCCGGATGCCCAGCGCGCCCATGGATTCGGCTATCTCGGCGAAATTCACCGCGTTCAGCTTCCAGAGCTCATGGGCCTGCTCGGTCTGCTCGCCGCCGTAGGCGCGATCGAAGCCGCGCTTGGACTGGTTGCCCGAAGCGTTGTTGTTCACCAGCGTCACCGCGTTTATCTTCCAGCGCACGGCGGTCTCGATCTCCGAAAGATGGTACCAGAAGCCCGAATCGCCGTTGAAGGCGAGCACCGGCCTGTCCGGTACGGCGCACTTGGCCCCCAGACCCGCCGAGAAGGCCCAGCCCAGGTGGCCCGCGCTCCGTATGTAGCTTTGCTCGGGGTGCGAGAGGTCGTACATGCCGCCCATCCACATGCCCGAATGGCCCGTATCGCCCAGCACGACGCAGTCCGAAGGCAGCGAATCCGTCAACTCCTGGCAGATGCGCTCGGGACGCATGGGTGCTGCGTCCGATGCGAGATATTCGCTGAATTCATCGCGCCATCCCTGCACGAAGCCCTGTGCTCGCTCGACCCAGCCCGCGCGCGATGCGGCGGAATCTCCACCCGCCGCATCGGTCATCTTCTTTAAACTCACCCTGGCGTCGCCCAGAACCGCGGCTTGTAAGGGATAGTTCCGCGCCAAGGCTTCGGGTTCGATGTCGAGCTGGATGGCGGGTGTTCCGATGGGTGGCACGGCCCAGAAATGCGTCGTCATGCCGCCCGTCTCGGTGCCGACGAAGAATACCAGGTCGGCTCCGTTCACGACGCGGTTCGCGCTCTTTCTCGAATAGGTGCCCACCACGCCGACGGAGAGCGGATGGTTGCCCGGAATGTTGTCCTTGCCGTTCAGCGACGTCGCCACCGGGATATTCAGCTTCTCGGCCAGGGCGATGAGTTCTTTCGAAGCCCCCGATGAGCGAACCCCGCCGCCAGCGACGATGACGGGGCGCTCCGCTTTTTCCAGCAACTCGACCGCTTTTTTCACCCGCGCCATTTCAGGTTCGGGCCTATATGGAGGGAGTTCCTTGAAATCTTCTTCGATGATCACTTCCATCTCGGCCTCTCCGATGTCGAGCTGGCCCTCGTTGCCTGCGAATTGCAGGTGCACAGGACCCGGACACCCCGAGGTGGCCACGCGGAAGGCTTGCCGGAGCATGTCCGGGAAGCGCGAGACGTCGTCCACCGTGGCGTTGAACTTCGTCACCGGCTCGAAGGCGGGCACGTCGTCCACCTCCTGGTAGACCTTGCGGAACTTCGTCTCGGGCACGCGCCCGCCCGTGAAGGCCAGGACGGGAGCCTTCGCCAGATAGGCGTCCCGCAGGCCCGCCGCCAGGTTCAGCGCGCCGATGACCTGCGCCATGCAGACGCCCGGCTTCTTGCCCGCGCGGGCGTAGCCGTCCGCCATGTAGGCGGCGGATTTCTCGCCGTGCGTCTGGATGCGGGCGATGTTCGTGCGCTCTTCCATCTCGGCCATCGAGCGCCTGAGAACAGCGGGAACCAGAAAAGTGTGAGTCACGCCATAGCCCTTGAGCATCTCGGCCATGACCTGGGCGCCTGTCATTTTCGGCATTTGCAATTTCTCCTTGTCTTTACACAATATTTTCTTGGGACGACGAAATACGAAACCACCAGTTTCGGATTTTTCAGGGAATACCGCATAGAATTATCAGCTAAGGAGCGAAAAATCCAGCGCCCAAGGCATCGCGCACGGCGTCTGGAATCTCGCGCATATCCTCCACCACGGCGGCCCCCGCCTCTCTTAACAGCGCCTTTTTCCGTGCGGGAGAACCTTCGCCGCGCTCGATGATGGCCGCCGCGTGGCCGAAGCTCACACCTTGGGGAGCAGACTCGTTCACCATCCCCGCGATGAAGGCGACCACCGGCTTGGTGAATCCCCCCTCGCCCATCAGGCGCGCCGCGTCTTCTTCGGCGCACGAGCCCGGCTCGCCGAACAGGACGACGCATTCTGTCTCGGGATCTTCCTCGAACAAGGGCATGAGTTCCGAGAAGGGCGCGCCCACCATGGCGTCTCCCCCCACGCTCACGTAGGTGCTCTGGCCGACCCCCTCGCGGCTCAGGAGCCAGCATGTCTCGCTACCCATGCCCCCGCTTCTGCTCAGCACGCCCACCGGCCCGCGCCGGAACAGGAGGTTCGTGACGGGCAAGTCCCCTCCCGTGCCGCCCATCTTGGCGCGTCCGGGGCTGATGATCCCCTGGCTGTTGGGACCCACGAGCCGCACCCCTGCGCGCCGTGCATGGGCGATCATCCGCGCCACGTCGTGCTGGGGTACGCCCTCGGCGCACACGAGGATCATCCCGACGCCCGCCACCGCCGCTTCGATGGCCGATTCCGCCGCCGCGGCCGCGGGCACGAACAGGACGGCCGCGTCCGCCGGGTGTTCACCCAGAGCGGAGGCGAACGAGTCGTATACGGGTACGCCGTCGCAATCCTCGCCTCCGCGTCCGGGCACTACGCCCGCCACTACTCGGGTACCGTACGCCCGCATGAAGCCCGTGTGGGCGCGCGCCTGCCATCCGGTGATGCCCGCCACGACGACGCGCGTTGTCTCGTCAACCAGAATGCTCAAGGCGCGCCTCCCGCGCTCATCCACGACTCCCCGCGCTTCACGGCCTCGACCTGGGCGATGATGCGCTCGGCGGCTTCTTCGAGCGTCACCTCGTCTCCCAGGTACTGAAGGCCCGGACAGCCTGCGGCGATCTCCCGCGCCTCCTCCCCGCCCGCGCCCGCGAAGCGCACGATGAAGGGAAATTTCGCGAGGTCGACCCCCGTCTCCTCCACCGCGCGAGCGATGGCGCGGACTTTGAGCTGAACGCGCGAGAAACTCGTGATGTTGCTGCCCGCAAGCGCGCCCTTCACGTTCGGCATCGCGAGGATCTCTTTGGTGATCTCGAAATACTTCTCCTCCAGCGGTCCCGGCGTGATGTCGAACGCCGTCGCGGGCTTCCCCCCCAGGCGCGCCATCGTGTCCAGCAGATACAGGCCGCCCCCGCCCCCGCTCCACATGAGGGCGATCTCCCCGTCCTCGATTTCCGTGAAGCGCGCCGTGTTGATCGGAGGAATACTGGCGTCGATCTCCGCCACCCTCGCCTCCACGGGCGTGGGCGGACGCCAGCCGCCGTCCGAATCCTCATCGAGCAGTTCTTTGAGGTCTGCGTGGCGAAACAGGGCGTCCGCGTCCAGGTCGAGCACACACGCGGCGGCGATCACTTCGTCCGTATCCGTCAGGACGAGCGGATTCACCTCCAGTACCCGCGCCTCGGTGCGGCGAAATAGCGCGTAGCAGGCCTCGAGCGCCATGGCCGCGCGGTAGAGGCCCTCCCCGTGCACACCCATCGCGCGCAGGAAGGAGACGCACCGCTCCTCGGAGAGTCCCTCCAGGATATCGACTTCCATCCGCCTCAAGGCGTCCGGGTTTTCTTCTAAAAGCGACTCGATCTCCACGCCGCCCTCGGCGCTGAACATGACGAGCGGCCCGCGCGATGCGCTGTCGAAGGCGACCGAGAGATACCACTCCTGCGCGATCGCGACGCGCTCCTCCACCAGCAGGCGCTTCACGGGGAAATGGTGCACCACGCGGCCCAGGAGTTTCTTGGCCGCTTCTTCCGCCTCATCGGGCGTATCCGCAGCGAGGATCGCCCCCGCCTTGCCGCGTTTTCCCGCGGGCACCAGTGCCTTCACCATCACGGGGCCGCCGATGGCGCGCGCCGCCTCCGCCGCCTCTAAGGGCGTCGTCACGGAGTGTCCCTTGGGGACGCGCACGCCCGCGCTATTCAGAAGCGCTTTGGCCCTGTCCTCGAACACGCGGGGCATGACTATCTCACCGAATTCAGAAAAGGTGGGATTACAGGATAGCCACGGGACGGACGGGCGAGCCCGTGCCGCCGCGCACCTTGAGCGGCAGGCAGACGAAGAGAAACTCATGGGCGCGCGCCTGGCTCAATTCCTCGAGCACGGACACTTCGAGCAGATGGATTCCCCTGTCCACCAGCATGTGGCAGTGCACCGGCATCGTGGGGGCGGGCAGCACCTCGACCGCGAAGGTATCGCTCCCGACCATGAAGATTCCCTGATCCGAGAGCCATTTTGCGGCATCCAGGTCGATTCCGGGCACGCCGCCTTTCTGGAAATAATAATTCCGGCCCGGCCAGTTTTGCATGTGGCCCGTGCGCACCAGGACGACGTCTCCCTCTTCCACCCGGACACCTTGGGCGACTGCGGCGGCTTCGAGTTCTTCTTTCGTGATGGGCCGGCCCGCCTCTAAAACGTCTTTTTTCAAGTAAGCCGCCACGTCGATAAACACGCCGCGCCTCACCACGGGCGCTACGGTCTCGATGCCGTGGGCTTTCATGCCTTCCGTCTTGCTCTGGTGCTCGGTGACGTCCAGGCCGCCGTGGAGCTTCATGTCCCTTGCGACGTGGCCCAGGGCGTCGATGTGCGTGCCGGTGTGGCCGGTGCAGAAAATCGCCTCAACCGCCGAGCACGCCCCGCCTGAATACATGTGGTCGCCGTGTTCCCTGATCATCGAGAACCCGAACGGGCCGTGCAGCGGCACGTGGGGCATTCCGGGAAAAAGCTCGACGCCCAGATCGAATACTCTGCTGCCGCGCGCGATGGCGCGTACGTCTTCTAAGTTCATGGTTCCCTCACTCGATAATTCAAGGGACTGCGGCCGATGGCCGGATTCGCGTTTCGGCTACTATAGCTTTGCGTCTGCCCATCGGGCAAGGTAAACAGGGGTGGAGATGAACGCGAGGTTTCTTGACCCCCCGGAGCGCGAACGCATGAATTTGGCGGCCTACATTCACCCGGCTTTTCAGATCGCGACGCTCTCGCTCGGCCTGATCACGCTGGCGAACGGCCTGCGCGTGAGGCGCTCGCGCAAGTTAGGAGCCGGCCCCGAGACGGTGCGGGTCGCCCGCCTGCACATGCGGCTCGGGCGTTGGTTTATCGCTCTTTTCTCTGTGGGCTACGCACTGGGTCTTGGCGGCATGCGCTTCGCCCTGGAAGGCCCTCTCTACGAGACGGCGCACAGCTATTTCGCCACCCTGGCGCTCGGCCTTTTCTGGACGACGGCTTATCTGGGCCGAAGGCTGAGGCGAAACCTGGGCAACGAAGATTTAAGGCAGATTCACTCCTATTGCGGGTTCCTGGCAGTGTTTATCGCCCTGTTCGTCGCCGTTCTGGGGATGCGGCTGCTCCCCTAGCGCCCTCGATTCTGATAGAATCGGGAGGAAGCCGCCGCCTCACGAGGCAGAATCCATGACCCTGTTCCTCTTCCTTTCGCCGCATCGAATCCATTCCTCAGGGGAGAGAAGACCATGCTGAGAAAATCGAGGTTCGTCCTCCTGGGCGTGCTCCTGAGCGTCTCGATATGGGCCGTCATTCCTGTCCATGCGGCGAACCCATCCAAGAATCCTTGCGCGTCCAAGAACCCGTGCGCAGCCCAGAATCCCTGCGCACCGAGTAACCCCTGTGCGCCCCAAAACCCATGCGCGGCCCAGAATCCGGGCGCGGCCAATAACCCCTGCGCGGCGAAGAATGCCTGTGCCAGGACGGAGAAGAACCCGCGCATCGTCAAACCATTCACCCCCTCTGCGGGCGGCAAGGCCCCGGCGGGGAGCAAGGCGGCGGGCATCACGAATCCGCCTTATTCCTTCACCCGGAAGCGTGACGTAAGCGTGAAGGACGCCGTCGCCCGGGGCAGGAAAATCTTCCGCGGCATAGGCTGCGTCAGCTGCCACCCCAGGGGACGCACCATCCGGGGCACGGTAGTGGACGTAACGGGCGCGAGACACCCCGTTCCGGTTCCCACGCTCATCGGAGCGGCGGAGCATTTCCCGCGCCTGAGCCCTACGGACCATGTGGTGAGCGTCGGGCAGTTCAACGACTGGTGCGCCACGACGTTCATCGGCAACCCGCCCATGAACCCCAAATCTCAGGACTACAAGGACCTGGAAACTTATGTGGTTTCGCTCTCGCCCGCGCGCTACAAGCGCATGCTCGAGTGGGAGGCGAAGCGCAAGGGGTTCATGAAAACGCTGCAACCCGCCGCCGGTGGCGGTAATCCCGGCGTAAGCGATCCGGGCAAGCCGAAAATTCCTGGTGGGGATGCTCCCGTCGCCAAGAACCCTTGCGCACCCCAAAACTTGCCCGCTGCGAAGAATCCCTGCGCGGGAATAATTCCGCCTGCTTCCAGCAACCCATGCGCCGCCAAAAATCCATGTGCGAACAACCCCTGCGCGCCGAAGAACTCCTGCGCAGCGAAAAACCCGTGTGCCGCCAAGAATCCGTGCGCCAGAAATCCTTGCGCGAAGTAATAAAATAACGGAGACTTGGCCGATATAACCGGGTGGGCATCCCGCGCGCCCGCGTTTCAGAAGCGCCTCTAACCCGTATCGACGAGACCGCTGGAAGAGAACAGAAAATGAAGTTTTCGAAGAAAACCGGCTTATGGATCGTCGTGGCTTGCTCGTTGAGCCTCGCAGCGCCCGCCGCCTCCCTTGCGGCCAGGAGAATCCCGCCCAATCCCGAGACGGCGAAGCAAAATGGCGGGGACTACTGGCGGGGCAAGAAGATATACGGGGAAATCTGCTTCTCCTGCCACGGGGTCAAGGGCGACGGCAAGGGGCCAATCTGGCGGACGGTGATGCCGAGACCCCAGGTGTTCATCAGCCCCTACATGAAGCGCATGACGGACGACTACATGTTCTCCGTCGTCAAGTTCGGCAAGATGAACGTGCTTAAAAACCGGACGAAGGGCCACAATGTAATTAACGGCGTCCCCACCGCCATGCCCTCCTTCGGCGAGGCGCTCGAAGACGCTCAGATAAGGAAGCTCGTCAAATGGGTGCGCAGCTTCGGCAAAAGCGAACAACCGAAAGATGCGCAGAGTAGAAAAATCTTCGCCGACGCCTGCTCCCAGTGCCACGGGAAAAAGGGCCTCGGGGACGGAACCCGCCCCGTGGAGGATCAGGACCCCGAAAAGCCGTTCATCAGCCACATCCAGCCGCCGCCGATGAACTATCACCTGAAGGAGCAGATGGCGCGCTTCGACGACGGGTTCTTGTTCTGGAATATCAAACTCGGCCGCATTGAAGTGACGGAGCTTAAGAAATACGACTTCATGAAGTCCTACGGCCACCTGCTGAATGACAAGGATATCTGGTCGGTCGTCCGCTACGTCCGGGAAGCGTTCATCAACGGAAAGCCGCGAAAGAAAAAATAGGGGACGCGCAGGGTTCCTCCCGAATTTGGCCGACGCAGGGTATAACAGAATGCGCTTGTGGAGTCTGCATCCCGAATATCTGGACGCCAGGGGGCTGGTCGCCCTTTGGAGAGAAGCCCTGCTCGCCCAAGCCGTTCTGTCGGGCGATACGAAGGGCTACCACCGCCATCCCCAACTCGAGCGTTTCCGCGCAGGAGGCAGGCCTGCCGCACTCATCGCCGAATACCTGAGAGCCGTATACGCGGAATCCATAAAGCGGGGTTATCGTTTCGACTCGGAGAAAATAGGCCGCAGCCGCACTACCGCTCAGTTAGATGTAACGAGCGGCCAGCTCGACTTCGAATGGCGGCATCTGATGAACAAGCTCGAAACCCGCGCGCCGGAACTGCACGAAAAATATCTGGCGGTGGATGCTCCCCTCCCCCATCCCCTCTTCCGCGTCATCTCTGGTGAAATCGCCGACTGGGAGCGGCCGTAAGGTCCCGTTTCAGGGCGAGACGCAGGGCGTTGTTTGTGAGAAAATACGCGCGTTGTCCGAAATCTCCGTTTCCAGGGAGTTTCATCATGCGCCTGAACGTCGAGGCATCGCGAGAAGAGATCGCCGCCTTTTGCGAACGCTGGCAAGTCACGCAACTCGCCGTATTCGGCTCGGCGTTGCGCGAAGACTTCGGGCCCGAGAGCGACGTCGACCTCCTCGTCAGCTTCGATGAGAATGCACGCCATACGCTCTTCGACATGGTCCGGATGGAGGAGGAACTCAAAAAGATATTCGGGCGCGATGTCGATCTCGTCAGCCGGCGCGGTATCGAGAGAAGCCGAAATCACCTGCGCCGAAAGGCTATCCTGGAATCTGCTGAGGCGATTTATCCTCCATCCCCCGCCCAGAGTTTGACGAGGGTGTGAAACTCCCCGTTTTCCCCGAACCGGTCGATTCTTTCTGGCAGACTTGTCATCATCGCGCGGTCGAAGCGCTGTCCAACGCGCACGACGCCTAGAGCTTCTTCCGTCACCGCCGATACTTCGCAGACGGCGCCGCTTGCCTCTAAATCGTTTATCAGCGCCTCATACGGCGCGCCCCAAAGCGGGAAGTGGAGCGATGCGCCTAGATGATCGGCCAGTTCCCGGAATGCCTCCACGCGCCAATCGCGAATGTGCTCGAGGTGCAGGTCGCCGAAGACGAAGCGCGCTATGTGCGGAACCATGCGGGCCGCCTCGCCAATGCGGACCTCATACGCCTCTCCCGGATGGAGGGGCACGCCCAGCAGCGGGACTCCCATGTGCCCGGCTTGTCGCGCCACCAGTTCGACGTCGAGTTCCTGGTGCGCGATCTTGCGGCTCGCCGCGTCGAAGGTGGTGAGCAGAACAATTGACCTTCGGCCTTCGCGCCGCAAGGCCCGGTAGGTGAGAAAGCTGTCCTTCCCGCCGCTCCAGAAGAGCACGTCGGCGGGTTCGGTGGGAGGCTGAACGCCGCTCATCCAGGCGGGCCGGCGGACGAGGCGGGGGCGTTCCTCCACCGGGACCGCCTCGTGCGCATAGGGACAGTGGCGGCAGCCGCTTCCGCAGCAACTCCCGCGCCGCCTGAGCCCGACTTCAGTGAAGACGCGCCAGCCCGTTTCGGGGTCGACGTAGAACTCCTCCCCATCGCGGCAGGCGCGCTCATGGAGAGTCGACCAGTTATTCTCGTTCATGATGGTTAGGATGTCCGGGAAACGGCATCTTTGCGCCTATCAGGCCGCATCCGCTTCAAGACGCTCCCAGCCCGCGCCCTCGTGGCCGAAGGAGATGGCGTCGGGATGGAGAATCTCCGCCAGTATCTCGGCGGATTCGACCAGCCTCGGCCCCGGTCGGTTGAAGAACTGATTGCCGTCCGTGACGAACACTGCTCCCCGTTGCACGGCTTCCAGGCGCATCCACTCCGGCCTTCCGGTGAGCGCTGCCAACTCGCGGCGCGAACGCGCGATGTCGAAACCACACGGCATGAGTACGACCGCCTCGGGCTTGGCCTCTTCCAGCGCCTCCCATTCGAGCCAGGCGGAGTGTTCGCCTCGGACGCCCAGGACGTCCTCACCGCCCGCGATCTCCACGAGTTCGGGCACCCAGTTGCCCGCCGCCATGAGCGGATCGTACCACTCGATGCAGGCCACTCGCGGCCTGCGGCCTATCTCACGTGCACGCCCGGCAATGGCGTCGAGCCGCTCATGCAAATCCGAAAGAAGCTCATCGCCGCTCTCGCTGACTCCCAGCGCCTTAGCAACCGAGGCGATATCTCGCCAGACGTCTTTTAGTTCATTGGGTTCGAGTGAGAGAACCTCAGGCCTGGAGCGCACCAGTTCGCGCACGGCCGCCTGAACGTCCGCCAAGCTCACGGCGCAGAGTTCGCACTGTGACTGCGTGACCACCAGATCCGGCGCCAGCTCGTCGAGCAGTGCGGTATCGACGCTGTAAACCGACACGGCATCTTGCAGCACCGCCTTCACGCGCTCGTCTATCTCGCGGCTCGTGCCGTTCGTGTCGAACTTGGGCGCGGTGCAGGGAGGCAGCGCCGTGATTCCGGCGGGATAGTCGCACTCGTGCGAGCGGCCCACGATGCGCTCGCCGCACCCCAGGGCGTGAATGATCTCCGTGCTGCTCGGCAGAAGCGATACGACGCGGTTCAAGAACCCGTCCCTCCACATACGATGAAGTTCGACCAGATAAATCCTAACACACCACGGGCGCTTGCTCCGCCTTCGGTTCCTCTAAACTTCATCATAAGCCGAAAGAGAAAAAGGGGCAGGATTTTCCAAAGCCATCCAGAAACGATTCCAGTTCAAGACATCATCCCGTCGCGCACGCGCTTCTCCACTTCCCGCGCCACCCGCAACAATGCGGCGATGAGTTCCTCACCCACGTCCAAGACACCCTCATACTCGGCGAGGTTGCGCTTGCGGTGGGCGTTGTCTAGCACGCGCCACTGGGCCTGCGGCAAATCGACGGTGTGCTGGAGACACTGAAAAACCAGATAGCGCGAATCGGAACGGTAGCCCCGCATGCGCAATGCGGCGAGCGCCAGCGAATGGGCCGCGTTATAGGCCAGATCGAAACGACTCTCCAGGCTCAGATCTTCGCGCTCGGCATCGCTCAGACGGCGAACCCCCGAGCGGACCAGACCCTCGATTTCCTCATCGGCAGCCGGCTCGCTCTTGAGCCTGCTGATGCGCACCAGATTATCGAGTTGCGGGTGCGTCATCTCCCTCTCCGATGAGGATGATGTGCTCACCGGCCAGCACGTTCGTCACGAAAGGATTTCCGGCGGCTCTGCGTTCATCGTATTCATGGGAAGTATAAAGCGTGGGGCTGATCCGCCGGGCGAGGCCGGTCTCCACCGGCGAGAGCGCCTCGTAGAGCTCTTCCAGCATCATGCCGTCAGCGACGACGAGCAGGTCGATGTCGCTTTCCGCTGTATCGGTCCCCTGTACGACCGACCCGTACACCAGGGCGAGTTCGACGCGATCAGCGAGCGGTTCCAACGCCCGCCTGATAGGTTCCGCCGGGGCGAGCGTCTTGCGTACGATGCCGCTCATCTCCTCGAACACCGGACATTCCGGATTGGCCTGATAATGCTTCTGCCTGCCGATGGAAGTAACGCTCACCAGACCGCTGGATGCGAAGCGCTTCAGTTCACGCTGCACGGCGCCGGAACCGGATCCCGTCAAGCGGATCAACTCGCTCGCGAAATAGCTCCGCCCGGGCTGGCCGTACAGCAGTGCCAGGAGCCGTTGCTGGGTGGTGGTGAAAAGCGCATCCGCAAGACCGGTAGATGCGGCGTCGGACCCGGATTCTTTACGGCGAGTCATGCGTGAGAGATGTGTTGTCGATATATTTCCCATAATGGGAATGATAATGCCTGATATGAGTATATTACAAGCGGGGATTTCGATTTGCCCCGCTGCTTGACGTACGTCGAGTCGCTCCCTCTCCTTGCCGGGCCGCCCACGCCACGCCTCTGATGGACGATGCCAATCCCGAAAAAATCGTGATGAGCGCGCTCTTCATCATCTGCTCCTTGGCACATTCCAGATTTTTTGCGCTCAAGCCGCCTCGATGTCGGTTTGGGCGAAGTCCTCGCCCTTGAACAGCAGCGGCTCGTCCATGAGGTCGGCGAGCGCATAGGCGAAGCAATCGCCGAAATTCAGCGAAGCCGGATGATTCCCCTTCCCGAAGCGCCGCCAGGCGCGCCGGGCCGCTTCCAGATGCTCGACAGTGACGGGCGCCAATTCGATTTCGGCATCCCTCAGGAACAAATCGAGTTCATGGCCCGCCGCCTCACCGCCGCGACCTTCCAGGACGATGGAAGTTTCCAGTAGGTTGGCGACCGACATGCGGGGGTGCGCGGCCGAGGCGATCGCCCTCTCGTAGCGTTCCGCGTCCTGCTCACGGTAAAGAATGGCAAGCAGAGCCGAACTGTCGACAATCACTTCGGCAATCCCCGTTCATCGTAGAGCATATCTCCGTGCTCCACGGCGGACGGCCCCGGACCCAGAAGCTTCGCACAGCGTTCCGCGATGGCGCGCATTTTTTGAGCGCGAACGTCTGCGCCGCGCAGCCTTTTCTCGCGTTCGAGACGTTCTCGCAGGGCGACCGTGATCGCGCCGGTCTTCGTCTCGCCGGTCAGTCGGGCCAACTCCCCGGCGAGCCGGCAGGTTTCGTCATTCTTGATGTTAAGACCCATCGCCGCCTCCCGAAGGTAGAAAGAAACTCTTACTTTCTACCCTACATAAAACCTCCATTATATGCAACGACATGGTGACGGGGACGGAGATTGCGCGAGATCCGAGAAAGTCGTTAGACGAGTCCCTCCCCTTGCCGGGTCGCCTCCCCTCTGCTAATTTTTTGGAAAACCCAACCATTCTTTTCAGGAGGACGTGCGCGATGGCGGAATTCACCGTAGCTAATTTCAGGGACGTATCCGGGGGTCTGCAAGAGGGCCAGTTCGCAGTCGGCGAGAGGAAGAAGGCAAGCGGTCTGGCGGATCTGGACCCGATTTACAGAGATTTGCTCGATAAGCCGATTACGGTCACGCTGGGCCTCATCGGCCCCGACGGGCGCGTGAACATGACGCCCATGTGGTTCGACTACGAGGGCGACACAATTCTGGTGAACACCGCCGCACATCGCGCAAAATGCGGATGGATACGAAACAACCCACAGTTGACGATCCTGCTCGTGAACCCCGAAAACCCCTACCACTGGATGAGCATCAAGTGCACGGTGGTGAACGAGATACGAGAGGACGCGCCGGGCGGCGAGCGGGCGACCGAACAGCTCGACCGCATCTGGACGAAATACACGGGCGCGGATCCGCCCTACGCGCTCAGGGACCCAGTGATTGACGAGAAGCGCGTGCTCTTCGAGTGCCGCGTGGACAGGGTCGCCACGTTCGGAAAACCGGCATAGGGGTACGGTCTTGTAGGGACCGCATCCAATCTTCCCGGGGTTGTTGAAAAAGCCCCCCTGACAAGGGAAGCTGGGCTCCGTAGGGACAGGTCGCGACCTCGGACAGGCACAGGGGCCTGTCCGCTACATTCTTGTTTATCAACCGAGCAAAGGCATCGTCATTCCGGCGGTGGTCAATTTCGACCGAGGAGGATTTTTTCAACAGATCCCATCGGTCGGGGCTGAACTACCAGACGCAGCCGCGCGCGGCCACGGGGATCACGGCTTCGAGGACGCCCTCTTCCATACCGCCGCGGACGCCGTGGTAGACGTCGTAGAGGTTGATGGTCGGGTCGCAGTGGCTGGGCTGGAACAGGAGCGTCTCGCCGATTTCGGGACGCCTCGAGGCCGGGGAGAGTTCCAGCACGCCGTGCTCATCGGACGCCCGCGCGTGCACGGCGCCCTCGAGTTCCAGGCAGGGCGCCAGCCCGCTGTCGGAAGAAAGCGCCTTGTGGCCGGCGTCCATCACCACGTGTCCGGGGCCGGGCGCGCTCACCACGGTCGTCAGCACGAACAGGCTGGGCCTGAAGTCGTCATAAGTGTCCGAATTCTTGCCGCCGATGCTGCCGTAGTGTGAATCCATGAAGAGATAGCTGCCCGCCTGAAGCTCGTTCAGCACGCCCGATTCCGCGTCCCAGCGCCATGAACCCGTGCCGCCGCCGCTACGTATCTCCAGTGGAAGCCCCGCGGCCCCGAACGCCTCCACGGTCTCGCGCATCCGCGCTATGGCGTCTGCGTAAACCGCGCGCCGCTCGGTGAATCCATCCACGTGCTGGGCCCCGCCCTGGTACGCCTGAATCCCCTTGAGTTCGAGTCCCTTCGCCGCGTCCACGCGCCGGGCCAGCTCCGCCGCCGTTTCGCCCGGCGCCACGCCGCAGCGCCCCTGGCCCACGTCCACGTCGACGAGCACGCCGATTTCCGCCCCCGCCGCAGTAACGGCTTCTGCGAGCATCGCCACCCCCTGGGGGTGATCCACCACCACCATCAGCTTCGTATGGCGCGCGAGCGCGGCCAGACGCTTGAGTTTCGAGACGGCCGTGACCTCGCTGCTCACGAGCACGTTCTCCACCCCGCCTTCCACCATCACCTCGGCCTCGCTCACCTTCTGGCAGCACACCCCCACCGCGCCGAGCGCCATCTGCTTTCTTGCGAGCCAGGGACTCTTGTGCGTCTTGGCGTGGGCGCGGAGCCTCACGCCCGTGCCTTCCAGGCGCTTCGCCATCAGGGCGAGGTTCTCCTCCATGACGTCGAGGTCGACTATCAGGGCGGGCGTTTCGATTTCACGCACCGGCGTTCCGATGCTCTGGGTGGGGGGCATGGGAAACCTTCCTCCAGGGTAGACCGTCTTTTTCACCGTGAGAACATTTTGGAAAGAATATCACCTGAATGATGCGGCGGGAACCGGCTTGCCCGCCGCCCCCTCATGGCGCATGATTGATTTTCCTGATCTCAGGCGATTTTTTTCTTGCATCCGGAGGGTTTTTCCTCATGCGCACCAAGGCGGACGATCTCCTCGAAGGCGCCATCGACGTTCACGCCCACATCTTCCCCCAGGTATTCGTAGAGGAACCCGGGCGCGTGCTGGACCATGAATGGGCCGAACTCGCGCGCGACGTCGGCATGCGCGGCTTCGTGATGAAGAGCCACCTGTGGCCCACCATCGCCCAGGCCCGGATTCTGAACGAGGTCTATCCGGGCGTCACGGCCTTCGGCGCCATCACCCTGAACGCCAACGTGGGCGGGCTTTCGCCCTTCGCGGCGGAAAGCGCGGTGCGCCTGGGCGTGAAAGTCATCTGGATGCCCACCTACTCCGCGGCGAACGATATCGAGGTGGGGGCCTACAGCAAACGCATCGCGGAGGCCTATAGCCAGCCCCCGCCTGCGCAGGGCCTGACGATTCTCGACGGAAACGGCGCGGTATGCCCCGAGGCGGACGCCATACTCGAAATCGCCCGCGACGGGGACGTGGCCGTGGCCACGGGACATCTCTCCGCGGAGGAGGGCGTCGCCCTGGCGAGGCGCGCGAAGGAGATCGGGGTGAAAAAATTCATCTTCACCCATCCGATCATCTTCATCGTCAACGCGAGCGAGGCCCAACTGCGCGAGGTGGCGGATTTGGGCTATATCGTCGAATTCACGTGGATATCGGCTTTTCCCATGTGGCGCGACCTGGATCCGGTGAAAGTGGCCGAAACCGCGCGCGCGCTCGGCCCCGAGCGATGCGTGATGAGCACCGACGCGCAACTCGACCTCAATCCCCCGCCGACGGAGATGCTTCGCATGTTCATCGCCACGATGCTGCGCCTGGGGTTCGAGGACGAGGAGATTCGCTGGATGGTGCAGCGTAATCCCGCCCGGCTCATGGGCCTCGAAGAATAAACAGCATTCGCGCAGCACACCCCGATGGATGACGAATAAGGGGGTTGCTACACCTCTGCTCGCCTCGTCTCGATTTTTTTCTTGACTCCCTCAATAAATTCCTTACAAAATCTTAACGTTATATCGCCGCCTTCGTTGATACCATATCAACAGGTATTCAGGCGGGAGAAGCAATAGCGTGATTCAAAAAGATTCCATTCTCATCGTCGAGGATGAGAAGAACATCGCATCGCTCATCGACAAGTCTATACGCCGGGAAGGTTTCCACACCATCATTGCTCATGACGGGGAGCGAGCCCTGCAACTGGCGCGCGAGTGGGCACCCGTTTTCGTCGTGCTCGATCTGATGCTCCCGAAAACGAGCGGGTGGGAGGTCTGCCGGCAGCTCCGGGAGGAATCCGACGTACCCATTCTGATGCTCACCGCCAAGGAAGGAGAGGTCGACAGGCTTTTCGGCTTCTCGCTCGGCGCGGATGATTACGTAGTCAAACCCTTCAGCCCGAGAGAACTCGTCGAGCGCATCAAGGCCATCCTCAGGCGCACGAAAAACGCGTCCATGCTCAGAAAAACAAAACTCTCTTGCGGCAACCTGCTCATGGAGCCTGAAAAACACAAACTCACCCGAAACGGCGAACCCATACCGCTCACTCCCTCGGAATACGTACTGCTCCTGACGCTCATGAGCGCGCCCGGTCGCGTTTTTTCCCGCCACGAACTGCTCACCAGGCTCTACCAAACATCGGACGCCGTCGTCGCCCGGGTGGTGGACGTCCACATCGGAAAGCTCCGTCAAAAAATCGAGTGTAACCCCGCCAACCCCCATCTTATCCTCACAGTACGAGGCGTGGGGTATCGATTTGCCGACAGTGAAGAACAAGGAGGTAGCTAGCATGAAAAGCCGGTTGCTTTGGAAACTGCTCGCCGTCAACCTGCCGGTCATCGTTCTGGTCATTCTGTTTGTCTGGCTGTCGATCGATTTCCTCGCCGCCGATTATTTCGCCGCCCTGATGCGCAAATACAACATCTCGCCCAATGAAATACACCAGATGTTCCTGGACGCCGTGCATCGCTACATCATCAACGCGAGCCTGCTCGCCATGATCATGGCCGTCACCTTGAGTTTCATCCTTACCCGGAGGGTGCTGCGCCCGCTCTACGCGATGTCGGAAGTATCCAGAAAAGTATCGCTGGGCGACTTCACCGCGCGCGCGGAGGTCTCTTCAAAAGACGAGGTCGGCCAGTTCGGTCTGATGTTCAACCAGATGGCCGACAATCTGGAGAAGACCGAAAACTTAAGAAAAACCATGCTCGTGGATATCGCCCATGAGCTGAGGACCCCGCTCACCACGGTGCGCGGCTATCTCGAAGGACTGTCCGATGGCGTCATCCCGCCCTCCAAGGAGATGTTCTCCATGTTGAAGGAGGAAATCTTGCGCCTCGTGCGCCTGGCCCAGGACCTTCAACAACTCACCCGGGCCGAGGCCGCGAAGATCTATCTCAAGCGGGAAGAAATTGCGTTGCCCAATCTGGTCAAGCGCGTCATCGAACTCTACCGGCACGATTTCGAAGCCAAGAGTATCGGGGTGAAATTGGATATCGGCGGTGACGTACCCGCCGTGCAGGCGGACCGCGACAAAATCATCCAGGTTCTGGGAAACATCGTTCAGAACGCGTGCCGATACACACCCGGGCATGGGGAATTCCGTGTACGAACGGAGAAGCACAAGGGCGGGGTGAAGCTCATTTTTTCAAATACCTGCCAGGATTTACATAAGGAAGACGTGGGCCTCATCTTCGAGCGGTTCTACCGTGCGGAAAAATCGCGTTCGCGTGAAAGCGGGGGGGCAGGCATCGGGCTGGCGATAGTGAAGGCTCTCGTCGAGGCGCATGGGGGCGAAGTGGGCGCATCGTATGACGAAGGCGTAATCCACGTCTGGTTCAGCCTCACCGCCTGATCACTTCGTTCACGATTTGTTCAGAGTTTTTTGAGGAATTCACCGCATCATTTTGGTATGATCCTCGGAGTGGGTTTGAGTAAGGGATCACACCGATCATCTATATCAGCCGCCGGCTCATGAATCCATAGTCATCTAAATCCGGGAAGAGTCGAAAACACACCCGAAAAAGGAACAAGGCCATGGAAAACGTCCACAGAATGCTCCTGATCCTCCTTGCGACATCTTTGCTCTCCCTCGCACCGTCTTCCGTGAACGCCGCCGAGCCGACCGTCATCACCCTCACCCAGACGGGCTGCCAGTTCACCGAACCCGAGGGCAAGGATCATGGCTACAAGACTATGGGGGCGGCCGATTGCAAGAAGATCAACTCCCAAAGCGGGGAAAAGCGCCTCGCCAATGCCAATACCATCACGCTGAAGCCAGGCGCCTACATTTTCCGGGTGAAGAACAAGAACGTACCCTATCAGCTCGGGTTTTATCTCAGAGGCGCAGGGGTCGGACGCCTCACGCTGCCGAAGGTCTCGGGAGGCGGCCTCGTCAAGGGGAAATCGAGGGACTACCATATCACGCTCAAAGAGGGCGACTATCATTTTTCATGCCCGCTGAACCCGACGCCCGACTACAGGCTGAAGGTGACGAACTAGAACCTGTACGGGGTAGTTGAAAAAGCTCAAAGAAGGAGCGCGCTAAAAATCACTCCCCCCTTGAGGGGTCGGGCATCCCAAGGGGAATGCCCGATGAAAAAGTCCCCTTTTAGAGAGTAGGTGGGACACCCCACTCGGCTTCAAAACCACCCCCCCCCTACCCCCCCTTGTCAGGGTCAAAACCGACCGAAGAGGGAGGTTTTGCGAGCCGATGAGTTTCTCAGCAATGGTTTATGCAAACGCTCGTTCCTCACTCGCGTTTGACCCCTGACAAGAGAGGTAGGGGGGGTTGCCTTTATGAGGTTTCCCTTTCATGGGGGTTGCCTTTACCCACTCAAGGACTTTTCCAACAGCCCCGACCGTACGCCACGCCCCAAATCCGTTTCTCGTGTTATCATGCTAAAAAGCCAACTGAATAATACCGGACGCGCTAGAGTCGTACGCCACCATAATTTATAATCAATTCTTAATCTCTCATTTACGTGGAATTTGACCGGTAATGACATACCCGTCCACATGAAGTCGTACGGAGAAGCCTTTTGAACCTGGAAAATCCTCCCACCGTCTGCGTCCTGGGGTTCGGCATGGCGGGCAGGCCCATCGCCCGGGGACTGGCGGGGGCCGGCGCGGCGAAAGTTCACGTCTGGAAAAGAGCACCTTGGCGACCGGAACACCTTGACGCCTCCGCTCATCCGGCAATATTGATGACGCAGTCCATGGAAGAAGCGCTCGACGGCTCGGACTTCGTTCTCTCGCTCGTCACGCCGGAAAGCGCGCTGGATACGGCGCGCAGCGCCTCTTCTTTCGTCCAGGATGCCGTGTATCTGGATTTGAACACCACGACGCCCGATACCAAGAAGGAGATTGGCCGCGTCATCGAGGCGGGCGGGGGCCAACCTGTTGACGGGGCGATATGCGACCCGGCGGAAGTATACGGACACGAGGTCGTCACTTTGATCTCGGGGCCCGAGGCCAGACGCCTGAGCGAGTCCATGGCGCGCTACGGGATGCAGCTTCAGGTGCTCAGCGAGCGCGTGGGAGACGCCTCGGCCCTCAAGGTCGTGCGCAGCGTGTTCACCAAGGGGCTGATGATGACTTTTCTGGAAGCCATCGAGGCGGCGAGGCGTTGCGGGCTGGTGGAGGAAATGCTCGAGTCCATCGCGGGCACAGTGGAGGGACTTCCTCTCAGAGACCTGGCGCTGAGCCTCGCGGGCACGAGCCTTATCGTCGCAGAGAGGCGCGCGCAGGAGATGGAGGACGTCGTCTCTACCCTCGAATCACTGGGCGTGGACTCGCGCATCAGCGCCGCCTCGCTCGAGAAGTTCCGATGGCTCCAGGGGTTCGATTTTCACGAAGAACTCGGTGGCGTGCCCCCCGAATCGGTCGAAGCCATGCTCCACGCACTCGAAAAAATCTTTGACTCTTCGCCGAAACCGGGAACTTGAATAAATCCCGCCAACAGGTAAAAGAATCCGGATTTTGTGCTTCTCTACCCTTGATTTTCGGGAGCGGCATCTGCTAGCATCGCACTGCGCTTGGGGTATCCAGGTGAATTTGAATCTAATAACCGCGAATCGCCAAGGGTCGTTCCCTCGGGATTCCAACCGGAAAAATCTTAAATCTTTGTAGGAGGGAATCATCCATGACATTTGTCATCGGGGAAAAATGCCTGGGCGAGCGCTATGCGACGTGCGTGAGCGTGTGTCCCGTGGACTGCATGCACCCAGGCGAGTACAAGGGGGAACCCTTCCTGATCATCGACCCCGAGGAATGTATCGACTGCGGCGTCTGTCAGCCGGAATGCCCGATTGACGCCATCCTGGAGAGCGAAGACGACGATCCCGTATGGGCGGAAATCAACGCGGAACTCACCGATGAATTCAAGAACAACGAGCCGGTCGAGCCGCGCCCGGCGAACGACCCGCCGCGAAGAGCAGACAACACGCTGCGCTAGCTCCATCCTGCTGATTCAAACACCGCGGTCATCGGGCCGCGGTGTTTTTTATTGCGCACAGGCGCATTTTCATACACCTCACCTTCCGGCAACGGGAGCACCCTGAGGAAGCCATGGTCTTAAGCCCGCCCGCAACAGACGGCCCGCTCATCGCCGTCGCCGGAACGCGCTTCGGCCCCCCTACGGTCGAGGAGGAGGTACTCTCGCCTCTGGGTCCCCGCTTGCGTCTGGGCATGGGGGCGGACTCTGAATCCCTGGTCGAACTCTGCGCGGAGGCGGAGGGCGTCATCATCGGCTCGATTCCTACTTTCACGGCCGAGGTCATCGCGCAACTGAAACATTGCAAAATTCTCGCGCGCGGCGGCGTGGGTGTGGACAACGTCGACATGGAAGCCGCAACAGCCAAAGGGATTCACGTCACTTACGTGCCGGATTACTGCGTCGATGAGGTGTCGGACCACGCCATGGCGCTCATCCTGTACTTCGCCAGAAAACTGGAGCAGGGGATCGCGGAAGTCAAAAAGGGCGGCTGGGGAATCGCCTCCTTGAGGCCGATAGCTCCGCTTCGGGGCGCGACGCTGGGCGTGGTGGGAATCGGGAGGATCGGCGCGACTCTGGCCGGAAAAGCGCGCGCCTTCGGGATGCGGATCATCGCGCACGATCCCTTCGCGCCTGAATCCGTTTTCGAGGAATCAGAAGCCCGAAACGCCGCGCTTTCTCAAATTTGGGAGGAGTCGGACTACATCTCCCTGCACGCGCCCCTGACGCCCGAGACGCGCGGCATGGTGAACGCCGAAGCGCTCGACCGCATGAAGACGGACGCCGTTCTGATCAACGTGGCGCGCGGCGAACTGGTGGACGAGAAGGCGCTGGCCGATGCGCTCCAGAAAAACGCCATCCGGGGCGCGGGCCTCGACGTGCTCGAAGAAGAACCCCCAAGGCCGAATCACCCGCTGATCGGGCTCCCCAACTGCCGCGTCACGCCGCACAGCGCGTGGTACAGCACGGCCGCCCTGGAAGACATGAGGCGAAAGGCGGCGACCGACGTGTTGCGCGTCCTGCGAGGCGAGGAGCCGCGCTATCCCGTGAAATAATCCATACCGCAGAAACAATCTGCCACGTTATTTTTCAATCGGAAAACCGACGATGCTCCCCCACTCCGTCCATGAGCCATCGTAAATCTTCACGTCTCCGTATCCCAGCAGATACCGCATGGCGAACCAGACCAGACTGGCCCGGTGGCTGAGGCGTCAGTAAAGCACGAGTTCTATCTCGTCATCGGCCGCGGCGCCCGCAGCGCCGAGAATCCGCGCGAGTTCCCCTTCGTCCTTATAGGTGTCGTCCTCGTTCAGCAGTTCGCGGAAGAACAGGTGCGCGGCCCCCGGTATGCGTCCGGCGCGTTCGGCTCCGTGGTCGAAACCCGGCGGCGGCATCACCCGCTCGCCGCTGTATTCCTCGGGCGAGCGCACGTCGAGCAGCACCCTGCCCGGCGCGCCGAGCTTCTCGCGAATATCGTCCCTGCCCACGCTCAAGACCTCGCCCCCATCCGGCGCGGGGTGAGAGACGGCCGCAGCATCCGGAGCCTCACTCGAAACGGGCATCCCGTCGGCAACCCACTTTTTCTTCGAGCCGTCCAGGAGCTTCAAATTCGAAAAACCCGCCATCTTCAGCACCCAGAACGCATAAGTTCCAAACTGCACCGGCTCGCCGTACAGGACGATTTCATCGTCCGGGCCGATCCCCATCTCGCCCAGACGCCCGGCCAGCGCTTGAGGCTTAGCGAACGCGCGGTCCGTCTCGTGCCAGAGCACCCCTTTCCAGAACCACCAGTGCGCGCCCGGTACGTGGGCTTCGCGGTAGGAAGCGTCGTCACTAGCGGATGAGACCTCGATGACGTGGAGATTCGGATTTTCCAGGTTTTCTGAGAGCCACGCCGTCGAAACGAGCGTGGAATTATCTGCTTGCATCATGTCTAAATACCCTCACAAGAAAAAGACTATGAAAAGCGTGTCAGGAAAATCATCCGCCGCACATGGGCGGCTTCTTCCGCCGGATGTCCGGCGTGGCTTCCTCAAACGCATGGGACACCTGAAGCACGCGGGCTTCCTCCCAGGGCGGTCCCACGATCTGCACCGACACGGGCAGGCCGTCCGCGCTGAAGCCCGAAGGCGCCGACATGACCGGGAAGCCGAACAGGTTGTAAGGGCCCGTCTGCGGTCTGCCGAGGCCCGTGAAGGAGAGCTCTTTCCCGTTCACCGTGCCCATCTCCGTCGCAACGGGCCCCGCGGGGCAAGGGTAGCCGGGCGCCAGGAATATATCGATCTCATTGAACACACTCTCCATTTCGCGGGTGAGCGTGGGCCGTTCTCTCATGGCGCGCGCGTATTCATCCAGCGTCACGCGGCTCGAAACTTCCAGGCGCTCGCGGACGTCGTCGCCGAATTTTTCGGGATGCGAGGCGAGTCGCTCGCGGTGAACCGACGCCAGTTCGGCGCTGGCGATGATGCGCCGCACCTCTCTCATCCGTTCGGCGTTGGGATAACGCACATGAACGACCACGCCGCCCAGAGCCTTCATGGTCTCTATTGCATCATCAAAGCCTTTCTGCACCGAAGCGTCGTTTTCCGGGAGATAGAGGTCCTCGCAGATGCCGAAGCGCATGCCCCGGACGCCCTCGCCTATCAGGGCGCAGAAATCGGGCGTTTCGCGATCCTTGGAGCCAGCGTCCGCCGGGTCGTAGCCCGCCATGGCCTGGAGCATGATGCCGCAATCGCGCGCCGTCCGCGCGAGCGGGCCGGCATGGTCGAGCGTCGTAGAGTTCGGGAAAATGCCGCGAACGCTCACGCGGCCGTACGTGGGTTTCAGGCCCATCGTGCCGCATGCGCTCGCAGGCCCCCGGATGGAGCCGCCCGTGTCGGTCCCCACCGCGCCGGGGCACATGAAGGCCGCGACCGCCGCACCCGAACCACCGCTCGAACCGCCAGATACCCGCTCGGGATTCCAGGGATTGCGCGCCGGGCCGTAGTGGGGGTTCACCGTGGTGGAGCCCGCCGCGAACTCGTGCGTGTTGCATTTGCCGACGATGACGGCGCCCGCCTCCTTGAGCTTTCTCACGCACTCGGCATCCGCCGCCGGGACGTTTTCGGGGAAGAAGCTCGACCCCTGCGTCGTGAGGACGCCCGCGGTATCGATGATGTCCTTGATCCCGACCGGCACGCCGTGCAGAGGGCCGCGGTAGCGGCCGCCCTGAATCTCACTTTCCGCCTTTGCCGCGTCCTCGCGGGCCTCTTCCGCGCACACGGTGATGAACGCGTTGAGCTCGGGATTCAGTGCCTCGATTTGCCGCAAATGCGCGTCCACCACCTCGCGCGGGGAGATTTCCTTGCCCTCGATTTGTTGGGCAAGTTCAGATATTGAGAGAAAATTCAGTCCATCGGCGCTCATTTTCACCTCCATTCCAACTGAGTGAATTACATTCCGCTTCCACCTGTTTGATGAAACGCAAGCTTACCACGACAAGGCGGCTTTCGCCTTCTCGGGAGGGGGTTTCTTGTTCTTTCAAGCCCTAGGCGCACTTGGCGGAATCACGCCGATTTGCTATGGATGATCCCATATAGATGATATGAAAAGGTCTGCCCGCACCGTGTAAGCGGAAATCTTGGTGCGCTACCACTATCCCACGAGGTCATCCCCCATGAACGGCGATACTTACGACGCCCTGGTCATCGGCGGCGGAATCAACGGGCTCTCGGCGCTCTATCACCTGAAGCGCCTGGGGGCCGAACGCGTCGGGCTGGTGGAGCGCTTCGAGATCGGCCATGACAGGGGCAGTTCGCACGGCGCCGCCCGCGTGACGAGAAGCGCCTACGTCGCGCCCGAATACGTCCGCCTCATGCAGTGGGTGCACAAGGAGGAGTGGCCCAGGCTTGAAAAAGACTTGCGAAAAAAACTCGTCTATTCCAATCCCGGGATATACACCGGGCCGCCGTGTGAGCGTTACCATTCCTACATCCACGCGGTCACGCAAGAGGGCGTGGACGTGGAGCTTCTCACCGCGGACGAGGCGCGGGGGAAGTTTCCCCAGTTCACCTTCGAGGGCGCCGAAAGCGCCCTGCTGGACAAGACGGGGGGTTTCATATCCTCGGTAGAGGCCATCGAATCGCTCGCCGCGCTGGCGCGCGAGAACGGCGCGCAAATCCATGAGAACACCGTCGTCCACGGAATCGACACGGCGTCTGACCCCGTAAAGGTCGAGACGAGCGGGGGGACTCTCGAGACCGAACGCCTCGTCGTGGCGGCGGGGGCGTGGGCGAAGGGTTTGCTCCCGTTCCTGAAACCCAGTCTCAACATCGCCCGGCAGACGGTAGGATACTTCACGCCCGAAGACGATCCGGACGCCTACCGGCCCGGCCGTTTCCCGGTCTGGGCCTACAGGGAGCAGGACGAGAACAACCTGTTCTACGGAATGCCTGAGTTCGGGCGCGCGGGCGTCAAGGTGGGCCGTCACCTGAGAGTCGGGGTGGATGACGACCCGGACAACCCGCCCGACGCCATCGACCAGGAGAAAATTGACGATGTGAAGCGCTTCATCGCGCGCTTTTTCACCTGCAAGAACTGGACGCTCGCAGGCGCGGAGCACTGCCTCTACACCAACGCGCCGAACGAGGATTTCATCATCGACCTGCATCCCGAGAACCCGCGCATCGCGTTCGGGGCCGGCTTCTCGGGCCACGGATTCAAGTTCGGCCCCCTCACGGGAAGGCTTCTGGCCGAACTGGCGTGGGAGGGGAAAATTTCCATACCCGATGCCGAACTGGCGAGGCGTCTTTTTTCACTCAAGAAATAAGGCTTTATCTCTCCTGATGAGGGTCCGCGTCCCTCTGGTGGCGTCGGGTATGGACACCCTCAAAGCGAACGAAGGAAAGCAAGTAGAGCCGCGTATTAGACAGCCCTGAAATTCCGTCGCACATCCCTATAATTTGATATTTCTGATTTTTCTTCTTGACAAGAAGAGGCTTTTGATAGATAGTTAAGTATCTATTAACTATATTTATTATAAATTAACTTAATCGCTTGTTTTGGATGATTCGCTGGTTGGAGGACATGCAAGTAAGCCAGATTGGCCGCCCAAAATGAATGAGCCGTGAGAAGAAAAATTTATCCCGCCCCGTTACCCTATCATCGTCGTATTACCCCCACGATTCGGCGACCGATGCGGGTGGCGGGGCGGCGGTTTTTCCGAAAGCCTTATGACGCTTCATCCTAAATGAGCGCCCTCAGATTCTCCGCCGCCAGCCGCGCCGCCGTCCGGATGTCGGGCTTTGAAACAATCTGGCACGTCAGGTAGCCGCTGTACCCTATCGAGCGCAGCGCCCCGATGATTTCGCCGAAGGGAATGTGCCCGCCGCCGGGATAGTAGCGGTTATTCTCGGCGATGTGCATGTGGCCCAGCAGCTCTCTCGATTCCAGTATGGGAGCCGTGAACGACGCTTCATCCACGTTCATGTGGTAGGTGTCGAGCATGAGCACGAACGCCTCGTGGCCGAGTTCCCGGCAAAAGGCCACGCCTTCGGCAGCCGTGGTCACGTTGTTGATCCAGTGGCTGCACAAGGGTTCGAGATAGAGCCTGGCCCCCCGCGAGGCGGCTTCATCCGAAAGACCCAATAGCGCTTCGCGCATCCAGCGGAGAGAATCATCGCGCCGCTCATCCTCGCAGAGATTCCCGCGCGAGGAGCCGATCACCATGCCGCACCCGAATCTCTGCGCCATATCGAGCGCGTCCAGGTGACGGCGGTAGGACACATCCCTGATCTCGGGCACGGGGTGGCACAGCCATATCCTGTCCTGAAAGCCCATCGCCGCCGTGTGGATCATCGAGACGGAAAGTCCCCGGCTGTTGATCTGCTTCTCTATCTCGTCCAAATCGAGTTCATCGGGTTTTCGCACCGAAAGCTCCACGGCACAGAATCCCGCCTCGGCCACGCAGTCCAGGTTTCCCGCCAGAGTGCCCTGCGCGCTGGGGAGGTTGGGTGTGGAAATGTCCGGCGTGGCTATCTGATAGCTCAGCTTCACAATTAAAGCTCCTCTGTATTCATCGCGCCCCAGGATGCGGCGCGGTGCGGCGTTATCTCTATCATCCAGGCGTGGATGGTGATGGAGCCCCGGTACTGCGCGTATTTCTGCCTTAAGTGCGCCGCCGCCTTCTCATACGCCGCAGCGTCCGCCTCGGCATGGATGATTCGCGCGCTCCCGAAGATGAGGACGAAGCCGAGTTTCGCCCAGTCGTCCTCGTAATGATCCACCAGAAACGAAACCTGCGCGTTCTCGCGGATGTTATCGAGCCGTTTCAGCCGCTCGATGTCATTTTTCTGCTTGCCGTCCACCGGAACGTATATTTTCCCGTCCAACACGGCGAAAACCACGGGCACGACGTGGGGCGCGGCGTCCCTGCCCGCCGTCGCCAGCCGCGCCACGCGCGCACGCTCCACGAACGCCCAGGCGTCACCTGAGAGCAGAGGCTTCGTCATTCCGCCTCCCCGTAGCCCCCGCCGCCCGGTGTGATGAGGGTGAGGGTATCGCCCGGTTCCATATCGGTAGTGACCTTGGGGTCGATCTCTTGCTCGTTGATGCGCACCTGCCCCCGCCCGCCATGCCCGCCGCCGAACAGGCCAGGTGCGGGCGATTTCGTGCGCTCGGCCATGAACGAGACCGTGATGCGCGCGGGCGAGTCGTTCCGGAAGACGATGCGCTGCCCGCAGCCGCCCCGGAATTTCCCCGCGCCGCCTGAGTCTCTCAGTATCGTCTTCTCGATGAGGGTGAAGGGCGTGATGCGCTCGATCACCTCGATGGGCGTGTGGGAGACGTTGCTGGGATAGCTCAGGCACGCATGGCCGTCTCCGCGCCCGGTGGCGCCCGTACCCCCGTTCTGGAAGAAAAGCCCTGCCGTCCGCACGCCGCGCTTGTCCAGCCCCGTGTAGTTCACGCACCAAAGCGGAGAGCCGCTCGCCGCGGGCACCTCCTCGGGGATGACGGGTGCGAGCGCCTCGAAAACGGCGGCGGGCAGATAGTGGCCCACCAGCATCCGGCCGCCTCCGGCGGCGGGATGGAGCGGCTCCAAGATGCTGCCTGGCTCCGTCCGCACGTCGATTGGCCGGAAACATCCCTCGTTGTTGGGAACCTCGGGGCACAGGACGCACTTGATGGGGTAGACCGAATAGGCATAGGTGTAGTTGTAGGCCACATTCACGGCGCGGTCGACCTGGGGCGAGGAGCCCGCATAGTCGATAACCAGGGAATCGCCTGACTTTTCTATACGCGTCCGCACCCGGATGGGTTCCGCGAGACCGTCGGTTTCGATTTCGGACGCGAATTCCCCGTCGGGCAGGCGAAGCAGGGCGTCGCGCATGGCCTTCTCCGAGCGTCCCTGGATATCCTTCGTCAGCGCGCGCAGATCCTCCAGGCCGTATTCATCCAGCAGATCGCCGAGGCGCTTTTCCGCCAGGCGGTTCGCCGTGAGCTGGGCGTTGATGTCGCCCATTACCAGGTCGGGCACGCGCACGTTGTAGCGGATGAGGTCGATGAGCGTCTGGTCGGGCTCGCCGCGCCGGTACATCTTCATCATGGGAATCTGGAGGCCCTCCTCGTAGACCTCCCTCGGGTCGGGAGAGCGGATTTTCCCGCCGATGTCCGGCAGATGGGCCGTGCTGGCCGAGAACCCGATGAATTTCTCACGGTAGAACACCGGCTTCACGATGTTCACGTCGGGGAGGTGGCCCGTTCCGTACCAGATGTCGTTGGTGATGAGGATGTCGCCGGGTTCTAAAGCCTCGGGCGGAAACGCTCTCAAGAAATGGCGAACCGTTATCGGCAGGGTGCCGATGAACGAGGCGATGCTGGCCGAGGACTGCACGAGGGAGTGGCCCTGATCGTCGGTGATCACGCAGGAGAAATCGTTCGACTCACGCACCAAAGTGGAAAACGAGGTGCGCACCAGCGTCGCCGCCGCCTCGTCCACGATGCCGATGAGGCGCCGCCAGAGCACTTCCAGCGTGATGGGATCGAACGACATTACCCGGCAACCTCGATGACGATGTGGCCGCCCGCATCTTTACGAAATCGCGCGTCTCCGGGCACCACGATGGTGGATTCGCGCTCTTCGACGATGGCGGGGCCGGAAAATTCCCGCCCGGCGGGCAGCGAATACCTGTGATACACGCGCGCCTCACTGAATCCACGCTCGGGACCCGCGTATATCTTTCTCCTCCCCTTCTCGAATTCCGCCTCGTCCGCAAGCGGTGCGACGTCCATGCCCTGGGGACCCGGCCCCAGCATCGTCAGCCGCCACGCGGCCACCTCCGCCGCCACGTTCTCGATTTTTCGCAAATACCGCCGCTCATAGGCGCGCTCGAAGGACTCCTGCATGTTCGCGGCGTCGCGTACCGGCATCCCCCCCGCCTCGGGCAAGGAGACGCTCACCGTATCCGTCTGCCCCCGGTAGCGCATGTCGGCTGCGCACAGAAATTCCCAGCGCCCGTCCACGCCGATTCTATCGCCCAGGGAATCCTTCATCTGAGCGGCCATCTCCCAATACAACGCCTCGACGCGCGTCCAGTCGACGGCATCCACGTCGGATACCAGGACGCGGACGGCGTCCGCCCTCGGCCTTGCCGCCAGGAGACCGGCCGCCGAGGCCACGCCCACGTCCGGCGGGCAGACGATGCGGCGGATATAGAGTTTTTTCGCCATGTGGCAGGCGTGAAGCGGCGCGGCCCCGCCGGTGGCGATCAGGGCGTAGTTCCTGGGGTCACCCCCTTTTTCGGCGATGTGCACGCGCGCGGCGCTCGCCATCTGCTCGGTGATGATCTCATAAATCCCCCACGCCGCGTCCTCGACCCTCATGTCCAGCTTACCGGCCAGAGAGGAGACGGCCTCGCGCGCTTTATCAGTGTCTAACCGCATCGCGCCGCCCAGGAAGAATTCGGGATTGAGATAGCCCAGCAGCAGGTTCGCGTCCGTGACGGTGGGCTGCGCCCCTCCCTGATCGTAGCAGGCGGGCCCCGGGGTCGCGCCCGCGCTCTGGGGACCGACCCGGATCAGCCCCAGGTCGCTTATCCCGGCGATGCTGCCGCCGCCAGCGCCTATCTCGACCAGGTCCACCGTGGGCGAGAGGATGGGCAGTCCGCTCCCTTTCTGGAATCTCGACGTCCGCGCCACCTCGAAGCGGTTCTCCGTCGCGGGTTCGCCGTCTTCGATCAGGCATATCTTGGCCGTGGTCCCGCCCATGTCGAACCCCAGGGCGTGGGCCTCGCCCAGCGAGCGGGCGATCTGCGCTGCAGCGAGCGCGCCGCCCGCGGGCCCCGACTCGATGATGCGCACGGGATGCTCGCGCACGCTGTCGATCGTGGCGAAGCCGGAATTGGAGAGCATGATGAAGAGATCGCCCGCGAAGCCCGAATCCCGCAGGCTGGCGAGCAGGCGCGTGAGGTACGCATCGGCGATGGGTCGCACGTAGGCGTTCGCCGCCGTGGTGGAGGTACGCTCGTACTCGCCCGTCTCGGGGGCCACCTCGGATGAGATGGAAACGGGCATATCGCCCGCGACTTCCTCGATAGCCGCCCGGGCCGCTCTTTCGTTCCCGGGATTCACGGGCGCATGGAGAAACGATACGGCGATGGATTCCGCCCCCAGCTTCAGGAGTTTTTCCGCCTCGCGCTTTACGGCCTCCACGTCCAGAGGAGCGACCACCTCGCCATCCACGTGGACGCGTTCGGGGGCCTCGGCCCGCAACTCTTCGGGAACAAGCGGCTCGGGCATCTCCTGGTGCAGGTCGTAGAGGTCGAAGCGTTTCTCGCGGCCTATCTCGATGACGTCCGAGAACCCCTTTGTGGTGATGAGGCCCGTGCGCGCGCCCTTTCTCTCGATGAGCGCGTTTGTGATGAGGGTGGTGGCGTGAACGATGCTCGCGAGGCCGGATGCTTCAAGGCCTGCGGACTCCAATATGTTCTGAAAACCTGTAAGCGTGCCCTCCGCTGGGTCATCGGGCGTGGTCAGTACCTTGGCGATATGGACCGCGCCGCGCGCCTCGTCAATGAGCACGAGGTCGGTGAACGTGCCCCCGATGTCTATCCCCAAGCGGATTTTCATGTTTTTACTCATCATCTCGCATTCAGCGTTATTTATTGCACTTCTTCCTGCCGGCCAACCTTTCGGAAGTCGTCATGCCGAAGTGGCATTCCCTGATATAGTCGCCATTCCCGGAGCGGCCATACACCACGTCCCCGCTTTCGTCATAGACGGTCTGGGTGAGCGAGACGACCTCGCCCCGATGATGCTGGACGATGAGCACCTGATCTTTTTCCAATCCCCCGACAAAAATATCGGTGCGGAGGTTCTCCGTGCTCGTGCTCGCGAGGGGGATGACGGCATCGCCCAGGAAACTGACCGCCACGGTGTTGTCCCGGTTCACCGTAACGGAACAGCTCTCCCCGGTGATTTCAAAACCCACCATGAGCCTTTGCATGAAACCCCTTGCGGGTATGTGGACGCAACCATGGCGCGTCCCCGGTTTTAATTTCTCCTGATCCCGGGGCGGATTCGAGAGAAGCCCCTGAAGGTAGCTTCTGGTCAAAGACTGGGCGGAGACGCTCTGACAGACCAGCGCATAGAGGAGAAAACTTACGAAAATGAAAACAAATTTCATATTATTCATTCAACGCATCTCATTGAATAACAATTTTCCATTTCCAGGCGAAACTGCAAGCGTTCAAATATCATTCCGCGTTCAGGAGTATCTCGCCGTCTCTGATGATGGCCTCGCCGTCGAACCAGACCGAAGGCGCGCGGATGATGGCGTCGAAGTGGGTCTTGGCCTGCACGTCGCCGCCCAGCATGGCGGAGGTTCCGATTCCGATGTGGATCGTGCCGTTCACGCCCTCATCGTTCAGCATCTCGCCGGTGAAATCCTTGCATTCGGGATTGAGACCCATCGCGAACTGCGCGACGTTGTAGACCCATTTATCATCCTGCGCGGCCAGAAGTTCAGCGAGGAATTCCGCCTGCCGCCCGCCCGAAATCTCCCGCACGAAGCCATCCTCGATACGAAAAGTAACAGGCTCCTCGATAACCCCCACGCCGTAATAGGGAATGCTGCCGTCCACCACGAGCGTGCCGTTCGTCGTCCCGTCCAGAGGCGACGTGTTGGCTTCGATATTCGGTACGGCGGTGAAGCCGGGACCGTCGAGCACGCAGGCGTGGCTGTTGCCCGCGCGTCCCTCGAGGCTGAGCAGGAGATCGGTGCCCGCCGGGTTAGTGACGCGCACTTCGCGCGCCTGGCTCAACCGAGCCGCCAGGGCGTCGCAAAGCGGTTTTCTGGCCCTGAAATCGGCCATCAGGCCGCCGTGTTCCATCTGGCCGGGCGTGAACGCCGTCATCGAGAGCACACGCGCGCCCGCGCCGACCGCCTCCCGCGTCGCCCGCGTATGGGCGAGGGCGTGGGTGACGGGCAGGAAAACCACGTCGGACGCCCGCATCGCCTCGGCCACGGCGCGCGGGGGTTCCTCGTTGTCGATGCTTCTGGGTGGGCAAACGGCCATCGTGGCCCGAGCGCCCAAATCTCCCGCCTCGTCGCAAAGCGCCTGAGCGATGGGCAGACGCTCGGCGTCGGTGACGATGAGCACGTCCTCGCCTTCTTTCACGCCGGCGCAGTCGCCCACAAGAATTTTCGCGCCTTTTTTCATCGAACGTTCCTTATACGGAGTTGTGAATCCATGATTGCGAAACGCGGTTCGCCTGTATCGCCCATCCTGTGGCGTAACGAAACCACGCAAGGGCTAAGGATGCGTCTTTGCGCTTCGGAGTCCGCCCATATAAAAGTAGGAATCTACACCACGGGCTTGAGTGAGGCGAGCATGAGCGAGGGAAAACGCGCAGTTCAAGAATCGGGCCTCAGCCGAAAGCGCCTCATGGATATTTACGAGCGCCTGTATATGCGTTTCGGTCCGCAGGACTGGTGGCCCGGCGAGACGAAGCTCGAAGTCTGCCTGGGGGCCATTCTCGTCCAGAACACCTCGTGGACGAACGCGGCGCGCGCGATCGGGAACCTTAAAAAAGAGGGCCTCCTGACGGAGGGCGCGCTCAAGAAGGTGCGGCGCGACCGCCTTGCCCGCCTCATCCGGCCCGCGCGTTTTTTCAACATGAAAGCGAAAAGAATCAAAGGGTTCGTCGCCTACCTCTCGAAACATTTCGATAGTGACGTGGACAATTTTTTGAGCCTGCCGACGGAGGAATTGCATGAGGAACTCATGGGCCTTGACGGCGTAGGGCGCGAGACGGCCGACTCCATCACGCTCTACGCCGCAGGGAGGCTCGCCTTCGTGGTGGACGCCTACACGAAGCGCATATTCGCCCGGCTCGGGCATTTTGCGGCGTCTAAAAACGGGGACAGGGACTACCTCGCCTTACAGGAGAGCCTCACGGCGCATCTGCCCGAAGATGTGGCTCTTTTCAACGAATACCACGCACTGCTCGTGCGCCTGGGGCACACCTTCTGCCGCCCCACGCCCAATTGCGGCGAGTGCCCGCTCCGGGCGGTGTGTCCATATCCCGGGGATGACGCGGAGGATTGAGGGGAATAAGGAGAAATCACTCCTCCATTGAGAGTCAAGCACTCTCCACTCGGGAGATATCCAAACTACTCCCCCCCTTGAGGGGGCCGGGCTTCCCGAGGGGAAAGTCCGATGAGAAAGTCCTTCGTCTGGGAGGGCATCCCGATCATCGAATTGTTCACCGTAGGGACAGGTCGCGACCTGTCCCTACAGAACCATCGCACCCCCAACGAGGGGCTTTTTCAACAACTCCACTTGGGCGGGTTTGACTTCCTCCAATGATCCGGAATCGCCGCATGCGCCGTTCCCTTTTCAGCATCTCCAGAGAGAACCCCGCGCACGAAAACCCCGACCTACACGACCGGGCAGAACCCCCCGTCGATGTTCACCGCCGTCCCCGTGATGAAAGACGCGGCGTCTGAGGCGAGAAAACACGCCATGTTGGCGTATTCCTCGGCCGTTCCCATCCTGCCGAGCGGAATGTCGCGCCCCGCTTCGGCGACGTATTCCTCAAACGAAACTTCGGGCTTTTCCCGCTCGTAGCGCCGCGCGATCTGATCCGTCACGATGCGGCCCGTGCACAGCGCGTTCACAAGCACGTTGTAGGGCGCGCCTTCACCTGCGAGCACCTTGGTCATCGCCATGCCTGCGGCGCGCGAGACCGACGTGGGCGCGCTCGTTGCGGGCGGCGCCTTTCCCGCTATGGTCACGACGTTGATGATGCGGCCCCAGCGGCGCTCCTTCATCGCCGGAAACGCGAGGCGGCAGGTCCTGATGGCGCCGAAGAGTTTCAAGCCCAGGTCCTCCTCCCACATCTCGTCGGTTATCTCCTCGAACGGCCCCCGAGTGGAGGTTCCCGCGTTGTTGACGAGAATGTCGATTTGGCCCAAATCCGCAAGCGCCGAAGCCCACATGTTCTTGATAGCCTCAGGCTGCCCCATATCGCACGAGTAGGCGAACACCCTGCCGCCGGTGGCGGCTTCGATCTCCGCCTTCGTCTCCTCAAGTACGTCGGCCCGCCTCGCGACGATGGCCACCTCGGCCCCTGATTCAGAGATTTTGAGCGCCATGCCCCGGCCCATGCCCCGGCTGCCGCCCGTGATGAGCGCTTTTTTTCCGTCCAGACGAATGTCCATGGTGAAACTCCTTGATTATTTTGTGGTTATGAATCCGTGCTGAATAAGACGGGGTTGAGAACTTTCATCCGGCGTGCGTAAGCCCGGCCGGCCCGGTAATTCACTCGCCCCGGTTTTCCCTATGAAATCTTGGGCAGGGGCTGCTCGCGCGTCATGACTTCCACGATGGCCGGCTTGCCCGCCGAGAGGGCCGCCTCGATGGCTTCATCCAGCTCGGCGGGGTCTTCCACCCGTACACCGAACGCGTCGAAGGAGCGCGCCATATCGGCGAAATTCGGGCTTTTGAAGTCGCAGCCGTAGGCCGCGCCGTAGAGGTTTTGCTGCTGGCGGTCTATCTGGCCGTAGGAACCGTCGTTTAAGACAATCATCACGATGTTCGCGCCGTATTCGCTCGCCGTCACGAAATCGCCGATCGTCATCAGGAACGCGCCGTCGCCCACCAGGCCGATGACGTCGCGATCGGGATATTCCATCTTGGCGACGATGGCCGTGGGCAGCGCGAAGGACATGGCGTTCCACACGCCCGACTGCATGAAGGAGAACTGGTTCGTGAGCGGCACGTAGTAGCGGGCGAACATCTGGCAGTTGCCTACGTCGGAGACGACGATGGCGTCGGGCTTGATGTGGGCGGCTAGCTTTTCCATCAACAGCGCCGGGTGGACCGGCGTCTCGCTCTCATGGCCCTGGATGACCCCCAGGGCCTGCCTCCTCAGATCCGCTTTGCCCTGCGCGATCTGCTTTCTTACTTCGTCTTTCGCGTGTCCGTTCTCTTCCGCGAGATGCTCCTCCAGGGCGCTCAGGAACATGCCGGGGTCGGCGACAATCTCATCCGCGTCTCCGTAGTGCGCATCCTCCGCGTCGTCGAAACCGATGAATATCCGATCCGAAGGCGCGTAGGGGTCGATGTGCTCCACCTCCGCCGTGGCGGCTCTCAGGCCGATGAACATCATCAGATCGCACTTCTCGGTGACGCCGTCCATGAACGAATTATTTCTAAAAGCGAAATAATGCCCCACCGCCAGGGGGTGTTCCTCCGGGATGACGCCCATCGCGTCCTGGGGGTAGATAACGGGAATGGAGAATTTATCGGCGATCCGCGCGAGTTCTTCCATCGCCTCTTTGCGCATCACCCCCTTGCCCGCACAGATGACGGGATATTTCGCCGCCAGCAGCCTGCGCGCGTACTGGGCGACGTCCTCCGCATTGGGAGCGACGACTTCCACCGGCTGCGGCGCGTATTCCGGCAGCGCGATGGGGGCTTCCTGCAACAGATGGGGGCTGTAGTCGGTGAGTCTCGGTATCTCTACGTGCACCGGACCCGGCCTCCCGCTTCTCGCTATTTGGAACGCTTTGGCCATGACGCCCGAGATGTCCTCCATACGCTTCACACGAACGCTCCACTTGGTGACCTTCTGGAACATCTCGACCAGAAAGTCGGGGTCGTCCACCCCGTGGAACGCTTCTCGAGATGCATCGAGCGGTACCGAGCCCGTAATGTGCACCATGGGAGACGCTGCGCCATAAGCCTGGGCCACGCCCGCGATGGAGTTTGCACCGCCCGGCCCCGCCGTGAGCAGGCATACGCCGGGCTCTCCGGTGAGCCGCCCGTAGGCGTCAGCCATCAGGGAGGCGTTCGGCTCCTGCTTGCAGGTGACGAGACCGATGGAGGGGGCTTGCCTCAGCGCATCGTAGAACTGAAGAAGATGGGAGCCGGGGAGGCAATAGAGCCTCTTGACGTTTTCCCTGACGAGCGCGTCTACGACTATCTGGCCCGCGTGCGCGGGCGCGCCGACTTCAAAAGGCATAATTGGACTTCCGTATTCTTAAAAGAAACGATGAAAGATTGGTGGATTTTGCCGCTCCAAGGCAGAGTTCCAACTTATTCCTCCGCCCTGCTCGTCCGCCTGATGAGTTCGTGAAACGCCGCCATGCTTTCCTCGTGCTTCGCCATGGCTTCCCTGTGATTCTTGTCGATTTTTTCCATAGATTCATTGTGGTTCGCCATGACTTCTTCGTGATTCGTTCTCGTGCCTCTAATGAGTTCGTCGACCGCTTTTTCTCTCATGATCAAATCGCGGCGCATCATGAAAAGCCCCCCGCCGATGAGGGCGCATTGCGAAAACCCGACCAGCGCCGCAACCAGCACGCCCATTCTCTGCACCGCCAACGTCGCCGTTTCGAATTCCGTCATCTTGCGAACCCCTCTTTAATGGAAGGGTCCTCATCGCCATGTTAGCGACCGCAATGGCCTCTGACAAGGGAACTTATCGCACCAGAGGCTCTTCATGGCGTATCGTTCGACGGCTTGAATCAAGCGAATCAAAAAACTGGAAACCGTATAATCTTCAAAATCTACGCGTCCGATTTTTCGATGTGCGCGCAGAGGTAATCGCCCACTTCGCGGGTATTCAGCGAACCGCCGAGATCCGCCGTGGTCTTTTTCTCGCGGACGGCGGAGCGTATCGCCTCCCAGATCAGGTCCGCCGCCTTATCGAGTCCCAGCGTGTTCAGCAGGATTCTCCCTGTGAGGCAGACGGCGAAGGGGTTCGCGATTCCCTTGAGCGCGATGTCGGGCGCCGTGCCGTGGACGGGCTCGAACATGCAAACGCGGCCCGGGTGGATGCACCCCGACGCCGCCAGCCCCACGCCTCCGACCAGCCCGGCGCAAAGATCGCTCAGGATATCGCCGAACATGTTGTTGGTGACGATGACGCCGAAATCCTCCGGCTTGAACAGGAGGTCCTGGCACAGTGTGTCGATGAAGTAGTGCTCTCCCTCCACGTCTGTGAATTCCTCCGACGTCTGCCAGAATACGCGCTGCCAGAGACCGTGCGCGTGGATGATGGAGCCGTGCTTGTCCGCCATGGTCACTTTGGGGTAGCCGTGTTTTCGCGCGTATTCGAAGGCGTAGCGGCAGATGCGCGAGACGCCCTTATAGGTGTTGACGTCCTCCTGGATGGCGACCTCATCCGGCGTTCCCTTCTTGAAGTTGCCGCCCACGCGCACGTTCAACCCTTCGGTGTTCTCGCGCACGACGACGAGGTCGATCCGGGCGTCCCTCTTCAGGGGAGAAAAATCCGGGTGCAGCAGGGGCGCCGGCCTTAAGTTCACGTACAAATCCAGTTCGAAGCGAAGCGCGCGCAGGAGATCGCGGCAGTTCACGTCCGCAGGGATCCTGGGGTCGAGACCGGCGCTTCCGAACAGGATGGCGTCGTGCTTGTCGGCCAGGCCCCGCACCAGGCCCTCCACGTCTTCCGGCAGGGGAGTTCCGTGTTCGAGGTAGTGGAGCGCGCCGTAGTCATAGACTTGCGGCTCGACGGCCACTCCCTCGGCGCCCGCCGCCGCCCGGATCACCTCCGTCGCCACGGGCAGCACATCGTGCCCCACGCCGTCGCCCAGAATCACCGCCAGGGAAATCGATTTATCGCTCATTGGATTCCCCCCGATCACAGATGCTTGATGACCTTGAGGCGCTGTACGGAGTCGCCCGCCAGATGCGTCCAGACGATAGCGTCGCGAACGAGTTTCTCCACGCCCTCGTCCTTCATGACGCCGGCGCCCCCGTGGATGTCCATGCACAGGTGTGTGACCCGCTGGATGACGTCCGTCGAGAAATTCATGAGCAGGATGTTGTGTTTCATGTCGCGGTCCGCGCCCTTTTCGAGATCGCACGCGGTGCGCATGACGTAGGAGCGCAGCGCCTCGGTGAGCATGTGCATCTCGGAGAGTTTGAGCTGTATGGCCTGGTGCTCGATGATGTATTTGCCGCCCTGCCAGCGCGTTCTCGCGTGGTGCATCGCCTTGTCGACCGCCGCCTGACACACGCCCAACCCGTTGGAGGAGAGTTCCAGGTCGCCGAATTCGGACGTATCGCCCTTTCTCGCCTGGATCCCCCGGTTCACCTCACCCACTATATTGGCGTGCGGCACGCGGGCGTCCTCGAAAATGAGCTCCGCATTCTGGTAAAACCGCCAGCCGATCTTGTCGTACACCTTGCCGACCCGGAAGCCCGGCGTATCCGTCGGCACGAGGAAGAGCGTGGTGCCATTCGAAATGGGTACGTCGGGGTCCGTTCTGCCGTCAATAAAAAAGAGCTTGCCCACGCTCCCGTTGGCGATGTAGCGCTTGCGCCCGTTCAGCACCCATTCGTCGCCTTCGCGCACCGCCTGGAGCTTCCAGCCCGTCCGGGGGTCGTCCGAAGGCATGCGGTTGTCCGAACCCGCCGACTCCTCGGTTCCGCCTTTGCCTAAGAGATAGGTGTCGTCCTCCAGGAAGGGTTTCAGGAACCTGTCTTTCTGATCCTCCGTGCAGGAGGCGGCGATGAGGTGACTCCACTTCCAGCACTGGCTGAAGGTCTTGGATATCGCGCTGTCGCCGCGCGCGATCTCTTCCATCACCAGTGACTGAGTGACGAAATCAATCCCGTGGCCCCCACGCTCTTTGGGCACGACGGCGGTGCGGAAACCGAGCCTGGAGCCTTTCTTGATGATCTCCCAGTCAAAGGTCTCGCGCGGGTCGGAAATCAGGTCCCGCTCCAAGGAGATGGGAGCGACTTCCTCGGTCGCGAATTTCCTCGCCTTATCGCGCCATGCCTTTTGTTCTTCGTTCAAATCGAAATTCATAAAAACTCGTCCTCATCTGTGAAAGGAGAGCGGACTTGACCCCAAGTCCGCCCGTATTATGAGAAATCTTTGAAAAGCTAGACCGGGACCCCCTGGCTCAGGGGCAAGAACGCCTCATCCTCCTCATGCACGAGGCCCATTTCCCTCTCCATTTCGCGCACGAGTGGAATCACGTGCCTGCCCACGGTCTCGCATTCGCGGTGCAGGGGGAAGCCCGAGAGAATCAGCAAGTCGATGCCCGCCTGTTCGATCTCGATGATCTTCTGCGCGCACTGCTCATAAGAACCCACGATGGCGACGGCCGAGCCCGAGCGGATGCGGCCCATGCCGGCCCAGAGGTTGGGACCCACCATCTCCTCGCGCGTGCGGGCCTGCTGATCCTTTGTGCCCTTGCTCTCGAACGAGGAGATGACTTTTCCGCGATGGGCCAGCACCTCGGGGTCGACCCGGCTCATCACCTCTTCCGCCGCTTCGAAAGCCTCATCCTCGGTTTCGCGCGCGAATATCTGGAAGCGCGTCACGTACTTGAGCGGTCGCGTACGCCCGGCCCGCTCGCATTTATCGTTCATGTGCCGGACGCGCTCGGCCACCTGCCCGGGCGTTTCTCCCCAGAAGACCGAATACTCCGCCCGCCGGATAGCGATGTCCTGCGCGATATCGGATGCCCCGGCCATGAAGAAGGGAATCCTCGGCTTCTGCACGGGCCGGGGATAGACGGTGGCGTCATCCAGTCGGTAGAACTTCCCCTCGAATGAGTATTTCTCTTTCGTCCAGAGGCCTTCCAGAATTTCCAGAAACTCATCCGTGCGCTCATAGCGCGTGTCGTGATCCAGCGTCTCGCCGTAGCTTGCGAGCGCGCCGCCTCCCGTCACGATGTTGTAGAGGATGCGCCCGCCGGTGAGTTCGTCGAGCGAGGCCATCATGCGCGCGCAGATGGCCGGGTCGATGATGCCCACCCGCACGGCCAGGAGCAGCTTTATCGTGTTGGTCGCAGGCCCTATGACCGCGGCGTTCACCATGCTGTCCCACGTCGGGGCCTGCGGGCCGTAGTGGCCGCTCACCTGCGACGTCGGCACCAGGATGGTGGTGAAGCCGCTGCGCTCGGCATTTTGCGCGATGCGGGTGAAGGTATCGTAGCTCGGGGGATGCTCTGCGAACATCTGTCCGATGTACGCGCTGTCGCCGTCACATGACATATACCATGCAAGTTCTATGGCCATGAGGCTCTCTCCGGGTGGATTCGGTTCCCTTGATTGAGGCGCCAGTATATCCCCACCGAGGGCGTTTCGTCACTTGAGATCGGGGTTTTGAGCGCGGCGCCGCGGCGTCCCTCGATACGGGCCTTCGGCCCTACTCGGGATGAGGTGATGTTGTTTTCATATCCCGGTTTTCTCAACACCATCTGAACACCCAACTCCCTCACCCTGAGTAGCGGCGAAGCCGTGTATCGAAGGGCTTACTCTGGAAAGACGCTCTCTTGTGAAGAGAACCCGCAAGCCGGACATATCTACTTGTTTGCGAACCTCACCCTTCCAGAAACGACTCTATCTGGCGGCGGTAGTCGGCGTCGTTCATGTATTTTTTCATGAAATCGCCTGCGGGCACGTTTTCCAGGTCTTCAGGCTCTACGCCGTCCTTGAGGGCCTTTAAGGTGGAATAGGCCGCCCCCGCCGCCGCCATGATGGGCTGGTGGCCCTGGAGTGCGACGCGCACGCCGAGGCTCCCGAGATAATCCAGTCCCCGCACCTCCTTAGCACTCCCGCCCAGGATGATAGGAAGATTCACAGCAGCCGAGATAGCCTCCAGTTGCGCGCGGCTCTGGACGCCCACCACGAAGATGGCGTCCACCCCCGCCGACTCATACGCCGTGACGCGCGCGATGGCGTCCTCGGTGCTCGTGACGCGCGGCGCGCTCGTCCGGCCGGCGATAACGAGATTCGGGTCCTGGCGTCCCTCGAGGGCGGCGCACATCTTGCCCACGCCCTCTTCAACCGTGCTGAGCTGCGCGCCATCCGCGCCGAAGGGCTGGGGGAGCACCGTGTCCTCGATGGAGAGGCCCGACACGCCCGCCGTTTCCAGTTCCTGGACGGTGCGCTTCACGTTCAGCGCGTTGCCGTAGCCGTGATCGGCATCCACCATCAGGGGCATCCCGGTTGCGCGGTTGATGCGCAGCGCCTGGTCGGCGAATTCCGTCATGGTGAGCAGGATGAAGTCGGGCGCGCCCAGCACGGTGAGCGAGGCGGTGGAGCCTGCGAACATGCCGACCTCGAAGCCGATGTCCTCCGCCATGCGCGCGGTGAGCGGGTCATACACCGAACCTGGGTGCACGCATTTATCGCCTGCGAGCAGGGCGCGGAATTTCTCTCTTCTTGGCGTCCAGTTCATATGACCTCGCGTCCTCCGTCGGAATAGGTGATCTTCATCGTCACCGCGCCTTCGTTCATGAGCCAGGGGCGTATGGTGAACGTGCGCGCGCCGCTCGCGTGCATGGGGTCCGATTCGGCGATCTTCCGCGCCTCGGCCAGGGAACCGGCGCGGATGATGATCATCCCCTCCCCCTCCCAGCGCTGCTCGTCGTCGGTCCAGAATGGCCCCGCGCCGAACATGATGCCCCTCTGCTCGAGTTCGATCTGGAACTTCAGGTGATCTTCGAGATTCTCCATCACCGGTCCCAGGCCGTTCACGGGCGTGGTGAAATAGACGTACATCTGCTTTTGCAGACAGCCCGCGCTTGCGTTCAGGATGTCCTGCGCAGTGATTTGCGGCTCGCTCATGCTTCGCTCCTGTGAAGGGGATGATTGTCATTTCGATTTATGGCCGGGGCACTATAGCACTTTTCATCGCGCCGGCCAGTGGCTCGGGGGCATCGCAAGGATGCGCCCTCCGCCGCTAGCCCGACGCCAGCATCACCATGCCCAGGAGGATCAGACAGGCCCATCCCATGCGCTTGCGCAGCTCGCCCTCGCCCAGCAGGATAGACCCCATCGCCACCGTGATCAGTACACTGACCTCGCGCCCGGGCGCGACGTAGACGATCGGCGTGAAGACGAGCGCCGTCAGCACCAGCATATACGCAAGCGGGGTGAACACGGCGATTCCGAGCACGGCGAGCTTGTGTTCCCGCCAGTGCTTCGCGACGGCCTCCCTGCGCGTGACGGCGTAGGGCACCAGGAACACAGCGCGCGCCAGGTTCGACCCGTAATCGAGCAGTATCGGCGGCATGGCGAGCGCACTCACGGCATAGGCGTCCCATACCGTATAGCTGCCGATGAGCACGCCGGTGGAAACCCCGAACAGCAGCGAACTCACCCGCCGCGTCGAGGACCAGTCGAAGCCGCCCGTCAGGAACACGATGCCGACGATGATCGCCAGGCCGCCGAGGGCAGTCTGTATGGTCAGATTCTCGCCCAGGACGGAGACGGCGAACAGGGTGGAGAGGAACGGTCCGGTAGCCCGCGCAACCGGGTAGACCAGGGACAAATCGCCCCTGCGGTAGCCCTGCTGGAGAAGCAGGAAATAGGCCATATGCAGAGCGGCGCTGCCGACGTAAAACCCGATCTCGCGCCACTCCATGAGGGGGCGGTCGATAACATAAACAACCACTACGACCGGCAGGTAGATCAGGACCGAGAAGACGGAAAACAGCCATACGAGTTCCGGCCCGCCGTTGATGCGCTTGACCAGCAGATTCCAGGTGGCGTGACAGAATGCGGCGGTAAGCACAAGCGAAAGGGCAAGGAAAGTCATGGGGACACTTTAAGGTCTGGATACCGGACGCGCCAGATCCACTCGCCTGCAACGCGCGTCAGGTTCGAGCCTTGCGAATCGTCTCGATGGAGATGAACATTCTTAGGGGACGCGTCGGCACAGGCTGAAACCCCATGGCGGTATAGAACGCACGGCGTTTTGGGAGGTCGAGCGGCTGGATGGATATATTCGTTGGACTGAAGGCCGTCTCAACCCTCATACGCCACCCGCGTTTCGTGCAGGGCCATCGCCTCTCGCAACGCTTCGGTCGGCTCCGGGGGCGCATCAAGAGCGGCGAGAACCACGTCGCGGTCCTCTGCCGTGAGGAGCGTGCGTTCATGGTCGGCAATCGTGAGACGGGCTTGCTCCAGCGCCGCGCCGGTCACGAAAGTCGTTTCGTCGATAGCATCTTAGGGGTCATGGAAGTTCCGCATAGTCTCGTCTCCTTTGTCTTCCCATAATGTTCGGCAAATTGCCGGATGTTGCAAGTCCTGCATCGACTCAGCAGCGGATTAGAGTCGGAGCGAGGAGCAAAGACGTCGAACGGGGATTTGTTAATTTCTAACCCTCCTTTAAGGGGTTGTTGAATAAGCCTTCCTCGCCTGGAATTGACCACCGCCGGAATGACGGAAAAAAACAACCCCGTCAATACGAAACTCCCCCCCAATTGCCTGAATGACCCGTAGGGACAACCCTCCGTGGTTGTCCCTTGCCAGCGACCTCGGACAGGCACGGGGGCCTGTCCCTACAATAAAACTGTGGCGGCCACGGAAACATCAGGTTCTCAGACCCGCGCCCTCCTCCCGCCGCACCGTGCCGCCAACGGCGATCGCCGCGCTCAGGAGAATGAGGTTCTTGATGATGTATTGCCCCTCCAGCGTGGGAGCGAAGGGTATCTGCGTGAAGCAGACCTCAGGCAGCAGGAACAGCGGCAGAATCGTCCCCGGCATTTGCAGAAAAAGCAGGAACAGGGCGACGCGGATGAGCGGGCGGAAGAGCAGCCCCACCCCTATCGCCACCTCCCACCAGCCGAGCAGGGGGATGAAGAAATCGGGCGGCAGCCAGTAGACCGTGCGGTGCACGAGCTCGGCCGCTGCGCTCAGCCCCAGGGGCTTCAGGATACCGAACCAGATGAAGACGACGGCGAGCGATATTCGCAGGAACAGCCGGCCGTAGCGGTTCATCCAGCCCGAGATGTGGCGATCGATTTGGTCGATGTATGTGAGCAAAGGGAACTCCGGCCCGGCGGCGGGAATAGGAGCGCGACTGCTCCTCGAATATAGCTGTTTATCGCGCTTAGTAAAATTGAGCGAGGCCAATAAATGATTCAGGCGAGAGGCTATTCCCTCCCCTTCACAAAACTCATGAAGAGCAAAAACGCAAAAGCCATAAACTCTTCAAATTGAAATATGCGGGGCGTTGTCGCATAATTTCCCCACATTCTAATCATGTGGAAACGCGGAAAGAGCAGGCGGCCCCGTCTCGGGCGCCGCGGCCTCAATCTCAAACCCAGGAGGTGCGTATGATTATCGAACGTGATCTGCCCGTCGAGATGGATGACGGGGTGGTGCTGCGGGTCGACGTATTCCGGCCCGACACCAAGGAGAAGGTGCCCGTCGTCCTGGCCGGCGGCCCCTACGGCAAGGGCGTCAAGTACCAGGAACACTACAAGCCGCTCTGGGATTCGCTGGTGAAGATGCACCCCGACATCCTGGAAGGCTCGCAGCACCGCTGGCTCACCTGGGAGACGGTGGACCCCGAGATATGGGTGCCCTGGGGCTACGCCTGCGTGCGGGTCGATTCGCGCGGCGCGGGACGCTCGCCCGGCTATCTGGACATCTTCTCCCCGCGCGAGACCAAGGACTTCGCCATCGCCATCGAGTGGGCGGGGCAGCAGAAGTGGTCAAACGGCAAGGTGGGCCTGAACGGCGTCTCCTACTACGCCATCAACCAGTGGCAGGTCGCGGAGCTTCAGCCCAAGCACCTGACGGCGATGATCCCCTGGGAGGGCGCCGCCGACCACTACCGCGACTGGGCGCGGCACGGGGGCATCCTCTCCAACAAGTTCATGGAAATCTGGTATCCGCGCCAGGTCGAGGCGGTGCAGCACGGCAACCCCAAGGGCCCGCGCGACCACTGGATGGAGACGCGCTCGACGGGCCCGGCGACGCTCTCCAAAGAAGAACTCAAGGACAACCGCGCCGACACGCTCGCGAACTTCCTGGCGCGCGAGATGGACGACGACTGGTACCGCTCCCGTTCGCCCGACTGGTCGAAGGTGAAGGTTCCCTTCCTGAGCGCGGGGAGCTGGGCGGGCTTCGGCCTGCACCCGCGCGGGAACTTCGAGGCCTACACCCAGGCGGCGTCTGAAGAAAAATGGCTCGAAGGCCATCCGGGCAGGCACGAGGAGTGGTTCTACCTCGAATACGGGATGGAGCTCCAGAAACGCTTCTTCGACTACTACCTCAAGGGCGAGCAGAACGGCTGGGAGAAAGAGCCCCGCGTATGGCTGAACCTCCGGCGGCCGTTCACCGACGAGGTGGAACTGCGCAAAGAGCACGAGTGGCCGCTCAAGGGCACGAAGTGGACGAAGCTCTATCTCCACGCGGGCGGCAAGGGGAAGCTGGACGCCAAACCGCCCAAGGCCAAGCGCTCCAAGACCTTCCGGGCGCTCACGCGCGGCATCACGCTCAGGACGGCGCCGCTCAAGGAGGAGACCGAGATCACCGGCCCGATGTCGGCCAAGCTCTTCATCTCCTCGTCCACGGTGGATGCGGACCTGTTCGTCACCGTCCAGGCGTTCTCGCCCAAGGGGCGGGAAGTGTACTTCCAGGGCACGGTCGACCCCAAGACGCCGCTCGCCCAGGGCTGGCTGCGCGCCTCGCACCGGAAGCTGGACGAGGAGCTGTCCGATCCCTGGCGGCCCTACCACACGCACGATGACAAGCAGCCGCTCACGCCGGATCGGATCTACGAGCTCGACGTGGAAATCTGGCCCCAGTGCATCGTGCTGCCGAAAGGTTTCCAGCTCTCGATCAACATCGCCGGACAGGACTTCGACCGGCCCGGTCCCGCGGTGGAGGCCTACGTGCCCTCGCGCGGGTCGGGACCGTTCCTGCACGATCATCCCGTCGACCGCTGCAAGGAGGTATTCGGCGGGCGCACCACGCTGCACTCGGGACCGAACCACCAGTCCTACCTGCTCGTGCCGATCATCCCGAAACGTCGGCCCGGCGCGGTGGCGAAGTAGAACGCCAAAAAGCGGCTTAAGGCCCGGCCTGAGCCGTACCGGATGAAAACGCCGGGGGTGGGGGGATTTCTCTCCGCTCCCGGCGTCCCGGCTCCCGGATAAACGCCGTGGCGAAGCAAAAACAATTGCGAATCCGAAATGATTTTTGTCCCTTCAGGGCGGGTTTCTCCAGGTAGTCGAGAACGTCCTCGAGGTCGATCCCCCCGAGCCGATTCTGTTTCTCCTTGACGGTATGGTTTTTCCCGTGCTGGTTGTATACTGATTCCGTAAACAAATCAGAACCCGATGAGGAACGCCTCATGAGTCAGCCAATCCGCGTCCTGCTGGCGAAGGTGGGTCTCGACGGCCACGACCGGGGCGTCAAGATCGTCGCCCGCGCCCTGCGCGACGCCGGCATGGACGTGATCTACACCGGCCTGCACCGCACACCGGAAGAGGTGGTGACCGCCGCCGTGCAGGAAGACGTCGACGTGCTGGGCGTAAGTCTCCTGTCCGGGGTGCAGATGACGGTGTTCCCCAAGATATTCGACATGCTCCGGGCCAGCGGCGCCGATGACATGATCGTCGTGGCCGGCGGCGTCATGCCGGACGAAGACGTGGTCAGCCTCAAGAAAATGGGGGTCAGCAAGGTGTTGCTCCAGGATACGCCGCCGCAAACGATCATCGACACGCTGACCCGTCTCGTGGAGGAGCGCGGCGCGCGCTAAGCAGGCACCCATGGAGTCCTGGTCATTCCCACCCGCTTACGACGAGAACTTTCTGCCGCCTCCGGATAGCCGCTACTGGTTCCCCCGGCGGGAGACGATGCCGGCGGGAGACCGGGAGAAGGCCATCCTGGAGCGCCTCGTCCAGGTCTGCTCCTATGCCTACGAACATGCTCCCCTCTATCGCCGGAAATGGGATGAGGCCGGTTTTCACCCGAGCCAGCTCAAATCGCTCGAGGACTTCGAGGAGAAGGTCCCGGTCCTGACCAAGAAGGACCTGCGCGAGGCCCAGGAACGCCATCCGCCCTTCGGCGACTATCTCTGCGTGGGCGAGAGCGACGTCTATCACATCCACGGCACGAGCGGCACGACCGGGCGGCCCACCGCCTTCGCCATCTCGCAGGGCGACTGGCGCGCCATCGCCAATGCGCATGCGCGCGTCATGTGGGGCATGGGCCTGCGCCCCGGGGATACGATTTGCGTCGCCGCCGTGTTCTCCCTCTACATGGGGAGCTGGGGGGCGCTCGCCGGCGCGGAACGCCTCGGCGCAAGAGCGTTCCCGTTCGGCGCCGGCGCGTCCGGCATGTCGGCGCGCTGCGTGCAATGGCTCGACATGCTGAAGCCCACCGCCTTCTACGGTACGCCGACTTACGCCCTGCACCTCGCCCAGGTCGCGGAAGACGAGGGCCTGGACCCACGCGACATGCAGCTCAAGATCATGTTCTTCTCCGGTGAGCCCGGCGCCTCGATACCGGCCATCCGCGAGCGCATCGAGGGGATCTACGGGGCCAGGGTGTACGACAGCGGTTCCATGGCCGAGATGAGCCCGTGGATGAACGTGGCGAGTTCGGCCGAGACGGACGGAATGCTCTGCTGGCAGGACGTCGTCTACACGGAAGTGTGCGACCCCGAAACCATGCGCCGGGTCCCCTACGGAGAACGGGGAACGCCCGTGTACACCCACCTCGAACGCGCCTCCCAGCCGATGATCCGCCTGGTGTCGGGAGACCTGACCCGGTGGGTGGACGAACCGAACCCGTGCGGACGCACCTACCCGCGCCTGCCGCACGGTATTTTCGGGCGCATCGACGACATGTTCACGATCCGCGGCGAGAACGTGTATCCCAGCGAGATAGACGCCGCGCTCAACGAACTTGGGAACTATGGCGGAGAGCACCGGATCGTGATCAGCCGCGAGGCGGCGATGGACGAGTTGCTGCTGCGCGTCGAGGCCGACGCCGAGACCTTCGCCGACCCCGAGGGCACCGCCCGGTTCTGCACCGAGGTGGCGCATAAATTGCAGATGGTGCTCGGGCTGCGGACGGGCGTGGAGATCGCCGAGCCGGGTTCGATACCCCGGACGGATTTCAAGGCGCGCCGCGTGATCGACGACAGGGACGTCTTTCAGGAGATGCAGACGCAACTGGATGAAGAAAACCGCTGATGGGCGTCTACGTCCCTTCGGTGGAACTCATCGCCCGCGTTCAGGCAGGCGAGACGGCCGCGATCGGCCGCCTCATATCGCGCGCGGAGTCGGGCCTGGCGGAAGCGCGCGGCGCACTCGCCCGGATTCACAAACTCGCCGGACGAGCGCACGTCGTCGGGGTGACCGGGGTGCCCGGCAGCGGAAAATCCACACTCGTCAGCGGGCTTGCGCAAAGACTGCGCACCGGCGGCGATAAGGTCGGCGTCATCGCGATCGATCCGTCCTCTCCGTATTCGGGCGGCTCCATCCTGGGAGACCGCATCCGCATGAGCGACTTGAGCGCCGACCCCGGCGTCTATATCCGCAGCATGGCGACGCACGGGGCGACCGGCGGCATGGCGCGCGCGGCCCTCGAGGCGGCCGATATTCTCGATGCCGCCGGTTTCGGGGTCATCATTCTGGAAACCGTCGGCGTGGGCCAGGACGAGGTCGAGATCGTACAAGCTTCCCACACCACGGTGGTGGTCTCCGCGCCCGGCCTCGGCGACGAGGTTCAGGCGATCAAGGCGGGCCTCCTGGAGATCGCCGACATCCACGTCGTGTCGAAATGCGACCGCAGCGACGCCAACCGGACGCTGACCGACTTGAAGCAGATGCTGACGCTGGGAACGGGCGGGCACGAACCATCCGACCGGGCCGCCCCCGTGATCGGCACCAGCGCCGTTTCCGGAGAAGGGATCGACGAGCTGCTGGAGGCGATCGCCCGGCACCGCGACCTGACCACGGATACCGATGCGGGCCTGGCGCGGCGCCAAAGCATCGCGGAATTCCGGCTGCGCAAGACCGCCGAAAACCTGTTGTATGATCGATTCAACGCCGCTGCAGCGTCGGCGAGTGCGAAACTCGCCGGACAGCTCATGCGCCGGGAGAGCGACCCCTATACGCTGGCGGAGGAATTGCTCTCGACGACGCTCGAAAGAGAGGGAGACCATGAACGAGATGTTCACTCAAAATCCGCTTGAGAAGCTACGGGGCGAGATCGAGGATTGGGAGAGCAACGAAGTCGCTGCCTTCCTGAACAAACAGGCCGAGCGCAAGGAGCAGTTCTTCACAACCGGCGATTTTCCGGTGCAGCGCGTCTATACCGCCGCCGATACCGAAGAAACGCCGCTCGAAGATATCGGCCTGCCGGGGCGCTACCCCTTCACGCGCGGGCCCTACCCGACGATGTACCGCAGCCGGGTGTGGACCATGCGCCAGATCGCCGGTTTCGGCACCGGCGAAGACACTAACGAACGCTTCAAATACCTGATCTCGCAGGGGCAGACGGGCCTGTCGACCGACTTCGACATGCCCACCCTCATGGGCTACGACTCCGACCATCCGATGAGCGAGGGCGAGGTGGGCCGCGAAGGCGTGGCCGTGGATACGCTCGCCGACATGGAGGCGCTCTACGACGGCATCGATCTCGAGAACATCTCCGTGTCGATGACCATCAACCCCAGCGCCTGGATCCTGCTCGCCATGTACGTGGCGCTGGCCGAGAAGCGCGGCCTCGACCTGAACAGGCTCTCGGGCACCATCCAGGCGGACATACTCAAAGAGTATATGGCGCAGAAGGAGTTCATCTATCCCATCGCGCCGTCGGTCCGCATCGTGCGCGATTGCATATCCTTCTGCGGCCGCAACATGAAGCGCTACAACCCGATCAACATCTCGGGTTATCACATCTCCGAAGCCGGCGCCTCGCCCTTGCAGGAGGCCGCCTTCACCATGGCCAACCTGATCGTCTACGTGGAGGAGGTGCTGAAGACCGGCATGGACGTCGACGAGTTCGCGCCGAGGCTCGCTTTCTTCTACGTCTCGCAAGCGGACCTGTTCGAGGAGATCGCCAAGTTCCGGGCGCTGCGCCGCTGTTACGCCAGGATCATGAAAGAGCGCTTCGGCGCGAAGAACCCCGAATCGATGCGGCTTCGCTTCCACTGCCAGACCGCGGCCGCGACCCTGACCAAGCCGCAATTCCGGATCAACATCGTGCGCACCGCGTTCCAGGCTCTCGCCGCGGTACTGGGCGGTTGCCAGTCGCTGCACACGAACGGCTATGACGAAGCGTTCGCGATTCCGACCGAAGACGCCATGCGGCTGGCCTTGCGCACGCAGCAGGTAATCGCAGAGGAAACGAACGTCGCCAACGTCATCGATCCGGTGGGCGGTTCCTACTACCTCGAGAGCCTGACCAACGAGTTCGAGAAGCGCATTTTCGAAATTCTCGACTACGTGGATGAAAACGGCGGCACGGTCAAACTGATCGAGGAAGGCTGGTTCCAGAAGCAGATCGCCGACTTCGCCTATGAGACCGCCCTGCGCAAGCAATCCGGCGAAAAGCCGGTCATCGGAGTCAACACCCTGGTCGAGGAGGACGAGAACCAGGAGATTGAGACCCATCCCTATGACTACTCGACCGCCGAGCGGCAGATCGCGCGGACGAGGAGGGTGCGCGCCGAGCGCGACAACGCCAGGGTCGGGACGCTTCTGGAAAAACTCGTCTCGGACGCAAGGGACGAGACGCGGAACATCATGCCCGTCACGGTCGAACTCGTGCGCGAGGGCGCAACGATGGGAGAAATCACCGGGAAACTGAAGTCGGTCTGGGGCACCTACCGGGAAACGCCGGTTTTCTGATTCAGACGACGGCCTGGGAGAGCGCCCGGGACGCCTGACGAAATGATCCCCGCAGGAGCAACCCCCCTACCCCCCTTGTCAGGGGGGCAAAAAAAGAAAGTCCCCCCGACAAGGGGAGTAAAGACGATGCCCCCGACGAGAGGCCTTTTCATCGGGCATTCCTCTCGGGATGCCCGACCCCTCAAAGGGGGAGTGGTTCTTGTACACTTATCGGTCGCGTCAAACCCTCGTTCCCAGGGGATTTTTCAACTGTCTCCCTAAAGTCCTCGTTTGACACTGAAAATATCACGGCTTATGTTTCGTGTGAGACGCAGCCTTGAACATTATGACAGGGTTGCCCTTCATTCCGAGACCCACGCTACGGCGTGGGTTTTCGCGTTATAGCCTTCATGAGTGGGATCCGGAACTAATAGGGGCTGGTTAATAACCCGGTGTACGGCCCTTACGGAGCTCACTCCCCTCCGAGGAGAATTCCAAAACCACTCTCCCCTAGAGGGGATTGTTGAAAAAATATTGATTTCGCGATTGGGCATATGAAGCCGAACAAGGAAGGGGCTGTAGGGAAAGGTCGCGGCCTTGGCCCGTTCACAAGAACGGCCACTACAAGGCGGTGCGGCTTTGTTCGTCATTCCGGCTTTCGCCGGAATGACGGCAGTGCTCAATGCCGAGATAGAAGGGATTTTTCAACAACCCCTGATCGACCGGTCGAAGATATAGAAACTCGGCGAAGTCACCTTCCTGCAACTATACTTATATTGGTGGGCGGGAGAGGGTTCGAACCTCCGACCTATGCCTTGTAAGGGCACCGCTCTTCCAGCTGAGCTACCCGCCCGTCTAGAAATGGCGCGTGGAGAATAGCATTTTGAGTGTCCGGCGACCAACCCCCGGAGACGTTGCGAATCGCGTTTCAGCGGCTCGGCTAAATCTTTAGTTCTCCGCCCTTCGAGAAGAGCTTTCCGTCCACGTAGACCTCGCCGCCGTCCCTTAAATCGCACACCATGTCCCAGTGAAGCGCGGAGTTGTTCCTGGAGCCGCTCTGGGGGTAGCCCTTGCCCAGGGCCAGGTGCAGGGTGCCGCCTATCTTCTCGTCGAACAGCGTGTTCTTCGTAAAACGCTGGATGCCGGCGTTCAGGCCGAAGGCGAATTCCCCCACCCTCTTCGCGCCTTCGTCCATGCCGATCATGGATTTCAGGAACGCCTCGTTCTTCTCGGCCGTAGCCTTGACGACCTCGCCCTTTTCGAATTCGAGCTCCACGCCGTCCACCTCGCGCCCCTGGATGCAGGCGGGGAAGGAATAGCGGATTTTTCCGTCGATCCTGTTCTCCTGGGGGCCGGTGAAGACTTCGCCGTCCGGGAAATTGTTGTGCCCCGAGCAGTTCATGAACGGACGGCCCGCGATGCCGACTCTCAAATCGGTGCCCGGCGCGCCGATTTCCACCACCTTGCGGCCCTTCAGGTAGCGGATGACCCGCGCCTGACGCCTGTCCTGCGCCCGCCAGCGCCTGATGCCGCCCGCCTCATTCGCAAAACACGCGCCGAAGACGAAATCCTCATATTCGCGAATCCCCATCTCGGCGTCCTGGGCGTAGGCTTCGGTGGGAAACAGGGTGAGCGTCCACCGGAGACCACCCTTCCCCTTCGTTTCATGCTCGGCGGCGCGCTTCATGAAGGTTTCCATGATGGGCTGTCTGGCCTTGGAAGCCAGCGCCTGTTTTTTGGGGTCCGCGCCCGAGAGCCGCCGGGTGTTCGTCTCAGAGAGTATGGAGATGACGACGTCCACGTTTTCGACTTCGAATTGCCTCATGGGCGAGAGGAAGGATATCTGCCTGCGGCTCGCGTGCTCATAGAAAATCTCTTCCAGCCCAGGCAGCGACACCTCGGCATGAACGTGAGCGCCGCGCCGGACGCACTCGGCGTAGAGCGCGCGAATCAGGGGAGCGGCGGCCGTGCTGCCCCGGATGCCCACGAGATCGTCTCGCTTTATTTTTGAAGAATACCCCGTGATGATCTCCGCCATCCGCTCCACGCGTACATCTTCCATCGCTTACTCTCCCGTAATGATTTGTTCCGGTAATGCTGTAGACGGCTTCACTCGATTCGCGGCCCACCCGGGCGATGCGGGGCCGCGATGAATCCTTCCGCCATCATACAACAAATCGGGGTGGTGGTTCATGGGAAATCGAGGCGGCAATCCGTACCCACGACTACACTCCCACTCGAAGCGGCATGGACAACCGGTGAGGGGCTGTCCCTACGGCTGCAAAACCACCGCGCCACACGCGTTGCACAGCACGTAGATGCCCTGGAAAACGTTGCGCAGGCCGACTCATGATCTCCGGTGCAGAGCGGGTCATTTACGAATATGATAAGCTGTTCTTCGTCGTATGCCGATCAGTCGCTATGGTCCGTCGTTTCCGCCCCGACCATGAAACCATCCGCCTACGCCGCCGCGCCGTGGAGGCGAAAACGCTTGCCTGCAATCGAGTATCTCTGGGATCTGGTAATCGTACTCGGCCTGGCGGTCGTGGTCGCAACGGTATTGCGCCGCGTGGGCGTTCCATCCATCGCCGGGTTTATCCTGGCAGGCGCCCTGGCCGGACCCACGGCGTTGAGCCTCGTAGACGATACCCATCAGGTCGAGGTGCTGGCCGAAATCGGCATCGTGCTTCTTCTGTTCGGGATTGGCCTGGAACTCTCCCTCGGCCATCTGCGGCGCCTCTGGAAAGCCATCCTGCTGGCCGGAAGCATTCAGGTGACGGCCACCGTCGCCTGCTCAGCCGCCCTGGCCGTCTGGTTCGGACTCCCAACGGGGACTGCGGTGTTTCTCGGCTGCATCGTAGCCATATCCAGCACCGCCGTCGTGTTACGCGGCCTGTCTTCGCGGGGTGAACTGGATTCGCCGCATGGCCGTCTGGCCGTCGGCATTCTTGTCTTCCAGGATTTGTGCGTGGTTCCCATGCTGCTGGCGGTGCCTGTCCTGGCCGGACAGGAGAGCTCCACTCATGAAGTCGCACTCGCGGCCATCACCGGTCTTCTCATCCTCGTGGGGGTGCTGGTTGCAGCAGTCCGCGTCGTTCCGTATTTGCTCACTTTCGTGGCCAAGACGAAAGAGAGGGAACTTTTCGTTCTGACCGTCTTTCTCGGATGCTTCGGAATCGCATGGGGACTTTCGCAGGCGGGAATATCGCTCGCGCTCGGGGCATTCCTCGCCGGTCTGGTCGTCGCCGGGAGTGAGTTTCGTCACCAGGCGATGTCGGATCTGATTCCCGTGCGGGAAGTATTCGCCAGCGTATTTTTCGTTTCCGTGGGCATGCTGCTCGACGTTTCGGATGTGCTCGAACATTTCGTGCCGACTCTCAGGCTGCTCGGCCTCATCCTCGCCGGTAAATTCACGATCATGCTCGTGACGGGGTTCGTTCTGCGACTGCCGCTTCGCGTGGCTATCCTGTCGGCGGCGGCTTTATGTCAAATCGGCGAGTTTTCGTTCGTGCTTCTGAACGCGGCTTCGGGAACCGGCCTTCTCGGCGACGTTTTATCCCACAATCTCCTGGTGGCGATCATCCTCTCCATGCTGCTCACGCCGATGTTCATCGCATTCGCTCCGCACCTGGCTCTCGGCGCGGACCGCGTCCCATGGCTGAACCGGCTCCTGGGCGCCGAACCTCCCGGAATCGACGCTCACGAACCGCACAGCGACCACATCATTGTCGCCGGATACGGCCGGGCGGGCCGAGAGGTGTGTCAGGCCGCCCGCGCTGCGGGGTACGCCTGTATTGCGGTCGACGTGAACGTCGATAACGTTCGCGCGGCAAGAGCGGCGGGAGATCTGGCCGTCTTCGGTGACGTCACGCAAAAGGAGGTGCTGGAAGAACTCGGCTGCAGGAATGCCCGTCTGGTGGTGGTGACCATCAACGACACCCGCGCCACGGAGCTTGCGACCCTTACGATTCGTCGGACGGCTCCCGACACCCCCATCATCGCACGCGCTATGTACGACATGGACGAGGAGTCTCTGCGAACCGCCGGCGCCACCAGAGTCATCACGGCGGAAGCCACGACCAGCGCCGTGATCGTCAGCGCATGCCTCGACGAAATAGGTTCGTCCTAGACGGATGTCCAGGCCGCGATATCCCACCGCGCCAAGCCTTCCCGGCTTGCGCCCACGCCTCACTGACTCCCCCCTTGTCGGGTCGGGCACCCCGAGGGGAATGCCCGATGAAAAAGCCCGATGCGGCGCAATCCCCCTTCTCGTCCTGTGAAGCCCGATGACGCGCCGATGGGCGGCTCGCGAGCCGCCCCTACAGTTTCACCCCAATGGGTCTAGAGAGAGCCGCTAACCAACCGGGCGGACACTTAGGTCCGCCCCTACGGAAACCTACACTCCTCTCTCTTCGTCCGGTAGAAGCTCACTCTTCGGTCATGTTCACTCCCCACCGGCGAACAAAAACTTGCGCGGCCCGTGCGAGTCGGAGTAGATTGCGCGGAATTTGAAGTGACACCGGTGGTGTAGTCCATTCGATATTTACGGGCGGGCGCCGTCCCGTCCTCGATTGTGGAATTGTACATGCTAGCAGATGCGCTATTGTCCGTCGGCGTGATGATCGTCGTCGCCAAACTGGCCGAGGGAATCTTCAGGCGCTTTCGTCTCAACTCGATCATCGCCTACACGTTGACCGGCATTCTTCTCGGACCCGTTCTGGGATTCGTCGATCTCAGCGACCACATTTACGTCTTGCTGGGCCTCGGCATCTTTCTCTATTTCTTCCTGATCGGTTTGGACGAAATCGACGTGTCGGGGTTCATGGCGGCCATTCGCGGCCGGTTTTTCGTGGCTGCGCTCATCTCGGTCATCATCCCCCTCCTGGCCTCCCTGGTCATCACCCTGGACTTGTTCCACGATTTCGGGCTGGGGCTCGACTTCGACGGCTCACTGGCAATCGCGGGCGTCTTGTCCCTGACCAGCCTGGGCGTCCTCGCCAAGGTGCTGATCGATTCCGATCAGTTGCGGCAGCCCGTCGGGATCGAGATGTTCACGACCGCGCTCATCGCCGAGTTGCTGGTGCTGCTGCTCGTGGGATTCACCATCGGTGATTTCACGCACACCCTGAACTGGAAGGGGGTGCTCATCCTGTTGGGGCAGATCGCGGGCTTCATCGTGGTGACCTGGGTGCTGGCGGGCCAGGTCATTCCGCGGCTGATCGAAGCGCTGGAGCGCATTCTGCGCGTCCCCCAGCTTTCATTCGGTCTGATCCTGGGCATTCTGCTCATCGTGGTCGTGTGCTCCGAAAAATTCGGTCTGCATGGCACTCTGGGAGCGTTAGTCCTCGGCGTCGCCTTCTCGAGGCTGCCGCATCAGGTGTAGCGGGACATCATCCCGAGCCTGAGGAGCATCGCCGACGGTTTTTTCGTGCCGCTTTTTTTTCTCCTCGGCAGGGCTGCACGTGGACCTTTCGTTCATCGAGCTACCTGCTCTGACCATTGCGGCCCTGATGGTGGCGCCCCTGATAGCGAAGTTCGCCGGGGCGTCTTTGGGCGCGCTCGTAGTGCGGCTCGATGCGCCTTTCACCATCGCAACCGGGCTCATGGCCAAAGGCGTCGCCGAAATCGCCATCCTGCTGGTGCTACACGAACATGACGTCATCGGGCGGCCTGTATTCTCCCTTCTCGTGCTCATCATGCTGGTCTATATCCTTTTCGCGCCGCCCGTCATCGGTTACGCGGTAAGCCGCGCCAGGCCCCACGGACGGTTCAAGCCGCCGCAGACCCTCCCGCCCACCCTGGTCCGGTTCGCCCTGGACGACATCACCGTCGGCGACGTCATCGACCGCACGCATGCCCATCCGGGTCCTGATCTCACGGTGCGCGAGTTCGCCGATGAGTGGGTTGCGCCCCACCAGCCGGACTACGTGGTCGCGCAAGGGGGCGCGCTGGTCGGGGTCGTGTCAATCGCGATACTCCGATATCTGCCCAAGCACTCGTGGTTCGACACCCCGCTCGGCAAGGTCGCGCGAAAAACCGAGCTGAACACATGGCCGGACGAGCATGTGGAAGACGCCCTGCAGCGGATGTCGGAAAACTCCCTGACGGTGATGCCGGTGCTGGATGGTGAATCGGGCGAGTTCGTGGGGGCAATCACCAGCCAGGAGATACTGGAGCTCATCACGGCCGAGGCCCGAGGCGGGCAATAGGCGGCCGCAGACCGCAACGAGTGTATCGATTGCGATGACGGTTTCTACCGGGCCGGCCGGTCTTGAGTTCAAGTCTGTTACGGGGCTTCCGGGTTCTGCCTTCAGGTCTGCGCCTGCCGCGCTGATCCGGTGGGGCCGGCCCGGGATCGACCGGAGCGGGTTCGTCACCAATCACCGTCAACCGGCACTCGATCAGTTTTTCGATATCGCTCAGATAAGCCCGCTCGCTCGGATCGCAAAAGGCAATCGCCGCACCGCTCGCACCGGCCCGCGCTGTCCGCCCGATCCGGTGGACATAATTTTCCGGCTCATTGGGGAGTTCGTAATTGATGACATGGCTGACGGAATCCACATCGATGCCGCGGGCCGCGATATCAGTCGCCACCAGGACCCGCGCCTGGCCGTCGCGGTGAGGACGCTCACCTTGGCGTCCTCGGGCGCGACCATGCCGCCGTCGACCAGACCTGGTATCGCTCCGAATCCTTGCTCATGCTCCCTCCGGCTCTCTCGGCCCTGTCATGCGAGCCCCCCGCTACCGCCGCTCCCTGCGTCGTGCGGGGCCGACACGACCGTGAGGTTCAGGTTGCCCTGCTCGTCGCTGCGGGCGACCTGTCCGGGCAGCACGACGGTCGTCGAGTCCATCTGCTCGAGGATCGCGGGGCCTTCGAGATCGGCGCCCCGGGGGAGACCCTCCCGGGCGTAGATCGGGCAATCGACGAATCCGCCGAGCTCTGCAAAATGCACCCGTCGCCTCCCTCGCTCCGCCGCGCGCAGGTCGCCGCCCGTCCCTGCGGCGCCCGCGACCGGGGGCGCCGTCACCCGGGCGAGGGCGGTGACGCGAAAGGTGACCAGTTGAACCGGCGCGTCCGGCGCGTAGCCGTACACTCTTTCGTGCTCGCGCCGGAAAGCGTCGACCAGCGCCGAGAGGTCGTGGTCGGCGAATTCCCGCTCCTGAACCGCCACCGTGATCTCGTGGCTCTGTCCGACGTAGCGCATGTCGATGACGCGTTGCACCGTGCGCTCGCCGGGCTCCACCCCCTCCCGGTCGAACCATTCGAGCGCTCGCTGTCCGACCTCCGTGAAGGTGACGTTGATGCCGGCGGCGCCGGTTTCCTCGAGATCGGCGATCCGCGTCAGGCTGAAATCCGAGCGCACGTCGGCGACGAGGAGCCCGAGCGCGCACAGGAGACCCGGTCCGGGCGGCACCATGACCCGGGTCATGCCCAGCTCGCGGGCGAGCGCGGAGGCGAGGAGAGGCCCCGCCCCCCCGAACGCCACCAGGGTGAAGTGCCGCGGATCGAAACCCTTCTCCACCGAGATCACGCGTATCGCCTGAACCAGGTTCTCGTTGAGGATGGTGAGCACCGCTTCGGCCGCCTCCTCGGCTCCGAGCCCCATCGGGGCCGCCACCTTGTCGGCGATTGCGCGGTGCGCGAGGTCGGGACGGAGGCTCATGCGGCCGCCCAGCAGGGATTCACCGGAAAGGCGGCCGAGCACGACGTTGGCGTCGGTCACGGTGGGCTCGGTTCCCCCGAGGCCGTAGCAGGCGGGACCGGGCGCGGCGCCGGCGCTCCGGGGGCCCACGTGCACGAAGCCGCCCGTGTCCACGCGCGCGATGCTGCCCCCTCCGGCTCCCACCGAATGCACGTCGACCATCGGAAAGCGGATGGGATGCCCCCGCACCTCCCGCTCCTTTGCGACGAGCGGCCGGTTGCCTTCGATGAGGCAGACGTCGGTGCTCGTTCCCCCGACGTCGAAGGTGATGACGTCCGGACACTCGGCTCTTCCGGCGAGAAAGCCCGCGCCGGTGACTCCCGCCGCCGGCCCCGACATGAGGCAGCGGCCCGCCATCGCACCCGCATCCCGAAGCGAGGCGACGCCGCCGTGGGACTGGAGTATCTTCGGGCCCACGATGCCCAGGGCGCGGGACCGTTCCCCGAGGCGATCGAGATAGCGGCTCACGACCGGGCCCAGCGATGCGTTCAGCACGGTGGTCGTGGTCCTCTCGTACTCACGGAACTCGGCCACGACTTCGTGGGATGCGCAGGTGAACGCACCGGGAAGGTGCTCGCGCACCGCGGCCGCGACGGCGGCCTCGTGGGCCGGATTGTGGTAGCTGTGCAGGAAGCAGACGGCCACTGCCTCCACGCCTTCGCGGCGGAAGTCGTCGAGGATTCCGTCGAGCGCTTCGAGGTCCGGCGGCACGTCGGAAGGCCCGAGGAGATAGGTGCGCTCCTCGATCTCGCGCCGGAGGTGGCGCGCGACGAGGGGCGGGGGCTTCGGCATCCGAATGTCGTAGTTGTGGGGTTGGCGCTGGCGGCGGATCTCCAGGATGTCGCGAAACCCTTCAGTGGTGATGAGGCCCGTGACCGCCGTGTCCCCCGTGATGAGCGCGTTGGTGGCGACCGTCGTCCCGTGGCCGAAGTAGCGGACGTTCCCGGCACCGGCGTCTGCACGGTCCAATAGCTCCGGAATGCCGGCCGCAATCGCCCGGGACGGGTCGTCCGGGGTCGAGGGTGTCTTCAGGAACCACGTCTTGCCGTCCGAGAGGCGGACGAGTGCGAAGTCGGTGAACGTCCCGCCGACGTCGACGCCGAGGACGTAACGCTCAGGCGCCACGGTTCGAATCTTGGCGGGCCTCCCGCAAGGCCGCGGTCCGGGAGGCGTCGACGCTTCCGCGGACGAGCGCGACACCGTAGCTCTGCTCCGCCGCGGGTGCGGTCACCTTGCCGGCGGCCACGTCGTCGCGCACCCTCTCCGGATCGCGTTCCCACGGGTCGCCGAAGCCGGCGCCGGACGGGGTGTCGACCCGAACCGTCGTTCCCGCGTCCACCTTGAGCTCCGAGAACGAGCCCGGAAGCTTCGTCTCGCGGTTTCCGCCCGGGTCCAGAACGAAGACGCCGGGACACCCCGAACTTCCGCCAAACAGCCCGGACGCGCCTCGGGATTGGCGCAGTCCGCGGCCTGCGAGCCTCGCCCGCTCCGCCCAGATGGTGACGTCGCGGCGCGTCGCTAGGCCGCCGCGATGCCGTCCGGGGCCTCCCGAGTCGGCGATCAGCTCGTAGCGGCCGACGGTCAGTGGGAACTCCTGCTCCACGGATTCGATGGGCAGGTTGGCCGCGCCCGAAACGTGGACCCGGACCGCGTCTTTTCCGTCGAGCGCGGAAAGCGCGCCGGACGCTCCCGCGTAGGTCTCGTAGTCGACGAAGTATTCGTTCCGGCGCGGGTCGACGCCACTGAAGATAAGCCCGTGGAGCGGACCGCAGCCGGCCATCACCCGGTCCGGCGCCGCGTCGGCGAGCGCGCCCAGCAGCAGGTCGCCGAGCACGTTGCCGGTCGCGCCCCGATCCCCGACGGCGGCGGGGGGACGGCAGTTGAGGACCGTGCCTTCCGGCGCGGTGACGCTGATGGCGCGGAAGTACCCGGAGTTGGGCGGCAGCGCCGGGTCCGTCACCGCCTTGACCGCGTAGTAGACGGCGGACAGGGTGGCCGCGAGCAGCATGTTCCGGGCCCCTGCGATCTGCCCGTCGGTGCCCGTGAAGTCGAAGTGAATGCTATCGGCGCGAATGGTGATCTTGACGCGGAGGCGAACGATGCCGTCGGCCACGCCGTCGTTGTCGACCACTTCTTCGTTCTCGTAGGTTCCATCCGGCAGCCTCGCGATCTCGGCGCGCGTGCGCGACTCGGCGTAGTCGAGGAGCGCTCTCGCGCCCCGGTGCACGCTATCGGCTCCGAAGCGAGCAAAGCACTCCTGCACCCGGCGGACCCCGATGGCGTTGGTCGCGATCTGGGCCCGCAGATCGCCCTCGCGCTCGCGCGGGGTGCGCGAGTTGAGGAGCACGAACGCGAGTATGTCGGTGCGCAGCTCCCCCTCGTCCAGCAGCTTGACGGGAGGGATTCGCAGCCCTTCCTGGAAGATGCTCGTGCAGTCGGCGCTCTCGCTCCCCGCCACCTTGCCGCCGACGTCGGAGTGGTGGGCGATGTTGGCGACGAACGCGACCGGCCGGCCATCGAAGAAGACGGGGCTTGCGAGCGTCAGGTCCGGCAGGTGCGAGCCGCCTCCCACGTACGGATCGTTCGTGAGGAAGCCGTCGCCGGGGCGAAAGCGGTCGAGGGGGTATCGCCGGGTGATGTTCTCCACGAGGCCGAGGAGCGAGCTCAGGTGAAGGGGGGCGATGGCGGTCAGGGCGAGGAGGTTGCCCGCAGTGTCGAAGATCGCGACCGAGCAGTCACGCCGCTCCTTGATGTTCGGGGAATACGCGGTCTTGACGAGGGTGGCCATCATCTCGTCGGCCGCGGCGGCGAAGCGGTGCGCGATGACCTCGGTGGTGATACGGTCGCAGCCTGGATCCATGGGCACTCCCCGACGAGTTGCTGTCAGAAGTGGTGTATGAGCTGAATTGAAGAAGGCGGCGCATCCTGCTGAAACAGGGTTGTCCAGAGCCCGGTCATTCAGCACACAGGAGATGCTCCACCATGAGAGAAGATACGACGATTCCTTTCCGGAATCCAGCCCTACGGGACGAGTTGAACGAACTGGTGCGCAGCGCTGTTGGGGGCGCCCAAGACGGCGAACAAGCTCGACAGACTGCCCAAGCGCGTTCAGGCGCAGCGAAGTCGATGCTGCACGAGATATGGGGCCGGACACCCGCGCGCATGCGAAGGAGGCGTTTGAGTGCTTCTGTGCCACCTGGGAGGCGAAGTACCCGAAAGCCGCCGATTGCCTAGCGGGGGACCGCGAGGAGTTGCTCGCCTTCTACGACTTCCCGGCGGCGCACTGGCGGAGTCTTCGGACGACGAACCCCATCGGATCGACCTTCGCCACCATCCGGCTGCGAACGGCGAAGACGAGGAACTGCCTGAGCGAGAAGACGGCGTTGAGCCTCGTTCATCAGTTCGTCATGAGCGCCGAGTAGCGATGGCGCCGGTAACCTGCGTCGGGAGGCCGCACGGGTGCGCTCTTCTTGACACGCAAACCTCCCCTCGCTAGGTTGCCGGGAATCGTCATTGAGATGCCGCGTCACGCCGAGGCGCCCACCCCGGCGGGGTGTACAGCGCCGTCTGCGGCAAATTTACCGGCCATATCCTGAGGGGAGCGCCATGCCCGTCTATCGTTTCGAGGATTTGCCCACAGTGCAGCAAAACCCGAATCTCTCCAGCAACCGGGGGGAGTCCATCAAGGGCGAGCGCATGTATTTCTGCCACAGGAAGCGCCCCAAAGACACGAGAGCCGAGCCGCACTATCACCCCTGCGAGCAGTTCATCTACGTGCTCAAAGGACGCCAGCGAATTACCGTCGATGGTGAAGAGCATCTGGCGGGGCCGGGGGACGTCATACACATACCACCGAACGCCGTGCACTCCACCCTTGCACTCGAAGACATGGAAACCATCTACGTCAAGGATACCTCCTGGAGCCTCAAGGGCGTGCCCGCCGGCGAGGCGGCTCCCGATGCGCCGCCCGAAGACGATCCTTTCTGATCTGCACCAGGACCATTTCAAGAGGAAGAGCCATGCACGAATTTTTTCCCGGAAACTATATGCGCTCGTTCGTCACCTGCATCTCGCTGAGCTGCGGGGGCAGCGTGGACGAGATAGACCGCATCGTGAAGAATTTAGAAGGCACCGACCCTGCCGACAACGAGGCGTGGCACCGCGAGTGGACGGCCATGGCGGCGCGCGTGGAGAAAATCGGCACAGAGGCGGCCGAGCGCAATCGTCGCCTCACGGCCTCTCGCGCCTTTTTCCGCGCGTGCAACTACTATCTCTACGGGGAGCGCTTTTTGCCGCCCACGAACGAGAAGAAAATCCCGAGCTACAAGAAAGCGCTCGCGTGTTTCGATAAAGCCATCGCGAACGATAACGCGCTCAATCTGGAGAAGGTCGAGGTTCCCTGCGAGGGGCAGACCCTGCCGGGATTTTTCATGAAGCCCGATAGCAAGGGGAGGGACTACCCCGTCGTCATCTTCGTGGGCGGTCTCGACAGCACGAAGGAGAGCCAGTACTTCATGGCGGCGGCGGACATCATCGCGCGGGGGATGGCGTGCCTCATCGTCGATACGCCGGGCATCGGCGAGGCGCTCAGGTTGAGAAACATCCGCACGCGCCACGACTATGAAGTCGCAGGCGCCGCATTGGTCGATTACCTGGAAACCAGAGAAGACGTGGACACAAGCCGCATCGGCCTCGTGGGTCTCAGCATGGGCGGGTACTACGCGCCGCGCATCGCCGCGTTCGAGAAGCGAATCAGCGCCTGCGCCGCCTGGGCGGGGCACGGAGATTACTACCCCATCTGGTACGAGCGCCTGAGAGTCCCCACCGGCATCGGGCAGTTCCGGCCCAGTCCCAAGTTCCAGATCCTCTGGGTGCTGGGGGTCGAGACGGCGGATGAGGTGCTGGAGGAGATGAAGAAGTTCACCATCGAGAAAGAAGCGGCGCAGATTCAGTGCCCCTTCCTCATCACGCACGGGGAGGGCGACCGCCAGACGCCTGCGTCCGAAGCGCAAAAGCTCTACGACGCCGTGGGTGCAGAGGATAAGACCATCCGCATCTTCACGCACGAGGAAGGCGGGGCGGAGCACTGCCACTTCGACAACATCGAACTCGGCAGAAGTTTTATACTGGACTGGTTCGCCGAGAAGCTTTAATCAGGCCGGCTGCGTGCTTAACCCACGTCATCGCGGCATGTTCTCAGGGCGAATCCAGAAGCGTTATTGGGAATCAAAGCGGCGTATCGTTCATGTTTACAGCGTGAGGACGATTTTCCCGAGAAACTTCCCGCTCAACATCAGTTCATGCGCCGCGTTGGCCTCGGCCAGCGGAAAGACGGCGCCTAAATGCACCTTGAAGCTCCCGTCGCGCAGCATGGGCAGGTAGCGCGGCACGACTTCGGGCATCTTGCGCGCGAGGTTGACGCCGGTAACGCCGAAAATGCGCGCATCCTTCGTCATCACAGCGGGGACGCGAAAGCCCGCGCGCTGCTCCTTGCCGAGACCCGCTCCCATCACGACGATACGCCCGTCCACGCAGATGGCGTCGAGGTCCTTGTCGAAGTTGTCAAAGGCGGCGCACTCGATTATCACGTCCACGCCGCGCCCGCCGGTCAACGCGAGGCAACGCTCGGCGAAATCCTCCCGGCGGTAGTCGATTGTTTCCTCCGCCCCCAGCTTCCGGCAGAACGCCGCCTTCTCTTCCGAACTCACCGTGGCGAACACCCTGCAGCCCATGCGCCGGGCGAGTTGCACCGCCGCGGAGCCTACGCCGCCCGCGCCGCCGTGCACCAGGACGCTCTCCCCCGGCCCGGCCTTCGCCTTGATGACCAGCGCGTTCCAGGCTGTGCGCAAACCCAGCGTTACGCCCGCCGCCTCTTCGTGCGTCATGTTCTCTGGCACGACCGCCGCCGCAGGGGCGCGCAGCCGCACCACCTCCGCGTAGGCCCCGCCCGCGCAGGCCCCGAATACACGCTGGCCGACCTCGAAGCCCGCCACGCCCTCACCGATTCCGATCACCTCGCCCGAGGCCTCGAGTCCCGGAACGTAGGGCGGCGTATGATGGCCCGAGTGGTGGCTTTTGCCCGAACGGGTGGCGACGTCGCTCGGGTTCACGCCCGCAGCGTTAAGACGCACGAGCAATTCACCCGGCGCGGGCTTTGGCGCATCCACCTCATCCAGCCGCATCGGGGTCTCCAGACCGAACGCCTGCACACGCATCGCCTTCATGGGACGTCTCCTCGTTCGGGAGCCTCAAGGCTCCCTCAACTCTCCAGAAAGTTCTCCACCTCGCGGTAGAGTTCCTCTCGTCTTTTCTCCCATTCCATGTAGTGCGTGCCGTCGCCGATGACGACGAAGCGCTTGCCCCGGCTGTTCGTCATCTTCCCGAATAAATCCCATGCTTCGGCCTCGTTCGCCGAACCGTCGTAGTCTCCAAAGATGAGCAGCGCCGGGCAGCGCAGCTTCGCCGCGTCGTAGGCGGGAATCCCCCGCGCGCGGTCGAACAGGTCGGCATACGAGCCGTTGGGTGATTTCACCGCAGAGGGCCGCCGGCCCGCCCCCTCGGGGCTGTAGTACAGGCGCGTCTCCCACACCGCGCGCACCACGTGCCGCTCCCGCCAGCGGTGATGCCGCCTCCCCGGAATATGGCCCCACCAGCGCCTGTGGAGGTCGGCTTCCGTCGTCCAGAACCACGCGCCGAGTTTCTCGTTGAAATGGCCGGGGCGTTCGGGGTCCTCGAACTGCGCGGCCCGCGCATGGTTCACGCCCGCGTAGTAGGGGGCGTAGAGCACGATCTTTCGTACTTGTGGGTTGTGGGCCGAGGCGAAGGTGGGAACCGTGGTCGAGCCCCACGAGCGCCCGAGGATGTTCACCTTATCCACCTCGCGCAAATTGCGGATAAAGCGCACCGCCGCGGCGATGTCGCGCGCCGCGGTATGGCCCCGGATGGCGGGCGGTTTGCCCACTGGGTCATCGATCATCTCCCGGGGATAGGTGGAATAGCCGAAACCGCGCACCGAGACGGCGAAGACGTCGTAGCCGCGCGAGGCCAGGCGATCCATCCAGGAATATCCCGGCACGGGCAGGTCGAACACCACGGGGGCCGCCGGTCCGCGCCCGTGCACAAGCAGGAGCGTCTCGGCCGGCGTGAAGCGGCGCTTTCCCCTGGGCCGCTTTTCGCGCACGTGAAGCCGGATACCCTTATCGAAGGCGTCGATGTAGTGATCCTCACATGCTATTTTGGCAGACGCCATTATCCGGTCTCCTTATCCGTAGTCTCACTCACCGCCACCTCTCTCCACACCCTCGGAAACACCTCCCCGGCCATAAGCCTCATGGTGTCGAGCGCGAGCGCGTGGGGCATGCCCGGCCACTGGAGGCTGATGATGAGATGGTTCACGCCCAGGCGGCGGTTAAGCCGCGTGATCTGCCCGGCCACGTCGTCGGGCGAACCCAGGATGAAGCGGTCCTCGATCAATTCCTCCAACTGGACGCCGAAATCGTTGTCCCCCTCCGGCATGGCCTTGTCCTGCCCCCACTGGTGATAGGAGTCGTATTTTTTCTTGAGGTACGGCCCGCACAGGCGAAGCGCTTCCTCGCGACTTTCCGCCACGAACACCTCCCGGCGCATGGGAATTTCCTGAGGCGGCGTGTGGCCCGCCTCATCCAGCTCTTCGCGGAATAACTCCATCTGCCGCTCGATGGTGTCGAGCCGGTTGTGGGGGTTGATGTACCAGGGAAGGCCAAGACGCCCCGCGCGCCTGATACCCCCATCCGCGTTCGCGCCGATCCAGATGGGCGGGTGCGGTTTCTGGAGCGGCTTGGTAGAGCAGGATGCGCCGTCCAGTTCGAAGTGCGACCCCCGCATCCAGACCTTCTCCTCGCTCCAGAGGCGGCGGATGGCTTCGAGATTTTCGTTGAAGCGGCGCAGGCTTTCTTTCTTGCTCGTTCCGAATGCCTTGAACTCCACCTCGCGGTAGCCGAGTCCTACGCCCACGGTGAGCTTGCCGCCGGACATGATGTCGATGGTCGCGAGCTGTTCGGCCAGATCGAGCGGCTTGTGCAGCGGGAGGAGAATAATCCCCGCGACGAGACGCATCTCCGGCGCCTCGGCGGCGACGCGGGTCAGGAAAGGAAGCTGCTGAAAGCCCTGAAAGGGATGAGTGCTGTAGTGCGAACCCTTGGTGATGGAGGCGAAGCCCAAATCGCGCGCGAGGCGCACCTGTTCCAGGTGCTCTTCCAGGCGAGCGCGCATGTCGTCGCCCCGGGCGAAGTTGCCCCTCAGCATGAGGCCGAATTGCATGGCGTAGCCCTTCCCTCGTAAGCGCAAGACGGTCGGCGTTCAAAAAAAACCGCGAGGGAACGTGCGATACGCTCCCCCGCGGTTTGATGCCGCTCGGGTTAGTTCTTCATCTTCTTCATGTCGATTTCCCACGCGAAGAACGTCTCATCGTGCCTCGGCTTGAATCCAAGCGCCTTCTTGTAGGCGAAGATGTCGTTCGTCTTGTAGAGAATCTTGAACAGCGCCTTCTTCTTGATGAGCGCGGTCACCTTCTGGAACTCCATGTGCTGTTTCTTGAGGTCGGCCGTGGCCGCGGCCTTGTCGATGGCCGCATCCATGTCCTTCATGCAGTGGACGCTGGAGTGGCCCCGGCAGGAGGACGTCGCCCGCGTGATGCCGCCCGGGTCGCCGCCCGCGTTTCCGTAGCCTTGCAGGAACATCGCCACGCCCTTCTTTTTCTTCTGGAACGCCTTGCGCGTCTTCTTCCAGAGGGGATAGGGCATCGTGCGGCAGATGGTGTCGATCTTGATGCGCTTCAGGAAGCCGGCGATGGCCTCACAGCTTTTCACGTCGCCCGGATACCGGCCGATGGTGCCGTAAATGGTCGCCTTGAAGCCTTTTTCGTAGCCTGCTTCCTTCATGAGGGCCTTCGCCTTGTCGATATCGAAGCCGTACCACTTGTCCTCGGGGTTGTAGCCCGCGAAGTTCCACGGATGGTAGAGCGAACCCCAGAGCTTCGCCCGTCCGGCGAGGAAGGTGGTGCGCAGAAGCTCGGCGTCGATGGCGTGGTTCACAGCGAGGCGCACCTTTTGGTTCGCGAAGGGACCGCCCTGGCGCGTCACCATGGAGACGAACATCATCCGCACGGCGGGCACGTCGGCCACGGCGAGTTTCGCGTCTTTCTCGAGCTGCGGGATGAACTGGGGCTTGACCTTCATGACCATGTCCACCTCACCCTTCTGGAGGGCCTTCACGCGGGTGGTGGCCTCTTTGATCCCGCGCACGATGACGGTCTTCGCCCGGTTGGGGTATTGCGAGTTGCCCCACCAGTTGGGGTTCGCCTCGAACACCATCTTGCGGCCCTTGGCCCATTCCTTGAGGATGTAGGGGCCGGAGCCGAAGGTTTTTCTCGAAATAACGGACCACTCCAGGCCCTTCGCCTTAAGCGACATGATGTGGCCGAAGCGCCCCAGGCGGTTCAGCAAGCCGTTGTCGGGCACCTTGCTGTGCCAGATGAAGCGGTGGGGGCCGAGAATCTCGATGCGGTCGAACGCCTTGAAGAAGACCCGCTGACGGCTTTTCTTGTTCATGACGCGCGTCATCGAGAACTTCACGTTCTCCGCCGTGAGTTCGGAACCGTCGGCGAACTTCACGCCCTTGCGCAGCCAGAACTCCACCTTCTTGGGGCTGTGAATCTTCCATTTCGTGGCGAGCCAGGGCTTGCGTTTTCCGGTGCCCGCTTCGGCGGAAACGAGCGTGTCGTAAGACCAGCGCCAGAGCATCGTGCCGATGAAATTCGACTTGGGATGCGGGTCCATCGTGGGCGTGACGCCCGGAAGCGCGATCACGAGTTTACCCGCGGCCATGGCATGCGCCTTCGGCGCGGCCATGAGGCCTGTACCGACGATGAGAACCGCCAGCAGAACAACCATCCATTTACGCATCACAGACGTCCTCCCTTTCTAGTTGAATTGAAATCATGGAACCAGATGGAAACTCCTCTTGAAACCACTTGCACGAAAAAACCAACGATGACGGCACGATACACATGCCGATTATCGTCTTGGTCTGGAAACGCCTTCGCCTTTCAGGAGAGCACGCATCTAAAGGATGGGCTTTCTGTTTGACAAGCGTTGATCGATTCGACTTATAATAAATATAAGAGCATTATAGAGAAATACGTCTTTACTGCACAAGCGCGTCTTCCTCATTTTCCGCATCGGCTCCAGGCCCATCCAGGAAGATTTCGGGGACGCTCTCTTGAGTGGCCCGATTCCGCCACCCGAGGGCGAGCAATAAAAGGTCGAACCATGCGCGCATACATTATCCGCCGGTTGCTGCAAAGCCTCATCGTCATCAAGGTGGTGCTTGTCGTCGTCTTCGTGATGCTTCACTTGACGGGCGATCCCGCCGACGTGCTGATGCCCGAGGATTCCACGCTCGAGGACGTGGCCGAATTCAAGAAAGCCATGGGCTTCGACAAACCGCTCCACGTGCAGTATTTCAACTTCCTCTTCGGCTTCGGGAAGAGCAAGGGAGTGCTCAGGGGGGATTTCGGCTTTTCGTTCCGCCACGAGCTACCGGCTGTGGACCTTGTGTTCGAGCATTTTCCGGCGACCATCGATCTGGCCCTCGTCGCCGTCATCATCTCGATAGTCGTCGCCCTGCCTACGGGCATACTCTCGGCCACGTTCCGAAACACCTGGATCGACTACGTGAGTTCGATCGGCTCGATGTTCGGCCAGTCGATGCCGAACTTCTGGCTCGGCCTCATGCTCATCCTCATCTTCGCCGTCGGCCTCGATCTCCTGCCCACCTCGGGTTATGAGGGATGGGAGTACATCATCCTCCCCGCGCTCACGGCGGGTCTCTACCAGACGGCGCGCATCATGCGGGTCGTGCGCTCGGGCATGCTCGAAGTGCTGGGCAGCGACTACATACAGACGGCGCGCTCGAAGGGCGTCTCGGAGTATCTCGTCATCGTGCGCCACGCGCTCAAGAACGCCTCCATCCCCGTCGTCACGCTCATCGGGCTGGAACTCGGCGTGCTGCTCGGCGGCACGGTCGTCACGGAAGCCGTCTTCGCGTGGCCAGGCGTGGGCTTTCTGGTGATAGACGCCATCAACAACCAGGACTATCCCGTCGTTCAGGCGGCGGTGACGCTGCTCGCGCTCATTTTCGTGGGCATCAACCTGATCGTGGACATCATCTATGCGTGGCTCGACCCGCGCATCGTGTACGGTTAACGGGAGAGAGATTTTGGCCCAGGAACAACACGCGACGGTAGGTGAATTCGCGGAGGCCGCCGAAGAGCCTCGCGGACCCACGAACTTCCAGTTGGCCGTCCGCGACCTGAAGCGGCGTCCGCCGGCGCTGTTCGGGCTGATCTTTCTCGTTATCGTGCTCCTCTGGGCGCTCGTCCCCTGGCTATTTTCGCCGCTCGACCCTTATGATCAAAACCTGAGAATATTCCTGAAACCCCCGGGGTTCGTCGACCCGGCTGGAAACTTTTACCTGCTCGGAACCGATCAGCAGGGGCGCGATATGCTGAGCCGCATCATCTGGGGCGCGCGCATATCGCTCATCGTGGGCTTTGCCGCCGTCGTGGTGAGCGGTTTCATCGGCATCACCCTGGGCATCGTGGCCGGTTATTTCGGCGGGGTTATCGACGCCATCATCAGCCGCATCATCGACTCGGCGCTATCGATACCCTTCATCCTCCTCGCCATGAGCATCGTCGCCATCATGGGGCCGAGTCTCAGGAACGTCATTCTCGCCATCGCCATCAGGACTTGGATCGTCTATGCGCGCGTGATTCGCGGCACCGTCTTGTCGGTAAAAGAAGTCGAATACATCACGGGGGCCAAGGCTTCGGGGTGTTCGACTTTCCGGGTGCTCTTCATGCATGTGCTGCCCAACGTGCTCTCGCCCGCCATCGTCATCGCCACGCTCTATCTGGGCCGGATGATCATCATCGAGGCCGCGCTTTCCTTCCTCGGCGTGGGCGTGCCGCCGCCGACACCCACATGGGGCGGAATGCTCTCCCACGGGCGTGAATACATCGACACGGCATGGTGGATAGCGTTCTTCCCGGGCATGATCCTCATGCTGACGGTGCTGAGCGTGAACCTGCTGGGCGACTGGCTACGGGACACGCTCGACCCCAAGATGAAGCGCCTGACGGAGTAGGGCCTCAGACCAGTTTTCGCTGCAGCCAGTCGTAGATGTAGGTCGTCCCCAACGTCATGTTGTCGCGCTGACAGTGTTGCGCGCCGCCTTCTTTCGCCGTGAACACCTTGAAAGTCTTGTCTTTTGAACCCGCGGCGTTGAACAGCTTCCTGGCGTCGCGCATGGGTATCTGCTTATCCTCCGCCCCGTGGACCAGCAGGAAGGGGCATCGCATCTTCTGAACCACGCCATCCAGGCGAAAACCCTCGAGTTTTTCGAGCGCCTCCTCCGCGGTTTTCGCGTCCATGATCCACAGGATGTGATGATCGGGCACCGCGTGAAGCGAAGTACCCCAGGCCGCGAGACGCTTTTCCCAGGTGGCGTGGTAGTCCCAGATGGCCCCCCAGGCGACGCAGGCCTTGTAGCGATGGTCCATGCTCGCCGCTCTCGGGGCGTAGTACCCCCCCGCGCTGAGCGCGATGATGGCCGCTTGCTTCGCGTTCACGTCCCCTCTCGTTTCGAGATAATCGAGAGCGGCGCTGCCGGCAATTTCATAGTCATAGCGCAGGTAGAGGTTTCTGAAGCGCGCGGCCTCGCCCGAACCCGGTCCGTCTACGACGAGGCAACTCATCCCGCGCGCAACCAGGCTCTCCACCCCCCGGACGTAGACGAGTTCCTTCGTGTTGTCGAGGCCGTCGAAAAAGACAACGACGGGCGGCTTTCTCCTTCTCGTGTTCTCAGCGTGAACGAGCCAGGCGGGCAGCGATGCGCCGTTCTCGTAGGGCACCTCGACGCGCTCGATTCGCGGCTTATCCGCCAGGCCGGCAAAGCGCTCGAAACAATCGAGCGATTTTCTGAATACGGTGTGGCCACGCCTGTCCTTGGGCGTGCGGAAGCGCTCTCCCATCTGATAGTAGACGCACGCCCTCAGGTGATGGGCGGCCGCGGTGAGGTGCGAGCCATCGCTCTCCGCCGCCATCCCGAGCTTGCGAATATGATCGCCCATGCGCACCCACTCGCGGAACCAGGCCTCGTCATCCCCCGGCTCTTGGGCGAGGCGGCGCCCCACCCGGTCGACTTCTCCGATTTCGGAAGCACCCCACCGCGCGCACGAAACCATGAAGCACACCGCCGAGGACCACCGGTAATTTTCGGGGAAATAAGTGAACCAGTTCTCCTCCGCCGGCATATCCGCCAAAATCCCGCCTCCCTCGTATCTGGGACATATCACTACTGCCAGGTGAACCTTCATGAAGATTGAGGCTATGATATACCCACCTAAAACTTGAATCCACTCGATGACGCCGTGAGGAGGAACCATGACGACGGGAGGGCTTTCCGAGGTATTCGCCTACATCGACGCGCACGCGGAGCAGACGGTGGCGGATCTGTGCGAACTCTGCCGCCAGCCAAGCATCTCCACCACCCATATCGGGATAGAGGGGATGGCCGTGCTCATGCAGGAACGCCTGGAGCGAACGGGCTTCGACGTCACCCGCCATGAAACCTCTCACAACCCCATCTTCACCGGCTTTCTGCCGGGGCGCTCGGATAAAACGCTTCTCTTCTACAACCACTACGACGTTCAGCCGCCGGACCCCGAGGATGAATGGATAAGCCCGCCGTTCGAGCCCGCGATCCGCGACGGCCACGTCTTCGCCCGGGGGGCGACGGACAACAAGGGCAACATCATGAGCCGCCTGGCCGCCTTCGAGGCTTTCCTGGCCGTGCGCGGGGAGCTTCCCTGCAACGTCAAGTACCTGATCGAGGGTAACGAGGAGATGAGCAGTCCCTCCCTGCGCCACTTCGTTCCCGAAAACGCAGAACTCCTCTCAGCGGACGGCTGCATCTGGGAGGACACCTTCCGCGAGGACGCCCCCGTACTCTCGCTCGGCAACAAGGGGATGTGCTACCTGGAGCTAAGCTGCCAGACGGCAAACGTGGATTTTCACAGCAGCCACGCCCAGATTTACGAGAACGCCGGCTGGCGGCTCACCTGGGCGCTGGGCACGATGAAGGACGAGAACGAAAACATCCTGATAGACGGCTATTACGATGAGGTCGTCCCGCTGAACGAGTCCGAAGAGGCCCTCATCGAGAAGATAAAATCCTATGATGCCGATGAGCGCATGAAAAAATTTGAACTCAGGCGCTTTCTACTCGATCTGCCCGGCGAGGAATTGCCGAGGCGGCATCTGACGAATCCCAGCTTCAACATCGCAGGCCTGAACGCGGGCTACACCGGGCAGGGTCGAAAGACCATCGTCGCGGGACGCGCGAGCGCGAAGATCGACTGCCGTCTCGTTGTGGCCCAGACGCCCGAGCACATCTACCAGTGCGTGCGCCGCCATCTGGACAAGCACGGCTTCAAGGACATCGAGGTCGAAATGCTGGGAACGGGCTCTTACCCCGCCAAGAGCGACCCGGAGAGTACCGTCGTCAAAGCGTGCCAGGAGGCGTCGAGAGAGGTCTATGGCAAGGAGGCGATCATCAACCCCTTCGGCAGCGGTAGCACGCCGACCTGGACGATCATCCGCCACCTGGGGATTCCGCTTTGCTCGACGGGTGTGGGCTACATTACCGCGCGTACGCACAGCGTGAACGAGAACCTCAAGATCGAACACCTGATAGAAGGCGCGAAATACATGGCGGCCATCTGCGAGCGCTTCGCCGCCTCCTGACGCGAGCGGCTAGGCGCCCAGCTTCTCCGCCAGCCAGTCGCAGATGCTGGGCACGGCGAGGGGCACATTGTCCATCTGGCAGTGCTGGGCGCCGCCCTCCTCGTTCCTGAAAACGCGCAGCGTCTTGTCCTTCGAACCCACCAGGCGGAACAGCGCGCGGGCCGCTTCCAGAGAGACCTGCTGATCATCCTCGCCATGCACGAGAAGATAGGGGCAGCGCATTTTCTGTACGACGCCGTCCAGGCGGAAATCCTCGAGTTTTTCGAGCGCTTCTTCCACCGTCTTCGCGTTCAGTATCCAGAGGATATGGTGCGGCGGAACGGACAGCGCGCTCTTGTAAGCCGCCTCGATGCGTCGCTTCCAGCGTTCGTGATAATCAGGCTCCGCCCCCCAGCCCACGCAGGCCTTGAAGCGCTTCTCCATACTCGCGTTTCTGGGAGCGTAGTATCCGCCCAGGCTGATGCCCATGACGCCGGCGCGCTTCGCGTTCACGTCATCGCGCGTCTCGAGATAATCGAGCGCGGCAGCGCCCGCCACCTCGTGGTCATAGCGGAGATAGAGCTTGCGGAAACGGATGGACTCGCCGTTGCCCGGCGCGTCCACAATCAACACGCTCATCCCCCGTCGAATGAGGTCCTCGACGCCCAGCATGTACTGAATCTCTTTCGTGACATCGAGTCCGTCGAAGAACACGACGACAGGAGGTTTCGCCTTTTTCGTGTTCTGCGCATGAACGAGCCAGGCGGGCAGCGCAGCGCCGCCCTCGAAGGGTATCTCGACGCGCTCGATCTTTGGGCTATCCACCAGGCCGGCGAAGCGCGCAAAGCTATCGAGCGATTTCCGGTAGGCGGCGAGCGCCTTCCTGTCCTTGGGCGTTCTGAACCGCTCGCCGAGCTGATAATAGGTGCAGGCGCGCTTGAGAAGTGCAGCGGCTGTGAGACGATTTCCCTTGCGCTCCGCTGCCAGTCCCAGCCTGCGGACGCGATCTCCCATCCCGGTCCACTCATCGAACCAGGCTTCGTCGTCTCCCACCTTGTCTTTCAAGCGCTTGCCGACCTGATCGATCTCCCCCATCGACGCCCCGCCCCAGTAGGAGACGGAACATGCCATGCTCACCGCCGCCGACCAGCGGTAGTCTTCCGGGAAATACGCGAACCAATCGGCGCGCCCTATCGCTTTGGCCACCTGCTTGCTCCTTTCGATATGAAAAAAGACCGCGCCATCATCCGGTGCGGCCCGAATACCCTACCCCTCGTTCCCGGGAATGAGCGCCTCGCGAGGCGGGCTGTAAATCCCGATGTAACGGATGGGCGTGAGCGCATCCACCTGATGCACGAGGTCTGGTTCGACGTGTATCGCCTGGCCCGCCTTGATTTCGCGCTCCTCATCGCCCAGGCGGAAGCGCGCCCGGCCTTCAAGGAGATAGATCATCTGCTCGTTCGGGTGACTGTGCTCCGTGGTGGAACCCGCATCGCGCTCGACGTATACGAGCATCAGATTCTCGCCCACGATCACGCGGCGCTTGTAACCCTCGAGTTGTTTGTAATCCACTTCCTGCAAATCGTAAAAACCGCCCATCCCTCACCTCCTGAAAAAATACGGCTCAAACCACGCTCATCGCCCCGTAAAGCGGGGCGGTCTCTTCTCCATGAAAGCCCTTCTGCCCTCAACGTAATCCGCACTCTCGAAACAAGCCTGGACCGCCGCTTGAACCGCATCCACGTCGCGCTCCGCCTCGTCTTTTTGCGCCTCGGTGATGGCCGTCTTGTATGCCCGGACGGACAAGGGGGCGTTCGCGGCGATTTTAGCGGCCAGTGCGCGGACGTTCTCTTCGAGTTCATCCGCGGGCGCGACGCGGTTCACGAGGCCGAATTCGAGCGCTTGACGCGCGGAATATCTCTCTGCGGAAAAGGTCATCTCCTTGGCGCGCGCAGGCCCCACCAGCGCGATGAGCTCCCTCATGCTCTCGTGTCCGTAGGCCATGCCGAGCCGAGCCGCCGGAACCCCGAAACGGGCGTCTTCTGAAGCGATGCGGATGTCCGCGCTCAGGGCGAGCGTGAGACCGCCGCCCAGACAGTAGCCGTGGATCATGGCGAGCAGGGGTTTGCCGAGGTTCGTCAGGCTGCGCTTGGCGCTCCACAACACGCTCGAGTAGCGCTTCACCTTATCGGGGTCGTTGCGGCTCTTCTCGAACTCGGAGATGTCGGCCCCCGAGACGAAGGCCTTCTCCCCGGCGCCGCGCATGACGACGACGCGCACGGCATCGTCCGTCTCGAAGGATTCGATGATCTGCGGAATCGCTTCCCACATATCGAGGCTCACGGCATTTCTCTTCGCCGGGTTGTTGAAGATCATCCAGCCGACGCCGTCCTCGACCTTCGCCAGCATCTTCCCGGTAACTGGCTTCACACCACGCCCTCCTCGCGCAACGCCTCGATTTGCGCGGTGTCATACCCAAGATGCTCCTGCAGCAACTCCTCGGTGTGCTCGCCCGGTTCGGGCGCGGCGGAGCGCATGGGCTGGGGACTTTTGCCCATCTTGAGCGCCTGGCCCACGACCCGCATCTCCCCGAGTTTGGGATGATGGACCTCTGGCGCCATGCCCAGCGTCTCCACCTGAGGGTCGGCCATCGTCTGATCCACCGAATAGATGGGGCCGCATGGAATCCCCGCCTCGTTCAGGAGCGCCACCCATTCCCCGGTTATTTTCCGAGATGTCAGGGCGTTGATGCGCGCATTCAGGGCGTCACGGTTCACGAGGCGGCTCTCCCTGTCCGCGTAGTCGGGATTCTCCGCCAACTCCGGTGCGCCGATCGCGCGGGTCAGACGCTCCCACAGGCGCTGCCCGCCCGCCTGGATGTTGATGAGGCCGTCCGCCGTCTCGAACACTCCGGTGGGGATGAACGTGGGGTGGTTGTTGCCCGCCTGGCCGGGGACCTCCCCCGCCATCAGGTAGCGAGCCATCTGCAAGTCCATCATCTGGATCTGCGCCTCAAGCAGGGAGGTGTGCACCCAGCGTCCCTCACCTGTCCTCTCTCGGTCGAGCAGGGCGATCAAAATCCCCTGGGCGAGAATCATCCCGGCGGATAAATCAGATACCGCAACCCCCACGCGCATCGGCCCGCCCCCCGGCGCGCCCGTGACCGACATCAGCCCGCTCATGCCCTGGGCTATCTGGTCGAGCCCCGGCCGCTCGGCGTAGGGGCCCGCCTGCCCGAAACCGGAGATGCTCCCGTAGACGATTCCAGGATTCACCCGCCGCACCGCCTCATAGTCGATGCCGAGCCGCTCCTTCACGCGGGGGCGATAGTTCTCGACGATGACGTCGGCGCGTTTCGCGAGCGCCAAGAAAATCTCCCTGCCCTTTTCGGTCTTCAAATTCAGCGTGAGGCTTTTCTTGTTGCGGTGTAGGTTCTGGAAATCGAACCCGTGCCTGCGCCCGCCCATCACGTCGACCCCCATCGAGGCGGGAAGCTCTATCTTGACGACCTCCGCTCCCCAGTCGGCGAGGTGGCGCACCGCCGTGGGTCCAGAGCGGGCCTGAGTGAGGTCGAGCACCTTGAAGCGAGCGAGCGGCAGATACGGTTCGGTCACGATGGAGACTCCACCTGATGTGAGGGAACATCCGGGTTTTGAGCAACTTTCACGATTTATGAGTGTTTGGGCGCATCTTAGCAGGTTTCGGGAGGAGGCCTAAACGCACCGGGGGTATACTTTCATTTTCCACGCGAAAAACTTCGTGGACGCCAACAAAAGCCTTGAGTCGAGTCAGAGGAGTCAATTTCAGCAACGAGTGATTCATCTCGAACCGATAACGCCCGTTTAGAGACAGTGGGGGATTTTCAACGGTTGTGAAGTCCTGATAGATCATTGAAATTGTTGTGGATATTTGTTTTTTCGAGCTTGGTTGGGGATTTGCTTATCTGGGATACGTAATCAAATCGGAAGCGGATGAATTATAACTCTTGCGTAGCTTGGCGCGTTCATGTCGGACAGGTTTCCGGTAATCGTTCATCCAGGCCGTAATGGAAGGCCGGTTTTAGCTGTTAAGGGGTCGGACCAGATATCCTTTTTCGGTAGGGCGCGCCTCGTGTGCCTGTCGTATCGTCCACGTACTTGTGTGGTTCCCACATGGATCCACCCCGATGCCCTGTAGACGGCGCCGGTGTAGCGGGGTGTCTCGACGAAGGTCTCGATGAGCACGGGAGTGACGCCATAGCGCTCGGTCCAGTCTCCGGGCAGGCGCCTGCGGACAATGGCGAGGAGATGCGAGTCGAGGTTGGGGATTTTGATCCACGGCAGTATGAGGAACCTCGGGTTGTCGATCATGAGGGGGAGGTTCTTCTCGCGCAATTTCGGCGTCCACCCGATGAAGGCATCGCGCGGGGCGAGCTTCCACGCGGCGGTGGAGAAGCCGAGCATGGCGAGGGGCCTGCCGTCGCGGTCGTGGACGGCGTAGCGCATCTGCGCGCCGACGAGGATCTTGTAATCCAGGTAATGGTAGCGGGCGACGAACTCGTTCCAGAGTCTGCCCTCACGGGTTCCGCACGCGACAACGCGCATCCCGAGGGGGCAGAACTCCTTCGAGAGCGCACGCAGAAGCGCCATCTCTTCCGTCGTGAAGTCGCGTCCGTAGTAACAGCACTCGGTCATGGCGTCATCGTGCGCCGATCGACCAGGGCAGCCACGCGGAGAGGGTCGGTACCGTTCGAGGAGAGTGTACCGAGAACCGAGTACATCATCGCCGTGAACCTGGCGCCGGCCTCGCTCACGGAGCCGAACGAGAGCCGTCTCCCGATTACCGGTCCCCTAAGCACGGAGGATTTCCACGACGAGGCGAAGACATGGCACGGCCTTGCGCGCGCTGTGCGTCGCGGACTCAATGATACGAATATCCAGTCCTAACTGACGGCGGCAGTCAACCTCAAGCGGCTCTCCGCTGCCGTAGTCGTCGGTTTATGCACTCTGTGGAGGGGTCTTGGTGCGCCCGTAGACGCCGTCTGCGCGTCCATCGCACCTACCCGCGCACGCGGGCTTCCTCTCCGCCGCCGCGTGAGTCCCCATACCACCCACTTCCGAAACGGGGTTATTCATCAATCCCGGGGAGTGAGGATTCGGCGAAATCCATTTGTTTTGTCTATGTTTTTTTTTCGATTGATTCCCTCCAATGGCGGGGAGATGAAAAACCGGAATATTGTCATTCCGTTCGGCAATGGATTCCGGCTTTCGCCGGAATGTCGGGGGTAGCCCATTCCAAGCGAGGAAGGGTTTTTCAACAGTCTCTCGTCGGTCGGGTTCGATCCTCAAGGGCCGTACCGCCTGCCGTTGCCTCCGTCGTCCTAATGCCCGCCTCGGGCTTCGGCCATGATGAGCTCCAGGATTTCCTGGCTGGTTATCGCGCCCACGAACTCCTGAGATTCGCCCTCCAGCACCGGTAAAACCGTCAGGGCGTTTTCCGTCATCCGCTGTAAGGCGTCTTCCACGTGCTCGTCCGGCCATGTGTTCAGTTCGGTCTTTCGCGCGATCTTCCTGAGCGGGGTGTCGAACCACGAGTGCTTGGGCAGATAGCGGAGCATCGCGAGCGACACGACCCCGACCAGCTCGCCCCCTTCCGCGACCACGTAGTCGTGCTGGTTGGACGCGAGCCACTCGTCCGCGAATTCGCGCACCGTGAGATCGGGACCGGGATGGGCGTGCGTGCGGTCGATCACTTCGCCGATGGTGATGTCGTCCAGGGCGAACCGGAGCAGATTGGGCGGAAGGGGTTGCGGCGGTTTGAACCGTCCGTGAGGCCTAGCGCGGCTTACCGCGAAACTGATGATCGGCGGCGCGAAAAGGATATAGGCAAGCATCAAAAGAACGAACAGCGAGAAGACGGCCTGCCCGATGACGTCATGTTCCAAGAGCACCAGAAGGACGGCGATTTCGGCGACGCCCTTGGCCATGAGTCCTGTCGCGATGGTGAAAGGCGAGTCGAGCCGTGCCACCAGCGCGCCCAGAGACGCTCCGGCGAACTTCCCTATCAGGGGGATCACCGCCAGCGCCGCAATGGTCAGCCCCGGCAACTCGGTGAAGGACAGGCTTAGATGCAACCCGGCCGAGGAGAAGAAAAGGGGTACGAAAAACCCGTCGGCGATGCTCTTCAGGCTCGGGATGATGTCGCGCTGCACCTGGTGAGGCAGCCTGGATAAGGCGACGCCCAGGAGCAGCGCGCCCAGAGAACCGTGAAGGCCGAGCCTTTCGGCGCACACGACCGCGACGAGCAGGATGCCCAGGATCAGGCCGAAAGAGAGCTGGGGGACGCGAAGCAGGCGCTCCAGAATCTCGATCAGCCGCGGAATGACCTGTCCCGCCAGCACCCAGGTCACTATGGTGAAGGCGGCGATCTGCCCCAGCAGGATAAGCACCCCCATCCAGCTCAGGTCGTGAGAGTGCTCGCCGATGGTCAGTCCCACGAGCAGCAGCATCAGCAACTCGGCGATGAGCGCGGTCGTGAACAACTCGATCCCGATGGGTTCCCGCAAACGGTCGGTGTCGATCAGCACCTTGGCGAGGACGCCCAGGCTGGTCAGAGACAAAACCCCCGCGAGAGCCAGTGCGCCGTCGAAGTCGAGCTGCAGCCCGAAATCGTAGAACAAGTTCATGGTCACGAGCAGCGAGGCCAGGAGGGGAATGATGACCCCAATGAGCGCAGCCACGAAGAACCGGCCGCGAATGGCCGCCATGAATGCGGTGACGTCGATTTCGTCCAGACCGATGAGAAAGAAATAGAGGAAGATGCCGAGAGTCAGGAAGACGTGTAAATGGCCCGTGAGCTCAACGAATCCCAGAACGGGTCCGAGGAGGACGCCGGTCGCCATATATGCGACGATCGAATTCAGCCGGAAACGCCGGAAAACGCCCTCGGCCAGTTTGGCGACGACGATCAACAGGCCGACGGTCAATATCGCATCTTCAAGCATGTCGAATTCCGCAGTCGAAGGCGGAACGGCGCCCGCCCGTTGAAATCGAATGAACTACACCACCGGTGTCAACCTAGGTTTGCTCAATTTTGCGGGCAATCTACCGCGACTCGCGCCGACCGCGCAAGTTTTTTTCTCGTCGGTGAGGAGTCAATCGCGACTGATGGAGGAGCGATTGCGCCTTTTTTAATACGAGTAGCCCCTCCTTCCTCAATCGGAAATGACCTTCAAAGGGGGAATGGTTCTCTTCCCTTTCTTCGGTTGGCAGTACCGTTCAAGGGCGTAGACCGCAGATGCGCTCGAACTGCCGGAAGTTGCCCTGGCGCTGAAAAAGGGAGCATACTCGCCAGCATCGGATGGTGAACAGAAAACCTTTTGTTTTCAATAACCTAGATGAGTGACTTGGTATGACTGACGCTTCACGTACACTTTCACATAAAGCGGTGGTATGATCTTCACCTCATGGCCGAATTCGCTAATCTCGCGCTTCCACATACCTCCATCGCAACCTGGCACCGCGGCTGCAATGCCAGAAAGCCTAATTCCATCCCTCGAGTTAGCTTCTTGCGGAACGCGACCTACCCGACCGGGGGCGCGCCGTGGAGTTGAAAACCATGTTTCGCCAGATCGATACCAATGATGTGAACCTGTTCTATGGGCAACCCTCCTGCAGGGCGGTAAGCCATATCACCTGCCCGTAGTGTGAAGTTGCCGGGAGGGTGCGTCCATCCCATCGAATACAAATAGTTCAGTAGTAGAGTGATAAGGGTCAATATAGCGCGGGTTCAAACCAACCATGCTGCATAGTACCAACAACAGTCTCTAGCGCCGGCTACGACATCACCCCTCCACAGAACGATTACTCTGTCGCCAGTCGAAGAATTTCGAAACCCAGCCATGTAGTCTGGCTTGTATCTGTTCGGTTCCGGAAATGCTTGGCACCAGTAAGTGCATTCATGAGTAATCATCAAAGCCATACGGTCTCAAGGAACTCACACAAGAACGCCGCGCCGTTCATCACCTACCGGTCAGCATCTCCCAAGTATGGCTGAAAAGGAACAGCGCCGCCGCCACCACAACGATGCACGGCCCTGCGGGCGCGTTCCATGCGACCGACACCCACAGACCCGCCACTACTGATACGGTCCCCGCCAGGGCGGCGAGCGCCGCCATCTGCTCGGGTGTTTTGGAGAATCGCCGCGCCGCCGCCGCCGGTATGATGAGCATCGAGGTGATGAGCAGTATTCCTATCAACTTCATGGCGATGGAGATGATGAAGGCGATCAGGAGCATGAAGACGAGTTTCACGGCGAATGTCGGTATCCCCTCGGCGCTCGCGAGTTCTTCGTTCACCGTGACGGCGAGAAGGCCTCGCCACAGCCACGCGAGCGTACCCAGCGCCGCCGCCCCGCCGAGGTAGATCCACCACAAATCCAGCGGGCCGACCGCGAGGATGTCGCCGAAGAGATAGCCCATCAAATCGACCCGGAGCGTCTCCAGCACGCTGACGGCGATGATGCCCACCGAAAGCGCCGTGTGCGCCAGGATGCCCAGCAGCGTATCGGTGGAGAGTGTTTTCCGGCTTTGCAGCATCAGGAGGATGAGCGCGAGGCCGATGCAGGAGATGAGGATGCCGAGCCTGAGATCCACCCCGAAGGCGAACCCTATCGCCACGCCGAGGAGAGCCGTGTGGGACATGGAATTCCCGAAATAGGCCATCTTGCGCCAGACGATGAAACAGCCCACGGGGCCCGTGACCAGGGCGACGCCCACCCCGCCCATGAGACCTCTGAGCATGAAATCCTCCATCAGGTGTCTCCATGATGGTGATGGATTTCTTCGGGCTCGATGGGGAGTATCTCCCCTTCTGGTCCGTGAACGTGGTCGTGCCTGTGTGTGTAGACCGCCAGGCTCTCAGCCGCCTGCTTTCCAAACAGGGCGAGGTATTCGGGGTGCTTGCTCACGGCTTCGGGATGTCCAGAGCAGCAGATGTGCTTGTTGAGGCACACCACGAGGTCGGTGAACGCCATAACGAGGTGGAGGTCGTGCGAGATCATGAGAACACCGCAGCCCCTGTTGTCTCTGATCTTCATGATGAGTCGGTAGAGTTCGGTCTGTCCGTTGATGTCCACGTTCTGGATGGGTTCGTCGAGAACGAGAAGTTCGGGATTGCGCAGCAAGGCGCGGGCGAGAAGCACGCGCTGGCGCTCTCCACCCGAGAGGCTCTGGACGGGATGATCCAGCAGGTTTCTCGCGCCCACCTCTTCGAGATGCGCCTCCATCTGCTTGAGCGACGGCTTTTGCGTGAGGCTTAACAACCTGCGCACTGTGAGCGGAAGCGAGGGATCCACCTCGAAAGCCTGGGGAAGGTAGCCGACCGAAATGCCCTCCTTTCGGCGGATCTCGCCCGAGTCGGGCTTGAGCAGTCCGAGCAGCACGCGGACCAAGGTGGTTTTGCCCGCGCCGTTAGGGCCGACAAGAGTGAGGATTTCGCCCGCCGATATTTCGAGGTTGATGTTTTGGAGAATCGTCGTCTCCCCGATGCCGAAGTTGAGGTTCGCAACGGAAATGAGGGGAGGTCGCGATTCATTCATTGTCATGACACTCCAGGCACTGACCGCTGATTTCCACGACTGGCGTTTCCACCAGAAAACCGGTTCGGGTGGCGCTTGCCTCGATGGCCTCGCTGATTTCCTTGCTGTGCGCCTCGGCCACGTTTCCACAATCTCGGCAGATGAAGAACTGGCCTTTGTGAGTATACTCCGGTGTGGCACATCCCACGAACGCGTTCATGCTCTCGATGCGGTGAATGAGGCCGTGCTTCAGGAGAAAATCCAGCGCCCGGTAGACGGTGGGTGGAGCGTTTCGCTCCCCGCCTGCGTTCATGCGCTGGAGCGCGTCGTAGGCGCCAAGCGGCGCGTGGCTCTCCCACACGATTTCTAGAACGCGCCTCCTGAGCGGCGTGAGCCTTACTCCGCGTTCCCTGCAAAGCAATTCGGCTTGTACCAGCGCGCTCTCGATACAGACCGCATGGTCGTGATGTCTGTTGGGAAAATTATTGTTGCTTGATGGCATTTAATTATTCCTTGATCAGAAAATAGATATATTATACCATACCATTATTGCATTGTCTTCAATCACATTCCAGGCCAAAAGGGATATTATTCATGAAAAATTTATTGACCGTCGGGTTTCTGGCAATAGTCTTGACAGCTCACCATGCCGCTCCCGCATCGGCCGCCCCAAGGGTGGTGACTTCTATCAAACCGCTTCATTCGCTGGTTTCGGGAGTCATGAAAGGGATCGGCGAACCCTATCTTCTGATAAAGGGCGTTGCCTCGCCCCATACGTTTTCCCTCAAACCCTCCGACGCCAGAGAGCTCGAAAGAGCGCGCGTGATTTTCTGGGTGGGCGATGTGCTCGCCCCGGGCCTCGAGCGGCCTCTCGAAATTCTGCCGAAAAGGGCGAACGTCGTCGCCCTGGGAGAATTGAAAGGACTGGAGTTGTTGAAGCTCAGGGAAGGCGGTTTGTGGGAAGGGCACGACGATGATCACGGCGGAGAGAAAAAGGCCGAAGGCGATCATCATGATGAGGGCAAAGAGGCGAAAGACGGGGACGATGATCACGACAAGGAGAAACGCGGGAAAGCTGAAGATGATCATCATGACGAGAAGGAAAAAACCGGGGCGAAGGATGACGACCACGAGAAAATGGAAGCCAAGGCGAAAGACGACGATCATCACGAGAAGGCCGAGGCCAAGGGTGATCATGGAGATGAGGAGGATCACGGAGGCTTCGACGCGCACATCTGGCTCGACCCCATGAACGCCCGTAGGTGGGTGGAATCAATCGCCCATGAGCTCGAAGAGGTGGATCCTGCGAACAAGAAAAAATACGAGTCGAACGCGCAAAATCTCAAGGCCCGCATCGACGCCTTGCACAAGGAACTCGCGCAGGCGCTGGCCCCCGTGAAAGGCGCGCCCTACATCGTCTTTCACGATGCGTATCAATACATGGAGAAACGCTACGGACTGACCCCCATCGGTTCGGTGACCCTCTCGCCCGAGAAGAAGCCGGGCTCGGCGCGCCTGGTGGCGATACGCAAGAAGATCAGGGACACGAAGTCGATCTGCGTGTTCACCGAACCGCAGTTCCAGCCCAGGCTCGTGAAGGTCATCATGGAGGGCACGGGGGCCGGAACCGGCGTGCTCGACCCGCTGGGCACGGGAATCCCCGCCGGGGAGGACGCGTATTTCACCCTCATGCGCAACATGGCGAAATCGCTCGGGACGTGCCTATCGGGGAAATAATTTGGGCGGCGTTTCCCGGGGATATGAACGAGCCTGCCCGGCTCCCCGCGTATACCCGGTAGCCTGCGCCTGAATTTTCGTAGTAGCGGCGTTCACTGGTCGGATGCCGCGGCAGATGGTTTTGACGGGAAATTTTCCCGCCCCCTCTTCGCAGAACACCTTTCTGCGAAAACTATATAAGTGCGCCTGAAGAAATTCGTTGACATACCCCCTTTCGCCTTGTAACTTGACGAATTACCACTATGTTGGTTGGGGTGTTACACGAGGCGCTCCACGAAAGTTTTTTTTGTGGAACCCCTTCATTGGGGGATGATCCTTTGACTGCCGAGTTGGCGAGCAGATTCGCTGATTTTTTCTACTTTCTGTGGATGTCGTTCCTTCTGCTCTCGCCCATGCTGCTGCTCGGGCTGTTCCTCTCCGGCCTCATCCACGTATTCATCTCCCGCCAGGCCATTTTGCGGTGGCTTCGCGACGACAGCCTGAAATCGGTAAGCGTCAGTTCCGCCGTCGGCGTGCCGGTGCCGCTGTGCAGTTGTTCGGTCGTGCCCGTGGTGGCCGAGATGAGAAGGAAAGGGGCGTCCCGCTCCTCGTGCATGTCCTTCCTGATAACGGCTCCCGAAACGGGCGCCGATTCGATCCTCGTGACGAACGCCTTCTTCGGATGGATAGCGGCGATAGTGCGGCCCCTCATCAGCTTCGTCACCGCGGTCGTCGCGGGCATTTTCTGCATCGGCCTCATCAGAAGCGACCAGGGCGAAGCGAAGGAAGGCGATCACGATCACGACCATGACCACGGGCATGATCACGGGCATGATCATGGCCACGGCCATGATCACGGCCACGACCACGGCGTGCACGAGCCGCTCATGCCGGGCTCGGAGGACTGCTATATCAGCCCCACACAACTGAAATACGCTATGCGCCGCTGGCTGGGAGGCGTCGCCGTATCGGTGCGAAACTGGCGTGCCGCCTCCTGGGTGAAGCCGGACTTCTATCAGGAGGAATTGCTCGTCGATGAGGAATCGGCCGAGGCCGCCCTCGCCCCTGCGCCCGAGGAGGATCAGCTGCCGGGCTTCAGGACGATCGTCAGGCACATATTCAGCTACGGCTTCATCGAAATCGCGGACGACATCCTCTTCTCGCTGCTCTTCGGCGTCTTCGTGGGCGGATTGCTCTTTCTGGTGATCCCAAGCGACCTGATGCAGAACGAGTACGCCCGCTGGGCGTCCTACCCGATCATGGTCATCATCGGGATTCCCCTCTACATATGCGCATCCGCGAGCACGCCCATCGCCGCAGCGCTCGTCGCCAAGGGCTTCAGCCCCGGTGCTGCGCTGATTTTTCTCATGACGGGCCCGGCGACCAACACGGGCACCATCGCGGTCATCATGAACCAGTTCGGCACGCGCTTCGCGTCCATCTACGTCGGCGTCGTCATCGTCGTAACCGTCATCTTCGCCGTTTTGATCGACTCCTTTTTCTTCGCCACCGGCTTCGCGCTCCCTGTGAATCTCGACGCCTCGGACTCCCCCGCCATCCTGTTCCTGCAATACGGCAGCGCACTGGCCTTTTTAGCCCTCATCATATGGCGTTTCCGCGCCGGCGCCTTCCGGACGGGATACGAGGATCTGATGCAGAACATCCGCTCCATGTCCGAGCCCTGCAAACGCCTATGGGAGCGCCTCACCCGGGGCCGGCCCATACGAGGCGCCTTCTCCCTGAAAACGCCGATGGGCCTCATGCTCTCGGGCCTGATTCTTCTCATCTTCCTCGGCACCGGCTTCACGACCGTGCCTCCCGGTACAGTCGGCTACGGCCGATTGTTCGGCAAGGTTTATTGGAAGGGTCTGGGGCCGGGGTTGCACTATCTCGCTCCCTGGCCCTTCGTGGAAGTGGATAAATGGCCGGTTCGGGAAGTGAAGTCCATCATGTCCGGCGACGTCCACGAATACGTGTCCGGTGATCTGAATCTGGTTTCCCTCACCGTTAACGTGCAGTACCGGGTGAAAGACCCCTTCACCTACCATTATCGGGTCCTGAACGCGCCGAAGATCATCGAGGACGGCGTCAGGGATCACCTGCGCTCTTTCGTATCCGCCCGGGGTCTGGAGCAGTTGCTCAATGTTCACCGCGAATCCCTGGAGAAGCAGGTCACCCATTTGTTCGCGCATTTGTCCACCAGGGCGGAATCGGGGCATCCGGACGTGGGAGCCTCGGCGTTCGGGAGCGTTGAACTGGTCAAGGTGAACCTGGCGTCCATCCGCCCCGTGAAAGAGACGATAAGCGCGTTCCGGGAGGTATCGAGCGCTCAGGAGGACAAGGAGCGCATCATCGTCAACGCGCAGCGGCTCCTGGTGTCGCTCACTCCCCAGGCGCACGGCAACGCCGATTACGAAGTGAAGCAGGCCGACGGCGAGGCGTACCGGAGGGTGAAGGGCGCCGGGGCGGAGGCCGATGCCCTCCGGCGGGTGGCCAAGGCCGTGCAAAGCGCTCCGGAGGTCCTCCGGAACATGCTGTGGCGCGAGAAACTCGAAATCGCGCTCTCGCATAACTCCAAGATCATCGTTCCCGAAAAGGGCAGTCTGGCCAAGGTCGCGCTTTGGAAGAGGAAGTCGTTGGGGACGAGGCATGGAACCCACGAGACCGCGCGCGGGAGGAACGGCCCCGGCGAAGATAAGGGCCATGGCGCGAAAGACGGCGGGGACGGCAAGAGCGGCGGCGAATCGGAAAAATCCAAAGGCGGCGCGGGCCACGGTGGTGGAAGCGGCGAGAAGCAAACCGGCGGCGGCCACGGCGAATCGGCGAAATCAGCGGGCGGCGCCGCTCATGCAGGGAAGAATGCAGGGGATGGGAATACCGCCGCCCATATAGAGAAAAACGGCAAGAAAGAGAAGGACGACGCAGCCAAATCGGAAAAATCGGAAGGCGAAGCGGCCCAAGGCGGGAACAATAGCGGAAATGAGAGAAGCGGCGCCCACGCCGCGGCGGCGAAATCGAACGTCGCGCGCAATGCTTCCATCGCCGGAGCGAATGACACGGGGAGAGAAAAGAGATGACCCTCAGCGCAAAGAGAATCGTCACGGCCATCGCCGTGGTTGTCCTGCTCGTCGTAGCCTACGACTGCTTCTACGTCGTCGAGGAGACGCAGCAGGGCGTGCTGACCCACTTCGGCAAGATTTCGCCTCCCGCCAGACAGCCCGGTCTCCACATGAAATGGCCCCGGCCCATATCCAGGGTCTATAAGGTCGATCGGCGCATTCACGCCATGACCGGCCTCACCCAGGAGTTGATTACCGAAGATCAGAAGAGCGTTCTCATCGACGGATACCTGCTCTGGCGCGTGCGGGACCCCATTCTCTTCGTCGAGTCCATCCGTACCGGCAAGAGCGCGACGAATCGGCTCAAGGACCTCTACATGTCGAGCAGCGGCATCATCATCTCCAACAAGGCGCGCGACGCCTTCATCGGTCTGGGTCTGGAGCATGAAGACCTGAGCGAGGCGTCTCAGAATATTCTGGGCCTCATCGCGCCCACCGCGAGGAAGAATTACGGCGTGGAGGTGGTGCGGACCGGAATCGTCGAATACACGCTGCCGGTGGCGAACCGGCCGAGCGTGATTCAGCGGATGATCTCCGAGCGCGCCCGCATCGCCGCCCGCTACCGGAGCGAGGGGGAGGAGACGGCGATCCGCATCGAGGCCCGCGCCATCAACGAGCACGAAAAACTCCTCGCCGACGCCCACGCCGAGGCGACGATCATTCTGGGCAAGGCGGAAGCCGAGGCGATGGCGCTGCTAGGTGCGGCGTACAAGGCGGATCCGGAGTTCTACAAGTTCATCCGCGCCCTCGACAGCTATGATCTGATAATCGACCGGAACACGACTCTCATGCTGCCGGCGGACAATGAACTGTTCAAATACCTCGACAGCAAGGAGATGCCCCGCCAGGACGGGACGGGCCGATGAACGAAGACCAAGCAAAGCCGCCGAGCACGCGAATCATATACGCCGTATTCGACTATTTCGGGCGGAACTACAAGAAGATTATCGGCTGTCTCATCGCCGTCTGCGTGCTCGGATTCCTGGCGAGCGGCTTCTACGTCGTCAAGAAAGAAGAGCAAGCCGTACGCACCCGCTTCGGGAAAGTGGTCGACGCCGAAATCGGCCCGGGGCTGGGCTACGCCGTCCCGCTCATCGAACAAGCGTACGTTCGCCAGGTTAAGAGAATCGTCGGGTACCAGGTAGGGAGCAGGCGCGGCGGCACGATCAACTTTACGATACTCTCCGGAGACATGAATCTCCTCGAAGCGGATGTGGCCGTTCAATACAAGATCAAGAACCTGCGCTCCTACCTCTTTGCGGCCTCCGACCCCCGCACGATGCTCACCATGCTCGTCCGGGAGGGATTGGTGAAGATACTGGGGGAAAACTACATCGACTTGATCTTCACCTCGAATCGCGACGTCATTCAACGGCAGTTGTCCGATATCGTGCGTAAACGCCTCGAATCGCTGGGCGTCGGGGTTGAACTCGTCACGCTGAACATCGTCGAGGTGCGCCCGATCCCCGAGACCCTCCAGGCGTTCCGCGACGTCAACGACGCCATCGCCGAGCGCGAGCAGGTCGTGAGCCGGGCGAACAGCCAGAGGGAAAAACTCCTCGCTCGCAGCAAGGGGCAGGCCGTGGCGCTGATCATGAACGCGAAGGCGAACGCCCGCGAACGCCTCGTTCAGGCGCGCGGCAGTGTCCGCGCCTTCAAGGCGTTGCTGGCTGAATACAGGAAGAACCCGAAACAGGTGGCTATCACGCGTTATTGGCAGCGCATGCGCGCGATATTCACCGAGGCGACCCTGTCGGTGGTGAATCCGGGCAAGGACTCGACCATCGACATCAACATGCTCGACGGCGTGGCCGGGTTCGGCCCGGCGGAAGGGGCAGGCCATGCCCGGGCGGAAATGGTGACGCGAATGCCGCATACGTCCGCCGACGGCGATGGGCGATTGAGCAGGGCCACGATGCCGCCCTACATCCACCAGTTCGAAACCACCCGGTCGGACAAGCCGCTGATGCAAGGCCAGTTCCACAAAAGGCGCTCGGAGCGCGATCACGCGCGGGTGGCCAATCCTCGCTCTCTCATATTCGATACCCCCTCCATATTCTCCCATCGCCACGGCGCGCGCGGCCGCAGGGGACTCGGAAACCGGGCGGACCAGAGGCCGATGACGGAGAAGATGCTCGGCGCGGGCGGGAACAACCATGGGCGTAAGACGGGAAAATAAGATGATGGATCGACTCCTCGGAATGCTTCGGGCGGCGCCCTTTCTGGCGCTGGCGCTGCTGCTGGCCCCGTCGCTCTCGGCGGCGGCGCCGGGCGTGAGTGCGGAGGCGGTGGTTTTCGGCCAGACCGTCAGCATCTCGGGGCCGGCCAGGCGCGCGGGTTTGCTCTTCCAAAGCGGCCTCAACGCGGCGCTCGATGAGCGCAACGCCCGCGGGGGCGTAGGCGGGAGGGTGTTGAAGTTGATTTCGCTCGACGACGGATATGAGCCGCAAAGAGCCGCGGCGAACGCGAAGAGGTTCGCCGCCGAAAACGACGTGCTCGCCTTGATCGGCGGAACGGGAACCCCTACGACGAAGCGCGCCGCGCCGGTGCTGCGAAACGCCGGTATCCCGTTGGTGGGCGTCCTGAGCGGCGCCGACTTTCTGCGCGACGCCAAGCGGTATCCCAACCTCGTCCACCTGAGGGCGAGCTATTCCCAGGAGGTCCGCGCCTTGGTGGACCACATCGTTCGTTACCATGGGAAGAAGCGCTTCGGCATCATCTATCAGGACGACGCTTTCGGGCGCTCCATATTGAAGAGCTACCGGGCGGCGCTCGCCGGGCACAAACTCCGCGTCCTGGCGAAAGCGAGTTTTTCGCGCAACACCCATGCCGTTCACGCGGGCCTTTTCGTCCTGCAAAAAGCCGACCTCGACGTCTTGATGATCGGCGGGACGGGTGGGGCCAGTGCGGAGATCATCAATCTCGCGAACGACCTGGGATACGGTTACATCATGACGATTCTGTCCATCGCCCAATCCGAGAGTTTGAGGCGGAGGCTGAAAGCGCCGAGCGGCAAAATCATGATGAGCGAGGTGCTGCCGGACGCGAACGACGCGAGCAGAAAAATCGTCAGAAGTTTTCAGCGCGCCATGCTGGCGAGAGCGAAGGAGAAGCGCGACGGCTCCGTTCAGCCCGCCTTCAGCCAGTTGTCTCTGGAGGGCTACATTCTCGGGCGCTTCGTCATCGCCGTGCTGGAACGCACGGGCGGGGAAGTTACGCGGAAGAGATTCCTGCAGGAGGCTTTGGCCGCCGGCGAAATACGCATTGACGACTGGGCCGTTGAATTCAAGCCTGGGACCAACTTCGGCTCGAAATACGTCAGGATGACCGAATCTCGGGAACTGCGGCGATTCCACGAAAGGAGAAGGCGGCCTTGAAAAAGGTAGATGAGTTTTCCACCGAAGAAGTCGGAGAGGAGTGGCTGCGCGAACTCTACAAGGTCATCGCCCTGCGGCGCGGCACCATGTTCCGGCTCATCACCGAGTCGGGGCGCATGCTGCTCTACGGAAACGCGGGCGGCACCGCGTTGATCATCGGGTTCATGAGCAATAACGCGAAGGCTGAGAATGCGTTCTACCACTGGATGCTCCTGCTGGCTCTGGTCGTGTTCGGAACCGGCGTTCTCATGGCGGCTCTTACCCTCGTTCTGGTGACCCTGGTCTCGGTGAAAGAAGCCCACGGGGCGGAAGACGGGCTCAAGCAGTTCGTCGACGGTAACCTGGATCGCACGAAAGTGCTCTTCACGGTGAACAGTGAGACGTTTCGCATCGCGGACTACACCACGGTGGCCGGCACCGTCAGCGCCGCCTGTTTCATGATCGGCGGACTGGTAAGCCTCTTCCTGTTGATTCTCTTCTTCTAGTTTCCGATCGTCATCAGCCGCAGACGCCTGCGGTTGACCCTGCCGAACGGGTGGCCGTGGTCGACCGAGCCGTGCGTCGTGGGGGCGCAATCCCGATCTTGCATTGCAAGGCGAATCGACGGGGGCTTGCGGAATCAACTTTGATCGAGTTTGCCCGCGGCAGGCTGGACGGCCACGTCCATGGCGTTCAGGAACGCCCGCCCGATCAGGTCCATCATCCGCACCAGTTCGAGCCGCGGCGCAGCCCGGACCAGTTCGTCGGAAGACAACAGCGGGCCGATGAGGCCGCAGCCGTCCGCGAGGGTGATGATGATGATATCCTCAGGGTCGGGAATCACCTCGCTCAAGAGCACCGTTCTGATCCGTTTCACCAACGCACGCTCGACCTTCTCATCCGCGACCAGGTAGCGTCGCGTCCCGAATATCCAGAGGAAGCGGTCATCCTTCAGTTCCAGTACCCCGTTCCCGATGAGCTGCTCCAATGCGGTTTCGCGGATATCGTCGGCGTGCCGGGTGGCGTGATCCACCCAGTAGAGGGCGTCATGGGTCGTTTCCTCCCGCGCAATCTCGGCGAGCATCGGATCGAGCAGAGGGTCGCCGACCGGCGTCGAATCGGTGAGGAACAACCCGTCGGGGTCGGTGTCGATGCGGTTCTCGAGCGCGAGATCCATCAACACGGCGGCGCCGAGCGCGGCCCGCACCAGCCATTCCGCCGCCCTCGAGAGCGTTCCGTCCTCGGCGCGGAGCAGGAGCAGGAATTCCTCGGCGAATCTCATGGCCCGGCGCTCCCGCCCAAGATCAGGCTCAGGATGGAGTAGAAGAACACCGCGAGCGCGGCCCCGGCGGGAAGCGTCACAACCCAGGACACGAAGATCGTGCGCACCACGCCGAAGTCGAGGGCGCCCACGCCACGGGCAAGGCCGACTCCGATCACCGCGCCCACGAGCGTCTGCGTCGTCGAGACCGGCAGCCCCGTACCGCTCGCCACCACCACCGTCGACGCGGCGGCGAACTCGGCGGCGAACCCGCGGCTCGGCGTCAGCTCCGTGATCTTCCTCCCGATCGTCGCCATTACCCGGTACCCGAACGTCGCCAGGCCGACGACGATGCCGAAGGCGCCGACCAGCAGAAGCCAGGGTGGAACCGCCGACTTCGAGGCGACCGCGCCGGTCGTCGCCACGGCGATGATTGCGGCCAGCGGCCCGATGGCGTTGGCGACGTCGTTGGAGCCGTGGGCAAACGCCATGCCCGACGCGGTGACGATCATCAGGATTCCGAATGCCCGCTCGACGTTAGCGAAGCGCGACCCTCCCCCCGAGTGAGAATCGCCGCTCTCGAAGCTCATGCGGTTGATGACGGCGCGGCCGGCGCACGCGATGGCGGCGGCAAACAGCACCGAATAGAAGATCGCCAGGGGTGTACCCAGATCAAGGCCGACGTGCTTCAAGCCCTTGACGAACGTCACGACCGAGGTGATGAGCACCGCGGCGAAGATGTAGACCGGCACATAACGGCGCGCGTACTTTGCAGGATCGTCTTTATTGAAGATCAGCCACTGCACGCTCAGAACCAGCAGAAACGAGATCGTTCCGGCGAGGATGGGCGTGACGACCCAGCTCGCGACAATCTTCGCCACGCCCCACCAGCGGACGGCCTCGAACCCGACCGCCACAACCGCGAATCCGATGATCGCGCCGACTATCGAGTGCGTGGTAGAGACGGGCCAGCCGAATCTGGAGGCGACCGTCAGCCAGACGGCGGCCGCCAGGAGCGCCGACAGCATGCCGATGACGAGCAGGTCCGAATCCTGGCCGAGCGCATCCGCGTCGATGATGCCCTTGCGGATCGTCGAGGTAACTTCGCCGCCGGCCAGAAACGCCCCGAGGAATTCGAATACGCCCGCGATCACGATGGCGGTGCCTACCGTGATGGCCCCCGACCCGACCGAGGTTCCCATCGAATTCGCAACGTCGTTGGCGCCGATCCCCCAGGCCATATAGAGACCGGAGCAAACCGCCACGATCAGAATGACAGTGAGGTTCGCTTCCACGAAATACCCTTTCTTGGGCGTTGCAGAAACGACGAACCCATCGTCAGAGTCGCCATCACCCGTTCCGCCGACGAAGCTCTTGGCTTCATTAACCGACCACAACGATTAACCGGTGGGTATGTTAGCACACAGACGGATTGCTTCACCATTTTTTTCTAGGTCGGCGGAGCGAAGCCGGACGGGCGGCTTGGGGGGACGATTGCCACCGGTGCCGACGACGTGTGGGCGTTCAGATTCCTCGACGGCGACGAGACTCTGCTCAGGCGGTTCGAGGCGGTGGACGGGTACGACCATCGCTTCTTAATCGCTTGGCAATCTATCCCGCAATGGCCGTCAAACCCGCCCCCCTCCTTAGTCGGGTTTCATCACTCGGTATTTCCGAAAAATTCTATAAATTCACGGGGCTTTTCGCCCGTTTACAGGCAGTGGGGGATATCCGACGGGTGAGGAATTCCGCTATTTCGTTGATATCATTGGAGTAGTTTACTTTTCCAGACTTCATTCGGCATCCATCTTCCCCGGTACGTCATCAAATCGGAAGCGGATAAATTCAAAGGTCAGCGCGAACCTGCGCGTCGCTGCCGGAGCGCGATGGTAAGCGTTCGGCGGGAGGGTGATGGATGTCAACAAAGCAGGGTTCCAAACCAATTGCACCGTACTAAATCAACAAATGCTTCCGTTGTCAGAGACAATCTCACCGCTTAACCGAACGCTTACGCCCTTACCTGTCCTCCGTCCTGCTCTCATCCTCCCGGCCTTATCCACGCGCCGGCCGTGCAGACGACCAGCACCGACCCCGTGGATGGTCATCAGGCGCAAAGCCTCCTCTCGAATTTTTCCCGGCAGGACGAAACGAAGGCTTCCGCCCGCGTGGTCAACGAGTCGCGAAGCGTCCCGGAAAATCATCTTCAGCGTTTGCCTCTCTCCTTCCATCCGGGCATCGGCAGCTTGTAGGGAACTTCCGCGAGTTCTTTCGGCCAGACGATTCTGCGCCTGCCGTCGAGAATCTGGAACGTCAGGCCGTCGCGATCATTGAGGTTGTTCTCATCCACCTTCCATCTTCCCATCACGGTCTGGAACGCCGAGGCGCGCAGCGTCTTCCAGACTTTTTCGCGATCATGGGACCCCGCTTTCAGAATCGCCTGACTCACCACCTCAATCGCCCCGTAGGCCATGGCGACATGATCGCTGGGCTTCACCCCGTAGCGCTTCTCATAGGAGGCGATGAGTTCTCTCATACCCGGAAACTTCAGGGCGCCGGGTTGCGGCTCCCACTGGCTGAAGCCCAGAACGTACTCTGCCGTGGCGCCGAGTTGCCTGGCGAATTCAGGGAGGCCGGGGCCGATGGTTCCGGCGAAAATCTCGAGGTTGATGTTGAGCTCCCTGAGCTGGCGGATCTGCGCGGCGGCGTCCGCGAAGTAGCTGTTCGAGAAAAGCGCCTCCGCCCGGCGCGCCTTGATTTTTTGCAGCAGCGCGGTGAAGTCGGTCTGCTTGCGCGGATAGTTCTCGTTCAGCACCACCTGGAGGCCGAGTTCCTTCGCCCACTCCACGGCGCCCTCCGCCGACTGCCGGGGAAAGAGGCTGTCCTCGCCGATGATGGCGATTCGCTTCACCCCGATGTCCCTGGCGATGTGCAGTGCGCCCTTGTGGTTTTTCTGGGCTACGGCGTTCTGGTTGAAAAGGTATTTTCTCCCCTTCTCCCACAGCCCTCTGGAGGAAGCGCCCGGCGCCAGCGTGGGGTATTCGTGCCTTTCAAAGAGGTTGGCCACCGCGTCGGTGATGCCGCTGGAGTAGGGACCGAGCGTGAAATCGATCTTCTCCTGCGTGATGAGCCTCTCATAGAGCTTGATGCTGGTCTGCTTGTCCGATTTGTCGTCCAGGAGAACCAGTTTCACCTTCCTGCCCAGCAGGCCGCCTCTCGCGTTTTGCCGCTCGGCGAACAGACGATAGGCGTTGACGAACCGGCCAGCCGGCTCCGCGTAACGGCCCGTATGGGAGATGGACCCGCCGATGGTGATTTCACCGGCCGCCAGGGCCGTGCCGGTGAGGAGCGTCGCCGCCCCCAGGAACGCGATTGCCACTAAACTTCGAGTCACTTTCATTTTCCATCATCCTCGGAATAAGGGATACATGAAGAACCGGTCGCGACGCGCCTGCCGCGCCAAATGGTTCTGAAACGAAGGTCCCGGCACGCCGCCATCGGCTACAATAAACAAAAAAGGGCGCCGGTGAAAGACGCCGAACACCGCTTCGGGGGCTGTTGAATATCCCGGTTTCGGGCTATTGCGGGTCCTTCCACCGAACAACCTCTCTCTCACGTTCGCTTCCCCGGTAATCCGTCGCTTCACGCCCTTCCGCGAGCAGGCGCCGACGCCTCCCGCTCGGCAAGGTCGCGCGAAAAACCGAGCTGAACACATGGCCGGACGAACACGTGGAGGACGCACAGCAGCGGATGACGGAAAACGCCCTGACGGTGATGCCGGCCCTGGAGGGCGAAACGGGCGGTTTACGTGGATGTGATTCTCTATGTGCGTTCTTTCTCGCGGCGGCAGGCCTGCGAGGGCACGGCGGCTGAACCGGCCGTCAGGGCGTGGGTGGCTCGCCGGGCCGGACCATCCGGTAGCCGACCCCGCGCTCGGTCAGGATGTAGGCGGGCCGGGACGCGTCGTCGCCGAGCTTGCGGCGCAGCTGCTTCACGAACGTGCGCACCGGCTTCGCGTCGTTCGAGTCGTGGTTGCCCCACACCCGGCGCAGCAGCGATTCGTTCGTCACCACCCGTCCCGCGTTCACCGAGAGCAGGCGCAGGAGTTCGTATTCGGTCGCAGTCAGTTCCACCCGGCGCCCGGCCAGGGTCACCAGGCGCTGCTCGTAGTGGATGGCCAGATCTCCGAGGAGGAAGGGTTCGGGCTCGGCGCTGCGGCGCAGGGCAGCCCCGACACGCGCGGTCAGCTCGGTCGCCGAGAAGGGCTTGACAATGTAGTCCACGGCTCCGATCTCAAGCGCCCTGGCGATGGTTTCGTCCCGTCCGTAGCCCGAAATGAAGATCACCGGCAATTCGGCGAGTTCGGGCACGGTTTCCATCAGCTCGATCCCGTCGGTCTCGGGCAGCACCAGGTCGAGCAGGACCAGGCGGGGCTTCTCGACCCGGATGAGCCGGGACAGATCCCCCGCCTCGCCCGTGACGATCGTGGCGTAGCCCGCAGCCCCCAGCGCGTCGCGAGCGAAGCGCAGCGTCTGCGGGTCGTCGTCCACCACGAGGATGCGCGCCTGCGCGCGCGTTTCCCTGGGCGGGCCCGGGCTGCCGTCCTCAGCGCTCTCGTCCTTCTCCCCGGCCACCGCGATGGTGAAGGTGAAGCAGGTCCCCTGGCCCGGCCCATCGCTCTCCGCCCGGATCCGGCCCCCGTGCGCCTCCACCAGGCCCTTGCAGATGGCGAGACCCAGGCCGGTCCCGGCGTAACCTCCTTTACCGTCGATGCCGGTGCGCTTCTCGAACAGGCGGGGCAGTACCTCGGGCGCCACGCCCCGGCCCTCGTCGGTGACCGAGATCGCGACGTGCGCCTCCTCGCGGGCCGCGGCGATCCGGATGGGGGAGGATTCCGGCGAGTTCCTCGCCGCGTTCGAGAGGAGGTTGTTCAGGACCTGCACAATACGCTGGCGGTCCGCCATCACCCGGGGCAGGTCCGGCGGCAGGTCGATGAGCACGGTGTGCCGGCCGCCGCTGCTCAGGAACGTGTTCCTCGCCTGGTCCACGAGCGCAGCCACCTCCGAGAGCTCCGGTGAGACCGACAGCGTGCCCGCGTCGATGCGCCCCGCGTCGAGCAGGTTGCTGATCAGGTTCCGCATGTGGTCGGCCTGCTCGTTGATGATGCGGAAGAACTGGAACATCTCGGCAGGGGTCGGTACCAGCGTGGCGTCCAGCACGGTACTGGCAGAGCCCTTGATGGAAGTCAGCGGCACGCGCAGTTCGTGGCTCACCATCCCCAGGAACTCCGCCCGCAGCCGTTCGAGATCATCGAGCGGCTTGAGATCCTGCATGGTCACCACCACCGAGGAGACCGCGTCCTCTTCCAAGCGGATCGGGGTCGCGTTCACCAGCACCTTCACGCTCCGCCCGTCGGGTGTCGAAAGCTCGATCTCCTCGGCCCGCACCGTCTCGGCGTTGCCCATCAAGCTCGCGAGCGAAAACTCCTCGAGCGCGATTTCGCGACCGTCGGCGAACCGGCAGGTTATCACCTCGAGCAACTCCACTGCCGGACGACCTGGCAGGCGGAGGTCCTCGACGATCCGGCGCGCCTCGCGGTTCATGGAGGTCGGGCGCCCGCTTTGCGCGTCGAACACGACCACCCCCACCGGCGAGGTCTCCACCAGCGCCTCCAGACCCGCCCGCACGTGACGCTCCTCCTCAAAGGCGCGCGCATGCGCGATAGCCGCCGCCGCCTGCGACGCGAACAGCACCAGGACCTCCTCGTCATCGTCGGTGAACGCCGTGCCGTCTTCTTTCACCACGAGGTAGAAGTTGCCCACGTGCGTTCCGCGGTGGCGCATCGGCGTGCCCTGGAAGGTCCCCCACGGCAGCAGCTCGGGCGAGAAGCCCAGCGAGCGGATGTAGGCCGGAGCGTCGGCGATGCGGAGCGGGCCTTCCAGGTCACGGAAGTGCTCGAACAGCCGCGGCCCGTCGGCCCACTCCAGCATGGCCCGGTGCTCGTCGGCGGTGAAGCCCGAGGTGACGAAGTCCACGGGTTCTCCCGCCTCGTCCATGGTGGCGATGGCGCAGTAGCGTGCGCCGGTCAGCGTGCGGGCGCTGTCCGCGATCTCGTTGAGCACGGTGTCGAGGTCGAGGCTGGCGCTGATGCGCAAGCTTGCGGTGCTCAGCCTGGAGATCCGCTCGCGCAACACCTCGATTTCCTGCTTCAGCCGGTCGGTTTCTTTCAACGCCGCACCCTCCATAGAATGAGGAATAAATGTGCTTTAACCCTATTCCACACGATATACACATTATTTCAATCCGATAAAACACGTTTATAACATATCACTTTTGTATACTCCCATGCAATGGCGGAAGTCGTTTGCGTGGTTGCAGGGCAGATTGGCGGCCGTTCGCCGCGGTCGGTTCGCAGCTCGGCATGCCCGGGTACTCCGCCCGCAACCGCTCGAGTTCCTCAAGCGGCGCCAGAGCCTGCATGGTGACTGTCTCCGTATTGACCTCAGCGTCGCCTGAGCGGATCGGGATCGCGTTGATCGGCATCCGGATGTTGCGCCCGTCGCGTACCGGAAGTTCGACCTGCCCGGCGCGCAGCGTCCCGGTGTTCCTGGGATTTTCGAGGATAACCTCGCATCCGTTGTCGAGGCGCGATGCCGGCGCCTTGCGCAGTGCCACCGCAGAGCGAACCCGGCGTGCGAAGCGCCTCGATCTCCCGCCTCGGCGGGCCGGTTTCCCTGGACCCCGCACACTGCTTTGCGCGCCGGGGCGAATTTCACTCCGCCCCTGCCTGTCGACGGCCACGCCCGGACCGGACTGGAGAGAGCGGTTCCCGGCACAGGAGAAGCCGTGTCGGCTACAAAAATGCACTAAAACGAATATCCTCACGATAATAACATCATCTATGTCCATATCCTCACATTAAATACATATTACTATTGTATACTTGACTAAATTGCAAATGACTTCTGGCCAGGACGTGGTGCGTTCCAGCGTTCCAAAGCCACCAAGAAGAATGAAGCAAGAAGAATGAAGCAAAAAGAAGAAGCGGCAGTTTCACTTTACATCAACAAGGAGAACAACAAGATGAGAAACTCAGGAAAGTTCGGGAACATCTTTATCGCCCTTCTGATTGCGGCGAGCCTCACGATCGCCGGCTGCGGCGGCGGCGGCGGCGGGACGGCTGAGGAACCGCCGCCCCCGATGCCGACCCAGGAAGAGTTGTGCGCGGACGCGGGCAATAGCTGGGTGGGCGGTGAGTGCCTGACGCCCGCACAGGTGACGTTTAACACGGCGCTCGCGGCCATCAATGCGGCCACCACGGCGGAAGACGCCCAAGCGGCTTACGATGCCGTGAAGGACGACATTACTGCCTCGGCGGGTGAGATGCTTCAGGCAGCGGTCGATGCCCGCGTGGATGAGCTCGCGACGATGGCTCGGGCCGAAGAGCAGAAAATGGCGCTGACGACGGCCGCCGGCATGATCGACACGTCCGACCTGTCGACTGCGGATGACATCGCCGATGCGAACGACGACATCGCCGCGCTTCAGCAGGCGCTGGACGAAGCAGTCGACGTGAGCGATGCCGACAAGGCCATGTATCAGTCGCAACTCGACACCGCCAAGACGAAAGTGGCAACGGCACAGACCAATCTCGACACCGAAACGCGCCGGACCGAACAGATGGGCGTACTCATGACTGCTTCCGGGACGCTCGAGACGGCCCTCGCGGCGCTTTCCGGTGAACCCACGCAGGAGCAGATCGACACCGTCCAGACAGCGGTCAACGAGCTGAACGCGGCGATCGAGGCCGGCGCGGACCTGACCGACGCGGAGAAGAACTCCTATACGACGGCGGTGGCCAACGCCGAGTCTCGGATCGACCAAGCGAAGAAGACCCTCATGGCCAACAATGATCGCGAGGAAAAGGACCGATTGGCCAGGGAGAAAAAAGCGGACGAGGAGCGCGAGGCCAAGGAGGAAGAAGAGGCCGATGCCAGGGCGGAAACGGGCAAGTTATTGCACGCGGCGCTGGGGCCCAATATGGGTGGCCCGACCCCGCTGACTAACATTGCCGCACCTGTCCTGGCGACGACAGGTCTCACGATTGATGCCGCTGACGGCGCGGGAGCGATCGCCGATGGAACAGACCCTCCTTCCGTGGAACTCAAGGCCGGCGATTCCGCCGGTGCGTTGGGCAGCTGGAACGGCACGGACTATGCCCGTTCCACGGGTACCGGCTCCTCGAAGGTCACCAACGAAGCCAGGGTCTACACGAACAAGGGTCCAGCGAGGTCGATCCCCTTCACCGATGCGGGAAACACCATTATCGCACCGGGCAATCCCAACGCGGGTTCTGTTGAGTTAGTTAACGCCGGGTCTACCGTACAAGGTATCGATCTCGCGGATGTCATGGCCGCCGCTTTCGAGCACTCGGGTAGACAGACTCATCAGATACCCGACAATAATGTCGCGCTCAAAGTCCGTGGCACCTTCAAAGGCGCACCGGGCGAATTACTCTGCACGGGGGATTGCACCTCGACCAATGATGGCAAGGGTGGCCCGAGCGCATTGGGCGGAACCTGGCACTTCAAACCCGACGCGGGCGCGATGGCGTCCCTGCCCGATGAAAACTACCTGTATTTCGGCTGGTGGGTGAGCAAGGACAATGACGGCGAGCCGACGGCCGCCAGCGCGTTCGTCGGGGAATTTGGCGATGTCGATAATGCCGGAACTATCACCGATACTGCTAACGGTGTAAATCTGACCGGCTCGGCGACTTATGCCGGCAAAGCCGTCGGCAAGTTCGCCATGAGCAATCCGATCGACAGCACGGGCAACGGCGGCCACTTCACGGCGGACGCCGAACTGACCGCCAAGTTCGGGGCCATCGCAGCGGACAATGAGAACGGTGTGACCGGCACGATCGACAACTTCCGGCTGAACGACGGGACCGAAGATCCGGGCTGGAGCGTGTCGCTGAACCGCTCTTCTGCCTGGGGCGACGACGGGTTAATCACAGGCCCCACGTCCGATGCCACGGTCTGGTCGATGAACGGCAACAAGGCGGATGCATCCGGCGACTGGAGCGGTAGGATGCACGACGAATCGCCGGGCAATACCGACTCTACTCCTCCCGGCGACGGCAGCACCATCCCGACCACTGTGACCGGCACGTTCTATTCCGAGTTCAGCTCCTTCGGCCGGTTGGTCGGCGCGTTCGGCGCGAACAAGCAGTAATAGCGAAGAGCATGACGCCTTTAGCCTCGGGGCTTACCGCCCCGGGGCCGGAGGCGAGAGAAGGAGAGCGAAAAGGGGGTTGCCCGTTGGTTGCTTCCCTCGTGATAGAGCAAACTGTACCGCTCCTTGCTATGAGTTTGAGTCCTCGAGCCGGGAACGGGAACAACGGGCAGCCCCCTACTCAACACGCTATTGGGAGCCGGAAACTGCGCCTCGCATGGATAGTGTCGCAGCCTTCCTTCACGATGCCTGATTTCCGGCTCCCCTTCACGAAATGCTGTCCCGTGTTTCAAGGAGTTGAGTCCTCCTGAATACCGGACGGAAACGGCCGCACAAGGGAGCGGCCTCATAGCGCCCTCCTGTGATACTTGCCAGAGATCGCAGGAGGGCGTTTGTATGTCTGTTTGACCCGCTCACATGCGTCGAGTCTTATTCATCGGCGGTAGTACCTTTCTATCCCATTGATATCATGAGGTAAAGTTCTTTAATCCCATTTTCGTTCGAAACCCGCCTTGCATGCCATGTTATCAAAGCGAAAGCGGACTCATTATCATTCCCGCGCATCCCGGCGAGTCCCTGTCGGAGCGTCTTCCAAATCTCGACCCGCAACAGCCTGCCTCCAGTCAGGCTTGACCTTCGCCAGGAGAGCCCGAGAATCCCCTCCGCCGGTGCGCTTCATACCCGCGGCGGGCTATAGGCGGCCTGCGGCCACGGCGAGCACCGCCGCCTGAGGATCACCCCCCCCTCTTCGGAGCTGTTGAAAAAGCCTTTGTCCAAAGAGCAACCCCCCCTACCCCCCCTTGTCAGGGTAGTTGAAAAACCCGTTACCGGGAGCGGGGTAGGTCCGCTTCCATATGAACTCCCCTCGTCAGAATCAACCCCCCCTACCCCCCCTTGTCAGGGGGGTATAAAAAGGCAACACCCCCCACCGGGTAGAGAGGTTTTGTTTTTTCTTACCCCCCTGACAAGGGGGGGTAGGGGGGGTTGCCTTTATCCCCTGCAAAGCGGCCAGAGCGGGTTGATCCTATAGGGGTTTACCGTCAATGGGGCATTTTCAACACCCCCCGCAAGGGGGGAGTAGTTGGTTGGCGCTCTGCAAGGAAGGAGTAAAGTTTCATCCCTCCTTTGTCGGCTTCATATTTGGAATCACGAAATCGGGGCTTTATCAACGTTCCCTTTCCGGTCGGGATGGATTTTCCCGGGACGAACTACGTCACGACGGCTACCGCATTTGCCCGCATTTGCGGTGCGCCTGGATGAATCGCAAGGAGGTATCCTGAGGGGTTGGCGCGCCGTATGACGGCCCCTCCCGGGGGCGTTGCAGCCCCTGCTTCTCCAGTCGGAATCGAGTTTCCCGGCAGCGTCCGGCGCGCAATTTCCCGCATTTGCGGTCAAGGGCCGGAGGAAGAATCCGCGTATGATGGCGGAGCCGCGCGGTTCGTTCGAGAACAGGGAAACCCTCCCCGCTCGGGTCAAACACTTCCTCCCCGGTCGGGTTTTGTAACCGATAAATTAGATAAATATCGATAAATTCACGGGGTTTTTCGATAAATTTCCGGAAATTAAATTTTTGGGGAAATGACGCCGCGGAAGTGCGGCGCAGGGGAATTCTGCCATGAGCCGCGCCTTGCGCGATGACGGCAAATGCGCGCAAATGCTGTGACTTGCCGTGGTGATATTCCCCCGGACACGAAAACCGGCTTCCATTTTTTTAGAGACAGTATCCTCTTTCATATCAGCAGGTTACGGGGAATCGCCCCGTCGCCGCGCATCTTCCCGTAGCGAGGCGCCCCGGTTTGGTGGTATACTGGGACGTCATATCCGGTAGCTTTTCATCAGAGGAACCCGCAATGCCCAGACGCCATAAAGTACGGAAATACAAGCCCTATCTCATGCGCTACCTCCATTCGGCCGACCCGAACTACGAGCCGGTGCTCATGGATTTGCTCGAACACGAGCACGAAATCTATGACGAGAGCACCATCGGCGAGGGCGCGGAATCGGCCCGCGGAGAGCGGCTTTCCCACATGTGGCACGTTGTTTTTACGGAACTTACGGACATTCTCACCCCCTTCCACATCGAGCAGCTCTTCGAGCGCCTGGAGAAGGATTTCTCCGTAACATGCCGGATCATGCGCGAGATGTCCGACCCGCAGCCGGTGGAAAAAGAGCCCGCTTTCAGGCACTACCTCAAGCGCTACCTGGAATCGAACGACCCGAACTACGAGCCGGTGCTCCGGGATATACTCGAACACGAAAACGAGCTGTACGACGCCATCACGGCGAGCGAGGAGACGGATTTCAAGCGCGGAGAACACGGGACGCTCTCCTGGGAGGCGGTTCACGGCCAGCTCTCGAAAGTCGCCTCGCCCGGGCAAATCAGGGAGCTTTTCGACAAGCTGGAACGTGATTTTTCAGCTACTTGCGCGCTTTTCCACGAGATGGCCGAGGCGGAGAAACTCATACAGGAAGAAGAGGGCGGGCCTGGCTAGACCTGGCTTCCAGCCCCTTGCCACTCCCGGCCGCAATCCTTACAATCCAAGGCTTATCAAGCCGATAGACAACCGGACTCGTCGTCAGACACGAGGTTCACAGCTTATCGAGAGGGGATTACCGCATGGCCAGATACTCATACGACCACCTTCACTTCAGGAGCGAAGACCCGCACGCCGCCCGCGATTTCTGGATCGACATGTTCGGCGCCACCGTCGTGGAGGAGCGAAAGCTGGGCGGCGCGCCCTCGTTCAACATGGACCTGAACGGCATGGTGTTCCTCGTCTCGGGCCGGGCGGAGGGAGAAGACCCGGTGCGGACGGGCTCAGACCCCCGCTACGGACTGGACCATTTCGGGCTCCGGGTCGACGACATGGACGAGGCGCAAAAAGAGCTGACCGAAAAGGGCGCCGAGTGGATTTGCGAGCCCTGGGAGATACGCCCGGGGGTTAAGATCGCCTTCATCAAGGGGCCTGACAACATCAGCATCGAGATGGCGCAGCGGGGTTGATTCCGTCGTCTCCACGATGAGGCGCGCCGGGGAGGAGAATGCGCCGGAAAGCCAGTATTTTCAAGCACTCTCGCGCCGGTGGCGAGGTGACGCCATCGCGTCAATATGGCGGGTGAATTTCCGGCACTGGAACCTTCTCGCTCTGAAGTGATAGTCTGCTTCAAGAAACTTGGCCCCGCCGCCGCAGGTATTTCGCCATGAAGAAATGGAACAGACGGGAACTGCTGAAAAACACCCTGATCGGCCTATCTGCACTGGGCACGGGCGCCTTCGCGTTCAGGCAAACCCTTGCCCCCACGCCCGCCTATGGAGAACTGGGAGAATTCGGGAAGTTTCTGATTGCGCGAGGCGAGAAACCGGATGAGGCGCCTCCAATAGCGCGAAAGCCGACCGCCTCGGACTCCATGGGACCCTACTACAAGGAAGGGGCTCCGTTCCGCGGCCGCCTGATGCCCCAGGGCGCGCCGGGCACGCCCATGATCATCCGCGGCCACGTATATGGACACGACACCCAGAAAACGCTCGAGGGCGCGACTGTGGACGTATGGCAGGCGGATGACGGCGGCAGCTACCACGGCATGGACGAGAAGGAGAATTACCTCTACAGGGCGCGTATGCGCACCACAAGGCGAGGCCTGTATCAGTTCGAGACCGTGCATCCGGGACGCTACGGATTCGGCTTCTGGGCGAGGCCCTCACACATTCATTTCTATATCCGCCATCCCGATTATCAGCCCCTGGTGACGCAGTTGTATTTTCGGGGCGACCCGAGACTGGGCGACCATGAACGCTCGAGACCTTCTCTGATCATTTCGCTCAAGAAAGTCTCCTGGGGAAAAACCTATCAACTGGGAAATTTCGACATCGTTCTGGCGCGCAAATAAGGAATATCCGCGCGTTTTCAACATGTTAGAAAAGCTGGATTAACCGGCTCTCAGCCGTAGAGCGCCGTTTGAAGCTGCTCCCGCATTTTCTCGGGCGCCATGCCAAAAGCGCGCAGCGTGTCCTCCGCCTCCTGAATGACCAGATCGATATCCTCATAGATTTTGTACGTCTTCGTGTAATCGGGATACTCAAAACCCATGGCCTGGCCGAGAATCGTCATGAAATTCTCGATTTCAAAGGGCTCCCCCTTTTCGAGATCACATAGCTCCCGGTGGCAGCTATGGTAAACGGTGAGCAGGGAATCCACCCCGGCGCGGCGCGCCGAGTCCATAAGCTTCTCGCGCATCGCCGCTTTCGCCTCGGGAATGACGAGCGTGGGGCACTGATAGGCATGATCCGACAACTGTTCAATCTCCACGAAATCGAGTCCGGGGACCGCTCGCAGGATTTTTATGACGTTCTCCTCGACGCCATCGGTTCCCCCGTGCAGGTGCACGGCTACGCGCTTTTCGACCTTTTGCGTGAATTCTCCCCGTAAAGTTTCCAGATTATCCACCAGGTATTGCGTGATGTGGATGAACGGCAGGACTTCCTCCTCGCTATGATCAAAGTCACCCGCCATCGGGAGAACCGGCTTTCCAGTGTAGAGGTGTTGATATTCGGAATACTGCATCTGGCAAGTGGGGCAAAACGTAATGACCCGTTCCGGCTCATAAGATTTGAAATGCGCAAGCGAACGCGCCCCCATCTCTCCTCCCGACTCAAGATCCCCTCGCCTGATGTGGTTGATGCCGCAACAATGGCCCACGCCGCCGGCGACCTCATAGTCCAGCCCGAGCCGGTCGAAAACATCGATACAGGAGAGCAGGATGTGAGGCGTCTGGAGGATGTTGCATCCGAAATAAAACACCGCATCCACTTTGCTTGCCCCGGGGCCCCGCACGGCAGTGAGACCTCTGAATAGCTCGGGTTCGAGCTGGAGCGCGGCCATGAAACGGATCTTGCGGCTCATATCCTGAAAATAAGTCTTTCCGGCCTCTTGAATGTCCGCTTTCTCAGATTCGACGTTCTGGAGCTTGAGCTTGGCATAGGAGAGCATTTCACGCGGGTTGACGTCCTCCGGGCAGGCCTCGATGCAAACGCCGCTTTTCTGACAGGCTTTGGCCCAAAACGCCCCATCCGGCTCATGAGGGCGATCATTGATGATGTCGATCACCGATTTCGTCACCCGCTCGGGTTCTGCTCCCTTGGCTTCTGAATACGAGACCATCGGGCAGACTTCGTAACACTTTCCGCAGTGCGTACAGGCTTCGGTGATATGCGTGATTCGCTCTTCCATGAAACTCTGGTAGGCAGTCGCTTCCATGACTCTCCTTCATGAAGGTGAAGAGAAAATTTTATGGGAGCCGACCGGGATGGTCAACCGAACAGATGACGGGCGGCTCCACGCTACTTGTGATAGCGCGATGCAGTGAATAGTCACCTCATTCCGGGTGTTTTTGACCAAGCCCCGACAATATGCTAGTTAAGAAGCTGTTTTTCCGACTGCCGGATTTGATGGAAAACCCCCATGGAATGGTCTCACCCCCATATCCGAAAAACATGAGTCGCCTTGAACCCAAGGCCTCGAGGAGGTTTTGAGAAATGCCGAAAGCTACAGAGAAATATGATGTCGTCGTCGTGGGCTGCGGCAACGCCGCTCTTTGCGCATCGCTGGCGGCGCGGGACCAGGGGGCCAATGTGCTGGTGCTCGAGAAAGCACCCGAAGCATGGCGCGGCGGGAATTCCGCTTTCTCGGGAGGCCTCTTCCGCTTCGCCTTCAACAGTATCGAAGACATCTACTCGCTCGTACCCGATCTTTCCGACGCCGAGAAGGAAAACATCGAGATCGACCCCTACACGTCGGAGAAATTCTTTGACGATCTTGCCCTGCTGACCGAATACCAGACCGACGGCGACCTCGCCTCCGTCCTCATCCACGAGTCGTTTCCGACACTGAAATGGATGCAGTCCAAGGGCCTGCGGCTCATCCTCGCAAGCGGGCGGCAGGCATTCAAAGTCGACGGCAAGATGCGCTTCTGGGGAGGACTGGTTCTCGAGATCGTCGGCGGTGGACGGGGCCTCATCGATTCACTCCTCGATGCCGCGAACAATGCCGGAGTGGATATTCGCTACGCTTCGAAGGCGATGCGCCTGATCACGGACCCGATGGGCGGCGTGACGGGTGTGGAAGTCAAAGGCCCCGATGGACCCTACACGGTCGAAACCCACGGGGTCGTTCTGGCGTCGGGCGGTTTCGAGGCGAATGCGGAGATGCGCTGCCGCTACCTGGGTCCGGGCTGGGAACTCGCAAAAGTCCGCGGCACCCCTTACAACACGGGCGACGGCATCAAGATGGCGCTCGATATCGGAGCGCAGCCCTATGGCAACTGGAGCGGGTGCCACGCCGTCGCCTGGGACTTGAACGCCCCGCCCTTCGGTGACCTCACGGTAGGAGAATCCTACCAGAAACACTCCTATCCGTTTGGCATCATCGTGAACATCGAGGGGAAGCGCTTCGTGGATGAGGGAGCCGATTTCAGAAACTATACCTACGCCAAATACGGCCGGAACATTCTCCAGCAACCCCAGCGGGCCGCCTTTCAGATATTCGACCAGAAAACGGTTCATATGCTGCGCGACGAATATCGTATCCGCGAAGTCACCAAGGGCGAGGCCAACACGTTGGAAGAACTCGCGAGTCAACTCGAGATCGATGTCGACGAGTTCGTCAAAACCGTTCAGGAATACAACGCCGCCATCCAGCCGGGTGAATACAACCCGACCATCAAAGACGGAAAAGGCACGAAAGGCATCGACCCCCCGAAATCGAACTGGGCGCTTCCCATCGACGAACCGCCCTACATCGGATTCGCAGTCACCACGGGAATCACGTTCACCTTCGGCGGCATCCGCGTGACGCCCAAAGCGGAAGTCATGAGCACCGAAAATGAAATAATCCCCGGGCTGTTCGCTGCGGGCGAACTCGTGGGCGGCGTCTACTACTTCAACTACCCGGGAGGCGCGGGGCTTACCCTGGGCTCCGTCTACGGCAAGCTGGCGGGCACCGCAGCGGGACAATGCGCCGCCCAGGCGAACGCGGACACCGCGTAAATCCCCCTTCCAGGGAGGACGAAGCGGCCCTCTCCAGGTTCAAGTGGCGGGCTCCTGGAATCACGAGAAGCAAAAGCTTGCTTCCAAAGTCAGGAAGTCATGCGTTTTATGCCGTGACGCCGCTCAGCGAGACCGATTCGCCATTCAAGTTCACTGTGCTTTTCAGTGGAACGGCGGCCGTCACCATTTGTTCGGCGAAGCATCCTTGCTTCGCATTCTTGATCACCGCGAGTATTTTCTCCGCCGATTCATCGGATTCCACCTCAAAGTGCGTACGTACCTCGTTGCAGCCGGAATTTACCGTGCCTTTGAGAACGGAACCCCTCAAAAAATAATCGAAATCCACTTGCACCTTGGCGTGCGTGAAGGACACTTTCATCATGTGCGCGTACCGCGCAAGCTGGGTGAGGAGTCAGAACCCGACTCCCATGGCGATATAGCAAAGCGGTTGGGGGTAGGAATCCTCCCCGCCGATGCGGGGCGGCTCGTCGCAATACACCTCGAAATGCCTGTGCGTCCCCAGCTTGAGCTGTCCCTTTCCCTCTATCGTTTCGGTGTCGGCGGACATGGTGAAAGCATAGCCCTGCGTGGGGAGTTCGGGCTTGTCGATGGCACGCTCACCGGGAACAGTACTGTCTTTACGCGGATCGAGTGGTTCCACTTGTCTTGTCTCCTTTGGTGTCATAAGAATGGCGGAAGAAAGACGATATTATGCACGCAAGGGCGATGTAAGAGAACCGCTGGAACACTCGTATTCTCGTGATTATTAAGGGGCAATTTTATGAACCGAATCGTCGTACCAGATGACTATCCTTCCGTTTTCATGGGAAGCGCCGCTGAAACCCGGTTGCGGGAAATCGGGGACGCGGATATCCACATCTCAAACCCGCAAACGCCTGAAGAGTTGCTGAAGCGCGTTTCAGGCGCGGACGGCATCATCAACATCCGTGCTTTTTGCAAGTTCGACGCGGATTTTTTCTCGAATAGCGGTGCTCTCAAGGTACTTTCAATTTGGGGAACGGGCACGGACCACGTCGATTTAGGCGCGGCCGAGAGCGCAGGCGTCATTATATCGAACACGCCGGGCGTGGCCGCCGTTTCTGTGGCCGAGCACACCCTGGCCCTGATGATGGCGGCGGCGCGCCAGATACCCGGAAACGATACCGCCATGCGGGCAGACGAGTGGCCGCGGGGGCAGATGACGCAATTGAACGGAAAAACGCTCGGCCTCATCGGCCTTGGCGCCATCGGCCGTCAGACAGCCCGCATCGCCGCCGGTATCGGGATGAAACTCATCGCCTGGACTTTTCATCCAGACGATGAGTTCGCTGCGGAGGTAGGTCTTGAGTTCGTCGACTTGAACACTTTGTATGAACGGTCCGATGTCGTCTCGATACACGTACGGCAATCGGCGGACACAATCGGCATGGTCGGCGCCGAGGCGTTCTCCCAAATGGGGCCGGATACCATTCTGGTGAACACCGCCCGTGGACCCATAGTAGATGAAGCGGCGCTCATTTCGGCTTTGGAAAACGGAGCTCTGGCTGCGGCGGGTCTCGACGTATTCGACCAGGAGCCTCTGCCCCCGAACCATCCACTCGGGAAACTGAACAACGTGGTTCTCTCCCCGCACAATGCGGGCATCACGCCCGAGGTGACGGAAGCAGGACTTCTGATGTCGGTGGAAAACATTGCCGCCGCATTCTCGGGCAACCCTCAAAACGTGGTGCATCCATCATGATTTGCTATAATGAGGCATATAGATAAACTGTTTTTAGCGCTTGGAGTCCTTCGGATCGAGTCTATGGCGGCATGAATTTTCCTCCAATTCTTTCGCCCGAACGAATAAGGAGAAGAAAATGAGTCCTACAGGAAGGGCCTGCGTCGCGGAAGCCATCGGCACGTTTGCGCTGTGCTTCATAGGCGCCGGCGCCATCATCTTAAATCAGAAGACGGGTGGAGCCGTAGGTCTCATCGGCATCGCCCTGGCCCACGGATTGATCCTCTCGGTTATGATTTCCGCCATGGGGCACGTATCGGGCGGTCATTTCAATCCGGCCGTCACAATCGGCTTTATGGTCACCAAAAGGACAGACGGCGGCACAGGCATTTCCTACATCATCAGCCAACTGGTTGGTGGAACCGTGGCCGGAATTCTGTTGAGAATCATCTTTGCCGCCGACGTTTGGCAAAAGGTGAATCTGGGAACCCCGACCTTGGCGAGTGACGTGAGCTTCGGCATGGGGATTCTGATCGAGATCATTCTCACGTTCTTCCTCGTCACCGCTATCTGGGGTTCCGCCGTGGACGACAGACACCCCGATGTGGGGGGCTTCGCGATCGGTCTCACCATCGCCGCGGACATTCTGATGGGAGGTCCACTCACAGGTGCATCCATGAATCCGGCGCGCACATTCGGCCCCGCTCTGGCCGGGGGCGGCTTCGACGGCATCAACCACCTCGTCTATTGGATAGGGCCCATCATCGGCGGCGTGGCTGCGGCCTTGGTGTACAACAACATCCTGATCAAAAAAGAGTAATAAAAAACCGCCCCGGCGGCACTCTACCTGCCGGGGCGGATTCTTCTGGTTGCTTAAGCATTTTCCCTCACGACGTTGGCGGGTGCACCCCTCAAAAACGCTTCGATGTTCGCTACGGGCACGTCGCGGAACCTCGCGTAGGTGCCGTCTGTAATCCACGCCGAATGCGGCGTGATGATGACGTTATCCAGAGAACGATATATCGAATCCTTCGGCAACGGCTCGAAAGGCTCGAATACATCGAGGCCTGCGCCTGCGATGCGCCGGTTTCGCAAGGCATCCAGCAGCGCATCTTCATCCACAATCTGAGCGCGCGCCGTATTGATGAAAAACGCCGTTTCCTTCATCTGCACGAATTTCTCTCTGGTCATGAATGGCGCGGCTCCCGCCGGCAGATGAAGATGGATCGACACCACGTCTGACGCGAGACATTCCTCGACGGATGCCGCTTCCGCCCCCTCCGCCTGCGCGCGCTCAGGCGTCATCGAAGGTGAGCAGGTGACGACCCGCATCCCGAAGCCCAGGGCCATGCGGCAGACCAAACGGGCGATATGACCGAAACCGATGAGTCCCAAGGTCTTTCCGGCAAGCTCGACTCCTTGATCCTGAGGCCAGCCTCCTTCTCTCATGGCGGGAAACATGAGCGGTATCCTTTTCGTCAACGCCAGGATGAGCATCATCGTGTGCTCGGCCACGGATGAGGCGCTCGCCGCCGGCGTCGTGCTCACCACGATCCCGCGTTCGTTCACGCGCTCCATGTCGATCATGCGCGGGCGCGTGCCCATCACGGAAATCATCTTGAGGTGGGGAATATGATCCAGCAAGTCGGTCGTCTTGAAGTCGGTCTGATATCTGGTCGTGAGGATGATTTCCGCGTTTTCGAGGCGATCGCGGAGCAATTCTTCGCTATCAGCATTGTCAGTGTAGTAATGTACGTCGCCCAGGGCGCGCAATCGCCCGAGAGATTCGGAACCTTCGAACAACTGGTAGCAATCGTCTGGAATAACGATTTGCATCGATGAGTCTTTAACTGTCGCTCACGAGAATGACCGCCGCTTTTTCGATCGTCAACCGGACCTTGCTGCCTACGCCGAAGAACTCATGCGGATCGCCGATGACGCGAAGCGGTTCATTCAGACCCGGCACCTTTACGAGGTAATCCACCGTGCTGCCGAAATAATAGCCGCGCGTCACCTCGCCATCGAGCACGTTCTGGGCGTCCGAACCACCCACATCGGCATTCTCGGAATGTACCTGAATGCGGTGGGGCCGTATCGAGACGAGCTCTCCCGTTTTTCCGCCGTCCGGGTTCATCATGAATTTTGCGCCGTCGTCGGCCTCGAAAAGTTCCGGAGAACTGATCTTTCCTGGGATCGAGTTCGTCACGCCGACAAATTCGGCGACGAACTTCGTCGCCGGAATATCGTAAATATCAGACGGCTTGCCCACTTGCTCGATCTTCCCGCTGTTCATGACGCAGATTCTGTCGCTGGTGACCATAGCCTCGGCCTGATCGTGGGTCACATAAATACTCGTTATGTTAAATTCATCGTGCAGGCGCCTGATCTCGAAGCGCATCTCCTCGCGCAGGTTGGCGTCGAGGTTCGAGAGCGGCTCATCAAGCAGCAACACGGCCGGCTCGACCACGAGAGCGCGGGCCAGCGCCACGCGTTGCTGCTGGCCACCCGAGAGTTCTCCCGGATACCGGGCGCCCAGATGATCCATTTGCACGACGGAAAGTAGGCTCTTCACGCGCTTGTCCGCCTCGGCGCCCGTAATACCGCGGAATTTCAATCCATAACCCACATTTTGGGCCACCGTCTTGTGCGGCCAGATTGCGTAGCTCTGAAAAATCATACTCATGTTGCGGCGCTCGGGCGGTATGACACTGCTTTCGTTCGATACGGTCTCCCCATCCATGATGATTTCACCGCCGTTCGGCTCGATGAAACCGGCCACGAGGCGCAACGTCGTCGTCTTACCGCAACCAGATGGTCCCAGAAGAGAGATCAACTCCCCATGTTCGATGTGCAGGTCTATCTCATCCACCGCCCGAACGTCTGTGCCGAAAATCTTCAATAGACCTTTTAAGTCTAAAACAGCCAACGTAAATCTCCCTTCTTTATCCAGCGGAACGCATGAAGTCCCGTCCCGCCACGCGGAAACCGACTGCAATCGCCACCAAGGTGATGAGCAAGAGCAAAACCCCCAGGGCCGATATGGGACCCAACAGCGTTTCTTCATAGAAATCGACGATGACGACCGAGATGACCTTCGTGTTCGTCGTCCAAAGCAGAACCGACGCGCTCAATTCCCTGAGCGAGGGCATGAACACCAATATCCATGACGCGATGACGGCCGTCTTGAACAAGGGGATCGTCACGTCCTTGAATACCTGAAGCCGATTCGCCCCCATGATGCGGCAACTCTCCTCGAGCTCGGGATGAATGCTCGTGAGGCCTGCGTTCGCCGTCTGATACGCAAGGGGCAAGTATTTGGTGAGATAGGCCAGGAACATGATCCACAGCGTCCCATACAGCACAAAGGGCTGTTTTGTATAGGCCGCGAACAGACCCACCGCCAGGACGATGCCGGGAATCCCGATGGGCGCGGTCGCCATGAACCCCATGTATTGATGTCCCTTGATGAGCTTGCGCTGTGAGATGAAAGCGGAAATCGCAGCCACGATAGTGGCGCCGGTCGCCGCCATGATGGCCAGCAATATCGTATTGTATATGGATTCCCTCACCGCATCATTCGTCAATATGAAATGATAATTCCATAAGGTGAAGTTTGACCATACCAATCCGCCGCCCAGGTTTTTCATGAACGACGTGGTAAGCAAAGCGAGCGAAGGCAACACAATGGCACACACGAGCGGAACCATGCACAGCACGAATATCGGGAGCCGCCAAACGCCCAGCTTTTGCGGCCGCCTCTGCCCTCCCTTACCGCCGACGGTGGCGTAACCCCTGCGGCCCAATACAATGCCTCGAGTCCAGACCATCCCTATCGCCAGAATAAGCATGGGCATTGCGTAGGCGGAGGCCAAACCAAGCAGGTCGTCTTCCGATACCATAAAAGCGCGGAGCTGGGTCGTCATCGTGTGCTGGCCCGCCGGTATCGCCAATACGGCCGGGATGCCGAAAAGAATCATGGCCTCAAGCGCCGCCAGAATGAAACCCGCGAACAGAGAAGGCGCCACCAGAGGCAAAGTGATGCTGAACATGGTGTTGAACGTGCCGCCGCCCGCTACGTTGGCCGCGTCTTCCACGTCCGAGGAAATATTGTTCAGGCCTGCTAAAACAACGATAAAGACGAGGGGGAACGTGTAGAGCGACATGGCGAAAACGACGCCCTTCATCGTAAAAATATCGAACAGATAAAACTCGTCACTCAACTGAAATATCCCGCGAATCCATTTATTCAGCCACCCTTCGTTTCTTCCCGCCAGGAATATCCAGGCGATGGCGCCCAGGAAGGGAGGTGTCACGAAAGAGGCCAGGATGCCGTTCCTGATTAAATTCGGAAATGGGATGTCCGTTCGGCTGACCACCCAGGCCATCACGGCTCCCACCACCAGGGAAATGCTGCCCACGGAGACGGCAAGCATCATCGTGATGTACATCGGCTTGTAGTATTCATCGGTTTCGAAAGCGTCGATATAATTCTGGAAAGTGAAGCCGCCGGCCTCATCCTCGGAAACAAAGAAACTTTCCTTGAAGAGTTGGAAGATGGGATTCGCCACCAGGATGATGAGTAGGATGAGCAGTACTACCCAGACGATGATGGTATAGTCGAATTTCTTGGTGGCTGAGGGCTCGCCACCCGATATCGTTCCGGGCAGCTGTTGAGCATCTTGCGTCATATCCTCATCTTTCCATTTTAATGTTAAACTTAAGCTGATTTCGAAAAATTCAGTCGGTTATAAATAAAAATGAAACGGGAGCGATTCCTCGATTTTACGCAAGAAACCGCTCCCGCTCATACTTGATTTATACGCCGAAGAGCTTCTTGAACATTTTGCGCGTCGGCTTGTTCTTCTTCTTCAGTTCATCTCCGCCGATGGCCATCAGGTTGATGTCCTTGAGCGCAGGCAATCCTTTGGGATACTTCACGCCGGGATCACCCACATAGAGGAAGTAATCCGCCAGAAGCTGCATGGCCTCGCGGCTGAATAGATAATCAGTGAACACGCGCGCGGCGTTGGGGTTCGGGGCCTTCGTGAATACGCCGTTCGGCGAGGTCACCAAAGCCAGACCCGTCGGCGGGATGACGGGCTTGAGCGGCTCGCCTTTCTGCATCAGTTTGAGTAGCGAATACGAGGTCGTGCCGGCCCCCAGCCAGGCTTCCCCACGCGCAACGAGAGGAATGCCCCCGGCCGCCGATTGCACGATCTTGGGCTTTTGCTTGGCCATCTTCTTGTAATAATCCCAGCCGAATCTGTTCACGATGTTGATCATGCCGTTCGTGACAAACCCGCTGTAGCTGGGATGCGAATGAACTATTTTGCCCTTCCATTTGGGATCGAGGAAATCCGCATACGTCTTGGGCGCGTCTTTCTCGCTGACTTTCTTGGTGTTGTAAAAGGGCATCAAAACGCCTGCGCGAAGGATCGTCCAGGAGTTGTCTTTGGTAACGAACTTCTCGTTGAAGTTGTCCGTTCCGGCAGGCTTGTAGGGCGTGATGATTTTCTTGGCTTTTAAGTTCAGGAAATGGCCCAGGTTCGATGTGTGTATCACGTCTGCGACGTAAATGCCGCCCTTGCGCTCTTGCAGATAACGGCGGTAGAGCTTGCCCGAGCCGTCACGATGTACGATGCACTTAACACCCGTTTTTTTCTTGTTGTAACGGTTGCAGAGATCCTGCGCGATGTTCAGAGTAATGGAAGTATACCAGGTTACTTTCCCTTCTTTCTTGGCGGCGCGCATGGTCGCCTCATCCGCGGCGAACGCCGGCGCGCTCAGAAAAGCCACCGCCAACAGACCAGCAATGATTCCTTTCAGCATTTTCATTCTCCTCTGCTCGTTAAGTAGCAGTTCAAAAGAGTGCGAAGAAACCCTCTCTTCAGAATACACTCGGTTTAGATACAGCCAGCATGTAATGTTCGTTTCATAAGGTGGTACGAATCATATCAAAACTGCCCGCATCGTCAAGCACACAGATCTTCACATGGAATCTCCATCCGGGGCGTGCAGGGATTTTCATGGCCGTGAAACCTCTGCTCCGTCCTCTTGCGGCACTTCGCCGCCCATGTAGCGCCGGGCAACAAGAATCGTGGCGACCCCTCCCAGGATGGCCGCGACTCCCGGACCGATGAACGCCCAGTCCCAATTGAGCGGCAGTTCACCAGTACTCGAATCATTACTCATATCTAAAAATATCCCCACTACCATGGGCGCAAGAGAACCAAGCAGAAAACCCAAACCCGATTGAATGCCCAGCGCCGAGCCGAGGTGGCGTCTGGGCGTGAGTTCCGTGGTCAACACCACCAGCACGGGGGCGTCCACGTGCATCACGATTACCCAGATCAGGCATAGAATCTGCAGGATTGCGAATGGCGTCCCGAAAGCGAGTCCGATGGAAACCGAGATGAGGCCGCTTAGAAAAAGGCTCGCGATAATCGTGGGCGGCCTGCCGATGCGATCGGCAAACCAACCGCCGATGAGCTTCGAAACCGCGCTCAGCCCGATGATCATGGCGGCGGCTGAGGAAGCGACTTGCAAGGCGCTCTCGCGCGTTTCCGTTCCCGTCATCACCAAGGACGCCGCCAGGAATGTGACTATCCAGCCTCTGAATGCGAATACCTCCCACCGGTGCGCGCCCACGACACCGATGAGCACCCACACGGGAGCCGGCAGCCTGGGAAGTTCAAACCCGGCGTCTCCATCCCTCCTCGGCGAGGGCAGAGCGGGAAGCAGAAACACCATGGCCAGGAAACCGGCGGCGGGTCCCAGAGAGGTCAACGCGAACGCGGTGCGCCACTCGAAATTCGCGACGAGCGCGCCCGTCACATAAATCGAGGTGGCGACGCCCACGGTATAAAAAAACGTATAGATTCCCACCATGCGAGCACGCCTCCCCTCCGGGGCGTACTCCGCCACCAGCCTCAACGCAGGCGCATACGTACCGGCCAGCCCGACGCCCGTGAGGCCGCGAAACACCGATGCGCTCACGAAACCATCGGCAAGAAGGGGAAACATGAAATTCAGGAGCGCCAGCCAAAGGCTCGAGGCCAGATATATCTTTTTCGCGCTCATGTAGTCCGTAGCGGTCGCCAGCACGGCCGCAGCGAGGATGTAGCCCACATAAAACGCCGTATATATCGTACCGGCCTGCACGTTCGTGAGGTTCCATTCCGCCTTGAACAGCGGAAGCGCCGCCACATAATTCGCATAGACGAACATCATCGGCACCTGTGCCGCGCAAATCGCCCAAAGCCAATGGGTTGATGTTCCGTCATGCTTATTCATACAAATCCTCTGGTCCCGGAATGAAAAAGAGGATAAAGGATTCGACTCCCTCTGGCGAGAGAGCGGGCTTTTATCTCCCGACTACCCGAAAACGAGCATCCTGATGTACTCTGCGCCCATATATGATTCCAATTTCACGGAGCCTAGCGATGCCTACACCCGTTATTGATTTCAGAATCTCATGCCCCATTCCCGAGGGTCTGGACAGGTATTTGAAGCCGACGGGCCGACTTGCGGACTACGCCAGACACTATGGGGAAAGGGTGTTCGGCAACGAGGAAGAACACCGCTATATGAAGCCGGAGGAGTTCGTCGCCTTTTTGGATGAACAAGGGGTGGACAAGGCCGTGATCAAGACGTCCGACATGTCGACGATCTTGGGCACGAAATTTCCCGCCGACGTTTTGCACGATTACATCAAGGATTATCCGGAGCGCCTCATCGGAACGGCCGGGTGCGACCCGTTTCGCGGCATGGACGCGCTGCGCGATTTGGAGCGCGACGTGAAAGAATACGGCCTCCGGGGCGTGAACATGGGGCCTTGGGAGCTCGGGCTCCATGCAAACGACAAGAAGTTCTACCCCGTTTACGCCAAATGCGTGGAGTTGGATATCCCCGTTTTGCTCCACACGTCGATGAACCTCTCAAGCTCGAATCTGCTTGATTTCGGGCGTCCGATCTACCTGGACGAGGTGGCGAAGGATTTCCCCGAGCTTCGCATCGTGGCGGTGCACGGAGGCTGGCCGTGGATACTGGAGATGATCGCCGTGAGCTGGCGACACCCCAATCTCTACATCGAAGTCAGCGGCACGATGCCCAAATACATCGCCACGCCCGACACCGGCTGGGAGCCGCTGATTCGCTACGGGAACTCGGTTCTCAAGAACAAGATTCTCTGGGCATCGAACTGGCCGATGATCAGCCCCAGGGAAAGTCTGGCCGAATTCGACAAGTTCCCGCTGAAAGACGACGTGAAACGACTCTGGTTCGGCGGAAACGCTCTCAAGGTGTTGGGACTGGAAGAATAAGCGTTCAAATACAAAAAAAGCGGGAGTTTTAACCACTCCCGCTTTTTCTTTCTGATCCTGTCGTTCTTGGTAAATTTACGACGCCGCCACCGCTTCTTCGACCAGGCCATATTCCCTGGCAAACGTCTCAAGCTTTTTCATGTTGGCGTCAGACGGCGCGCAGAGCGGCAATCTGTATTCCAGCGCAATGCGCCCCATAATCGCCAGGGTCGCTTTCGCCGGAATCGGGTTCGTCTCGCAGAACATCATGTGGTTGAGTTCCCACATCTTGTAGTGCAGCGCTTTCGCCGTGGCGGAATCTCCATCGAGTTGCGCCTGACACATCCGGGCCACGTCCGCGGGCGCCACGTTCGCCGTCACCGAAATCGTGCCCACGCCACCCATCGCCATCATCGGCAGCGTGACGAAATCATCGCCTGAAAGCACGATGAAATCGTCCGGCACGCGGGATACGATGTCGCAGCAATTCGCCAGATTCCCGGTCGCCTCCTTGATGCCCACGATGTTGGGAATCTCCGAGAGGCGGGCCACCGTGTCGGGCGCAATCTGCACCACCGTACGGCCCGGCACGTTGTAGAGAACGATCGGGATGTCCGCGGATTCCGCAATTGCCCGGAAATGCTGATAAAGGCCTTCCTGCGTAGGCTTGTTGTAGTAAGGCGCCACCAGGAGCGCACCGTCCGCACCGGCCCGCATAGCGTACTGAGTACGCTGAACGGCCTCTGCGGTGCTGTTCGAGCCGGAGCCGGCGATGACCGGGATTCTTCCGTTCACCTGCTCGATCACCAACTCTACTACCCGGTCGTGCTCTTCATGGCTCAGCGTAGCGGACTCTCCCGTGGTTCCACACGCTACAATCCCGTGTGTTCCGTTTTCAACATGAAATTCCACCAGAGAGCGAATGCCCTCTTCGTCGAGCTTTCCGTCGCGGAACGGAGTGACCATCGCGACATAAGAACCCTTAAACATGAGAAGACCTCCTTCTCCTTCCGCCGATGCGGCAAAAAAGAATGTCATACCCCATTTCCAGACAGGGCACGCTTGACGTGTATCTCCATTGTGAACCGAGGATTCGATCCATATCCCTTTGGTAGCGCAAATCCTATCAGAGCAACCGAACAGACGCAAGAAATGGAATTGAAGAGTATGGCGCGTCCTGAGTTATCACCATTATTATCAAAGACATGTGCATCTGAGCGAATCTTCAATTGCCCCCCAAATACCCCATTTTGACAAACGCCAGGAAAAGGTTTTTAATAGGCTGGAGTCAAACGGGGCAACTATCATTCCCGGGACTTTTCATGAAACCCACCTGAACCCGCCCAGAAGACGATAAGGAAAGCGCATGTTACTCGCTATGGACCGCCGTCGGCGATTCCGTTTGTCCATCATCGCATTCTTGTTGCTGTTCTTCACATTTTCTCTTACGCTCGGCTTAGATTCCGCTTCCGCGCGCCGGAAACGCTCCCGAAAAAAAGCCATCCCTTATCGCTCGATCTTGTTGATTGAGGCAAATACAGGGCGAGTCCTGAAAGCGCGCAATGAACGGCTTCCAACGAAGCCCGCCTCCGTCGTGAAAATGATGACGGCGTTAATCACCATGGAACAGATTAAAAGAAACATCATCAATCTCGACGATATCATCACCACCAGCAGACGCGCCTCGCGAATCGGAGGTCAGCAGGTGTATTTGAAGCAGGGAGAAAAATTTTCCCTGCGAGATTTGATGAAATCCATCATCATCAGTTCCGCAAACGACTCATCCTACGCCGTGGCGGAACACATTGCCGGTGACGCCGAAGCCTTCGTCGATTTGATGAACCAGCGCGCTAAAGAACTCGGCATGTCGAACACCCGATTCGTGAACGTCAACGGGCTTCCACCGGGCGGAAAAAAGCCGACCAACCAAATGAGCGCGAGAGATGCAGGCATCCTGGCCCGCGAGTTGATAAAGTATCCACTCATCATGAAGTGGAGCGCCACCAAGAACGCTCCATTCCGCAACGGGAGCTTCATCCTGACTAACACGAACACTCTCCTCGGGCGGTTTCGCGGGATGGATGGCCTCAAAACAGGCTATCACCGAAGAGCGGGGTTCAGCATCGTCGCCACGGCAAAACGTAAAAATCTAAGACTTATCGCCGTCGTGATGGGTTCGAGCCACTCCCGACGCCGATTCAAAGAGGCCACACGTCTGCTCGCATGGGGGTTTAATCAGTACCGGTGGATTAATTTGAGCAAAACGAAAAAACCGAAGCCCCAGCAGATCAAGGTGCTGAAGGGCCAAAAAAGGATGGTGCGCATCCGGCTCAAGGAAAGTGTCGCGGCATTGGTCAGAAGGAGTGAAGAAAAACGTATTTCCATGAAACTAGAGTTGCCGAAAGAAATAACCGCACCCGTCAAGGCCGGCCAAAAAGTCGGCCGCGTCACTTACGAACTGGGAGGCAACAAACTCGGCGGGACTGACCTCGTGGCTGTCGATTCAGTCAAAAAATTAGGCTTTTTCCAATCTTTGATACGCTTCCGGTAAACGTGCAACGCAAATCGCTTTATCCCGAATAGACTTCGTTCGTCCTGCCTGCAAATGGCATAGCAATGGCCATGAACATCAGCATCGCCACTTCGGAATCGCCAAAGTTGTATTCGAACATCCCGGCACTCAAAAAACCCGCAGCTACGGCCAAACCGCCTATCATGCGAAATCGCGTCCCAAAAGGCGCGTCTTTCGTATCCCGAATTCGCAGAATCACCATGACGAAATATCCAATCCAAACCCAAATCCAAGCGCCCAGCGCAAAAATTCCTCGCTCGGCTGCCAGTTGAACCACATTGTTGTGTAAATGGGACGGTGATTTCTTGGTCGCGTCGGGGCTCGCATAGCGGGCGTAATCGTATTTGATTCGGCCGGGTCCAAAACCCAGAAGTTTCTTATCCATGAACATATTAACGCCACTTTGCCACATGTTTATCCGCTCCACGGCCGTTTTGTCCTGTGGATTCACCATGCTCTTCACGCGCCGGCTTATGGAATTTGGCGCGATGAATATCACCAGTACCGCTACAAGCGCCAAACACAAACCCACCATTTTGCGCCGGCTCGCCACCGCTATAACCGCCGTCCCGACGACAAGCCCTATCCAGGCGCTGCGACTCAAAGTCGTCATCAATGCTGTGAGGATCAGGAGGGTCGGCGCATAGACCCACACGCTCTTGCGTTCCCGAGTCGGCACCAGGAGGTAAGACAGCGCCAACAGACCGGCTACAAGCAGAAACCCGCCGAACGTCATGTATATGCTGAAAAATCCCGACGCTCGATTCGCCAGCGACAATGTCCCTGGCTGCGAAACGCCCAGGGCATACAAGGCGGATATGCTTGTGGCCACAAGGAGCGCTTTCACCAACCATAGCGCTTCCCAGTCATCCCGGACGACGTTCAAGGTCAAATAAAAAATCATGATTTGCGTCAATTCCCTCGACTTGATCAGGCTTTTGGTCGAATCGGGCGCGTGGAAGGCGCTGGCGAGAGTAAACAGCGCGAAAAAAAGCCAGGGCATCCACAACGGAAATTTTTGTGTCACCAAGGGAGCCGCCTTGGTCATGGAAGCCAGCCATGTCACCACGGCGGTGAACACGAAAATTTGAGCGAGTGAAATCGAAATCGGGGCGGTAACGACAAATCCTATAAGACCGCCAAACGCCACCCGTGACGCCGGTGAACGCCTCCTGAAGCGCTCCTCCAGTTCGGAAAAATAGACTTTTAGCTTGTGCATGAGATTGTTCTCTCAACTAAGAGCCGAATGCACTTGGTTGTTATATCTCAACGTATTTTGCGACTCATCATTGTGGATCGAATCAGGATCCAAAAAGCGGAAACTCCAACTCATGAATGTATGATGCGAACAATTTTACGAAATGTTTCCGCCATGCGTTGCGCTTTTGATTTCATCGGAAAGGGACATTTCCTCGCTCACAAACTGCATTTCGTAGAGTCTTTGGTAAAGGCCGCCCCGCTTCATCAACTCATCGTGCGTTCCCCTCTCCACGATTCGCCCCCCATCGAGCACGATGATTAAATCGGCGTTTCGGACCGTGGAGAGTCTATGAGCCACCACAAACGTGGTGCGATCCTTCATCAAAGGCTCCAGAGCATCCTGAATCAACTGCTCGCTTTCCGTGTCGAGCGCGCTCGTGGCTTCATCGAGCAGCAGAATGGAAGGATCCCTCAAAATCGCGCGCGCAATGGCGATGCGCTGGCGTTCGCCGCCGGAAAGGCGTACTCCCTCCTCGCCCAGCATGGTCTCATACCCGTTTTCAAGCTCCATAATGAAATCATGGGCGTTGGCCGCTTTCGCCGCCGATATGATTTCTTCACGGCTGACGGATCTTTTCTCCCCATAGGCAATGTTATTTTCCGCCGTATCATTGAACAGAATGACCTGCTGGGTTACCACGGCGATCTGGGCGCGTAAGCTGCTCAGTGAATACCGGGACGCTTCTTTTCCGTCGAATGAAATGCGCCCCCGGGCGGGCGGATAAAACCGCGGGATCAAATCCAGGAATGTGCTTTTCCCCGCACCGCTCATCCCCACAACGGCAAGTGTGCAGCCTGCCGGTACTTCTATGTTGATATCCTCGAGCGTCGCCTCGTCCGAATAGGAGAAATGCACGCCCTCGAATCGGATATGCCGGGAAAGCCGTCCCATCTCCTCGCCATCGGGATTCTTATCTTCCGGAGCATGCTCGTCCAGTACCTCGAAAACCGACTGGGCGCCCGCAATTCCCTCCACCAGGCTATGAAACACCCGGGTGAAAGATTTCAGCGGGTTGTAGGCCATACCGAGGGCGACGGCGAAACTCATCAGCCTTCCCGGATCCATGTTTCCATAGATTACCGCCTGGGCGCCGAACCACAGAATTCCCGCTCCCATCAAACCACCGATGATCTCCACTATGGGAGGCGCCAGCGAGCGAACCCGCATGGCCCGCATGATGGTGTCGAAGAACGAACGGGTGGTGCCCATGAAACGGCCTTCTTCCTCATCTTCGGTTCCAAATGCCTTGACGACGCGAATTCCCGCGTAGGTTTCCTTCATCAGGCTGCTCATGTCCCCCATGCGCGCCTGACTCCTCCGCGTGATTCGGCGAATCTTCTCTCCCATCATGACAACCAGAACCGCCACCAGCGGAATGAGCACGACGAATATCAGCGCCATATGGGGGCTCTGGTAAATCGCCACGCAGAGCAATGCGATGAAGGTGAACCCATGCCGGAGTAAATCCCGAATGGACTCCGTCGCCGCATGCTGCATCAAGGAGATGTCGTATATGACTTTCGACATCAACTCTCCGGTCGTCTTCACCTCGAAAAACCGAAGGGGCAAATTCAGCAGATGCCTGTGAAGCCCGTTTCTGACGTCCATCACCACATGCTGACCGACCCAGAGCATGAAATAGTTCTGGCAATATGCGGCGAGGCCTTTCACCAGATAGACGACGACAAGGGACAGGCAAATCAACAGTACGATATCGGACCGCTTCGAGATCAAGATGTCATTGATGACGTGCTGAACGAGGTATGCGGGATACGCATTCAGACCGCCCACAATGATTGTGCAGGCGACGGCGACCCCGAACCGAAACCGGTAGGGACGCAAATATTTCAAGAGCCTGAGGTATACCCGTGTGCGGCTCATCCGGGAATCTCTCGTAAAGCCAACCCAGGCGTCACAGGAATCGACTTGTTTAACGTTCCTGCCTCATTCGTCCTGCCCATCGGTTCGCCATCCGGTGGCGCGATGAGTTGAACCTTGCATCCACTATTAATATGGGTGATGGGCTGTAAGGGAATTCTTTCCCCCTGTCCGCCCATACCCGGAGAGGCTTCCTTATGAACAACGCTAAGGGCGTTCACGTCCTCGACACAGCTCCCACAAAAAGGCGGCTCGCAAGAACACGTAATAGGCTGAACCCGCCGAAACGCAAAATCCCTTTACGCCATCGCGAAGGCCCATCTTCAAGATATAGCTTTTGAAAAAACGCCAAAGAGGTCGAATGACGAAATCGGCTATTCCTGGTTGCACCCCCTTGGAAGATAAATCTTCCGCGGAAAGCCTGGCGTATTTCACCTGTCTTTGGAAAAAATCGAAGAGTGAATCATAGCTGTAGTGTTCCATGGGGGATGAAAGTACACCCACCCGCCCTTCCACCACTACGGATTCGTGAACGCTTTTCTCGTTAAACGCTCCGGCATCGCGCCGAAACAACCGGAGCTGATGATCCGGCCAAAGGTCGCCGTGGCGAAGCCAACGGCCGAAGAATATGTTTTTTCGGGGAATCCGATACCCCTGTGCAGGAGCATCGTCAGACAAAACGGAGAAAATTTCCTCGGAAAGTTCCGGACTTACGCATTCATCCGCATCCAGACTCAATATCCAGGAGTGACTCGCTTTCGAGAGGGCGAAATTTTTTTGCGCCGCATATCCTCCCCAGGGATGTTGAATGAGCAGCGCGCCGCGTTTTCGGCATATTTCCTGGGTGTCATCCGTACTGCCGGCGTCCACTACGATGATTTCATCCGCCCACGAAACGCTGTCGATACATGTGCCAATTCGTTCCGCCTCATTGTGGGCGACAATCGTAACGCTAATCGGTTTTCTGGCAGATTCGGAGTCAGGCACCCTGCCTGTGCCGGCTTCGGCAGATGTTTCCGCCAAGCCAGACATCCTCCTAACCTTTCCCCTGGGTCTTTTCCCACTCATCAAGCGGGACGGCTTCGTCTACGAGCATGATTGGGATATCATCTTCGATCTTATAGACCAATCCCGATTCCCGGGCGATCAAAAAATTCCCATCCTCGCTCAACTCCAGCGGTGTCTTGGTGACGGGGCACGCCAATATCTCCAACAACTCTTTATCCACGCTCATCTTCCGTTGATCTCCAATTTTCAATCAAAACCCTGGAACGATTCGTGCATTTTCGGGTCGTGCATCACATCAAAAACGGAAACAACTCCTGCTTCGTTCAATAAACTGTCTTAGTTTCGCATAGATCGTCATGTTTTTCATGGGGCCGGATGAAGCCGGTTCAGCACATCTATCGCATCTTCGGCCTTCACACGCTCCAGGCACTCGATATCGGGGCATTTTCTCGCATAACAGCCACTGCAAGCGAGTCGGTGATGCAACACCGAATTCCCTGCGCCCCACGGACCATTTCTCACGGGTTCCGTAGGCCCCATAATCGCCAGACATCGAATCCCCATGGCTGCAGCGAGATGCATGGGGCCGGAGTCGCCGCCCACAAAGCAAGAACCGCGCCGAATCAAGGCCATCATTTCCCGAATGCTCGTCGCAGGCGCAACCAAAGGCTGCGTTCTCATGAAAGCCACCACTTCTTCCACCATCTTTTCCTCTCCAGGACCCCAGATGAGGAGAACGTCCCCCATATCAGTCTCATGCCAATGATCCGCGAGTTGCGCAAAACGATCCGGCGCCCAGCGTTTCGTCACCCACCCGCCCCCGGGATGGATGACCAACAAGGGGCGACCGTCCTCGTGCCCCACGCTCTTCAGGCATTCTTCCGCCTGCTCCCCTTCATGCTGCGTTTCATGGAGAGGAAAACGGTAATTCTCCTTCAACGGAATCGGCAAACCCAGCGGATCGAGAAGCGATAAATTCTTCTCCACCACGTGGTGAGGATTTTTCGGGGGCACTACGTGATGCGTCGTAAAAAGTACGTTCATCCCTTCTCTGCAATAACGATGTTCGAACCCGATGCGAACAGGCGCTCCCGACGCCCACGCCAAAAAACCGCTTTTGATCAGCCCCTGAGCGTCGAGGGCCACGTCGGCGCCAACATTCCTCACGGAGAGCAGGTCGCGTCTGAGGGCAACGAATCCACCGGAGAGTAAATTTTTACGCCACCTCTTGGTATCAATGGTCAAGATTTCATCGATACCCGGATTTCCGAGAAGAACTTCTCGCGGGGCAGGCTCGACCGCCCAGGTGATATGAGAATCTGGCCGCGCATCCTTGATGGCCGCCGCCAGGGGGAGGGTATGAACGACGTCACCTATCGCACCCAGGCGGATGATGAGGAATCGCTCACCCATCCGGGCCCGTTCTCCCGATGTTCTTGCCGTCTACTCGCCACTTCTCCAGAACCGGATTCAGGGAATCCACTCGCATCCATTTATACCGATAGCCTTTCCCCTGGATGCTCACCCGCTCTCCCCCTCGAATGTCGCCAGGAGTTCATGGGGCTCCACTACCGTCGTTCCCGCCTTCATCACCACCAACCCCGCCGCGCGATTCGCGAGTTCCGCCGCCTCGCACATCGAGGCTCCCGCTGCCAGGGAGAGCGTGAACGTCGCAATCACCGTATCCCCCGCCCCGGTCACGTCGAGCACCTGATCCGAGCCATAGATGGGAATATCAGTCCTTGGGGTATCCTTTTCAAAAAGACTCATCCCCTTGTCTCCCCGGGTGAGCAAGATCGCCCGCGACCCCGTTTTTTCAAGCAGAGAAGTTCCTGCCTTATCGAGACGCTCCTCATCGGGCCAATACCCCAGCAAACCCGCCACTTCCTCCTCATTCGGCGTAATGGCCGTGACCCCCAGAAACGAACCTCCCGCATAGCGGCTGTCTACCGTGACGATGAATTCGGCAGGCAATTTGCGGAGCGCCTCCTTGACGCCTTTCGTCACGACGCCCAGGCCGTAGTCTGAAATCAAGAGAGCATCCAGGCCGTCATTCGCCAACTGCTCGATTTCACGAACTAACCGGGATTCGAGGCTCTCGCTCAATCCCAGCTTCTTTTCGTGGTCCACGCGGATCACCTGCTGGCGCTTGGTGTTTCGGCCCCCCGCCATCACGCGCGTTTTCGTGGGGGTGATGCGTTCGGGATCCGCCAACAACAGTCCGGTATCGATTCGGCATTTTTCCATTGCGCGGCGGAGTTCCTCGCCCGCTTCATCGGCCCCCAACGCGCCGATGGCCCGCACGTTTCCGCCCAGGGCCGCCGCGTTCATCGCCGCATTGCCCCCTCCACCGGGTACGACCTCGCGGCGGATGAAATCCAGGACAAGTACCGGCGCTTCGCGGCTGATGCGAGAGGTGGCGCCATGGATGAATTCATCCGCGATGAAATCCCCCAGCACCGCCATGCGCATGGACGAGAATCTTTGAATATATTCCTTGAGTGGTGAACTCATGCTAGTGATTCCCGACTTCGTTCAGGATGATTTCCACCGCATGATAGGCGTCTTGCGCCACGAAATCGGGCCGGCGGGGCCACTGCGCACCGCGAAGTTCTCTTTCTCCCCGGCCATACCCTGAGAGCACAAGGCCTGACTTACAACCCGCACGCCAGCCTGCCTCCAAATCGGAATACTTGTCCCCCAGCATGACGGATTTTTCCAAGTCGACGCCGTGCTCCGCCGCTGCTTTCAAAATCATTCCCGGATAGGGTTTCCGCATCTGGCAGTCGAGCGCGTACCCGGGGTCGTCTCCGTTCGGGACGTGCGGGCAATAATAGATGGCGTCGAGCCGCGCGCTTTTGCCGCCCAGCTCTTCCTGAAGTTTGCGATGCACCTTATCGATCATGATTTCAGGGAAGTAGCCTCGCGCCACGCCGGCCTGATTCGTGATCAGGATAGCCAGCCATCCCGCCTCGTTCACCTTACGGACGGCCGCCGCCGCCCTGGGTAGCAGTTCATACAAGTCGAGGTGAGTGACGTAGCCCACGTCACGATTCAGGGTGCCGTCCCTGTCAAAAAATACCGCCGGTTTCTTTGCAGCGCCTGTCTCAGTTCCCATCCCTGTCGACCCCCGGTTTTTCGTTCAGCAGCTTAACGGCTTCGCTCGCCACTAGCTCGGGCGAAATCCGCTTCATGCAGTCGTGATGGCCGAGTGGACACGTTCTCGCAAAGCATGGGCTGCATTCGAGTCCCCTGTGAATGATTCTGTTCCAAGTCCCTCTCGTGCCTGTTCGACGATAGTCCGTGGGTCCGAACAGCGCAATCGTCGCTGTCCCGGCGAGCGCGGCCACATGGAGCGGACCCGTATCGCCTGAGATGAATACATCCAGACGAGACAGCAAAGCGGGCAGCGTATCCAGGGTATCTTTTCCGGCCAGATTCACCGCCCGCCCCCCGGACGTCTGTTCCAATTTCCCCGTGAGGGCCAACTCATCCGGCCCGCCCAATATGAAAACCTGCGCCCCCTCGCGATCGACGAGCCGGTGAATAAGTGTTGTGAAATGTTCCAGCGGCCACATCTTGGATTCACCGAAAAAAGCCCCGGGATGAATTCCCACCATTGGCGCATCTTTCCCCGTACGATGCGGTTTCAGCAGATTTTCCGCGAATTCTTGCGCCTTCGGTTTGATGCAGAAATCGTCAACCCCAGTCCGGGTTTCATATCCTTGCGCCTCAAGAAGGTAAAGATACCAATCCACCAAATGAGAAATATCTCTCGGAGGCGCCACACTGCTGGTCAAAAGCCAGCCCCGACTATCGCTCCCATACCCGATTCGCCGCCTTGCTCCTATCCATTTCGCCATCAGGGCCGCACGAAAGCTATTGGGCAAAACCCACGCATAATCCACCGTCTCGTTTCTTAACATCCTCCTCAAGGAAAAGAAGCTGCTCCACTTTCCTCCATCGAGAGACAAGACCCGATCGATCCAGGGAAAGCAGCGGAGCAATCCGGCAGTCCAGGGACCTGCCGCCGCCGCCACCCTCGCCCCAGGGTGCGCTCTCCTCAGGGATGCAAAAAAAGGAGCGGACATGGCCGTATCACCAATCCATGTAGGCGTCACTACGAGGTGCAACTCCTCCCGATTGGCATCGCCGGACAAACTCGATTCCTCCCCGATGCGTTTCCGCACCTTGAGTCACGGGGAAATAGAACGAAAACAGCCCTTTTTTCAACGCTATCAACCGGTGTAATGGGCGTCAATGAGCATAAAAACACGTTTTGCATTCCTGCAAACGCTCATATAGTGTGATGCAAGTGTATCGAGTGCCCGTCTCCCAGAGGAATCCCCTTGAAAACACTGCACCGATATATCCTGGGTGAATTGGTGTCCTATCTGCTCATATCCTTGTTTTTCCTTACATTCGTGCTCCTGCTCCACAGAATGTTTCTATTCACAGATTTGGTGGTGAACCGCGGTGTGCCAATTTCCATCGTGGCGCAATTTCTTATCGCCGCCCTGCCCGTTTTGCTTCTTGTTACCCTGCCCATGTCCACCCTGATTTCGAGCATCATGGTATTCAGCCGACTCTCGAGCGACAGCGAATCCCTGGCGATGACCGCCTCCGGCATGACCTTCCACTCACAACTCATCCCCGTGGGAGTGGTGGGGATAGCCACCGCCCTCCTGAGCGGATTCCTCATGATGTTCGGGCTTCCCTGGAGTCAAAACACCACTTTGGAAGTCCGCCAACAGATGCTCCATAGTCGAGTCGCTACATTCGACCTTCGAGAGCAGGTTTTTCATGACGGTTTCGATGGAATCATGTTCTACGTGCGAGAAATCGAACCGTCGGGCAAGGTGATGAAAGGCATTATGATTTCAGATACGAGAGAGGCCGGGACGAATCGGGTCATTTTTGCCGATCGTGGCCGGCTGATAAAATCCACCACATCTCCGAAAGTATGGTTGCGCCTCGTCAGAGGAACTGTCCATACGGTCAGCAAACCCGAGAAGGTCTCCAGTAAGAAAACTGGCGCGCAGGATGACTCTCTCCTCGCAAGAAACAATTATCAAATCGCGCGCTTTGAGCGCCACGACCTCAATTTTGATCTTACGAAATCTATCGGAAAAACAAAGGCGCTTCGCACAAGCCTGCGAGCTTTTCCGTTCCATGAGCTTAGAAACAAACTAACAGAACACGAGCCCGGAACAAGCAGGTACAACGCCATTCTCGTGGAGTTGCACAAGAAATTCGCGGTGCCTTTCACCTGCCTCATTCTGGCGTTCCTGGGGGCACCTCTCGGCGTACAGAACAGACGATCGGGACGCCACGGCGGTTTTGCCCTGAGCCTGGGTGTTCTGATCCTTTATTACCTGCTCGTCACCTTCACGGAGGGAGTGGCGGAAAGCGGGCAAATCAGCGCTGCCGTCGCCGTCTGGAGCCCGAACGTATTATTGGCCCTACTCGCGGGATACATGGTACGAACCGCTGGCTTGCTCTACGCCATCGACATCCGGGGTTTGCTTCTCAAACCGTTTTCCCTCTTTCACCGAAGCAAATCATAAATTCCCGCCATGACCATACTGAGCCGATACATCACGAAACAATTCTTGAGAATGTTGGTTCTATGCCAGTCGGGAGCCATCACTCTCTTCCTCACCGCGGAGTTTATCGAACGCATCGATGATTTTATCGAAGAGAATGCAGCCGTAAGCGACGCAACCCTGTATTTCCTATATAAAATACCCCATCTCGTTTTTCTCTCCGTTCCGCTCACCGTGCTGCTGGCGAGCACATTCACGCTGATTCTTTTCTCCAGAGAAAACGAGGTTCTCGCCATGCGCGCAGGGGGCTTAAGTCTCTACCGAATCATAACGCCAATCCTGATCGCATGCCTGGGAATCAGCTTCCTCACCTTCCTGGCGAATGAATACATCGTTCCATTCGCCAACAAGCGCGGAGAATACATACGGCGGGTCAAGATCCAGAAAACCGGCTTACACACGCATACACAGAGAGACAAAATCTGGTATCGCTCGGAAAACAACACGATCTGGCAAATCACACACTACGATCCATCTTCGGAAAAAATGAGAGGCATTACCCTGTACCGATTGGACCCGCAAAACCGCTTAACGCAACGTATTGACGCGACCGAGGTGGTTTGGCTTCCTGCAGAACAACATTGGGAATTCCACAAAGGCGTGATCCACGACTTTGCAGGCGGGGGAAAAATCAAACAAGAAACCTTTGAAAAGAAAGTGTTTCCGCTTGCGGAAAAACCGAAAGATTTCAAGGAAACAGGCAGAAACCCGGAGACAATGAATTATCAGGAACTCGGTCGCTACATTGAAAACTTGCGAAAAAGCGGCGTTAACGCCACCCGTTACATCGTAGATATGTGGGCTAAAATTTCTGCTCCGTTCATCAGTTTCGTGCTGGCCATCGTGGGTGTGGCTTTCTCCATTCGAAGCAGCAGAAGCGGAGGAGCCGCCCTGGGAGTCGCCATCGCCATCGCTATCGGCGCCATCTACCTCGTACTTTTCCATGCAAGCCTATCGTTCGGACACGCCGGACGCCTCCCGCCTATCCTGGCGGCCTGGGGGCCAAATGCGATTTTCCTCGCGGGAGGGGCTTACTTTCTCGCCTCCATAAAGGGATAAGGCGCCAGTTCAGGACGAAAATGCGCTTTTCTCGATCAAACCAGCCAAATTCATCTCGTCATCAATCTTCATCACCACCCGAAGAACACGAAACGGCGCTTCACGCAACAAAGGAGACAGCTTTGCCGCATCTTTCTCCGTCGTGAGAATGAAATCGGCCCCGGCCTTCTGCAGCGACGCAACGAGCCGCACGCCATCCGCCAACGCGTAATGGGCATGATCCGGATATTCGTGATGCACGACGATCTCGATATCCAGCGATTCAAGCATCTTCTCGAATCCATGCGGATTCCCCAGGCCGCTGACAGCAACGACCCTGGCGCCTTTCAATTCATCCGGTGCGCCCGTTATCTCGCCTCGAGAATCAAGGAACGCATCGGGCTCAAGGTGGCCTGTGAACATCGGGATATCCGGGATGAGAGACTGTATATTCTCTCTTGTACGGTCGGCGCATTCGCCCGTTATTAAAATGGCGTCTGCACGCCTCAGGGCCGAAACCGGCTCCCGGAGGACACCTGCGGGAACCACCTTGCCGTTTCCAAAAGGACAATCTCCTCGCAAAGCCACCACGTCCACATCCCGATGAAGCGCCATGTGTTGAAACCCATCGTCGAGCACGATAACGTCCGCCTCGAATTCCTCGACCGCCTTTTTTGCGACAAACGAACGTTCCGCACCCGTTAAAACGAGGAGGCCGGGATAGCGGCGGGCAAGCATCGCCGCTTCATCAGCGGCCGGTGGCGCGTCCATCAAACGCCCCTTCCCATCGCCCACAACCATCACATCCTTGGGTCTTCCGCCATAGCCCCTGCTCACCACAGCGGGCTTCCGGCCTTTCAAGGCCAGTTTTTCCGCGAGCCAGGCGACCGTGGGCGTTTTCCCCGTCCCCCCCAAGGTGATGTTGCCAATCGAAATGACAGGTACGGGAATTTTCGAGACACCGGCCTTCCCGGATTCATAACGACGGCGACGGCGCGCCATGACGGCGCCATAGAGACTTCCCAGAGGGCCGAGGCTCCTCGTCAATACACGAGACCAGGCCGGGGATGAGGGATTGCCCTCCCAGGCCTGCAGGATTCCGCTTCGAAAACTCATGCGGCACCCTTATCCGATCCCGCCAGGACTTGAACGATGTATTCCGCGGTACGCTCGGAAGCGCCCCGGTTGTTCTGCACCACCCGGCGGGCCGCCTCACCTGCGAGATTCCGCAATTCCGGATCGTTCAGCCACTTCATGACGGCCGTCTCCAGATTCTCCCGCCCGCTCAGTTGAATCGCACCGCCTTGTTTCACCATCTCGCATGTCACCTCGGCGAAATTCTCCATGTGGGGGCCGCACAGGCATGGCACCGCCCAGCGCGCCGCTTCTATCGGGTTCTGACCGCCATGGGGAATAAAACTTCCGCCGATGATCGCCATTGCAGCGCACCCATACGCATCCGCCAGTTCACCCATCACATCCAGGATGACTGCTTGATGCTCGCCATCCTTATCTTTTACCTGGCTCCACCTCACGGGAGAGATGCCGGCGTCTTGCAGGTCCGCTTCCACCTGGGCCACCCTTTCCAGATGGCGGGGCGCGAGGAGGAGTCCTACACCCGGCATTTTGCGATCAACGGATACCAACACCTCCCCAATCAGTTTCTCCTCCCCCGGGTGCGTGCTGCCGGCCACGATGACGTGTCTGCACGCGCCAAGACCATACGCTAGATGCGGGGATTCCTTCGGCGGCGCAGGGGTATCATATTTCACGTTCCCCGAAACCCGCACGGAAGTCGCACCCAAATCCAAAAACCGTTCGGCGTCCCTTTCCCCGCGCGCCAGCACGTCCGTGAAACGCTTGAGGAGCGAAGAAAAGAAAAACTGAAAGCGCTTGTACTTATGATACGACCGCTCGGAAAGCCGCCCGTTGACGATGGATACGGGAATATCCTGTCTTGCCGCCTCCGCCACGAGATTCGGCCATATCTCCGTCTCGATAAGCGTGATCATCGACGGCCGGATGCGTTTCAAGGCGGAGCGGATAATCAAAGGGAAATCCAGGGGCAAGTAGATGAGTTGCTCCAGGCCTGAGATTTTTCCGGCTTCGTTTCTGCCTGTTGGCGTCACCGTGGAAAGGACAATCCTGAGCCCCGGCTTTTTTTTCAAGAGCGCAGGCACCAAGACGGCGGCCACGCCCACTTCCCCCACGGAGACGGCGTGCAGCCAAAGACGCCCCCCCTCCGCATCGGGCAACCCGGGCAGAAACCCGAACCTTTCACGAACCGCCCGCAAGTCGAACCCACGAATCCACAGGCGAACCAGAAAATACACGAGCAATACAGGTGAGATGAGAAGAATGACGACATTGTAGAGAAACAGCATGAGCGGTTACGTCCTCGCCGTGTTCTTCAGGTGGTACTGCGCCTCCTCATTCGCATGAATGAGCCGCCTTTCGATTTCTGCGCGCCTCCCCTCCAGCACTCCCTTATCCCGGGTTCGCGGCACTTCCAGAGGCTCTCCACAACAAACAGCGATTCTCCCGAACGGCAGTGGCAAAATCGTCTTGTCCCACGTGGGGATGGTAAAGAAGCGCGACGCCGCAAAAGCGACCGGGCAAATCGGATATCCCGTGAGGCTCGCCAAAGATATGATACCCATTTTCACTTTCTGAGGCGGGCCCTTCGGGCCATCCGGCGTGATGACGAGTTGGTGTTCCCCTTGTTTCGCCACCCTGATCATCTGCCGAACCGCAGCGGTTCCACCTTTATCCCTTCCATCCAGCGCTGCGGAAGAGCCTCTCACACAATGGGTATCGAGCCGCGACATCACCTGGGCGAGCAATTCTCCGTCGCGGCTTCTGCTCGCCATGCACGTGCGGTGAGAATGATACGTATTAAAGAAGCAAGGCAGCCCCAAATGATGATGCCAGAGCGCCCAGATAAATTTCTGGTTGCGCCTCCGCTCTATTTTTTCATTCGATTCCGTTTTCGGAACGATCATCGACGAGGTGGCATACACCGCCTTCAGATAACCCGCGATGACCATGCCGCCCAACCACGCCGAAAGCGGCGCATCGGGGTCCCGGCCCCATTCATCATAGGCGATTGAATCTTCATTCATGCAAAGCGTCCTGCGCCTCGTAACCGAGTTCCGCCGCGATATGCGCCGCGGCGCATTCATAGGGGTTCATCCCTTCCAGTGTGTTTTGAATCCTCTCGAAAGCCCTGACTTGCCTTGCTCTCACGTCATCATCCATGAGCACTTCCCTCAAGGCATCCGCAATGGGCTGCGCGCGCACCTGTTTCTGGCACAACTCGGGAACCGCCTCATAGCCGGACAACAGATTCGCCAGGCTGATATAGTCCACTTGCAACAAAAAATACCTGACCAGCGAATAGAAAAAGATATCCCCGGCATACAGAACCACCATCGGCACACCCAGGAGAGCCGTTTCGAGAGAAGCCGTACCGCTCGCCACGACTACGGCGTCGGCCGCGCGAATGACTTTTGCTGCATCACCCCTCACGGCTCGTATCTCGATGCCGGACGACTTCAGACGGTTCGCAACGTATCCATCCGGCAGGGAAATCGCCTCTGAAATCAAAAAGCGCAGCCCCGGTGATTGCGCATGGATAATCTTCAGCGCATCCACCATGGCGTCCACGTGAGAGTCGATTTCCTTGAGGCGACTGCCCGGGAGAAGCGAAATCACCTTATCGCTCATCGATATGCCCAGCGAGAGCCGGGCGCTTTCTTTCGAGGGCGCATCTCGAAGTTCGTAAGCAATAGGGTTGCCGACGAACATGGCTTTTCCGCCCAATTCGTTAAAAATTCGGGGCTCGAACGGAAATATGTTCAGGGCCAGATCGAAAACATCCGCAATGGTCCGGGCGCGGCCCTTCCACCAGGCCCATACCTGGGGGGTGATGAAATATATGCATTTGGGCGGATTTGGCAGTTTGCGCACCGCGCGCGCGCACGAAAGATTAAAACCCGGATAATCGACAAAAATCACAGCCTTCGGCTTGTGATCCTGGATCCTCCGCAACAAATCTTTCTTGATTTTTTTCAATTTGGGGTAGATGCGGGGAATGCCGGCGAAACCGACAATGGATATCTCGCCGATATCATGGAGAATCTCCACGCCCGCCTCGGCCATCAATTGCCCACCCATCCCGGATAGACGGAGGTTCGGCACCCTCTCGGCAAGCGCTTTCACCAGATTCGCGGCGTGAACATCTCCGGATTGCTCTCCGGCGAGCACCATGACGTCATTCGTCGAGCGCTCATCCGAGCTCATTTTCCGACCAGCCGACAACGATGATGCCCGTTGCCTCGGCTTCCCGTATCAAGCGTTCGCGATCGATAAGAAAAGTCCGCTCCGCCTCCAGGATCAACGCCGAAGCGCCACCCTCGCGCATCACCTGCAAGGTTTCGGGCCCCACGGTGGGAACATCGTAGCGCATGTCCTGATCGGGACGGGCCACCTTGCATACAACGGCCCCTTTCCCGGCGAGAGCGCATCCCCTGCGAATCGCCTCGTTCGTACCTTCGATACCCTCCACGGCAACCACCGTTCCCTTGTGAACCACCAGCGTCTGGCCGATATCCAGCGTTGCAATGCTCCGGGCCATCTGGAACGCATATTCCGCGTCTTTCCGTTGATTTTGGCGCAAGTTTTTTTTCGTTATGCTCCCGCGCGGTGTGATGAGATGATCGAGATACTCCGTCTGGGGCATCACTTTCATCCCGTTTTCTTCCACAAACTCAATTACGGCATCCATGACCGTTGCATCAGCCGTATTCTTGGCATTCTTCATGAAGCGCAGGACTGTCAAATCGAAGCGCCAGGATTGAAACAAGATACTTTTCTCCACCTTTCCCACGAGCCCTATCTCTCCAACATTCTCATCACTGAAAAACCGGATGATTTTATTCGGCTGGGTGGGAGGGATGTGAACTACGGAATCCGCCTCATTTGATAATGTTTCCTTGACCTCAGCGGACAAAGCCACCACGGACACGTGCTTGCCCCGTTTCTTCGCACTGGAAACAAACTCGGATGACAGACTGCCCGAACCTGCGACGAGGCCAATTCTTCCCAGGGAATTCGGCATGGCAAATTTTAGTGGGTTGAGGGCATGGTGCTTTTCAGCATATCTACGATACGCAGGGCAATATCCAAAGACCGCAATTCTCTCTCCGGATCGGAAACAACATCCTGGAGCTGTATCGATTGCAGGAAATGCCGCAATTCCAACTTGAGTGGATTGCCTTTGTGGACAAACACTCTTTCCACCTGGAATTGTTCGCGGTACTTGAGTTCCTCTCTCGTCAACTGATGCTCACTCTTCGCCTGGCGGTGGATCCTGAGCTCCTGGTCCGCATAATCGAGTGTAATGAACGCGTCCGGTTGTGATACGGATAGCGTCCTGATCTTGTTCTGCGTCACCCGGCTTGCGGTAAGGTTCGCCACGCATCCACCTGCAAAACCAATCTGCACATTCGCCACGTCATCCCGGTCAGAGAGGACGCTTGCGCCGGTTGCCGAAAGCAAATCAATCTCCTCATCCACCAACCGCAAAACGATGTCGAGATCGTGAATCATCAAGTCGAGCACGACGCCGTCTTCCTTCACTCTCGGCGAGAAGGGGCCCAGCCTGCGGCATTCAATCAGGGTGGGCGCATCCAAAATGTTACCCAACTCCTGTACGGCTCCGTTGAATCGCTCCACATGGCCAATGTGAAGCACCAGATTGTTTCTGGTGGCCAGGTCAAACAGTATCCGGGCCTCTTCCATCTTCGTGCAAACGGGCTTTTCCACCAACGCATGAACGCCATTTTCGAGGAAGATCCGGGACACTGCAAAATGCTGCATGGTGGGAACAGCGATGGTAACCGCATCTACCCGACCGATCAGATCTGTGGGATCTGAAAACGCTTCCGCCCCGAATCTATCTGCCAATTCTCGGGCGCGGCTCGGCACCAAATCGCATACAGCTACCAGATTCGCGCCCAATAGTTCAGAAAGCGCAGCTACATGGTAACTTCCCATATGGCCGACACCGACGACGCCAACTCGCAGTGAATCCAGCATGGGCCTTTAACCTCTTAAAAAACCTACTCTTATACGCGGCCTTGATAAATGCCATTCTTCGAATTGCGCACGAATTCTACCACGGAACGGATTTCCGCTCCTAACGGCGCTTGCGCTTCCATTTTCTCTAATTTCTGAGCCATCGTACCAGGCTCATCGAAAAGAATTCCATACACACGCTTTATTTCCGCTCTCACTTCGGCCGAAACGCCCCTTCTGCGCAAGCCGACCACATTCAGTCCAACCACACGAAATGGAGCACCCGCCATCTTGACGAAGGGAGGCACATCTTTCCTCACCGCAATGGGACCTACCAGTATCGCCCCTTCCCCAACCCGCATCCGCTGATGCACGCCGATGAAATTGGAGATGAAGCTATTGTCCCCAACTTCCACATGCCCTCCCAAGGAGCAATGGTTCACCAGAATCACCCCATCGCCCACGCGGCAATCATGGCTCACATGCGCGCCGACCATGACGTAGCACCCACTTCCGATCACCGTATTCTGACCCGAATACATCGAACGATGAATCGTCGCCGTCTCGCGGATAATCGTACCCGCTCCGATTTCAACCCCGCCCGAGTCCGACTGCAAATCAACAACCTGCGCTTCCAAGCCGATGACGGCATTCGGAAAAATCCGGCACCCCTCCCCTATTACGGCAGGACCCTGGATGGTTGCGTTTTGTCCGATTTCGCATCCGTCTCGAAGAATCACATCGGCGCCCACGAAAGCGCCCGGGCCGATTTTCAAATCCTGCCCGAGTTGCGATTCCGGATGGATATGAGAAGTGGGGGCTATGTCGCTCAATTTTTATCGTGCACGGGGAGTGGCGTAAGCAGTGAAAACACCTTCGGCGGCTATTTGACCCCCTGCAAATGCCCGCCCTTCGAACTTCCACAAAGTCCTTCTGTTTTTCAGGAGTTTTGCGTGCAACTCCAACAAATCGCCGGGTACAACGGGACGCCTGAATTTTACCTGCTCGATGCCCGTGAAGAAAAATTCAGCCTCCGGCTCGGCCAATTTCAACTCGAACAGGCAAATCAAACCGGTCTGCGCCAACGCTTCGATTATCAACACACCCGGCATGATGGGATTACCAGGGAAATGCCCTCTGAAAAAAGGTTCATCAATCGAAATTTTTTTCTGGGCTACGACAGAATTTTCTTCCGTGTCGATATTCGTTACCTGATCGACGAATAGAAACGGATCTCTATGCGGGATTAGTTCCTGAATCCGCTGACTATCGATCATGATTCTAATTCACCAATCTTTCTTTCGAGTCGATTTACTCTTTTCGAGAGCCTTGGCAAATTCTTCAATACCGCAATTCGCCTACGCGCATCGCGAATTTCCGTCGCCGGAAAGTGCATATATGTTTTCCCGCCCTCCAGACTATTCAGCACGCCGGAATTCGCACCCAGCTTGGCGTCATCACCAATTTCGACATGATCCGCCACCCCGACACGCCCACCCATCATGACGCCCCGTCCGATCGTCACACTACCCGCAATGCCCACCTGGCTCGCTAGTATGCAATCCTCCCCAATCACGACGTTGTGCGCTATTTGGACCTGGTTGTCGATTTTCGTGCCACGGCCGATTCTCGTTTCCGTGAGCGTGGCCCGATCAATCGTAGTGTTCGCCCCGATTTCGACATCATCCTCGATGACAACCGTGCCCGTCTGCGGGTATTTGAAAAAACGTCCCTCCTCATCGGGAATATATCCAAACCCATCCGCCCCTACGACGACTCCGGCATGGAGGGTCACCCGCGCTCCGATTTCCACATCAGCGCACAAAACACAATTCGGATGTATGAAACACCCCGAACCGATGTTCACGTTTTCGCCGACATGCACACCCGCCCCGATATATGAACCGTCGCCCAGCACAACACCACCGGCGAGGGACGCGAACGGGCCTACATATACACCGTCACCCAGGCGCGCCGTATCGGAAATTCTGGCGTCGTCATCAATTCCCGGCTGGAATTTTCGAGGTGGTCGAAACAGCGATACCGCACGAGCGAAAGATAACCGGGGGTTACTGGTGGAAATAGACGGGCGATTGGTTTCCATACCCTGGGGAACGATGAGGGCGCCTGCGTTGGAATGCGTACTCAGCTTTTTCGCCGAATCAATATAGCTTAAATCCGTTGGCGTGGCCTTTTCATACTCGGCCACGTCGTGTAAGTCTACGTTACCGTCGCCGGTAAGTTCCCCGCCGAGCAGATTTGCGATGTCTGCGAGAAGCATTTTATTTCTTCTTCTGGTCGTATAGCTTGATCACCCTCTCAGTTAGATCCACTCCCGGGTTAAAGAACAAGACACCGCCAGAGGCTTCGTCTACAATGACATCCAAACCTTCTTGTTTCCCTAGTTCCTCAACGATGACACGAACTTCCTTCAAAACCGTATTAGTGGCGGTTCTTCCGCGATCCTGAAGGTCTCGTTCGCTCTCTCGCACCAATCGTCTCAAGTTGTCCTGCTCACGCGCGAACTCCCTTTTTTGAGACCTCAAGTCGAACGCCTTGCGCTCTTTTTCTTCCTGGCGCCAAATTGCGCTTTTCTGCTCAATCTCCAATTGCAACTCCCGTACTTTTTTCGCAATTGCAGCTAAATCTTCGCGCCTCTTTTGAATCGTGGTTTGGAGCCTCTTTTTCTCCCTTTCCAATAACGACCGCGCGGTCCGCCCGCCTTTTGAAGTTTGTAAAACGCGCTGAATGTTTACGACGCCGTATTTCGCATTCGCAGATTCCGCGTGACCTGCATAGGCGAAGGCGAGAAGCACCGGAAATATCAAAATACATAGGCCATGCCGCCTCACTTCAAACATCCTCCTCATCAAAATCAAAGGCAAATCGACACGCGCGATCCTAGAACGCGGCTCCGATTCCCAAGTGTGCTTCCCTTCTGCGCTCATTCTCTTTTCTGTCCAGTTTGTATCCGATATCGAGCCGCATGGGGCCGATTGGCGTTATGATGCGCAGGCCGATTCCTGCACTGTATCTCAATTCCCCGAAATCAAAGGCACTATCCTCATCCCAAATGTTTCCCATATCAAAGAAAACCGCAACCTGTGTCGGGCCAATGAAAGGATGCGTCAATTCAGCTGAGCCGAGAGCGGCGGAGAAGCCGCCGATGGCTTCGCCCTGCGGATCCTTCGGCCCCAAATCGCTGGAAGTAAACCCTCGAACGGTGTACCTTCTGGTGGCGTACAAACGACGGAACGCGGGCGCTTCGCCATCCAGCGGTTCGACGTAGCGAACATTGCCCCTCAAACTCAAAACCAAATCCCGTAAAACGCGGATTCGGAAACGCTCGCCGATGTTATGATATTGCCTGAACTCTGCTTCCGCGGTGAGAACGTCGACGTTTCCACCCAGCGCCGATGAAGAAATCGTTGAGGCGATGCTCCAGTAAGTGCCATCCGTCGGGAAAATGGGTCTGTTCAGGCTATCGTAGACCAGCCTCGGGATGATGCTGCTTTCGAGGAAAGTCTCCCCTTCCTGCTCAAGAATCGTGGATATCGCCGTGGTGGATACATTGCTGATTTCCGATTCCGCGATCTCATAGGAGAGGAAACCCCTCAGGAATTCCTGAAATTCCTTCCCGACCGTTATCCGGGCGCCCTGCTTTTCGTTGTCGAAAGTCTCATACTCCTGATCGACAAAAAATAGGCTTCCTCCAAGCGAGTAGCCGGAGTCCCGGAAATTAGGGTCGAAGTATTCCATTACCAAATCAAAACGCTGGGAAGAAATTCTGGTGAACAAGGAGCCTACCAGGCCCTTGCCGAACAAATTCGCTTCTCGCAATTCGCCTTGCCCGTAAAACCCTTCGTCGCTATTGACGCCGAGGCCGCCCGTTATGGAGCCGGTCGGCTTTTCCTTCACCTCAATTTCGACATCGAGGATTTCATCGTTGCCGGGACGCCGTTTTTCAACGACCTTCACCGTTTCGAAATAGTTCTTGCGTCTCAGACGCTGACGCGTCAACTCCAATCCTCTTGCGCTGTACAAAGACCCTTCGATAACGCGAACGTTGCGGCGAATCACGTTCTCGCGAGTGCGGGTATTGCCTGTTACCGCCACTTTCCCGATGTATACCCTTCGCCCTTTGTTGATTCGTACCGTGATGTCGACCGTTTTCTTCTTATCGTCCGTTTTCGTGAAACTGTTCACATCCACGAACGCATAGCCTCGGTTGGAAAATTGATTTGTTATCTTTCGCACATCCGAGAGCAGGCGGGATTTGTTGAAAATATCGCCGACGAAAACGAGCATTTTCCGACGAATCTCTTCTACGGGGATGACGTCCTCCCCGCCGCGGACCTCGACTTTGGCGACTCTATACCGAAAGCCTTCACGGATGGGAATCGTTATATCGATGCGGTTCCTCCCCCGGTCCTCGCGAATGACGGGCTGGCTGACCTGAACTTTGGCGTAGCCACGGCTCTCGTACAGCAAGCGAATCCGCACCAAGTCCCTCTGTAGTTCTTCTTCGTTGAATATCCCCGAACTCGTAAGGAAAGAGAAAAAGCCCTTTTCGCTGGTTTCAATGGTCTTGAGCAATTCTCGTTTGGAGACGTTCTCGTTACCTTCGAAATGAATCGAGCCGATGCTGACGCTTTCACCCTCATCGATCACCAGGGTGACGGCCACCGTATTCAAGCCGCTTTCCTTGAGAACCGCTTCCACGCGCGCGAAATAATAGCCGCTATCCTGATAGAGTTTTCTTACGTTACGGACACTTTCTTTCAGAATGGATTCGTTGACGATGGTCTGGACCTTCACCGTCATGTGCTCGCGGATTTTATCGAGTTCCAGGCTGCTGTTACCGATAATTTCGATCTTGTTGATCGTGGGTTTTTCGCTGAGTTGATATATCACGCGGAGCCCCCCTTCAAGAGGCTCCACCTGAACTCTCACATCCCGGAAGAATCCCAGTTTGTATATGGCCCGGACATCCGCGCGGGTTTGCCGAACCAATTCCGTGTTGGTGTAGTTTTTTCCCTCTTTGAGCTTCACGTAGAAAAGAACGGTGGAACGATCGACCCGGCGATTCCCTTTGACTTCAATGGCCCGTATCGTGATGGCCGGTGAGGTTGACTGTCCTGTCGCCTCATGCGGAACGGCAACAAGAGACAAGACGGCCAAGACGGCGCAGGCCAACACCTTCGCCGCGCAACACATAAGACCACCCCCTGAGGAAAAAGGGGAAACAAGTTTCAATTTTGCAGTGAAACTATAAGTCTTGGACACTGAGCACTTCCGTGTCTTCTTTCAATTCGAATACCAATTCATCCCCAGCCAATTTCGCCAGGATCGTTCCCCCGTCCTGGAATTTGCCGTGCAAAACTTCTTCGCTGAGGGTATCTTCAATGTGTCTTTGGATAACGCGACGCAGAGGCCTTGCCCCATAAGCCGGTTCAAACCCCTGTCTGGCAAGCCAGTCTTTGGCTTCGTTGCTCAGTTCAATCGTCATTTCCTTTTCATTTAGCGTCACATTGACCTTCGAGATTTCAATATCCACAATTTTCAGGATGTCCTCGTGGGTCAACGGCCGGAAGATGATGACATCATCAATCCGGTTCAAAAATTCGGGGTTGAAGGTGCGCTTCAGTTCATCGCGAATGCTGTCCTTCATTTTGTCGAAGCTGAGGCCCGAGTCCACCTTCTGGAAGCCGAGGGATGTCCCTTTTTCTATGGATCGGGCCGCCAGATTCGAAGTCATGATGATGATGGTATTCTTGAAGTCAATATTACGGCCATAGCTGTCGGTGAGCAGACCGTCGTCCATCACTTGAAGTAATACGTGGTAAACATCGGGATGCGCCTTCTCGATTTCATCGAGCAGCACGACGGAGTAAGGCTTTCTGCGAACACGCTCGGTGAGTTGTCCCCCCTCCTCATAGCCGACGTATCCCGGAGGCGCTCCCGTGAGGCGGGAGACGTTGAATCTCTCCATATATTCACTCATGTCAATGCGAATGAGGGAGTTCGGGTCGCCGAACATGAACTGGGCGAGCATTCTGGCCATCTCGGTCTTGCCCACGCCCGTGGGACCCAGGAACAAGAAGCTGCCGATTGGCCTTTTGGGCCCTTTCAGGCCGGCACGCGCCCTTCGAACCGCCTTCGTCATGGCGCGCGTGGCTTCTTCCTGTCCGATGATGTGGCTGTTCAACTCCTCTTCCATGTGGAGAAGACGCTCGTTCTCCACTTCTCCGATGCGCTGCAACGGAATTCCGGTCATCCGGCTGACCACATATGCCACATCATCTTCGGTGACATAAGGTTCCTCATTCGTTTGACCCGCCTCCCATTCAGTTTTGAGTTCGTCGAGCCTGCTTCTGTCCTGTTCTTCCTGGTCGCGCAACTCGACGGCCTTTTCAAAATCCTGCCTTTCGATCATGTCTTTTTTCGTGCGAACCGTCTCTTCTATCTGGCGCTGGAGATCCCGTATATTGGTGGGGAAGGTTTCTTTCTCAAGACGTACCTTGCTGCACGCCTCATCAATGACGTCTATCGCCTTATCCGGCAAGAAGCGATCCGACACGTACTGGGATGACAGGCGAACGGCTGAGATGAGCGCATCGTCCGTCAGCTGCGCGCGGTGGTGTTTCTCATACTTGTCTCTCAGACCCTTCAGTATACTGACCGTATCATCCACGGACGGCGGGTCCACCATGACAGACTGGAAACGTCGCTCCAATGCGCCGTTTTTCTCGATATATTTCCGATACTCATCCAGCGTGGTGGCGCCGATGCACTGAATTTCTCCGCGGCTGAGGGCGGGTTTCAGCATGTTCGAAGCATCGATGGAGCCTTCCGCCGCGCCCGCGCCTACCAAAGTATGCAGTTCATCGATGAAGATAATCACATCCTGGCTTTGTGTGATTTCCTTCATGATGGCTTTCAGGCGCGCCTCGAATTGACCGCGATATTTCGTCCCTGCGACCAAAGCGCCCAGATCAAGCTGAACCACGCGCTTGTTGTACAAAATCTGGGGAACTTCTTTCGTGATAATCGACTGAGCCAAGCCTTCGACAATAGCCGTTTTCCCGACACCGGGCTCGCCAATCAAGACAGGGTTGTTTTTCGTGCGTCGCGCGAGAATCTGGATGACGCGCTCTATTTCCTGCTCTCGCCCGATGACCGGGTCGAGTTTCCCTTCTTCGGCAAACTCCGTGAGGTCTCGCCCGAATTCATCGAGCGCGGGTGTCTTGCTCTTCTCGCGAGAGCGCGCAGCCACCGGCTCCCTCAAGAGGTTGATGGTCTGCTCTCGCGTCTGCTGAAGCTTGACGCCGAAGCTGGCCAGGATTTTCGCGGCCAATCCGTCTTTCTCCCGGACAATACCCAACAACAGATGCTCGGTGCCGATATAGTTATGACCCATCAGACGGGCCTCTTCGACGGCGTACTCAAGCACTTTCTTCGCTTTCGGCGTAAACGGGATGTCCCCTTCCACGGGTCCGCTCAAACTCTTGGGCAAATTACGTTCAAGCTCCAGCCGAAGCTGTTTGGGGTCGACCCCCAGCTTCTGCAAAACGGCGATGGCGATTCCGCCCCCGTCCTTCAGCACGCCAAGCAGTATGTGTTCGGTTCCCAGATATTCGTGACGGTAGTGCTCCGCCTCTTCTCTGGCCAGGATAATGACTTTACGGGCGCGCTCGGTGAATCGCTTGAACATACGGCCCTCCTTACTTTTTATTATGAGCTATTTTTCCATCCACCACGGCGATCACACGATCCATTCTTTCCGCCATCGAAGCATTGTGCGTCGCCACCAAAATCGTTTGTCCGCTTCTTTCGTTAATTTCTCGAAGCAATTCAAAAATCGTTTCCGCAGTCGATGAATCCAGATTCCCCGTCGGTTCATCCGCGAGTACTACAGAAGGATTGTTAATTAACGCGCGGGCAATAGCAACCCTTTGCTGCTCACCGCCTGAAAGTTCTCCCGGCCGATGATTCCACCTGTCAGCCAAGCCTATCCGGCTTAACAATTCCTTCGCCTGCTCTTCCACCTCTTTTTTCCGGGCGCCGCGCAGCATCCCGGGTATCATAACATTTTCCAGCCCGGAAAACTCCGGCAACAAATGATGAAACTGGAATACAAAACCCACATACTGATTTCTCAATCGGGCCAACTCGACTTCGGAGCGCTCATGGAGGCTCTTGCCCTCCAGAATCACTTCGCCTTTCGTCGGTCTGTCGAGTGCTCCCAAAATATGGAGCAAGGTGGTTTTCCCCGCTCCCGAGACCCCCATGATGGCCAACATCTCGCCATGCGCAACTTCGAGATCAACTCCGCTCAGAGCCATCACCTCGCCGCTGCCCATGGCGTATGATTTTTCCAGTCCCCTGGTGAAGATGACATGCGTCGACACGCCTTTTGGTGCAGCAGATTCGCTCATCTCCAATGTACCCGAATCAACCATAACGGAGATTTTCTACCGGATCGACGCGAGAAGCCCGCCACGCTGGATAAAGTGTCGCCGCCAAGCAAATAAAAAAAGCAGTGATTGCAGTAACAGAGACATCAAATGGCGTCATCTGCACCGGTAATTTCTCTATATGGTAAACGCTGGGGGGTAGTATGTCCAGACCAAAGGCACGCTCTAAGAAATCCTCAACTATATGGAGATTCCACCCCAGAACGAGGCCCCCACAGGTTCCCAATACAGCGCCTACCAAACCGATAAAGGCGCCTTGCACGAAAAATATTCTTAGAATTGCGCTGCTCGTCGCCCCCATCGACTTCAAGATCGCGATTTCGCGCCCTTTCTCCATCACCACCATGACCAGTGAGCCTATGATGTTGAAGGCGGCCACGACGACGACGAGGAGGAGAAGGATGGTGAGCGTGGTTTTTTCCGTTTTCAGCGCTGAAAAAAGGTTGCGATTCATTTCCTGCCAGGAGCGCGACAAATAGTCGGTAGAGAGAGTTCCCTGAATTTTGCGGGAAATACGCTCTGCCGAAAAAATGTCCTTCACACGCAAATGCACCCCCGTCACGGATTTGCCGAATCCAAAGAATGCCTGGCTTTCCTTCATCGAGATGAACGAGAGGCTGGCATCGTACTGATAAAAGCCGCTGCGGAAGATTCCCACCACCTGAAATTTTTTTGTTCGAGGCACCAGGCCCATCGGCGTAACCACGCCCACGGGGCTGACCATCATCACCGTATCACCCTCTTTGAGGTGCAAGTTCTTCGCGAGCTCGGCCCCGATGATAATGCCGGGCTTGCCTGCGCTGGTATTTCCCAAAATCTTTTTCAGCGTACCGTCCTTCAAGTATCTTCTGATGTCCGTCACGTCGATTTCCCGACCCGGAACAATCCCGCGCACCACCGCGCCCAACACACGGTTCTTGAACGAGAACATCGCCTGCCCGTAGACGAAAGGACTCGCCGCCACTACGCCCTCATGTTTGCGCGCCTTCTGCAGGACATCCTGCCATTTGCGCATCAGGGTAGCCCCTGATTTCGTGATGACAATATGACTCTGCGTGCCCAGTATCTTGTCACGAAATTCCCGCTGAAAACCGGTCATGACTCCCACGACAACGATGAGGGTGGCAACGCCCAGCGCGATGCCCAGTACGGATATCCAGGTCGTGAGCGAGACGAAGGCGAGTTTGCTGCGCGAGCGCAAATGCCTGAAGCCGATGAACAGTTCCGTGGATAATGACATTTTCAGTCCTGGTGTTTGCGCAACAGGGGGAAAAGGATGACGTCCCGTATCGAATGCGTATTCGTCAGCAGCATCGCGAGCCTGTCGATCCCGATTCCCTCCCCAGCCGTAGGCGGCAGGCCGTATTCCAGGGCCGTCAGATAGTCCCAGTCGATCTCATGGGCCTCCTCATCGCCGGCCTCTCGCATCGCTTCTTGTTGCTCGAAGCGCGCGCGCTGGTCGTCTGGATCATTCAACTCCGTGTAGGCATTGGCGATCTCGCGCCCGGCGATGATGAGTTCAAACCGCTCCACGGTATCCGGGTCGTCTTCCCGGCTCTTGGAGAGCGGCGAAAGGGCTTTTGGAAAATCATAGACGAACGTGGGCTGCCTGAGTTTCGGCTCCACCAGTTCCTCGAACAGATACTCCAGGATGTGCACGTGACTCATATCGTCCGGTATGGGATACCCCCTGGGTTCTGCAACTTTTCTGGCGAAAAGCCGGGCTTTTCCATGATCCTCTAACACATCGTCCGGCGCCCCACCTACCGACATTATGGAATCGCGCCATTCATACCGCGCCCAGGGCGCTCGAAACGAGATTTCCTCGTCCCCGTACTTCAGGACGTCATCCCCCATAATCTCCCGGGCCAGCGACCCCAGCATCTTTTCCGTCAACTCCATCAAGTCGTTATAGTCCGCATACGCCATATAGAATTCCAGCATGGTGAATTCGGGGTTGTGCTGGGTGGATATGCCTTCATTCCTGAAATTGCGGTTGATTTCGTAGACACGGTCCATCCCACCGACAACCAGGCGCTTGAGATAGAGTTCGGGCGCCACGCGGAGGAACAAGGGCATTTCCAGGGTATTGTGGTAGGTCGTGAACGGTCTGGCCGTCGCCCCGCCGGCGATGGCCTGCATCATCGGCGTTTCGACTTCGATAAAATTCAGTTCGTCCAGAAAGCGGCGCATCGACTGAATCATCCGGGTGCGCACCCGGAACACCTCGACCACCTCGGGATTTGCGATCAGATCCACATACCGCTGCCGGTAGCGGGCCTCCACGTTTCTGAGGCCATGCCACTTTTCAGGCAACGGCCGCAAACTTTTCGTCAGGAGGCTTATCCGGCGAACCCAGATGGAGAGTTCGCCCATCCTGGTCCGGAACACCCCGCCCTCTGCCCCGACGATGTCGCCGATGTCGAGATCCCTGGCGGATTGAAAAGCCTCCTCGCCGATTTCATTCATCCGGATGAACAGCTGGATCTGTCCCGCTCCGTCCCGCAGGTCGATAAAGGCGACTTTCCCCTGCACCCGCTTGGCGATGATTCTCCCCGCCACGGAAAAACTCGCCTCTTTCGCTTCCTCGAAACCATCCGCAGGCACGTCACGGTATTCCTGGACGATGACGCCTATCTGGTGCGTCGTCGAAAACCGGTTCACGAAAGGGTTGGCTCCCGACGCTCGTATCCCTTCGAGCTTCTTCCTGCGCTGCTGGGTCAAAATATTTTCATCGTCCCGCTCATCAGGCGATGGCGTTGTTTCATCCGCCACGGGGGCGCTCCTCCCATGCTCTCTCTATGTCCATGAAACCGTGATTTCCCCATCCGCATCCATCTGGTTCAGCGGGCGGCGATTACGTGCGCGCATTCGCCTTCTCCTGTATCAACGAGAGGAGATAGGCGTCAATGAACGCGTCGATGTTCCCGTCCAATACAGCGTTCACGTCCGAGCGCTCCACGTCTGTTCGATGATCCTTCACCATCCGGTACGGATGCAGGGTATAGGAACGAATCTGGCTCCCGAATCCGATAGTTTTCTTCATGGCGTGCTGCGCTTCTTTTTCCTCGTCCCGTTTTCGTTTCTCCATTTCGTACAACTGGCCGCGCAGCAGCTTCATGGCCGTCGCGCGATTCTTGTGCTGGCTTCTCTCGTTCTGGCATGAGACCACGATGCCCGTAGGCAGGTGCGTCATCCGCACCGCGGAATCCGTGGTATTCACATGCTGACCGCCGGCGCCCGAACTCCTGAACACGTCGATGCGCAAATCGTTCTCATCGATCTCGATTTCCACGTCGTCCGACACCTCCGGCACGACATCCACGGAAGCAAAAGAGGTGTGTCTCTTCGCGCTGGCGTCGAAAGGTGAAATCCTTATCAAGCGATGTACGCCGACTTCCGCCCGAAGATACCCGTAAGCATAATCTCCCTGGATGATGAGGGTAGCGTTCTTGATGCCGGCCTCATCCCCCCCGAGTATGGAAACGAGGCGCGCCTGGTACCCCTTCTCCTCCGCCCATCTCGTGTACATGCGCAAGAGCATTTCAGCCCAATCCTGGCTTTCGACGCCACCCGCCCCTGCATTCACAGAGAAAATGGCGTTGGATCTGTCTTCCTCGGAATCCATGACCAGGTGGAACTCCAGGCGCTCGATCTCCTTGAAAAGAGAAGAAAGAGCATCTTCGATTTCACTCAGGAGTTCCGACTCGGATGTTTCTTCCATCTGGAGAAGCTGGAGAAGCTCTTTCTGCTCGTTGAGTCTCCCGCTGAGGCTCTCCCAGTTGCGTATTGTTTTTTCTATCGATGCGCGCTTTCTCAGCGTGTTTTGGGCGGCTTCGGGGTCGCTCCAGAAATCCTCTTCTCCGGCGAGTTTATCGAGCCTGGCGCACTCCGCCTCCAGTCGATCGAGGTCAAAGCCGCCCCCGCAGTTCAAGGAGGCGTGCCTCCAGTTGCTCACATTTCTTGCATAATTCTTCCATCTACATCTCCAATCTTTCGAAATCGAACTTCCTGACCCCTCGGCATGGGGTCTGCCTGGACGGTCTAGCTATCATACCACATTCGAGAACTCCGCCTGGAGCGGAACAATAATACCGCCGCCACGGAAAAGAAAGCACAAACATACGCAAATATATCCCCTACCCTGGCGTAAACACTGGGGCCGTCTTTTTTCAGCGAAATGACATCGGCGTGTATCCACTCCTCAAAAAGAGGGCTCCTTGCCCGAATCGCTCCGGTGGGTTCGATGAGCGCGCTGATCCCCGTATTGGCCGAACGAATGATCGGCATGCGGTATTCCACCGCCCGGAACGCCACCATCGACAGGTGCTGCTCGGAAGCCGCCGTTTCGCCGAACCAGGCATCGTTCGTGATGTTGACGAGAAACTGCGCGTTCTGCATCCGCCTCACCACGCGGGGGAAAATCACCTCGAAACAGATCAAGACGCCGAACTTTCCGCCGGCGGCATCAAATATCTCGGGCTTGTCGCCGGGCCTGAACGCACCGATGACCGGCACGAGTTTTTTCACGAAAAACAGCAGTTTGGCGAGCGGGACATATTCGCCGAAGGGAAGCAGGTGCATCTTGTCGTAGCGGCCGGCTTCCCTGCCCTCCGGGCTGAGGAGATAGGCCGAGTTCGTGAATTTCGGACCTTGTTTCACGTCCCGCCTGCCGAGGACGCCGAACAGCAGGTAGGAATTCGTGTCCTTCGCGATTTGGCGGAGATATCTTCTCTCGGATGCGCGCCGCTCGTAAACAAGGGGAGCCGCCGCCTCCGGCCAGACGATGAGGGGGGGAGCGGTCGATTCATCTTTCGGGAAACGACCCCTCAAATCCTTCGTCAGCCTGGCCATTTTCTCGAGAATGCCCCTCCGCCACCTGGGAGCCCATTTGACGGACTGATCGACGTTGCCCTGCACGATGCCGACCGTGCGCACCGCACCCGACGCTTCGATGGGCACCTCATGGAGTCTTAGATACCCATAGCCCCAAACGAGCGCTGCGACGAGTGAAACGCTGACGACGAGGGCGTAGGGCGCTTTTCGCGGAAAACGGAAGAAATGCCAGATCGCCGCGTTGACGAACACGATGAAGAAAGACACGCCGTACACGCCCACCAGGTCGGCAATCTGGATGACGTGCAAATGGCGGTACTGGCTATAGCCCAGCAGCGCCCACGGAAAGCCGGACATGAAGTAGGCGCGCAGAAGCTCCAGCGAGACCCACAGCGGCGCGGCCATGAGAAAGGTGAGAAAAGTGCCGCCCGCATGTATGCGCACCATGAAGAATGCGAACAGCGCCGGGTATAGCGCCAGATAGAGCGCGAGGACGGCGGTGATGAGCCATGCGAGTGACGCCGGCAGCCCCCCGTAGGTGGCCATCGAAATCTTCACCCACCAGACGATTATCCCGAAAGAAACCAGTCCGCTCACCAGCCCCAGGGTGAACGCTTCGTGCGGTTTTTTGCCCTCGAGCACCCATAAGAGGGGGACGAGCGCTATCCAGGCCAGAATCTCGAACTGAAACGGCGGGAAAACCGACGCCACCAAAAGACCCGAAAATATGGAGTAGCCTATGTCTTTCGCTTTCAAGATTCGCTTGTCCGGGAAACGACCTCCCCGGCTCCTTCAGCGAGGGCGCCCTCGCCCCCGAGCTTTTCCCGCAAGGCGGCGATGAGCTTCGGCGTGATGCCCTCCACCTCCAGGAGCTTGGAATCGCTCGCCTCCAAAACGCCCCGCAGGCTCCCGAAGGTCCGCAAGAGCGCGCGCCGGCGCTTGGGGCCCAAACCGGGCACGTCGTCGAGACCACTCCTGATTCCGGTCCGTCTGCGGCGCGTCCGGTGGAACGTCAGGACGAAGCGGTGCACCTCGTCGCGGATTTTCTGGAGCATGAGCTTCGGCGCGCTCCCCTCTTTCAGTTGAACGGGGTCCGACTGCCCGGGCAGGAAAATCACGTCCTGCGCTTCGGGGTTCTCGGAACTCCTGCCCTTCGCAATCGCGCAGAGCGCCACGTCCGCCACACCAAGCTCCTCGAGCGCCGAGGCGGCGGATGAGAGCTGCCCCTTCCCGCCGTCGATCAGCAGGAGGTCGGGCATCTCGCCCCCTTCGTTCACCAGACGCTCCAGGCGCCTGAAAACGATCTCGCGCATGGAGGAATAATCATCCGGCGCTTCCGCCACGCTCCTGATCTTGTAGCGGCGGTAGCCGTCCTTGAGCGGACGCCCCTCCTGGAACATGACGCTGGCGCCGACGATGTTGCTCCCCTGCAGATTCGATACGTCGAACGCCTCGATACGCACCGGCAACTCCTCGAGGCCCAGCGCCTGGCGAATTTCCTCGATCGTCTGCTGCTCTTTGCCGAGCAGGGCGTTTTCCTGCTCCTGTGCGTGCGATGCGTTCTCGCTCGCCATCTCGACCAGCCGGCGCTTGTTTCCCCGGACGGGATGAAAAACGGACACCTTCTTGCCCCGCTTTTCGGACAGCCATTGCGCCATGAGCGAGGCGTCGTTCACCGAAGAGGGCAGGAGCACTTCATCGGGGAAAAACGTCTTGTTTGCGTAATACTGCTTCACGAACGCGGAGACGACTTCTCCGTCGGGAACGCCTTCGCTGGCGGCCACATGGAATCCCTGGTCGCCCAGCAGCCTGCCGCCCCGTATGAAAAACAGGCGAAACGTCGCTTTCTCATCTTCGCGGTGGCAGCCGAGCACGTCCTGATCGCCCCCCTTCACCGAAAGCATGGTCTGCCGCTCGGTGACGTGCTCGATGCCTTGAATCTGATCCCGCACCTTGGCGGCGGATTCGTACTGCAAATCCTCCGAATGTTCCTGCATCTGCTTCTTGAGCCTTCGAACCAACTTCCGGTTCTTGCCCTTGAGGAAATCAAGCGCATCGCCGACACCGCCTCTATACGATTCGCGGCTCTGGTAGTCATCGCACGGCCCCAGGCACTGGTTCATCTGGAAATAGATGCAGCGTTTCGCCGTCTTGTCCTCCAAACCGCCCGTGCAGGGCCTAATGTGAAAGGTTTTTTGTAAAAAGCGAATCGTGCGCCGCAGGCTGCTCGCCGACGGGAAGGGCCCCAGATAGGAATCCCCATCACCCGCGGGGCGGCGGACGATGCTCAGGCGCGGGTAGTCCTCGCTCGTGCTCAGCTTCATGTAGGGGAAATGCTTGTCGTCGCGAAGGAGCACGTTGTGGCGGGGCTTGTGCTTTTTGACATAATTGCTCTCCAGGATGAGCGCTTCGACTTCGTTGGCCGTCACGATGTGCTCTATCGTGGATGATTCCTCCACCATCTTCTGAATCCAGGGGCCCCGGCCCGCCCTCTTGGCGAAATAACTGCGCACCCGGCTTCTCAGGCGCAAGGCCTTGCCGACGTAGAGGACGTCCCCCGCGCGGTTCCTGAAAATATATATCCCCGGTTTTTCGGGCAAGGACTTCAAAAACGAGCGGTCCTCTTCCACGGAAACAGAGCTGGGGGAGAGGGCGGAATCACTCATGACGCGATTTTGGTGGGTTTGAGGCCGAGCTGTCTTCGCTCGATAGCGAGGATTTTGTCGCGGATCCCGGCGGCCTTCTCGAATTCGAGCTTCTGGGCCGCCTCGTGCATCCGGGCGCGAAGCTCATCCAGCGTCGCCGCGTCGAGCTCCGAGAATTGGGCTGCGTCCGCTGCTTCCCACGGGAAGGCGTCGCCGTCACCCGGCACGGCGGAGGCTTCCAGAAGTTCGTCCATCCTGCGACTGATGGAGCGGGGCACAATACCGTTCGCCTCGTTGTAGGCGATCTGGATGCTCCTTCTTCTATCCATCTCATCCATGGCGCGGCGCATGCTGTCGGTGATGCGATCCGCATACATGATGACCCGGCCGCCCACGTGCCGCGCCGCGCGGCCTGAGGTCTGGATCAGGGAAGTATCCGAGCGCAGAAAACCTTCCTTGTCCGCATCGAATATGGCCACGAGAGCGACTTCGGGCAAATCCAGTCCCTCGCGCAGCAGATTGATGCCGATCAGCACGTCGAAAACCCCGGAACGCAGGTCGCGGATGATGCGCACCCGCTCGAGCGTGTCGATGTCGCTGTGCATGTAGCGAACCCGGACGCCCAGGTCTTCGTAGTATTCCGTCAAATCCTCGGAGAATCGCTTCGTCAGGGTGGTGACGAGGGCGCGGTCCCCCTTCGCCGCCACCAGGCGCACCTCGGCCAGCAGGTCATCCACCTGTCCCTGCACGGGGCGAACCTCCACCGGGGGATCGACCAGTCCGGTGGGTCTCAACAACTGCTCCACCACGACGCCTTCGCTTTTCTCCAGTTCATAAGGCCCGGGAGTCGCCGAAACGTAGATCGTGTTCTTGAGGTTCGCCTCGAACTCTTTCATCTCGAGCGGGCGGTTATCCAAAGCCGAGGGCAGCCTGAAGCCATACGACACCAGGGTTTCCTTGCGCGAGCGGTCGCCCCGGTACATACCCCGCAACTGGGGGATGCTCTGATGGCTCTCGTCAATCACCACCAGATGATCGCGCGAGAAATACGAGAACAGGGTCGCCGGAGGCTCGCCCGTCAGGCGCCCGTCGAGGTGTAAGCTGTAGTTCTCCACCCCGTGGCAGTAGCCGACCTCTCTCAACATCTCGATGTCTTGTAAGGTCCGCTGCTGCAGGCGCTGCGCTTCATAGGATTTGTCCTGCGCATTGAGCTCCGCCACATGCTCCCACAATTCCTTCTGAATGGATTCGATGGCGGTCGAGAGCCTCTCCTCGGGCGTGATGTAGTGGCTGTTGGGGTAAATCTCCACCCGGTCGAGTTTTCTCAAAGCGATCCCCCGCAGCGGTTCTATCTCCGTAATGCCGTCGATTTCCTCCCCGAAGAATTCGACGCGAATCGCCTGTTCTTCTTCGTGGGCGGGTATGATTTCGACGACATCCCCACGCGCGCGAAAAGAAGCGCGGCGCAGAGCCGCATCCGAACGCCGGTACTGAATCCTCACCAGTTGCGTGAGCAACTCCTCACGATCCATCTCCATGCCGACGGAAATGTCGATGTGCAGATCGAAATAATCGGCCGGCGAGCCGAGGCCATAGATGGAACTCACGCTCGCCACCACGATGACGTCGTCGCGCATCAGAGCGGAGCGCGTGGCCGCGTGGCGCAGGCAGTCCAGCTCATCGTTGATGGAGGCGTCTTTTTCGATGAACGTATCCGTGGTGGGGACGTAGGCTTCGGGCTGATAGTAGTCGTAATAGCTGACAAAATACTCCACCGCGTTGTTGGGGAAAAAACCCTTGAATTCATTATAAAGCTGCGCAGCCAGGGTTTTGTTGTGGGCGATGACGAGCGTGGGTTTCCCCAGCCTCGCGATGACGTTCGCCACCGTGAACGTCTTGCCGGAGCCGGTGACGCCCAGGAGAACCTGGTGATTCTCACCCTCTTCGAACTGGCGAACGATGGCGTCTATCGCCTCGGGCTGATCGCCCGTGGGCGAGAATTTCGAATGGAGCTCAAAGCTGCTCATGAAGGGTCCTCAACCTCCGACTCAGGCGCTCGAAAAAACGAGCGGATCAAAGTTTAGCGGATAAAGGTTGGTTGATAAACCTTGCGGGTCAGGCGAGAGGCGTGGTTTGAAGGTATTTTTCCCATACTTGCTGCACTGCTTGCGGAAAACGATAGTTCAGGTGATGGAATATGAACGACTTCGGCTTATGGGGCTGTTTATTCAGCTTCAGTCTGGCCTCCTCCGGCGTGCGGTCCCCCTTTTTCGCATTGCATCTCCGGCAACTGCATACCACGTTCTCCCACGTGGAGCGGCCGCCGCGTGAACGCGGCAGGACGTGATCCACCGTCAAATAACCGCCTTTCGCCCCGCAATACTGGCAGGTATTCTCGTCGCGGCGCATCACATTCTTTTTACTGAACGGAATCTGGCTCCGGTGCGGAACATACACATACGTTCTCAACCGTATGACGGCGGGGAGGTGAAACTCCATCGCTTCGCTGCGGACGAGCAAGCCGTTCGTCTCGACGGTATCGGCTTTTCCGTTAATCATCATGCGAATCGCACGACGGGCGTTGCAGACGTTTATCGGCTCATACGTCTGGTTGAGCACCAGGACACGTGATTGCTCAATCACCCTATACGCTCCCCTTGAGACAAGTGGGCGACGGGATACGAACACGATTTGCGCATCCCTTTATGTCGACCTCGCCTGACCTTGTCAACGAGCGATCGCTTTTTTCGGATATTGCGAAAAGAACGTCGCAAACTTATAATTGGCGATCTCCGCTAAATGCGGAGAGACGCTTCGAAAAATTCGCCTCTCAAAGAGGACCACTCCGTTGTTGCCCCGTTCCATACGCGGAAGAACAACCCTTCTCACCCTAAGTGTTCTGGCCATTTTATGCGGAATGGGGATAGGCGCCAGCTTTACCTATCTGTACGATTTTCCCGAACTCGAGCGTCTCCATAACTATAAACCCAACACCATCACGCGCATTTACGCCCGCGGAGGCGAGTTGCTCGCGGAACTGTACCAGGAAAGAAGAAAACCCATCCCTTTGAAACAAATCCCCGCAAAGCTGCAGCAGGCGTTTCTGGCCATAGAAGACAGCCGCTTCTACGACCACCCCGGCGTCAGCTATCCCGATATTTTTCGGGCGTTCATCAAGAACCTGCTCGCGGGCCGCTACGTTCAGGGGGGCAGCACCATCACGCAGCAGTTGGCGAAAGTCCTCTTCCTGACGCCAGAGCAAAAACTCAAGCGGAAATTTCGGGAAGCCTTATTGGCCCTCGAGATCGAGCGGCGCTTCACGAAAGATGAAATACTCGAATTTTACATGAACCAAATCTACCTCGGCAGCGGCGCGTACGGCGTGCAGGCGGCGGCCCAGATATATTTCGGGAAAACGGTCGCCCAACTCACCCTGGCCGAATCCGCCATGATTGCAGGTCTGCCCAAGGCGCCCACCAGGTTCAATCCCAGAACCAATCCCGAAAAGGCGATGTGGAGACGCAACCTGGTGATCGACAGAATGCGGGCTTCGGGCTTCATCACCGAAGAGCAGGCGAATACCACCCGCGAAGAACCAATCGAAGTGATCCCCCGGATAGCCAACATCGTGCCGGAAGCCGCCTATTTCATTGAAAAAACGCGCATCAGCCTCAGCCGCCGATATGGACAATCCCTTTACAAGAGCGGTCTGCAAATCCATACGACGATCGATATCGGCCTGCAGAAAATCGCTCACAAGGCGCTCATCAACGGAATCGAGAAGATAAACAAAAGACGCGGATTCAAGAGTCCCGGAGCGGAAATCAAGAGGCCGCCGCGATTGGGGGATCGATTCCAGTTCCACATTCTGGACATCACGGGCAAGATGGTGAGCGGAATCATCGGGGACTATGAGGCGGAGATGCCTGCTCCCCGACACATCGACCCCAAAAGGCTCAGGGAAGGCGACCTGCTTCTGGGGCGCGTGATCAAGGTGGATCGCGCCTCGAAAAAACTATTCCTGGAGTGGCAGGAGACCGTACAAGGCGCCGTCATCGCGTTCGACCCCAAAACCGGAGCGCTCCGCGCCCTGACGGGCGGAACCAATTTCCGCCGCTTCCCGTTCAACCGCGCCACGCAGGCGAGGCGCCAGCCGGGTTCGGCTTTCAAGCCCATCGTCATGGGGACGGCCCTTTCCCAGGGCTACACGCCCGCCCATATACTCATGGATACCCCCTTCGTGCGCCGCATGCCGGGGACGCTCAAGGACTGGAAACCCAGAAACTACACCAACAAGTTCTATGGCCCCGTCACCATGCGAAAGGCCCTGGAATCCTCCCTCAACCTGGCGACCATCAAGCTGCTCGACCAGATGGGCCCGCAAAAGGCGATCACGTTCGCGCACCGGCTCGGCATTCGCTCGAAAATGAACCCGTACCTCTCCCTCGCTCTCGGCTCCATCGAGGTGTCGCCATACCAGTTCACGGCTTCCTACATCCCATTCGCCACGCGCGGCGTATACGCGCGGCCCTATGAGATCACGAAAGTCACCGATGGGAGAAACCGGGTGCTGGAAGACAACGTTCCCACGACGCACCTCGCCATCACGCCCGAGACGGCATACCAGATGAAAATGCTTCTGCGCGGCGTCGTCACGAACGGAACCGGGAAAAAGGCCAAAGAGATCGGCGCATTCCTGGCCGGGAAAACAGGCACTACGAACGAATTCCGGGACGCCTGGTTCATCGGCTTCTCCGAAGACCTCGTGCTGGGCGTATGGGTGGGCCGCGACGACAACAAGCACATGGGCTACCGGGCTTCGGGCGGAAGCGCGGCCCTGCCCGTCTGGGTCGAAGTGATGAAGGGCTGGTTCGAAGACAGGGAATCTGAAATTCGGAACCCGGAGCCGCCGCCTGGCATCATACTGGTGAAGGTGGATTCGCGCTCCGGCCATTTACCCTCGGCCTGGTGCGAGGGGGAACCGATACTGGAAGCCTTCGTGGAGGGAACGGAGCCATCAGAGCCTTGCGCCCGGAAATCCCTCCTGCCGGCGATACTGGGCGGCGGTTAAGACGCCTACGCGCTCGGTTCGGGGCGCGCATTCGACGTCACGAAGGCGTATCGGCCCCAAGGCACAGATCCCCTACGCGACGAGGCGGACCGGCCTTCGCGAAAACTTTGCCTCCTGAACACCGAAGAAGCCAAGTATTTGTTTTTACTCACTTATCTTCCTCCCCCCTCCTTCTGACCCTTACATTTCGTCAAGTTCATGCTTGCATACACTTTATCTTGATGGCGCTCATGTGAGATTTGATTACGGATTTTATCCCTGCCGGCGCGGGACCCCAACAACAAGGGACAGCGAGACCATAGCGTGCTAATCGGCGCATGAGGCCGCGGAGCGGGTCGCCGCGTGCATTGCCGGGAACATTTCGCAGGGGGATCGGGATATGACGCTACAGATTCCCCGAACCAGGAAGAGGCAGGCGCTTTTCTCACCCAGAACGCACCGGATTTATCCGGTCGGCGCTGGCCGGTTTCGCGACAACATGCGAAAATTCGTTATCTGCGGATTCCTCGAAATACCGGAATGAACCGACGCAGACCGGCTTTGGAATCAGGGGCGACCGCGCCTATATTAAGAGTGATGATACCCATTGACGACATAACCTCTGACATCGGCGGAAGAGAGTTCCGCGAGAGCGCAAAGGGAACGACATGATCAACGAGCCGCAGACCAATTTCCGCCGGATTCTCGTCGCCAACCGGAGCGAAATCGCCATCCGCGTGTTCCGCGCCTCGGTCGAACTCGGCATTGAAACGATCGCGATCTACTCGCAGGAGGACCGCTTCGCGCTGCACCGATTCAAGGCCGACGAAGCCTACCAGGTGGGCCGGGGGATGGGCCCGATAGAGGCCTACCTCAGCATCGACGAGGTGATGCGCGTTGCGCGCGAGAACGGCGCCGATGCGATCCACCCGGGCTACGGCTTCCTGGCCGAGAACCCCGACTTCGCCGAGGCGTGCGCGGAGGCCGGCGTCGTCTTCGTCGGCCCGAAGCCCGATATCATGCGCGCGCTCGGCAACAAGGTAGCGGCGCGGGAACTCGCGGTGTCGGCGGACGTTCCGGTAGTTCCGGCGACCGGCCCGCTCCCCAACGACCCGGGCGAGGCCGCGCGTCTCGCCCGCGAAGTCGGTTTTCCCGTCATGCTCAAGGCGAGCTGGGGCGGCGGCGGGCGCGGCATGCGCACGATCGAGACCGAAGCCGAACTCGCCGATGCGGTCGAGGCGGCGCGGCGCGAGTGCCTGGCGGCGTTCGGGAACGACGAGGTCTATCTCGAAAAGCTGATTCTTCGCGCGCGACACGTCGAGGTCCAGATATTGGGGGACAACCACGGCAACCTGGTGCACCTCCACGAGCGGGACTGCTCGGTGCAGCGGCGCAACCAGAAAATCGTCGAGCAGGCGCCCGCGCATTATCTCGACGGGGAGACCCGCGCGGCGATCCACGAGAGCGCGCTCAAGATAGGCCGCGCGGTGGGCTACAACAACGCCGGCACCGTCGAGTTTCTGGTCGACGACGACACAGGCGCGTTCCACTTCATCGAGGTCAATCCGCGCATCCAGGTCGAGCACACGGTCACCGAGGTGGTGACTGGCGTCGACCTGGTGAAGGCGCAGATACGCATCGCAGACGGGACCGCCATCGGCGCGCCCGAGAGCGGAATCCCCGGTCAGGACGAGATTCGGGTGAACGGCCACGCCATGCAATGCCGGGTGACCACCGAGGACCCGGAAAACAACTTTATTCCGGATTACGGCGTGCTCACCAACTATCGCGGCGCCACGGGCTTCGGCATACGCCTGGACGGCGGCACCGCCTATTCCGGCGCGCGGATCACGCCGTTCTACGACTCGCTGCTGGAGAAGGTGACGGCCTGGGCGCCGACGTTCGAAGAGGCGATGCGGCGGATGAAGCGGGCGATCGTCGAATTCCGCATCCGGGGCGTCGCCACCAACCTCGCCTTTCTCGACAACGTCATCAGCCATCCGCAGTTCATCGAGGGCGCCTGCACGACGCGCTTCGTGGATGAGACGCCGGAGCTGTTCCGCTTCGAATACAGGCGGGACCGCGCGACCCGGCTGCTGCGCTATCTGGGAGAAGTGATCGTCAACGGCAACGGCGCCGTCGAGGGCCGGGCCAAGCCGCCGACGCACCAGACGCCGAGCGCGCCCGAGGCTCCCGGCGCCGAAATCCAGGACGGCACGCGCCAGTTGCTCGACGAACTCGGCCCCGAGCGTTTCGCGCAGTGGATGCTCGAGCAGGACCGGGTGCTGATGACCGACACCACGTTCCGGGACGCGCACCAGTCGCTGCTGGCGACGCGGGTGCGGAGCTACGACCTGGTCGCCGTCGCGCCGTTCTATGCGCGGATGCTGCCCCGGCTTTTCTCGGTCGAGTGCTGGGGCGGCGCCACCTTCGACGTGGCGATGCGCTTTCTGGGCGAATGTCCCTGGGCGACGCTCGAACGGCTGCGCGCCGCGATGCCCAACCTGCTGACCCAGATGCTGCTGCGCGCGTCGAACGGCGTCGGCTACACCACCTACCCCGACAACGTGGTGCGCTATTTCGTACAGCAATCGGCCGAGAACGGCATCGACATTTTCCGCATCTTCGATTCGCTCAACTGGGTCAAGAACATGCGCCCGGCGATGGACGCGGTGCTGGAGACCGGCAAGCTCTGCGAGGCGGCGATCTGCTACACCGGCGACATCACCGACCCGGGCCTCACGAAGTACGACCTCAAATACTACGTCGCGCTCGCCCGCGAACTCGAGGCCGCGGGCGCCCACATCCTGGGGCTCAAGGACATGGCGGGCCTTTGCAAGCCGGCGGCGGCCAAGATGCTCGTCGAAACCCTGAAAGAAGAGATCGGCATCCCCATCCACTACCACACCCACGACACCAGCGGGATCTCCGCGGCAAGCGTGCTCGCCGCCGTGGAGGCCGGGGTCGACGCCGTGGACGCGGCGATGGATTCGATGAGCGGGCTCACCTCGCAGCCGAGCTTCGGCTCGATAACCGCGGCCTTGCGCCACTCACCGCGCGACCCCGGATTCGACCCCGATACTGTGATGACGCTCTCCACCTACTGGGAGCAGGTGCGGAACCTCTACCGCGCCTTCGAGAGCGATTTCCGCGCGGGCACCTCAGACGTCTACAACCACGGAATTCCGGGCGGGCAGTACACCAACCTGCGCGAGCAGGCGCGCGCACTTGGCATCGACAACCAGCGCTGGCCGGAGGTCTCGCGGGCCTTTGCCGAGGTCAACCGCATGTTCGGCGACATCGTGAAGGTGACGCCCTCCTCCAAGGTGGTGGGCGACATGGCGCTGATGATGGTGACGGGCGGGCTGACGCCCGAAGACGTGGCCGACCCCGAGCGCGAGATCGCCTTTCCCGAATCGGTGGTCTCGCTGTTCGCCGGCGAGCTGGGGCAGCCGCACGGCGGCTTCCCGCGCGCCCTGCAGGAGAAGATACTCAAAGACAGGGAGCCGATTACCGTGCGGCCCGGCTCGGTGCTGCCCGACGCCGATCTCGACGCAGGGCGCGAGGAAGCCGAAAAAGGCGCCCAGCGCCCCATCAGCGACGCCGAGTTCGCCTCCTGGCTCATGTACCCGCAGGTGTTCACCGAATACGCGACGGCGCGGCGCCAATACAGCGACGTGAGCGTGCTGCCGACGCCTGTTTATTTCTACGGCATGGAGCCGGACGAGGAGATCGCCGTCGACATCGAGCGCGGGCGCACCCTGTTCATCCGCTACGTCGCGCGCAGCGAGACCGACAGCAAGGGTGAATGCACGGTCTTCTTCGAGTTGAACGGGCAGCCCCGGACGGTGCGGGTCGCCGACCGCAGCGCCGCCGCCGCGGTCACGGCGCTGCCCAAGGCCGAGGAAGGCGACCCCGGCCACGTCGGCGCGCCGATGCCGGGCATGGTGACCAAGGTGTTCTTCCATGAGGGCGACGCGGTCGATGAGGGCGACGTGCTGGTGGCGATCGAGGCGATGAAGATGGAAACCGTGATCCGCGCCGAGCGCGGCGGCGTCGTCGAGAAGGTCGTGGCGCCGGCCGGCACCACGGTCGACACCAAGGACCTGCTGGTCGTCGTCGGGAATGGTTAGCGCGCCGGAGAGGACGGTCGAAAACCAGGTGAGGAGAAACCTGCCTCGCGAACTTCAGCTACAGGGATTCCGAACGCATCGGCGCCCGGCCTTTATTGCATCTTTTCCAGAATCATCCGAATCGGACCCCCGGCCAGGACGATTTATCGAGATCACCCACATCGCGGCGAAGGCGCATTTGCCCGCATTTGCGGTGACGCGAAGAGAGGAGAGCGCGCGTAGGATAGCGAAGCGCATCGCCACGTTCGAGACTCGAAAACCCTTCCTCATCGGTCGGGTCAAACACTCGCTCATCGCTCGCGTTTAATTTCCGAAAATTTCGATAAATTCAGATAAATTCACGGGGTAATTCGATAAATTTCCGTAAATTAAATTTGGGGGAAAAGACGTCGCCGAAATGCGGCGCAGGGGAATACTGCCATGACCGGCGCATCTCGAGATAACGGCAAATGCGCGGAAATGCGGGGAGTCGCTGCCCCGGACGGGCGGGCGCGACGCTACTCGCCGAAAATCGCCTCGATAAAAGCATCCGGGTCGAAATCAAGCAGGTCTTCCACCGATTCGCCCACGCCCACATATCTTATCGGTATGCCGCTTTCATAAGTCGCGCCCAACGCCACGCCGCCCTTGGCCGTTGCGTCCAGCTTGGTGAGCACGAGGCCCGTTACGCCCAGGGCCGGGCCGAATTCACGTACCTGGGAGAGGACGTTCTGCCCGGACGTCGCGTCCAATACGAGCAGCACCTCATGGGGGGCCGTATCGACGAGGCGCTGCGTTACGCGCCTGAGCTTCTTTAATTCCTCCATGAGGTTGTGCTTCGTGTGCAAGCGTCCCGCCGTATCCACGAGCAATACATCGACGCCGCGCGCCTTCGCCGCCTGTACGGCGTCATACACCACGGCGGAGGAATCCGCTCCTTCCCTGTGGCGGACGATTTCGCATCCGCTCCGCTCGGCCCATACCGTCAACTGCTCACCGGCTGCGGCCCGGAACGTATCCCCTGCCGCGAGCATGATCTTAAGATTTTCGGCAGAAAACCGCGATGCGAGCTTGCCGGCCGTCGTCGTCTTGCCCACGCCGTTGACACCCACCAGAATAATGATTCTGGGCTCCTCCGCAGCAGGGTCCTGCGGCGTAAACGCAGGCGGAGATTCAGGGTTTTCAAGGCAATAGCGCATGATTTCCTTAACGCGCGTCTGCGCATCCGACCCCGCGCCTTCGCCCGCCTTCAATTTCCCCAGCAGCGACTCGACGAGAGCGGGACCCATATCCGCCATGTAAAGAACTTCTTCCAGCTCCTCGAGCGTATTCTCATCGATGCGTCCTGCGACCAAACCCTTCACCTGAGCGAGAAAACCACCCCTCGTTTTCGAGAGGCCATCGCGCAATCTGCCAAACCAGCCTCTTGCGCCATTACCCCTATCTGAATTCATCTGCCTTCCAGAACCAGACATCAATGGTATTTCCCCAATCTCCGCCAGACAAAACCAACCCCGGCGACAGAGCGCCGGGGTTATCTTCAACAAAACCTGTCGTGAATATACGAACGATGCTACACACTCGATTCCAGCACCGCTTCTCCTACGCCATTGACCCTCTCATCCTCGCGGTTCAACTTTACCGAGACGATTTCTGAAACACCTTTTTCCCTTTGCGTAACGCCGTAGAGCTGATTTGCGTACGCCATCGTCTTTTTATTATGGGTGATGATGATGAACTGGCTTCTATCCTCAAGTTCGGCCAGCACTTCGCGAAAACGCCCGACGTTGACGTCATCGAGGGTGGCGTCCACCTCGTCGAGGATACAAAACGGACTCGGCCGAACGCTGAAGACCGCGAATAACAGGGAAATCGCGGTGAGCGCTTTCTCCCCGGCGGAGAGGAGCATAATGTTCGAAGGACGCTTGCCCGGCGGTCTCACCTCAATGTCGACGCCCGTCTCCAGAGGGTCATCCGGATCGAGCAGGAACATGCGTGCTTCCCCTCCCTGGAAAAGACGTCCGAAAATGTCCGAAAAGGCCTTACCCACCTCCTCGTACGCCGCCAGGAAGCGGGACTTTGTCGTCTTGTTCAACTTCTCGATCGTAGCGTGGAGATCGGCGATTGAGTTTTCGAGATCAAGCTGTTGTTCCTGCAGGAACACATATTCCTGGTTGATTTCATCGTATTCCTGCGCGGCGAGAGGATTCACCTCTCCCATCCGGGAAAGCCTTTGGGTCAGCATCTCCAGGCGGTTCAAAATCTCCTGGTACTGGGGAAGTTCTTCCCGCAGGCTCTCTGCCGTCTCCTCGAGATTGACCTGATATTCCGCTTCGGCGGAATTCACCAAAGATTCTCGTTGCACGCGAAGCGTCGTCCGCCGCTCCGCCGCCGCTCCCACTTCATCGGTCAGAACAGAGGCTCTCGTTTTCACATCGCGAATCGAATCGCCCAGCTCCTCATCGTGCGATTGCATTTCCTGTAAAACGCGATCACGATCCGCCAACTCGGCTGTTACATCGGCTTTTTCATCCTGAAGAGCGAGTATTCCCTCTTCGCTCTGCGCGAGGTTTTCTTTCAGACGCTCTCTTTTTTCTCTCGATTCGCGCTGTTCTCCTTCTCTGCGAATCTTGCGAGCCGCATTCTGAGATATCCCATCCTCTATCCGCTGGACTTCGGCCTGGCCGCCAGCCACCTGTCCGTTGATTTCCGTCAAGGCGACTTTCTTGTCGGTCACACGCGCTTCAACCTCCAGGTACCGCAGGCTGGCGCCGCTCACCTTTTTCTCGATTTCGTGGATACGCAAGGTGAATTCCTGAATCGTTTCTTCCAGACAAAGGCTCTCGTCTTTGACCGTCTGGAGATCCTCCTTGAGACGCATCTGCTCCCCGCGGATTTGCTTTTGCGCAGCTTCGAGTGTGGACAGCCGTGTTTTGAATTCCTCGTGCCTGCCTTCCCCTGCCCGGAGGGCTCCCTCCGCCTCCACGCGCATCACCTCAGCCCGTTGATACGCCTCGGTCGCACGGCGGCTTCTTTGCTCCGCTTTCGTGAGTTGTCCGCTCAATTTTTGAGAAATCGGCTCCAGTTCACGAAGTTGCTCCTCAAAACATTCAACCTTCAATCGAAATTCCTCACACCTTCTCGAACGCTCTAAAACGCCCTCGTTCCGGGTCAAACCGCCTTCCACCACACCATTCGCATGAATAATTTCTCCATTTAAAGTCACGCAAACGATGCCTTGAGGACCGTTGCACCATGCCGCCTGCGCCGCATCGATATCTTCCACCACAACAACATTCCCGAGCAGCGACTGGGCAAGGTGACGATAACTCATGTCACAACGAACAAAATCCGTCGCCGCACCGAGAACACCCTCTCCCAACGGGACAACGGCGCCTGGCTGAGCACCGACTTCAATTGGCATGGCTACGCCTCGCCCGGCTTCCGAACTCATCAGCGCACGAACCGCATCTACCGCGTCGCCAGGTGTATTCACGACCACGCCCAGCAACTTGTCCCCAAGGGCCGTTTCGATGGCTTTTTCAAATTCAGGGTCTACACGAATGACTTCGGAAAAAGACGCCAGAACTTGAGCGCCACAGGATCTGAACGCTTCCGAATCCGAGAATGCGCTCCCCTCGGAACCCAAGACACCCTCTAAGGCGGAGAGGCCGGATTTCGCTTCCATCAACGATTCTTTCGTTCCAGCCACGGATTCTTCATGGCAGGTCGAAAACTCGGAAGTCCGCGCACACTCGGATATCGCCTGCCCAAGTTCCAGTTTCGCCTGGCCTTCAGCCGCAACCAGCGATTCCAACCGGCTTTTCGCACCATCTACGTCGGTTTGGGCCGATTCGAGCTGGCGCTTGACCTCCTGAATCTCGTTGCCGGTTTTTTCCATGGATTCAGCCAGTCCTTCACGCCTCGACTCAACCGAGGCGACTTGCTGACGCGCCGCACTCAAGCGCTCTCTTTCTCCCTCTTGAGAGCGTCTGGCCTCATCAAGCACCCGTTCGAATTCTTTCAGGTTCTCGCGAACGGCGGCCAACTCCGCCGCGCTGACGTCATATTCCTGACGCGCAACGCACGATTGCTCCGTAAGCATATCGAGGGTTGAGACAAGCTCGACTCTTTCATTTTCAAAGGTTGTGATTTCAACGTCGAGAGTCTGGATTTCCTCCGCACGGCGCTCATCATCCATGTCGAGTTCCGACAGATGGCTCTTTAGCATCTCGACTCGAGTCTCCAGGCGCTCAAGGCTCCCTTCCAATTTCGTCGCACGTTGGCGGGATTCCACCAAAGCCTCTGTACGCTCCCTCAGCAAAATTCGCCCGCGCTCCCTATCGGCTTCCAAAGAAGACAATTTCGCCGACACCGCCTGCTCTTCTTCTTTGATGCGAGCATACGCTTTTTCCGCCGGAACAAGTTTATCCACATGCTTGAGGTAGTCGAGAACCATGATTCTTTGGGACAAATCCGCAACTTCGGTTTGATATTCCTTATGAAAAGTCGCTTTTCTCGCCTGGCGGCGCAAAGAGCGGAGACGGGATTCCTTCTCGCGCATGATGTCGGCCACACGAAGCAGATTCGCCTGCGCAAGCTCCAGTTTGCGCAACGCTTCGTTTCGCCTGCTCTTGTATTTCATGATACCGGCGGCTTCCTCGATCAGAACTCGCCTGTCCATGGGCCTCGCGTTCACGAGAGTTTCTATCTTGCCCTGCTCTACGATGGAGAAAGTATCGAGAGAAACACCGGTATCGAGAAACAAATCGACGATGTCTTTGAGGCGACAGGGATTGCGATTGATGAGGTATTCACTTTCTCCTGAGCGATACAAGCGGCGTGTGACCACCACCTCGTCAAAATCTTTGAATGTTGGAGAGGTCACCACGCCTTTGAGGTCGGTGACGGTAAGCGAAACTTCGGACATGCCGAGTTGCTTGCGCTCGGCGCTGCCGTTGAAGATGACATCCTCCATCTTCTTCGAGCGCATGTTTTTAGGAGCCTGTTCACCCAGAACCCAACGAACGGCATCACACACATTGCTTTTGCCGCATCCGTTGGGCCCGACCACAGCCGTAAGGCCCTCGCCAATTTCGATTACGGTCTTTTCGACGAAGGACTTGAACCCCTGCATCTCCAAGCGTTGGAATCGCAATTCAACACCTCGGCGGGCGGATGAACTTCATTTTAAGGGGGCGGTGTAAGACACTACCATGGCGGTAGGAATCAATAACTTACCAGAATTCCCCGACATTCGTAAAGTAAAAATATCGCATTCTGGGAATTCACGGTCGCTAGGCTTTCTCCATCTTATGAACTGCTTCTTTCGCAGCTACTTGCTCGGCCGCCTTTTTAGTCGTTCCTTGCCCTCGTCCCAGCACCTTGCGACCAAGGCGAACTTCGACTTCAAATTCTTTCTCGTGCTCGGGACCACTCTCTCGAACAAGACGATAACCGGGGGGCTTATTTCCATTTTTTTGAGCCAACCGCTGAAGTTGGCTCTTGAAATCCTGGGATAGGACTTTTTTTTCATCCAAACCCGCAGACCAGAACCATGATTCCGCCCACTGCACGCAACAGGTGTACCCGGCATCGAGATATATGGCGCCGACCAGTGCTTCGACAGCGCCCGCCTGGATGGAGGGCTTTTGTCGACCGCCCGTTTTCTCCTCGCCTTTACCCAAACGAAGGAAATTGCCCATCCCCCGGCACCTGAAAATTCCCGCCAAAGAGCGGCCATTCACCCGTTCCGAACGCATATGGGTCAAAACACCTTCATCATCCGTCGGAAAATCCTTCCAGAGCTTTTCTGTCACGATAAGTTGCAAGACGGCATCGCCCAAAAATTCCAGTCGCTCATTATCAAGCGTGGGTGTTGAACTTTCTTGAGAATAAGAGCGGTGCGTCAGGGCCCGGACGAGGAGTTCCTTGTCCGAAAACGAATAACCAATCTGGGCCTCGACTTCGGCCAAGGTAACACCTCTTGCACCGAAACCGGAGACTTTCCCGTTGCTGTGGCTGGGGAAACCTCTTTTCCTAAGCTGCGTGGCTTTTCTTGAATAAGAGCGACGCGTTGGTTCCCCCGAAGCCGAACGAGTTTGTGATGGCACAGCCGATGTCCGCTTTCCGGGCAGAGTTGGGCACATAGTCGAGATCGCACTCCGGATCTGGAGCGTCCAGGTTAATTGTGGGAGGAATCCACTGGTTCTTGAGCGCCAAGATAGTGAAAATCGATTCCACACCTCCCGCCGCGCCCAGAAGATGCCCGGTCATAGATTTCGTGGAACTGACACTCAGTTTGTAGGCATGCTCGCCAAATGTTCTTTTGATGGCTGTCGTTTCGAGTCTGTCTCCCGCACCGGTGGATGTACCATGCGCGTTGATGTAATCCACCTCCTCAGGCCCTAGTCCCGCATCATCCAGAGCCATGTCCATGCAGCGGGCTGCCCCGTCACCGCCAGGGTCCGGTGAGGTGATGTGATGGGCGTCGGAAGTGAGTCCGTAACCACTGAGTTCGGCGTAAATTTTCGCGCCCCGCGCCACGGCATGTTCATAGCGTTCCAGGATCATGACGCCGGCCCCCTCCGCCATGACGAATCCATCCCTGTCCGTATCAAAGGGACGACTCGCCCTCTCGGGGTCATCGTTTCGCGTGCTGAGCGCTCGCATCGCGCAAAATCCCGCCATAGCCAACTCCGTGATGCAAGACTCACTGCCGCCGGCCACCATGACATCCACCAGGCCACGCTGAATGCACTTCATCGCGTCCCCGATAGCGTGATTCCCGGATGCGCACGCCGTGGTGGTGCAGATGTTCGGCCCTTTTAATCCCCAGCGCATCGAAACCTGGCCGGCGGCCAAGTTGCCCAGCAACATGGGGATGAAGAAAGGACTGATGCGCGTCGGCTCTTTGACTTGTATTAATTCCTTGTTGGCCTCGATGGCGGGCAAACCGCCCAAACCCACTCCGATGATGGTGCCGTATCGCGGCGCCATTTCCGTGTCGGGAACTTCCAGTTCAGCATCATCGAAGGCCATTTGAGAGGCCGCAAGAACGTACTGGATGAAAGTATCCATCTTCTTGAGTTCTTTGCGGGAAACATAATTCTCGGGCTCGAAACCTTTTATTTCGCCGCAGATGCGGGACGACAGGCGGTCCGGGGAAAATCGGGATACTTTGCCGATGCCCGAGCGGCCCTGCATCAAGGCTTCCCAGTTTTCCTCCACCGACAAGCCCAGCGGCGTAAGCATTCCGATCCCGGTGACGACCACTCGAACATCCGACTTCACCAAACCTTGATTATTCATGCTTCCTCTTCAGATTTGCATACCAACGAGGTTTTTCTAATCTCCAGGTACCTTGCCGATATAGTCATACGCATCCTGAACCTTGGAAATTTTTTCCGCTTCTTCATCAGGTATTTCGATGCCGAATTTCTCCTCAAACGCCATGACGAGCTCTACGGTATCCAGCGAGTCCGCCCCCAGATCATCGGTAAATGAAGCTTCCGGCACCACCTTTTCAGGCTCCACGCTCAACTGTTCAACAATGATTTCTTTTATTTGTGCTTTGATATCATCTGTCACGCCAATTCCTCCGAAAATCTTTTTATATAACCGGTATTGGGTCGTCCTTTCGACAAGAATTCTGACCCCATACACATTTACACATCTGCGGGGCTTTCATCCGAATTCTATAACTCGCTTTTTTATTTTCCTATCAATGTCCTCATCAGCCATCATACACGGGGATGAGATTCAGTTGAACTCTCCCAAGGCCGAAACAGTTTTCTCCAGACTCTGCATATCTTCCACATTATGTACCGGGATTTCCTTCAATATCCGCCTGTTCAAACCAGAGAGCACCTTCCCGGGACCTAACTCAACCATCACATCGGGTTTTTCCTCACCAGCCGCGCGCACAGCGTCTTCCCAGCGCACAGCGGAGCGAATCTGCCGCTTGAGCAACTCTCTTACTTGTCTTCCCTCCTGAACGGGTTGAGCGGTCACGTTCGCGTAGACGGGGATTGAAGGATCGTCTATCTCCGTTCCATCGAGGATCTCACTCATCCGCTCCGCAGCTTCACTTAGCAAGGAACAATGGAAGGGCGCTCCCACCGGAAGCATGACAGCCTTTCTGGCTCCTTTTTCTGTCGCCAAACGAGCGGCGGATTCCACCGCATCCTTATCTCCCGACAAGACATATTGGCCGGGGGCATTATAATTTGCAACCTCTACCACGCCTTCCACTTCCCCGCATATGGCCTCAGCCGCTTCTCTCTCTATGCCGAGCAAGGCCGCCATGGCGCCGCCCCGCTCAGGAACGGCCTCGTGCATGAAGCGGCCTCTTTTCTTCACCAATTCAACGCCCGCCTGAAAATCGAAGGCCCCGGCCGCCATGAGAGCGGAGTATTCCCCCAGGCTATGCCCCAAGGCGAGAGAAGGACTGAATCCGCACTCACGCAACAGGGCGCATGCAATATGACTATGAACGAGAATTGCGGGCTGGGTGTGACAGGTAAGCGTCAATTCCGACTTGGGACCCTCAAAGCTGAGTCTGGCGAGGTCCCATTCCAGAATATCACTCGCCCGCTCGTAGGCTTCCCGGGCAAATGGATACTCATCATAAAACTCTTTGCCCATGCCGACATACTGCGAACCTTGTCCTGGAAACAAAAACGCAATTTTCACAGCCATCTAGCAACCCTTACCTATGGCATGAACGGCAATGCTTGAATCAATTATACTCGCGAGTAAAACAGGGCGGGGGGTGAAGCAAAACAATTCCGGGCGTTCATTTCTTCAATTCCATTCGACCAAAGCCGCACCCCATGTGAGGCCTCCGCCGAAAGCGGCCATGAGCACATTATCTCCGCTTCGAATTCTTCCCTCCCTCACCGTTTCATCCAGCGCAACCGGGATGGTGGCCGCGGACATATTGCCATATTTGTTGATCGTGATAATCACCTTATCCATCGACAATTCAAGTCGTTTCGCCACGGCTTCGATAATTCGCAGATTCGCCTGATGCGGGATAAAAACATCCACGTCATCCAATGTGAGGCCGCTTCGCTCCAGCGTTTCCTTGCAAACTTCCAGGAAATAGCGCACAGCCGTCTTGAACGTCTCTTGCCCTTTCATCTGCAATAAATGCTCTTTGTTGTGTACGTCGTCCGCAGTGAACGGGGCGAATTTCGACCCACCGCCTGGAACCATAATAAGTTCTCCTGCATTTCCGTCGCTATACACCCTGGAATCCAAAACGCCTCTTCGCCCATTCTCCGACGCCCCCACAACGACGGCGCCGGCTCCATCGCCCCACAACACGCAGGTACCCCTGTCCTCCCAGTTCGTCATACGCGTCATCACGTCGGCGGAAACCAAAAGTATTTTTTTCATCATGCCTGAGCGAATGTAGGCGTCCGCCGCCTGCAGACCGTAGACGAAACCCGTGCACGCCGCGTTCAAGTCAAACGCAGCGGCCCGATGCGCGCCGATATGAGACTGAAGCCAGCAAGCCGCAGCCGGACACATTGTGTCCGGCGTGAGAGTTGTTACGATAATGAGGTCGATTTCCTCAGGCCCCAAACCCGCGGCTTCAAGCGCCTGATTGGCGGCATGAATCGACAAGTGGGAAGTTGCTTCATCAGGCTTCGCCACACGCCGCTCGCTGATTCCCGTTCTCTCGCGAATCCATTGGTCGCTGGTATCGACCATCTTTTCCAGCTCGGCGTTCGAGAGAACTCTTTCAGGAACGTAAGAGCCCGTCCCCAGGATGACGGAGTGGGTCACAATATGAACCCCTATTCGGGCGAGGTTACTGCCAGAGAGTGATCGTAGTCGAAAACCGGCTCAGATATCAAGAGGGCTGATTTTCTTCTTCATCGCCATTCTGTTTCTCGTCGCCCGTTACCTTTTCGTAAAAAATGCCCGTTCGTATCTGATTCCATAAACGCCAGCCGACATCTCCGCTGCGCTGTATGGAGATATGCTTGTCAATCTCTTTTTGTATCTTCTCATTCAGATCAACCTTGACGATACTCGCTGTCGTTCGGATGGCGTTCTTCACGGCCTTTGAGTTGCTGCGGCCATGTCCAATTGTACAAATTCCGCCCAATCCCAGCAATGGCGCCGCCCCGTATTCGGAATAATCGGTTCTCTGACGCATGGATTTCAGCCCGTTTTGCAAAAACATATATCCGATCTTGCTGCGCACCGAACCGACAATTTCCTCTCTGAGCAGCGTCGTCAGCATTTCACTGAGACTCTCGCTCACCTTCAAAGCCACGTTTCCGGCGAACCCGTCGCACACAACCACGTCCGTGTCGCCCTGGAAAATAGTGCTTCCCTCTACATTGCCCACAAAATTCAAATCGCTTTTCACAAAAATTTCATGGACCGCCTTGAGTACGTCGGTTCCTTTGGAATCCTCTCCCCCCACGTTCAACAGTCCCACCGTGGGCGCAGGTTTCTTGAACACCTCCTCGGTATAGACCGAGCCCATAACGCCGAATTGGAACAAGTGCTGCGCTCGCGGGGTCAGATTCGCTCCCACGTCCAGCATGACGGAAAATCCTTTGAGGGTGGGGATCAGAGCAGCGATGGCGGGCCGCTGAACCCCCGGCATACGCTGCAAAACGGCCAGACCCGTGGCGAAGGCGCCTCCGGTGTCTCCTGCGCTGAACACCGCCTGCGCCTCTCCGTCCTTGACCAACTGAAGAGCGACGTGCATGGATGAATCCGGCTTGGACTTCACCGACTTCGTGGGCGATTCACCCATGCCGATGACTTGGCTCGCCGAGCGAATATCGAAGGTGTCCTTGGAAGCTCCGAGGCGTTTGAGTTCCGCCTCGATCCGCTCCGGCGAACCCACCAGGATGGATTCGATACCCTCTTCTCGATGCGCGTCGAACGCTCCTTCAATGATTGCCGAAGGCGCGTTGTCTCCCCCCATGGCATCTATCGCTATTTTCATAATCTCTTCCAGCGTTAATATTATACCTTCACTTCTAAAACTTTTTGCCCCTTGTAATACCCGCAGACATTGCACACCCGGTGGGGCAGCACCGGATTATTGCAATTCGAGCAAATCGCAATCGACGGTTTCGCTACCTTATAATGTGTTCTTCTTTTGCGGCCTCGCGCCTGCGAGTGCCGACGTTTGGGAAGCCCCACAGCACCGCACTCCTTTCACAATAATTCGTTAAACCCGAGCAATTCCCGCCGATGCCCTCTCGGCCTCATGCCCGAAAACAGAAACACCACATACTACCACATATTTCAAATTTGGGATTCAACACATACGAACCATACAAAACTCATGGGGAGTCCCCTGGTTTCCAACCCCTGAGTGCCCCCCAGCGCGGATCCGACCCCGCGCCTACACCGACGGAAGCTCCCTCATCGAGTTTCCGGCAAGTTTCAGGCGCTTCCCCCAGGCATTTATCAGGACACCGGGGCTGAATGGGAATCGCCAGCCCGATTTGATCGCGAACGGGCATCGTCAAGTCCACCGTTTCATTTTCGATGTATGCGACCTCGAGATCTTCTTCATTCAGTTCAACTTCACCTTCTGAACCGGAATCTTGCGGCATTCTCGAAAAATAGACGGCCAGAGGCTCATTGAACGAGTGAAGAAATTCCGCCAGCCCAAGAGAACATTCCAATAAAAACCGACCACTCAACCGGCCCTGGAAACTCACTTCATCAGAGCCTGTTTTCTCCAACTTGCCGATGAGCTTAAGACTGGAAGCCCGGAACCAATCTTCCTCCAAATCATCCATTTCCAAATCCAGAGCGACATCCAGGCCAATATCCGGAATTTGAGTGAGAGGAAATTGAAGTATTTTCCCCATATCGTTTCCCCAGAGGAAGTGCGCCACGTGATGGGGCGTTTTGCGACACAGGGTCGCATCGGGCTCCTATCCATAACGCCTGATTTTAAAATATAAAAAGGCGGAGAGGCCGTGTCAAACAACAAAGCGCAAGGGGTAATTTCGGGGTGTCCTATGATTCATTGAATCTACACACGCCTCTGAATCAATTTCAACAACCCTGCGCGCCTGTCTCCAACAACTCCAAAAGCCTTCCCTCACGAACACCGCCGGTCGATACGCCTAATTTCTTCTTGCGTCCCCACCGCAACAGCGCGCGCACGACTATCAGCCCGGCGAGCGCTACATCTTCCCTCCCCGACTCGAAACCGCGCAGCTCTCTCCTTTGCCCGTAAGTCAGCCCGGCGAACCGACCCACCCATTCTTCGAAAAAAGCGCCAGGGAGCGAAAGCCCGTCTACGCGCCCACCCGGCGGTGCGCCTTCAGTCACAAACCATGCCAGCGCCACCACGCCCCCGCAGCCGATAAAGGGGATTTCCGCCAACGCCGCCTCGCCGAAATCAACATCCCTCAACATCGCCTCCACCGCCAGGGAGCAAGCCTGCACTTCCTCTTCCGGCGTGGGCATTGTTTTCAGGTAACGCTCCGTCAGATACACCACGCCGGCGGGAAGGCTCACCATATCCCGAACCTCGCCGCTCTCGGAGAGAATTACCTCCAGGCTTCCTCCGCCGACGTCGAACACCAGCGCGCGCTCAGGCCTATGCCCCTCACCGGCGAAAACACCCGCGAACGCCAGGCGCGCTTCCTCTTCCGGCGGAATCACGCGCATTGCAATCCCCAGCTCTAAGGCTCGCGATATGAATACATCCGCGTTTTGCGCCTCACGCAATGCGCTCGTAGCCACGGCATCGACGAGATGGACGCGATGCTCACGAATGATCTGCGCAAACCGGGAAAGGCATGCGAGCCCTCTCTCCATCGCGCTTTCGGAGAGCAGTCCCGTTTCGCGAACCCCCTCTCCCAGGCGTATCAACTCGCGCCAGCGGCCCCGCGATTCCAGCCTGCCCGCATCATCGAGCGTGGCGAGCGCCAACCGGGCCGCGTTCGTGCCCAAATCCACCACCGCAGCCAGCGGGGCCGAGGCGTCGGCGCGTGATTGATCAGACATGATAAAAGAGGATTTCCGGCGCGGTCAGGAATTTCTGAAACGTTCTTTGTTGTTCATGTAGGAGACGGCGGCTTTCTTGAAACGCTCTATTTCCTCATCGCTCAGATCGCGAACATATTTTGCAGGCGCGCCCAGCCAGAGGGTGCCTGGCTCGATAACCTTGTTCTCGGGCACGACGGCGCCCGCTCCCACGACGGCGCCCGCGCCCACCTTCGCGTTGTTCAGCACGATGGCCCCCATCGCGATGACGGCGCCGTCTCCCACATGGCACCCATGTACGATAGCCATGTGGCCCACGGTAATGTCGTCGCCCAACACGCAGTCGTATTTGCCGCTCTCGATGTGCAGAATGGAGCCGTCCTGTATGTTGGTGCGCTTGCCCACGCGGATGGGCATATGGTCCCCGCGCAGAACGCAGTTGTACCAGACGCTGCTGTGCTCGCCGATCTCCACGTCGCCGATGACCACAGCGGTCTCCGCCAACCAGGCGGTTTCATGAACCTTGGGCAGAACTCCCTCAAAGGGAATCAACATGAGCACCTTCTCCCTTGTTTCGTATTCAGTTCAAAGACGTGATGTTCGCTTTTCCGCGTCGCTGGAGAACGGCTCGTGGGCCGCCGGCGAAGCCTGAACTTCCTTGAGCAGGGGTAAATTGTCAAACATCGTTCGCCGCTCATCCAAGATCTTATTGAATGCCGGGCGCAGAGAACTGGGAAGCGGCATACCTTTGGGAAGCTCCGCCTTCAAGGGGTCCAAATACCGCCCTCGGCGGATGAGCCGGTAGTCCAGATGAGGGCCGGTGGACAACCCCGTGGAGCCCACGTAGCCAATCACATCGCCCTGAACAACCCTTCTGCCCGCGCGAATCCCGCGCGCGTACCGATACAGATGGAGATACGCGGTTCGATATCCCCCGCCATGGCGCAGTTCTATCGTCTTGCCGGCCTGCCGCTTGCGGCCCGCCCAGGCGACGACCCCGTCGGCGACCGCATGTACAGGCGTACCCCGGGGCGCGGCGTAGTCGACGCCAAAGTGGGGACGGTAGCGCTTGAGCAGGGGATGAAAGCGCCGCTTCGAGAAGCGCGAACTGATTCGCGTATAGCGAAGCGGAGAGCGCAAAAAGGCGCGCCTCAGCGATTCACCCTCGAAGTTGTAATACCTCCCGCCTGCGTGCTTGAAATACACTGCTGTGTGCCGCCTGTCTCCAACAATGAACTCAGCAGCCAGAATCCTCCCGTAACCGGTGAATTCATCCCTTAAATGCTTTCGCTCGACCAGGACTTCCACCTCGTCTCCACTCCGTATATCCTTATGAAAATCAATGACGTACGCAAAAATATCGCTCAGCTCGTTCACCAGTACGGGAGCGCCGCCGCCATCGGCTATGGCCTTGTACAAGGAACTCTCGATGCGGGATTGAATGCGAACGACATCTATGGAATAGGGTATCGCCTCTTTCGAGGCAGTCATCGTCCCGTTCGGCGTTCTCGAGATGATGAGTCGACTTTCGTTGTCGATTTGAAGAACGAATTCATGAAATTCTCCATCTTTTTTTCTCACTTCGTACCGCCGACCCGTCCGAATGCGCGAAAAAATACGTTTGTTGCGGACGCTATCCAGGACTTTCTGAATTTCCGAACGGGGCACTTTATGCGCCATCAACACGCCGATGACTGTGTCCGATTTTGAGAATTTGCCGGCTTCCGTAGTGAGTCTTTCCTCATTCGGAGGACTCATGATTGGCTGATCCCGAAAGGCTTTCTTCAAAGCATCTTCTTTGGGTTTCTCGCGCATCTTATTCCGTGGCGCGTGGGCGAACTCGCGGTTCGGCGCGGCATCTTTTTTCACCTTCTGGGGCGCTCGCTCGCCCTGAGGCGCCTCACGGGTTGCAGGAGTTTTTTCGGACGTAACCGGGGGAGGAGGCATGACGGAGCGGACACTCAGATACACGCCGGTGCCCAGCGCCAGGCACACGCCAACTACGCAAAATTTCGCAGAACGACTACCGGATATTTGAATGGAGCCATATCGAGAGAAAAGACGCGCCACCCTCCTGCGCATCGCGATTCCTTTCGCAGTATCAGGCGGATATCACATAAAACAGCGGGATCTGACAGAAACCCCATCATTCTGGTGAGGCTTCATCATAGCAGATTTTCCCAGGTTCTCAAGTTTCCATATCGCGCGCGTGCCGGAAAACCAAAGCGCTTCCGGAAATTCATGGCTCACTCCGTTCCAGGAAGAATCCCTGCGACTAATCCCATGCTTCTTTTCCGCGCATTTGCCCGCATTTGCGAGGCGAACCCTCCACTCCGGTTCCCATATATTCGGTGACCTCGGCATCCCCTCGCGCCGGAGTGATGCCAGAACACGACGGGAGAAACGCTTCTCCCGAAACGGAAGCCCTCACCAAGGAGACTGGAATGGGGCATCGCTTCATGTATCAAAATCTCATCGATGACGAGACAGTCATCACCGCCACTTCCGTGGAGAAGGGATTCGTCGGTGCGGGCGTGCCCCGCGTGGCGGGCGCGGGCGGCTCGATGATCTTCTCGGGCGCCTACACCGGAGAGGACCAGGAAGTCTATTTCGCCGAAATCGAGGCTCCGGGCGATGTGGGAAGCGCCCGTTTCAAGTGGCGCAAGACCTCAACCACAACGAATGGCTGGGAAGCTTCGAACATCCCCACCGCGCTGACGGATATCGCCCTGGACTCAGGCGTGAAGATCCGCTTCGTGGACGGGGCGGATTCACCCGCTTTCGCCTTGGGAGATCATTGGCAGGCGACGGCGAACCGCTTTTATTCCCCAAGAAGAATTTACGATCTCGACCCCGCAACGAAGATGAGAAGCGCCTCGCCGCCGGAAGACCCATGGTCGCTCGTCCTTGATTTCGGCGCGCAGATCTCTCCCGACGTGTTCATCGCCCACCTCCACAATTTCTCGCCCGGCGCCAGTCTCCGGATTCAGGCGAACAGGTCCGCGGACTGGCGCGCGCCCGCGCTCGATGAAAGGCTCACCTGGCGCAGCGACACGCTCATCCACTATTTCGACACTACGCCGCGTTCATATCACCACTGGCGCCTCCTGGCCGAAGGCGCCGCCGACCAGGATGCCTATCTGGAAGTCTCGGAAATCTATCTGGGCGGCTTTTTCGAGCCCGCCGACCATTTCTGGTTCGGAAACGTGGTGGGAGAAGAATCCTTCGAGGAAACAAGCCGCACGGAAAGTATGGCGGAGCGTCCCGTACTCCTGAATCGTGGCCGCACAATCACCCTTCCCTACGAACGCATATCGGATGCGCAGCGAAGAGCGTTTCTCGCCATGTATCGGGCGGTGAAGGACGTCGATGCCCGGCGGGCCAAGCCGTTCTTCGCTCACCTGGACGTGGATGACCCCGCTTCGATCGTCCTCGCTCACCTCGCGGGCGGCTTCTTGCCCCGGCAGATCGGGCCGGATGATTCCTCCTTCGAACTCGTGCTCAGGGAAACACTCGCATGAGACGCGCCACGGACCAGGCGGTTGCGGACATCGCCGGACACGAGGGGAAAACCGCCTTCGTCCTCTATCACCTCTCCACCGCTGGCGGAAAGCGCGTGTTCTGCGGAAAGCAGGTGCCCGACTTCCTGATCGGGCAAGGAGGAAGCATATATTTCCTCGACGGCTCGCGGATTCTCGACGGCTCCCTCCTTCTGGGGGAGGGAGCGGAAGTGCTCTTGGGCGTTCACGATTGGGTGGAAGATGGCGGGCGCTTCTCTCTCGGCGCGTTTCAAGGCCCCTCCATTCTCGAGATATTCAGAGAAAAGGAACTCTCCGGCCTCACGATAGCCGTCAACAACGCTCCCGACATGGACGGCCACCCGCGAATGAGCCGCATTCTTGCGACAGAGCCGCTCATTGGCGGAAGGGTCGACGTGCGCGTCGGGTTTTCAGGACAAAACATATCCGACGTTCTCTCGATCGGGAGCTTCACCATTCGCCGGATCATCGAGCGCATCGACCTGGTCTCCATAGAATGCGAGGGCAACTAAATGGCTGACCCGACGACGGTCCGGCTCTCGGACTCATTCCACATCGGGCGCGCTTCAAGATACGCCAACCCTGAATTCGAGGACCAGAGTCTCCCCATCATCTATGGTGATTTGACCATCCCTTCACGCGAGAATGCGGGCGCCTACGCGCTCCCGAAAATCGACTCCGCCGACGGCGGCGTCTACTGCGTGGCCGCCCATGAGATATCGGGAGCCGTCGCGCTTTTTGACGATGATGGCCGCGTCGAGCCGGAAAGCTATTCTCTGGAACTCGCCAGGAACTACCAGTCAAAAGGCGCCATCGCCACGGCCGCTTTCGCAGACCCGCCGAAGGGGCGCGTGACCGCCGTATGCAAGGGCAGGAAAAACGACAGCGGCGCTCTCATCGAAAATCCCGCCGAGGTGATTCATGACCTGATGACGAGCGTCTGGGGATTCACTGAACAGGACCTCGACATGCAGGCCCTCTCGCGTGCGGCAACCAGCGCGACGGCCCTCGGCTACCGGGCAGGCGGGATCATTCTGGACGACCATGCGCCTGCCGACGTTCTCACCTCTCTGTTGGGCGATTTCCTCGGACGGTACGAAATCGACTCGTTCGGTCGTCTGAAAATTCATATCGCGGGAGAGAAACCTTCCGCCATGTCGCCCCAAAAGGTTCTGCCGCGTTTCGGCCAGTCGCGAATCGAGGCGGAGATGGCGCGCGACACCGTCATCAATCAGGTTCCGGTGCTCTATGCGAGGGATTATCCGGGCGCGCGCTACATCAAACACGACGACGGAAGCGCCTCCCGGAACAGGTCCTCCCAACGGCTCTATGGCGTCAGGCGACCTCCTCAGAGCCCGCTCAGGCTCGAATGGGTCCGGCGCGGGAGCGTGGCCGCCACGGTTCAATCGCGCATCGTGGCGCGCTATCACGAACCCACCCGCATGCTCACCATCGAGGATGACTCCTTGAGAGCGCTCGAAATCGAACCGGATGACTATCTGGCGTACAGCGTGCCCTGGATGCGCTCGAATAAACTCGAACCCCTCGTGAACCAGATCGGGGAGGTTATCGAGGTGAGTTACGACCTGGGAGAACAGGGCATGGAACTCAAAATCCGGGACACCGGCTTTTTCCTGACGTCCTCCCCTCTTCTGGACGGGAGCATAACACTCGAAGGCGGCCGGCTTCTGGGCGCCGAGCGCGACGCCGCCACCTACGCATAAAGGAGAACACGATGCCCATCGGAGCCGATCTGTCCGCCCGCTACACCGAAGAAGCCATCGGCGGCGACCACCCCACGAAAGCCCGCGTGATCGACCGGTTGGCCCTCGCCGCCCTGTTCCCGGACGGAAAAATCAGGGCCAACAGGCAACCCATCGATTGCGCGGGCAGGCTTGATTACGTGAACGCCACCACCCTGGCGTTCAAGCCGACGCTGGGCTCCACCTACTACCCCGCCGTCGTCAATCCCGTGGCGGGTTGTCACGTGCCCTTCATCGATGAAGCGTCGGGAGACGTCTATTACGAGGATTTGCCATGGCGGGGAATCACGATTACGAACGCGGACCTCGCTGCGGATCACTCCTATGCGGTCTTCGTCTACGACGACGGTGGAGAGATCAAGCTCGAATTCGACGGGACAGGAAGCTGGGCGTTCGACGCCGCCACGGGGCTGGCGCACAAAACGGACGATAAGAGCCGCACCCTCGTCGGGGTCGCGAGAACGGACCCCTCATCCCAGTTCGTACTCGCGAACGACGTGTATGTCAGAAGTTTCTGGAACAAGGCGGAATACGCCGCGCAGTCCAGGGGAACGCTCGCCACCACCCTGTCGACCAACTGGACCTCCGTCGCCACGCACGAAATCCTGATGTGGCCGGGCCATGACGTCATCCGCCAGGAAGCCGGCGGCCAGGGCTGGGTGAATTCAACGAGCATCGCGGGTCTGGTGGGCCTGGACATGGACCTCGAACTGTTTGGCGGAACGGAGCAGGCCTACCCGGAAGTCGAGATCATCCGCCTGTCGAACAGCGAGAAAGACAACTTCGCAATTGCGAACACGCGAATATACGCAGGGGCGCTCGCCGAGGTTCACTCCACGTTCGTCTTTCGCGTGGCGGGTTCGAGCATCCTGAACATTGGCGATTATCTCTTCCAAAGCGTCGTTTTGATTTAGGAGACCGACATGGAAATCGAAGTGACCAAAGCCATCGGCCCGCATTTCCGCGATGAACTCGAAACCGCCGGTCTCGCACATCTCTACCTGGGCAGCGCGCACCGGCTGAAGACGACCATGACGCCTGACGCCGACTGGCAACCCGGGCCCGGCGAGACGGAATCCGCGCGTCCTGAAGTCCATGGCCCCGGCCGGGACACGTGGGTCATCAACGTGGCCGATTCGAGCACCCGGGCGCAGCGAGACGCTGTTCTCGCCGCTCATGCCGCTCACGCGCCCGAGGGCGTGGCGCAAATCCACCGGGATCAGGCGAAGGAGAAACTCAACCTGTTGCTCAACGGCGCCAAGGCGCGAATCGTGGGCGTACCGGTGAGCGCCCTGGGCGGCAAGCTGGCCGAGTACGAAGAAAAAACCAGGCTCATTGACGCCTGGGCGCAGGATGCAGATTCGAAGAAGCTCTCCAAACCGGAGTACCTGCTCATCAAAAACAGAAAAGACGCCTATCCGGCGCGCTACGCGTCGGGTCAAAGCGTGGTGGACGAGTGGGCGGGCCGGAGGGCGACCCTGCTCGGCAAGCTCGCCTCCCTCCTGAAAATTTACGACGAATGCGTGCGCGACACCCAGGATGCGGCCGCCGCCGCGAGCCTGGCGGTTCTGGATTCCAAACTCGAAGAAGCCGCATCTTCTTTCGATGCGGTGCGCTGATGGCGTCTGAGGGAAACGGAAAAGGTCTCCAGATTTTCCTGTCCATCCTGAGCATCGCCGGCCTCGGGGTGGCCGCCTATACGCCGCTATACAACCAGATCGTGAACGTGGAAAAGCGTCTGGCGTCCCACATGGCAGAGCGGGGTCATCCCTGGCTATTGGAGAAAAACGCGGGCGCGCGCGTCCGCTTCCAGGAAGTGGAGACCCGGCTGCGAGAGGCGAAAACGATTGCCGATCTCAAGTTCCGCGAACTGAAAACGATTTCCATGAAAAAAACGCGCGAGGACGCGAAAACCTTTACTCAAATACTCCGCCGCCTGCGTGAGGTCGAAACCGCGCTCGCCAGACACGACGAGCGCATGAACAAGGAGCGTCAACCATGATTCCTTACCTTCTCGCGGCGCTTTTCTCGGCCGCCGCCGTCTTGTGCGTCGTCGCGGCGGTCGAACCGCGCCTCATCACGAACCACCTGTGGCATTTCATCAACCCCTGGGCGGATTAGCGCGTTCGGTAGCGCAGCCCGTCCAGCATCTCGTTCATGAATGGGGAATTTCATGCCGGAGCAAGTCCACAAGATTTCGGTGATAAAGAAAATCGACCTGAACTCAGGCAACAGCCTGAAAGTCCTCGATCGTTTCACGAAATCGGCGGGGCAGGCGAGAATCGCCACGGCAAAACTCAGTGCGCAAACGCGCGTGTCCCAAAGCGCGCTCCAACAATCGAGCCGCACCTTCGTTCAGTCCTCAGAACGCCTCCATGCAGTCGGCGTCTCCTCCACAGAAGCCGCCGAGGGGATGAATACACTGTGGAGGAATGCGGAGCGAGCCGGCTCCCGGCTCGCCTCCGGCCCGCTCGTGAGGGGACTCGACGAGGTCAAGGTGAAAGCCGCCTCCCTGCCCGCCTCTTTTCAGATAGCCGGAAGGGCGGTGAACGATTTCGCCTCAGCGAGCGAGAAATCGCTCACCCGGTTTTTCTCGGACACCCTCACCGGCAAAATCGACAGCGCCAAGGACCTGTTCAGCGACCTGAAGAACCATGCCATCAACATGGTGCGCAACGCCGCCGCCGAGATGGCGAGTACGCAATTCATCAAACCGGCAGTTGGTGCGCTCCAGGATCTGGGCCTGAACCTGCTGGGCGATCTGGGCAAGGGTCTGCTCAACGTATTCGGGTTTTCCAAGGGCGGTCTGGTGAAAAAGCCCACCCTGGGCCTGATCGGCGAGGCGGGTCCGGAACTCGTGGTGCCGCTGGCGAAAATCGGCGGCGAGGCGGGACTCATACGCCTTTTCCAGTCCGTCTCCGAACTCGAGGCGGCGAACCGGATCGGCGGCACGGCGGTCGCCACCGCCGCGGGCGAAAAGGCGAGCGGCGCGCTGGCCGCGCGGATTGCGGCGACGAAAGCGGCGGCGGCATTGCGGGTCGCCTTTTCGGCGCTGGACTTCCTCAAGGGACCCAAAACCCTGAAAACTGGGGCGAATCTGGCCATCAACGCCGCGGGCGCCCTCCCCGCGCTTGCGGGCGCCACGGGCCTCGCCGCCTTCGGTCCTGCGGCAGGCGCCTTTTTGCTCACCGACGTCCTGTTCAACAAGGGGGGCGCCATCAAGCAGGTGCTCTCCTTCCTGGGCTTCAAGGGCTTCAGGGACAGGTCCACCCCCTTCACCCGGGGGATAGCGAATCTCGCGCAGGCGGCCGGGCTGTACATCGCGCTGGAGAAATTCCGCAAGACCGGCGTGGCGGATGAAGCGCGGCTCCTCCCGCTTCCCAAGGCGGTCTACGAAGGCCGGATGAGCGTGGACCCTCCTTTGCTGGAAAAAGCAGGCCTCACGTTCCAGCTCATTCAGCGAGCAGCCGGGAAGGCGGGCATCTCGCCCCAGGAGGGGGTGAAGCGGTATTTCGGCCAAGGCCTCTACTCTTCCTACCTGGGGGCGTTCCCCATCGAAGAAGGCGACGCGGCGGGGCGTTTCGTCAAGCGCTCCGCGCTCAGGCTCGTGGGCGAGGCGGGACCCGAGCACATCATGAACGTGAACCACCCGCAATCCATTGATTTCTTTCAGCGCGGCGTGCGGCCCATCATCCGCGACGCGATACGAAAGGAGATGGGCGGGGGCGGAGGCGAGGCCCACGTCTACCATATTCACATCGAAGGGAACCTGAGCGACAACCGGACGCTCGAGAAGCTCTCGCGCAAGCTGGAGGACATCGACAGGCGCCGCCGCCGCTACGGGCGAGCGTAGTTATGATGAATATCCACATCGAGGAGAGGTTCATCTGGCGCATCGCGCGGGATGATTCACGAATTCCGCCGGTTTCGCGCGCGCATTTGCCCGCATTTGCGCGCATCCGGGATATGCAATTCCCCGCAACTCCCCGCATGTCCCCTCGTTAATTTACGGTAATTTATCCAAAAACCCCGTGAATTTATCTGAATTTATCGAATTGTTTGCTATCTTCCCTAAAGCAGACCGACCACCCGCTCGATTTCTTCTTCGGTATTGTAGAAATGCGGCGCGAAGCGAAGGGCGTTGTTGCGCGCGCTGGCGATAATTCTCTTCTCGCGCAGTTGCGCCGCCGCCCTGGGCGGGTCGGGCGATTCGATGCTCACGATGGCGGCGCGCTCCTCCCAGGGGCGAGGCGTCAGAATCTTCTCGCCCCGCCTCTCCAGCAGCTCCATCAGGTAAGTCGTCAACCCCCGCACGCGCTCCTCGACCTGCGCGAGCCCCACCCCCGCCAGGAACTCGACCGAGCGGCCGAGCACCCATAATCCCAGGTAATTCTGATTCCCGATCTCGAAGCGGTGGGCGTCCGGGGCCAGCCCGACCTCCATCCGCTCGAGCACTTCGCGGACCATGCTGGCGCGGGCGAAGAAGGGAGGCGTCATCCCGGGAATCAGGTCTTCGCGGCAATAGAGAAAGCCCGTGCCCGGCAGGCCGAGCAATCCCTTGTGCCCGCCGCAGACCACGATGTCCGCCCCGAGGGCCGGCAAGGATGCCGAGAGGATTCCGACTCCCTGTATCGCATCCGTCATCAATATGATATCGCGCTCGCGGCAGGCCGCGCCCAGGGCGGGCAGGTCCACCCGGCAGCCCGTCCCGAAAGTCACGTAGGAGACCGCCACGACGCGCGTTCGCCCGTCCATCGCCTCGATGAACGCCTCCACCGGGGGGCAGCCCTCCCCGTTTCGCACCCACTTGAGTTCGACGCCCCTTTCCTCCAGGCGCTTCCAGGCGTACACCTGGTTCGGATGATCCATTTCCGCCTGGATGACGTTGTCTCCCGCCTGGAGGTCCAGCGCCTGCGCGGCGATGTTCATGCCCTCAGACGTATTCTTGATGAACGCTATCGCCCCCGGCGCGACGCCCAGCAGCGAAGCCAGCGAGGCGCGGACCTCCTCCACGCGGACCTTGGAGAAGGCCTCCCGGACGCCGAGTTCGTTCATCTCCCGCAGGAAATCCGGAATCGCGTCCTGGGCGCACCGGGGCAGGGGCGCCTTGTTGGCGAGGTCCAGATAGGTCCAGTTCCGGGTGACGGGGAACTCATCCCGCAAAGCCGCAAAATCAGGAGCCACCGCCGCCTGTTTTTCAATCATCGCTTTCTCCCGTCGCAGTTATCGGGGAACCATAGTTCGGAGGATTATATACAATCCTGCCCGAAGGGGGTTGTTGAAAAAGTCTTTGTCGGAGGACATCGCTGTTACCCCCTGGCTAAGGAGGTTTGTGTAGGGGTCGCATACGAGGTTGTTGAAAAAGCCCTGGGGAGCGATTTTGGTTGCGCGCACGCTTTTGAAGTTCACTCCCCCCTTGGTCGGGACGTCAATACGTGTGTAGGGGTCGCATATATGCGACCCGCATTTTGAATGCGAAAAGGCAGGGCCGCATATATGCGGCCCCTACAAAAACCGAGAACTCCCTTCTCGGGGTTTTTCAACAACCCCCAAGGAGGTAGTAATTTTTCTCCCTCATCGGTCGAGAGCGCCCCTCGATACACGGCTTCGCCGCTACTCATGGTGAAGTCAAACGCGATTGATGAATGAGCGTTTGACCCGACCGGGGAGGGAGATATTACGCGCCGCGCGCCCGCTCACGCCGCGCCGCACCACTCGAGTATCAGGTGGAGCAGCCCGTCGACGGAGAGCTGCAGTTCGTCGATATGCGTATATTCATCGGGGATATGGCCCCGCGGGCACTCCCCTCCGAACATGATGGTGGGCGTGTCGCCGTAGAGAACCGGGAACCGCATGTCCGTCGTCCCGTTCAGCGCCTGGCGTTGGCAAGGGCGACCCGTCACCCGTTCGGCCACGGACAACGCCGTTTTGACGAACGGATGCCCGGGGTCGGTGAGGCAGGGCTCCGCGCGCCTCTCCGTCCATTCCAGGCGGGGCGGATGCCCGCGAAGCCACGGGTCGGCCCCGGCGGCCCGCGCGACGTGGTCTTCCACCAGTTTTTTCACCTCATCGAGGCTCTCTCTCGGGGCCACCCCCGCCACGCCCTCCAGAACGCATTCGGCCGGGAGCTGGCCGATGGAAACGCCCGCGCGAATCACGGTCACCACGAGATTCACCGTGCGGGGCGCGAGTCCGCTGATCTCGAAACGCTTTTCCACCAGCGGTTCACGCACCGCCTCTCCTCTTTGCGCGTCCAGCTCCCTGAGCGCGGCGTGGATATATTCGGCTTTCCCGATGGCGTTCACGAAAAGGTGCGCCGAACCCTTGTGCCCGGCCTGTCCCGGCACGGTGATCCGGAAACTCACGTCGCCGCCCGAGCCGATGTCCACGCCGCCGAGTCCGCCCGGCTTCATGTGCGTGTAAACGGCGCCGTCCGCACGAAGGCCGCGGAGCACGCATGCCAGCATGCCCCCGCCGCCGCCTTCTTCTTCCTCGACGGTGGAGAGGAGCGTCAGATCCCCCTTGAGGCGCACCCCGGCGGCTTTCAGGGCCCGGGCGCACGCGACCATGACGGCCAGCCCCGACTTGGCGTCTCCCGACCCCCGTCCATAGAGCCGGTTGCCCTCCACCTCGCCGCCGAAGGGATCCCGGGTCCAGGCGCTTCGCGGGCCGGGCGGCACCGTGTCGGCGTGACAAAAGAGAAGGAGCGACCTGCCGCCGCCCGCTCCCCGCATGCGGCCGATCACGTTCGGACGGCCCGCATAACCTCTCTCCAGCGAAGAGCGCGGGGCCGAGAACGCCGGATGCTCCCGCACCTCCTCCAGGTTCGCCTCGAACGCCTCCACCTCGAGGCCGGCATCGGCGAATCGTTCCTGCACCAGGGTCTGGACAGCCTCTTCCTCTCCCGTCGGGCTGGGAATCCGGACGAGTTCCTGAAGGAGGCTTACCACGTCGGTTCGCCGGCCCTGTGAAATCACCTTTTCGAGTACGTCTTTCATAAAAAAACCCTCCGGGATATCGTTACTCCCCCCTTGTCCGGCCTGTTGAAAAAGGCCAAATACGGGGGAATTGCCGTCTGTTGTAGGGGTCGCATACCATGCGACCCTAATTTGGAGGCGAAAAGGCCGGGCCGCATAGTATGCGGCCCCTGCAAACCACCGACTCGGTTGACCCATAGCGCCGTCATTTCGGCGAAAGTCACACCCGCCGGAACCATAGAGGCCGTTCGTGAACCGCCCCTACCCCCCAAAGCCCGGCAGCTAAGTGTATGAATCGGCGGTTACGTTAATGCCGACGTCGCCTGCGAAATGACAGGACACGGTATGGCCGGGGTGGAACTCCCGCAGCGCCGGCTTCTCTTCCACGCAGCGCTTCTCGCTGTAGGGGCAACGCGTATGGAAGCGGCATCCGGTCGGCGGGTCGAGGGCGGAGGGAACCTCTCCCTTGAGGATGATGCGCCGCCGTTCCCTGGCCTTTACCGGGTCCGCCACCGGCGTGGCCGAGAGCAGCGCCTGCGTGTAAGGGTGCAGCGGGGTGGTGAAGAGCGATTCCACCGCCGCAAGCTCCACGATCTCGCCCAGGTACATGACCCCCACCCTGTCGCAGACCGAGCGCACCACCCCCAGGTCGTGCGTGATGAAGAGGTAGGAGAGATCATGTTGCGACTGAAGGGCTTTCAGAAGGTTCAGGATTTGGGCGCGGATGGAGATGTCGAGCGAGGAGACGGGCTCATCGGCGATCACCAGCCTGGGCTTCAGCGTGAGCGCCCGCGCGATGCCGATTCGCTGGCGCTGGCCGCCGCTGAGCTGGTGCGGGTAGCGGTCCATGAAGATTTCGCCCGGCTCCATGCCCACCTGGTTCAGGAGCCCGACGACGGTCTCATCGATCTCCCCTTTCTCCGCCGCGTCATGGTTGAGGAGGGGCTGGCGCAGGATGGCTCGCACGGTGCGCCTGGGATTCAGGGATTCGAAGGGGTCCTGAAAAATCATCTGCACGTCGCGGTTGTACTGCTTGAGGGCGGGTCCGCTCAGTTCCGCGACTTCCTGTTCATCGAAGAGGATGCTTCCGTCGTCAGGCTTTTCCAGCTTCGCCAGCAGGCGGGCCGTCGTCGTTTTCCCGCAGCCGCTTTCACCCACCAGGGCGAACGACTCACCGGCTTTGAGCGAGAAGCTGATGTCGTCCACGGCGTGCACGTGGCGGGGAGGCCGGAGCCATCCCCCTTCGACCGGGAAGTGCTTCGTCAGTCTTTGTACTTGCAGGAGTGGATTGTTCATGGAGACGGGCTCACTCATAAAGCCAGCAGGCCACCATCCGACCCTCCCCCAAATCGAGAGATGGCGGCGACTCCTCGCGGCAGATGTCTTTGACGTGGGGACAGCGGGGATGGAAGCGGCAGCCCGACGGCATGTCCGTCGGGTTCGGCACCTGCCCCTCGATGGTCTCGAATACCTCGACCCGCTTGTCGGGGCTGAGCGTCGAACGCAGGAGGCCCTCCGTATAGGGATGCTTCGGTTCGGCGAACAGGGTGAAGGTGTCGGCATGCTCCACAATCTGGCCCGCGTACATGATGTATATCCGGTCGCAATGCTCCGCCACCAGGCCGATATCGTGGGTGATCAGGAACAGGGCGTTCTGGAGTTCCTCTCGGAGGTGGGCAAGCAGGTCCATGATTTGCGCCTGAATGGTCACGTCCAGCGCCGTGGTGGGCTCATCGGCGATGAGCAGGGACGGGCGGCACGAGATGGCCATGGCGATGAGCACCCGCTGGCGCATGCCGCCGCTCAACTGATGGGGGTAGCTGTCATACACCCTCCGGGGGGAAGGGATGCCGACGCGCTCGAAAGCATCGAGCACCTGCGAGCGGGCCTCCCCCTTCGAGACATCCTGGTGTTCCAGCACCACTTCCGCCACCTGGGCGCCGGACCGCATGACGGGGTTCAGATAGGTCATGGGGTCCTGAAAGACCATGGCGATCTCCGTCCCGCGCAGGTCGCACATGCTCGCCGTATCCAGGGTGAGGAGATCCACGTCGTTCAGCAGTATTTCGCCCGAGAGGATGCGGGCCACGACCGGCTGGAGCCGGATGATGGTGAGAGCCGTCATGGATTTCCCGGAACCCGATTCACCGACCAGCGCAACCGCCTCCTTGCGGTTCACTTCCAGCGAGACGCCGTCCACGGCCTTGATCACGCCGGAGGGGACGTCGAGGTATGTCCTCAGATCGGAGACCCGCAGGAGACCGTTTCGGTTTTCAGGCGTCGTGCTCATAGTCCGGTCCGGTGAATCTCGGAGGAGCGGGGGTTGAGCACGTCGTTCAGGCCGTCTCCCAGCAGGTTGAGCGTCAGGACCGAAAGAAAGATGCCCAGACCGGGATACACGGCCATCCACCAGGCCTGGCGCAGAAAGGGCTGGGCCTCGTACAGCATCCGTCCCCAGGTCACCAGGCTGGGGTCTCCCAGGCCCAGATAGCTCAAACCCGCTTCGAGCAGCATCGCCTGCGCCGTCAGAAGCGAGGCATTCACGACCACGACCCCGATGGCGTTCGGAAGTATCTCGCGGAAGATGATGGTCGAGCGCGGCGTGCCGATCACGTGCGCGGCGTCCACGAATTGCCGCGTGCGCAGGGTCAGGAATTCCGAGCGCACGAGGCGGGCCGTCACCGGCCACGTCAGAATGGAGATGGCGAAGATGATGTTCCAGATGTTCGCCCCGAAGAATGCCACGATTATCAGGGCGAGGAAGAATCGCGGTATCACCATGAAGGTCTCGGTGAAACGCATCAGGATGTCGTCCACCCATCCGCCCAGGTAACCCGATATCGTGCCCACGAGCAGGCCCATAACCGTCGTGGCGAAGGCCGCCGAGAAACCGACGAAGATCGAGACCCGTCCGCCCCACAGGATGCGGCTGAAGACGTCGCGGCCGAGATTGTCTACGCCCATGATGTTTTGGAAGCTGTGCCCGCCCAGCCTTGAGCCCGAGCCCAGGGCGTAAGGGTCATAGGGCGCCAGCAAGGGCGCCGACAATACCAGTAGAACCAAAACCAAAAGCACGGACCCCGCGATGGGCACCGCGCGGTTCTGGCTGAATGCGTCCCAGACGGCCCGCCACTGCGGCCCTCTTTGCGGGCTTTGATAATCGATTTGGTCCGTCGCAGTCGTCACGATCTCAAGTTCCTAGTTATAAGCCACGCGCGGGTCGATCAAGGCGTAGAGAATGTCCGTGATGAGGTTCGCCAGCACGATCATCATCGAGACGACGAGGAATATCCCCAGAATCATCGGATAGTCCCGCGCGGTGATGGATTCGAAGATCAGCCGGCCCATCCCCGGCCACCCGAACACGGTTTCGGTGAACACCGATCCCGCCATGACGTAGGCGAAATTGATGCCGATCACGGTGACCACCGGGAGCAGCGCATTGCGCAGGGCGTGCCGGTAGAGCACGCGGCGTTCGTTCAGCCCCTTGGATTTCGCGGTCAGGATGAAGTCCTGCGCGAGCGTTTCCTGCATCTTGCCCCGCGTGATCCGGAACACGAGCGTCATGTGATAGGTGGCGTAGGTGATCGCGGGCAGGAGCAGGTGCTTCAGGACGTCGAGGACCGCGGGCCAGCCGGGTTCCACACCGCGCATCGAATACATGCCCTGGCTCGGCAGCCAATCCAGATAAAGGGCGAAAAAGAGTATGAGAAGCTGGCCCAGCCAGAAAATGGGCATCGAATAGCCGGCGAGCGATGCCAGGGTCGCCAGATGGTCGCCCACCGAATAGGAGTAGCGCGATGCGATGACGCCGAGAACCACCCCCATGATGCTGGCGATGGAGAAGGCCGTCGCCATCAGAAGCATGGTGGCGGGCAGGCGATCGAGTATGACGCCGAGTACGGGTGAGTTGTGCCAGGTGGAATAGCCCAGGTCCAGATGAAGCAGCTTCCACAGGTAAATCCCCATCTGGACGTAAAGCGGCTTGTCCAGGCCGAACTCGATGCGCAGTTCCGCATAAGCCTCCGGCGTGGCCTCGGTGACGCTGGCCAGGTAAATGGCCGGATCACCCGGAGCGAGATGGATGATGGTGAAGTTGATGATGACGACCCAGAAAACAAGAGGGACGGCCTGAAGAATACGCCTTACGCTGTAACGCAGAAGCGGATGATCGCCTGCCATGGATCGCCCCTCGGTGAGACGTCAGGAAACCTGCGGGGCCCCGCCCGGAGACGGGGCCCCTGAAACACGATTCGAATACCAGGACTACTTCTGGTAAGCGTCCTCCCGGGTGCAATACGCGCAGTAGGGACGCGTGACCACATCCGCCCATTTCGCCGAATGCGTGTGGACGAAGGGCGTCTCGAACAGCGGGATCACGGGCGCGTCGGCCGCGACCATATCGACGATCTGACGCCACGCGGCGCCCCGCTTCTTCACGTCGGGGATCTGCCATTCGGCGTCGAGGAGACGCTGAACGCCGACGTTGATGTAGGACGGCGCGTTGTTGAAGTTCGCCGAGCCGATGTTGTTCCTGTCATAGACCCGGGTAACGCTGATCTTCGGATCGGGCCCGGTGGTGAAGAACTGCATCATGATGTCGAAATCATGATTGATGTACACCTTCTTCAGCGTCGCCGCCCGGTCGAAGGACTCGATCTTGATGTCGATGCCGACTTTCTTGAGCTGCTGCTTGATCACTTCGGCCGCCAGTCCCTCGAAGCCTCGGCCCTTGGCCCAGGTCAACGTGAGTCCGAAGCGCTTGCCTCCCTTCATCGGGTAGCCCGCCTCGTCGAGCAGCCTGTTCGCCATCTTCAGGTCCTGCTTGTACTGGGCGAAGCTGCCCTTGTGCGCCCACTTCATGGCCGAGTGCATGATGCCGTCCGCCACTTTCGCGGTGCCCCCGGTAGCCAGCTGGCTGATCTGGTTCTTGTCCAGCGCATACGCGATCGCCTGGCGGACCTTCACGTTCCCGGTGATGGGCCGCCGCACGTTCAAGAGCATGAACTCGACCTGTCCCGTCGCTTCTCCTCCCTTGTCGAGGACGACGAGTTTGGGGTTCTTCTTGAGGCGGGCGGCCTGATCCCAGGGGATGAGGGCCGCGCGGAGATAGTCGATCTCCCCTTTCTCAAGCGCGATGAGGCGCGTGTTGGCGTCCGAGACGAACCGGATGACCAGTTCATCCGCGTAGGGCTTGGGCGCGTTCCAGTAATTCGGGTTCCGCACGAGCCGGACGTGGCTGCCCTTCTTGTACTCCTTGAGCATGAAGGGCCCGGTTCCCACGGGTTTCTTGCTCCACGGAGCGTTCAGGAACGCCTTGCGGCTGCCCACGTGATCCTTCCACAGATGCTTGGGGTAGATGGCGGGGCCGCCGAAGATCACCCCCATCACGGTGAGCAAGGGCGCGAAAGGCTTCTTGAGGCGGACGACGATGGTGTACTTGTCCGGCGCTTCCACCTTCTCCGCCACCGGCTTCCAGAACACGCGCGAGCGCGGATTGTACGGCAGGCACTTCTCGAGAGAGAATTTCACGTCCTCGCTCGTCATCTCCTTGCCGTCATGGAACTTCACGCCCTTCCGGAGGTGGAAGATGAGCGTCTTCCCGCCGTCCTTGACCTCCCAGGACTTCGCCAGTTCCGGCTTCGGGTTGAGATCGAAATCAAGCGTGATCAGCTTGTTGTAGATGTTCACGGCCGGCACCTGGACCGTCGTGCCCGGTTTGACGATCAGGTTGAAGTGCCCCGGATCGGCTTCCAGGCCGATGACCAGCGTGCCTCCCCGCTTCTGGGCCCATGCGGACCCTGGAACCTGGCCGAATACAAGCACCGCCGCGAGGAGAAAGAAAATAGCGACGCTTCCAAATCGGATTTTCCGTCGTTCCATTGCTCTTCCCTCCAAAAATAGGGATTACCACTAACGGTCCGGGGCGTTGTGCCCCGTTGTCATACCGCCTCCAGGGTTGAATGCTCCCAATATGGCAGGGGAATAATTGGATACGATAGCCTGTAGAATCCGTTCTCCTCTTGATTCCGACTTGCGTTCAGCCGTTGAAAGAATAATCGATCTTTCGCGTGACGCTGTGCGTGTTTCCGAACGTCGGGATGACGAGGCTGTGCTTCCCGAGGCCGCCCGCCACGAACAGGCAGATGCTATCCACGTCGTCGACGACGGGAACGCTTTCGAGGTCTTCCCGGGCCAGGAGGTCGTCCCGGCGCCCCCGTGCGCGCTCCAGGTTCGCCGGCGCGAAGAGAAACGTCGGCACCCTGCCCCGCTCGTAGAGAAAAGCCCGGATTCGCGGCGGGTCCCAGCCGTCGCGCACGAGCATGTCGACGTGTTCGGGGCCGAGAACGACCACCATCTCCCCGCCGAAGAGCGCGTTGTTGCTCCCCGCCTGCATCATCGACGAGGCGATGGACTGGAGCACGCCCTCGCCATCCGTGCTGGCCGCGTCGTTGACCATGATGTGCGGATCGACCGCGATGACGGTCACGGCGCTGTCGGCGCGCTCCAGGCCGCGCTCGACGTGGAGCGGCGGCCACGGGCTCGCTTCTTCGTTCTCGCCGATGCAGCTCGAGAACTTGCCCTGGTGGCCGAAGGTGCTGCGATCGGTATCGCCCGGCTTGGCGCCCCCGATGTTCTGGAGGATGAACCGGAAGGCCCGGCCGATGGTGGCGTTCGCCCGCCAGCCCTGGCCGAAGAGGTTTTCCTTGCAGTTGATCTCCAGCGCGCCCCGGGCGGGTCCGTGGACGACGATGAGCTGCGCGATGCAGTTCGTCGTCCCCTGAACGCCGGGCAGGTTGTAGATGGGGTCGAAGATGGCGTCGACGGCGGTGACGAGCACCGGCATGTACTCGGGCCTGCAGCCCGCCATGGCGGCGTTTACGGCGATCTTCTCGATCGTGGCGTCGCCGAACAGATGGGGGATGCGGCCGCGGGACTCATCAGGCGGGCGGCCCGATGCCTCCACCATGGCCGCCACCCGCTCTTCGGTGGGCGGGATGACGGGCAGCCCGTCCCCCCAGCCACGTTCCATCACGTACTCGAGCAGTTCCAGGGGGGATTCCGCCACCTCGTGGCGCACCGAGGCGAGCTTCATCCTTCGTCTTCCGGTGGCGCCAGCGTCAGGGACTCCGCCACGCTCTCAAAAATCCCGTCCGCGTGGGTCTGCACCGTATCGAGCGGGATTCCGGTGATGGGATGGGGAATCGAGACGAGCGGGAGGCCCGCGAAGCCCAGGGCCCGCGCCTTCTTCCGGCCGAAGGCCTCGAACATGTCCGTGATGATGGTGAGCGTGGGAAGCCCGCGCTGCTCCAGCTCGATCGCGTCGTGGATACTCCACGGCGTGCAGGACCCTCAGTCGGGCACCGCGTTCACCACGAAGTCGCACTCTTCCGCCATCCGATCGATCAGGTCCTCCTCCAGGGGGAGCGCACTGCCTCCCTTGCGGTAGTGCGTGAACGAGCCGATGGGGTATTTCCCGCTTAAGCGCTCCTCCAGGCGGCGGAGCAGCTTGTCGGAGTTGGGTTTCGTGTTGTCGAGAAGCCCCAGGCGAATGCCCTCGCGGGAGGCGGGGCGCGCGGCGGGCCGCACCTTCTCCAGCGGCGGGGGTATTCCCGAGGGATCGAGAATCACCAGGGTATTCCCCATAAAACACTCCTCCCCTGAAACCAGGCGGATTCGCGCAGGGCGCGGCCTTAAATCACGATGAGTGCTGGATCGTTATGAAATAATAAGATGGCTCAAGTATCGTTTATTCTTGCCGATCGTGTCAACAAACCCTCAGGTTGCCCCTGCGCCGGGCCTTGACGGCCGATGGGGCTTTTCCGCATCACCCCAGCGGGTCGAGGCCCAGCACCGCGCGGCGCACGAGCTCCATCCCGTAGATGGGCGCGCGCGACTGCACGAACTGCTCGTTCCCCCCGAAGCTGGATGAGAAGGTGAATGCGTCGCCCCCCGTATCGAGCGCCATGTGGGTGTCGCCCAGCGCGGGGGCGCGGCGGGAGTTTTCAGGCTCGATATTCTCGGGCGGATTGGGGCCGAAGACGGCTAATCCTAAATCGGCGCCGGATTCCTCGCGAATTTTCCCGGCGAGCGCTTTTGCGATGTCCTCAGGGCTTGCTCCCGCATCCACGCCGAACATGCGCGCGAGTTCTTCTACGTGCAGTCCGACGACGCCGCGCTTCAGGAACTGCACGCGCTCGGGCCAGGCGTTCAGCCGCTGTATCAAGGCCCCGCCCGTGTTCGACTCGACGATCGCGATGGTCTTGCCGCTCTGGGCCAGCACGCGCGCCAGCGTCTCCTCGAGCGTCGCGTTCCCGGTGGCGTAGACGGCGGAGCCGAGAATCTCGCGCACCTTCACTTCCAGGCCCGCGATCAGGTTGTTCGCCTCCTCGATGTCTTTCGCGCGCGCGGTGATCCGCACGTCCACCTGCCCAGGGTGGGCGAGCACGCCGATGCTCGGGTTGATGGATTCACGGAACAGCTCCGATATCATCTCGTCCACGCGCGATTCGCCGAGGCCGCAGGTCTTCAATACCTTCGTGCGGATAACTTCGCCTAAGTCGAATTTCTCCTGCAGGATGGGCACCGCGCACTGGGTGATGATGTAGCGCATCTCGTGCGGCACGCCCGGGCTCACGATGATGACCCCGTTTTCGTCCTCGCACATGAAACAAGGCGCCGTACCGCGCGGGTTCTCAATGGGCGTCGCGCCTTGGGGAATGTAGGCCTGCTTCTTGTTGTTGTCGCTCATGTGGAAGCCGCGTCGGCTGAAATAGGCGCTGATGTAGTCGTAGAGGTCCTGCCGGAACTCGAGCTCCACGCCCATCACCTTCGCGCAGGCCTCCCGCGTCAGGTCGTCCACCGTGGGGCCGAGCCCGCCCGTGGTGATGACCACCTGGGAGCGCTCGTGCGCCTGCTTGATGACGCCCGCGATCCTGTCCAGGTTGTCGCCCACGGTGGTCTTGAAAAACATGTTGACGCCTATCGACTTGAGCTGGTCCGCGATGAACGCGCTGTTGGTGTCGATGAGGTCGCCGAGGAGCATCTCGGTGCCGATGGCGACGATTTCGCCGCGAACAGGTTCCGCCATGAAAGGTTCCTTTATGCCAAGAATCGGAAAATGATGACCCCTGTGGGAAGGCGCATATTAGGGGAGCGCTCCCCCGCCGACAAGGGCGGGAGACTCAAGCCGACCCCAAAAGCCCCCGAGAGGGGCCGTTGAAAAAGCCCTCGTTGGGGGTCCGATGGTTCTGTAGTGACAGCCCCTCTTCGGGGCTGTCCCACAGGTCGCGACCTGTCCCTACGGTGAACAATTCGATGATCGGGAAGATCGACCCTCAAGGGGTAACCCTCAAGGCGACTAAGCAAGCCCCGCGAAGGCGAGCCAGCGCTCGAACCAGCGCGCCGCGCGCCTGTTCAAGGCCTCGAGATGCCCCGGCGCATCGCGCATTATCGCCTCGGGGTCCGCGTCCGAACGCGGGGAATTCATGTCGCCCTCGAACGCCTCCAGCCAGGTGGTGATGTCCGCCATCCCGGTTTCCAGGTGAAACTGGAAGGCGTAGGCGCGCGCGCCCCACCGGAACGCCTGATTGGGATACCGCGCAGAAGACGCCAGATGAACGGCGCCCTCAGGAATATCGAACGTATCGCCGTGCCACTGGAAGACGGGGAAGCTCGCCTCCTCATCCCCCAGCAGCGGGTCTCCTCGCGCCTCGGGCGTCAGATCGACCGGGAACCAGCCGATCTCCTTTTTCCCCTCGCCCGGATACACGCGGGCGTCCAGCGCCGCCGCCATCAACTGCGCGCCCAGGCAGAGGCCATAAACCGGAACGCCCGCGCGGATCGCCTCGCCCAGGAACCAGATCTCATCGGCCAGCCAGGGGTATTTCTCCGCCTCGTAAACGCCCATCGGCCCGCCCAGGACGACAATCGCCTTGGCGTCTTCCATATCCTCCACGGAACGCGGGAGACGCTCCCCCTTGTGGAGAGCCAGGTAGCGCGCGGGAATGCCCTTCTGCGCGAGCACCTCCTCGAGCAGCGAGAGCCTTTCCACGTCCACATGCTGAAGCGCGAGAACGGACAAGGGAATATCCTCATATTAGGCGGGCCTGGAAGGGGCTGTTGAAAAAGTCCTTGCGATTCAGTCGGGATTCCAACTGTAGGTAACGCTCCCTTCTTGGGAGCGCTACATATATGTCCGACCTACACGCCCTCTCGAATAACGACCGTAGGGGCGTCGAACTTCCTGAAGAGGGAAGTTCGACCGTGCCCGCCCATCCATCGTAATCACCCCGACCTCGGACAGGCACGGGGGCCTGTCCCTACGAAATCCCCTAAATCCCCAGTATCGAAAGCGTCTCCCTCAAGTCCTCAATCTCGAAATCGGGCGGCTTGCAGCCCTCCGGCACGGGCGCGCCCTTTCTGTTGAGCCAGGCGCACGGCATGCCCACGCTCTGCGGCCCCGTAACGTCGGCATCGAACGTATCGCCCACGAAGAGCACCTCACCCGGCGCAACACCCAGTTCTTCGGCCACTTTTAGAAAAAGCGACGACGCCGGCTTCCGGAAACCCTCATCCTCTGAAATCAGAATGGAATCCATATAAGGCGTGATGCCCCTATTGTCGATAATCCGCCTGGCGGTGGGCGCATGGTCGAAATTGCTCAGGAGCGCTATCGGCAAACCGGCTTCTTTTATCCTTCCCAGCACGTCGAGGCGGTCCGTATCGAAGACGACGGAATTCTCGATGCCGTACATGTGGGCGTTCAGGGCCGTCAGGGCGGCCCGCTCCCTGTCCTGTGCGGGGATCGCCACCAGAAGTTCCATGAGGCGCCGGAAACGATGTATCGAGCGGACCTCCTTGAGCTCGGGGTCGTTGTTGCGCTCGCCCCACACCTCTTTCGAGTTCTGGATCCAGAGCTGGTGGAAGGCCTGGTAATTCGGCACGAGGAATCCACCCTCGTAAAGCGCGTCATAAGCGGCCTTCGAGGTGGTCTTCTCCTCCTTGCCGTCTATCTCCGCCACCGGGAATAAAGAGATGTCGAAATCAACGAGCGTGTCGAACAGGTCGAACGCAACCGCGCGATACGAAGCCAAGGGAACTCCTTGCGAAATGAGGGCCGGGTTCAGGGATCAGTCGTAGGAACCGTCCATATCCATCTTCCGGTACGCGCTGCCGTAGAAAAGAAGGGGCGCGCGTACCTCTTCTTCGAGAACGACGCGGGTCACACGCCCGATGACGATGGTGTGGTCACCTCCCGGAAGCTCCTCGTGCAGGTCGCACTCCAGAACGCCTACGTTTCCCGTGAGCACGGGCGAGCCGTTCTCCCCGGTTTCATGCGGGATGTCGGCGAACTGATCCTCCGCGTCCCTGCCCTTGCCTGCGAACCAGTCCGACGTGCTCTTTTGTTCTTCGGACAGGAAATTGATGGCGAACTTCTTCGCATCCTGCACCATCTTCAGGCTCGACGCTTTGTTGTCGTAACACACCAGGACGAGCGGCGGGTCGAGCGAGAGGGAGGAAAACGCGTTCGCCGTCATGCCCCGCGCTTCGGTTTCGGTTTTCGCGGTGACGACCGTGACGCCCGTCGCGAACCTGCCGAGGGCTGTTCTGAATTCTTTTCCGTCGATGCTCATGTGAAAAATCCCCTAAAGTGAACGCTTCGGTTTAGTCCGAATATCTCTCATCTTTGAACGGGTCCGCGTCGTTGTGGTATCCCCGCGTCTCCCGGAAAAGCGCCGCTGTTCTCCGTCCTTCGTCTATGGGGCTGTTGTTAAACCCCTGGTGAACGAGGATTGAATCTTCCAACGAAAGAGCAAGGTACACTCCCCCATGTAGAGCCCCAACCAATCACTCCCCCCTTGAGGGGGAGTCGATGAAGCCGAGCGATATTTGCGAAGGCTGAATCGGTGGGGGGTAAAATGCGTTTTATTGCCATTCCGAATTATACCCCCCACCAGTTTTCTTTCGGGCTTACGCCCTCAGCTCACTGACTCCCCCTCAAGGGGGGAGTGAACTTCAAAAGCGTGAGCGCAATCCAAAATCGCTTTCCAGAACTTCCCCAAAACCCCCTACCCGTCGGGCGCCAAGAGCACCTTCAGCCCGGCCCCGCGCGCCATGATGTCGAAGCCTCTCTCCCACTCATCGAGCGGGAGCATATCGGATACCATCGCCTCGGCGTCGACCCTGCCCTCTTCCAGCAACTTGAGCGCCAGCAGCCACGCGGAGCGCTTCTGCCCGAACGTGCCGACCAGGCGGATCTCCTTGAACGCCAGCCTGTCCATATCGACGGGAACGGGCGCGCCGGGCAGGCCCACCTGGAGGATTTCGCCTCCCTTCTTCACCGCCTCGACGCAGACCCCGAGCGTACCGGGAGCCCCCGCCGCCTCGACCGCCAGATCGACTCCCCAGCCGTTCGTGACCGCGAGAGCCCGTTCCAGGACGTTTTCGGTCTCCACGTTCACCGTCCATTCCGCGCCGAGCGAGCGGGCGAGCGCCAGCCTGTGCGCGTCCTTACTGGCCCCGGCCACCATCACCCGCGCGCCGTGGGCGAGAGCCGCCTGGGCGCAGCCCAGGCCGATCGCGCCCGGCCCCATGACGAGGACGAAATCGCCCTCGCGCACGCTGCACTGCTCGCACACCCCGTGAACGCAGACCGCTAGGGGTTCGGAGAGTGCGGCCGCTTTTAAGCTCACGCTATCGGGCAGGCGGTGAATCGACTCCGCCCGCGTGACCACGTAATCGGTGAACGCGCCGTTGCTCACCACGCCCGCGATGTCGCGCTCCTCGCACCGGTTGTAGCGGCCCGAGATGCAGTGCGGGCAGGCGCGGCACGTCGACTTCGTGGGTTCGGCCGTCACCCGCGCGCCCAAAGGGATTCCCTCGACGCCTGCGCCTGTTTCCACCACTTCGCCCGAGAACTCATGCCCCAGCACCAGGGGCGGGAAATAGTGAAAAAACTCGCCCGAGGCGATGTGCACGTCCGTGCCGCAGATGCCGGCGTGGGCGATTTTCACCTTCACCTGACCGGGACTCACGCGAGGCTCCGAAACGTCCAATAGCGCCATGTTGCCGGGCCCTTTCGCCTGTTTCACCAGGGCTTTCATGTTCGCCTCGCGTGAACCGAATCAGGCGTTCAGTACGGCGATCGCCCGGATCGGCGAGCCCGACCCGCCCGTAATCTTGAGCGGAAGCCCGATGTAGAGGAACTCCTTGCCCACCACCAGCTCGATGTTGCACAGGTTCTCCGTGTTCGTGCGGCCCAGCTCGCGGCAAACGAGGTGGCAGGGATAGTCCGGGCTGGTCGCCATGTCCATGCTGGGGGCGTCGGTGCCCACGTTGATGGCCCCGCACTCGCCGTAGACGTACTCGGCCGCTTCGCGCGTCCAGCCTGCGTAGGCCGTCGTGTACTTCGGCGTCGGATGGTGGCGCTTGAAGTGCCCGTACGTGTAGAGGAGCGTATCGCCCGGCTTTAGCTCGTAATTGTAATGGTCGAGCCTGCGCTTCACGTCGTCCGCGTCGATGTAGCTGTTGTCCTCGACGTTCTCGAAATCAATCGCGATGCCCCGGCTGTAGAAGGAATCGAAGTTCATCTCGTCGATGTGCGGCGCGTCGGGCGAGGGGTCGAGATGGCTGATGGAATCCACGTGCGTCGGGCCATGCTCGCAGAACTGGATGATTCCCGAGTAATAACTCATCTCGCTCTTGAAGCGCCCGCTGGCGGCGCTTTCCTCGTGCGTCATGTTCGTCCAGCGCCAGGTCTCGGGGTGCCCCACGAACACGGGCTGTCCCTGGTAGATGTCTTGTGAGAGGTCAACGATTTCGTGATTCTTGTACGCCATGGTGATTCTCCTCCGGCATGTTCCGCTATAGGTGAACTGTTCGAATCCTTGCGATTCGCTGCATGAAGCATATCTGTTGAATCAGGCCAAAACCGGCGAAACGACTTGCCCGTTTCCGGGTTTCATCTGGGAAAATTCTTGGGTTTTGAGCGCTTTTGATATTAGAGTCGGGGTGAACCCTTGTCAACGGAATGGCTTGAGGGCGCGCGCCCGCCATGAATTGTTGAAAAATACCCGATTTCGTGATTCGGCGAATGGAGCCGACCGGGGAGGGAGGAGACAACACTTTCCCCATGTAGAGTACTCAACAATCACTCCCCCCTTGAGGGCCGCGCATCTCCTCTTCGGGATGCCCGACGAGGAAGCCGAACCGACAGGGGGTTGTTGAAAAAGTCCTTCAAGTGGGGGGAGTGTTCCCTTTCTCCTCGGTCGGGTTTCAAATTCACTCCCCCCTTGAGGGGGAGTCGAAGAGCTGAGGGCGTAAGCCCGAAAGCGATTCGGTGGGGGGTATAACTCGGAGTGGCGATAAAACGCGATTCACCCCCCACCGATTCAGCCTTCGCACAAACCGCTCGGCTTCATCGACTCCCCCTCAAGGGGGGAGTGATTGTTTGGCGCTCTGCAAGGTGAGG